>VOFK01004220.1_pt1 | contig 527182 bp, 559 predicted proteins | sample 5384121 | NCBI WGS metagenome assembly VOFK01 (sample SAMN12384730, study PRJNA508395) | human gut metagenome | isolation source: healthy gut J | host: Homo sapiens | reverse complement strand
TACTGACCGGTCAGGATATGTTTCTTCCTCCGGTGACGGATAAGTCCCAACGCAGTTGATTTTCCCGTCTTCGCATGTCATCAATCATCCTTGGAAACTGGACTGTCCCACTCCATCCGTCGTCAATGTACTCGTTCTACAACGGTCAGCCCATGCTCTGCGGCATACTGTCTAACATCATGCGCTGGGTCTGATACTGCCGCTTTCCCCCTGTAATTCATCGTCACGGCTCAATCTCAAATATAGTGCAGTGTTATAAATCGTTGTATTGTATGGTTGTTTCACGGTTAAAAATCCTCCTTCTAAAAAAACAACCCACGCTTATACAATACTCGCTGGTACAAGTATATCATAAGCGTGGGCTGATTGACAGTCGTTATTCCGTATTTTTTCAGGAAGCGGCGGCAGCGTGCTGGATCACATCTTCCAGCAGGCTGTCAAGCGGCTTCCCATCCTGTGCGAAATGCTCCGATACCTTGATACGGACTTTCCCCATGACAAAATACTGGTGCCGTCTTTTTCGGTAAGCAGGGTGCCGCTGTTTTTGTTATTGCTCTCGTTTTTTTGCTTTTTGCCATAGGCAGTTACCTCCATAAATGAAATATGCCCGACAAGGGAATGTCAGACAGGTGTACAGCCGCAGACTGTCTCCGTGTCAACCAAACCGTGTCAACCGGCAGAAAAAGACTTTGAAAAACAATCCATAGGCGCTCTATTATTACTTTTTACTTTTTCTTTTTGATTTCTTGGTTGACATGGTTGACAAAGGAGAGAAATGCCCCAAATATCAGGCTTTTTCCCCGTCAACCGGCTGTCAACCAAAGCGTCAACCAAACTGTCAACCGGTGGCTTTTTCAGAATGGAAGTTCCATTTGCCGGGCTTCTTCTTCCGTGATTTCCTGAAAACCGTCCCCCTCCGGCGGAGCTTGGTTGACACGCTCCCAGCCTTTTGAGAACCGTATTTCTTATACCGCTTCGGGCTTTTGTAGGCTACCCAGCCCTGTATGATGCCGCCCGCAATGCCGGTATTCATAATCTCGCAGATTGCCCGTGTCTCCCAGTCTGCCGGGGGGAATTTAAGTTCCCCAGCGCTTCCTCATAAAGCTGCTTGGAACATACCCTGTCGCCGGTGTAGTCCTCCAAATAGGCGTAGATCATGCCGGCCTGTGTGTCTTCCTGCATAAAGTCCTGCTGGTGGGCGTTCAGGTATCGGTTCATTTCTATGCTGAATGACAGCTTATACTTCCCACTGCGGTAAACCGTCATGGCTTCCGCCCACATCTGTTCGATATACGCCCTCGCCGCCGCTTCATCGTCCAGTATGTGAACCTCCGCCCGTTCCGGGTACACCGTCACGGGGAGAAAGCGCCGGTTGCCGGTGCGATCACGGGGCAAAAAGTCCTGCCGGTTGGTCGTCCCTCCAAATACACATTGCCGCAGCCGGTCTGCCGGGTGTGTCTCATACGGCACTTTGTAGGTTTCTTTCTGGCGGCTTAAGAATGACTTGATTTCCTCAATACTCTTGGCGTTGGCTGTGGCAATCATCTCCGACATCTCGATAATCCAATGCCCCTTGCAGCTTGCGGTACACATTTTCATCGTCCAGCTTCTTCAAATCGTCTGAAAACCATTCGTCCCTGCCTGCCAGCAGCCGGAAAAAGGTAGATTTCCCGGCTCCCTGACCACCAACCAGACAGAGCATGACCTCAAACTTGCTCCCCGGTCTGAATACCCGCCGGATGGCTCCCATCAGGAACAGTTTCAAGGCTTCATAGGTGTATTCGTCCGTATCGGCTCCCAGAAAGTGATGCAGGGCGTAACGGATGCGCTCTGTGCCGTCCCATTGCAGGCTGTTCAGGTAATCCCTGACTGGATGGTAGCGGTTTTCATTGGCAACAATCTTGATGGCGCTCTGCACCTTTTTCTCGCTGGTAAGCCCGTAATTTTCTTCCAGATACAAAAGCAGGTAGTTCATGTCCATGTCGGTCAGCGTGGTACTGGTGCGCTCCCAGCCCAGCGGCTTCACAATGTCAATCTGCTCCGTCAAAAGGTTCAGGCGCAGCGCCCCGCGAAACAGAGGGTCACGCTGGAACACCGTCAGGCAGTTTCGGATGCTGTTCTTCACGCCGCCTTTCTGCGTCCCCTCTAATGTTTCCCGGATTTCTGCCGGTGTCTGCGCCGGTTCCATTGTGTCCATCGTCCTTTTGACCGCTTCCTGCGTTTCCGGCGGCAAGCTCTGAAATTCGCTGTTCAAGCCGCAACACCTCCTTTCCCTGTGCGGCGATCAATGCCGCTTTTTTCTTCTATTTCTCCGTATAACAAAATATCCAAAAGGTATTCTGTGTAGCTTATCCTCTGCAACGCTTCCACAAAAAAGAGGATGCCAGATGGCATCCTGCGGCTGTGGGGCGTGTGCTGTTTTCAATGCTCCAACAGGCGCAGATAATCGCATAGCACCCGGAAACAATACCGTTCCGTTTCCTGAAATCTCTGCTCCGCTGATTTTTGTCGGGGCTGTGACCTGTTGTGACGCTTCCTATCTGGCGGCGCATTGCCGGATTTCTCATAGGAAACGCCGAAGTCCTCCGCAAGCCTGACCGCAGCTTCCCGTTTCCCAATCCATGCAGCAAAGCGGCAAAGTCGATCACATCCCCGGAAGCCCCGCAGCCGAAGCAGTAAAAGCGGCTGTCCACTTTCATGCTGGGCGTGCGGTCATTGTGGAATGGACAGCAGACCATGCCGTTTCTCCCCACCCGGATTCCATAGAATGAAGCAGCCTGCCGGGTGGTAACAGACTGTTTCACCGCTTCAAATACATTCAAATGCTCCCTCCATAAAAATGCCGGCAGCGGTAAAGCTGCCGATTATATTATAATTCCATCTCGTGTTTCTTTCTCTGTACTTCCTGTGGCTGCTCCCTCCGGCGCAGTGCGGTATCTACGGCGTTCTGCACCTGCCGCAGCCGTATGACTTCCTCCCGGAGCGGCTTGTGCTGCGGAGACAGTTCGGCATACTCTGTTTTTTTAACTGTGCGTATTCCTGTTTCCATGCTTTCAGAGCAATGTGTTTTCCGTCCAGTTTTTCTTTCATATATACGACGGGCGGCATAAAACAGCCGTAACTCCGCATCGTGGGATGTTTCAAATTTCTCCCTCTGTTTCTTAAACTTGATATTGTTCAATTCCGTATGAATAGGTTTTAGCCGCTGGTAATTCTCGCCCTCCCGTATCAATTCCTGCAATTCCTTTATCCGGGCAGATTTCTTTTTCATGGAGCCGCTTAATGCTTCAAATTCTTCACTGACAGAGGAAAGACGCTCCTGCAAATCCTCTAATGTGAGCAGCTTATTTTCCGTCAGATAATTGACGGCTTCGGCAAACTGCTTTAAGTTTCCAGTTCTGGCTTTATTGCTCCATGCCCCTGCGTTGCGCTGGTTGTAATAAGCGATCAGCAGGTCGGCAAGGCTCGGTGTCTGCGGTTTTGGAAAGTTCTTCTTTTTACCTCTGCCATCCAGACAAACAGGGCTTTGATCTTCTTCCTCACATCCTGCATGAGCCGGTTGGTGGCTTTTAATCCAGCGGTTCAGTTCCCCTTTCTCGGTGCGGATGCCCTTTTGCTTCCATCTGCCGGACATTAGCTCCCTCGTGGACAGTAGGTATCAGGTCAAGCCCCTGCCGCACATAGGAACGGTGGTCGATACGCACATCCAGTCCTTTTTCCTCAAATTTTGTATTAACGGCAGCCGCCCACTGCTCCCGCCAGTGTTCCAGTGTTTCCGGCTCGTGCCAGTCTGTTGTGTGGACAGCATTAAACATATAATCGCCATTTTTATCCCGGATTCGGTTTCCATCTTCATCAAGAAGATATTCCCGCCGCTGTTTTTGTCCCCATGTGCCATCCGGGTTCAAAGGGCGCATTGTTGTCATCACATGGAAATGCGGGTTTGGGATACCGCCGTCCTCTTTCTCCGGACTGTGAAAAGCAAGATCGGCAATCATGCCTTTTGCCACAAACTGCTCCTGCACGAACTTCCTCGCCAGCTCCATGTTTTCTTCCAGCGTCAATTCATTTCTGCATGGCAATATCAAATGAATAGGCAAGCTGTGCTTTTTGGATGTTTCTCGCAGTTCTCCACAGCATTCCAGAGGGTCGCCCGGTCAAGATATATTTCCGGCGCATGGGGCGGCAGCATGATTTCCGAAGCGATCACGCCGCCCTTTTTGGTGTAGTCGCTGACTTCTCCATAGTAGCTGCTGTAAAGACGCTCCCCGGCTCGGTAGGCTGCGCTGGCAATGGCGCTCTGACCGGCGCTGCGCTTTATCTGTGCGATTGAAAAATGATAAAGTGCTATCCTTAGTCACCGCCTTTCTCCTGCCCGGAAATACGGGCGTGGTTTTCTGCGGCAGACCGGATGAAAGGCTCCGCCTGCGGCAGATTCAAAATGCTTTCCATGAGGGAATAAAATTCCGTTTCGGTCAGCTCCTTTGTCTGTGGCACAATGCTCTCAACGGCTGCCCCACGGGTAATCAGCCGGTGCGTCCTCTGTTTCCGGGAACCGCTTTCCAGATACGCCTGCCGGTTTTTCAAACGCTGCATTTTCCGTTTTTCCCGTTCCAGCAGGACAGTGGTTTTTTCATATTCCTGCTTTAACTGTTCCAAAGATTTTTCCATGTTCTCACATCCTTTGCTTATAAGATAAAGAAAGACCATCCGCAGACAGTCTGTGTCAGTGCTTCTATAAAGCCCGATGAAAAGGGAAAACCACAGAGCGGATTTCTCTTTGCGGCGGGTACACAGGGGATAGCCGCTTTAGCGGCGCAAGGGGGTGTAGCCACCTTGTCGGAGCAAAGCGAACGCAGACCTCGGATTGCTGATTTTATCAGCGGCAGAGGTAAGCTCCGCAGGACGCACGATACATGGTCTTTAGACTATGTATAGAAGTGCGCCCTTAGTTCCTAAGGGATTTTGCCGTTTCCGGCAGTTTTGTCCTTTTTCTTGGAACGCTTGGAAAGATACTTCGGGCAGTCAACCACAACCGCCCGGAAGCTCTGTTTGCATTCGTGCTGGCATTTCCGGCACAGTTCGTTGTAAGTGATACGGCTGCGGTCATTTAAGAAGAAAGACCATTCCAGCCGTCGCTTGTTGCTCATTCTTGCCATAACCGGCTCCTTTCTCCGTTTCTATCTGATGTACGCAGATAGGCTGTTTTGGTGTAGCGTCTCGGTATCATTTTTAAGGTTTTCCCTCTGTATGCCCCTTTGGAAAGTGCGGCAGTATTGCAGTCAGGGAATGATACCTCACGCTTATTTGTCACTTCCCGGTACGGTTTCGGAGCCTTTTGCCATCCATTCAAAGAAAGCAATCTTGCTGACCTTGATAAGCCTGCCCCTGCGGAACGCCGGAAAGCCGGGGGTGTGTACCAGCTCATAGGCGCTCGCTCTTGAAATTCCCATAATCCGCTGGATGTCCGCCACATCCAGAACCAGCGGTAAATCCTCGTAGCTGTTCAATCTCTTTTTTATCGCTCATTCTGTTCCTCCCATAAATCAAATAGGTTAAAAAAATGCTTCCTGTTGCCGTTCTCCCCAAAAATCCGTTTTCCTGCCCCATTCCTGCGGTGTTTCCCTGCATTGGTGCGCCGGATGCGTCACTTCTCCTGCCGGTCATATCCTTTTTGGACGGTCATTCACTTGTCAAAGTATTGTTTGGTACGAAATTACCAACTGCAATCATCATAGCGGACTATTCTTGACAAAACAATGCTTCTGCGATACCATAAGTGTAATGGATATAACCGAATTATATAATTACCATAATCAAAGGCAGGGGATAGGGATGGAGAATCAATTTATACGGCATGAGCCATGTTTTGAAAGGATTTTGTTTGTCCTGACGCTGGACAGGAAGAAAATGAAAGAACGGATTTTGATTGGGGAAGAACAGCAGATCCGCTTCCGTCTGAACGGGAGCCAAAACGCAGAGGTGCTTTGTGATATGACACGCCCGCTGGGAACTTTTTTGATAAACTTTGAGTGTGACACGGACAGAGACTGGAACTTATACGGGCTTTCTCCGCTGCGGCAAGCCCTCCATTCCAACCGATGGGAACAGCCGGAGCTGGAGCAGGCGGCAAGCGAATTTCTCTGGGGGAAATATCTTAGCAATGACCCTCTGAAAATGTATGTGGCGTTCCGTATCTGGAACAGCTATCTGCTTGCCAGAGAACCCCGTGACCGTAACGCTGCCTGTGACCGCTTCATGGATAAAATGAGCAGCCTGACCGGTGTATTCCATAACGAAACCATGAGCTTTGACAGGGAGACAGGAAAACCGAAACATTTTCAAGCTGGCAGCCTTTATTTCAAAGGCGCACCGTCAGAAGATACCCGGCTTGACCTCTGGTTCCCGGACAACCGGCGCACAGAAGAATGTGTGTCTGCCTATGCGTCCCTCTACCCGTTGATTACCTATTATCTGAACAGGCTGAATGACTGGGGGCTTTGCTTCCGGCAGTGCAAGGTTTGTGGGAAATATTTTCTGGCAAAGAGCCAGCGGTATGAGCTGTGCAGCGACAAGTGCCGAAAAGCACAGGCGCTTCAAAACAAGCGGGAATTTGACGAGAGGGCAAGAGAAAATAACTATGACCTGCTTTATAAAAATGAATGCCAGAACTGGCGCAACAAAATAAACCGGGTAAAAAATACCGCAGGCTTTCCGGCTGACTGTCTGGAAAAAAAATACAGGCTTCCTTTTCCGACTTTAAGAAAGAAGCCTTACAGAGAAAAAAAAGGCTGTAAAAACAGGAACGGCCAGCCCGAAAAGAATTTACGGACTGGCTGTATCAGCAGAGTAATGTAATTGTTGAGCTGACCGAGATATGAAAAACTTTCTATCGTCAATTTCGCATTATTGCAATAACAGATTGCTTCTTCCATGAATGGTAATATTATCATCAAACTTTTGGAAGAACTATAAATGTCCGAGGCGTCTTTGATTTCGACAGAAAAACAGGCTGAATTGTTACAAAGCTCGGACATTTCAAAAATTTCTTTGAGAAATGACGAAAAAAGCGGGGCAGCACACGCCGCCCCGCCGATCCTATACGGTTATTCCATCGCTCGCATTTCTTCCACAAGAGATTGATTTTTCTGTCTGCGCATTGTCCAGAAGGACAGGATAACCTCCAGGCCAAACAGCACCAGAACGAACAGCCCCATTTGCAGGAAAGGGAACGAATATGGCATTGCTACATGGAAAGTCATTTCGCTGAATTTTCGGGCAGCTATCACTGCAATCGGGAGGCCGACTGCCAGAGTTGCCAGCGCAGCAGAAAACGCATAGCAAATTCCCTCATAGATGGTCATTTGACAGAGCTGCTTTCTGGTCAGACCGATGGCGCGAAAGACGCTGTTTTCCCTCTTTCTGGACATCTGATTGGAGAGTGTGGTATTGATGAGATTGACCACGCCAAAGAGGAATACCAACCACGACAGCGCCTGAAGCCCTCCGAAAACAACCCTGTTCTCCATTTCCTCATAATCCTTATGTATCCCAATGGTATCCAATTTAAGATCCGGATTGGAAGAAATGATTGCATTCAGGCTGTTTTCAATCTGCTCTGCCTTTTTAGGATCACCGACAATGCTCCAGGAATAATCAAAACAATCGATCATCGGCATTGCTTCCTGAAACAGCTCTTTGGTTGCAACCATGCAGGTTCTGTCCAATGCCAGAGGACCATGACCATTTTTAAGCCCATCGTTTATGAGCAGACCGGAAACAGTGACAGGAATCTCTTGATCCCCTATGGTAAGTTTGATAACTGACCCCACATCTACACCGACCATATCTTCCGCATATTCCATATCCAGTGCAATACTATGGGAATCTTGAGGCAAAGTCCCCGACACAAGCGCTGCTTCCATTTGATCTCTGTTTCGGTCACTCAACAGATCGCACATTCCACCGGAAGAACTTTCCTCATTCTCAAACCGCACATGAACCGCCTGACGATTTTCTATCACATCTGTTACGCCGTCTACGGCCAGCACTTCCTGCCGAAGCGTTTCATTCAACGGATTTCCTTCCGACATCACCTCATATTCTGATTCTTCGGAATTGATATAGATTTTATAATCCCCATCCGGGAAAAACTGTCTTGCGATACGCTCCGGCGAGCGGACCAAAAGAATAGATGCTGTCACCAAAAGAATCACGCCGCCCAGGCTCAGGGAAGCCACGATGCTGATCGTCTTTTTGCGGTCACGCCTAAAATTTGCAATTCCCATAGAGAGCGGATTTAACCGCATATTCTTCTTATGTGTGTGGGATTTACTGCTCTGACTGCCGGTAAAGCGGACTGCTTCAATCGGGGAGATACCTGCGGCAATCTTTACCGGTCTGCGGATCGCAATAGATACCATAAACCAGCCAAGCAGTGCCGTCAAAACAATCGCAGCTGCATAAAACGGCAGATGAAATCCACGGGAAAACAGGGCAAACCCGACTGCACACCCCAGAAAAATACCGATTCCAATGCCGGCCCATCCCAAGAAACGGCCTTCCTTTTTGACAATACGGCGGATCTGCTTGGGCGTTGTGCCGATGGTCCGCAGCTGTCCATAGCTTTGGATCTTGTCATTGATAGAGATCCGGAAGATACTTTGTATCACCACATATCCTCCGATGATGACCAGAACTGCGATGCCGGCAACCAGCGCCAGCATACTGACATTCACAGGCTGCTTATAGAATTTCATATAGCTGAGGTTCATGACCGGCATTTCCAGCTGATATTCCTTTGCAATCTCCCGGCTGCGGGCAGTCAGTTCTGTTTCATCCATTTGCTGCTCATTCTGAAAATGCACATAAGCGCGATAATCAGCGGGGTCATAGCCGCTCCATCCTTTCAAAGCTTCTTTGGAAAGAAGAATGGAACAGCCATTTACCTCTTTTTCCTTATAGCCTTCCAGAATGCCAGTCACCGTATATTCTCCGTGAAAGCTCTCGCTGCTTAGCATAACCTTTTCGCCAATCCCGGCGTCTGCACCATATTCGGAAAGGAAATAACGGCTGACCGCTACCTCATCCTCCTTTTGGGGCAGGCGGCCTTCCAAAAGCTTCATCTGGTCACGGGCAATATACATCGTTTCCTCATCACAATAAATATAGGAGGCGTTGTATCCCTGCTCCGCAGGTTCCACAGCCAGCATATAATACTCTCCTACCCTTGAGAAGTCATCCAGCCCCTTCAGGGTGGACACATCTTCCTCGGTAATCCTCGGTATAGACTGCCCTCATAGGTATCCTCCACATGATTTTTTCTCTATCTGCCGGGTAGACAAAGCCATCACAATCGAAAAACAGATCAGACAGGATGCCAGCGCAACGGCGATCACCACCATCAGATTCCGGCGCTTCTCGCTTTGCAAACTTTTTTCTTTGCCAGCTTCTTTGTAATAGCGCTGGTATCATTTTCAAAAGGCCATGTCATAGCCTGCCACCTCCTTATTCCACAATCTTTCCGTCCTCAATGCGGACAATCCGATCTGCAAGGCGGGCAATATCGTTGTTGTGGGTAATCATCACGACAGTTTGCCGGAACTCCGCACTGGTACGCTTGATAAGCCCCAGCACCTCGGCGCTGGTCTTACTGTCAAGGTTGCCGGTCGGCTCGTCGGCCAGCACGATAGCCGGTTTGGTAATCAAGGCGCGGGCAATCGCCACACGCTGTTGCTGTCCGCCGGAAAGATTGTTCGGCATATTTTTCAGTTTATCTTCCAGCCCCAACAGGCGAACGATTTCGTCCAAAAACTTCTGATCCACCGTATCCCCGTCCAGCTCCACCGGCAGGACGATGTTCTCATACACATTCAGGATGGGAACAAGGTTATAGTTCTGGAAGATAAAGCCGATGTTGCGGCGGCGGAAGATGGTGAGCTGTTCGTCGTTCATTTTTGACAGCTCTTTGTCCCGGACAATCACATTGCCGGAAGTAGGAGTGTCCAGCCCGCCCATCATATGAAGCAGGGTGGACTTGCCGCTGCCGGAGGTTCCCACAACGGCCACAAACTCACCGTCATTTACGGAGAAGTTCACGCCGTCAAGGGCGCGGGTGATGTTTGGCTCTGTGCCGTAATACTTTTTCAGGTCGATCGTCTGTAAAATGCTCATAAAATTCAATCCTTTCTTTGTTTGTTGTAAATGCGGAACGCTGCTGCGCCGGTGGCCGCCAACTGTACCAGAATCAGCACAGCGAACAGGCCGAAGCTCTCATAGTAGAACAGTTCATCCCAAAACAGGAGAACATCACAGAGAGCAGTCAAGGCAACCGTTCAGCGGATGTGCCGGGCCAGCCATTGCCGGAACACCAGCACAAGAACAACGGGCGGGACGATCAGCAGCGCCAGATTCAAAATCAATGTCGGGGTCAGTTCCATTGCGTCGCCTCCTCACTTTTGTTGATAAGGGTATTGTAAAACCCAAATGTCCGCGAAATGTTACAACAGCCAAAAAAATTCATTGAAAATCGGGGTGAAATGTTACAACACTCGGACATTTCAAAATCAGTCTGCCATTTTGATCCGTTCCACCAACGAATTTCTGCATTGAATTTTTAGACAGATAGCAGAAATTATAATAGGTGTTATTATTAAGCAGACACCGTAAATCAGTAATGGAATAAAAGGAAAAGCATATTGAAAATAAGTTAATCCATTCGCAGACAATATCCGTACTAACAAATACCCTATCAAGGTTCCTACCACAACCGTAATAATCAAGCATGGAATAATCAGTAAGACACTTTCATGCAGCAGCATTTTCCTTTAGCTGCTTTTGTCATACCGATAGATTCCAATATTCCAAATTCTTTTCTCCTTGTACTGATACGACTAATCAAGGTGTTTGTCAGATTAAAAATGCTAAACATAATGACAAAGGCAGATACTCCATAAACTTGTACGCTGGTATTATGAATCGTATTTGCCGAAGATGCTTTTACCTCTTGTAAGGTTTCCATTACCAAATCAGGGTGTCGGGACAGTATATTATTTAATTTGCTTTCTACTGATTTACCCACTTTTTCATATTCAGGTACGGACAAAGTTAAGGAAGCTGTTAAATCCATATCGCCCCACAACTTTTCTATGGTTTCTTTGGGGAGATAAAAGCCCTCATTCATACTTTTTTCGGAAGTACCGGCAATCAAAATATCTATGCTGTGTTCAGCCCCATCAAACCATCGTAATGTCACTTTTTCTCCTATTGACGGGCAAGCATGATAGACTTCTTTCTGTACACTTGTTCCTAATATAACCATAGCGTCTTGTTTCACCAATGTTTCGTATGTCCAATCAACAGGAAGCGTTTTCAAAATTTCTTCCTGATTATCAGGCGTAATCGGAATAATGGGAATTTCTAATTGTTCATTGTGATACTCAATAATGGCTGCGGTTCTCTCCGTAGCATAAATCTCTTTAACTTCCGGGATTTGTTGCAATTCTTCCATGAGTTCCTGTGAAAAAGGCGTATCAACTTGATACTCCGAAATACCATACGGTTTCGGATTGACTAATGTATTGTGGTTAATCGTAATATAATATTCTCCATCTTCCAAATTCCCCATTCTTGCAAAGGAATCTGGATTCCATGATGATATAAAAGTGGCTCCAACCATAAATAAAATCCCGCCGATTGCAAGCGAGGCAATCGTCAGATTGTGTTTTTTTCGATTCTGCTTTTCGCTCAATACGGCTAAAGAATACGGTGAGAGACGAATATGATTTTTCCTGTTCCGCACTCTACTTTCTTTAGTTCTGGATCGTTTCCAACATATTTTGTTGCTTCAATAGGGGAAATATTTGAAGCTATTTGTGCGGGCTTGTATACGGAAATTTGTACGATGATAATGCCTAATATTATTGCGAAAATACTTGTGGCTATGGCATTGATAATCGTTATTCCATTCGGCTCTAACAAATATGCAAATATGATACCTACTGTAATACCGGCAGGTATTCCGAACAGGCAGAAACGATACCCCTCTTTACGAATCATCCGCTTAATTTGTTTTTCTGTCATGCCAATAGTTTTGAGCTGTCCAATCTGCGACACTTGATTTGATACCGAAAGGTAGAACACACTGTATATGACAATTCCGCTTGAAAATGCAATAAAAAGAGTAGCTAAAAGAACACCTCCCATTCCTGATCCACTGATAAGTGAGGAACAGAATTTGCTATTAAAATAAAGCTGGTTCCTGCTTATGTCTTGGGATAAAGCCAGACGATATACTGTATTCTCAAAATCAATAAGTCCCATTTCCGTGGCACCATTTACACGAATCAAGGCACTATATGGAATATCAGATAATAACACACCCTGTTCTGCATACGCTGGGGAGACATAAAAGTAAAATGTTCCTGTTTCCACATTATCAGTAAAACCAGTAATGATGAAATCCTCTGTTTTACTCCCCGCCGTTGGTAAAGTGATGGTATCTCCTATATTTAGCTGATACCCCAGCTCTAATTGAACATTTTTATCAATTACAATTTCATTGTACTGTTCTGGACAGGTTCCACTGACTAATTCATAGGATTTTATAATTCCAAAACCAGTCGGCATATAAACCGCTTCAAATTTGATCCCATCCATCAGAAAACTATCACTATGCTTATAGGGTACAATATCTTCAAGATCAGGTTCTTTTTTCAGAACTTCTATCTGTTCTGCTGTAAGCCCCCCGATGGTAGCTTGCTGCATTTGATTCAAAATCTTTTGTTCACTAATTTTGCTGCCTTGTTGGAATAAGGAGATTCCCACAATCAAACTAATTGCCAGCGCAATGGTCAAAACATTAAAAAAGCAAAAAATACGATTTGAAGATACATTGCGTTTTGCTAATTTCTTTACAATGGCGCTGGTATCGTTCTCAAAAGGCCATGTCATAGTTGTATCACCTCCATATTTGATAAGGGTATTGTAAACCTAAATGTCCGCGAAATGTTACAGCGGCCAAAAAATTTCATTGAAAATCGGGGTGAAATGTTACAACGCTCGGACATTTCAAAAAAATTTACGGCGGGCAGCCGGAAATGGCCGTCCGCCGCATTCTATTTTGTCGGCAGCATAATGGAAAATTCCGAGCCCTTGCCCGGCTCTGAAACCACTTTGATATAGCCGCCTTGCCGCGTTACGATCTCGCGGGCCAGATACAGTCCAATGCCCACGCCCTGCTGTTCGTGTACTTCTTCCTCACGATAAAAGCGCCGGAAGATAGCAGCCTGATTACTTTCGGAAATGCCCTTGCCGGTATCGGCTACTTTGATCTCCACATACATTTCCCACGGTATCACCGACACCGTAATTTTTCCACCTGCCGGAGTATACTTCACCGCATTGTCCAACAGGTTAAAGAGGGCTTCGGATGTCCACTTGCTGTCATGGGAAAAGGTCAAATTCTCCGGGCAGTCCACAGATACAGCGATTTTCTTTTTTTCCGCTGCATACACGATCCCACTCATGGCCTGCGCCACGGTATCAAAGAGGCAGACCGGTTTCTTATTCAACTGGATTACGCCCGTTTCCAACCGTGAGGTTTTCACAAGAGCCTGAAAGAGAAAGTCCAGTTTATCTGTCTGGGTGCGGATTCCACGGATAAAATCGGTACGCTCCGCCTCGGTCATAGGCTTTTCCAGCAGGGTGTCCGTCGCCATTTTCAGATTGCTTACCGGCGTTTTCACTTGATGGGAAATATCCGATACAAGGGTCTGTAACTCCTGCCGTTCCTCGTCCACCCGGCGGCGGTTCTCCTGCATGATCTGGTAAAGCCTTTCCAGCCGGTGCCCGATTCTGGCAAGCTGGGTTTCGCTGTCCTCCGGGCGCTGGGGCGCTTCATTCCCGGCGATCATGTGGTCTAAAGTCTGGCACAGGTCAGCGGTAAACTGCGACAGCCGCTTTCCAAACGCCTGCGTCAGTACAAAAATCCCCACAAGGGCGCACAACAGCAGCGCCCCGCCCGTCAGCAGCACCGCAATCTGTTTTGTCACAAGAAACAGGGCTATGGTGATCCCGGACATGGAGAGGACAAGCCCTATTGCCACCCGGCCAAACAGCCGCTTTACCGAGAGGTTTTGAAACTTCATTTTGCCTCGCCTCCCGTCCATTGATAGCCCATGCCGTAAACGGTCTTGATGTATGGCGCGCCGCCGTCGGATTCAATCTTGCTGCGAATCCGGCTGATAGAAGTTGTCAGGGTGTGTTCGTCCACAAACCTTTCGTCTATATCCCACAGCTTTTCCAAAAGCTGCCCACGTGTCAGCACTTGCCGGGGATTTTTGCGAAATAGGTTCAGCATTTTGTACTCCATCGGGGATAGGGTCAGGGGCTTGCCGTTTAAGGAAGCCGTCTGCTCCGAGAAGTCCAGAAACAGCCGTCCGTCATCGTAAATGTCCTTAGCCGGTTTGTGGTGTTCCAGCATGGCGAACATGGCTTTGATCTTCCGCTGCAAGGCCCCGATTACAAAGGGCTTTGTGATGTAGTCCACCGCGCCCACCTCATAGCCCCGTATCTGGTCGCTCTCCTGATCGTTGGCGGTCAGGAATATTACGATGGTGTCCGGGTGCTGGGGCTTTATCAGCTTGCACAGTTCAAAACCGTTCCCGTCCGGCAGGTTGATGTCCAGCAGCACTAAATCAAATTCCCGCTGGCGGATGGCTTCGGCTGCGGTTCTGGCATTTAGGGCAGAAGTCACGCCGTAGCCGTCTGCGGTCAGGTTATAGTCTAACATCTTATTCAAAAAACTGTCGTCCTCGACAATTAAAATCTGCTCCATATTCTCACTTCCTTTGCTTTTTGCAGATAGTATAACAGGCAAATGTCCGAGAATTGTTACAAGGACAAATATATTTATCATTTTACAGCTTTTTTATGTGTACTGCAATTTTATAAAAGAAAAGGACAGCAGTATCATCAAATTGCTGTCCTTGCGGTTTATTATAGCTGGTAGTGTATAAGCGTGGGTTCATCATATTTGGTGTGGTATCTTTAACTATGGGAAACTCCCGACTCCCAGCGCGAAACCGACTGGCGCGAGACCTGAAGCTGTTCGGCAAATTCCTCCTGCGTCAGTCCGCTGCGTTTGCGGACCTCCTGGAGCCGCTCGCCAAATGCCATTGCGTTCCCTCCGTTTCTCTGTCTGAGGATAAGATAGCAAAACCGCGCGTCCATTTCCAGCAACTTTAGTGTTGCATTCCGTATTTTTTCGAAAAATTTCGCGCAAGTTTGATGTTACATTCATGTGACAGCGCGCTTTCCGCGCTGTTTTTCCTATTGTACCACACGCTCCACCGCTTTACCATGCTTATTTTGACGCGGCGATTGCCTTTTTTGTTCCCATCCGCTATACTAAAGTCAAATCATTTTTTCGGGAGCGTTATTATGCTGGAATTTGTCATTCCCTGCCTCTTGGGCCTTGAGAGCTTAGTGGGCGATGAGATCAGAAAACTGGGACTTTCTGACGTGCGCGTTGAGAACGGCCGCGTCCTCTGCCACGGCGAAGCGCGCGACATCGCGCGGCTCAACATCAATCTGCGCTGCGGTGCGCGCGTCATTCTGGTTCTGCACAAGTTCCGCGCGACGGATTTTGAATCGCTCTTTCAGGGCGTGCGCGCGGTGCATTGGGAGGACTGGATCCCCCGCGAGGGGGAGTTCCCCGTCGTGGGCTATTCCATCAACTCGACGCTCCACTCCGTGCCCGCCTGCCAGTCGATCGTCAAAAAGGCGGTCGTCGACCGCCTGAGCGCGGCCTACGGCATCGCGCAGTTCCCCGAAACGGGGCGGCGCTATCAGGTGCGCTTTTCCATCATGAAGGACGAAGTGACCGTCGGGCTCGACACCTCGGGCGAGGGACTCTACAAGCGCGGCTACCGCGCCCACGGCGTGGCCGCCCCGCTCAAGGAAACGCTCGCCGCCGCGATGGTCAAGCTCTCGCACTACAATGGCCGCGACCCGTTCTGCGACCCGTTCTGCGGCAGCGGCACCATCGCCATCGAAGCCGCGCTCATCGCGCGCAACCGTGCGCCGGGCCTCAACCGCAGCTTTGCCGCCCAGCACTGGGCCACGCTCGATAAAATGCTCTGGCTCGACGCGGCGGACGAGGCCATGGACAAGGAATTCCACGGCAAGTACGAGATCTGGGGCGGCGACATCGACCCCGACGCCGTCGAGCTCTCGCGCCACAACGCGGAATTGGCCGAGGTCGATGACATCGTGAAATTCGAGGTCGATGACGCCACGCGCTTCCATTGGGGCGGGCTCTATGGCCGCATCGTGACGAACCCGCCGTATGGCGAGCGGCTTCTTGAGCGCGAAGAGGCGGGCGAGCTCTATAAAGCTTTCGGCAAGGCGATGGACAAATTACCCGACACCTGGCGGGTGTATGTGCTGTCGTCACATCCTGACTTTGAGCGCTGCTACGGGCGCTTTGCCGATAAGAAACGTAAGTTGTACAATGGCATGCTCAAATGTGATCTTTTCATGTATGGAAAAAGATTGTAACGCCGCGCGCTGCGCGGCGGGGGAGCTCCCGCACCGTGCGGGAGTGCGTTAAAGGGGGATATTCTCTTTCTCAGAAAGAGAATATCCCCCTTTTAATCCCCCAAGAGAAAGGACGAGGGGCCTTCCCCCTCGACCCCGCACATTGGCAGTCTCGATCTTGAAGAGCTGCACGCGCTGCGCAATGTAAGTGCGGTGTACATGGCTTCGCCATGAATCCCTATACGTTTCGTAACAACTCTCAACCGCGCCTTACTATCGTGAGGCGCGAGTGACGTTTGCTCGGCGGCAGACTGCTTGCGAAATAGCGGCATTGCTGCGCTCGCCGCATTGATGAGGCTGGCGGTAGACGGAAATTAGGCTGCACTTCTACAAGATCAGCAGAGCGGCAGCGGATAGTAGGAGTAGGCCAAATCGTCTTGCAATGCTAACGCGGCTTTGCCGCGCGCAGGCAGTTTCATTCCGGAGGCAAAAAGGGCATTCAAGCCTGAGACTGCCAATTAAAAGCCTTTCTCTTGGGGTTCCAAAGGGGCCATTCTCTTTTGCGAAAGAGAATGGCCCCTTTGACTTGCACCCCTGCGCGGTCGCAGGGACACCCCTCCCGCATAGTGCGGGAGTATCATCAATCCTTTGATAAACAGCAAGTCCAAACGCTAATTGAACATCCAGCTCCTGAGCCCGCTCAGCCTTTTGCTGGTCTTTAGCGCCAGTTTTATAATAGTACGGCGTCATGCGGAACAAAGATAGAATATCCTCATTACAGGATAAATGAATGATATCGCGCACTTCGCGCGTTTCGACGAGCGTGAAGCCCTCGGTCGTAAGCGGCGTGGGCGGGTTGTCGCGCGGCGTGTCGTAGATGAGCGCTTTGAGCTCCCACAGATGCTCGCGCAGGGGATAGGCGCGCAGAAGATAGCCGCCCGGCTTCAGCACGCGCGCAAATTCCTCCGGCACGAAAGGGGAGAAGATATTGAGCACCTCGTCGACACTGCCGTCTTCGACCGGCAGATGCGCGCACGAGGCGACACAGAGCGTGAAGTCCGGCGAGCGCTTCGATGCGTACTGGAGCGCAGTCTTCGAAATGTCGACGCCTAAAAGCTTGCCGTGCTTGCCCGCTTTTTCGATGGCGCGCAGAACGGCAAGAGAATAGATCCCCTCGCCGCAGCCTGCGTCGAGGACCGTCGCCTCCGGCGGCGTGAACTCCGCCGCGGCGTCCGCAACGGCGGCGATGAAGCGGTCGTAATAGCCCTTGTCCAAAAAGTCGCGGCGGGCGCGTACCATGAGCTTGTCGTCCCCGTGGTGGCCCTGCGAGGAGTTGAGCAGGAGGTTGACGTATCCGCTCTTGGCGATGTCAAAGCTGTGGTTTTTCGGGCAGAGATAGGCCCCCGCGCGTTTTTTAAGCGCCCCAGCGCAGACGGGGCAGCGCAAATTGACCATCAGAACAGCCCCACCTGCTGCGGCACCTCGCTCCGGCCGAGCGAGCGGAGCTGCTGCTGGTTTTCCTCGGCCAGCGCGTCGGCAATGGCGATCTTGCGGACGATATTTTTCATCGTCTCGTCAAAGAGCGTCCCGTCGCGGTAGTCCGCGGGGAAGATGAAGTCCACGCGCCCCTTGGCGAGCAGGTCCTCCACGCCCGCGCGGTTGCTGTCCTGATAGACGGCCACGGCCTGCCCGCCGTAGGCGCGCATCATCTTCATGCACGGCACGTCGGAAAGGCCGTCGCCGATGTAGATCATGTTCGTGAACGGGATGCGCTTGGAGTCGTCGGGCATCGAGGCGTTGAGCTCCTTGTCCTTCGCGACGTCGAGTATTCCCTTGTTGATGCGGTAGACAAACTGGGTCTTGTTTGTGAAGTTGACGTCGAGCTTCGGCCACGAGGCGAGGCCCTCTTCGTTGTAGAAAAACTCACAGGCGTAAATTTCCTTAAATTCGTGGCTCACGCCGCTGCCCTCGATGATCTCGCGCAGGCCGGAGGAGAGCACGTAGTGCTCGATCTCCACGCCCAGCGTTTCGCCGAAGGCGTTGATGCGCGAGAACCAGTCCTGCACGCCGGGGAACAGCTCGATCGCATGCCCGCAGGAGACGAGGTAGTCGCGGTCCAGGCGGATGCCCTTTTTGCGGCACTCCTCGATCATCGTGTACATGTAGGCGAGCAGGCCGTCCATGCGGTTCTCAAAGCCGAAGGAATTCGCGATGCTCCAGAACTCGCCGGGCGTGTAGCCGAGCGAGGGGATGAACGTATAGTCCTGCATATCGGTCGTGCAGAGGGTCTTGTCAAAGTCGTAAAGAAAGGCGATGATGGGCTTTTTGTTCATGTCGTCTCCTTTTCACCGCGCTGCGGCCAAAGAAAAAATAAAAGGGCGGTCTGAAACCGGCACCTCTGTGGAGCCGGCCAAAACCGCCCTTTTGCTGTTACTCTTCTCCGTGATAGTTGCGGCCGAACTTGAGGTCATCCAGACGGATGGCATGGCTGGCCGTTTCCACAAACGGGCTGTCGTCCGGCTCGAGCTTCTCTGCCTTGGGCTCCTCAGCCTTCGGCGCGCTCTGCTCCTCTGCCGGAGCGGTCTCCTGCGCCTTTTCGGGCGCGGCCTCCTCCGCCGCGGGGCGGAAGGACGCGAGGATATTTTCCTCGATGGCGTTCACGTCGGCCTCGGTCTTCTGCTCGGTCTTTTCGCCGCCCGCGATCTCCTCGGGCGTCAGGTCGGGCGCGCGCTCGATGAGCGCAAGCTGCGCCTGCGCAAGCTCGCGCGTCTTCTGCAAAAAGTTCCGCCGTCGCGGCCTTGGCCGCGTTCAATCGGCGCTGCTCGAGCTCGACATCGCTCTGCAGCGCGCCGATCTTGGCGCGGGCTTCGTCCTCCGCGCCGGCGAGCACGGCCTTTTTCTTTCTCCTCGGCCTCTTCGACCATGGTGTTGGCCATGCGCTGGGCGGTCAGGAGGGCGGCGCGCATGGAATCCTCCGTCGCGCGGTACTCCTCCACCTTGTCGACCAGCACCTTGAGCTTGGCCTTGAGGGCGGCGTTTTCTTTATAGAGCGAGGTATAATCGTCGGTCAGCTCGTCGAGAAACTCGTCGACCATCGCCATATTATATCCACCGAAGGCCGCTTTGCTGAAAGCGCGGCCGGAAACTTCCTGCGGTGTCAGCATGCTATCCCACTCTCCGTTTCTTTACAGGTAGAGGCCGTTATTTTCCAGCTCGTCGATCAGATCGCCCATGATATCCACATGATAGGGCGTGATGATGTACGTGTTGGCCGCGACCTTTTTGATCTTGCCCTCGCCCGCGTAGGCCACGCCGGAGAGGAAGTCGATCAGTCTTCTTGCAATGTCCTTGTTCGTGGACTCAAGGTTGATGACCACCGTGCGCTTTTCCTTCAGATGGTCGGCGATCTCGCTCGCGTTTTCAAAGCGCTCGGGCTTGACGAGCACGACCTTGAGCTGCGTGGTCGCGTTGATGTTCACGACCTTGTTGCGGCGGTCCTCCGCCTTGCGCTCGGCGCTGCGGCGGTCGGCAAAGGCGCCCGTGTCGCCGCGGTCTCTCAGATCGGGGAAATCATCTTCATATTCCTCGTCCTCATCCTCGTAGGGGTGAGCCCACTTTTTCAGATCATCCAAAATACCCATGGTATCAAGACCTCCTCGATCAAATCGTATAATTGCGGGCGCCGAAGATCGCCGTGCCGACGCGCACCATCGTCGCGCCTGCGCGCACCGCGTCCTCGTAGTCTCCGCTCATGCCCATTGACAGTATATCAAGTGTATTATCATACAACTTGGCATTGATGTCAACAAAAAGTGCATGAACTTTTTCAAAGTAGGGCAGGCTGCCGTGCTCGCCCTCGGCGACCGGCGGGATACACATGAGGCCGCGCACGCGGACATTTGCGCACTTTTTGGCCTCTTCCGCCGCCTGCTCCAGGCTCTCGGGCGCAAAGCCGCTCTTGGCCTCCTCGCCGCCGATATTCACCTCAAGCAGGATATCCTGCACGATGCCCAGCTTCTCGGCCTGCTTGTCGATGGCAGAGAGCAGCTCGAGCGAGCCGACCGATTCGATCATCGCGACCTTGCCAACGACATTTTTCACCTTGTTGCGCTGGAGGTGGCCGATAAAGTGCAGGGGCGCGCCGTCATAGGCGTGCTCGGCGAGCTTTCGTCATCTCCTGCTCGCGGTTCTCGCCCAGCACGTCGATGCCCGCAGCGATGGCCTGACGGCAGGCGTCCGCGTCGTTCATCTTGCTCGCGCCGACGAGGGTGATCTCGCTGGGGTCGCGGCCCGCCTCTTTGGCGGCCGCGGCAATGTTTGCGCGCACGCGCGCGATGTTTTCAGCAATGCTCATTTCTAATCTACGACCTTTCCGTTATATAGCTCCCCTGCCGAAACGATGACCTCATCGTTCGGGCGCAGGGTGTAAAGGGACTTTTTGGCTCTCCGTGGCGGCTTCGATCGTGCCGGGCTCCACCAGACAGTAGTCGCTGCCCTGATAGACGATGCTCACAGGCTTGAAGTACGCCACGCGCCCGACGAGGCAGTAAACGCCTGACACGCCGTTTTCATCCACGCGCAGCGCGTTTTTCGGCACGCGCAGGCCGTCGTACGCGCTGATGATGAGCTCGGCGTTCTGCTCGCGCAGCAGCGTCATGTAGGATAAGTACCGCGTGCTCTTGAGCACGATCAGGCATTTGCCGTTCTCCACGGCGCTGATGCGCGTGAGCGTGACGGGCAGGTCAAAGCCGACGCCCGACGCCATGCGGAGCGTCAGCCTGCTGTTCTCCTTCAGGGACGCGGCGTCCTCCTCGTTCACGTTCGCGGCGAAGTACCACGCGCTGCCCTGAATGAGCTTGCCCACCGTGGTCGAAACGCTCTGCGGCGCGGCGGACGAAAGCTGCGAGGGCGTCATCGTCTCAAGGACCTCCGGCGTCAGCACGCTCTCGTACCCGTCGGCCACGGCGCTGTAAGTCCCCGACACGGGCGCTGTGATGCGCGTCGTGCCGCCGCTCGCCTCGCCCGAGAGCGCGGTGATCTGCGCGTTCAGCTCGTCGAGCTTCGCCGTTAAGTCATCGCTGCCGTTGTAGGCGTATTCGCGCTTCAAGACCGTCGTTTTGAGCTGGGGGATCAGCATGTCGAGCGAGCTGTACGCGCCCGACTCGTAGGCCGCGCGCACGGAGATGATCTGCTCGCGGATGTCGGTATCCAGACGCAGCGCGGTGGCCGCGTCGCTCGAGGCGCTCTTGGCGTACTCAAGCTGCTCTTTCTGCGCGCGCAGTGTCTCGAGCTGCTGCGTGGCGTTCAGCGCGTCGGCCGAGCGGTAGACGGAGGCGATGGTGTCGCCCTGGCCCACGCGCTCGCCCTCGGCGTGCTTGAGCTCGATGAGCGTTTCATTGCAGTCCACGACCTGCTCGTCGCGCACCACGTAGCCCCGCAGGGCAATGGACCGCTCGCTGTGATAGCGGTAGACGAGCGTCGTCGTCTCGGGGCTGACAAAGTAGTTGTAGCCCTGCACGGCGAAATACCCGATGACCGCCAAAAGGAGCAGGATCGTGATGATCTTTGTGGAAACGGATGTAGATTTCATGGCACACTCCCGGATCAGGCGTGCTTACTCCTCGCTTTCCTCCGCGCCTTTGAGGTCGATGACCGCGATGGGCACGATCGTTGAGATCGCGTGCTTGTAGAGCATCTGCTGCTTGCCGTCGCTCTCCAAGATGACGACAAAGCTGTCAAAGCCCGTGATGACGCCGCGCATCTGGAAGCCGTTGACGAGAAATACCGTCACGCTCGTGCGATTGCGGCGCGCAGAGAGGAGAAATAGGTCCTGAAGGTTTGCGATTTTTTTCATGGCTTTTCTTTCCTTTCTTTTTGCGGACGGCTTGTCCGCGTTAAAGTCAGGATACGCCATAGGTATGGAGAATTTCTGTCGAAAAAGCGAGGCAATCGGGGAGAATCCTCGTTTTTTTCCAATAAAACCAGTGGATGCCGGGGTCGCGCCGCAGCCACGTGAGCTGACGCTTGGCATACTGGCGGGAGCGGAGCTTGATCTCGTCGATGGCCTCCTCGCGCGCGGCCTCGCCGTCCAAGTAGGCAAGCGTCTCCTTATACCCGATGGCCTGCATGGCCGTCACGTCGCGGGGGAAGTCCGGAATCGAGCAGCGCTCTGACCTCGTCGAAAAGCCCCGCCTCGACCATTTTGTCGACGCGGAGGTCGATGGCGCGCTTCATGTCGTCCCGATCCTCATAGGCAAGGCCGATGCGCACGGAATCGTAGCGCGGGGGGATGAGTTTCGTCTCCGCGTTGTGCTGTGCCATGGTCTTGCCGGTCTCGTAGTAGACCTCGAGCGCGCGGAGGATGCGCTTTTTGTCGTTCAAATGGAGATTTCCGGCGGTCTCGGGGTCGATGCGTCGGAGCTCGGCGAACATCGCCTCGCCGCCCTCCTTGTCCCAGCGGGATTCCAACTCCGCGCGGTATCTGCCGTCCTTGTCACCGCCGGCGAAGCCGTGACCGGCGAGCAGGGCATTGAGGTAAAGCCCCGTGCCGCCGACGATGACGGGCTGCTTCCCGCGCGAGAGAGGATATCGTCGACGCACTTCGCCGCGTCGTCCGCATAGCGGGCAACGGAGTAGTTCCCGCGGGTCGGCGACGCCGACCATGTGATGCGGAATGCCCTGCATCTCCTCCGCCGTCGGCGCGGCGGTACCGATGACCATGCCGCGGTAGATCTGCATCGAGTCGCAGGAGACGACCTCGCCGCCGAGCATTTTCGCAAGCTCGACGCCGAGCCACGTTTTGCCGCAGCCCGTCGGGCCGACGACGCATACGAGTTTCATCTTCTTCCTCCTGCGCTCACGCGCGCTTAAACATTTTTTCAAGCTCATACTTTGTGAGCTTCGCCTTCACGGGCCGCCCGTGGGGGCAGAACTGCACCTCGCCGCTCTGCACCTTGTCGACGAGCACGCGCAGCTCGCTTAAATCGCTCTTCCATCCACCCTTGATGGCCGCCTTGCAGGCCATCGTGTGCAGCAGCGCGTCGCGCGCCGCGGCGGGGTCGACGGTGTGGGCGGTGACGAGCTTGTCGGCGAGCTCTTCGAGCGCGGGGATGGCGTCGCCGCTGTCGATATCGGCGGGGATGGCGCGCAGAATGAGGCTCCCGCCGCCGAACTCCTCGCACTCAAAGCCGAACTCGCGCAGAAGCTCCAAATTCGCCGCAAGCGCGCTGTATTCCTCGGCGGCGAACTCCGCCACGAGGGGAGCGAGCAGGGCCTGACACATCAGTGGCTCCTGGTTGGCCTTCATGCGGTCGAAATTCACGCGCTCGTGCGCGGCGTGCTTGTCAATGAGCCAGACGTTTTTATCCTCGTCCTCGCAGACGATGTAGGTGTCGAGCACCTCGCCCGCGATGCGCCACGGCGCGGCGGACGGGGGAACGAACGTCGTCTGCTCGATCTCGGGCTCTTCCTGCTTCGCAGGGGCAAACACGGGGACGGCGGGCGCTTCCGGCTCGGGCTCTGCCGCAGTCTCCGCCGCCGGTCCGATGATCGGGCCGGTCACGACGGGGCGGGCGTCTTCCTCCGGCATCGGCAGCGTGACGACCTCGTCGTCATGGTTTTCCACAGAATGGACAGACTTTTCCACAGGCTGTGACTGCTGTGCTGACAGTACTGGCGCGGACGCGGGCGTTTCATGGCGCACATAGTCGGAAAGCGCCGCTTTGCCGCCGCTCTGCGTGTCGATGGCGGGCACTCTCGTCTGCCACTGCGGGGCGGGCGAGGGCTTCACCGGCGCGCTTTGCGGCGCGGATACGGGACGCGCACCGGCAGGCGTATAAGCAGGCTTTTCCGCCGTCTTCCGGCTCTCGCGGTACTGCTGCGAGGTCATGTTGGCGAAGAAATCTCCGCGCGGATTCTGTACTTGAGACGCGGGCTTTGGCTGGGGGCGCTCGGCCTCTTCGCGCTTGTCGAGCGCGGCCATGACCGCGTGGTAAACGAGATCAAACACGCGCTTTTCGCCCACGAACTTCACGATGGTCTTGGCAGGGTGGACGTTCACATCCACCATGTCGCGCGGCAGCTCGACGAGCAGCACGCAGCCGGGGAACTTGCCCTTCATCATGCGGTTGGAGTACGCTTCTTCGAGCGCGGCGGTGAGAAGCTGGGATTTGACGAGCCGCCCGTTGACGAAAAACGTCTGCATGCCGCGCGTGCCGCGCGAGGCGATGGGCGAGGTCACAAAGCCCGTGACGCCCATGTCGCCGTCCGCGCCCTTGACCTCAAGGAGCGAGAGCGTGAACTCACGCCCGAGAGAGGCGTAAATGGCGGAGCGCAGCGCGCCGTCGCCGGGGGTCAAAAGCGTCTGCGTGCCGTCCTTGATGAGCTTGAACGACACCTCCGGATGCGAGAGCGCAAGGTGGGCGACAAGGCCCGCGATGGCCGTGGCCTCCGCGCTGTCGCGCTTCATAAACTTTAAGCGCGCGGGCGTGTTGTAGAAGAGGTCGCGCACGATGATGCTCGTGCCTTCGGGGCAGCCCGCATCCTCGACCGTGCCGGGGACGCCGCCCTCCAGGTGGAGCTTTGCTCCGCTGAGCGCGCCGCGCTCGCGCGAGAAAATGTCGAGCCGAGAAACGGAAGAGATCGCCGCGAGCGCCTCGCCGCGAAAGCCCAGCGTGCCGATGGCGGCCAAATCCTCCGCCGTGCGCAGCTTGCTCGTCGCGTGGCGCAGAAAAGCCGTCGGCAGCTCGCTTGGCGCGATGCCGCAGCCGTCATCGCTGACGCGAAGATAGGTCATGCCGCCGTTTTTCATCTCCACCGTCACGCTCTGCGCGCCGGCGTCAATGGCGTTTTCCAGCAGCTCCTTGACAACGCTCGCAGGGCGCTCGACCACCTCGCCCGCGGCGATGAGGTCGGCGACATGCGGCGATAATTGCTGAATATGGGGCATTGATTTCCTCCTTTTAGGAAGCGATGGTGAAAAGGGAAAGGGCATTGACGAGCATGTGGAGCAGGATCGACGTCCACAGCGTGCCCGAATGCTCATACGCCCAGGCGAACACAAGGCCGGGCACAAGGTATTGCAGCATCAAAATGAGATAGCCTAAGTCCCAGTTGGACACCGCCGCCGTCCACACGTGTAAAAACGCGAACAGCGCGCAGGAGAGGATATAGGCGAATATTCTGCTCTTTTCTTTGAGACACCCGAACACGAGGCCGCGGAAGAGCACCTCCTCCACAAACGGCGCGAGCAGCACGACGATCAGCGCCGTCATGCGCGGGGCGGAGGCCACCTGCGCGGCGATGGTCATGTCGTTTAAGTTCGTGCGGCTGTTAAAAAGCACGTTGCACACGCGGAACAAAAGTTCGTTCGCGCCGTAGAAAACGAGAAGGCCCAGCAGCATCGTCGAAAGCGAGCGGTTCAGGTCGTCTAAAAACCGGCCCGATGTGTGCGCCAGATACGAGTGGAACAGCAGCACCGTGACGGCGAAGAGCGTGTAGTAATAGAGCACATTGCGCAGGGAATCGTTGATGGTGGTGTCGAGCACGACCTCCAGAAGGTCGAATATTCTTGTTGCCAAAAGCGGCATCACCAGAAGATAGACCAGGAAGAAGATCGTTCCGGCGACGCGCTCGGTGCGGTTCATGCCGCCGGAGGCGGTTTTCTTTTTTGCCATGGGGAGACCTCTTTTCCGGGGAAATTACGAAAGCTTCTGCTTGAGCTCGTAGAGGAGCTGCATCGCCTCGATGGGGGACATCGTGTCCGGCTGGGCGCGGCGGATGGCCGCGAGCACCTCAGCCTCGCCGATCGCGTCGAGACTGACCTGCTCGGTCTCCTCGCGGGGCTTTGCCTGATACGCGCCGCCCTGCTCCAGCTCTTTTAAGATGACGTTCGCGCGCTTGACGACCTCGTTGGGTAGGCCCGCTAACTTTGCGACCTCGATGCCGTAGCTGCGGTCTGCCCCGCCGGGGACGATCTTGCGCAGGAAGATGAGCTCGTCGCCGCGCTTTTTGATGGAAATGCTGTAATTCTTCACGCCGGGGAGCACGCCCTCAAGCTCCGTGAGCTCGTGATAGTGCGTGGCGAACAGCGTCTTGGCACCTAAGCGTTTCGGGTCGGCGCAGAATTCGAGCACCGCGCGGGCGATGCTCATGCCGTCGAACGTCGACGTACCGCGGCCGATCTCGTCGAGAATGAGCAGCGAGCGTGGCGTCGCCTGATGCAAAATCTCGCTCACCTCGGTCATCTCGACCATGAAGGTCGACTGGCCGCCGGCTAAGTCGTCGCTCGCGCCGATGCGCGTGAAGACGCGGTCGACCACGCCGATGCGCGCGCTCTTGGCGGGCACGAACGAGCCGATCTGCGCCATGAGCGTGATGAGCGCGACCTGACGCATGTAGGTCGACTTACCGGCCATGTTGGGGCCGGTGATGATGGCGGCGCGGTCCTCGCGCTCGCCCATATAGGTGTCGTTCGGGACGAAGAGCGCGTCCTTGAGCACGCGCTCGACGACGGGGTGGCGGCCGTCGTGAATTTCGATGACGCCGCTGTCGTCCACGCTCGGACGGCAATAGTTGTTGTTCACCGCGACGGACGCGAGCGAGCAGAGCGTGTCGAGCTCGGCGATGAGCCCCGCCGCGCGCTGAATGCGCACGCTCTCAGCGGTGACGGATTCGCGCAGGGCGGTGAAAATTTCAAATTCGAGCGCCTTGTCGCGATCTCCCGCGGTCAGAATCTCCTGCTCAAGGTTTTTAAGTTCCTCGGTGATGTAGCGCTCGCCGTTCACGAGCGTCTGCTTGCGGATGTAAGTGTCGGGGACGAGGTCCTTGAACGAATTCGAGACCTCGATATAGTAGCCGAAGACCTTGTTGTAGCCGATCTTCAGCGTGCGGATGCCGGTCTTTTCCTTCTCGCGCGTCTCGATGTCGGCGAGAAGCCCCTTGCCGCCCGACAAAATCTCGTGCAGGCGGTCGACCTCGGCATTGTAGCCCTTGCGGATGAAGCCGCCCTCACGCACGGAAAACGGCGGCTCGTCGATGAGCGTGTCGCGGATGCTCTGCGCCACGTCGGTGAGCGTGTCGAGCTCGTTGTCTAACTCATGCAGCCTGCCCGTCGTGAACGCCGTAAGCTGGGCTTTGACCTCCGTGATGCGCTCGATGGAGTTGCGCAGCGACGCAAAGTCGCGCCCGCCCGCCGTGCCGTAGGCAATGCGGCCGATGAGGCGCTCCATGTCGCTGATGCCGGAGAGCGATAGAATCAGCTCTTCGCGCGCGACGGTGTTCTTCGTCAGCGCCTCGACCGCGCCGAGGCGGCGCTCGATGGCCGCAACATCGCGCAGCGGGCGCGTCAGCCACGCGCGCAGATTGCGCGCGCCCATGGCGGTCTTCGTCTTGTCGAGCACCCAGAGGAGGCTCCCGCGCTTTTCCTTGGCGCGGATGGTCTCGGTCAGCTCCAGATTGCGCCGCGCGGAGAGGTCAAGCTCCATGAAGCGGCCCTGCTCGTAGTATTCTAAATCCTTGATGTAGGAAAGATCGGTCTTCTGCGTCTCGTGCAGATACGAGAGCAGCGCGCCCAGCGCGAGCGACGCCGCGGGGTTGTTGCGCGGAAGGCTTGCAAAGCGCTCCTCGCCAAACTGCGCGCGGATGGCTTTTTCGCACGCTTTGAGCTCAAAGCGGTTCTCGCCGCGCTCGACCGCGCAGGACAGCTTATCGCGAAGGTATTCGACCAGCTCACCGTTGTCGTAAGCACCCGCGCTCAGCACCGCCTCGGCGGGGGAGAAACGGGATAACTCGTTATACAGGTGTTCTGCGCGGTCGTCGCCCGAAAAGGCGGTCACGTGCGTGTGGCCGGTCGTCATGTCGCAGAAGGCCGCGCCGGCGTTCTGCCCGTCCAAAAAGATGCCGCAGAGGAAGTTGCCGCGCCGGTCGTCGAGGCATGCGCTGTCGATGACCGTGCCGGGCGTGATGACGCGGATGATATCGCGCTTGACAAGGCCCTTGGCGAGCGCAGGGTCCTCGGTCTGCTCGCAGATGGCGACCTTGTAGCCCTTGGCGATCAGGCGCGCGATGTAGGCGTCGCTCGAATGATAGGGAATGCCGCACATCGGCGTCTGATCCTCCGCCGCCTTGCCGCGGTCGCGGGTCGTCAGCGTCAAATCGAGCTCGCGCGAGGCGAGCTGAGCATCCTCGTTGAACATCTCGTAGAAGTCGCCCAAGCGGAAAAAGAGGATCGAATCCTTATTCTGTTCCTTGATCTCCAAATACTGCTTCATCATCGGCGTGATCTCGGCCATGATTCGTCCTCGCTTTCTTTCTCTCTAAAATCTAAAATTTACACGGTAAAGTCGGAGCCCGCGGGCATTTCGCCGAGGCGGTCGCCGAGCTTACGTTTCAATCTTTCATAGGCTTCCTTGCCCGTGCAGTGGCCCGTGAAGTAGTGCGCGACCTTGTCGCCGCGCAGCTTTTCGCCCACGGCGTCGACCAGCTCGTCCGGCTCGCTCTTGCCGAGCGAGGGGTTATAGAGGTGGAAGCCCGCAAACACCGCGTCGGGCGCTCTGCCGAGCACGTCCTCGGCGCTTTTCAGGATATTCACGATGCCGCAGTGCGCGCAGCCCGCGAACAGCGCGGTCTTGCCGTTTTCCGTGACCAATAGATCCTGCTCGTGGCGGAACGTGTCGCGCGGATAGTCCTCACCGATCTTCTCGCGCAGCGTGTCGTTCGCGCCGCTCCACAGCTCGCGGCCCGGAACGGTGGAGAAAACCGTCAGTTCTTCGTCAAGCTTCTGCACGCCATCGCAGAGAACGAAGCGGTCCTCGTAATTCTTGAGCACCGCGTCCATGCCGATGTAAGCGCACTTGCTGGGCGTGACGACGTAGTACTGGCCCCAGACGGCCTTCTGCATATAGACCTTGGCGCGGTCGTTCAGCTTCAAGAACGCTTCGAGGCCGCCGCAGTGGTCGTTGTGCGCGTGGGACAAAAAGGCGATGTCGACCTGCGTCAAATCGACGCCGAGCGCCTTGGCATTGTCGATAAACTGCGCGTCGGGTCCCATGTCGAAAAGAATTTTGTGCTTGTCGGTCTCAATATACATCGACAGGCCGTGCGCGCAGGCGACGGTGTCTCTGCACGTGCTGTTTTCCATCAAAATGACGACTTTCATCAAAAAGCCCCCTTTTCTTTATTCCTCTACCGCTTCGCCGTAGAGCGCCCAGGTGTTGCTGTCGGTGATCTTCGCTTTGGCAAATGTGCCGATCAGGGCTCTTTCGCCCTTCATGCGCACGAGGCGGTTGCCCTCCGTGCGCGCGGCGAGGGGGAAGGCCTCGTCATCGCTCTCGCCGTCGACCAGCACCTTGACCGTCCTGCCGATGTAGGCTGCGTGCTTTTTCGCGCTGATGGCGTTCTGCGCGTCGACGAGCTTTTCAAACCAGACCTGCTTTTCCTCGCGCGAGACGGGGTCGTCCATCTTCGCCGCCGGCGTGCCGGGACGCGGGGAGAAAATAAAGGTGAAGAGCGCGTCGAACTGCGTCTTTTCTACAAGATCGACAGTCTGCATCGCTTCGTCCTCGGTCTCTCCCGGGAAGCCGATGATGACGTCGCTCGTGAGCACCATGCCTGGCATGACGCTTCGCGCGTAGGCGATCATTTCCTCGTACTTTGCGCGCGTATAGGGGCGGTTCATCGCCTTCAGAACGCGGTCGCACCCGGACTGGACGGGGAGGTGGAGCTGCTTTGCAACGTGCTCGCAGCGTGCCATCGTGTCGAAAAGCTTGTTGGTCGCGTCCTTCGGCTGGCTCGACATAAAGCGGAGCCAATAGTCGCCGGGAATGGCGTTGATGGCGGCGAGCAGGTCTGCAAAGTCGTAATCGGTGCCCAAGTCCTTGCCGTAGCTGTTCACGTTCTGGCCGAGGAGGGTGATCTCCTTGTAGCCCTCGGCGATGAGGCCGCGGCATTCCTCGATGATCTTCTCCGGCTCGCGGCTGCGCTCGCGGCCGCGGACGTAGGGCACGATGCAGTACGAGCAGAAGTTATTGCACCCGTACATGATGCTCACCCACGCGCGCACGCCGCCCTCGCGCACGATGGGGAGATCCTCGGCGATGCGGCCGTGCTCGTTCTCGATGGAGAAAACGCGCTTATTCTTCGTGTATACCTCGTGCAGCAGCTCGGGAAGGCGCCATTCGGCCTGGGGGCCGAGCACAAGGTCGACGTGATGGTAGGAATTTTTTACCTTGTCGGCCACGACCTTCTGCTGCGCCATGCAGCCGCAGAGGCAGATGATCTGATCGGGCTTTGCGGCCTTCGTGTGGCTGAGGCGGCCCAAGTGGCCGTAAACGCGCTTTTCCGCGTGCTCGCGGATGGCGCAGGTGTTGAGCAGGATGACGTCGGCCTGATTTTCGTCGCGCGTGAGCTCGTAGCCCATCTCGCGCAGCATGCCCATGAGCACCTCGCCGTCTGCCACGTTCTGCTGGCAGCCGAACGTGTCGACCAGCGCGAGCGGCGTGCGGGTGCGGCGGTCGTTCATCTCGCGCATCTTGCGCGTAAATTCCTTCTGACGCGCGAGCTCCTGCTCGCTGACGATGACTTCTTTGCGTTCCAAGGGATGTTTCCTCCCGAATCTCGATAGTTTAGCAATATAGTATATCATGTTCGCGAGAACGTGGCAAGGCCGCGCGCAGCTTTCCGGTGCGAAAAAATCCACAGCTTTCGCAATTCCGGTGACTTTTCCGCACCCATATGGTATGCTATGGAAAACCTGAACTCCAAAGGAGGGCTTTCCATGGCGGCGTTTTATCAGAAATTTCTGCGCAAGCATCTTGACTTATCGTCTCTCAGCGTGATGCGGCGGGAGGACAACGATCCCTATTTCTGCACGCCCAAGGGCGCTTCTATCTTCGGCTGGGCGGGCGTGGACGGCATCCACTTCTGCTTTGTCCGCGGTTTTGGCGAAACGGTCTTCGCCGTGAGCCCGATGAACGGTGGCAAGGACTGCGTGCACGTCATCGCGCGCGATTTCAGCGATTTTCTGCGCCTGCTGCTCGCGACCGGCGACAGCGCGGCGCTCGAGCAGGCGTGGCAGTGGGACGAGGCGCAATTCGACGCCTTCCTTTCCGAGAATCCGCCGACGGACGAGCAGAAGGCGGTGCTCTCGCAGATCACCACAGTCTTTTCCCTCACGCCGATGGAGCGGCCGTGGCAATACCTGCGCGAGCTGCAAGCGGAGTTCGATCTCAGCAAGCTCAAATTCACCGAGGACTTCTACGACCCCGAAATGAATCCCGACGCGCCCGAACAGAAAGCGGACTGGAAGGTCTACTTTGACGGCAGCTTTTGGGGCCACCACGGGCGCGAGCGCGCGGGCAGGGAAGTGCCTGTACAAAAGTGGTTTTTGTGGGCGGGGCGCGACTGGTTCGTGCCGTCGGTTTACGTTTGTTCAAAGGGCATTGTCGTTGATTTTTGTATGCGCACGGAGGCTTCCGCGCTGCGCGGCTTTATGGAAAAGTGGGGGATCGATCCCGAAAGCGACGAGTCCATCGACTTCTCGCGCGACGAACGCGAACAGATGGAGCGCGAGCACCCGCTCAGCCTCGGTTTTACCCCCAGCCTCACCTTGAACGGTGCGAAGCTCCGCCCGAGCCACGGCTGCGGCGTCATTTTCCTGCCGGAGCAGCCCGGCTTCTGCGCCGACGCAGAGCCCGCCATGGCGCACTACGGCCTTGACCGCGCGTATGGCTGGAGCATCCGCCGCGCGGCATTCCCGTTCGTCACGAAGCGCGCGCCGAAGCTCAAGTCGCTCGCCGTCACGATGACGGCGGACGAGGTGCGTGTCCCCGGCCCGCGCTTTCGCGCGAACAAGGCGGGCGATACGTTTGCCTTCTCCTACCGCGGCACGAAGTATCTTCTCACGGTGCACGAGGTCGAACCGCAGGAACTGCCGCGCGAGCGGATGAATCTCGACCCGCGGTTCGACTATCCGACGCACTTCACGGTCATGAGCTACACGCTCACGCCCGAGCCGCCGGAACACTCGATCTTCGTCGAGGACTGCGCCGAGGGCGACCGCCCGCGCCAGGTCAGACGTGAGACCGCTTTCTTTGCGCCCGAGGCGCAGAACGACTTCTGCTTCGGCATCATCGGCGGCGCGGACGGGCCGGTCGCCATCGTCGTGGGCGAAGCGGCGCAGGGGAAGCTCCACACCGCGTGCTCGTCGCTGCACTTTGAGATAGTCGACCACATCGACTGGCGCGTCGGCTTCCGCGAAACTCCGTGGGAAGCGGGGACGTTCGCGCTTATCTAACTACTTTTTCTGCGATCTCCGGTACTCCGTCGGCAGGACGCCGAAGGCCCTTGTGGAATTCGGTGGAAAACTTGCTCTGGCTCTCGTAGCCGACGGCGCGCGCGACCCTGTGCGACGTTCTCGTCGCCCCCTCGAGCAGCAGCTTTGCCGCGTGCTGCATGCGGTGCTCGCGAATGTGCGAGGCGAGCGAGCTGCCGTAAACGGACTTGAAGAGCGCCTTCATCGTCGAGGGGTTCATCAAAAAGCGGCGCGACAGCTCGTCGATCGTCACGCGGCTTGAAAGGTGCTGCGTCAGATAGTCGTGCACGGCACGGATGGTCTCGATCTGCTCACTCGTGCCGCCGCCCTCGTACACCTCGGCGTCGAGCGGGGGCAGGTGCGGCGCGCCGGTGGCGGCCTTGCTCTCCTCCTCGGGACAGGAAATCTCCATCGTGCGCTCGATCATGCGGTGCAATAGCTGCGCCTGCTCGCTGTCCGACGCGCGGTAGTAGACCTCCTTCCCCACGCGGCGCGAGACGAGAAGTCCGCTCTCACGCAGCTGCCTCAAATGGTGCGACACCGCGGGCGAGCTCATGCCGACCATCGCGGAAAGGTCGATGACGCACTCCTCGCAGTGGCACAGCAGCCAGAAAATGCGCACGCGGCTGCTGTCGGAGAGCTGCTTGAACACGTCCGCCACGGTCTGGAAGCTGCCAATCGTCTCCACCGATTCCTGCAGCTCCCGCATCGTGCCCTCGTCGCTGTGCTGGTGGGGTAAATGCACTTCGCTCATCGTTGTTCCACCTTTCTTTTTGGGTCCTGCGGGCGCGTCCGTATCCCGTTTGGAAGTTTGTTTCGCCCGAACGGAAGAGACATGCGTGCAGCCCTTGACTTTTGCCTTTGCGGACATTATAGTACGGTCATCAAGATTAAACAAGCACTTAATCGTTAAATATTTTGTGCCGAAAAGGAGAAACATACCATGAAAAAGACCTATCAGATCGAAGTCGACTGCGCCAACTGCGCCAACCTTATGGAAGAAGCCACCAAGAAGACCGAGGGCGTTGCCGACGCTGTCGTGAACTTCATGACCCAGAAGATGACCGTCGAGTTCGCCGAGGGTCAGGACCCCAAGGCCGTGATGAAGGCCGTCCTCAAGAACTGCAAGAAGGTCGAGGACGACTGCGAGATCTATCTGTAAGAGAGCTTCTCCCTCTCACGCCCCGGACGAACGCACCGGGGCGCTTTCTTAGGCAAAATTCAAATTCTCCCCCTTCAAGGAGGTCATCTTTATGACGAAAAAGCAAAAAAAGATGCTTTACCGCATCCTGATCGCGGCGGTGCTGTTCCTCGCCGCGAAATTCATTCCCATGCCGATGCTCGTCTCCACCGCGCTCTACTTCGCCGCCTATGTCACCATCGGCTACGACATTCTGCGCAAGGCATGGAAGGGCATCTGCAACCATCAGGTGTTCGACGAAAACTTCCTGATGGCGGTCGCCACGATCGGCGCCATCGCGCTCGCCATCTATGAAAAGAGCGGCGACTATGCCGAGGCCGTGGCGGTCATGCTCTTCTACCAGATCGGTGAGCTGTTCCAGAGCTACGCCGTCGGCAAGTCCCGCCGCAACATCACGGCGCTGATGGACATCCGTCCCGACTACGCCAACATCGAGCGCGACGGCAAGCTCGAGCAGGTCGACCCCGACGACGTCGCCGTCGGCACGGTCATCACCGTCCAGCCGGGCGAGAAAATTCCTATCGACGGCGAGATCGTCGAGGGCGCGTCCACGCTCAACACCGCGGCGCTGACGGGCGAGAGCCTCCCGCGCGACGTGATGACCGGCGACGAGGTCATCAGCGGCTGCATCAACATGACGGGCGTTTTGAAGGTCAAGACCACGAAGGCCTTCGGCGAGTCTACGGTGTCCAAGATTTTGGAGCTGATGGAAAACTCCAGCTCGCACAAATCCCGCTCCGAAGCGTTCATCTCCCGGTTTGCCCGCGTCTATACTCCCGCCGTGTGCTACAGCGCGCTGGCGCTGGCCATTTTGCCCCCGGTCATCAATCTTTTGATGGGCAACGCCGCCTCGTGGGGCGTGTGGGTCTACCGCGCGCTCACGTTCCTTGTCATTTCGTGTCCCTGCGCGCTGGTCATCAGCATCCCGCTCAGCTTCTTCGCGGGCCTCGGCGGCGCAGGACACGAGGGCATTCTCATCAAGGGCTCGAATTACTTGGAGGCTCTGTCGAAAACCAAGATCGTCGTCTTCGACAAGACCGGCACGCTCACGCAGGGCGTGTTCGAGGTCACGGGCGTGCACCACAGCCCGATGGAGGACCGCAAGCTGCTTGAATACGCGGCACTCGCCGAGTGCGCATCCTCGCACCCCATCAGCAGGAGCTTGCAAAAGGCCTGCGGCGTGGAGCTTGACCGCTCCCGCGTGACGGACATCGAAGAGCGCAGCGGCCGCGGCGTGGTCGCGGCCGTGGACGGCCACAGCGTGGCCGCGGGCAACGGCAAGCTCATGGATGAGCTCGGCGTCAAGTGGCAGGAGTGCCGCAGCGTCGGCACGATCGTCCACATGGCGGTCGACGGCGAGTACGCCGGCCATATCGTGATCTCCGACGTGGTAAAGAGCGACGCGCGCGATGCCATCGCGGCCCTCAAGCGCGCGGGCGTGCAGAAGACCGTCATGCTCACGGGCGACATCAAGAAGGTCGCCGATCACGTGGCGCAGGAGCTCGGCGTCGACGAAGTGCACGCCGAGCTGCTCCCGGGCGACAAGGTCGCGCGCCTTCGAGCGCCTGCTGGGTGAAAAGGGCAAGGATGACTGCCTCGCCTTCGTCGGCGACGGCATCAACGACGCGCCCGTGCTCTCCGCGCGGATATCGGCATCGCGATGGGCGCGATGGGCTCCGACGCCGCCATTGAGGCAGCGGACGTCGTGCTGATGGACGACGATCCGATGAAGATCGCCAAGGGCATCCAGATCTCGCGCAAGTGCATCCGCATCGTGTACGAGAACATCGTCTTCTCGCTCGGCGTGAAGCTGACGTGCCTGCTGCTCGTCGCCATCGGTATCGCCAACATGTGGATGGGCATCTTCGCCGACGTCGGCGTGATGGTCTTAGCGGTTCTCAATGCAATCAGAGCGCTGCGCACTTCAAAAAACTGACAAAGTCAGTTTTTTGAGCAGAATTTCACTGCGCTCAGCACACGCGCCAAAGGCGCGCACGTTCGCTCCGTGCAAAGTGTTTTTTGGCACGCACATGTCGTTCCAAAAAACGATTTCAATTTATTTGCGCCGTGCGCGGCGCTTGGGCAGCCGTTAGCAGCTCTGCTGCTTTACGGATGCCGCATACCCCTTGCGGGTAAAAGTCTGCGACGCTTTTACAAACGAGAGGACGGCATTTGCCGTCCTCTTTTTGTTGTGCATTGCAATGCAGGCTTTCTTTTCGTATAATGACCGTATCAAAACGATTTTGGAGGACACCACCATGAAGGTCAGCGTGATCCAGATGAATATGCGCTCGCTGGAGAGCAAAGCGAACTTTGACCGCGCGGAGGCACTCGTGCGCCGCGCTGTCGGGGAAAACGGCCCCGACGTTGTCGTCCTGCCCGAGACGTGGAACACGGGCTTCATGCCCGCGGGCGACCTTGCCGCGGCGTGCGATGAAAACGCGAAAGCCGTGCGCGCTCGTTTTTCCCCGCTCGCGCGCGAGCTGAACGTCAACATCGTCGCGGGAAGCGTGTCGAATCTCCGCAATGGCAAGATCTACAACACCGCCTGCGTCTTTGACCGCGCGGGCGCGTGCATTGCCGAATACGACAAGACCCATCCCTTCACGCCGATGGGCGAGCACGAGGTCTACACCCCCGGCGACCACCTCGTCACCTTCACGCTCGACGGCGTGCGCTGCGGCCTTCTCATCTGCTACGAGGTTCGCTTTCCCGAGCTGTGGCGCACGCTGGCGCTGCGCGGAGCGCAGGTCATGTTCCTGCCCGCCCAGTGGACGGCGGCGCGCCAATACCACTGGGAGACGCTCACCGCCGCCCGCGCGATCGAAAACCAGCTCTTTGTCGTCTCGTGCAACGCCTGCGGCGAGCGCGACGGCACGCTGTATGGCGGTTTTTCGCGCATCATCGACCCGCTGGGCGCGGTCTTAGTCCAAGGCGGTGGGGAAGAGGAGATCGTCACCGCCGACTTGGACCTTTCCTCCATCGCGCCCCTCCGCGCCCGCGTCCCCGTTTTCCACGACCGGCGGCCCGCGCTCTACCGGCTGTAAGGCATCAAAAAACGACAGCAAAAGAGGCATCAACAGAAATGAAGATCACCCTGCTTGCATCGTTTCTCGTCATGGCGGCGTATTTTCTCCTACTGTACGCCGGCGTCGGGCTCATTCAGGAGAAGAAATTCTTCTCCTCCGCGCCGCGTGAGGTCTTCGCCGCCGTTCCTGAGAGAAAAGCCGAGCGCTTCCGCGGCGCGCATATCCTCGGCTGGTGCCTCGGCATCTTGGCGATGCTGCTGTTTCTCGGTGCGGCAGTCCTCGCCGCGTGGGACGGCGTTCGGAACGGTTTCACCTTCGGCGCGTTTTTCGCGCGCTACCTCGTCATCCTCTATGTCATGGAGGCCTACGACATTCTCTTCGACTGGGTGCTGCTGTGCCACTCGAACTTTTTCCCCCGCTTTTACCCCGAGGTCAAGGGCATCGTCGGCCCGCACCTGTTTGGCTATAACAAAAAAGCGCACCTTGTGCATTTTCTTCTTTACATCCCCCTCTCCGCTGCCCTCGCGTGGGTTTGCACGCTTTTCTGAGGGGCAATTTCACATCAAAACTTAACAGGACAAGGAGATGCACACGATGAACCGCAAAAAGAGAAAAACGGCCCTCATTCTTCTGGTTGCCGTCCTTTGCGCTATCGTCCTGCTCGGCATCCGCGGGACGCGAAAACCATCGACAAGACCGTCCCCGTAAGGGTCTACGAGGACAACAGCACAACTTATACTCCCTCCTCCATCACCATTTCCGGCACGCTCAAAAAGACGTGGTCTTCCACCAACTTCGTCGGGACCTTTGCCATGGAAAATTACGAGCCCTCGTGCAGAGACGGTGTCGAAGCCAAGATCAACTGGGGGGACAACGAGTATCCGATCCTCACCTTTTTCTACGCCGGCGACTTTTCGCAGCTCGATGTGAAAAGCATCGACATTGACAAAGACATGGACCGTATGATGGTCACCCTGAACGACGGCACGATCATCGCCTCAGAAAACTACTTTGTCCCCACAGAAGCAATGAACGCCAACTAACTGTAATTTTCCCCGCCGCCTCCGGCGGCAAACAGGCAAAATCCCTCCCGTGCCGCATTCGCTGCCTCCGGCAGTGAACAGGCCCTCCGCACTAAAAATCGACGCAACAACTTCCGTCTCGCACCCGCCGCATTTTCTGCCCTACGGGCAGAAAACAGGCTCCCCGCGCCGCGCACGGCGGCAAATAAATTTCAATCGTAAATTCCAACGACATGTGCGTTGGAATTTACACTTCTCAGCCCGCAAGTGTGGAATTTGCCCGCCAATGGCGGGCGAATTATGCACGCAGCGGGCTGCCATCCCCCCTCAAAAAAGAGAGGCTGGCCAAATGGCCAGCCTCTCTTTTTTGAAGAACTTATTCCTCGCGGAAGACAAATCCGTTCTCGTCCGCCTTTTCGATGACGGCGAGTGCCTTGTAGGGGATACCGCTCGCGCGGAAGCGGTCACCGCCGCCCTGGAAGCCCTTTTCCACGGCGATGCCGATGCCTTCGAGCTTCGCGCCCGCCGCGTTGACGATATCGACAAGGCCCTGCACGGCGAAGCCGTTGGCCATGAAGTCGTCGATGATGAGCACGTGGTCGTCCGCGTTCAGCCACTCCTGGGAGACGAGCAGCGTGACTCTCTTCTTGTAGGTGTAGGAGAACACCTCGCTCTGGTACAGGCCGCTTTCGATGTTGTCGCTCTTGGCCTTCTTGGCGAAGAGCATCGGGACGCCGTACTTCTGCGCGCAGATGGTCGCAAGCGCGATGCCGCTGGCCTCCGCCGTCAGAACGACGGTGATCTTGCTGGTGTCGAAATACTTGGCGAACTCGTCCGCAATGTCCTCGAGCAGACGGGTGTCGACGCGGTGGTTGAGGAAACCGTCGACCTTGACGATGTTGCCGGGCAGGACTCTGCCCTCGCGGCGGATGCGCTCCTGAAGAAGCTCCATGGAATTACCCCTCCTGAAAAAATAATTTCTGACGAAATTTTTCGATTGAAATGGTAACTTCCATTTAACAGGATTTTTGTGCAGAATGCAACACGGCAACTTTGACAAGAATTTGTGCTTTTTTTGCCTCTTTCCGTCTATTTTGGCGGCGGGAGCGCCGTTACGTCCCGTTTTGTATCGTTTTGGCAAAGCCCGCGGCAAAAAGCCGCGCAGCGTTGACGGCTTCTTCGAGCGAATTGCCCGCCGTGCCGACCTCGACGAGAAGCGAGCCCGTCGTCATGTGCTGGTTGTAGCGGGAGTTGCGCACGGTGACGGGGCGCATGAGGGTCGGATAGTCTTTGTACAGCGTTTCCTGCACGGCGCAGGCAAGCTTCAAGTTCTCGCGCCAGAGATCGTGGCTCAGGCCTCCGCCGTTCGACCCGATGACGAATTCGAGCTGTGCGGCGTTTTTATCTTCGCCGCACAGCAGCTTGAACTGCTGGCCGTTCGCGTCCTGCACCGCGTCGCGGTGCACATCGAGCACGAACGAGATCGAGGGGTACTTTTGCAAGTAGCTTTCGATCGACGCGAGCGAGCGGTTGTAAGCGCCCGAATAGCTCGGATAGTCGTAGAGCAAGCGGTCGTGCACGACGCTGATGCCCGCGTCGGTCAGCACCTGCGCCATTTCGTCGCCGATGCGGATCATGTTGCAGTTCGTGTCCAGCGTGCGGAACGTGTCGGACACGTCGTATTCCTGCCCCGGCGGCATGGTGTAGCTCTCCGAGCCGTGGGTGTGGATGATGAGCACCTGCGGCCCCTCCGCACCGAGCTTTGCTGCATAATCGCCCGAGAGCATCGAGGCGTCGAGCGCGGCATCCGAGCCGTTGTTGATGTACACATTGCCGAATACCGTATAGCCCGAGGGGTCGGACGCCTTGAGCGTGCGGGCGGGCGAGCCGTTTTCCGTCACGGCGATCTCGTCCGGCGTCTCCTCCTGCGTGAGCACCGTGCCCTCGCTGTCCTGCGCGTCGCCCGTTTCGTCCGCGCTGTCATCGGGCTTTTGCTCAAGCTCTGCCGACCATGCCTGCGCGATGTTCTCCTCGCCCTCGCGCAGAAGCGGCGTCGCGTGCAGCGCGAGCGACGTTCGCAGGCTGAGAAAGTCCTCCCCGCCGTTGCCGCGCTCATATCTCAGCAGCATCACGCCCAGCGTCTCGTCCTTGAGCGAGCGGAGCGCATCGCGCGCGTTCTTCGCCGGCGCCGTGACGCTCACGCCCCAGAGCGTCACCGCCGAGAGCGCGAGCGAACACAGCATCCGTCCTGTCCGTTTCTTTTGCATCGTGATTCACCTCTTGGGACAATCCTATGTGCGCACTTGCGCCGATATGACATAGCGCGCCCGCCGCTTTTCGCTTGCAATTTTCGCTTTCGCGTGGTATGGTAATGGCAGCGGAGAAAAACTCATATAGTTTCGCTTACATGGCGCGAAAGTTTCTACGGAGCCGCCGAAAGGCTCTGCTATGGGTGCTCAGCCGGGGGAGAAGTCCCCGGGCGGGGCGCTTTTTCTTTTGCACAAAGCTAAAACAGGAGTGACTGATATGAAGATCCTCAAGGGCAATCTCGTTTCCGCACCGGCGCTCGGCAAGCTCGAGATCGTCGAGCACGGCTGCCTCGTCCTGCATGACGACGGCAGCATCCAAAGCGTTGAAAAGGCCGTGCCGCAGAACGCCGACGCGGAAGTCATCGACTACGGTGATAGCCTCATCATGCCGTCTTTTGTCGACATGCACCTGCACGCGCCGCAGTACCCCATGCTCGGCATGGGCATGGACCTGCCGCTGATCGACTGGCTCAACACCTACACGTTCAAGACCGAGGCGCGCTTTGAAGACAGTGACTACGCCCGCCGCATTTACAAAAAGCTCGCGAGCGACCTCATCACGAGCGGCACGACGCGCGTTTGCATGTTTTCCTCCCTCCACACGGACGCGACGCTCATTTTGATGGAAGAGCTCGAAAAGGCGGGCGTCACGGGCTATGTCGGCAAGGTCAACATGGACCGCAACGGCAGCCCCGAGCTTCAGGAGACGACCGAGCAGTCCAAGCGCGAAACGCTGCGCTGGCTGGATGCGTGCGGGCGCTTCCAGACCGTCAAGCCCATCCTGACGCCGCGCTTCACCCCATCGTGCACCGACGAGCTGATGCGCTGGCTCGGCAAGCTCGCCGCGGAGCGCGGGCTGTACGTCCAATCGCACCTGTCTGAAAATAAGGGTGAGATCGCGTGGGTCAAAGAGCTCTGCCCCGACTGCGCGCAATATTGGGAGAGCTACGACCGCGCGGGGCTGTGGAAGGACCATACCGTCATGGCCCACTGCGTCCACTCCGACGAGCGCGAGCGCGAGGCCATGCGAGAGCATGGCGTTGTGACCGCCCACTGCGCGGGGTCGAATATCAACATCTGCTCGGGCGTCGCGCCCGTGCGGACGCTGCTGCGCGAGGGCAACCTCGTCACGCTCGGGTCGGATATCGCAGGCGGCGCGCTGCTGGCGATGAACAAGGTCATCACCATGTCCATCCGCGCGTCGAAGTTCCGCCACATGCAGAGCGACGGAAAGGACGAATTTCTGACCGTCGAGGAGGGCTACTACCTCGGCTCCAGCGCAGGACACGAGTATTTCGGCGGGCACGGCGGATTTGTCCCCGGCGACTATATCCACGCCATTGTCGTCGACGACTCCGACTTTACCGAGGCCGCGCATCCGCTCTCGGTGCGCGAGCGCTTCGAGCGCGCGATCTACATGATGCACCGTCACAACATCGTCTCCGTCTGGTCAGAGGGGAAAAACGTCGTTTGCTGATGAAAAGCAGGGGAGAGGGCGCGGTCCTCTCCCCGATTTTGGAAAATCGCAAAAATTTTTGGACAAGCTATTGACAAAAGGCTATCTTATTTGGTATAGTAGCTTCTGTCCTGTCGAGCAGGAATATTTGGCGGCATAGCTCAGCTGGCTAGAGCATGCGGTTCATACCCGCAGTGTCCCCGGTTCAAATCCAAGGTGCCGCTACCAGATGCACGGGATGCGAAAGCATCCCGTGTCTCATATGGCCCGTTGGTCAAGTGGTTAAGACACGGCCCTTTCACGGCTGTAACATGGGTTCGAATCCCGTACGGGTCACCACAGTTGGAGGCTTAGCTCAGCTGGTTAGAGCGCCTGCTTCACACGCAGGAGGTCACTGGTTCGAGTCCAGCAGTCTCCACCAAAACCTCACTTCTTCGGAAGTGAGGTTTTTCTTGTTTTCGGCAAAAGGAAAGACATCGTGTCTTTCTCGGAAAAAAACAAAAAGAGGGAACGGAAAAACCGTTCCCTCTTTTTCATCAGATAGTGGCCGCTTACTTGGCGGCGCGGTAGAGGAAGGAAACGATCTGCGCACGCAGGCAGTTGCTGTTCGGGGAGAAGGTGGTGTCGCTCGTGCCGGTGGTCACGCCCGCGTTGACGGCCCACTGCACGGCGGGGGCGTAGAAGGCGCTCGCGCTCACATCGGCAAAGGCGTTCGTGCCCTCAGCCGCCGGTGCGCCGGCCGCTCTCCACTGGAAGGTGACAGCCTGTGCGCGCGTGACGGAAGCATCCGGGGAGAAGGTCGTGCTGCTCGTGCCGGTGGTCACGTTGTTTTCCACCGCCCACGCAACGGCCTTTTCGTAGTACGCGCCGCTCTTCACGTCGGTGAAGGACGTGGTCATGGACTTCGGCTCGGGGCTGCCGTTGGCTCTCCACAGGAAGGTGACCATCTGGCCGCGCGTGCAGCCCGCGTTCGGCGCAAAGGTCGTGGCGGTCGCGCCGGAGGTGATGTTCTTCGCAACGGCCCAGACAACGGCGTCAGCATAGTAGGCGTCGTCGGCGACATCGGTAAAGGGAAGCGACGCGGAGCCGTCATAGTTCTTGTCGCCCAGGACAGAGGAGAAGAGGAAGTTGCTGAGGTAGGCATATTCGTCTCTCTGGTGGACCTTATGGGTGAGGGAGTTGGCAAAGAGGACGACGTTCATGCCGTTTTCCTTGTAGGCAAAGCCCTGCACGCCGCCGTTCATGTAGGCCTTGAAGCCCGCGGCGCGCTCGGCGGTGTTCGTGGGGATGAAGCCCTCGGTAGGCGTTCTGCTCTTGTCGCTCTTGACGAGCACCGTCGCGGAGGCGGGGACCTTGGAGAAGTAGCCGAGGCCGTAGGCGTAGAGGATACCGTCGCCGTCAGCAATGTAGCTCGCGTTCACAAGGGTCTTGTTGGGATAGACAACGGGGGTCAGGCAGTCCATCGCGCCGTCCAGCTCGGTGTATTCCACGCCGGCGATGAGGTCAGAGGCGGAGGACGCTGCGGAATAGCTGTAACCGATGTACGGCAGGCCGTTTTCCACGGCGGTCTTTGCGGCGGCGTCGAGCTTCGTCGCACCTGCGGCGGCGTCCGCCTTGGTCACGTCGGAGGTCGTGGTGAAGCCCATGAGGTTCATCGCGGCGGTATCATAGTTCCAGCCGGCGCTCTGGCTGATCTGCGGCGTGTAGACAAATCCCTTCTCGCTTTCAGCAGGCGTGCCGGGGACGTAGACGGTCGGGGACTTGGTGATGATCTTCGCCTTCACGCTCGTCTTGTCGACGCCCGCGGCAGAGAGCAGATACTTGCCCGCGACGGTCTGATAGTCGGCGTAGGAGCAGATGAAATCGCCCATGTGGTCGCCGCTCGTGACCATGCCGACGGTCTTGCCGGCCTTGAGAAGTTCGTTGACGGCGGCGGTGGAGTCTTCAGAGGCGTTGGAGAGGATGACGTCCTTATTCTTGTCGCCGGTGAAGCAGGAGGTCAGCGCCTTGGTGTAAGCGAGGGCGTCGTCGTGGTCCATCGCGTCGCCGCAGACGGCGGAGATGCTCTTGTAGGCGGCGGGCTCGGCCACGGTGACCATGTCGAAGCCGCGCGTTTCATTGAAGGAGGTGATGCCCTCGGAGTAGAGGATCGTCCAGCCGTTGATGAGCGTACCGTCATACAGCGCGCCGTTGGCGACAGAACGCTTGGCCTGATACATCGAGACGATCATCGTGCCGGCGGGGTAGGTAACGCCGTCATAGGTGAATTCCTTTTCGGTCACGTTGACCTTAACGTCGTTTCTCGTGAGCCACTCCATCATGTCGGCCGCGGCCTGAAGGTTGGTCTGGTTCTTGCCGTCGAGCGGGATGATGTAGCACTCGGGATAGAAATTGCCGTTCTGGCCCGTGCCGTTGTACTCGGGACGGAAGACGTCCATCTCCGCGCCCTCGACGTCGTTCTGGTCGCACAACCACTGGCCGACGAGCTCATACGCGTCGGAGTTTAGATTCTTCACGCCGCGCTGGAAGATCGTGACCTGAGATGCAAGGTAGGAAAGCTTTTCGGCAGCCACATAGGCGGCGTTGCCGAGGATACCGTACTGCGCCGCCTGCGCGGTATCATCGTTGTAGGCGGGCAGCTCAACGGTATAGGCAACGGTGCCCTGCAGCATGGCAAACTGGGGAGTGTAGCTCGTGGACATATCGTCCCACGGGTCTTCCCAGTAGGTCTCGGTGCCGTTGCCGGTGTAGCTCAGGTAATCGCGCTGGGGGATGACATAGCTGTTGTAACCATCGTTGTTGGCGACCGCCGCGATGCCCAGCGCCTCGCCGCCGGTGATGAGGTGCTCGGCGAGCAGGTCGTACTCAAAGTTCGGCTCGTGCGGGGGATCGCAGGGCTCGCACTGGAAGGCCTGCACGCGGCCGTGGAACTCGGCAAGCGACATGGGGTTGAACGTGCCGATGAGCTGCTGCATGTTGGCCGTCTCGCTCGTGGTCTGGAAGGAGTTGTCGCGGTTGAGGTCATAGCCATTGGTGGAATGTCTCGTCAGGTAAGTACGTCCGTCGACATTCTCCTCGGGGACGAGGATGAAGAACACGTCGGACAAAAGCTCGTCCTTGACGTTCACGCTCTTATTTTCGACGGTGTAATACTCTTCAAGGTCGACCTTGCCGGATTTGCCGTTGTTATCGACCGTCAGGTAACCTAAGTAGCTGGCCTTATCCTTGACGAGGTCGGGGATGGCGACGCTGCCCTCCGCGCCCACAGGGCCCATCTCGGCCTTGAGCTCTTTTTCGCCCGCGGCGGTGAAGCCGGTGAGCGTCTTGTAGTCGATGGTCTTTTCGCTCGTGATCATCTTGGCGAAATCGAGCACGCCATCGGTGGCGGCGACCTCGTTGGAGTGGATGTTGGAATACATCACGGGCACGCGGATCTCGTCGAGCGCGCCGGACTTGATCTGGGCGAGCACGGCATCGGGATCGGTCTCGGCCTGCTCGGTCAGGGCGAGCCACTTGCTCACGCTCGCCTTGGAGTCGGCTACGATGAGATAGGGCATATCACGGCCCGCGGTGGACTGGCCCATGGAGAATTCTTCCACGTAGAGACCGTTTTTCGTGCCGTTTGCCACGATCGTATCGAGCTCCTTGTAGATCTCCCACATGGTGTTGAAGTTTTCATACGGCGCAACCTTGACGCTCACGGAGCCGAGATCCTTGCCGCTGTTTTTGGCGACGAGATCAAAGTAGCCGCACAGGTCGATGTAGTAGCCGCCGTTCACATGGGGCACGCTGTAGTCGACGCTGGTCACGCCGGTTCTGCGGTTGGTGGAGTAGAAGTAGTTATTCACGTGGAAGCTCACGTCGAGGACGGTCTTGCCGTTTTTCTCGCTTGCGGAGAGCTTGATGTCCGTGAACTGGTGCTCGTCGCCCTCGGTCAGCCAGTCATTCAGAGAGCCGCCCGCGTAAGCGTAGGGGAACAGCTCCTCGTTGACGTAGGGGCGGGAATCGTCGCGCTCGAGCGAGAGCGAAACGGTACCGGTGCTGACGGCCGCGGCGAGCGCATCCTTCGTCATGCCGGACACGGGGATGGAGAGGGACACGTCCTTGCCGTTTTTATCGGTGACAAGGGTGATGGTCGCGTCGACCGGGAATTTCGTTCCCAGCAGCGCATCGTCCTTGGGGTTCATGTCCTGATAGCTGACGGCGAACGCGGACGTGACCGCGAGCGAGAGCGTCATTACCAGGGCCATCAGCAGCGCGAGCGCTTTGCTGACAGAGTTTGGATAATGTTTCATGGTTTTCGTCCTCCAGAGTGGTCTTATGCCGCCACACACAGCGGCGGAAAGTTGATGAGTTTAGTGTAACTCAATAAAAATACATAGTCAAGGGAATATTCATACCTAATCCCGCCAAATTTCAGCGTTGAATCTGTATTTTTGTTCATCATTTTTCACAAAGCAGTGCGTCAAGCCCCGTCTTTCAGATCCTTTTGTGAATGCATCCGTAAATTTATACAGAATCGCACTGCATAGGATATTCTTCTTCGCCGCGATTGCAAATGACGGCGGGGCGCATTATAATAAGAGGCAATCATCATTCACGCAGGAGGAACCGAATATGCGGCTGCAAAGCGCAATCTTTACACTGGGCGATACCCTCTTCACCCCCGACGGCGCGGCGCGCGAGGGACTCGACAAGACGCTTTCACTTTTTAAGATGGAGGGCGTGTGGCTCGGCGCGGTGACGGCGCTCAGCGCGGAGGACGCGCAAAAAGCGCTCGAAAAGGCGGGGCTTAACTCGTATTTCCGCTTCGTGCTGACAGAATCCGTCGCGCTCTGCAAGGCGGACAGCGGCACGATGTTCGAGCGCGCGATGAAGCGCCTGCACTCGCAAAAGGACGATACGATCGTCTTTTCCGGCTCGCTTTCCGCCATCCAAAACGCGAAGGACGCGGGTTTTCGCACCGTGGCGGTCCAGGGAAGTGCGGGCGCGGCGGACTGGTCGACGATGCAGCAACTCGCCACGCAGAGCCTTGCGCAGTACAGCGAATTGCTGTCAGATTCTGTGTGAATTTTGGAATAACGACAGGATTCGACGTTTTTTAGTTTTCGTTGCAGTCTTTCTCAACGGTGATATGGTAAGAATATAACTATCAGAAAGGAAGGTTCGCGCCATGTTTGATTTCTACTCGGCTACCATCTTCCTTTCGGTCTTTATTATGATTATCATGGACATGCTTGTGAGCGGCAATGATCTGATGGAGCATGACAAAAAGTAGACGGTTTACACGATCTCCGTACTGGTGATCGCATGCATGGTATCGGAATGGTTCGGCGTCTGGATGGACGGGGCCGACCCGTCGCTGCGGACGCTGCACATCCTTGTTAAGACCATCGAGCTGTCCACAGCGCCGATCATCACTGTGCTTTGCAGCGACCTGATGACGCCGCTCAAGCATAAAAAGCTCATTTATACCCTCATCGGCGTCCACGCGGGGCTCGAGGTGCTGTCGGCTTTCTTCGGCTTCATCTTTTCGGTCGACGCACAAAACGTTTATCATCACGAAACGTTTTACTGGGTCTACGTGCTGGCCTATGTCAGCGGCGTTCTGCTGTTCATTGGTCAGCTGCTGAGCGAGAGCTCGCACCATTATGGCCTGTATCGGGCGCTCGTTATCGTCCTGCCGGTCTTTTTCTTCTGTGGGCTGTTCCTCCAGTACGGTGCCGGAGTGCGCATCATGTGGGCGTGCTCAGCGGTCGATGTTCTGATGATTTACATCCTGTATTCCGAGCTCACGCAGAAAATCGACGCGCTGACCCATCTTCTGAACCGCCGCAGCTATGAGAGCCGTCTCGCCTCGTTGCGCGGGCACGCAGTCATCTACTATTTCGACGTGGACGAGTTCAAGTCCGTCAACGACACCTTTGGCCATGGCGTGGGCGATGCGGTGCTTGCCGAGGTCGGCAGCACGATCTACGCCGTGTTCTCCAAGGTCGGCTACTGCTACCGCATCGGCGGCGACGAATTCTGCGTCATCGCGCAAATCTCCGACACGGCGGCGGAAAAGTATCTTTCGGAATTCCTGCGCGAGCTGACGGCACGGCGAGTGAAAAACGAGCACCTGCCGCACGTGTCGGTCGGCTATGCGTGCTTCAATCCGGTGCTCGGCAGCGTAGAGGATGCGATCAAACGCGCCGACCGGACGATGTACCACTACAAGCGCAAGCGCAAAAGCGAAGCGCTCACAAATGATGATACCGTAAAAAGCTGACGATCTTTTGACCGTCAGCTTTTTGTATCTGCTTTTATTTCGCCTCAATCTCCGCGTCTTCCTGCGGCTGGAGCTTGCTGCCAAAATACGCGAGCACCGCGCCGAGGATGGCGCACGCGACGCCCCAGACCATCTCCGCTGTCGAGGCAAAGCCCGTCGGAATGATAATGAGCGTGGAGGCAAGCACGATGCCGATGACGGCGTGATAAGCGATGGAGTAGTGCGTGTCGAAAAGCCTGCTCACAATGCGGGCAAAGAGCGCCATCACGCCGGCCATGCCAAGCCCCCAGGGGATGAGCACGGTGAAATCAAGCTGGGCAATGCCGTCGATCAGCGGCGTGAGAAGGCCGACCGCCATCAGGATGGACGACGACGTCATCCCCGGGATGATGAAGCTGAAGCCCCACAGCACGCCGCAGAAGAGAAAGCCCCAGAAGTTTGCGGGCATCTCGGCAAATGAACTGAACTTGACGGCCATCAGCGCGCCGAACAGGGCGAGGAAGCTGACGATCAGCGAGATGTACGAGCCGTTGCCGCGCCCCTGCGTGCCCGCCTCGTGCCAGAGGTCGGGCAGCGTGCCGAGGATGAGCCCGATGAAGAGGCACGTAGCGACGGTTTCCGACTGGTGAAACAGCGCAAGGATCACGCTGCCGCCGCCCAAAAAGCCGATCGCCCAGCCGATGCCGACGGCGAGCAGCATCCGCCAGTAGCGTTGAAGCGCGCGCCTGGGGTGCGTGAGCAGCTCCATCGCGGGGCGGTAGATGCCGAATACGACTGCGAGCACGCCGCCGGAGATGCCCGGCAAAATCGCGCCCGCGCCGATGATGATACCCTGCACAATGCGCATGATACCGTTTTTGATGCGGGAATTTTTCATATTGCTGCCTTTTTATGTGCTGCGCCCGCCGCAAAGCGGCGGAACGCGACGCGATTCAATAGCCCTTTCTGCGGTCGACGAGGTGATGCATCGGGCGGCCCGCGGCGTAATTTTCCAGATTTTCGCAGAAGAGCTGCACGTTGCGCTCGCAGGTGTAGCCGAGCGTCATGTTGCCCGCGACGTGCGGCGTGAGCAGGAGGTTCTTGGCCTTGCGCAGCGGATGATCCGCAGGCAGCGGTTCGGGCACGACGACATCGAGCGCCGCACCGGCGAGGTGCCCGGAATCCAGCGCTTTGATCAGCGCGTCCTGGTCGATGGCCGTGCCGCGGCCGACGTTGACGACATAAGCGCCCTTCGGGAGCAACGCCATGCGGTCTGCGTTCAGGATGTTCACCGTGTCGCTCACCGAGGGGAGAGACATGAAGAGAAGGTCAGTCTCGGGCAGGAGCTGATCGAGCTCCGTGACGGGATGAACGGCGTCAAAGTCCGCGTTCGCGCGGCCGCTGCGGCTGACGCCGGTCAGGCTCGCGGGATGGAACGCGCGCACGCGGCGGGCAAATTCCGTGCCGATGTCGCCCGTGCCGAGGCACGTGACGCGCGCGCCGTGGAGCGAGTGGATGCCGCCCGGGAGCACGCGCCAGCCGCCCTCGCGGATGATCTCGGTGTATTCCATCTGGCGGCGCAGCAGCATCAGCGAGACCATGACAGAATGCTCGGCGATCGTCGTGCCGTAAGCGCCCGAGGCGTTCGTCAGCAGGCAGTCGGGATTCTGATACAGGTCGTCGCGGCAGAAGCGGTCCACGCCCGCCCAGCAGCTCGCGTACCACTTGAGATCGCGTGCGCCCGCGATAACGCGCTGGGACGGATGGCCGTAGAGGATCGTGCAGTCGTCCACATTGCCCTCCGCCGCCTTGGACGAGGGGAAGAAGACGATGTCGTAGCCGCAGCGTGCGGCGGTGTCGCGCAGCGTCTTTTCGTATGCCGGAGTCAGGAAGTCGATGATGACGCCGATTTTTCATTCATGGTTCAATTCCTCCAAAATCATTTCTGCGACGCGCAGGCCGTCGGCCGCGGCACTCATGATACCGCCGGCGTAGCCCGCGCCCTCGCCGCAGGGATATAGACCGCGCAGGGCGGATTGAAAACTCAAGTTGTCGCGCACGATGCGCACAGGCGACGAAGAGCGCGTCTCCACCGCCGTCAAAACGGCGTCGGGCGCATCGAAGCCCCTTAATTTCCGCCCCAGCATCGGAAGGCCCTCCTCGAGCGCCTCGCACACAAAGGGCGGGAGACAGCCGTGCAGGTCGCACCAGCGGACGGAGGGAAGATAGGTCGGCACGACCTTTCCCGCTCCCGTTGACGGGCGATGCTTGAGAAAATCTTCGACCCTCTGGGCGGGGGCGGCGTAATTTCCACCGCCAAGGCGATAGGCCGCGTCCTCCAGCTCGCGCTGGAACTGGACGCCCGCGAGGGTATCGCCGGACGGGAAATCCTCCGGCGTAACGGAGACCAAAAGTCCGCCGTTGATGTTCTCGCCGTCGCGCGCAAATTCGCTCATGCCGTTTGTCACGACGCGCTTTTCCTCCGACGCGGCGGCGACGACCTCGCCGCCGGGGCAGACGCAGAACGAGAACACGCCGCGCCCCTTTTCCGTGTGGCAGGAGAGCTTGTACGACGTGGGTGGGAGGCCGGGCGTGCCCGCCGCCTCCTTATATTGCGCTAAGTCCATGTCGCGCTGGCGGTGCTCGATGCGCACGCCGACGGCAAAGGGCTTGGGCTCCATCGGCACGCCGCGCTTTTGCAGCATTTCGAACGTATCGCGCGCGCTGTGGCCGGGCGCGAGCACGACGTGCTTTGTGGGCAGCGTGTACTCCCCCTCGGGGGCGCTCACGCGCAGCGCCGTGACGCTGCCGCTGTTCTGCTCGATATCCACAACCTTGTGGGAAAACCGAACTTCGCCGCCGCGGTCGATGATCTCGCGGCGGAGATTTTGCAGCACCACATATAATTTGTCGGTGCCGACATGGGGCTTGGCGTCGACTAAAATATCCTCGCTCGCGCCGAAGCGGACGAACTCCTCTAAAATATAGCCGTGGCGCAGGTCCTTTGTGCCGGTGTTGAGCTTACCGTCGGAAAATGCGCCCGCGCCGCCTTCGCCAAATTGCACGTTCGAGGTCAGATCAAGCTCGCCCGTGCGCCAGAAGTGCTCGACATCGCGCTTTCGCTGCTCGACCGCGCGCCCGCGCTCTAATAAGATAGGTCTTGCGCCGCAGCGGGCCAGCAGCAGCGCGCAGAAAAGGCCCGCGGGCCCCGCGCCGATAACGACAGGGGAGACCTCCGGCGCTGAAACAGGCGCGGGCGGCGTATATTTCTTCGGCGCATAGGGCTGCACATTCTTATTCTTGCAGTGCCGTAAAACGCTGGATTCGTTTTTGACCTCGACCGCGCAGGAGCAGACGAGCTTCACGCCCTCGCGCGCGTCAATGGAGCGGCGCAGGAGATGAACGGAAACAAGCGCCTCCTCGCTCACGCGCTGCGCGTGCGCGCAGGCCGCGCGCAGCTTGTCTTCCTTTGCTCCCACGGGGAGCTTCAGATTGTCGATGCGAAGCATGTGCGCCGCCTCCTTTTTCTTCAGTTGCGTTTCATTTTATTATGACGGAAAGGAAAGCGCAAGGGGAATCGCGCGATTATCACAGAAACTTAAAAAAGTCATCGGGAATTTAAGAAATCGTCAAATAGCGTTCAAGAAATATACATAAATATGCCCTATGATAGCATCATCGAAAGCAAAGAGGCTGCCAGCAAGGGTCTCAGTCCATAGGAGGTCAACATCATGTACGAAGACGAAAACAACCTGTATCACTACAGCTATCGCAAGGGCGACGAGCAGAACCCCAACGCCCCGATCGACACGAAGAACTACGCCGAGGACCCGTGGGATAAGAATCCCGGCGGCAGCCCGAAGAAAAAGGGCGGCAGCGGTCTTTCCGGCAAGATCGTGGCGCTGGCGCTGGTGTGCGCGCTCGTCGGCGGCTTCATCGGCGCAGGCGTGAGCGGCGCGACGACCAAGGTCAACAAGACGAGCGTTCAGGTCAGCGACCGCGAGGTCGCGCAGGTGCAGACCGTCAAGGTCGACGGCAAGACGCAGATGTCGATGTCGGAGGTCTATGCCTCGAACGTCAACAGCGTGGTGTCCATCAACGTTTCCGCCACGACCAACTACTTCGGCCAGACCGTGCAGACCGCCGCGAGCGGCACGGGCTTTTTCATCACGGAGGACGGCTACATTCTCACGAACCACCATGTCATCTCTGATGCGAGCAGCGTGAAGGTAACGCTTTACAACGGTGAGACCTACGACGCCAAGGTCATCGGCAGCGATGAGGACTACGACATCGCCGTTCTCAAGATCGACGTGACGGGCGCAACGCCCGTGGTGCTGGGCGATTCGAGCAAGGTCGCCATCGGCGAATCCGTCGCCGCTGTCGGCAACCCGCTCGGCGAACTGACGTTCTCGATGAGCGAGGGCATCGTCTCCTGCGTGAACCGCGCCATCAATGTTGACGGCACGCCCTTTAACATGATCCAGGTCGACTGCTCCATCAACCCCGGCAACTCCGGCGGCCCGCTCTTCAACAGCTACGGCGAGGTCATCGGCATCGTGTCGGCCAAGTATTCGAGCTATTCCAACACCACCGTGGAGGGCATCGGCTTTGCCATTCCCATCAACGACGTCGTGTCGCTCGTCAAGGACATCATGACCAACGGCTATGTGACCAACAAGGCCTACATGGGCATCACCCCGCAGACGATGACCGCGCAGATGGCGCAGCAGTATCGCTACGACGTGACCGAGGGCGTGTTCGTCTGCTCCGTTGACCCGGACAGCGCCGCCGCCAAGGCGGGGCTCAAGCTGGGCGATGTCATCACGAAGATGGACGACACCGACATCACGTCCTACGAAGACCTCGTCGCGGCCAAGAAGAGCTACAGCGCGGGCGACACCGTGACGCTGACCGTCTACCGCGAGGGTAAGACGATCGAGGTAGAGCTCACCTTCGACGCTGTTCCCGAATCGGCGGAAACGAACAATTCCGACCAGAGCACCGACAACAGCTACAATGGCAACGGCGGGTACGGCAACGGCGGGTACGGCAATGGCGGCAACGGCTACTACTCCAATCCCTGGGATTTCTTCAATAACTTCTTTGGATATAATGGCTGATGCCACTGAAAAAGGAGCCTCGAAAGAGGCTCCTTTTTTTATTGCCGCGCGCAAGCGCGGCTTTTTTCGCGCCCAAAGGGCGCGGGGAGTTTATGCAGCCCGAAAGGGCTGCTCCTTTTTTGCGCCTATAGGGCGCAGGGGATTCAATCGCAGCGCGGCAGCGCTGCATCCTTTTTCCCGCGCTAGCGCGGGAGGGGGAGCGGCGTGCGCGCCGCGGCACCAAAGGGGGTATTCTCTTTTCGAAGAGAATACCCCCTTTGAATCCCCCAGAGAAAGACGAGGGGCGTCCCCCCTCGACCCCCGACATTGCCAGTCTGGGGCTTGAAGAACTGCTCAGCCTGCGGAATCGGGTGCGGTGTACATGGCTTCGCCATGAATTTTCTGCGAGTCGCTACGTCTTGCAATCGCGCCTTACTGTCGTGAGACGCGTGTGACGTTTGTCCGGCGGCAGACTGCTTACCGAATGCGGCATTGCTGCGCTCGCCGCATTGATGAGTACTCCGGTAGGCGGAAATTAGTCCGCACTCCTACAAGATCAGCAGAGCGGCACCCGCAAGGGGTGTGCCGCATCCGTAAGGCAGCAGAGCCGCCAACGGCTGCGCAACAGCGAATAATAGAAGTAGGCCAAGTCGTATAGCAACGCTAACGCGGCAACGCCGCGCGCAGGCATTCCCACTCCGGAGGCATAAAGGTTATTCAACCCTGAGACTGCCAATCAAAAGCCTTTCTCTTGGGGTTTCAAAGGGGCCATTCTCTTTCGCGAAAGAGAATGGCCCCTTTGTTTCGTTCCCCTGTGCAGGGGAAACCATCAGCTCCCGCGTAGCGGGAACTTATTTACTTCTCCTGAGAACTTCACAAACGAGTTTGTAAACCCTCTCCGTCGAGGCGACGTTCAGCCTCTCCTCCACCGAATGCACATCGTGCAGCTCCGGTCCCATGGACAGCGCGTCGAGGCCGGGGATCTTTTCGATGAAGAGTCCGCACTCAAGGCCGCCGTGGGTGGCTTCGATCTTCCCGTCGTGGCCGGTGAGGTCGCGGTAGACCGCTTCGATCTCCTTGCGGAGGGCAGAATCGCGGTCGTATTGCCAGCCGGGATAGTTGCTGCGCTCGCCCACGGTGCCGCCGCCGAATTCGACGATGGCCTTCACGCGCTGAATGAGCATATCCTTCTGCGAGGCGATGCAGGAGCGGACGGAGAAGGAGCACTTCACGCCGTGCTCGTCCGTGCGCATCACGCCGAGGTTGAGAGAAGTCTGCACAAGACCGGGGAAGTCGGCGCTCATCTCCTGCACGCCCTGCGGCAGGGCAAGGAGCACATGCAGCAGTCTCGACGTGTCCGCTGCGGAGAATGCGACCGGAACGTCAGCCTTTTCGCACACGAGGGAAATGCCGCCGTCGGTAACGGCGTACTCATTTTTGAGCGTTGCGTCGAATTCCTTGATGAACGCCTCGAACGCGGGCGCATCAGCCGCGGAGACTGCGGCAAGCGCGTCGGCGCGCAGGCAGATGACATTGTCGAACTGTCCGCCCGTCAGCTCATGCACACGCAGCGAGGGGCAGCGCTCCATCGCGCTATACAGCGTGCGCGCCATCAGGCAGTTTGCGTTGCCGCGGCCCTGATTGATGTTCATGCCGGAGTGGCCGCCCTTGAGACCCGAGATCGTCACGCGGTAGCCGGTCATATCCGCCGCGCGCTCCTGCTTGAGTTCGAGCGTGCAGTCAAGGCGCACGCCGCCCGCGCAGGACACGGTGAAAACGCCCTCTTCCTCAGAGTCGAGGTTCAAAAGCTTTTTGCCCTTCAAGTCCGAGCAGTCCAGCGCGAACGCGCCGTCCATGCCGACCTCCTCGTCGACGGTGAAGACCGCCTCGATGGGGGGATGGGGGAGCGTTTCGTCGGATAAAATCGCGAGGATCATCGCAACGGCGATGCCGTTGTCGCCGCCAAGCGACGTCTTGTCTGCCCAGACCCATTCGCCGTCGGTACGGACGTCGAGCCCGTCGCGCGTCATGTCCTTGGTGCAGTCCTCGGTCTTGGCGCAGACCATGTCGATATGGCCCTGCAAAATGATGGGCGCGGCGTTTTCATAGCCGCAAGAGCCGTTCTTCCAGATAATGACGTTGTTGCACGCCTCCTGACGGTATTTAAGGCCCAATTCCTTCGCAAAGCCGACGCACAGGTCGCTGATTTGCTTCGTATTTCCGCTGCCGTGGGGAACGGAGCAGAGCTTTTCAAAATAGTAGAATACCTTTTCCGGCTGGAGATTTGATAAGACCGCCATGATATCCTCCCGAATTTTCTTAGTTGATCTGCTTGCGGCGGCTCAGGTTCATCGTGCCGTCCTGCATGTCCTGAATGCTGTCGAGGCTCTTGCCCGTGCCCTCGGCCACGCACTGGATGGCGTTCTCGGCCACCATGGCGTGGATGCCGGTGCGGGCGGTGACGAGCTTATCAAAGCCGCGGACTAAGCTGCCGCCGCCGGTCATGACGATGCCGTTGTTCGAAATATCGGCCACGAGCTCGGGCGGGGTCTTTTCAAGCACGAGGTGGACCTCCTCCATGATGCGCTCGACGGGCTCTTCAAAGGCCTCGAGCATTTCCGCAGACGAGACGGAGATGAGCTCGGGAAGGCCCGTGATAAGGCTTCTGCCCTTGACCTCCATGGTCATTTCCTCTTCCGGCGGGAAGACGCAGCCGATGCTCATCTTCATTTCCTCCGCCGTGCGCTCGCCGATGAGCAGGTTGTGCTTGCGGCGCATATACTTGACGACCGCCTCGTTGAACTGGTCGCCCGCGATCTTGATGGAGGACGATTCGACGACGCCGGAGAGCGAAATGACCGCGATATCGGACGTACCGCCGCCGATGTCGATGATCATGTGGCCCTCGGGCTGGGTGATGTCGATGCCCGCACCGATGGCGGCGGCGACAGGCTCTTCTATGAGGTAGACGCGGCGCGCGCCGGCCTGAATGCCCGCGTCGATGACCGCGCGCTCCTCGACCTCGGTGATGCCGGAGGGAACGCAGATGATGATGCGCGGCTTGAAGAGCTGGAAGCCCATGACCTTGTGCAGAAATTCCTTGATCATGCGCTCGGTGACCTCGTAGTCGGAGATGACGCCCTCGCGCAGGGGACGGATGGCGATGATGTTGCCCGGCGTGCGGCCCAGCATGGCCTGCGCATCCGCGCCGACCTTCAAGAGCTTGCCGGTGTTCTTGTCGAGCGCCACGACCGAGGGCTCGTTGAGCACGATGCCTTTATCCTTAATGTAGATCAGCACCGACGCGGTGCCCAGATCCATGCCGATGTCTTTGGTAAAAGAAAACATAGCGTGTTACCTCTTATTTTTCTGAAAACTAAAATGAGCGATGCTCATACTTTCCCATGATGTTTTTATTATAACGGCTCGAAATTGAGTTTGCAATAGCATTGTGCGCGATTTTCCGCACGGTATCAGGGGAAAATAAGGAAAAACATACCCCTGCGCCGCTGATTTTCGCGTCCGCAGACGCGAAACATTTGAATCGTTTTTACCCGCGGCGTGTACGTGGGTAAAAACACTTTGCGCGGAGCGCGTGTCGAACCTGTGAGGCACGAAGCGCAGCGAAACTTTCTCAAAAAAGAGGCGTCGCCTCTTTTTTGAAGACTTTAGTCTTCGTCCGCCGCGGCGAGGGTGGCGCAAATGACTCTTTCCGCGCCAGCTTCCCGTAAAACTCTCGCGGCTTCGCGGAGCGTGGCGCCGGTGGTGAGGATATCGTCGATGAGCAGGATGCGCTGACCCTTGATCTTGTCCTCATTGACGGCAACGTATGCGCCGACGACGTTTCTGCCGCTCCTCACGGGACGAAAGCGACGACTGCGCGACGTTGTCCTTCGTCTTTTGCAGCAGCGTTTCCGGTGCGACGCTCCAGTGGCGGCAGGTCTCGCGCGCCAAGAGATACGACTGGTCGTAGCCGCGCTCTTGTTTGCGCTTTTTCGACACGGGGACATAGGTCACAATGTCGAATTCTCCGCCGAAGTGCTCGGCAACGGCCTGCGCTAAAACATCGCCAAAGCCCGTGCAGCGGCTCTGTCCCGCGTGGAATTTGTAGTTCAGCAGCGCCTCGCGCACGATGCCCTCGTACTTGAGCGGGGCAAGGCACGCGCCGATCTCCGCTCTCTCATGGAGCGGCGTTTTGCAGTAGGGGAGCGCCTTTTCGCACTCAGAACACACGCCGTGAACGCCGGGTTTTCCACAGAACGCGCAGCGCGGTGGAAAAAGCAAGGACGCGAGCGATTCCAGCAAGCTCATTTTTCCTCCCCACCTTTCCGCAGCCGCCACTTAAGCCCGCTGTAGCGGCGGCTGCGGCGGTCGTTCTCCGCCATTTTGTTCACGGCGGAATCGTCGCCGACGATGACGAGCAGCTCTCTCGCGCGCGGGTGATGGCGGTATATAAAACGCCGCGCACCATCAGCGACGGCGCACACGGCGCGCCGATGAACACAACGCCGCGGTATTCGCTGCCCTGCGCCTTATGTACGGTCATGGCGTAGGCCATGTCGAGCTGCGAGCATGTCGGACGTATAGGTCGCGGTGCGGTCGTCGAAGACGATCTCCAAAAGCTCTCCGCTCGGGTCGATCTTTGCGATCTTACCGACATCGCCGTTGAAGATGCCCGTGCCGGCGGTGCCGTCCTCCTTCTGCCAGACGACGTCGTAGTCGTTGCGCGTCTGCATGACGCGGTCGCCCTCGCGGAAGATGAGCTCGCCGAAGCGGCGCTCCTGCTTGCCGGGCTTCGGCGGGTTCAGCGCGGCCTGCAGAGCAAAGTTCAGCGACCGCGTCCCCGCGTCGCCGCGGCGGGTCGGGGTGAGCACCTGCAATTCGTCCGCGGGGATGCCCATTTTGTCGGGCAGCCTTGTTTTGCACAGCTCGACCACGGTTTCGACCAATCGCACGCTGTCGCGGCGGGGAAGGAAGAAAAAGTCGTTCGCCGCCGCGTTTTTGAGCTTGGGCGGCATACCGGTGTTGACGAGGTGCGCGTTGCGCACGATCATCGACTGCTCGGCCTGACGGAAAATGTCGCGCAGGGCAACGGTCGCGATGCGCCCGCTGCGGATGAGGTCGGAAAATACGTTCCCCGCGCCGACGCTCGGCAGCTGATCGGGGTCGCCGACGAGCACAAGGCGGCAGCCCGGCCGCAGCGCCGCAAGCAGCGCACGCATCAGCGCCAGAGGTCGACCATCGAGGTCTCGTCCACAATGAGCGCATCGGCCTCGAGCGGTTCCTTTTCGCCTTTGGTGAACGTCACCTCGCCGGTCTGGTCGTTGAAGGTCATGCCGAGCATGCGGTGGATGGTCTGCGCGTCGCGGTCGCATAGCTCGCCCATGCGCTTGGCGGCGCGGCCCGTGGGCGCGGCGAGCAGAACGTTCAACCCCATGCGCTCGAAGAGCGCGACGATGGCGCGCACGCTCGTCGTCTTGCCCGTGCCGGGGCCGCCGGTCAGCAGCAGCAATTCTTCCTTTGCCGCAAGCTCGACAGCCTGACGCTGGAGCGGCGCGTACTGCACGCCCTGCTCGCGCTCGATTTCTTTGATGACGCGCTCGACGCCGCGCAGGGCGTCGGGCTTGTCCGCGAGCATCGCCTCGATGCGCGTGACAACATAGGTCTCATCCTCCCACGACTGACGCAAATAGCAGGCCGTCACATTCGCGACGCCCTCCTGCACGATGCGGTGGAGGGCGATGAGATCGTCGAGGCTTTTTTCCACCGCGTCGACATCGCAGTCCAAAAGCTGGGCCGTCGCGGCGAGGAGCTTTTCGCGCGGGAGGAAGACGTGTCCGCCCGCGTCGCGGTTGTGGGAGAGCTCGAATGTCAGCCCCGCCTCGGTGCGGAGCGACGCGTCGCCGCCAAAGCCCATGGAGAGCGCGATCTCGTCGCAGACGGAAAAGTCCACGCCGAACGCGCTGTCGGACAGTAAGTACGGGTTGCGCTCGAGCGCGGCCATGGCGTTTGCGCCGAAGCGGCGGTAGAGCGGCACGCTGAGCGCGGCGGGCAGATCGTAATGCGCCAGAAATTCCATCACGCGGCGAAGACCCATCTGCTCGTTGAACGCGGCGGAGATCTCCTGCGCGCGGCGGGCGGTCATGCCCTTGATGGCCGTGAGCTTTTCCGGCTCGGATTCAAGCACCTGCAGCGTCTCGATGCCAAATCTGGCGACGAGCTTTTCCGCCGTCGCGGGGCCGACGCCGCGCACGACGCCGGAAGCGAGGTAGTTTAAAATCTCCGTCTCGTTCGACGGCAGGTACCGCTCGACCTCGCTTGCGGAAAACTGCTCGCCGTACTGCGGGTGGGAGGAAAACGAGCCGGTCGCCGTCAGATTTTCGCCCGGCGCCGCGCAGGGGACGCAGCCAACGAGCGTTAAAAGCTCGCCGTCGTCCGTCACAAGGCGCAGCACGGCATAGCCGTTTTCCTCATTCTGGAAAACGACGGACAGGACCGTGCCCATGATGGTCGTTTCTTCTCCCATAACTGTCTCCTAAGTGAAAAAATCGGTCAGTTCTTCCCTTTGGCAGAGGTAGACCTCGTATTCGCTGCGGCACAAGAGCTCCGCCACGCGGCGCGGCTCGTCGGCAAGGCCGCAGTCCACGATGACGACGCGCGAAAAGCCGCCCTCTTCATAGCGCGACCTCAGCAGCGCGCGCACCGTGTATTCGAGCGTCTTTGCCTCGCCGCACGTCTCGATGACCGCCGTCGCGGGGATGGTGCCGCGCCGCCGCGGGTGCACGATGGCCGAAACGAGCAGAAAGATCACCGCCGTTAAGCCGATGGCAGCGAGCGCCGCGACAACGCCGTCCTGTAAAAGCCGCATATCATCACCTCGCGCCATTCTACGGCGCGGACGGGCGATGGGTGAATCTTAACGCAGCATTTTCCTGAGATACTGGCCCGTATAGGACTGCTCGCACGCGGCAACCTCCTCGGGCGTGCCGCAGGTGACGAGCGTACCGCCGCCGCTGCCGCCCTCGGGGCCGAGGTCGAGCAGATAATCCGCGCACTTGATGACGTCCAGATTGTGCTCGATGACGAGCACGGTGTTGCCCGCGTCGACAAGGCGCTGCAAAACCTCAAGGAGCTTTTTCACATCGTCCGTGTGGAGACCCGTGGTCGGCTCGTCGAGGATATAGATGGTGCGCCCCGTGGAGCGCTTAGAAAGCTCGGTCGCGAGCTTGACGCGCTGGGCTTCGCCGCCGGAGAGCGTCGTAGACGACTGGCCGAGGCGGATATAGCCGAGGCCGACCTCGCTGAGCGTGCGGAGCTTCGCTTCGAGCTTTGGAAGGTCGCGGAAGAATTCGAGCGCTTCCTCCACGGTCATTTCCAGCACGTCCGCGATGCTCTTGCCCTTGTAGTGGACCTCGAGCGTTTCGCGGTTGTAGCGCTTGCCCTTGCAGACCTCGCAGGGCACGTAGATATCGGGCAGGAAGTGCATCTCGATCTTGAGCTGACCGTCGCCGGAGCAGGCCTCGCAGCGGCCGCCGCGCACATTGAAGCTGAAGCGGCCCGCGGCATAGCCGCGCGCCTTCGCGTCCGGGGTCGAGGCGAAGAGGTCGCGAATGTCGTTAAATAAATTCGTATACGTCGCTGGGTTGGAGCGCGGCGTGCGCCCGATGGGGCTCTGGTCGATGCAGATGACCTTGTCGAGGAATTCCTCGCCCTCGATAGCCTTACAGCGGCCGGGGTGGACCTTCATGCGGTTTAAGTCCGCGCCGAGCTTTTTGTAGATGATCTCGTTGACGAGCGAGCTTTGCCGCTGCCGGAGACGCCCGTCACGCAGGTAAACGTCCCGAGCGGAACGCTCACGTCGATGTTCTTGAGGTTATTTTCCTGCGCGCCGCGCACGGTGAGGAAATTGCCGTTGCCTTTTCGGCGCTCTTTCGGCACTTCGATCTTTTTCTTTCCGCTCAAATACTGGCCGGTCAGGGAATTCGGGTTTGCCATGACCTCCTGCGGTGTGCCGCAGGCCACGACCTGACCGCCGTGCGCGCCCGCGCCGGGGCCGATGTCGATGAGGTAGTCCGCCGCGCGCATCGTGTCCTCGTCGTGCTCGACGACGATGAGCGTGTTGCCGAGGTCGCGCAGTCTCTTGAGCGTGGCGAGCAGCTTGTCGTTGTCGCGCTGGTGCAGGCCGATGGACGGCTCGTCGAGGATATAGAGCACGCCCATCAGGCTCGAGCCGATCTGCGTCGCTAAACGGATGCGCTGCGCCTCGCCGCCGGAGAGCGTCGCGCTCGCGCGCGAGAGCGTCAGGTATTCCAAACCTACCGAGCGCAGGAAGCCGAGGCGGTTTTTGATCTCCTTCAAAATGCGCTCGCCGATGCGCATTTGCTGCTCGGTCAGCGTCAGCTGATCCACAAAGTCGAGCGCGTCGACGACGGATTTTTCGCAGTAGTCGCTGATGCTAAGTCCGCCGACCGTGACGGCGAGGGATTCGCGGCGGAGCCGCTTGCCGCCGCAACTGGGGCAGGGGCACTCGCTCATGCAGGACTCTAACTCCTCGCGTACGCCGTCGCTCTGCGTCTCCTTGTAGCGGCGTTCTAAGTTGGGGATGATACCCTCGAACGCCTGATACAAAACTCCCTTGCCGCGCGGCTGGTCATACTGGAGCTCCAGCTTTTCGCCCTTTGTGCCGTAGAGAATGACGTCCATAACCTCTTTGGAGAGCTTTTCCACAGGGTCGCGGAGGGAAAAATGGTACTTTTTCGACAGCGCTTCAAAGTACATGCGCGAGATGCCGTCGCCGCGCACGTTGTTCCAGCCCGAGGCGCAGATCGCGCCGTCGAGCAGGGAAACGCTCTTGTTCGGGATGACGAGCTCGGGGTCGACCTTGAGCTGCGTGCCGAGGCCTGTGCACGTCGGGCATGCGCCGAACGGGTTGTTGAACGAGAACATGCGCGGCGTCAGCTCTTCGATGGAGATGCCGCAGTCCTCGCAGGCGTAATTCTGCGAGAAGAGGATATCGCGGTCGTCTGGCAGGATATTTGCGAGAATGAGACCGCCCGAGAGCGCCGCCGCGGTCTCGCACGAGTCCGTCAGGCGGTGGACGACGTCGGGGCGGAGGATGAGGCGGTCGACGACGACCTCGATATTGTGCTTTTTGTTCTTTTCGAGGGAAATTTCCTCGCTGAGGTCATACATGTTCCCGTCGGCGCGGACGCGGACATAGCCCGAGCGGCGCGCGTCCTCAAAAATCTTGACATGCTCGCCTTTTTTGCCGCGGATGACCGGCGCCATGATCTGCACGCGCGTGCCCCTCGCCCAGCGCCATGAGCTGGTCGATGATCTGGTCGATGGACTGCTGGCGGATCTCCTTGCCGCAGTTCGGACAATGCGGCGTGCCGACGCGCGCCCAGAGCAGGCGCAGATAGTCGTACACCTCCGTCACCGTGCCGACGGTGGATCGTGGATTCTGCGAGGTGGTCTTCTGGTCGATGGAAATGGCGGGGGAAAGGCCCTCGATATAGTCGACGTCGGGCTTTTCCTTCTGCCCAAGGAACATACGGGCGTAGGACGACAGGCTCTCCACATAGCGGCGCTGGCCCTCGGCATAGATGGTGTCGAACGCGAGCGACGACTTTCCGCTGCCGGACAGGCCCGTGATGACGGTCAGCGCGTCGCGTGGGATCTCAACGTCGATGTTCTTGAGATTATTTTCTCTTGCGCCTTTGACAAAAATCTTACTTGGCATGAATCGATAACTCCTGTTGCTGGATTCGCAGCTGCGAGACCAGCGTACTCGTCTGAATTTTTTATGTCAACCTCATTCAACAATGATATCCGCAAATTTCGCGCGCACGAGCGCGGCGAGGTCGTGGGGCGCAAGCTCGACCTGATAGCCGATCTTGCCCGCCGAGACGATCATTGTTTCAAGGTTTTCCGCGGTTTCATGGAACACCGTGGGGAAGAGCTTCTTCATCCCGACGGGCGAGCAGCCGCCGTGGACGTAGCCCGTGAGCGGCAGCAGCTCTTTCTGGTGGATCATTTCGATGGACTTTTCGCCCACAGCCTTCGCGGCCTTTTTGAGGTCAAGATTCTCCGCGACCGGCACGTCGAAAACGTAAAACTGCCCCTTCGCGCCGCGCGCGACAAGGGTCTTGAAGACGATGGCGGGGTCAAAGCCCATGGACTTCGCCACCGTGACGCCGTCGACCGCCATGCCCTCTTCATGCGGGTAGGTGTGCGCGGTGTAGGCGATCTTCTTCTGCTCGAGCACGCGCATGACGTTGGTTTTTTCTTCCTTTATTCTTTGCCATAAGGGACCTCCTATGTGGAAAACGGGGATAAAATCACCGCAGAATGTAAACACAAGCTAAATGCAGGCGAGGCCCAAGAACACGCCCGCGCTGATGGGCTCGCCGAAGACGAGGGTGCCGACGAGCGTGCCGACGACCGGCTCGATGCTCGCCATGATGCTGGCCTTGCCGCTCTCGACGTTGGCGAGGCCCTTGGTGTAGAGGATGTAGGGCGCGACGGTGGAGAGCAGCACGAGTCCCGCAGCGAGAGGGCGTTTTGCGGCACGCTCAGAACCGTCATAAGGTTGCCCCAGTCGGCGACGAACAGCGCGCCGAGCGCGGCGAACACGAACGTCCAGAACACGACGGCGAGCGGGCTGTAGTGCCGCAGGCCGAAGGGCGCGAAAATCGAATAGAGCGCGTAGAAAAATGCCGCACCGAGGCCGAAGAGCATCCCTTTCGTCGTCAGCGACAGCCCGCCCGTGAAAACGCCCGTCACGAGCGCGCAGCCGAGCAGCGCCAGCGCGAGGGCAAGGAGCTTTTTGCCCGTGATCTTCTCTTTGAAAACGAGCGCGCTCATCAGAACCACCATCGCGGGCGCGGTGTAGAGCAAAATTGCGCTGACCGAGAGCGAGCAAAGCTTCTGCGCGTTGAAGTAGCAGAGCGTGAAGAGCACGACGCTGATGATGCCCGTCGCAATAAAGATCGGCAGGTGCTTTGCCTTCATTTTGAAGACGCTGCGGTCGGTGCAGAGGAAGAAGAACGCGAGCACCGCAAGGCCGCCCAGGTTGCGGATGACGACAAGGTTTTCCGGCGCGATGCCGGCATTGAGCAGCGGGCGGTTGAATAGGCCGATGCAGCCCCAGCAGGCGGCGGCCGCTAAAATGCAGGCGTAGGAAGCGTATTTTTTCACAGGTTTTGTCTCTTTCTCGTTATTTCGTGTTTTCCTTGCGCAGCTCGATGATGCGGTCGCGCAGGATGGCGGCGTACTCGAATTCGAGCATACGGCTCGCCTCCTGCATCTGCTTTTCGAGCTTTCTGATCTCTTCGTCCCGCTCGCGCTCGGAGAGCTTGCGCTTGCCGCGGCGGCGGGCGGATTCCTCGTCCTTCTTGGAAATTTCGATGATCTCGCGCACGTCCTTTCGGATGGTCTGCGGAATGATGCCGTGCGCCTTGTTGTAGTCGTCCTGAATCTGGCGGCGGCGCTCAGTCTCGTCCATGGCGCGGCGCATCGAGGGGGTGATGGTGTCGGCGTAGAGCACGACAAGGCCGTCGGCGTTTCGCGCGGCGCGGCCGATGGTCTGGATGAGGCTCGTTTCGCTGCGGAGGAAGCCCTCCTTATCCGCGTCCAGAATCGCGACCATCGAGACCTCGGGGATGTCAAGGCCCTCGCGCAGCAGGTTGATGCCGACGAGCACGTCGAACTCGCCGAGGCGCAGGCCGCGGATGAGCTCCATGCGCTCGATGGTCTCCACGTCCGCGTGCATGTAGCGCACGCGGATGCCGACGCCGGTCAGATACTGCGTCAGGTCCTCGGCCATCTTTTTCGTCAGCGTGGTGACGAGCACGCGCTCATTGCGCGCCGATCTTGCGTTGATCTCGCCGACGAGATCATCGATCTGGTTTTCGACAGGGCGCACCTCGACCTTCGGGTCGAGTAAGCCCGTCGGGCGGATGACCTGCTCGACAATCTGGCCCGCGCGGTCCTTTTCATAGTCGCCGGGCGTGGCCGAAACGTAGATACGCTGGTGGACGCGCTGCTCAAATTCGTCGAATTTGAGCGGGCGGTTGTCAAACGCGCAGGGCAGGCGGAAGCCGTACTCGACAAGGCTCTCTTTGCGCGCGCGGTCGCCGTTGTACATCGCGCGCACCTGCGGCAGCGTGACGTGCGATTCATCCACAAAGAGCAGAAAATCCTTGGGGAAGTAGTCGATGAGCGTCAGCGGCGGCGAGCCGACGGGCCGCCCGCTGATGACGCGGGAATAGTTCTCGATGCCCGTGCAGTAGCCCAGCTCGCGCAGCATCTCGATATCGTAGCGCGTGCGCTGGCGGATGCGCTGGGCCTCGACGGCCTTGCCCTCGGCCAAAAACTGTGCCTCGCGCTCGTCGAGCTCCTTGTCGATCTCAACAATAGCGCGCTCCAATTTGTCCTTCGTCGTGACATAGTGCGACGCGGGATAGATGGCGATGTGTTGGAGCGTGCGCGTCACCTGACCGCTCACGGGGTTGAATTCGCTGATCCGGTCGATCTCGTCGCCGAAGAACTCGACGCGCACGGCCTTGTCGCGGTAGTACGCAGGGTAGAGCTCCACCGTGTCGCCGCGCACGCGGAAGCGGTTGCGCTCAAAGGCGACGTCGTTGCGCTCGTAGCGAATTTCGATGAGCCGCTTTAAGAGGAAGTCGCGCTCCATCGTCATGCCGGGGCGGAGCGAGATCATCAGCTTGGCGAAGTCGTCCGGCTCGCCGAGGCCGTAGATGCAGCTCACGGACGAGACCACGATCACGTCCCGCCGTTCGAGCAGCGCGCAGGTCGCGCTCAGCCGCAGGCGGTCGATCTCCTCGTTCGTCGAGGCGTCCTTGGCGATATAGGTGTCGGTGTGGGGGATATAGGCCTCGGGCTGGTAATAGTCGTAGTACGAAACGAAGTATTCCACCGCGTTCTCGGGAAAAAACTCCTTGAACTCCGCGCACAGCTGCGCGGCGAGCGTCTTGTTGTGCGCCAGCACGAGCGTCGGGCGCTGGACCTTTTCGATGACGCTCGCCATCGTGAACGTCTTGCCCGAGCCCGTGACGCCGAGCAGCACCTGCTCGTCGAGGCCCATCTTCACGCCCTGCGCCAGCTTTTCGATGGCCCTCAGGCTGGTCGCCCGTGGGCTTGAAGGGCGCGTGCAGCTTAAATTCCATATCCGTTTCCCTTTCTTTCGGGCAGAAGTCCGTTGTGCCGCAGGGAGACAAAGTCGTCGTCCGCGACGATGATGTGGTCGGCGAGCTCAACGCCCACGGTGCGCAGCGCGTCGAAGACCGACAGCGTCGTCGCGTTATCCGCGGGGGAGGGGAGCGCCACGCCGCTGGGTGGTTGTGGGCGAGCAGCACGCTGCTCGCGCCGCACTTGAGCGCGTTTTCCACAATTTTGCGCATATTGAGCTGGACGCTCTCAGTGTCGCCCTCGGCGACCAAATGGCAAGCGAGGAGGCGGCCCTTGGCGTCAAGGCACGCTTCGTAGAGCTTTTCCTCCCGCTCGCCGAGAAAGAGGTCTAAAAAGTACGCGCCCGCCTGCTCGGTATCGCTGAGGATCGCCTCGTGCGCGCCGGAGGACGCGCGGATGCGGCGCATCAGCGGGAACATGAGAGAGATGAGCGTCGAGGCGTTCTCGCCGATGCCCTCGACCTCCTCAAGCGCCGCGCGATCGGCGGCAAACACCGCGTCGAGCGAGCCGAATTTTTCCATCAGCCGGTGCGCGATGGGGTTCGTATCCTGCCGCGGCACGGCGTAGTAAAGGAGAAGCTCAAGCACCTCGTGGTCGGCGAACGCATCGAGCCCGTGGGCGCGGAACTGCTCTTTTTTGCGCGAGCGATGTCCTTCGTGTACCGGCATGTGTGCTCTCCTTTCCGGGGTGTTTTTGCCGCAAAACGCGGCAGTCTTCTCCTATTTTTGTCTTAATATTGTATTTTATCACGGAGAGAAAAATCGTACAAGTGTTTTTTGAATTTTATCTCCCGCGGGGAGATGCGCAGGCAAAGGGGGAGGTTCTCTTTCAAAAGAGAACCTCCCCCTTTGAATCCCCCAAGAGAAAGGCAGGGGGCGTTTCGATTTCGCCCCCTGCACCCCCTAACGACCAAAAAGGGAGGGGCGCAGCCCCTCCTTTTTGGATTATCCTCCCCGCTCTTCTGACGGCGCGGCATTGCTGCGCTCGCCGCTCAGGGCTGCTTCTATTTCAGTTCTGTGCTGTGATATACATTTCTTCTGCTTTTTGCTGGGCAGCGATGAGTGTGGATTTTGCGTCGCCGTAATTTTGCTTTTCGATCTGAGCAAGTGCGTCGGTGATGGCGTTGAACAGGATCAAGTACATTTTCTGATAGTCTGTCATAGCAAAACCTCCGAACATATTTTAGATATATTATATATCTACTAAACGCATAATACTTCAAAACGAGCTTATTGTAAATACACAATAACTTTATTTTGAGGTTTTTCTATGGCTATTAAGAGCTTATCTATTCGCATTGATGAAACGATGCTCCATAAACTTCACGTCGTTGCCGACTACGAGGCCGCAGCGCAAACAACGAAATTCTGATCTTAATCCGCGACGCGATCGAAGCCTACGAGGAAAAACACGGCAAGATCGAACTCTGATTTTCACAATGCGGCGAGCGCAGCAATGCCGCATTCCGCAGGCAGTCTGCCGCCAGACAAACGTCACACGCGCCTCACGATAGTAAGGCGCGGTTGAGAGACGTAACGACTCGCAGAAGATCCATGGCGAAGCCATGTACACCGCACCCGATTGCGCAGCGTGTGCAGCTCTTCAAGCCCCAGACCGGCAATGTCGGGGGTCGAGGGGCCCTCCCCTCGCGTTCTCTTGGGGGTTCAAGGGGGCCATTCTCTCACGTGAGAGAATGGCCCCCTTGCCTGCGCACCCCTGCGGCACGCAGGGAATTCCCGTCCCTCAGCGGGACAAGACCTTTCTTGCCAAAGGCCCGATTACGCCGCCGGCGGCGTTGCCGACCGTCATCACGAGCAGATATAAAACCGCGCGGCCGCTCCACGCGCCGCCCATCGTGAAATAGTACATATTCGCCACGCAGTGCTCAAAGCCGCAGAGGATGAACACGCACACGCCGAAAAAAAGCGCGAGATACTTGCCGAGCTCGTGCGGGTTGGAGCGATAGCCCTCCACGCCGATGTAGATCATCACGTTGCAGAAAACGGCGAGGATGAACGCGCCGAACAGCGGCTCGGAGAGCTTCAATTCACAGATGCCCTGCGCGCGGGCGCTGAGGGATACAAGCCGCGTGCACTTCTCGGCAAGCGCGATGAGCGATGTGCCGGCGAGATTCCCCAGCCAGATGACCGGCAGCGTTTTGGCGTAGGCTGCGTCGTTGTCAAACACATAGCAGACCTTGCCGGTGAACAGATGCAGCCCGCGCGTGCAGACGACGAAAAGGCCGATCGTGAAAAAAAGCGACCCGACGACCGTATTTTCCACCGACAGAAACACCGTGCCGCCAAAGGCGATGACCGCGCCGGCAAGGATCGCGGAGAGAAAGATCTTTTTCATGCAAAAACTCCTCCAGACCGTGTGATTGAGTTTATTTTACCGTATGTCAGCGAGCGTTGTAAACGCTTCTCTGTGGAGAGATAAAAAGTCCGCAGAAAATGAGGGTTTTTGCCGCTTTGGCTTAACAGAACGCGGCATTTTGCGCGGCATGGAGGGAGGCTCGCCGTGATTTTTATTGCTTTTCCCTCCCCCGGATAGTACAATGGTCTCACCATCAAACTTTCGGAGGACTTTTCCCCAATGAAACTCATCTCATGGAACGTCAACGGCCTGCGCGCGTGCATTGGCAAGGGCTTTTTGGATTTTGTGAATTTCATCGACGCAGACGTCATCTGCCTACAGGAGACGAAGCTACAGCCGCATCAGATCGAACTTGACCTGCCGCAGTACCACATCTACTGGAACAGCGCGGACAAAAAGGGGCTACTCCGGCACGGCGGTGTTCACCAAGCAGGAGCCTCTTTCCGTCACCTATGACTTTGGCGAGGACATCCACCGCCATGAAGGGCGCGTCATCACGTGTGAATATCCGGACTTCTATCTCGTCTGCTGCTACACGCCGAACTCGCAGAACGAGCTGCGCCGCCTTTCGTACCGCATGGAATGGGAGGATGCGCTGCGGCAATACCTCTGCGAGCTCGACACGATCAAGCCCGTCGTGTACTGCGGGGACTTAAACGTCGCACACGAGGAGATCGACCTCAAAAATCCGAAGACAAACCACTTTAACCCCGGCTTTTCCGACGAGGAGCGCGGCAAGATGACGCAGCTTTTGTCCTCGGGCTTTCTCGATTCGTTCCGCACGCTGTACCCCGACAAGACGGACGCCTATTCGTGGTGGAGCTACCGCGCCCAGTCGCGCGCACGGAACGTGGGGTGGAGAATCGACTATTTCATCGTCTCCGAACGCCTGCGCTCCCGCATCGAAAACGCGGATATCTTAGCTGAGGTCATGGGCAGCGACCACTGCCCCGTGCTGCTCGAGCTCAAGGAGGAAGAAAAATGAAACTCAACAAGCAGGAAATGACCGGAGGCACGAAGATCACCCTGATCATCAGCGGTGCGGCCATGCTTGCCGGCATCGTGATCGTTGTGCTGTTTGCCGCCGGCGCGCTCGCCCTTTCCGAGCAGAGCCGCAACGTGCTCGCGATTGTGATCTCCGCCGCGCTGGTGGTGTTTTCCTACACGCTGTGCAAATCGTTGGGGGTACTTAAAAATCAAAAAAAGTGATTCTCACCCCCACGCCCACGTGGGGAACGGGTAAAAGGGGGCCATTCTCTTTCACGAAAGAGAATATCCCCCTTTTGAACCCCCAAGAGAAAGGTTTACATTGCCAGCTTTGGGCTTGAAGAACTGCACGGCCTGTGGAATCGGGTGCCTGCCATGGGATGGTTCTACACGACTTGGTTTGCTTCTATCTTCGCTGTCGCTTTGCCTGCGATTCGTTACCCTTACGCAATCTCCGTCTACTTTGAATTTTATCAATCTTGCTTTTTCCTGCCAAGGCGGCTTTGCTGCGCTCGCCGCGATATACGCACTATCGGTAGATAGCGATTAGGCTGCACTTGCGCAAGATCAGCAGAGCGGCAGCGGGTAGTAGGAGCAGATCAAATCGTATAGCAGGGCTCAACGCGGCTTTGCCGCGCGCAGATATTGCATTCCGGAGGCATAAAGGTCATTCGCGCCCGAGACCGCCAATCTGAAACCTTTCTCTTGGGGGATCTAAAGGGGGCCATTCTCTTTTGTGAAAGAGAATGGCCCCCTTTATCACGCCTTGGTGCGATCGTACGAAACGACCACACGACGGTTCGGCTCGGTGCCGATGGAGAACGTTGTCACACTCGGCGTATCCTGGAGCGCGGTGTGGATGACGTGGCGCTCGTAGGCGTTCATGGGCTCGAGGGTGACATTGCGGCGGTACTTCGTCACCTTACCGGCGACCTTTTCCGCCAGGCGCTCGAGGCTCTGCTCGCGCTTTTCGCGGTAATTTTCCGCATCGACCTGCACGCGGGCGCGGTTCTTCTCGCTGCCGCGGTTGATGCTGTAGTTCGTCAACTGCTGGATGGCGTCGAGTGTTTCGCCGCGACGGCCGATCAGCGCGCCGAGCTTTTCACCTTCGAGGAAGACCTTGTAGCGGCCCTTCTCACTCTCGTAGACCTTGACCTCAGCGGCGGAGTCCATGTGCTCAAGAAGGCCCTTAAGGAACGCGCGGATCTGCTCGCTCTTCTCGTCGTGGCACTCTTCGCCGAGGTCGACAATGGGCTTGGGCTGCGGGGCGGGACGCTCCGCGCGCTCGGCGCGGGGCGCGCGGTTCTCGCGGCGGTCTTCGCGCGCGGGACGGTCGCCGCGTTCGGTACGCGGCTTGTCGTTTGCACGGGATTCTTTTTTTCTGCAGCACCTCGGGCGCGTACATGGGCACGGCCTTGGGCGCAGAAGCGGGTTCAACTTTCTTTTCGGGCTTGGGTGCGGCAGGCTTTTCCACCGGCTTAACCTCTTCGGCCTTGCCGTCGTCATAGCTCACGCGAACGCGCGCGGGCGCGCTGCCGATGCCGAGGAATCCGGCTTTCGCGCGCTCAAGAATTTCAACAGAAACGTCGTCTCTGTCCATCTTCAGCTGCGCGAGCGCGCTCTGGATGGCCTCGTCCTCCGTCTTGCCCGTTACGTCAATAAACTTGATCATTCAGACAAGCTCCTTACAATTATTCTCCGTAGTGCTCGGGGTCGTAGGAACGGCCGCGGGCATAGGGGCGGTCGCCGACGCGTCCGCTTTCGTTCGTGGAATTTTTCTTTTTGGTGGCCTTGGCAGCCTGCTTTTCCGCGCGCTTTTCCTTGAGGCTCTTCTTCTCCGCCTCTTCGGCAGCGTACTTGCGCTGCTGCTCGCGGGCGGCTTCCATGCGGCGCAGACGGTCGTCGCGCTTCTGCTTTTCCTTCTCGCTGAGCTCGTCCTCCATGTGGCTCTTATAGTACTTGGTCAGAACCTTTTCCTGGATGGCGTAGAGCAGCGAGTTGACGATCCAGTAGACGCCGAGAGCCGCGGGCAGCGTAAAGCCGATCCACAGCGACATGAGCGGCATCATCCACATCATCATGCGGTTGGAGCGGGCCGCGGCGTCGTTGCCCTCAGCGGCGATGTTGCCGGACATGGAGACCTTGGACTGCAGGAAGCTCAAAGCACCGGAAATGAACGGGATCAGCACAACGCCGATCACGGGCCAGCCGCCGGTGAAGAAATCCTTCCACACATCCCCCGGCATGACCGTGAGGTCAAGGCCGAGGAAATCGTAGTTCACGTTGAGAAGACCGTCAAACTTGCCGGAAAACTCCGCAAAGTTGTCGGAAATGAACTTGGCAAGGCCGATCTCCTCATAGCCCTTGCGCACGAGCTCGGCATTGTAGCCCAGGGTGGTGGCAAGGGTCGTGATCTCCGTCACGACGTCCTTGGAGAGCATCATGAAGCGGCTGAGCGGCTGACGGATGATGGAATACAGAGCGATGAGGATGGGGAAGGGCAGGAAGCTCCACAGGCAGCCGCTCATGGGGTTGACCCCCTCCTTGGCGTAGAGCATCTGGATCTCATCGTTCATTTTCTGGGGATTGTTGGCATATTTCGTCTGGATCTCTTTGATCTTGGGCTGGAAGAGATTCATGCGCATCATGCTCTTTTTCGACTTCATCTGGAAGGGCAGCGTGATGAGCTTCACGACGATCGTGAAGAGCACGAGAGCCCAGCCGTAGGAGCCGGTCAGCTCATAGAAGGTGCGCAGGACCCAGGCGAAGGGAACGCAAATGTAGTAGCCGATGGTTGACATTCTTCGGTTTCCTCCGTGGTTTTAGGTTCGGTCACGGGACCGGGTCGTAGATTTTTCCGCCCTTATAGAACGGATGGCACCGCATGATACGCTTGAAGGCAAGCCAGCCGCCCTTGACCGCCCCGTACTTCTCGATGGCCTCGAGCGCGTATTGAGAGCAGGTGGGGATAAAGCGGCAGCAGGGGGGGCCGGTAGGGTGAGATGGCCCTGCGGTAAAACCGGATGAGAAACAGCAGAAAGCGTTTCATGCCTGCGTTTCCCACAAATCGAGCTTTTTGCACGTTTTTCAAACGCGCGCTTGAGCTCCCAGTAGTCCGCGTGGGCGGCCCTTGTGCGGGCGACGACGATGCAGTCGTAGCCCTGCTTCATCTTCCCCTGACTCAGGCGGAAGATCTCGCGGATGCGGCGGCGGACGCGGTTGCGCACGACGGCGTGGCCGAGCTTGGTGCTGACCGTGACGCCGAGACGGTTGTGTCCGAGCCGGTTTTTCCGGTAATACACCACAAGGCAGGACGAAACACCGGACTTGCCCTTGACGTACATCCGGCGGAATTCGTAATTTTCTTGACGGTGGTGGTGCTTTTCACGCGTGATCTCCCTGCTTTTGCGGATTTCTCCGCATAGCCTGCAAGGGACGGCGATCGAAACACATTCTCATCGGCCGTCCCTCATTGTTTCATGTGTAGCATACGATACGCAAGTTGCTCCCGCTTTAGTGGGTCAGACGGGCGCGGCCGCGTGCACGACGGCGGGCGATAACCTTGCGGCCGTTGGCAGTGGACATTCTCTTGCGGAAGCCGTGCTCCTTGGAGCGCTGGAGCTTCTTGGGCTGGTAGGTGCGAGAAGTAGCCATTTCGTTTTACCTCCTGAAAAAATTTTACCGGCAGCACCCCCTTGGGGAGGCGCTGCACTTACTCGACGGCGGGCGGAGAAAACTCCCCGCGGACCGCAGTTGATAAAAATAGTGCCGTATTGATGCGGCATACAGGGAGTATTATATCGGTTTTGCCGCATTCTGTCAACCAAAAATACAAAAATTCGGTGCATGTTTCCATTTCCCGCAAAACCTTGTGGCGCGTATCGAAACATGCAACTATCTCTTTGTGTCCTTTTGCCTGTTTTTTTTCAGGGCTTTTGCACTGCAAAAAACAGCGTTTTATATTTAGAATATGTGTTGCGTTCGCGCGCGTTTTTTGGTATAATGTAGGGAGTAAATTTTTCGGCTGTCACAGCCGTTTATTCCAAAGAAAGAAAGGAGCGCTTCCGTGAACTCTGTTGCAGACATCTGGAAGATCGTTCTCTCCCGCCTCAGCCAGGACCTGTCTGAGACGACCATCTCCACCTGGTTCGACGAGGTGGAGGCCGTGTCCATCAAGGACCGCACGCTGTACCTCCACTGCCCGAACGATTTTAAGCGCAGCACGATCGAATCCATGTTCTCTGACCGCATCAAGGATTCCCTGCGGGACATTTACTCCGCCGATTTCGACGTCAAGCTCCTCTCCACCGCGGAGAGCACCGCCCTTTTCGAGCCCGAGGTCAAAAAGTCCACCGCGCTGCTCGATTCCGGCGAATTCACGTTCGACACGTTCGTCGTCGGCGAATCGAACAAGATGGCCTATGCCGCCGCGCGCGCCGTGGCCGACGGTGTGGGGCACTACAACCCGCTATTTATCTACGGCGACTCCGGCCTTGGCAAAACGCACCTGATCTACGCCATCGCCCACCAGATCCGCACGACGCGCCCGTCGGCGAAGATCATCTACATCAAGGGCGATGATTTCATCAACGAATTCATCGAGCTCGTGCGCGCGGGCCGCGGCAGTGAGTTCCGCGCGAAGTACCGCGACGCGGACCTGCTGCTCGTGGACGACGTGCAGTTCGTCGCGGGCAAGGAGCAGGTGCAGAACGAATTTTTCCATACGTTCAACACGCTCTACGAGGCCGGCCGCCAGATCGTCCTGACCTCCGATAGACCGCCCTCTGACATGCACCTTCTCGATGACCGCCTGCGCACGCGCTTTGAGTGGGGCTTACTTGTCGATGTGCAGCCGCCCGATTTTGAAACGCGCCTTGCCATCGTGAAGAATAAGGCCGCGCAGTGGGGCACCGTCATCGACGACGACATTGCGCGTTACATTGCCGAGAATGTCACGTCCAACGTCCGCCAGCTCGAGGGCACGATGAACAAGATTCTCGCCTACCGCGATCTCATCGGACGCGAGATGGACGCCGACGCCGCGCACCGCGCGGTCGAGGACTTTATGAAAAAGAACGCGAATCTCGCCCCCACGGCGGCGATGATCATCACCGAAACGTCGCGCTACTTTGGCATCGACGAAGAGGTCATCAAGGGTCCGTCTCGAAGCCGCGAGGCCGTCAACGCCCGTCAGGCCGCGATGTACCTCGTGCGCCGCATGACGAATCTGTCGACGCCCGATATCGGCCGCGAGTTCGGCAAGCGCGACCATACGACCGTGCTCCACTCGCTCGAGCAGATCGAAAAGAAGATGAAATCCGATCCCGTCTTCAACCAGACTATAAAGGAGATCACTATTAACATCAACTCCAAGAGATAACAAAGTTTTCCACATTATCCACAGGGTTGTGCAGAGGGAAGCTGTGGAAACATTTTTTCAAAATTTTGGGTGTGGAAAGTGATAGAACTTTTCAACAACCCATGAGGGATAAATTTTCCTTGCCACTTCGGGCAAAAATTGGGTTTTCCACATTTTTGCGGCCCCTACTGCTGCTATTTCTAAAAACTATCCTTTTTCTTTTCCAAAAGAGAAAATCATCCGTTTTACGAAAGGAACGCCGCTATGAAATTCTCCTGCGAAAAGCTGCTGCTGCAAAATGCAGTCAATACTGCCTCCCGCGCCGTCGCGGCGAAAAGCTCCATCCCTGCGCTCGAAGGACTGCTGCTGACCTGCGGCGGCGAGAGCCTGACCGTTTCGGGCTACAACATGCAGACCGGCATCCGCACGAAGTTTGCCGCCGAGGTCGAGGAGTCCGGCGAGCTGGTCGTCAACGCGCGCCTGATCGGCGAGATCTTAAGAAGGCTGCCCGACGACGTCGTGACCTTCACCGCAAACGACAAATTTTTGATCCACCTGACCTGCGGCGACGCGGATTTCGACATCATGGGCCTCTCCGCCGCCGATTTCCCCGAGCTGCCCGAGGTCGAGGAGAAGTACGCCGTCCAGATCGCCGAAAAGACGCTCAAGACCATGATCCAGCAGACGAGCTTCGCCGTTTCGACGAACGAGGCGCGCCCCGTGCACATGGGCTCGCTGTTCGAAGTATCTGTCGAGGGGCTGACCGTCGTCTCCGTCGACGGCTTCCGCCTTGCGCTTCGCAAGGAAGCACTTGAAAAGATCGAGGGCGGCGCGTTCTCGTTCGTCGCGCCCGGCACGGCGCTCAATGAGGTCGAGCGCATCTGCGAGGAGATCGACGAGGTCGTGACCATCACGCTCGGCCAGCGCCATATTCTCTTCGAGGTCGGTGAGACCGAGCTCATCTGCCGCCGCTTAGAGGGTGAATTCCTCGATTATAAGAACGCCATCCCGCGCAGAAACCCCATCAACGTCGTCGTCGACACGAAGACGATGCTCCAGAGCCTCGAGCGCGTGAGCGTCGTCATCAGTGAAAAGCTCAAGAGCCCCGTGCGCTGCCAGTTCGGCGAGGACAAGGTGACGATGTCCGCCAAGACCGCCAACGGCGACGCAAAGGACGTCTGCCGCATCGCGGGCGACGGTCAGGGGCTTGAGATTGGCTTCAACAACCGTTATCTGATGGACGCGCTGCGCTACGCGCCCGCCGACACCGTGAGAATGGAGCTCAACACCGGCATTTCGCCGGCCATCATCGTTCCCGTCGAGGGCGAAGAGAACTTCCTCTACATGGTGCTGCCCGTGCGCCTGAAGGCAAATTGAGACAAAAACTGAATCCATATCGTATAAAATGGTACAACGATTTCTGATAGGAATCGCTTTGTAAAGGACTTTTTATGACTGACATTACCATCACCACGGAATTTATCAAATTGCAGGACCTCTTGAAGCTGGCGAATTTAGTCGGCACGGGCGGCGAGGCGAAGATCGTCATCCAGAACGGCGACGTTTCGGTCAACGGCGAGGTCTGCACGATGCGCGGCAAGAAGATCCGCCCGGGCGACACGGTCGCCTTCGACGGCAAAGAGCTGACGGTCTCCTATGCGAATTGACGCGTTGGCGCTGCGGAACTTTCGCAATTACGACGCGCTGAATGTCACATTCGCGCCGGACTGCAACGTCATCGTCGGTGAGAACGCGCAGGGAAAGACGAATCTGCTCGAAGCCATCGTCTATCTCTCGTCTGCCCGTTCGCCGCGCGCGAGGGCGGAAAAAGAGCTCATTTCGTTCGGCAAGAGCGAATGCAGCATCAAGGCGAACGCGTTTGCGCGCAACCGAGATTTTCTGCTCGAGATCGCGCTCGCCGCGGGGAAAAGACGAAAAATTCTCATCAATAAGGTGCCCGTGAAAAAGGGGAGCGACCTCAGCGACGTGCTCGGCGCGGTCTACTTCTGTCCGGAGGATCTGCTGCTGATCCGCGACGGCGCGGCGGCGCGGCGCAAGTTCATGGACGACGCGCTCTGCCAGCTGCGCGCGCGCTACGCGCAGGCGCTCAGCGACTATCACCGCGCCTACGAGCACAAGACGCGCATTCTGCGCGACAGCGAAGAGTATCCCTCGCTTCTTGATACTTTGCCGGAATTTGACCTGCGCATGGCGCAGAGCGGCGCGGTCGTCATCTACTACCGTGCGCGGTTCTGCGAGCGATTGAAGGAATATGCGGGCATCGCGCACCGCGAATGCTCCGGCGGCAGGGAAGAGCTGGGCGTCGAATACCAGACGGTTTCGACCATTTCAGACCCGCTCGCGCCAATTGAAACGATTTACGACCAGCTGCGCGCGCATCAGGCATCGCACGCGGCGGCGGAACGGGCATCAAGAATGTGCCTTTCCGGCCCGCATAAGGACGATATCGCCGTGACGATCGGCGGCGTGAACGCAAGGCAGTTTTCGTCTCAGGGCCAGACCCGCACGGCGGCGCTGGCGTTCAAGCTCGCCGAGCGGGAGATTTACCGCGAGATCACATCCCGCACACCGCTGTTATTGCTCGACGACGTGTTGTCCGAGCTGGACCCACGGCGGCAGGAATATGTGCTCAACCGCATCCTCGGCGGGCAGGTGTTTATCACGTGCTGTGAAGAGGATAGACTTGGAACCTTGCTCAGTGGCAAGGTGTTTCACATCGCCGATGGGAAAGTTGTATAGCCGCGCTTTGCGCGGAAGTTTGTCCCGTGCGTCACGGGACTGCCCCACAAAGGGGATATTCTCTTTTGGAAGAGAATACCCCCTTTGGAACCCCAAGAGAAACACGAGGGGCCTTACCCCTCGACCCCGCTGCATTGGCAGTTTGTAGTTTGAAGAGTTGCACAGCCTGCGGAATCGGGTGCGGTGTACATGGCTTCGCCATGAATCCCTGCGAGTCGTCACCACTCTCAACCGCGCCTTACTATCGTGAGGCGCGAGTGACGGTAGTTGGGCGGCAGACTGCGTGTCGAATACGGCATTGCTTCGCTCACCGCATTGATGAGACTGGCGATAGACGGAAATTACTGCGCACTTCTACAAGATAGGCAAAGCGACAGCGAAGATAGAAGCAGACCAAGTCGTTTAGATACACTGCTTGGCAGGCACTATCATTCCGGAGGCATAAAAGTCATTCAAAATCGAGGCTGACAATCAGACGCCTTTCTTTTGGACGGTCACACCGCCCGTTTTCTTTCCACGGAAAGAAAATGGGGGGTGTGGTACTGCGGGCGCGCACGCCGCATGACCCCGCGCCCTTTGGGCGCGATATCTGAGGAGGTACCATGTACCTGCACATCGGCAACAATGTCATGCTGCCAGAAAAACACATCATCGGCGTCTTTGATCTTGAGATCACGTCGCAATCGAAGAGAACATCAGAATTTCTCCGCCGGGCGGAGGATGAGAGCTTAGTCATCGACGCCTGCGAGGACATTCCCAAGTCGTTTTTAGTGTGCGACCACCCGTATCACCCGCAATTGGTTTATTTATCCGAGCTTTCGAGCCAAACGCTGCAAAAGAGAATGGAGGAGCAGACATGAAGCTTCCTATTGCATTGACAATGCTGGCAAGTCCCTTTTCCCTTCCCCACAATGAGCGCTGGATACTGCCCATCGCGCTCGGCTTTTTCACGCTGCTGACGGTGTATTTCACGTGGCGGCTCAAAACGGACGAGGGCGACAAGTGGCTCTTTCGGAAGAAAATGAAGGTGTCGGCGCTCTTCTGGCTTGCATGCGAAGTGCTCTGGCAGTTCCATGGTGCGGATTCGACGTTTCCCGTCGGGCCGATCACGGGCATTTTGTTTCTGTACCTAATGAGTCAGGCGCTGGTGTACGGTATTTACTGCGTGATTCAAAAGAAGAAAACAACAGCCGCGATGTAAGCGGCTTTCCCATCAAAATAGTGCTCGAGGCAGGGAGAAACGGGCCGGAAAGGGCTCCGACCCGGTTCTTCCTGCCTGATGACGAAAGGAGAACCCAAATGGCAGAAAATGAGATCCTGCAATCCACGGCGGTGGATGAAAACAATGATTATAACGCCTCGGAAATTCAAGTTCTCGAGGGGCTTGAGGCGGTGCGCAAGCGCCCGGGCATGTACATCGGCTCGACGTCGGTGAGCGGCCTGCACCACCTTGTCTATGAAATTGTGGATAACTCCATCGACGAAGCGCTTGCGGGCTACTGCACGGAAATTCAAGTGACGATCAACGAGGGCAACACCATCACCGTTGTGGATAACGGCCGCGGCATTCCGGTCGACATTCAGGCGCAGACGGGCCGTCCCGCGCTCGAGGTCGTCTACACCGTGCTGCACGCAGGCGGCAAGTTCGGCGGCGGAGGCTACAAGGTCTCCGGCGGCCTGCACGGCGTCGGCGCGAGCGTCGTCAACGCGCTGTCTGAATGGCTGACGGTGCAGGTGCACAAAAACGGCAAGATCTACGAGATGAAATTCTCCCGCGGCAAGATCACGCAGGAGATGACCATCATCGGCTCAACCGACCACACAGGCACGACCGTTACGTTCAAGCCCGATCCCGAGATGTTCGAAGAGCTCGAATACTCCTACGAAACGCTGCACACCCGCATGCGCGAGGAGGCGTTTCTGAACGCGGGCCTTCGCATCACGATCGAGGATAAGCGCCTTGAGAGTGAAGAAAAGCCCGAGAGCGAGCGCCGTGACTCGATGTGCTACGAGGGCGGTATCCGCGAATTCGTCACGTGGCTCAACAAGAAGAAAGAGCCGCTGCACAATAACGTCATCTACATGAGCGGCATGAAGGGCGATTCGTTCGCGGAATTGGCGCTCCAGTATGACGACGGCTATCAGGAAAATATCCTCTCGTTCGCCAACAACGTCCACACGCCCGAGGGCGGCATGCACGAGACCGGCTTCAAGGCCGCGCTCACGCGCGTTTTGAACGCCTACGGCATCAAAAACGGCATCATCAAAGAGGGCGACAAAGTAAGCGGCGAGGACTGCCGCGAGGGCCTGACCTGCGTCATCTCCGTCAAGCTCACGAACGCGCAGTTCGAGGGCCAGACGAAGGCAAAGCTCGGAAATTCCGAGATCCGCACGCTGGTCGACGGCATCGTCTCCGACCGGCTGATGCAGTTTCTTGAGGAGAACCCCGTCGTGGCGCGCACGATTCTGGATAAGGCCATGACGGCCAACCGCGCGCGCGAGAGAGGCCGCGCGCAAGGCGCGCGAATCCATCCGCCGCAAGAGCGCCCTCGGCGGCGCGGCGATGCCCGACAAGCTGCGCGACTGCAACGAAAATAACCCCGAGCTCACCGAGCTCTACATCGTCGAGGGCGACAGCGCAGGCGGCTCTGCCACGCAGGGACGCGACTCGCGCTTCCAGGCGATCCTGCCGCTGTGGGGCAAGATGCTCAACGTCGAAAAAGGTGCGCGCCGACAAAATTTACGGCAACGACAAGCTCCAGCCCGTCATCGTCGCGCTCGGCGCGGGACTTGGCGAGGATTTCGACATCAATAAGCTCCGCTATCATAAGGTCATCATCATGGCGGATGCCGATGTGGACGGCTCGCACATCCGGACGCTGCTGCTGACGTTCTTCTTCCGCTATATGCGCCCGCTCATCGAAAACGGCTATGTCTACGCCGCCGTGCCGCCGCTTTTCAAGCTGACGCGCGGCAAGACGACGCGCCTTGCCTTCACGCCGGAGGAGCGCGATCAATACTTCCGCCGAGCTGCGCGGCGACAATCCGAACGCAAAGGTCGATATTTCGCGCTTCAAAGGTCTTGGTGAAATGAACCCGCATGAGCTGTGGGAGACGACCATGGACCCCGAAAAGCGCACGCTCAAGCGCATCACGCTCGAGGACGCGGTGCTCGCCGACGAGACGTTCACGGTGCTGATGGGCGAGAAGGTCGAGCCGCGCAAGGAATTCATCGAACAGAACGCGAAATACGCGGTCAATCTGGACTTTTAAGAGAGGAGGACGAAGAAAATGGCACACAAAAACGTGGATTACAAACCCGAAGACATTCAATTCCCCAACCAAAAGATCGTGCAGAGCGAGCTCGTGCACGAGATGCAGTCCTCCTACATCGAATACGCGATGTCGGTCATCGTCGGGCGCGCGCTGCCCGACGTGCGCGACGGCTTGAAGCCCGTCCACCGCCGCATCCTGTACGCCATGTACGAAGACGGCCTGACGAGCGACAAGGCGTTCAAAAAGTCGGCGACCTGCGTCGGCGACGTGCTGGGCCGCTATCATCCGCACGGCGACGCGTCGGTGTACGACGCGCTCGTGCGTCTCGCGCAGGACTTCTCCATGCGCTATATGCTCGTCGATGGCCACGGCAACTTCGGTTCCATTGATGGCGACCCTCCGGCCGCCTACCGATACACCGAGGCCAGAATGTCGAAGATCGCGAACGAAATGCTGCGCGACATCGACAAGGAGACCGTCGACTGGGACCCGAACTTCGACGAGAGCCGCAAGGAGCCCCGCGTGCTGCCCGCGCGCTTCCCGAACCTGCTGGTCAACGGTTCTTCCGGTATCGCCGTCGGTATGGCGACGAACATCCCGCCGCACAACCTGACCGAGGTCATCAACGCCTGCGTCTGCGTGCTCGACAATCCCGAGGCGACGCTTTACGACCTTATGCAGCACGTCACGGGCCCCGACTTCCCGACCAAGGGCATCATCATGGGCCGCAGCGGCATCCGCGCGGCTTACGCCACGGGCCGCGGTAAGATCATCCTGCGCGCCCGCACGGAATTTGAAGAATTCGGCCGCGACCGCACGCGCATCATCGTCACCGAGCTTCCGTATCAAGTGAACAAGCGCATGCTCATCAAGAACATGGCCGATCAGGTGAACGACAAGCGCTTGGAGGGCATTTCCGACATCCGCGACGAGACCGACCGCACGGGCATGCGCATCGTCATCGAGGTCAAGCACGACGCGAACCCGCAGGTGGTCTTAAACCGCCTGTTCGCCCAGACGCAACTTCAGACGAGCTTCGCCATCAACATGCTGGCGCTCGTCGACAACCAGAAGCAGCCGAAAATCCTGTCCCTGCGCCATATCATCGACGAGTATCTTACCTTCCAGGAAGAGCTTATCACGCGCAGAACGCAGTATGACCTCAAAAAGGCGCGCGAGCGCGAGCACCTGTTACAGGGCCTCCTCATCGCGCAGGACAACATCGACGAGGTCATCCACATCATCCGCACGAGCTACGACGACGCGAAGGAAAAGCTGATGGAACGCTTCTCGCTCTCCGACGTGCAGGCGCAGGCCATTCTCGATATGCGCCTGAAGGCCTTGCAGGGCCTCGACCGCGAAGCTCCAGAACGAGTATGACGAGCTGGAAAAGAAGATCGCCTACTTTGTCGAGCTTCTCTCCAACGAGACGATGCTCAAGGGCGTTCTGAAGGACGAGCTTCTCGAAATTCGCGACAAGTACGGCGACGAGCGCAAGACCGAAATCCAGGAGGTCGAGGACGAGATCGACATCGAAGACCTCATCGAGGAGGAGCAGTGCGTCTTCACCCTGACCCGCAACGGCTACATCAAGCGCACGAGCGCGAGCGAGTACACCGCGCAGAGTAAGGGCGGCATGGGCAAGAAGGGCATCACCACCCGCGACGAGGACACGGTGGTGGACGTGTTCACCGCCTCGACCCACGACTATATCCTCTTCTTCACCGATACCGGCAAGGTCTACCGCAAGAAGGGCTATCAGATCCCCGAGAGCGGCAAGGCCGCCAAGGGCACGAACATCGTCAACATCATCCAGGTGGAGACGGGCGAGCGCGTGCAGGCGATGATCCACTTCCGCGACTTGAACGCCGAAAATCTGTTCCTCACCATGGTTACGCGCAACGGCACGGTGAAGCGTCTGCCGGTCGAGACGCTCAAGAACCTGCGCAACAACGGCATCCGCGCGCTGAACCTCGACGAGGGCGACGAGCTGGTGAGCGTGCGCGAGACGGACGGCGAGCAGAAGATCCTGATCGCCACGCACGACGGCATGGCGGTCGTCTTTGACGAGACCGACGTCCGTGCGATGGGCCGCACGGCGGTCGGCGTGCGCGGCATCAAGCTGCGCGAGGGCGACTACGTCGTCGGCGCCGCCCGCGCCCAGGAGGGCAAGGAGGTCCTGACCATCACCGAAAAGGGCTACGGCAAGAAGACGCCGGTCGAGGAATACCGCATCACGAACCGCGGCGGCCTCGGCATCAAGAACTATATGGTGACAGAGAAGACCGGCGGCATCGTCGGCGTCAAGGTCGTGGACGGCAGCGAGGATCTGCTGCTCGTCACGCGCGCGGGTATCCTCATCCGCACACCGGTCGAGGCGATCCGTACCACTGGCAGAGCCACGCAGGGCGTGATCGTCATGCGCTTCAAGGAAGAGGGAGACAGCGTCATTTCCATGGCGCTCACAGAGCATGAGGAGGATGACGAGGCGTAAGGCCTCGGCCCTCTTTTCCGCGCGTCGCGCGGAGGGGTGGCAGCGCCTTTGGCGCTGCACGGGAAAGGGGGCCATTCTCTCACGTGAGAGAATGGCCCCCTTGGACCCCCAAGAGAACACAAGGGGCCTTGCCCCTTGACCCCCGACATTTGCGGGTTTGCAGCTTGAATGACTGCACACGCTGCGCATTGCACAGCCGTTGGCAGCTCTGCTGCCTTACGGATGTGGCATACCCCTTGCGGGTAATCAGGTGCGGTGTACATGGCTTCGCCATGAATCCCTGCGAGTCGCGACCTGACAGCAACCGCGCCTTACTGTCGTGAGGCGCGAGTGACGGTAGCCCGGCGGCAGACTGCTTGCGAAATAGCGGCATTGCTTCGCTCGCCGCATTGATTAGAGCAGAAGAGAAGAAAGACTGCCGAGCTTTAGGCCGACACACAGGCCGCAGCGAAAAGAAGCGTCGCGCTCAAGACCGATAATGTCAGAGCGATTGTCCTGTAATTTTTTGAAGAGAACGGACTGTTCGGTGTTAAGCATGGCGAGCAATTCAAGATACTGTGAATTGTAATAGGACAAGGATGCCCGATAATCGTCGAGTTCGTCCTTTGACAAAAAGCGTGCCGGATGTTGCCATATCCGGCACGGAACAGGGATTCGTAAAGATGCAGCATACAATAACTTTAACAAAAAACGAAGTTTTCTTCATGTTTCCTTTATTGTAACACGAAGAAAACTTCATGTTAATAGGAAACAGAAATGAATTTTCACGAATATATCTTAAAACTGAGACAGGAGCGCGGGCTAAAACAAAGCGATGTTGCGTCGTCGATCGGTGTGACCGTCCGCGCTTATCAGGCGTATGAATACGGAAAAAGTGAACCGCGGATGTCGACGCTCATTGCGCTGGCCGATTTTTATGATCTTTCACTGGACGAATTGGTCTGCCGAAAGGCAGAACACGGTGTGTAACACCAAACTTGCGGAAAAACTCTGCATGTAAACCAGAATTTGCTGGAGAAACGCTTCTGTCCACTATAATGAAGTACAGTAGTATATCCGAAATAGACGGAAATTGATGGAGACTGCCGATACGCAGGCAGAGCGACAGCGGAGATAGAAGCAAACCAAGTCGTTTAGATACGACACTTGGCAGGCAGTGCAATCCGCAGGCAAAAAGGATGTTCAAGGGAAGACATACAATGCAGACGCCTTTCTTTTGGACGGTCACACCGCCCGTTTTCTTTCTCGGGAAAGAAAATGGGGGGTGTGCTATGCAGCAGCGTGACGCGCTGCATTTCCTTTGAAAGAGAAAAGAAAATAAAGGGAGGTCACCATGAGAAGAAACATCCACTATAAGCCCAGCAAAAGCGCGAGCATTCTGTCGGGCGTCATCGCGTGCGCGATGGGCGTGTTCGGCCTGTTTACCATTCCGAGCATCGGCGCGATGATCGGCTTCAAGGCCATCTGGTGCCTGATGGCCTTCGGCATGGGCATCTACAATTTCCTGCTCGCGGCGGGCGTTGTGAAGTACAACGGCGGCTATGAGATCACCGACGAGACGGACGACGGTGCAAAGGAAAGAAAATCCGATGCGGAGGTGCGGCTCGAGGAGTTGCAGACGCTCTACGACCGCCGCCTCATTACGGAAGAGGAGTATCAGGAAAAACGCAGGGACATTCTGGACCGGCTGTAAGAGAAAGGAGCGCGGACAATGGGAGAAGTTTTGATCCTTATTATCATCGCACTTGTCTGGTGGTTTAAGGCGGCTGTCGCCAACGAGGACAAAAAGGTCAATGATCGGGAAACGGGCAGCATTTCGGCATCGCCCGACGAGCTCATCAAAAAGGCAAAGCGCACAGCCGAGGATCTTGATGCGCTGCGCGGGCAGACGGAAAAAAAGCGCCCGAGCCCGACAGAGATCAAGGCGCTCCACAAGCAGCACCGCGCCGACGAGTGGGAGAGAAACGAGCAGCGCCACGCCGATGAGCGCGCACACAGCGAAAAGCGCTGGGAGATCGCGCGCAGGAAGCAGGCCGACAGCGGCGAGGTGCATTCTGTCCACATGGACAGCTGCGAGGACCGGCTTGAGAGTTTGAAGGTCTTATATGACGCGGGCATTCTGGACCGCGAGGAATACGCCCAGCGCGTTGCGCGCGTCAAGCGTCAGCACGCGCAGAGCGGCAGTTATTGAGCAAAAAAGGAAGCGAACACACCATGTATGACGAACTGACACAGGTCGACATTGACAAGATGAAGGCAGAGCTGGAACACCGCCGTTTGGAGCTTCGTCCCAAGCTCATCGAAGATGTGCAGACGGCGCGCGCGTTCGGCGACCTGAGCGAAAACTACGAGTACAAGGTCGCCAAGCAGGAGAAAAACCGCAACGAGAGCCGCATCCGTTACTTGGAGCGCATGATCGCGACGGCGAAGGTCATCGAAGTGAACGAAAAAGAGGGCACCGTCGGCCTTTTTGACCACGTGGCGCTCTATAACGAAAAACTGGGGAAAGAGCAGAACATCCAGCTCGTGACCACCCTGCGGCAGAACGCGCTCAAGGGCCTCATCAGCAAGGAATCGCCCGTCGGCAAGGCCATCCTGGGGAAAAAGGTCGGCGAGCGGGTCGAGATCGTCGTCTCGCCGGAAATGAAGTACACGGTCGAAATTCGTTCGATCACGCCGGGCGAGGACGATGCATCGCTCGAGATCAGCTCTTATTGAGGAAACGCATGAAACAGGTCATTATCTATACCGACGGCGCATGCTCAGGCAACCCCGGCCCCGGCGGCTGGGGCGCGGTGCTCAAATACGGCGCGCACGAGCGCGAGCTCTCCGGCGGCGAAGGCGAGCACGACGAACAACCGCATGGAGCTCACCGCCGTCATCGAGGCGCTGCGGCTCTTAAAGGAGCCGTGCGTCGTGGAACTCTATTCCGACTCGCGCTACGTCATCGACGCGCTGGAAAAGCGCTGGGTCTACGGCTGGAAGCAGCGCGGCTGGGTCAAGCGACAAAAAGCCCGCGCTGAACGTCGATTTGTGGGAGCAGCTCTTGTCCCTCATCGCCCGGCACGAAATGCACTACCACTGGGTCAAAGGCCACGCGGAGAATGAGTACAACAACCGCTGCGATGAGATGGCTGTTAATGAGTGGCACAAGTTTAAGTAAGAGATAGCGTGGCCTTTCGCCGGAAGTCCGGCGGCGCGAGCGGCGGATTCACTTCGCCGCCGCAAGACATGGAATAAAACAGGGCTCCCGCGCGGCCTGCCGCGTGGGAAAATAATGCCGCGACGGTGAATCGGTTTAAGTAAGAATAAAACCAACGACAATTACAGAAAGAAGGTTGATTCCGGAGAAGACGGTTGGAAAGCTCAGGCAGGGTTGGGACAGCATTTGCTTCCTTTTAGCGCCCTGGTGGAAATACGGCAAGACCTTAATGGTCGGCTCGTTTATCTCATCGGTGCTGTTTGTGCCGGCGGCGGGGTATTTTTCCGCGACGCTGGCGCAGGCGGTGATCGAAATGATCGAAGCGGGAAAGCCGTTTGAAGCGGCATTTTTGACGGGCCTGACATACCTTCTGCTCGCGCTGGCGCTCAATCTGCTCCACGCGGTGTACGAGGATTTTTACCTCCGGTGGAAAAGGCAGGAGATCGAGGGGACGATCGAGCGGTCGATCTACGAAAAAGCCCTGATGGTCGACTACCGGCACTTTGACGATCCGAGCTATTTCGACAGCTACAAGCTAACGACAGAGGAATTTGCCTCGCAGTCGTCGGAGATGCTGCAAAATCTCTTCTCGCTTTTGAGCGGCATCGCGAAATGCATTGTCTACGGCGCGCTGATCGCATCGCAGGGCGTTGCGCTGCTGCTCATCGTTCTGGGCTGCTCTGCGTTTGTCGCGTATGCGCAAATTTACTGGAGCAGGGTGTCCGTGGAGCGTGAGACGGCCATGGTCAACGACCAGCGGAAGGCTGACTATCTGCGGCGGCTGTTTTTTGACCATACGGCGGTCGCCGACCTGCGCGCGTCAAACATCAAAAAGCCGCTTTTTTCGCTGTTCGACGGCTCTGTGAAGAGCAGGGCCGCGATCTATCGAAAATACGGCGCAAAGGAATTTTTGACCGATATTCTGGTAAACCTCGCGCAGCTCGGCACGACGTTTGCCGTGCCGGTCTATGTCGCATGGGGCGTGATGTCTGGCAATATCGGCGGCATTGGCGTCTATGCGACGCTGATCGCCTCGTCGCTCGCGCTCAAGGAGGCGCTCAACGCGCTCGGCTGGTGGAGCTCGCAGGTCGCCTTAGGCGTTGCCTACGCGCAGAAGGTGCAGCGCTTTTTCGACACAGATTCGACCATCGAAGCGTCGACAGACGGCGAAAAAGCGTCGGACGGCCCGTTTTCCGTCCGATTCGACCATGTGTCCTACCGCTACGGCGGCAGCGATGAGTTTGCCATCCGTGATCTGAGTCTTGCCATCGCGCCCGGAGAAAAGATCGCCATCGTCGGCGAAAATGGCGCGGGGAAGACGACGCTCACAAAGCTCCTGCTCCGCCTGTACGACGCGGACGGAGGAACGGTGCAGATCAACGGCCGCCCGATCGCGGACTATGACGTGAGCACGCTGCGCGGCAGGATCGGCATCGCGTTTCAGCAGTCCCGCCTGTACGCGCTGTCTGTCCGCGAAAATATGACGGCCTACGCCGACGCGGACGATGCGCGGCTCAAATCCTGCCTTGAGGAGGTCGGCCTGCGGCTTTCTCTGGACGCGCAGGTCACGAAGGAGTTCGACGAAAACGGCGCGGTGCTCTCGGGCGGAGACGCGCAGCGCCTATGCCTGACGCGGCTGCTGCACAGCGAATTTGGGCTGCTCATCCTCGACGAGCCGTCCAGCGCGCTGGATCCGATCGCCGAGTACCGCATTGCAAAGCTGATCTTCGACCGCTCGCCGACGACCACCGTTATGGTCGCGCACCGGCTCTCCACGGTCGTGGACGCGGACCGAATTTATCTTCTCTCCGATGGAAGAATCATAGAATCCGGCACGCATGCGGAGCTGATGGCGCAGAACGGAAAATATCGGGAAATGTTTTTAAAGCAGGCCGAAGGGTACTTGAAAGCTTAGCGGAAGTGTGGTACAACAAAAGCAAATTTTTTCTCAGCAGGGAGGGGAGCCTTCCCGCTTTGCTGAAGTAATATGAAGGAGCAAAAGACTATGGCAGAATTCAACGCAAAGCAGCAGCTTCCGGGACTTCTCGACTGGATGCGCGCGCAGATGAAGGCCTGCGGAGGCAAGACCGCCGTCATCGGCATTTCGGGCGGCAAGGACAGCTCCGTCACGGCGGCGCTGAGCGTGGCGGCCTACGGTCGCGAGAATGTCGTCGGCGTGCTGATGCCCGACGGCGTGCAGCCGGACATCGACTATTCCAACGGCCTTGTCGACGTGCTGAACATCCGCCACTACACGTTCAATATTCACGGCGGCACGAGCGGCATTCTCGACGAGATGGCACGCGTGGGCATCGACGCGAGCCGCCAGACGAAGGTGAACCTGCCGTCCCGCATCCGCATGGCGACGCTGTACGCCATCGCCCAGAGCGTGGACGCGGGCATCGTGGTCAACACCTCCAACCTCTCCGAGGACTGGGTCGGCTACTGCACCATCTACGGCGACAGCGCGGGCGCGTTCTCGCCCATCGGGATGTACACCACCGAGGAGGTCATCGCGCTGGGCGCGGAGCTGGGCCTGCCCGAGCGCTTCCTCATCAAGCCGCCGTCCGACGGCCTGACCGGCAAGACGGACGAGGACAACCTCGGCTTTACCTACCACGCGGTGAACGAGTACATCCGCAAGGGCGAGGTCGACCCCGCCATCAAGGAGCAGATCGACCGCAAGCACAAGGTGTCGAGATTCAAGTTCCAGACGCTTCCGGTGTATCAGAACGGGCTGCCGATCGTCCTGCCGGAGGAGACGGATTATTATAATCCGAATAAAAAGTAAGCAGCGCGGTGCGCTGCACCTTAGTCCCTGCGTGCCGCAGGGGTGCGAACAAAGGGGGCCATTCTCTCACGTGAGAGAATGGCCCCCTTACCTGGCAGCAGCGCCAAGCGCTGCATTACCCCTCCGCGCATCGCGCGGATAAGCCAGTGCCCTTTTGGGCACAAAAAAAAGAAAGAGCCATCCTTTCGGATGGCTCTCATTTTCGCTCGATTAGCCAACGCTGTTGAGCTTCAGGGTCAGCGCGCTCTTCTTGTGCGCGGCGTTATTCTTGTGCAGAATACCCTTAGCAGCAGCCTTATCGACAGACTTCACTGCGACCTTGTAAGCGCTCTCGGCCTTCGGTGCGATTGCCTTCAGCGGCAGCCGCCTCGAACTTCTTGAGTGCGGTCTTCAGTGCGGACTTGTCGGCCTTGTTGCGCTCATTACGCACACCAGACACCTGAACGCGCTTCTTGGCAGACTTAATATTCGGCAAACCAAACACCTCCTCCGGTTGGAATTCGCGCCGGCGGACAAAAAATCCACCGTGCAGAATGGTATTTTAGCAAAGAATGCAAGAAATTGCAAGCATTTTTTCAAAATTTTCTGATTTTTTTGTATGACACAAAACTTTGTGGATAAAATAGGGAGAAAACAAGATTTAGTAAAAGGAGAGAGGCAAAATGCTCCAATACCGCACCGATCTTGCCATGGAGGCGCACGAGCTGCTCTGCGCGAAAAGCCGCGCGCAGACGCTCTCCGGCGTGGACAGCCGGACGGTCTTCCGCCGCGGGTGCAGCGTGACGAGTGTGCGCATCGACACCGAGGGCGCGGCGCGCCAGCTTGGCAAGCCCCGCGGGCGGTATGTGACGCTCGACCTCTCGCCGCTGCAAAAAAACGCGGACGATGTGCTCGAGCGCGCGTCGCGCGCCGTAGGGGCGGAGCTTCGAGCGCTGCTCGGCGAGAATGTGAAAAGCGTGCTCGTCGCGGGACTCGGCAACGCGAATATGACGCCGGACGCCATCGGGCCGAGGAGTGCGGAGCATGTGCTTGTAACGCGCCATCTGCGGCAAAACGGCGCGTTTTCCGCATTTTGCTCTGTCAGCGTGCTGACACCGGGGGTTTTGGGCCGGACGGGCATTGAGGCGATGGAGACGCTGCGCGGCACGGTGCGCGCGGTGCAGCCCGACGCGGTCATCGCGATCGACGCGCTCGCGTCCCGCTCGCTCATGCGGCTCTGCTCCACGGTGCAGCTCTCTGACACGGGCATCGTCCCAGGCAGCGGCGTGGGCAATCACAGGTGTCCCCTCAGCCGCGACACGCTCGGCGTGCCGGTCTACGCCATCGGCGTTCCCACGGTCGTCGACGCGGCCACGCTGACGCTCGACGTGCTCGAAGAAGCAGGCAAATCAGATGTCGATCCCGCCGCCCTGCGCGGCCACGAGACCGTCATGGTCACGACGCGCGACATCGACGCGCAGATCCGCGAGCTTTCCCGCGTCATCGGCTACGGCATCGACCTTGCGCTCCAGCCGCTCGATTTTTCCGAGCTCTGCGCGCTCATGGGCTGAAAATGTGCAAAATTTCCGGTGGTATTCATAATTTGTTTACAACCGATTCAAACTTTAGCCAAGATTGACTGGTATCTTAATACTTGCAAAGGGGAGCTCCCCCCGATGTGATTTTCTCCCTCCTAAAAATACACACAACACAGCAAGAAGCCCTCGCCTCTCCCGGCGGGGGCTTTTTGTTTCCCTAAACAGGGAAACGGGGAGGGTTCCGCGCGCTGCGCGGAGGGGAGGTGCAGCGCTTGGCGCTGCACGGATAAAGGGGGATACTCTCTTTCTCGAAAGAGAGTATCCCCCTTAAACCCCCGAGAGAAAGGACGAGGGGTCTTGCCCCTCGACCCCGCTTACATTGGCAGTCTGTGGCTCGAAGAGCTGCGCGGCCTGCGGAATCGGGTGCGGTGTACGTGGCTTCGCCACGAATCCCTTCATTTCGTCACCATTCGCAACCGCGCCCTACTCCGTGAGGCGCGAGTGACGGTAGTACGGCGGCGGACTGCCTGCGGGGGCGGCTTTGCTGCGCTCGCCGCCGGACGGCAAAAAACGACCGCGTCAGCGGTCGTTTTAATCTTCGGTGAAGCGGAAGAGGTCGTTGGGGGTGCATTCGAAGATCTGGCAGAGGGCTTCGATATTTTCGTAGCGGATGGATTTGGTCTCGTTGTTGACCATGCGACTGAAATTCTGATAGCTCATCCCCAGCTGGTGGTAGAGCCAGTATTTCGTCTTTCCCTTTTTCTCCAACAGGGACAAAACATCTAATGTTACCATATCTGATGCTCCCATTCTCTCATGTTTTCATCAGTCTATGGCAGTTTCTCTCTTGACATATAGACTAATACATTAGATAATGTTTACATCAGATATTTAGGAGGAGAAACGCATGGAAGACTACACAAAGCTGTACCATTTACTCTTCAACGCGATCACAGACGCGTTGGAACAAATGAACGCCCAGAACTTCGGCAGCGCCAAAGAAACCCTCGTCTCCGCCCAGCAAAAAGCAGAAGAAATCTATATCACAGCAGAGGACTAAAAAAGGAGAAGCCCTGAGCGCGGCAAGCGCAGCAATGCCGTGCCGTCAGAAGCAACAGCGGGGTGGATAATCCAAAAAGGAGGGGCAAGGCCCCTCCCTTTTGGTCGTTAGGGGTGCAGGGGCGAGATCGAAACGCCCCTGCCGTTCTCTTAGGGGTTCAAAAGGGGACCTTCTCTCATGTGAGAGAAGGTCCCCTTTTATCACCGCTTGTCCTGTAAGGACAAATAATTTACAGATACTTCTGCATGCCGTCGGTGGCGAGGGCGGGGTCGCCGGAGACGGAGATGGTGAACTTGACGCCGGTGGCGTTGCTGAAGCGATCGAGCTCGTTCAGGAAATCGTCGGCCGCCTGGTTGCACTCGCCGCCGGTGATCTTGAACAGGTTGTCGATGAAGATGTGGGAAATATCATAATTGCCCGCGTACAGGCCGAACAGGAAGCCGCGCAGGGCCTCGTAGTTGGACAGGTCGTACTCGTAGGCAGAGATCAGACGAACGTGATAGTGCAGGTCAAAGGTCATGGTAGACTTTGCCTCGACGCAGACGACGCTGCCGTTATCCTCCTGCGCAGTGGTATTGATCATTTCGATCAGCTTCTTGGTCTTACCGGTGCCCTTTTCACCCATGATGAGTCTGACCATAGAAATCACTCCTTTCAATAGATCCCCGCCTCTTTTGCGGGGGATGGTCTTTCTGATGGCATCAGCATAGCATAAATGAAACAAATTTGCAATGCTGAATGGAAAGTTTCAGGTTTATTCAAAAAATTCAGCGCAGGCGCTTACGCAGCTCCTCGCCCATTTCCTCGTATCCGGGCTTGCCGAGCAGCGCGAACATGTTCTTTTTATAGGCCTCCACGCCCGGCTGGTCGAAGGGATTGACGCCGAGCAGATAGCCGCTCAGCCCGCAGGCGTATTCAAAGAAGTAAATGAGCTGGCCCATCGTGCGGGCGTTGTTCTCATCGAGGTTCAAAATGATGTTTGGCACGCCGCCCTCGACATGGGCGAGCAGCGTCCCGTCCATGGCCTGACGGTTGATGAAGTCCATCGTCTTTCCCGCAAGGAAGTTGAGCCCGTCGCCATTCGCTTCGTCAAAGGGAACGATCATCTGGTGCTCCGCGGGCGCAAAGCGCACGACGGTCTCCATCAGCATACGCTCGCCCTGCTGGATGTACTGGCCCATCGAGTGGAGGTCTGCGGTGAAGTCGACGCTCGCGGGAAGAGGCCCTTTTCCTCCTTGCCCTCGCTCTCGCCGTAGAGCTGCTTCCACCACTCGGCCATGAAGCGGAACGCGGGCTCGAAGCACGCGAGAAGCTCCACCTTTTTGCCCTGACGGTAGAGCTCGTGGCGCATGGCGGCGTACTGCCAGGCGGGATTGCTGTAATCGTTTTTCGCGCAGAGCGTCATCATCTCCTGCGCGCCGCCCATGAGTTCATCCAGATCAACGCCCGCGACGGCGATGGGAAGAAGACCAACGGCGGTGAGCACGCTGTAGCGTCCGCCGATGTTGTCGGGCACGACGAATTCCTCGTATCCCTCCTGATCGGCGAGGGACTTGAGTGCGCCTTTGTGCGCGTCGGTCGTGGCGTAGATGCGCTTCGCGGCCTCGGCCTTGCCGTATTTCTTTTCGAGCTTTTCGCGGAAGAAGCGGAACGCGACGGCGGGCTCGGTCGTCGTGCCGGACTTCGAGATGACGTTGACGGAAAAATCGTCGTCGCCGATGAGCTCCGTCACCTCGCGCAGCGCGTCGGAGGAGAGGCCGTTGCCGATAAAGTAGATGTTCGGTGTGGACTTCTTCTTTAAGTTATAGTTCGGGGAGCAGAGGCATTCGATGACGCCGCGCGCGCCGAGATAGCTGCCGCCGATGCCGATGACGACGAGCGCCTTGGGAATCGCCCTGAATCTTCTTCGCCGCGGCGAGGATGCGCGCGTACTCGCCTCTGTCATAGTCGCGCGGGAGCGTGACCCAGCCGATGAAATCAGAGCCCTTTCCGCCGCCGTTTGCAGCCAGCCAGCCGCGCGCTCAAGACGCGGGCGCAGCGCCGCTTCATACGGCAACGAGAGAAACGATGCGGCATGGGAGATATCAATAGACAGCATAAAAATAGCCTCCTGCGATCAAAAATTCTTGCTTGCATTGTAGCACACGGCAAAAAAAAAGAAACAAGCGCAAAGCGGGGAAAAAAACGGAGGCAAAAACACCGCGCTGCCGTCCAGAAACCGTGAAAACTGTGGAAAGCGGCAAAAAACGATTCGCTTTATCGCTCCATCTTTGTAAAGTGCGTGTATTTACTGTCACACGTTATTGTGTTATCGTGTTACCACACTAAATCGAACGGCCAAGCGCCGGAACTTACAGGAGGAAGAAACGATGAAAAAATTCTTAGCAATGGCGCTTGCCGCCGTGATGGTACTGGCCCTTGCCGCCTGCGGCAGCAAGAACGACACCGCCGACGATACCGGTGATGCGCAGGACGCGCAGGGCGGCGAGACGCAAAAGCTGATCGTCGGCTTTGATGCCGAGTTCCCGCCGTTCGGCTTCATCGCCGCCGACGGCACGTACGACGGCTTTGACCTCGCGATGGCGAAGGAGCTGTGCGCGCGCCTCGGCTGGGAGTACGAGGCCGTGGCCATCGACTGGAACAGCAAGGACGCCGAGCTCTCCAGCGGCACGATCAACTGCATCTGGAACGGCTTTACCTACACCGGCCGCGAAAATGACTACACGTTCTCCGACCCCTATGTGGATAACTCCATCGTGATGGTCGTGAAGGCCGACAGCGGCATCACCTCGCTCGCGGACCTCGCCGGTAAGAGCGTGATGGCGCAGGCCGCGTCCTCCGCGGTCGACGCGATCAACGAAAACGAGGACTTCAAGGCGTCGCTCAAGGAGGTCGTGGAGCTGGGCGACTACAACATGGGCTTTATGGACTTAGCCCAGGGCACGGTGGACGCCGTGGCCGCTGACCTCGGCGTTGCGCAGTATCAGATCGCGAACAACGACGGCGACTATGTCATCCTTGACGAGCCCCTCTCCACCGAGCAGTACGCCATCGGCTTCCTCAAGGGCAACACCGAGCTGCGCGACGCGGTGAACGCCGAGCTTCTCAAGATGGCCGAGGACGGCACCATGCTGGAGATCGCGCAGAAGTACGTCGATCAGGGTCTCGTGCTCGACAGCCTGTGCCTTATCAACAAGTAAAAACGTTTACCTCGGGCGACTGTAAAAGCCAATTATAACTCATAGGCGCCCATCCTCTTCTCAGGGAGGGAGCGGGGGCGAAAGCCCCCGCTTTTTCCCGCTTATGACCGAATAAGGGAGAATCATTCCATGACTGTATCCACGATGCTTTCGCTATTATCCGAGGGCTTTGTCACATCGCTTTTGATCTTCGTGCTGACGCTGCTATTCTCGATGCCGCTGGGCCTTGCGGTGATGTTTGGCCGCCGCAGCAGATTGACGCCGCTGCGCGGCTTCATCAAGGCGTATATCTCCATCATGCGCGGAACGCCGCTGATGCTGCAGCTGATGGTCGTCTTCTACGGGCCGAAGCTCCTGCTTGGCGTCACGGTGCTGGGCAACTGGCGCTTCACGGCGGTCATCGTCGCGTTCGTCATCAACTACGCGGCGTATTTTGCCGAGATCTACCGCGGCGGCATCGAGTCCATCCCGCGCGGGCAGTATGAGGCCGCGCAGGTGCTCGGCTACACCAAGGCACAGACATTTTTCAAGATCATCCTGCCGCAGATGGTCAAGCGCGTCATCCCCGCGGTGACGAACGAGGTCATCACGCTCGTCAAGGACACGTCGCTCGCGTCCGTCATCGGCACGGTGGAGATGTTCACGCGCGCCAAGCAGATCGTTGCCTCGCCGAATACGCCGGGCATGCTGGCGCTGGTGGCGGCGGGTGTCTTCTACTATGTCTTCAACTATGTGGTCGCCTTCGCCATGGAAAAATGGGAGCAGGCGCTGCGCTATTACCGCTAAAGGGAGGGGAGAGCAATGGCAGTTTTTGAAATGCGGAACGCCAGAAAGGCGTTCGGCTTGCTCGAGGTCTTAAAGGGCGTGTCGCTCAAGGTGGAAAAGGGCGAGGTCGTGTCGATCATCGGTCCCTCGGGCGGCGGCAAGTCGACGATGCTGCGCTGCGCGACGCTGCTTGAAACGATGGATTCCGGCACGCTCGCGTATGGCGAAAACGTCGCCGCGCGCGAGGAAAACGGCAAAAGCGTCTACGCCGGAAAAGCCGCGCTCGCGCAGGTGCGGCGGCAGTTCGGGCTGGTGTTCCAGCAGTTTGACCTCTTCCCGCACTACACAGTGCTGAAAAACGTCTGCGACGCGCCGATCTCGGTGCAAAAGCGCGATAGAGCCGAGGTTGAGGCCGAGGCCATGGCGCTGCTCGACAAAATGGGACTAAAAGGCAAGGAAAACGCCTACCCCTATCAGCTCTCGGGCGGGCAGCAGCAGCGCGTGGCCATTGCCCGCGCGCTCGCGATGAAGCCGGAAATCCTTTTTTTCGACGAGCCGACCTCCGCGCTCGATCCGCTTTTGACCGGCGAGGTGCTGCGCGTCATCCGCTCTCTTGCCGACGAGCACATGACCATGGTCATCGTGACGCACGAGATGCCCTTTGCCCGCGCCGTGAGCGACCGCGTCGTGTTTTTAGACGGCGGCGTCATCGTGGAGCAGGGCAGCCCCGAGCAGGTCTTCGAAAACCCGCAGCAGGAGCGAACCAAGGAATTCTTGCAGTCTTACCACGAGACGAGCAGCGCTCAGGCGTAGTAATTCACGAGCAGGTCGACGACCGCACCGTAGCTCTGCGTGCCGAGTTCATCGCCGTAGGATTTGATCATCTTATCATTGAGCGACTGGGTGACGGTGGCCGTGTGAGGAGGCCCTTGTACTGCGCCCAGTAGGCGCTGTTGTAGCGCAGATCGAGCACGATCTCGTCGGGTAAGCTGTCGCGAATCTGCTGCCACGCGTCGGGGTCGACGCGGTACAGCGCGTTGCCGAGGTGAATGTAGCCGAGCATCCAGCCCGCATAGTTGTAGTTTGCGTCGTCGCAGCGCGTGCAGGCGAGGACCGCAAGGAAGTTGCTCTGCTGCTCGGACGTGATGCCGCGCTGATGCGAGAGCTCGTGCGCGCAGGTCGAGGCCAGCAGCATCGCGGGCGAGTCCATGTTCACGTTTGACTCGCCCGTGAACGGAAAGTAGAAGCCCGTGAAGTTCATCGCGCTCATGATCTTCGAAAAGAAAATGCCCTTGGGCTTCTGGTCCGGCATGTCGAGGAACGGAAATTCGTCGTACAGGCAGTCGTACACCGTGTCGGCGTAGTTAAGGATCTCCTGCCGGTCGGCGGTGAAGAGGCCGTTTTCGTCGCGCGCGATGTGCGTCGACGCCTCGGCGAGATGGTCCGCGAAATACTGCGTGACGCGCACTAAGTCTTCATACGCGACGGGCTCGGGCGAAAGGCCGCTTCTGTCGCAGAAGTCGTCCGCGTAATAGTTCGCGCCCCAGAGAAGCGAGAACGCGGCGCAGACCGTGAGAAACAAATCGAGCACGAAGAGCGCGCAGCGGTACGCGGCGCGCCCTTTTTGGCGCGACTTTATAAGATAGCGCACCATCAGCACGAGCAGCACGACCGCCGTGACCGCCGTGACCGCCGCGAGTACGTACAGAAGCTCTGCGACCGAAAACGGCAGCGCTGCGCACGCGCGGCCTAAGAACTGCTCGAAGGGCAGCGTGACCGAATAGACCCAGAAATTGACGGCCGCGCGGTTTCCGCGGAAAAGATAGAAAAGCACAAGGACTGCGCCGCAGGCGAAAAGCCAGCGGTGCAGTCCTTTGTTGTCACGGTACAGGGTTTTCATGGGGAGATCAGTCCTTTTTTTCATCCGGAGAGGCGAGCGGCGCGGGGGCGAACATCGCGTCGTCCGTCACGCCCTTTTCGTGAGGCTGCGGTTCGTGAACCAGTTCACAAGCGAGCTGATGCACGCGAAGATCGGAACGCCGAGGAACATGCCGAGCACGCCGCCGAAGCCGCCGCCGACCACGATGGCCACGATGACCCAGAAGCTCGAAATGCCGGTGGATTTGCCGAGGATCTTCGGCCCCAGAATATTGCCGTCAAACTGCTGCAATGCGATGATGAAGAGAATGAAATAAAGGCACTGCTTGGGGCTGACGAGCAGGATGAGGAATGCGCTCGGAATGGCGCCGAGGAACGGGCCGAAGATCGGAATGATGTTCGTCACGCCCACAAACACCGAAATAATTGGCGTATACGGGAACTTGAAGATCGAGCAGCAGATGAAGCAGAGGATGCCGATGATGAGCGAGTCGAGCAGCTTTCCGCGCACGAAGCCGCTGAAGATACGGTCAGCCTCGGCCACGGCGCGCAGCGTGCGGCGGTACGGCGTTTCGGGCAGAATGGCGTAGAGGATCTTCTTCGACTGCTTGGCAAAGCTCTCCTTGCGCGCGAGCAGATAGACCGAGATCATCATGCCGATGAGAATGTTCTTGAGGAAGATGACGACGCTCCAGATGCCGCCCGTCACGGCGACGATCGCGACCTGCGCCTGCGGGATGACCGTGTCGGTGACCCACTTGACGAGCTTATCGTAGTAGCCGTTGAGTGCGGAGAGCAGCTGGTCGGAGTAGATGTCGTCGGAGAAGATCGTCTGATTCTCCACAAGGCTGTTGACCCAGTTGTAGACGGTTTTATAATAGCTTTCAAAGTTGTCGGCCAGTGTCTTCGTGCTGTCGACCAGCTCGGGGATGAGGATGCTGAACATCAGGTAGATGAGGGCGATGACGCAGATCCACGTGACGAGGATGCTCAGCCCCCGGACGAGCGAAGACTTGACCTTCGGCAGCCCCTTTTGGATATACCGGTCGAAAAAGTCGACGATGGGGGCGAGAAGGTACGCGAACACAAGGCCGTAGATGACCGGCGAGAGCACGCTCATCAGCTTGTCGAAAAAGTCCAGCAGCACGCGGGACTGGAAAAACGTGTCGTAAAACATCAGCACCGCGCAGGCCGAGACGATCAGCGTTACGCCGAGGTGAAGATAGGTTTTGTTCTGCTTCATGGGCTCCCCCTTTTTTTGGGCAAAAGGCGTTAAATGACTGCTAAAAAGATACCAAAAACAGCTTACTATTTTTTGCTGGGAATTGCAACCGCTCATTTCGTGTGTTATGATAATCTTTACTCTCTGTTAATGAAGATGAACAGAACTTGACTTTTTTGGCAGAGGGTGATTTTGACCGACAGGGCGCAGGGTGCTTTGCCGGTCTGATGCTGTGAAGAGCAAACGAGGAGGAACCCATGGACGACAAAAAGCTGCTCTTTATCGTCAATCCCCGCGCGGGAAAGACCAAATCCCTCGCACCGCTGTTTGACGCCGCCGCGATCTATTCCGAGGCGGGCTATCTCGTCTCCGTGCGCAAGACCACGCACCGCGGAGAAGCGACGGAGCTCGCCGAATCGCTCGGGCCGGAATTCGACGTCGTCGTCTGCCACGGCGGCGACGGCACGCTCAACGAAACGGTGAACGGTGTGATGCGCATTCCGCGAGAATACCGCCCGCTCGTGAGCTATCTGCCCGGCGGCAGCACGAACGACTTTGCCGCGAGCCTGAATATCTCGTCGAATCCCGCCGAGGCGGCGGCCTCCGCCATGCGCATGAAGCCGAGATCTCTCGATGTGGGCAAATTCGGCGAGCGGAACTTCGTCTATGTCGCGTCGTTCGGCGCGTTCACAAAAACGACCTACACCGTCCAGCAGGATATCAAGAATATGTTCGGGCACTTTGCCTACTTACTCGAGGGCGTCAAGAATCTCGACACGCTCTGCCCGTACCGCATGAAGATCGCGGCGGACGGCGAGGTCTTCGACGGGGAATATCTCTTCGGTGCGATCAGCAATTCGACGTCGATCGCGGGGCTGATGAAGCTCTCGCCCGACGAGGTGTCGTTCGACGACGGCAAGTTCGAGCTGCTGCTCGTGCCTGTGCCGCGCACACCGGCTGCGATGCAGGCGCTCATTCTGGCGCTCGTCAACAAGGACTACTATAACTCCGAGGGGCTCATCTTCCGCCATGTCAAGCACGTGACGGCGGAGACCGCCGAGGACATTCCCTGGACGCTCGACGGCGAGTACGACCCCGGCGCGCCGGTCGTGGAGATCGGGATCGAAGATAATGGGGTCACGATGCTATTATAACTTCAAAAAAGAGAGGCTGGCCTATGGGCCAGCCTCTCATAAGGGCAACATTTAAAAGAATCGTTTAGAGCAAGGCAAAAGCACAAGCGGCGCACCAGATTTGGTGCGCCGCTTGTGCTTTTATTTAGGAGCAGCAACCGATATGTGTATTTCTGAAATTTTGCCCAATATCAGTGCTCATACCGGGTCCAGTCGGGTTTTTTGTTCATGCCGGTCCAGGTCTCATAGTTTCCAGTCTTGTGCTTGAACGCGTGGGAGTTGGTGGCCTCCTGGACCGCCAGGGAGAACCAGTCGCCGGGGTTGCAGTCCGGCCAGGTGTTCATGCCTGCCGGCAGGTCGCTGTTCTCCTCGAGGATGCGGTTCAGCACCCGGTTGATCATGTTCATAGCCTGGGCACGGGTGATGTAGGTGTCGGGGCGGAAGGTGCCGTCCTCGAAGCCCTTGATCCAGCCCAGCCCGGCAACTTGCCGGATATACTCCTCAGCCCAGTGTCCGCTGATGTCGGAGAAGGTCTGGGTGGTGCCGCCGGCACCGGTATCAAACCGGGCGCAAATGGCGGCAAACTGAGCCCGCGTGATGGGGGCCTCGGGATCAAAGGTAGTACCGCTATGACCCTGCACGATGCCCAGACCCGTCATGGTGGAGATGGCGGTATTTGCCCAATAGTCATCCGGAACATCGGAATAGGTATTGCTGGTCAGAAGATTGCCGTCACGCACCTCATCTTTCAAAAGCCGGAAGAAAACGGCGGCGGTCTCCGCACGGGAGATCAGTCCATTTGGGTAAACATTGCCATCATTGTGACCGACGATATAGGCAAAGTGGTCTTCGCCGTTCAGCAGCTCAGGTGTGGAGCCGCGGTAGTTCCGAACCGTCGCGGCGTTCAGGGCGTGGCCGTCCTGCGTGTCCACCTTTTCAATGGCAAAATAGAAGTAGGTGGTGGTGGAGCCGCCGCCACCGCCGGAATTCTTGTTCCACTTGGCATACAAGGTGATATCCCCTGTGACAGGACTCGTAAAGTCATATTTGGTTTGGCAGGCCGCATCAGTATACCAAAGAACGGTACTCAGTGCAATGGATATTACATAATATTTTCGCGGAACGGGTGATTGACGGGCGCGGTGCTTGACAAGGCGGCGGGGGTTGATATATCCTTTACTGATAATAAAAACAGGGGCGGTGCGCGGTACAGGGCTGCGCTTGGGCTCCTGATGGGTGTAGAAAGGACACGGCAGATGATGAAGATCGGCTTTATCGGCACAGGAAATATGGGCGGCGCGCTGGCGAGCGCGGCGGCCAGAAGCGGCGAGGTGGAGGTGCTGCTCGCCAACCGCACGAAGGCAAAGGCGGAGACGTTCGCAGAGCGCATCGGGGCCGTTGTGAGCAGCAACGAGATCATCGCGCGCGAGGCGGACCACATCTTCCTCGGCGTGAAGCCGCAGATGATCGTGGACGTGCTCAAGGGCATCGCCCCGGCGCTCAAGGAGCGCAAGAGCGCGCCGGTGCTCATCAGTATGGTCACGGGACTGGACATCGCGCGCATTCAGGAGCTTGCGGGCGGGGACTATCCCGTCATCCGCATCATGCCGAACATGCCCGCCGCCGTGGGCGAGGGCGTGATCTTCTATGCGTGCAGCGGCAACTGCGACAAGGCGCAGCAGGAGGCGTTTTTGCGCTACATGGCGCCCGCGGGCAAGCTCTTCCCGCTGGCGGAGGAGCTGCATGCCGCGGGCTCGGCGGTCGCGGGCTGCGGTCCGGCCTTTGCCGCGATCTTCTTAGAGTCGATGGCCGACGGCGGCGTCGCGTGCGGCCTGCCGCGCGCGTCGGCGATCCAGTATGCCGCGCAGATGATGCTCGGCACGGCCAAGATGGTGCTCGAGACGAACCAGCACCCCGGCGTGCTCAAGGACAGCGTCTGCTCGCCCGCCGGTTCGACGATCCAGGGCGTGCGCACGCTCGAAGAGCGCGGCATGCGCGCGGCGGTGTTAGACGCCGTGACCGTGGCCTACGAGAAAAACGTCGAGCTCAAAAAGGCGAGCGACTGAGGCTGCGGCGGAAAGGTATCTTTCCTGCGCGGCAGGCATAGTTTGCTGTGCGGGTATTTCCAGTTTTTTGCAAAAAGTGAGGAATAGATCCTATGGCAGCGATCTCTCAGCAGCTCGCAGATATCACGGTGCTCTCGATCGTGGTGCGCATCCTGCTCTCCACGTTCTGCGCGGGCACGCTCGGCTTTGAGCGCGAGCGGCACAATCAGGCGGCGGGCTTTCGGACGTATATCATCGTGAGCGACGCTTCGGCACTCGTGATGATGACGAATATCTTTGTTGCCGGCCTCGGCGAGACGGACCTTGTGCGCATGTCGGCCTCGGTCATCACGGGGCTGGGCTTTCTCGGCGCGGGCACGATCTTAGTGACGCGCAATCAGGAGGTGCGCGGCCTGACGACCGCGGCGGGCCTGTGGGCGGTCGCCATCATCGGCACGGCGTTCGGCGCGGGTTTTTACGCGGGCGGCATCATCTGCTATGCGTTCATCTTCCTTGCGATGCAAGTGCTGCGGCGCGTGGACCTTCGCATCCGCAAGACGCAGCGCGTCTCCACTGTGTATTTCGAGATGGAGAAAAAGAGCACAGTCGGCCAGATCATCCGCCAGATAAAGGGCCACGGACACTACATTTGGGACCTGAACCTCTTCAGCGAGACGCAGGAGAAGAGCGGCGGCCCCGTGTGCGGCACGTTCACCCTCTGGGTGAACGGCAAAACGACGCTGGACGAGGAGATCCAGGCGCTTGAAGCGCTCGACGGCGTCAGCTATATGACGCTGATGTGAAAACGGAAAAGCAAAAAACGGCGCGGGAGACCGCGCCGTTTTTCTTTGCTGTGCCGCCTTTATACACCTTGTTAAGAAAAAGCCGCGCAGCGGGGCGGAATCCCGCCCGTTCGTCGATTGACAGGGGAAAGTGCGCGCCGTACAATGAAAATTAACACACAAAGAGAGGAAAAATCATGAAATATGTCAAGGAGTTCGGCATCATCCTCATCGTCTCGCTTGTTGGGGAGCTGCTGAATTATTTTTTGCCTCTGCCCGTTCCGGCGAGCATCTACGGCCTTGTGCTGATGTTTCTCTGCCTGATGCTCGGCGTCATCAAGCTCAGCGATGTGCACGACACGGCCTGCTTTCTCATCGAGATCATGCCCATCATGTTCATTCCGCCCGCCGTGGGGCTGATGGCTTCGTGGGACGTCATTCAGGCGAATCTTGTCGCCTATCTCATCATTGCCGCGGTGACAACGATCGTCGTTATGGCCGTGTCCGGCCTTGTGACGCAGGAGGTACTCAAAAAGGGCAAGAAGGGGGCGGAGAAGAAATGACATTTTTTGAACAGTCCGTCTTCGGCGTCTCTGTCAGTCTTGCTGCCTACGGCATCGGCGTGCTGCTGCAAAAAAAGTTCAAGTTCGCACTCTTCAACCCGCTGCTCATCTCGGTGGTGCTGACCATTGCGGTGCTTTTGACGGCGCACATCAGCTACGACACGTTCTACGAGGGCGCGAAGTATTTGAGCTACCTGCTCACGCCCGCGACCGTGTGCCTCGCCGTGCCGCTTTATGAAAAGCTATCGCTTCTGAAGAGCAACTGGAAGGCCATCTTCGCCGGTATTCTCTCCGGCGTCATCACGACGCTTTGCAGCGTGTTTGTGATGAGCAAGCTCTTTCATCTTACACACGAGGAATACGTGACGCTTCTGCCTAAGTCCATCACGACGGCCATCGGCATGGGCGTTTCCGAAGAGCTCGGCGGCTACGTGACGCTGACGGTCGCCATGATCATCATCACCGGCATTTTCGGCAACGTGATCGCAGTTTCGGTGTGCAGGCTTTTCCGCATCACCGACCCCATCGCCAAGGGCGTGAGCATTGGCTCGGCCGCGCACGCGCTGGGCACGGCCAAGGCGCTCGAGATCGGCGAGGTCGAGGGCGCGATGAGCAGCCTGTCCATCGTCGTGGCGGGTCTTCTTACGGTCGTCGGCGCGTCGATTTTTGCCAACCTTATGTAAAAAAAGGGGCATTCGAAAGAATGCTCCTTTTTTGTGCGGTTCCCCCGCGGTGTGCGCAAAATTTGCATTTCTCAAAATGGGAATTCGACATAACGGGCAAAACATTATATAATGTAGGCAGAAAAAACAGAAAAGCAGCCGGTGCGAGCATTCGTGCCGCGACTGCAAAGGATACGCATTAGGAGGCATTGCAATGAACAGAGCAGAACAGGCGGAAAAGACCACAAAGGCGCTGTACGGCGGAGCGTCCGCACTCGGCGTCACCGACCCCGAGTTTGCCGCCATCAAGGAGCGGCTCATCTACGGCGAGGTTTACGCGGAGGAAAAGCTCAGCGCCAGACTGCGCGAGCTGGTCATTTTGGTCGTGGCGACGACGAATCAGACGATGAACGAGGTCAAGCGCCACACCGCCGCGGCGCTCGCGTGCGGCGTGAAGCCTGAGGAGATCAAGGAGGCCGTCTACCACTGCGCGCCGTACATCGGCCTCGGCAAGGCGGAAAACGCCGTGAACGCGGTGAACGCCGTGTTCGCCGAAAAAAGGGCATCGTCCTGCCGCTCACGAGCGGCCAGACCGTGACGGAGGAGAGCCGCCTTTTAGATGGCATCGCGGCGCAGAAGTCGATCTTCGGCGACCACATCGACGCGATGCGCGCCGCCGCGCCGGAGAACCAGAAGAACATTCAGGACTATCTCTCCGCCTACTGCTTCGGCGATTTTTATACGAGAAAGTTTTTGCCCATCCACGAGCGCGAGCTGCTGACGTTCTCGATCCTCGCTTCTCAGGGCGGCTGCGAAGGGCAGGTCAAGGCTCACGTCGGCGGGAACGCCACCGTCGGCAACGGGAAGGAGGTCCTGCTCGCGGCGCTCACGGTGTGCCTGCCGTATATCGGCTTCCCGCGCACGCTCAACGCGCTTTCCTGCATCAACGAGGTCCTTCCGGAAGCGAAACAGTGAGAAATTTCAATAGATAGGAGTGCAGTAGAATGAAAATCTTAGTTGCCTATTTTTCCGCCAGCGGCCAGACCGCGAAGCTTGCCAAGACCCTCGCCGGTGTGACCGGCGGCGACCTCTTCGAGATCGCGCCCGAGACGGCCTACACCGGCGCCGATTTGGACTGGATGGATAAAAAGAGCCGCAGCACCATCGAGATGAAGGACCCCAAGAGCCGCCCCGCCATCGCGGGCAAGGTCGCGGATATGGCGCAGTACGACACGGTGTTCGTGGGCTTTCCCATCTGGTGGTATCAGGCCCCGCGCATCATCGAGACGTTCCTCGAAAGCTACGACTTTTCGGGCAAGACCGTCATCCCCTTTGCCACCTCCGGCGGCAGCGGCATGGGCGGCGAGGACGTTTTGAGATCCGCTTGCTCGAAGGGGACAAAGTGGCTCCCCGGCAAGCGCCTGAGCAGCCGCGAGAGCATGGCAAGCGTGCAGAAATGGGTCGAGAGCCTGGGGCTGTAAACAAAAAAAGTGGCCCAAGTGTGAACCTTTAAGCCGTCTGCGGAAAAACAAAAAACGTGCCAAGCGGCGCGTCACAAGTGTTTTCGCTGTGCGAAAACCTTGGTGCACAAGCAATTCACCTGCTTGTGCGCTGTTAAATGTCCCACGGATACCAAAACCGGCGCATTTGCGCCGTGCAAACATTTTGCGCAGCAAAATCTTGGCGGAGGTGGGATTCATTTCCATCGAGCATTTTAATTACCCTTGGGGTGAACGAATGAAATGAGTGAACCAAAAAAATAAGAGACACGCGAAAGCGTGTCTCTTATTTTTTTGGTGGACCTGAAGGGATTCGAACCCACGACCTTACGGATGCGAACCGTACGCTCTCCCAACTGAGCTACAGGCCCAAATAGCAATGCTGGTCTCCCAGCGCGGATTATCATAACACACTTTTTTGAATTTGTGAAGCCCCTTTTTCATTTTTCTGTTGATATTTTTTCTGAAATATAGTAGAATACCATTTGTTCAACAACTCCTCCGCATACAGCTGCGGAACCGGTCTTGCGCAATGGGTACCTGCGAACCATGTCAGGCGGGGAACCGAGCAGCATTAAGCGGGACCATCCATGTGCCGCAAGGACGCCGGTTCCGCAGCTGTATACGGGGGAGTATTTCTATTGTAAGGGAGGGCTGCGGATGTATCAGGCGCTTTACCGCAAGTGGCGTCCCAAAACATTTGCCGACGTGGTTGGTCAGGAGCACATCACCGAGACCTTGCAGCGCCAGGTGGCGGAGGGGCGGCTGTCGCACGCCTATCTTTTCACCGGCACGCGCGGCACGGGCAAGACGACCTGCGCCAAAATACTTGCGCGCGCGGTCAACTGCGAGCATCCGGAAAACGGCAACCCCTGCAACCGCTGTCCGAGCTGCCTTGGCATCGAGAGCGGGCGGCTGCTCGACGTGGTCGAGCTGGACGCGGCGTCGAACAACGGCGTGGACAGCGTGCGCGCGCTGCGTGACGAGGCCATCTATTCGCCCGCGCAGGTAAAAAAAACGCGTGTATATCGTCGACGAAGTCCACATGCTTTCGACGCCCGCGTTCAACGCACTGCTCAAGATCTTGGAGGAGCCGCCCGAGCATCTGATGTTCATTCTGGCGACAACGGAGCTGCACAAGGTGCCCGCGACGATTTTGTCGCGCTGCCAGCGCTTTTCATTCCGCCGCATCCAGCCGAAGGACATCGTGGGCAGGCTCAACTACATCGCGGGGCAGGAGAATATCGACTTAAAGGAGGACGGCGCGGCGCTGCTGGCCCGACTGTCGGACGGCGCGCTGCGAGACGCGCTGAGTCTTCTTGACCAGTGCGCGGCCGCGGGCGGCGCGATCGACGCGAACGCCGTGCTCGACGCGGTGGGTTTGGCCGGAAACGTGCAGACCGCACAGCTCATGTCGCTGATCCTGACGCGCGACGCGCGCGGGGCACTCGAGCTTCTCGGCAAGCTCTACGACGGCGGTAAGGATGTGGGCGCGGTGCTCGGCGAGCTCTCGACCCTCTCGCGCGAGCTGCTCATCAGCGCGACGGCGGGGGAGGGCGGCGAGAGCTTACTCAGCGGCGCTTATGACGCCGCAACGCTCCGAAACCTGCGCGCGCAGGGGACGAGCGCACGCTTCATCCAGCTCTGTACGATCTTGCAGGAGACGGCGGCGCAGCTCCAGTTCAGCGTGAACCGCCGCACGGACGCAGAGCTCTGCATTCTGAAGCTCTGCGACGAAACGCTCTCCGGCGACCTGGCGGCGCTCGGCGCGCGCATCGCGCGGCTCGAAGAGCAGATCGCCGCGGGCGTGCAGTTCGCAGCGAAGCATCCCGCATCTGCACCGGCGAGCGCACCCACTCCCGCGGCGGTACAGACGGTCACACCTACACCGGAAAAGGCCGCGGAAGCGCCCACAGAGAGCGCAAAGCCCGCCGAGGAAGCGCCGCTTCCGTGGGACGAGCCGCCGCTGCCCGACGATTATGACGCACCGCCGCCCTACGGCGAGCCGGTCGCGCCCGCACCGAAGGCCGCAGCGCCGAAGATAGCAGCAGCACCCGCGCCCGCGCAGGAAGCGCCGACGAGTGGAGACAGCGGGGACGATGAGATCTTCTACCAGCTCATGGAGAGCTATAAAAACCGTCTGACGCCCGACAAGCGCGCGTTCATCGGCATGGCGCAGGGCGATGTGAAGGATGACCTTCTCACCGTCTACTGCTCGACCGAGGTGCAGAAGTCCATGCTCGACCAGAAGGTCGTGACAGACGTTTTGAGCGAGGTCACGTCCCGCGCAGTTGGACGGGAGATCCGCGTTCGCTTCCTCGTGGGTGAGCGCCCGGGCGCGAAAAAGCGAGACAAGATGCAGGACCTCCTGCGCATGGGCAGTAAATTCGACAATTTTACAGTAAAATAAAAGGAGACAACAACGATGGCAAAGGGTTACAGCGCACGCCGCGGCTTTTCCAACGGCAGCGGCCAGATGCTCAAGCAGCAGCAGATGCAGCAGCAGATCATGAAGATGCAGGAGGACATGCAGAAGGCGCAGCAGGAGGTCGAGGAGAAGACCTTCTCGGCGAGCGTCGGCGGCGGTGTCGTCAGCGCCGAGGTCAACGGCAAGAAGGAAGTCACGAACATCACCATCAAGCCCGAGGCGGTCGACCCCGAGGATGTGGAGATGCTCCAAGACCTCATCATCTTCGCCGTGAACGAGGCGCTCCGCCAGGCCGAAGAGGCGATGGACGGGAAGATGAACGCGCTGACGAGCGGACTCGGACTCAGCGGGTTTGGGTTCTAATCGTTTCCCGAAGGGAAACGATTGAAAGTCCCCACACCGTGTGGGGGACGCGGGTAAAAGGGGGATACTCTCTTTCACGAAAGAGAGTATCCCCCTTTTGATCCCCCGAGAGAAAGGTTTGCATTGCAAGCGAGCAGCTCGAAGAGCTGCGCAGCCTGCGGAATCGGGTGCCTGCTATTTTTCGTATCTAAACGACTTGGTTTGCTTCTATCTTCGCTGTCGCTTTGCCTGCGATTCGTTAGCCTTACGCAATTTCCGCCTACTTTGGACTTGTACAGACTTGCTATTGTCTGCCGAGGCGGCTTTGCTGCGCTCGCCGCGATATTGTGCCATCGGCAGCAGGTGATTACACTGCACTTGCGCTCAGATTCGAGAGCGGCACCCGCAAGGGGTGTGCCGCATCCGTAAGGCAGCAGAGCCGCCAACGGCTGCGCAACAGCGGATGATAGAAGCAGAGGCAAATCGTATAGCAGCTCTAAACGCGGCAACGCCGCGCGCAGGCAGTCACCTTCCGGAGGCACAAAGGCCATTCGAGCCTGAGACTGCCAATCAAAGTCTTTCTCTTGGGGTTCCAAAGGGGCCATTCTCTTTTGCGAAAGAGAATGGCCCCTCTGACTTGCTCCCCTGCACGGTGCAGGGGAAACTTCTCCCGCATTGGTGCGGGAATCGTTGCAAATTATTCTGCGAAAAATGCTTCGATCGCCCCGCGCGCAGCGGCCACGCTGCCTTGCACAAAATTCGGCTTGCCGCCGCCGCGGCCGTTCAGCTCGGCATTCATCTTTTTCGTGAGCTCACCGAAGATCGCCGCCGACATGCCCGATGGCGTACTTGTACGCGCCGTCCGCGCCCGGCAAAGACCGCGCAGCGGCCGCCGCAGTGGTTCGTGACCGCGTCGCAGAGCTTGCGCAGGCTGTCGCCGGACATTTCGTCCTCGAAGAGCAGCACGTCGCCCTTGCCTTCGTACTGCGCGGCGGTCTGGGCGAAGACGGACTCTTCGAGCTTTGCGCAGCGCTGCTTGAGCGCGGAAAGCTCAGCGAGCACGCGCTCGACGCCCGCAAAGCTCGCGTTCGACTTGACGGAGAGGGCCTGTGCGATGCGCACGTCCTGCGCCCAGCACTCCGAAAGGTAGCGGTGCGCGCGTTTGCCGGAAAGAAGTTCGATGCGAACGCCGTCGCGGAACTTCTGCACGGAGAGAAACTTCACGAGGCCGACCTGACCGCACCGCACGACGTGCGTGCCGCAGCACGCGCAGCAGTCCGCGCCGGGGAAGGTCACGATGCGCACGTCGCCCTCGAGCGGCTTTTTGCTGCGGTAGTCGATCTTGTCCAGCTCCGCGCCGCGGTGGAACTGGATGTCGATGGCGTGATCCTCATAGATGTACAGGTTGGCGAGCGCTTCGATCTCCATAAGTTCATCCCACGAAATGTCGGCGTTGAAGTCGATGGTCACGCCGTCCGCGCCCATGTGGAAGCCGACGTTGTCGCAGTGGAAGCGCGCGCAGATCAGGCCCGAGCAGATGTGCTCGCCGGAGTGCTGCTGCATGTGGTCGAAGCGGCGCGCCCAGTCGATCTTGCCGGAGACGCTCTTTCCCACCTCGAAGGGCTTGTCACAAAGGTGCGTGATGACGCCGCCTTTCTCGTGGACCTCGAGCACGTTCGCCTCGCCCAAAACGCCGGTGTCATACGGCTGGCCGCCGCCCTCGGGGTAGAAGGCCGTCTCCGCGAGGACAACGGCGTAGCCGCCCTTGACAGCGTCGCAGGAGACGACGGTGGTGGCAAAGCCCTTCTGAAAGGGATCTTCATAGTAGAGTTTTCTTGTTTCCATGGGGTTCTCCTTTAGTCGATCAGGCCGAGCGCCTGTTTTTCGTGCAGCACGCGGAAAACGTGCGCGTCAATATCGCTTTCGGCGATCTCGCCGGACTGGACGGCGGCGATCACCTGCGGGATCTGCGTCTGATAGTCGGTGGTCACGATCATGTCGTTGCCCGCCTGAATGGCCAGCACGGCGGCGCTGCCGTCCTGCGCGTAGGCTTTGACGGCATCCATCGCGAGATCGTCCGTCACGATGACGCCGGTGAAGCCGAGCGTGTCGCGCAGCAGCGTGTGGACCTTCGCCGAAAGGGACGCGGGATACGCGCCGTCCATGCACTCGACGATGTTGTGGCTCACGAGCACGAACGGCGCGCCCGCGGCGATGCCGGATTCAAAGGGGACGAGGTCGGACTTTTCAAACGTGGTGTACGGGCGCGCGTCGAGCGCGATGCCCGTGTGCGTGTCGGCGTTGTTGCCGTAGCCGGGGAAGTGCTTTAAGACGCAGGCGACGCCGGACTGCGCATAGACGGGCACGACGCTTGAGATATAGTCCGCGGTCGTCTGCGCGTCCTGCCCGAACGAGCGCGCGTAGATGAAGTTGTCGGGATTCGTCGACACATCGCACACGGGGGCGAAGTTCACGTTGACGCCGAACGCTTTGAGCTTCTGGTTGTAGCTGAGCGTTCGTTCGAGCAGCCCGTCGAGGCCGCCCGCGGCATAGAGCTCCTGCGGGGAGGGGAGAGGTTCGGAGAAGAGATTCGGATTTTTGCTCGCGCGCGTGACCGTGCCGCCCTCTTCATCGCTGCCGATGAAAAGCGGGATGGCCGCCGCGGCCTGATAGGACGCGAGCGCCGCGGTGAAGTCGTCCTCCGTGAGCCAGTCGCCGTTTGCGTCCTTATAGTCCCTGCCGAAGAGCAGCAGGCCGCCGAGGTGATAGGTTTCGACGTCTTCCGCCGCGCCCGTTTCGGGGCAGCGGACAAAGAAGAGCTGGCCGACCTTTTCCTCAAGACTCATGCCTGCGATGATGTCGTTGATGCGCTCATCGGGCGTTTTTTCCACCGGCTGCTCGATAGGAGGTTCCGGCGTCGGATCGACGGCGGGTTCATCGGGGGTGTCGTTTTTCGCGCCGCAGGCGGCGAGAAGCAGAACCAGGACGAGGGAAAGTGCGGTGATTTTGAGAGATTTCATGGCGATTCTCCTTTTTACGACTCGGAAACAAAGTGTTGTTCGCGGTAATACTGCGCGCAGAGGTACCTGCGGCAGATCTCGGCGACGTCTGGGGGCACGTCGAGCGTGATGGAACCGTCGACCATGCGGTAGCCGTCCTCGTGCATCAGCGGCGTGACGGCGCGCGTCTCGCGCTGGAGCTGCATGAAGCCGTCGCCCGTCCAGCCGCACTCGAAGAAGAGCTTGTCCATCAGGAAGCACGGGGAAATGTCGCCGCCGTCGCCGCGGAAGTCCTGACCGAGGGATTCCCTGGCGGCCTTGTTGGCATAGATGAGGTAGGGGGTGGAGAAGTAGTTGTAGAAGCCCTCCTGCGTGGACACGTCGAGGTCAACGCCCATTTCGGCGTAGACGCTGCTGCCGTTGCCCATCCACGGCTTGTGGTCGCCGAAGAGCACGAGCACGACGGGCTCATCGCGCGCTTCCAGCTCGCGCGTGAGGCGGCGCATCTGCTCGATCGTGCTGCGGATGCCGGCCAGGTAGTTGTTGATGACGCAGCAGCTTTCCATCGACCAGCCGGTCTTGGCGGGCGTGACGTACTCCTCAGTAGGTCTCGGAGCTGTACGGCCCGTGGTTCTGGTACGAGACGGAGAAGAGGAAGAGAGGGTCATCGTCCTCCGTGCGCGAGTCGATGTCGTTTAAGAGGTAGTCGACGAGCACGGTGTCGGACTTGAAGAGCGCGTCCTCGATGGAGATGAGGTCGCCGAAGCCCGATTCGTTAAAGACGCACTCGTCAAAGCCAAGGTATTCGTTGACGTTGCTGCGATTGTAGAACCACGAGTAGCCGGGATGGCGGTAGAGCGCGTCGTAGCCCTGATCCTTGAAGTAGCGGACGTAGGAATTGATCGGGCCGCGGAACTCCTCGTGCTGGCTGTACCCCGTGAGGAAGCCCCATTCGGTGTTCGTCGTGCCGCCGGCGAAGATATTCGTGAGGAGGTTGCCCGAGACGCTGCGGCTCTCGAGCTCGTGCAGCGGCTCGTAGAGATTCCGCACGGCGGAGATTTCATTTAACTGGGGGAAGTCGGACAGGTCGGAGAATGCCTCGAGCATGATGCCGACGACCGTGATCTTCTGATCGTCGGGAATGTCGGTGTCCGCATACTGCTCAAGGATCTGCTTGGCCTCGCTCTCGCGGTAGCCCTCCGGCGGCTCGGGGAACATGTCCTGCACGCTGTGTAGGAACGGATACGTCGTGCCGCGAGAGATGTAGACCTCGATCGCCGACCACGGGGAAATGAGGTCGTTGTTGGCGGTCTCTTTGTAGATAGAAGAACTGGTGTAGAGCTCAAAATAGCACGCGAGCGTGACAGAGAGCGTGAGCATGATGCCCGCAAGGCGGGAGCGCGGGCTCATGCGCTCTTTTCGGAGCATCAGGCACGAGAGCACGAGCATCAGCACAAAGCCCTCAAGAACGACGATCACGGGCGCGGAAATTTCAAACGTGTAGTTGCCCATGATGCCGCCCGCCGTGCGGATGAGCCGCAGGTCGGTGGCGAGCACGGGGTCGCCGCGCAGCTGCACCTTGTAGTAGCTCGCGAGCGCGAGCGTGAAAAACGGCAGCGCCGAGAGCAGGTACGCCGCCCACGGACGAGCAAAGAGGAAAAAGCCGAGGTAGACGAGTAAGATCGGCGCGAGCAGGTTCATCGCTACGAGCAGCGGAATTTTGAAGTACGACTGCAAAAGCGCCGTCGCGTCGATGCTTGCGTAGGAATGTGCCGTGAGGTAGAGCGAGAGAAGGCCAATGCCAGCGCCCAGCACCGTGAGCCAGAAGAAGACCCAGATGCGGTGCACCCAGCGCATCACCGCGCCCGTCGACTCGTCAGGCCGCACCAGAGAAGAGAAAAAACGCATGTTGGGGACGTCCCCTTTCTGAAAGCATAATAACAAAGTATATCATTTCGACAGGAAAAACGCAACCGGACAAGTTTTCAACTTTGTGGGGTTCTTGCCGGCGGGCGGGGAAGTGTGGTAAAATACCCCCGCAAACCGAATTGCAGCTATATCAAAATATTCGATATTTTAACAATTGCGGAGGTGTTTTCATTGATCAAAGAGATCGAAATTCAAGGATGTGTCACCGTTCCTGAAGAGGTTTCCGGGGATGACTTTATTGATAAATTCCTCGCATTTATTGAAGAGAACAACTGGAGCTTTGGCGGCGGTTATCGGACCATTATAGACGGGTACTATATGAATGAGGACGGGACAAGGGGAAAGCACGTCCTTGATGCCTGAATGAAAATTTCAGCCTTGCTGAAATTTGCACTGCCGAACGGAATTAGAAAAAGGACAGCCTTCTTTCGAGAGCTGTCCTTCTTGCTATTCTGTGGAAAACTTTTCTCAGAACGCGCACTTTTCGCGCAGGAAGTCCTTGACCTGATCGATGGGGATACGGACCTGCTCCATGCTGTCGCGCTCGCGGATGGTGACACAGTGGTCGGCCGCGATGCCGTTGGCCTCGTCGCCGACGGTGTCGAAGTCGAACGTGATGCAGTACGGCGTGCCGATCTCGTCCTCGCGGCGGTAGCGCTTGCCGATCGAGCCGGTCTCGTCGTAGTCGACCATGAATTCCTTGGAAAGCTCGTTGTAGAGCTCCATCGCGGGACCGGCGAGCACGTCCTTCTTGGAAAGCGGCAGGATCGCGGCCTTGAAGGGGGCGAGTGCGGGGTGGAAGTGCAGCACGACGCGCACATCGTCGTTGCCCTTCTTGTCCTGCCCGACGACCTCCTCATCGTAGGCGTCGCACAGGACCGCGAGCACGCTGCGCTCCACGCCGAGCGACGGCTCGATGACATAGGGGACGTATTCGACCATGTCCTTGCCCTCGCCCTCGCGGTAGACCAGCTTCTCGCCGCTCGTGTTGGAATGCTGCGTCAGGTCGTAGTCCGTGCGGTCAGCGACGCCCCAAAGCTCGCCCCAGCCGAAGGGGAACAGGAACTCGAAGTCCGTCGTTGCCTTGGAGTAGAAGCACAGCTCCTCGGGATCGTGGTCGCGCAGACGCAGATTCTCGTCCTTCAGACCGATGGAGAGCAGCCAGTTGTGGCAGAACGTGCGCCAGTAGTTGAACCACTCGAGGTCGGTGCCGGGCTTGCAGAAGAACTCCAGCTCCATCTGCTCGAACTCGCGCACGCGGAAGATGAAGTTGCCCGGGGTGATCTCGTTGCGGAAGCTCTTGCCGATCTGGCCGATGCCGAACGGCAGCTTTTTGCGCGTCGTGCGCTGGACGTTATTGAAGTTGACGAAAATGCCCTGCGCGGTCTCGGGGCGGAGGTAGACGGTGTTCTTTGCGTCCTCGGTCACGCCCTGGAACGTCTTGAACATGAGGTTAAACTGACGGATATCGGTGAAGTTGTGCTTGCCGCAGGTGGGGCAGGGGATGTTGTGCTCCTCGACAAAGTCCTTCATCTCGCTCTGGGAGAAGGCGTCGATGGGCTTGGGCAGCTCGAAGCCGGTCTCGGCGCACCAGTCCTCGATGAGCTTGTCCGCGCGGAAGCGCTCGTGGCACTCGCGGCAGTCCATCAGAGGATCGGAGAAGCCGCCGAGATGGCCGCTCGCCACCCAGGTCTGGGGGTTCATCAGGATCGCGGCGTCAAGGCCGACGTTGTAGGGATTCTCCTGCACGAACTTCTTCCACCAGGCGTTCTTGATGTTCTTCTTCAGCTCGGCGCCGAGCGGGCCGTAGTCCCAGGTGTTGGCAAGGCCGCCGTAGATCTCGCTGCCGGGGAACACAAAGCCGCGGTTTTTGCACAGGGCGACGATCTTGTCCATCGTCTTTTCGGTGTTTTTCATGGTGAATTTCTCCTTTCGACATTTGGCTCAGGAGATAAAAAACGCCCTGAGCCTATTAAAGTAGGCTCAGGGCGAACAAATCATTGTCCGTGGTTCCACCTGAATTCCCCGCTGGATGCGGGGCACTTCGTTCCCTTGTAACGGAGGGACCGGCGCGGCATTTCCGCCGCGCGGCTCAAAAGCGCCGCCTTTTCCGTTCCGCAGGGACTTGCACCGGCCGTCCCCTCTCTTGAGCGGGTGAAAAGAAAAGGTTTCTTTCTCGCTGCCTTTATTGCGCTCAGCATACCATGACTGATATTGTTTGTCAAGACAAACCGAGAATCCCTGCGTACCCGCAGGGGAGCGGGCAAAGGGGGATATTCTCTTTCACAAAAGAGAATATCCCCCTTTAAATCCCCCAAGAGAAAGGTTTTCACATTGCAAGCGAGCAGCTCGAAGAGCTGCAATGCTTGCCGATGCTACTTCCTGCGCGCGGCGTTGCCGCGTTTGGAGTTGCTAGACGATTTGACCTACTCCTATTATCCGCTGTTGCGCAGCCGTTGGCGGCTCTGACGCCTTACGGATGCGGCACACCCCTTGCGGGTGCCGCTCTGCCTGTCTCGTAGCAGTGCAGCCTAATTTCCGTCTACCGAGGCACCCATCAATGCGGCGAGCGTTAGCAATGCCGCATTCCGCAGGCAGTCTGCCGCCGAGCAAACGTCACTCGCGCCTCACGATAGTAAGGCGCGGTTGAGAGTTGTTACGACTCGCAGGGATTCATGGCGAAGCCATGTACACCGCACCCGATTACCCGCAAGGGGTATGCCACATCCGTAAGGCAGCAAAGCTGCCAACGGCTGTGCAATCCGCAGGCTGAGCAGCTCTTCAAGATCGAGACTGCCAATGTGCGGGGTCGAGGGGGAAGGCCCCTCGTCCCTTTCTCTTGGGGGGTGTAAGGGGGGCTATTCTCTTTCCTCGGAAAGAGAATAGCCCCCCTTTGCCGTTCCCCTGCGCGGCGCAGGGGAACCATTGCACCCTCACGCAGTGAGAGCTGAATTATTCTTCCTCATGCGCCGTGACGGCAATATGCAGCTCATCGAGCTGCTTCTGCGTCACCTCGCTGGGCGCGCCCATCATGATATCCTGGGCGTTCTTGTTCATCGGGAAGGGAATGATCTCGCGGATGGAATCTTCACCGGCGAGCAGCATGACCATGCGGTCGACGCCCGGGGCGATACCGGCGTGCGGGGGCGCGCCGTAGCAGAAGGCGTTGTACATGGCGGGGAACTTGGCCTTCACGTCCTCTTCGCCGAGGCGGACGAGCTCGAAGGCCTTGATCATGATCTCAGGGTCGTGGTTACGGACCGCGCCGGAAGAGAGCTCCACGCCGTTGCAGACGAGGTCGTACTGGTCGGCGGTGATGGTGAGCGGGTCGATCTCGCCGCGCTCGGCCTTGAGCAGCACGTCGAGGCCGCCGGCGGGCATGGAGAACGGGTTGTGGCAGAACTCCAGCTCGCCGCTCTCGTCGCCGATCTCGTACATCGGGAAGTCGACGATCCAGCAGAACTCGTAGCGCTCCTTGTCCATGTGACCCTCGCACGCGGGGCCGAACGTCTTGATCATCACGCCGACGAGCTTGGTGGCCAGCTCGCCGCCCGCGACGAGCACGAGCGTGTTAGGCTCGAGCGGCAGGAGCTTGGAAGCAGCTTCCTTGTCGACAAACTTCGCGATGCCGCCGGCGAGGTCGCCCTTTTCGTCGACCTTGAACCAGTAGCCCTTCGCGCCTGCCTGCACCTCGCAGTCGGTCAGGAGCTTGTCGATCTGCTTGCGCGTGAGCGAGCAGTTGGAGATGGCGACGGCCTTGACGGTCTTGTCCGCAAGGACCTCAAAGCTGCTTCCCTCGAAGAGGGAGGAGACGTTCGTCGCGGTCAGGTCGATGCGCAGGTCCGGCTTATCACTGCCGTAAATCTCGAGCGCGTCGAGGTACTTGATGCGGCGGAACGGGGGCTGGGAGGCGATGTCATACGTGCCGAACTTCGCGAAGATCGGGGGCAGGACATCCTCGCAGACGGCGAAGACGTCTTCCTGAGAGGCGAACGCCATCTCCATATCGAGCTGATAGAACTCGCCGGGGCTGCGGTCGCCGCGCGCGTCCTCATCACGGAAGCACGGCGCGATCTGGAAGTAACGGTCAAAGCCGGAGGTCATCAGCAGCTGCTTGAACTGCTGCGGGGCCTGCGGCAGGGCGTAGAACTTGCCGGGGTGCTTGCGGGCGGGGACGAGGTAGTCACGCGCGCCCTCGGGGGAGGAGGCCGTCAGGATCGGGGTGGTGATCTCGAGGAAGTCGTGCTCCATCATGGCCTTGCGCAGCGCGGCGATGACGTTGCAGCGCAGGATGATGTTCTTCTTGACGGCGGGATTGCGCAGGTCAAGATAGCGGTATTTGAGGCGCTGGGTCTCGTCCGCCTCGCGGCTGCGGTTGATCTCGAACGGCAGGGAGTTGTAGCGGCAGCGGCCGAGCAGCTCGATCTTCTCGGGAACGACCTCAATGTCGCCGGTGGGCTGATTGGGGTTCTTGCTCGCGCGCTCGCGCACGGTGCCCTCGACGGAGATGGTGCTCTCTTTGTTGTAGCCCTTGATCTGGGCGAGCAGCTCGCTCGTCTCGACGACGATCTGCGTCGTGCCGTAGAAGTCGCGCAGCACCACGAAGGCGAGGCTGCCGCCGACTTCGCGGACGTTCTCCATCCAGCCGACGAGCTTGACGTGCTCACCGGCATGCTGCGCGCGAAGCTCGCCGCAGTTGTGTGTACGGGATTGCATCATGGTAAAATCTACTCCTATTTGTATATTATAAATTGAAAATTACTAACCGTATTGAAAATCGCCTGATTTTGTGCTCAGGTGGTGAAGGGCTTCGTCTTCGGGTTGACGATATCGCGCCAGTCGAGGTCGCCGCGGGCAAGGCCCATGATGAGCATTTCAGCGGTGGCGAGGTTGGTGGCAAAGGGGATGTTGTTCTGGTCGCAGAGCTTGGTGATATAGGTCAGGCTGTCGTTGTACTGGGGACTGTTCGGGTCGCAGAAATAGAGGACCATATCGATCTCGTTGTAGGAGATGCGCGCGCCGATCTGCTCGGCGCCGCCGTGGATGCGCGCCATGAACAGGTGGATCGGAAGGCCGCTCGCTTCGCTGACCATCTTACCGGTCACGCTGGTGGCGCAGAGAGTGTGACGGGACAGAATGCCGGCGTAAGCCGTGCAGAACTGGACCATCAGTTCCTTTTTGTTGTCGTGTGCCATGAGAGCGATGTTCATGTAGTGTCACAATCCTTTCTGATGTGAATTTTTCTATTGTAGCGGCACTTTCATCGGTTGACAAGGGCAAGCAGGCTTTGAAAAGATGTTTGCGGGAAAAGCGTGTTTGCCTTTGTGAACCGGTGCTACAGCCGCATCAGACGCACGCGTTCGCCGCACAGGCGGCGGGCGATGTTTTCGCAGGCGCAGAGCGCGCCGGAGTGATACTTGAGGCGCTGGGAAAGTCCGCGTCCCAAAACGGCAGGGACATTCTCGTCCTCTGGAATGACGCCGAGCAGCGGAAGACCCGCGGCGTCGATGGCGTCGTCGATCGTGGTGTGGAGGGACTGTAAGAGCTTGCGCCGCACGCGGTTGACGACAAGGTGCAGGTATCCGCTCGGGAAGCGGTGCAGCTCCATCACGGTGCGCTGCGCGTCGCGCAGGCTCGAGGGGTCGTTCGTGGTGACGACTACGGCGCGGTCGGCGCAGCAGGTGGCAAGCGCGAAGGCTTCGCCGATGCCGGCGGCGGCGTCGATGAGGCAGAAGTCGAAATGGCGGCGGATCTCGCCGATAAGCCGCTGCATCTCGCGCTTGCTCGGCAGGCGCACGCCGAAGCTCACGGGTGCGGTGAGCAGATACAGGTTCGGGTAGAGCGGATGGCGCACAACGGCCTGAGCAAGTGTCGTGCGTCCGGCAATCACGTCGGTGAAGTCCATGAGCGCGCGATCCGATACGCCGAGGTAGAGGTCGAGATTGCGCAGGCCGATGTCGCAGTCGAGCAGCAGCGTTTTTTTGCCGAGCTGCGCGAGCGCCATGCCGGTGAGCGTCGTGAATGAAGTTTTTCCCGTGCCGCCCTTGCCGGACACGACGGCGATGACCTGAGACAAGGCTCGTACCTCCTTTTTGTGAATTTGATGCGTTACAGCGGGGCTTTTTTTGATCTTGGCGAAGGCGCGCGGATAGGCGCGCGGGGTAGGGGAGACCTTTTCGACGATGACAAGGCGGTGGACGACGTCGCTCGTCGGGATGGTGTAGTCCTCGACCTTGACTATGTGGCCGCCGAGCGTCTTGATGGCGCTCTTCGCCGCGGCGATCTCGTCCTCGGTGTCGACGCTCTTCATGGCGATGAACTGTCCGCCGACCTTGATGAGCGGCAGGCACAGCTCGGATAAGATCGAAAGCTGCGCGACGGCGCGCGAGGTGGCGATGTCGAACTGCTCGCGGTGCTGCATGGCGAATTCCTCCGCTCGCGCGTGGACGCAGGCGACGCGCTTTAATTGCAGTTCGTCACAGACCTCTTGCAGCCAGTTGACGCGCTTTCCGAGCGAGTCGAGCAGCGTGAGGTCGAAGTCATCCTCCAGAATGCGCAGCGGCATCCCGGGAAAGCCCGCGCCGGTGCCGACGTCGACGACGGTTTTACCCGTCAGATCGACAAATGGCAGCAGCGCCGCGCTGTCGAGCAGGTGGAGCTGCGCGACGGCGTCGGGCTCGGTGATGGCCGTGAGGTTCATCACCTCGTTCTTTTCCAGCAGCAGGGAGGAGAAGCGCTCAAGCGTTTCCGCCCGGCTTACATCCAGCCCCAGCTCGCTGAGGCCCTGCAAGAGAAGCTCGTTCATTTGCTCTGCTCCTTCAAAAGGTCGCGGATCTCGGCGAGCAGCAGCGCTTCCTTCGTCGGCTCGGGGCCTTTTCGCTCTCCGGCTCGGCGGGCTTCGAGAGCTTGTCGTGCATCTTGTTGATGGCCTTGACCATGCAGAACACGGCGAACGCGATGATGATAAAGTCGAGAATGACGGCGATCAGGTTGCCGTAGTTGACGGCGATCTCGGGTGTGACGACTTTGCTGCCCTCCATGACGGCTTCCTTGAGCACCCACTTCCACGCGGAGAAGTCGACGCCGCCGGTCAGCATGGAGATGAGCGGCATGATGATATCGTTGACGAGCGAGGTCGTGATCTTGCCGAACGCGCCGCCGATGACGACGCCGACGGCCATATCGAGCACGTTGCCGCGCATGGCAAAGGCCTTGAACTCTTCAAAAAACTTCTTCACGGGAAGCACCTCTTTGCTGAAAATGTGCGAAAAACGAAAACTTATCGTATAAAAACGGAATAATATTGCGGATTGGATTTACTTTTTGGGAATGAGAACGGTCTTGCCGCCCATGTAGGGTTGGAGGACCTTGGGGATCAGCACGCTGCCGTCGGCCTGCAGATTGTTCTCAAGGAAGGCGATGAGCATGCGCGGAGGCGCGACGACGGTGTTGTTGAGCGTGTGCGGCAGGTACATCTTGCCGTCCTCGCCCTTGACGCGAATTTTCAGGCGGCGGGCCTGCGCGTCACCGAGGTTCGAGCAGGAGCAGACCTCGAAATACTTCTTCTGGCGCGGGGACCAGGCCTCGATGTCGCAGCTCTTGACCTTCAGATCGGCGAGGTCGCCGGAGCAGCACTCGAGCTGGCGCACGGGAATGTCCATGCTGCGGAACAGCTCGACGCTCCACTTCCACATCTGTTCGTACCAGTCCATGCTGTCCTCGGGCTTGCAGACGACGATCATCTCCTGCTTTTCAAACTGGTGGATGCGGTACACGCCGCGCTCCTCGATGCCGTGGGAGCCCTTCTCCTTGCGGAAGCAGGGGGAGTAGGAGGTCAGCGTCTGCGGCAGGCTGCTCTCGGGCAGGATCTCGCCGATGAAGCGGCCGACCATCGAGTGCTCGCTCGTGCCGATCAGATAGAGGTCCTCGCCCTCGATCTTGTACATCATCGCGTCCATGTCGGTCTGGCTCATGACGCCCTCGACCACGTTGCCGTGGATCATGAACGGCGGGATGCAGAACGTAAAGCCCTTGTCGATCATAAAGTCGCGCGCGTAGGCGAGCACGCCCTCGTGCAGGCGCGCGATGTCGCCGAGCAGGTAGTAGAAGCCCGCGCCGGAGACGCGGCCCGCGGCGTCCATATCGACGCCGTCAAAGCTCTCCATGATCTGCGTGTGGTAGGGAATTTCAAAATCGGGCACCTTCGGCTCGCCGAAACGCTCGACCTCGACATTGCAGCTGTCGTCCGGGCCGATGGGGACGCTGGGGTCGATGATGTTCGGAATCAGCAGCATGATCTTGTGGATCTTCTGCTCATACTCCTCTTCGAGCTTTTCAAGCTCGGCCAGGCGGTCGGCGTTCGCCTTGACGGTTGCCTTGATCTTTTCGGCCTCTTCGAGCTTGCTCGGGTCTTTCTTCGCCTGACCCATCAGCATGCCGATCTGCTTCGAGAGGGCGTTGCGGCTGGCGCGCAGCTCGCTCGCCTCGGTGATGGCGGCGCGGTTCTTGGCGTCGAGCTCGATGACCTCGTCGATGAGGGGGAGCTTTTCGTCCTGAAACTTCTTCTTGATGTTTTCCTTGACCAGATCGGGATTTTCCGCAGGAATTTCATATCCAGCATAATGATTTACCTCGTTATCGTTGTAAAGTAAATGACCATTTGGCTTCTTATTTTACGCCGTCCGGAAACAGCTTGTCCACAATGGACTGGTAGCGCGCGGCGGGGGAGGGGGCGTCGTCGCCGGTGATACCGGTACGCAGCGGCTCCTTGGGCAGGAATTCCACCGTGCCGGTCTCCTCGAATGAGCGGATGTTATCTTTCGCGGCGTCGAGATCGCCGGTGTTGTAGGCGTTTTCGATCTCAAGCAGCCAGTCGAGCGCGCGCAGCTGGTTGGACTGAAGGCCGACGGTCTCGTCGAGCGCCTTTTTGTCCTCTTCCGCGGTCGCAAGCTGCTCTTCAAGCTCAGCGATGTGCGCTTCGAGCGAGTCGTTCTGCTGTAAGGTGCTTTGCAGGGCGGTGTTGCCGTCCTTGATCTCGTTGATGCTGCGCTGATTCATGAGAAATGTCCACAAAATCAGCAAAAATGCCACGGTGAAGAGGATCGCAACGTAAGTATATACTTTTTTCATGCGCTCGCGCTCGGTGGTGGGCTTTTCTTCACCGGGCACGGGCGGCTTGTTCGGGTCCTTGGGGCCCTCGTGAATCAAATCGGACATGGTTATTCGTCTCCGTTCTTTCTGCGTTTGATGGCGGCGAGCGCTTCGAGCAGATCGTTTAAGTCGTCGATGCCGTAATAGTCGAGCTCAATGCGGCCTTTTTTCTTGCCGGACACGATGCGGCAGGTGCGGCCGATCTTATCGCTGAGCTCCTGCGCGGCCAGACGGCCGTAGCTCTCGGCGATGAGCTCGTCGTTCGTGGGCTTGCGCTCTTCCTTGGGATTACTCAGGCGCTTGGCGAGCGCCTCGGTTTGGCGGACGCTGAGACCCTGCTTGACGATCAGGTTTGCCGCGTCGAGCTGCAAATCGGCCTTGAGCGGCAGCAGCGCGCGGGCATGACCGCCGGAGAGGTCGCCGTTTTGCAGCATTTGCCGCACTTCAGGGCAAAGCCCTAACAATCTCAGACTGTTTGCCACGGCGGAGCGGGACTTGCCGACACGCTCGGCGGCCTCCTCCTGCGTGAGATGGTAGTTGTCCATCAGCGTTTTGTAGCCCTCGGCTTCTTCGATGGGGTCAAGGTCTTCGCGCTGGAGGTTTTCGATGAGCGAGAGCTCGGTCATCTTGCGGTCATCCGCCTCGATGACGATGGCGGGCACTTCGGCAAGACCGGCGATGCGCGCGGCGCGCCAGCGGCGCTCGCCCGCGATGATCTGATAGTAGCCGGAAGAAAGGCGGCGGACCGTCAACGGCTGGATAATGCCGTGCTCGCGGATGGAATCGGCCAGATCCTGCAGAGCCTCTTCATCGAAGTGGCGGCGCGGCTGATTGGCGTAGGGTTCGATCTGCGAGATGGGGAGGTAGAGGTTGTCGGACGTGTCGGTGCGCAGGGCGGCGTCGCCCAGCAGCGCGCCGAGCCCCTTGCCGAGCCCGCGGTTTGCATTTGCCATGGAAACTTCTCCTTTCTGTGGGATGAAGCGGGCGGAATGCGCCCTTATATTTAATGTATCAGCGGTTCTGCTTCAAAAACTCGTTGGCGAGGTCGCTGTACGCTTCCGCGCCGCGGGAGGTGCGGTCGTAGTAGTTGATCGGCTTGCCGTGGCTCGGCGCTTCGGAAAGGCGCACATTGCGGGGGATGACGGTCGAATACACCTTGCCGGGGAAGTAGCGCTTGACCTCTTCCGCAACTTGGAGGGCGAGATTCGTGCGCCCGTCGAACATCGTGAGCAGCACGCCTTCGAGCTCAAGGCCGGGATTCAGACTGCGGCGCACCATGCGCACCGTGTGCATCAGGTCGGACAGGCCTTCGAGCGCGAAATATTCGCCCTGCACAGGAACGATCAGGGAATTCGCGGCGCAGAGGGCGTTGACCGTTAAGAGTTCGAGCGACGGCGGGCAGTCGATGAGGATAAAGTCGTAATTGGGCGAGAGAATATCGAGCGCCTGCTTGAGCAGGAATTCGCGGTTTTCGCGGTCGATCATCTCAATACCCGCGCCCGCCAAGGCTTTCGAGGAGGGGAGCACATCGCCGTAGCGCGTGTGCGCCACGCTGGCCATGACGTCCGCACCGTTGATGAGCACGTCATAAACGCCGCGCGAGGCCGCCTTGTCCACACCCATGCCGGAGGTGGAGTTGGCCTGCGGGTCGAAGTCACACAGCAGGACGCGATTGCCTTTCTCCTTGAGGGAGGAGGTCAGGTTGACACAGGTCGTCGTTTTGCCGACGCCGCCCTTTTGATTGACGATTGCAACGATTTTAGCCAAAAAAACACCCACCTTAGTCATAGAAGCATTGATCCATTTTCATTCTTGTTCAGTATAGCACAAAACGGCTCAATTTCAACAGGGAAGCTCAAATTTTGCAAATTTGTTTCACGTGAAACATGACAAGGCACTGGCCTTTACGTCCTGATTTGCCCCTGTTTGGGCCGGTGATGGGGTATCACCGCTGGGGCAGTGCTGAGGACAGAAAAAGGTCATGGTAAAGGCGCTGACCTTTACCATGACCTGAAATCAGTGTTTCACGTGAAACAAATCACTCCTGCGGCTGGGTCAGCAGCATCGTACCGTAGGGCTCGAGCGTCAGGCGGAGCAGGCCGTTGCCGCAGAAGAACTCCTGATGGGACAGGGCGTCCTCGGCGAGCGTGCCGTCCCACGGAAGGGTGAGCGTGACGGGCTCGTTGCCCGCATTGACTGCCGTGAGGCAGTGGTCGTGCTCCGTGCGGCGCGAGAACGCCAGCGCGCGGCCCTGCGCGGCATGGTAGACGATCGTGCCGCTTTGCAGCGCCTCGTGCGATTTGCGCAGCGCGCCGAGCTGTTGGAAGTATTGCACCAATTCGGCATTCTCGCGTCCCCACGGGTAGGTTCCGCGGTTGAACGGGTCTTCAAAGCCCTGCATGCCGGCCTCGTCGCCGTAGTAGAGCATCGGCGAGCCGGGGAAGGTGTAGAGGATCAGAGCCGCGAGCTTGAGGAGCGACATGCCGCGCGCAAGGTCGGAATCGCTGAGCTGATAGACCGCGCGCTCGTCGCGCGTCTGCGGCGCAGGGGAGGTGAGGCCTAAGATCGTCAAAAGCCTTGGCGTGTCGTGGGTCGAGAGGAAATTCATCGCGCCGTAGAACGCGGGCGCAGGATAGTTTTCGCGCAGCTCCTCCATGCTGTCGCGAAAGTATTCCGCGCCGCCGCCGAGCAAATAGGCCATCAGCGCCGTGCGGAACGGGTAGTTCATCAGGCCGTTCGTCTCGCGGCCCAGCAGGTACTTGCGGCGCTGGGAGTAGGCGATCTTCGTCGTGCCGTCCTCCCAGACCTCGCCGAGAAGATAAGTGTCGGGGTTCTCCTCGTTCATCGCTGCGCGAATTTTGGCAATGAACTCGTCGGGGGGAGCTCGTCGGCGACGTCGAGCCGCCAGCCGGATGCGCCCGCGCGCAGCCAGTGCTTGATAATGGAATGATCACCCTCGATGATGTAGTCAACATAACTTTTTTCCAGCTCGTTGACTGCGGGCAGGTTCTTGATGCCCCACCAGGCGTCGTACTCGTCGGGGAAGGGGTGGAAGCTGTACCAGCGGTAATAGGGCGACTGCTCGCCCTGCGCCGCGCCAAGCTCGTCGTAAAAGCCGTCGGCGTTGAAATAGACGCTCTTTCGCCCCGTGTGGTTGAAGACGCCGTCGAGCATCACGTAGATGCCGCGCTTTTTCGCCTCCGCGCAGAGCGTGCGGAAGTCCGCTTCATCGCCGAGCAGCGGGTCAATGCGCTCATAACAGGCCGTGTCGTAGCGGTGGTTGGTCGAGGCCTCGAAGATCGGGCAGAGGTAGAGTGTCGTCACACCGAGAGAGAGGCGAGGTAGTCGAGCTTTTCCGTGATCCCCTGCAAGTCACCGCCGAAAGTCGCTGCACGTGATCTCGCCCTCGGCGTTCGGGCGGTATTCGGGAAGCTCGTCCCAATTTTCGTGCAGCGTGCGCGGACCGACAAGGCCTGCAGCATCACGAGATTTAGCGCGGCGGAAGCGGTCGGGGAAGATTTGATACGTCACGCCGCGGCCGAACCACGCGGGCGTTTTGTGTGTGTCGTCGTAGACCGTGAGCTGCCAGGGCTCGACCGCGTCCCACGCGCAGAGACCGTTTTTGCCGTAGCAGCTCGTGCCGCCGTCCGCCCACGAGAGGCGGAAGTGGTACCAGACGAGCTCCACGTCATCCGGCGCGGTGAAGATGCCGCGATAGACGACGTAGCCGTCCTCCTGCGCGGGAGTAAGCTCCACCGTCGTCCATTGGTCGGCAAACTCGCCGTGAGCAAGCAGCTCACAGCGCGTGACCGCTGCGCCGCGCTCGTGGCGAAAGCAGAACGAGACATCGGCGCCGCAGGGCACCGCGCCAAAGGGAGATTTGAAGAGAAGATCGCGCGGATCAAACCATTTAGTTGACATAACACATCCCTTTCTGCCAAATAAAGCGGCTGAAACAGGCAAAAGCGCGCCGAAACGGTGCGCTTAACCCAGCAGTGTATTTTCGCCCGTGATCGCAGAGGACGCGGACGTGTTGGAGAAGTAAGCGTTGAGCACCTGCACGGCGGTGGAGGCCAACGCTGCGCCGGAGCCGCCCTTTTCGATGACGATGGCGACGGCGATCTGCGGATCGTCGTAGGGGGCGAAGCAGACGAACGCGCCGTTGTTGTTCTTCGTGTCGCCGGTCTGGATCGTACCGGTCTTGGCCGCGGCGTCGACGATACAGTCCTTGAAATACTGCGACACCGCGCCGTCAGTCGCGAGGTCGTGCATACCGGCGAGGACGGCGGAGAGATTTTCGCTGCTCATGGCGATCGTCTCGACCGGCTCGGCGTCGTAAACGGATTCGAGCGCGCCGGAGCCGCTGGAGCGGACGTTTTTCAAAAGGTGCGTGGCGTAGCGGTCACCCCCGCCGCAGAGCGTCGCGATGTAGTTTGCGAGCTGGAGGGGGGAGTATTCCTGATTCGCCTGACCGAACGCCGCCCACGGGGCAAGGTTCTCGCCCTCGTTCTGCGAGGGGAGGCGGCCCGCGGTGTCGCCGATCTCAATGCCGGTCGGCGCGCCGAGGCCGAATTTCGCATAATACTCGCGCAGCGTGTCCATGCCCATGCGGTAGCCCATTTCGGCGAAGAAATAGTTGCAGGAATTCATGATCGCGCCGCGGACGTTGAGCGAGCCGTGGCCGCTGCGCTTCCAGCAGTAGGTGTAGCTCGCGGAGTAGCCGGGGTACGTCCACTTGCCGGAGTCGTAGATCTTTTCGCGCACGGTCGTCGCGCCGGATTCGAGCGCGGCGATGGCCGTCAGCGGCTTCAAGGTCGAGCCGGGGGCGTATTTGCCCTGCGTGGCGCGATTCCACATCGGCTGCAAGGGGTCGGTGGAGAGCTCTGCAAGGTCCTGACGGAACGTCGAGAGGAAATAGGTCGGATAGGATGCGAGCGCCAGCACATCGCCCGTGCCGACCTGCACGACGGCCACGGCCGCGCCGCGGTCGATGCCGTCGGATTTTGTCATGGAAGAGACGGTATTTTTGAGCGCCTCCTCCACCTGTGCCTGAAAGTCGATGTCGATCGTCAGCGCCACGGTGGAGCCGGGCTTCGGCTCGACAGAGTAGAGCTCGCCGGTGATCTTGCCGGATTCGTTGAGCGTGACAAGGCGCTTGCCGTCGCTGCCGTGGAGATAGTCTTCAAACGCATTTTCCACGCCGGAGATGCCGACGGTGCTCGCAAGCGTGTAGCCGTCCTTATCCTTATAATCGTCCCAGTCCTGAATGCTGCCGGTGTAGCCGAGGACGTGGGCGGCGTAGTCGGTCTCGTAAACGCGCACGGACGAGGTATCCACCTGCACGCCGGCATAGTTGCCATCCTTGATGAGGGAAATGAGCGAAACATCCACGTCGCTCGCAAATTCGAAGGTCGTGGAGCCGTTCATCTTGGCGGAGGCGAGGGAGTAGCGCAGCCCGATGAGCGTGCGCACCGTGGAATTCGGGAGCGTTTTGTCGATCCCGTACTCGCTGCGCAGCTTCAGATACAGCGCAGAGCCTGTCAGCGTAGTGGGGAGGCCGTCGTCGCCGACGTTCTTTTCATTGATCCACTTGAGCGAGACGAGGTATTTGACGAGCGTTTTCGCGCTGCCGTTCGCGGTGTCGTAGGCGTAGGGCGAGGTCCTGGCGAGCGGAAGCGTGTCCTTAATTTCAACGCCCTGCGCGTTCATCAGGTCGATGACGCGCAGCAGCGCGTCGTTGAGCTCGTCGGAAGAGACGAGTGAGGAATCAAAATTCAGCGTGTAGACCGCGCGGTTCGACACGAGTACCTTGCCGTTGCGGTCGGTGATGACGCCGCGCGAGGCCTTGACAGTCTCGGACTTGGCATTCGTGCGGATGGACTGGGCGAGATAATCGTCGCCGTTGACGATCTGCGCGTCGAACAGCGTGACGACGAACACGAGTGCGCAGAGAAACATCGCCGCGCCGAGCGCAACGAGGCGGCGGGTAAAGCGTTTGGGATCCATAGCGGCCTCCTTTCCTTGAGGCTTGGGGGAAAATGGGAAAATCAGTCGGGGAAGGCGCGGCGCACGGCGCGCAGCGCCGGATACACCGGCACGAGCAGCAGACACGAGAGCGCCGTTTCGCGCGCGAACAGGTGCAGCATCGGCAAAATGGCGGTCGAGCCGCTGCGCGGCAGCAGAGCGAATGCCTGCAAAAGATCGACAAGCAGAAACGCCAGCACGGTCGAGAGCAGCGCACGGGCAAAGCCCTGCTGCAACAAATTACTGACAACTGTTGAGATGAGCAGCGCCGCAAGCGTGAATGCAATGGTATAGAGACACGCGAATGGCGCGGGGACCACAAGGTCGCACAGCGCGCCGAAGACGATGCCCGCGATGACGGCTGAGCGCGGCAGCTCAAACGACGCCATGACTGCAAGGATCACAGGCGGCAGAAAGGGGATGACGCCGAAAAACGCCATCGACCCGAGAAGCAGCCGCCGCAGGAAAAAGAGCGCCGCGGCGGCGAGCGCGTAAAACGTCCACTTAAGCGCGGTGGTTTGGGTGAGATTCATGCGCGCCTCCCTCAGTCGACAATGTCGTAGTCCGTGATGACGAACACCTCGGTCAGGGCGGCAAAGTCCATCATGGGCGCGAGGACCGCGTAGCGGGCAAGGCCGTCGTCGCCGGTCTGGAGCGATTCGACCGAACCGATGACAAGGCCGCTCGGGTAATATCCGCCAAGGCCCGACGTGACGATCTGGTCGCCGATGAGCACCTCGTCGTCCGACGTGAGGTACGAGAGCTTCAGTTTGCCCTGACCCATCAGGGAGAAGTCGCCCTCCGCCACGGCGACCTCGCCGGTGCGGAAGATGCGCGCGCCGAGCTCAGTGTCCGTGTCGATGACGGTCAGCACTGTCGACCAGTTGAGGCCGACCTCGGAAATGACGCCGACGAGATACCCCTCGGCGCTGACGACGCAGTCGCCCACGGCGATGTCCTGATCGGTGCCGTGGTTGAGAGACAGCGACGACGTCCAGCTGCTCTCGCTGTGGGCGAGCACGGCGGTGGAGACGAACGTGAAGTCGCGCCGCTGCTGCTGGAGCTTCAAAAGCTCGCGCAGGAGCTTATTTTCCTCGCTGTCGGCCTGCGCCTGACGCTGCTGGGCGCGAAGGTCCGCGATCTCTTTTTTGAGCGCCGCATTTTCCTCCTTGAGTGTGGTCGTGTCCTCGTAATACTGGCGCTTGTCGGCCGCCCAGTCGCTCACGGCGGTGGCGGCGGCGCGGAACGGGTACGTCAGCACGCCCGCGATGTTTTCGAGCACCGAGGACGTCGAGGAAAAGTAGGTCAAAAGGCTCAATGCCACGGCGACCGCCGCGGCGACGGCCAGAATGCGCAGCCCGTGCTGACGGAAAAATTCTTTCAAGGCTTACCCTCCTTTCATCGTAGGGCAGGGGAGAGGTTAGAGGAGCTTGACGCCAAAGCGCGCGAGCACTAAGCCAAGCTGCTCAACGGGCAGACCCATGACGTTGAAAAAGTCGCCGTCGATGCGCTCGACGAAGAGCGCGCCGCGGCTCTGCACGCCGTAGGCGCCGGCTTTGTCCATCGGCTCGCCGGTTTTGATGTAGGCGCGGATCTCGTCATCCGTCATCGGGCGGAAAAAGACGCGCGTGGACACGGCGAAGCGCTCTTCCTGCGCGCCGCGGCGAACGCTCACGCCCGTGCAGACCGTGTGAGCGCGGCCGGAAAGCGCGCGCAGCATGCGCAGCGCGTCCTCCTCGTCGCGCGGTTTTCCGAGGCGGTCATTGCCCAAAAAGACCATCGTGTCCGCCGTGATGATGAGATCGTCAAGCGCGCAGAGCGCGGCGGCAGCGTCACATTTTCTTTGCAATGTAACGCACCGTGTCCTCGGGAGAAAGACCTTCCGGATAGCTCTCGTCAATGTCGAGCGAGAGCGTTTTGAAGTCCTCCACGCCGATGCGGGCGAGCAGCTCCTGACGGCGCGGGGATTGAGATGCCAAAACGATTGCCATGATATTGCCTCACTATTTGATAATAAAAAGTATAATCAAGATAAAAAATTACAATTTGGAATTCATTCTGCGCCGCGATAGAAGAGACCACGGGTGATATTCTCCGGCGCTTCGACTGTTTCGCCCTGATACGCGCGCAGCACGCGGACGCATTCAGAGGCGCTCTCGGTCGTGAAACGGAGTTGAGCAAAGCGCAGTCCGAGCGTCTGCCAGTCCTTCGATTTGTCCGCGAGATAAAGAATCTTTCCGTTCTCGATCTCGCTGCGGCAGCCCCACGCGCGCAGCACGGGGAAGTGCTCGCCGCGCCGGTCGGTGAGCTCGGGGGCGCTTGCGCACGCGCCGTCGCAGGGAACGGAGGCGGGGCGCTCGGTAAAGTATCGACAGCCGAACGCGTTCGCATTCAGGCAGTTTTCCGTGAGCATCAGGGGAAGGCGGCCATAGACGATGGCCTCGCACGGGAGACACTTGCTGAGGTCACGAATCTGCGCGTCACGCAGCTCGAACGAGACGCACGCGCTCGAAAGTCCCTGTTCTTTCCAGAAAGCGAGCGCGGCGGAGTTGTAGAGGTTCAGCGGCCAGCCGCCGTGCAGCTTGCAATCAAGTCCACGCGCGAGCGGCAGGTGGCCGAGGTTGGCGAGCGACACGCCCGTGACGCCTTTTTTGGCGGCGTCCTCGAGCAGCGCGCGCAAAATAGGCTCGTCCTGCGTGCGGTAGATGCGCGGCAAGAGCGCGAAAAACTCCGTTCTGCCGCGATAGGGCGCAAGGTCAAGCTGCGCCAGTAGTTCGACGGGCACATACACCCGCGCGGGAGCAAGCGCGATCAGTTCCTCACTCAGCTGCTCGGCCCTGTGGAGGGAGACGGTCAAAAGCGGCTTGTCCGCGCTGTTTTTGACCGTTTTCGGCGGGACAAAGTTGAATACGCGGCGTTCCGGCACGGCGGTGCGCTGCGCTTCCATCTGCGCGAGCGCTTCGCGGCGTAGGGCGTTGAGCGCGCCCGCGCTGACGGCGAGGCCGCCGTCGAGTGTGATGGTGCAATGCGCCGCCGAAAACGCCGTGCCGCCGGTTTTCCTGAGGCGCGTTTCGACCTCTTCCGCGGTGACGGCGCGGCTGCGCGCCGCCTCGGGCACTGCGCCGGTGACGGTCACAGCATGGCCGTCTGCGTCCTCGGCTGTCAGGTGCATCGGCTCTCCGGCGCGGATGGTGCATTCTAATGTGAGCGGCACAAGCCGCAAATTTTCCTTTTCATAGCGCGCACGAATCTCGCTGAACCAGTCCTCGGGCCATCTTGCATTTTCGGGCCGCGTGCCAAACATCTCACGTCCGCGCACACCGCGGTAGTATCCCTCGGTAAAGCCGTCGCGCGAGAAGGCGAGGGCGAGCTTTTTCTGCTCATCCTTCGTCGGCGTGCGATGCTCGCGCAGAAGGCGCGCGTATATTTCCGTCACGGCGGCGACATACTCCGGCCGCTTCATGCGCCCTTCGATCTTGAGGCATGCGACACCCATATCCATCATCTCCGGCACGAAGGGCGCGAGGTTCGCGTCCTTCAAGCTCAGCGGATGGCCGTCCGCCCTGCCGGAAAAGCCGTAGGGCAGGCGGCAGGGCTGGGCGCAGGCGCCGCGGTTGCCGCTGCGCCGCCCGATGACGGCAGACATCTCGCACTGGCCGCTGTAGCACATGCACAGCGCGCCGTGGACGAACGTTTCGATTTCGATGGGGCTTCTTTGGCAGATCTCGGCAATTTCCTCGCGGTTCAGCTCGCGCGCGAGCACCGCGCGCGTCATGCCGAGCCTTGCCGCTTCCTGAACGCCCGAGAGCGTGTGCAGGCTCATCTGCGTCGAGGCGTGCAGCGGCACGTCGGGAATAATTTTTTGCAGCGTCGCCAGAACGCCCCAATCCTGCACCAGGATCGCGTCCACGCCGCACTCCGACGCGGTGCGCGCCTCCGCGGCAAGCGCGGGGAGCTCGCGGTCGGTGACGAGCGTGTTGAGCGTCAGATAGACCTTCACGCCCCGCAAATGGCAATAAGAGACCGCCACGCGGAATTCCTCGTCAGAGAAGTTCCTCGCGCTGCGGCGCGCGTTGAACGCGCCAAAGCCCATATACACGGCGTCCGCGCCGCTCTGCACGGCGGCAACAAGCGCCTCTTGCCCGCCCGCGGGCGCTAACAGCTCCGTCGTCAAGGGCTTACTTTTTCTGCTGCTGGAGCTTGAAGATCTCGCGCTTGAGCTCGCTGACCTCATTCTTGGCCTGGCTCGCCTCGTCAAGGTACTGCTTGACCTGACGGCGCAGCGCGTCGCCGGCCTCGCGCTCTTTGAAGAGCTCGTCGGTGATGTTCACAGCGGTCAGCACGGCGGCGTCCGTGCGGCCGACCTTGGCAGCGTCGAGCAGCTCGCTCATTTTGTCGTTGACGTAGGAGCCGACCTTCTGCATATAGAGGGGGCTTCCTCGGCGACAAAGGTGTATTCCTCGTCGCAGATGGAGATCGTGATGCGGTTTTCCATGTTTGTGTGCTCCTTTCTATTTCAGCGTTGCACAAAAAAGGGCAAATTCCACCCATATAATCTCTAACAGTATAACACGGGAGTGAAAATGTGAAAAGGGGGAAGCAAAAAATTTCATGTTTACGAACGGGAAAATTTCATGTAGAATAATGGAATCGAAAATGGACGAAAGGAGGCGGGGAACATGGCAGGTTATGTGCTGCATTTGAGCACCGAGGAGAACATCACGCTCTCATCGGCGACGGTCAAGCGATTGATCGCGGGTGGCAGCGGCGACGCGGCGCTGCTGTACCTCGCCATCCTGCATGCGCGCGGCGCGGCGGACTCCGGCAAGCTCGCGCGCGAGCTCAAGTGGGACGAAACGCGTCTTCGTGCGGCGGAGCAGGCGCTCTACGAGATGAAGCTCGTCGGCGCGCCGGAGAAGAAGGAGGAAGCGCCCCTTCCGCCGCCCCAGCAGCTCAGCGAGCCGCCCGAGTACACGCGCGAGGACATCGCGCGAAAGCTGGAGGGCGACGGGCGCTTCGCCTGCCTTCTGCGCGAGGTGGAGCACAAGCTCGGCCCGCTCTCGACCCCGTCGGTCAAGAAGCTGTTAGGGCTGTACGAAAACCTCGGCTTGCCCGCGGACGTGGTCTACACGCTCGTCAACTACTGCATCGCGAAAAAGGAGCAGCAGTTCGGCGAGGGGCGGCTGCCCAACATGCGCGAGATCGAAAAAGAGGGCTACGTCTGGGCGCGCAAGGAGCTCTTTTCCATCGAAAAGGCCAGCGAGTACATGAAGCGCGAGCAAGCCCTGCGCGGCAGGTACCCCGAGTACATGGCGGCGCTGCAAATGCAGGGCCGCGCGAGCGCGCCGAGCGAGGAAAAGTACCTCTCCGCGTGGGCGGAGATGGGATTTCCGGCGGAGACCGTGGCTGAGGCTTACGACCGGACGATCCTGCACTGCCACGAGTTCCGCTGGCCGTACTGCAACGGCATTTTGAAGCGCTGGCACGAAAAGGGCCTGCACACGCTCGCCGAGGTCAGGGCCGAGAACGCCAGGGAGCAAAGCAAGCCGAAGAAGAACACCAACGACGGCGGCAACGCCTGGATGAAGGAATATTTGAATCAGTAACGAAAGCGGGGGGAGAAGGATGTCTTACGATGGGCGGCTGATGCGCCAAGCGCTGGCGCGCTTCGACGAGGACAAGCAGCGCCGCGCGGAGAATTTCCGCGCGCGTGAGCGCGCGGTGTATACCAAGTGCCCACGCATTGAGGAGATCGACCGCGAGCTGTCGCACACGATGGCGAAGATCATCGCCTCCGGCCTGCGCCGCGGGACGGACCCGCGCCCGGCCATTGAGGCGCTGCGGGAGGAAAACCTCAACTTGCAGCAGGAAAAGCGCCTTCTCCTGACGCGCCTGGGACTGCCGGGCGACTATCTCGAGGAAAAGCCCAAGTGCTCGCGCTGCAACGACACGGGTTTTCTCGGCAGCGAGGTCTGCTCGTGCCTGCGCGGCTATTACGCCAGGGAGCAGAACAAGGAGCTCTCGGGCCTTTTGGATCTCGGCTCGCAGTGCTTTGAAAATTTCAACTTCGACTACTATTCGTCCGTGCCGGACGAGGACCTCGGCGTGTCGCCGCGCACGAACATGGAGCGCGTGTACGACATCTGCCAGGACTACGCGCACGAGTTTTCGCCAAAAAGCGGAAACCTGCTGCTGACCGGCGGCACGGGACTGGGGAAAACGTTCCTCTCCGCGTCCATCGCGCGCGTCGTGAGCGCGAGCGGCCACAGCGTGGTCTACGACACGGCGGGGCACATCTTCGCCCGCTTCGAGGCGCAGAAGTTCGGCCGCGACGACGGCGAGAACGCCGACACCGCCGTGAGCCGCGCGCTCGGCTGCGACCTGCTGATTTTAGACGACCTCGGCACCGAACTGATGACGAGCTTTGTCCACAGCGCGATGTATCAGATCGTCAACACGCGCCTCATCACGGGGAAGAAGACCGTCATCTCCACGAACCTGAGCCCCGACGAGCTCGGGCGGCGCTACGGCGCGCCGGTGCTGTCAAGATTGCAGGGAGAGTATCAAATGCTGCTCTTTTTCGGCGAAGATATCCGCCGGCAGAAGAGAAAGTGAATACAAAATGTAAAAAAAGGCTCCGCAGAATACTCTGCGGAGCCTTTTTTCTTGCTTTTTACGGCTTGTGGATCACGGCGACGGCGCAGGGCACGCGGCCGGGACAGTAGGCGTAGTCGACATCGTCGTAGCCCGCCGCGGCGATAAACTGCTTATACGTGTCGAACGTGAACTGACGCTTGAAGTCCGCGCCCGCCTTGCCGACGGTCGAGGCAAAGCCGCTCGTTTTGCCCTGCTCGCTGCGGTTCATATAGGTCGGGACGATGATCGTGCCGCCGCTGCGGCAGACGCGGTCGAGCTCGGCAAGGGCCTTGTACGGCTCGTCGAGCAGGTGGATGACATTCGCGGCGATGACCACGTCGAACTGCCCGTCCGGCTCGTCTAAATGCAGGATGTCGGCCTGGCGGAACGTGACGTTTGGCAGCGCGCCGTATTTCTTCTTCGCCCGCTTGAGCATGTTGGCGGAAAAGTCTGTCGCGAGAAGCGTCCGGCAGCGCTCGGCGATGGCGCCGGTGAGCAGTCCCGTGCCGCAGGCGCATTCGAGCACCGCGTCGTCTGGTGTGATGCGGGAACTGACGGCGGCAATGAGCGCCTTGTGCGTTTCTTTATTAAAGATGTCGGCGAAGAGGTCATAGACCCCCGCGACGTTGTCCCAGAACATGAGTATTTTCCTCTCAACGTGATTTGTTTTTCTACACGATAGCAGAAACACGCGGAAAATGCTACTCTCAAGAGAAAGAAAAAACGAAAAATTAAGGGAGAGGATCCTACTTTTTGTGCTTTTTATAAAAAGACTTGCCATCGGCACACGGGTGGTATATAGTCTTTATAAAGATTTCGCAAAGAAACTGCATTTTTGCGTTAAGGAGTCGAATGATGAAACGAATTTGGTCGCTGTTTGCCGTGCTGGCGCTGCTGTGCGCGCTGACGATTCCGGCGCTGGCCGCCGCGAGCGGCGCAGCGGACGCGGAGCCCGCCGCCCAGACGGTGAGCGAGGAAGAGCTCGCGCGCTCGGAGGAGAACACCACCAAGGTGCGCAAGATCTGGGCGGTGGCGGCGCTTATCGGTGTGGCATGCTTTGGCGGCGCGCTGGGCATGGCGCATTCCGTTGCAAAGGCGGCGAACAACATGGCCGAACAGCCCGAGGCGGCGGGGCAGATCCGCACGTCGATGATGATGGGTCTTGTGTTTATCGAGACGGTCATCATCTATGCGCTGATCGTGGCCATCCTGATTATCTTCGTATTGTGACGATAACGAGAAAAGTGGAATAGAGCGGCGGAAGGGGGCAGCACTGTCTCCTTCCGCTGCTCTATTTATTGAAGAAAAAGGGGAGGGGTCAGGGCTCTGTTAAGAAGACGAAAAGATGCTGTAAGGCGGCGGTTAATCATGAAGGAAGACTTGCATTTCCTGCGTGCAGGTGGTATAAATAAGTGCTGCATCCCAAGCAGAAATTGGATGATAGAAACAAAAGGGGGTAGGGCGCGTGGATAAGAAAAAGCGAACGCGCGAGCTGATCGTGTTCGCCGTGATCGTGCTGGCGCTGCTGGCCGGATGTTTGCTCACGCCGTCAGGCGGCGAGAGCGAACCGATCCAGGAGGTCATGCGTGACGCGGTGCTGCACGAGCAGAACAAGGTGAGCCTGTTTGGCCTGATCGAGGTGAACCCGGGGCTCATCTCCGCCTACATCGTGACGGGTATTTTAATAGTATTCGCCCTTGTGTGCCGACTTTTTGTGATCCCAAAATTCAAATATGTGCCCGGCAGGTTCCAGCTCGTTTTAGAGCAGATCGTCGGCATGTTCGACGGCCTGGCCGAGGGCAGCAGCCCGCACCGCAATAAATTCCTGCGGGCGTACATCTTCACCGCCGGTGTTTACATCTTTGTCAGCACGCTCTTTGAGCTGCTCGGCATTCAGGTGGTGACCACATCAGGCCACGCCGTCAGCCTGCCCGCGCCGCTGTCCGATATCAACGGGGCGATCGCGCTGGGCGTGATGAGCTACGGCGTGATCCTCTTCGGCGGACTGATCGCCGCGGGCGTGGGCGGATTTCTGCACGCGCTCAAGGATTTCTCGCTGCCGATCTCGATGAGCTTTCGACTCTTCGGCGCGCTGCTTTCCGGCGCGCTCGTGACGGAGCTTGTGTATTACTACGCGGCGCTTTCCTATGTGCTGCCGGTCATCGTGGGCGTGATGTTCACGCTGCTGCACGCGCTGATCCAGGCGTATGTTTTAACGATGCTGGTGTCGACGTTCTACGGCGAATCGACCGAAAAGCACGAGAAAAAGCCCAAGGCAAAAAAGGTAAAAAAATCCCGCAGCGAAACGGCTGCCTGAAGAAAGAGGTAAATTTGCCATGAAAACGATGAAGAAATTCGCAGCGCTGATGATGCTGCTGTGCGCGCTGATGATCTGCACCATTCCGGCCCTCGCCGCAAACGAAAGCGGGAGCGACAGCAACGTGACTGAGACCGTGAGCGTCACGGCCGGCAGCAACGACAACGACGTGACCTCCGCCAAGGCGATGGGCTCGGGCGTGATGATCGGCATTGCGTGCCTTGGCGGCGCGCTGGCCATGGGCATTGCGGTCGGCAAGTCGAGCGAGGCCATAGCCCGCCAGCCCGAGGCCACAAGTCAGATCAGAACCACGATGATGATGGGCCTTGTGTTTATCGAGACGGTCATCATTTACGCCCTGATCGTGGCGATCCTCATTATCTTCGTCCTTTGATGAAGAACACTCCCAAAAAGGAGGGGCTTTGAATGCCGCTTAATATCAATTTGCAGCAGATCCTGCTGCATGCGCTGAACTTTGTTATCCTGTTCGGCGCGATGTATTTTCTGCTCTACAAGCCTGTGAAGAGCTTTATGGACAGCCGCAAGGCGCACTATGAGAAGATGGACGAGGACGCCAAGGCCGTGCTTGCCGAGGCCGAGAAGACGAAGGCCGGCTATGAAGCGCAGCTCAAGAGCGCCGACGAGGAGATCGCACGCCGCCAGCGCGAGGCGAACGAAGCCTTGCAGCACGCGGTGGACGAGCGCCGCGCGCAGGCCGAGCAGCAGGCGGGCGAGATCGTGCGCAAGGCGCGGGAAGATGCCGCGCGCGAGCATGAGCGCGTGATGGAGCAGGCCAGGGGCGAAATTTCCGAGCTGATGAGCGCCGCGGCGGAAAAGCTGGTGCTCTCCAGCACGTCGGACGCTTACGACAAGTTCCTGGACACGGCGGAGGAGCGCAAGGACAATGGCTGAGCGCACGGAGCATTTAGAGGCCGTACTGCTCTCTGCCGTGCGTCCGTCGCAGGAGCAGGAGAAGCGATTTCTGGCCTTCCTCGCCGAAAAGTACGGCGAGGGCACGACGCTTACCTGGCAAAAGAGTGATGACTACCCCGACGGTTTCCGCCTCGAGGTGGGCGCGGAGGTCTACGACTGGAGCGCGGGCGGACGCCTGAGCCAGTTCAAGGACGCGCTCGAAAAGCTCGCCGCCACGCAGGGCGACGTCATCCCGCTGCTGAAGGAGACGGTGCTCTCGTGGACGCCGCAGGCCATGGCACAGGAGGTCGGCACCGTTCTGACCGTCGGCGACGGCATTGCCCGCGTGGACGGGCTGGAGGGCGCCGCCTATGGCGAGGTGCTGCTTTTCGACGGCGGCGTGCGCGGCATGGTGCAGGATCTTTCGGAGGAGAGCGTCGGCTGCATCCTCTTTGACGACGACGCGAGCATCTGTGCGGGCAGCACGGTGCGCCGCACCGGACGCACGGCGGGCGTTCCCGTGGGCGAGGGGTTCCTCGGCCGCGTGGTCAACGCGCTCGGCGTGCCCATCGACGGCGGGGGAGACATCCGCGCCGACGGCTACCGCGCAGTGGAGAGTCCCGCTCCCGGTATCATCGACCGCCAGAGCGTCGACACGCCGCTTGAGACGGGCATTCTGACCGTCGATTCGATGTTCCCCATCGGCCGCGGCCAGCGCGAGCTCATCATCGGCGACCGCCAGACCGGCAAGACCGCCATCGCCCTCGACACCATCGTCAACCAGAAGGGCAAGGATGTCATCTGCATCTATGTCGCCATCGGACAGAAGGCGAGCTCCGTCGCCCAGCTCAAAAAGACGCTGGAAACGCACGGCGCGATGGATTATACGATCATCGTCAACGCCACGGCGAGCGATCCCGCGCCGTTACAGTACATTGCGCCCTACGCGGGCTGCGCCATGGGCGAATACTTTATGAATAAGGGCCGCGACGTGCTGATCGTCTACGACGATCTTTCCAAGCACGCCATTGCGTACCGCGCGATGAGCCTTCTTTTGGAGCGCTCTCCAGGCCGCGAGGCGTATCCGGGCGACGTGTTCTATCTGCACTCCCGCCTGCTCGAGCGCGCGGCGCATCTGAGCGAGGAGAAGGGCGGCGGCAGCATCACGGCGCTGCCGATCATCGAGACGCAGTCCGGCGACGTTTCGGCCTATATCCCGACGAACGTCATTTCCATCACCGACGGTCAGCTCATTCTGGAAACGCGCCTGTTCTTCTCCGGCCAGCGTCCGGCGGTGAATGTGGGCCTGTCCGTGTCCCGCGTGGGCGGCGACGCGCAGACCAAGGCGATGAAAAAGGCAGCCAAGACCATCCGCCTCGACCTTTCGCAGTACCGCGAGATGGAGTCGTTCACGCAGTTTGCAAGCGACCTCGACGAGTCGACGGCAAAGCTTTTATCCTACGGTCAGGGCTTGATGCGCATGCTGCGGCAGAAGCAGTTCCACCCCTACAAGCAGTATGAGCAGGTCATCCTGCTCGTCGCGGGGCTGAACCATGTTTTTCAAGAGATCGTGCCAGAGCAGCTTGACGCGTTTATCCCCGCGCTCTTGCAGCACTTTGGCGAGACGCAGGGCGCGCTGTGCAATGCCATCGAGCAGACCGGCCAGCTCAGCGACGATCAGCAGTCGCAGATCATCGAGATCGCAAAGGAATTTGTGCAAAACTATTTTTCCAAATAAAAAGTGAGGTGACAGGTACATGGCGAGCATGAAGGAGATCCGCGAGCACATCGCGAGCATCCAGAGCACGCAGAAGGTGACGAACGCGATGTACCTCATCGCCTCGACCAAGATGCGGCGGGCGAAAGAAGACCTTGCCAAGACGCGCCCGTTTTTCGACGCGGTCTCGACGCAGATCGAGCAGATCTTCCAGCACGCGGGCGAGATCGAGAGCCCGTACCTCTACCGGGGCAACGCGGACGATCTGGCCCAGCCGGGAACGTACGCCTATCTTGTGGTGACGGCGGACCGCGGCCTTGCGGGCGCCTACAACCAGAATGTTATTCAGGAGACGATGAAGCGCCTTGAAAAGCACCCCGACAGCCGCCTTTTTGTGGTGGGCGGCAACGGGCGGCACTTCTTCTCCGGCCACGGCGTGCCGGTGGAAAAGAGCTTCCGCTACGATGCGCAGAGCCCCACGCTCCGCCGCGCGCGAGAGATCACGGCGAAGCTTTTGGATCTCTTCGACCGGGGCGAGATCTCCAAGCTCTTTATCATCTACACCGACCTTGGCAACGGCGTGGACATGGACGTGCGCACCGTGCGTCTGCTGCCGCTGGAGGATGAGCACTTTGCCAAAGAGGAGACGGAGGAAAAGCCCATCCGCTTTGAGCCCTCGGCAGAGGAGGTGCTCGCCAGGGTCGTGCCGGCGTACATCACGGGCTTTTTGTACTCGGCGATGGTCGACAGCTTTTGCGCCGAGCAGAACGCGCGCGCCTCTGCCATGGACTCGGCCAACCAGAACGAGGACGACATGCTGCGCGAGCTGCAGCTCGAGTACAACCACGAGCGGCAGGGCGCCATCACGAGCGAGATCACGGAGGTCTCCGCCGGCGCGCGCAGCAAGAAGAACCACATGAAGAAGGAGGCGCAGCATGCGCACAGGTAAGATCATTCAGGTATCGGGCAGCGTGGTGGACGTGCGCTTCCCGCACGGCGAGCTGCCGCGCATCCGCGAGGCGCTGTCCGTCGAGCTGAACGGCAAGCGCCTTGTGATGGAGGTGGAGCAGCATTTGAGCGCCGAAACGGTGCGCTGCATCATGCTCTCCGGCAGCGAGGGCCTCAGCCGCGGCATGACCGTCACGGGCGAAGGCAGCGGCCTTCGCGTGCCCGTCGGCAAGGCGACGCTCGGACGGCTTTTCAACGTCTTTGGCGATACCATCGACGGCGGCGCGCCGATCGGCGGCGCGGAGCCGCGCCGCAGCATCCACAGAAAGCCCCCCGCCTTCGACGAGCAGAGCCCGAGCGTTGAGATCTTGGAGACCGGCATCAAGGTCATCGACCTTTTGGAGCCCTATCCGCGCGGCGGCAAGATCGGCCTGTTCGGCGGCGCGGGCGTCGGTAAAACGGTGCTCATTCAGGAGCTTATCCACAACATCGCCGTCGAGCACGGCGGCTATTCGATCTTCACCGGCGTGGGCGAGCGCAGCCGCGAGGGCAACGACCTCTGGAACGAGATGCACGAGAGCGGCGTTATCGACAAGACCGCGCTCGTCTTCGGCCAGATGAACGAAGCGCCCGGCGTTCGTATGCGCGTGGCGCTGACAGGCCTTACCATGGCCGAATACTTCCGCGACGAGGAGCAGCGCGACGTGCTGCTGTTCATCGACAATATTTTCCGCTTTGTGCAGGCGGGCAGCGAGGTCTCGACCCTGCTTGGCCGCATGCCCTCCGCCGTCGGCTATCAGCCGACGCTCGCCAACGAAATGGGCGAGCTGCAGGAGCGCATCACCTCGACCAAGAGCGGCTCGATCACGTCTGTGCAGGCGGTCTACGTTCCCGCGGACGATCTGACCGACCCTGCCCCGGCGACGACGTTCACCCACCTCGACGCGACGACGGTTTTGAGCCGTAAGATCGCCGAACAGGGCTTATATCCCGCGGTCGACCCGCTCGAATCGTCCTCCCGCATTCTGGAAGAGGATATCGTGGGCGAGCGGCACTACCGCATCGCGCGCAGCGTGCAGGCGACCTTGCAGAAATACCGCGAATTGCAGGATATCATCGCCATCCTCGGCATGGAGGAGCTGAGCGACACGGACAAGGTGACGGTCAACCGCGCGAGAAAGATCCAGCGCTTTTTGGCCCAGCCGACGTTCGTGGCTGAAAAGTTCACGGGCCTTCCGGGCGTCTATGTGCCGCTTGAGGAGACACTCCGCGGCTTTGAAGCCATTCTCTCCGGCGAGATGGACGGCTATCCCGAGATGGCGTTCTACAACGTCGGTACGCTTGACGACGCGCTCGCCAAGGCGAAGAAGATGGAAAGCGGGGAAGCGTGATGAAGACCTTTCCTCTCCGCGTCCTCGCGCCCGAGCGCACGTTTTTTGACGGAGCGTGCACATCGCTCACCGTGCCGAGCATCGACGGCATATACGGCCTGATGGCGCAGCACGAGGATATCGTGCTCGCCATCGTCCCCGGCAAGCTGACGCTGCGGGACGCCGACGGCGTCGAGCAGATCGCCGCCGTGTCCGAGGGCGTGCTCAAGATGGAGCACGGCGAGGCGCTCGTGCTGGTGGACACGATCGAGCGGCCGGAGGAGATCGACCTCCACCGCGCCGAGGAAATGGCCGCCGAGGCGCGCGCCGAGCTCACCGCGCACCACAGCGCGCAGGAGCAGGCCATCGCCCGCGCCCGCATCGCCCGCGCGATCAGCCGTATCCACGTCAAGCACGACGGGAAATAAATGAGAAAACGAAAATTCGCACCGCAAGGTGCGAATTTTTTGATCTCTCCGCCGATTTTCGCCCGTTTTTGCACACTTTTTATGCTAAAAGTGGAGAAAAAGGAGGGGAAATCCATGGAAATGTCCGCAAGAAAGCCGCTGCTCCCGCGCCGCGTGCTCGACCTGCCCATCGATGCGCTGCGCCCCAACCCCAACCAGCCGCGCATCGAGTTTGACGAGGCCTCGCTGCGCTCGCTGAGCGACAGCATCCGCCGCTATGGCATCCTCCAACCGCTGACCGTCCGCCGCACGGACGAGGGTTACGAGCTCATCGCGGGAGAGAGACGGCTGCGCGCGGCAAAGCTCGCGGGACTGCGCGAGGTGCCGTGCCTGCTCGCGCGCTCGAGCGAGGAGGAGAGCGCGCTGCTCGCGCTGATCGAAAACCTCCAGCGCCGCGATTTGCACTACTTGGAGGAGGCTGCGGCCATCGCGCGGCTGATCGCGACCTACGGCCTCTCGCAGGAGCAGGCGGCGGAAAGGCTGGGAAAATCCCAGTCCGCTATTGCCAACAAGCTGCGGCTGCTGCGCCTGTCGCCCGACTGTGTGCGCCTTCTGCGCGAGCATGACCTCTCCGAGCGGCACGCACGGGCGCTGCTGCGCCTGACGGACGAGGAAGACCGCCTCAAAGCCTTGCAAGTTATCGCCGCACGCGGCTACAACGTCGCGCAGAGCGAGGCGTATATCGAAGAGCTTTTGAAGCTCAAGCAGAAAACGCCCCCGCCGCGCCTGCCGACCTACATCGTCAAGGATGTGCGCATCTTTTTGAACACCATCCGCCACTCGCTCGGGCTGATGCAGCGCGCGGGTGTGCAGGCCGACATGCAGCGCGAGGACACGGACGATGGCATCCTTTTGACCATCCGCATCCCGAAACGTGCAAAAGAGGCCGGATAATCCTGCAAAATTGTCACCAAATTGTGATTCTTTTTCTCACAAACTGTGGTATACTGAAACGACTGGCAGGGAAGTCCCTGTCCGGAAGATCGGAAGAAACAGGAGGAGCCAGCATGGACGAAATGAACGGCGCCTTTGAGGAAAAGAAGAGAAGAAAGGGCGGCAAGCGCCTGATGCAGCCGGAAAAGGCCGCGAAGGTGCCCAAAGTGCCCCGCGCGGAAAAACCGCCGCGCGTTCCACGTGAAACATCGGGAAAGACCGGCAAGGTCGTCGGCATCGTCGCGGGTGTGCTCGTGGTGGCGTACTTGGGCCTTGGCGCGTGGGCGTCGGCCAGCCATAAAATTTATCCCAACGTGATGATGGGCGATACCAACTACGGCGGGATGACCGAGCAGCAGGTCGCCGAGCAGCTCAAAGCGAGCGTGGCGCAGGCGAAGGGCGCGGGTGTCGACTTTGTCCTGCCCGACGGCACGGAGGTCGCGCACGTGTCGCTCGACGCGATGCCGGAGTATGTCGACTTCGACGGACTTGCCAAGCATATCTACAACGTCTACGGCTGCAATGACAGCTTTCTGACCGCGGGCGCGAAGTATCTGCGCGCACTCTTCAAGCCGCAGGATGCGGCGCAGGTGGTCGACGCGGCCTACTCGCCCGATTTGATGGAGAATCTTGTCGACACGGTGTGCGACAGCATCAACTGCGACCCCGTGGAGTTTGCCATCAACGTGACAGAGGATGGCAAGGTCAGCGTGACGAAGCCGCAGGACGGCCGCGCGACGACTGATACCGCAAAAGACCAGATCGGCGTATACTTAAACGGCGCGTATTTGAGCGGCGGCGACCCGTCCGAGATCGTGCTTGAGCCTGCGAGCGAGGGCGGCGTCTACGATGTCATCCCTGCACAGGAGGTCGACCTGAGCGCGCAGCGCGAGGCCGTCATCGGCCAGAAGGTCAACGCGACGTATGACAAGGAGACCGGCGCGGTCACGCCCGGCCACGCGGGCGTGGAATTCACGCTTTCTGACCTTGAATCCGCCTACAACGCCGCGGCGGCGGGGGAGACGGTCGATCTGCCGAACGCCACGGTCGAGACGCCGGACGTCACGGCAGAGCAGCTCCAAAAGGTCCTGTTCCGCGATGTGCTGAGCACCTACACCACGAAGGTCGGCGGCGCGTCCGGCCGCCGCGCGAACGTCAAGCTGACGGCCTCACGCATCACCGGCTACATATTGAACTCCGGCGAAACGATGAAATACGGCCCGCTCGTTACGCCCTTTACCGCGGCGAACGGCTACAGCACCGCGCCCGGTTACTTGCAGGGCAAGACCGTCGATATGGTCGGCGGCGGCGCGTGTCAGGCGAGCTCCACGCTCTACGCCGCGGCGCTCTACGCCAACCTTGAGATCGTGCAGCGCACGAACCACGGCTTCGCGTCCGACTACATCGGCCTCGGCCTCGACGCGACGGTCGCGCAGGGCGGGCCCGAGTTCGAGTTCCGCAACAACACGATGTATCCCATTAAGGTCATTGCCGAATATTACACGAGCGGCGGCAAGGACTATCTCAAGGTCACGCTGCGCGGCACGAAGGTCGACGACAGCTACGTGAAGATCAAGACCGAAGTGCTTGAAACCATCCCGTTCACGGAGGAGATCGTTGAGACCGACGAGCTCGCCCCCGGCGAGCGCAAAGTCGAGCAGACCGCCTACACCGGCTACAAGGTCAAGACCTACCGCAACGTCTACTCCGGTGACGGCAAGCTCATTTCGTCCACGTTCGAGGCGAGCAGCAATTATAAGGCGCGCAACCGCATCGTGCTCGTCGGCAAGTCCGCGGCGGTCACGCCGACGGACCCCATCACACCCGTCGATCCCGGCACGACCACGCCGACGGACCCGACAACGCCCGTCGACCCCGGTACCACGACTGACCCGGGCACCACAACTGACCCCGGCGTGACAGACCCCGGCACGACGACAGAGCCGCCCGTCGAGCAGGAAAAGCCCGGTTGGCTCGACACGGGGCTCGACCGGTAAAAACAGCAGAACGAGAAAACGGAGAGGCATTACCTCTCCGTTTACGTTGTTCAAGTGTTATTCGCCGTCCGAGTCCATGTAGAGCTCTTCGGCCTTCTGCTGCGCGGCGATCAGCAGCGCGCTGGCCTCACCATAGTTCTGCCTGTCCATTTTCTCCAGCGCGTCAGTCACGGCGTTGAAGAGGAGCAGATACATTGCCTTGTAGTCCGTCATAGAACCACCCTTGGAAAATTATATAACGTTTTGTTATATAGCACAATATAACATTTTGTTTTACGTATACTTCTTTACAGAATCTAAACACGAATTCTGGATGGAGTGAAGCAAAATGTATCGACGCATTCGAGACTTGAGAGAGGACAGCGACCTGACGCAAAAGAGCTTGGCGGACTATCTGAGCTGCTCGCAGGTCTGCTATTCCAACTACGAGACCGGCAAGCGCGACGTCCCGAGCGACGTGCTCATCAGGCTCGCGCGGTTTTTACCACACGAGTGTGGATTATCTTGTGGGGCTCACGGAGGAGCGGGCTCCTTATCCTAAAAAAAGAAATAGTACATAGTGCCATGTTCTCGCACGGGTGCGAGCGAGGGGAAGCGCCTTTGGCGCTGCACGGAATGGATAAGGGCCATTCTCTCACGTGAGAGAATGGCCCCCTTGGACCCCCAAGAGAACGCGAGGGGAGGGCCCCTCGACCCCCGACATTGGCAGTCTCAATCTCGAAGAACTGCTCAGCCTGCGGAATCAGGTGCGGTGTACATGGCTTTCGCCATGAACTCCTACTGTTCGCTACCACTTGCAACCGCGCCTTACTATCGTGAGGCGCGAGTGACGATTACTTGGCGGCAGACTGCTTGCGGAATGCGGCATTGCTTCGCTCGCCGCATTGAGGAGTGCCGCGGTAGACGGATATTAGTCTGCACTCCTACAAGATCAGCAGAGCGGCAGCGGATAATAGGAGTAGGCCAAATCGTATAGCAGAGGCAAACGCGGCAACGCCGCGCGCAGGCAGTCGATTCGGCAAGCGCCGCACCTCTTCGAACTGCTCGCTTGCAATGTGAATTTTCTCTGGGAGGGTGCAAGGGAGGGATATCTCTTTTCGAAAAAGAGATATCCCTCCCTTATCCGTTCCCCTGCCAGCAGGGAAACAACACGCTTCCCCCGCAGGGGGGAAATTACTGTTTTTTCCTGATCAGAATGAACGGCGTGCACTGGTCATCCTGACCCGCGGGGTTATCGCGGATGATCTCGCACAGCTGCTCGTCGGTGAGGGTCACGTTGTCGCCCTTGCCGAGGATGTCGCGCGTGAAGTCGTTCGCGTCGACGATCATCGCGCGCACGCCGGTCTTCTCATAGATCTCGTTGCACACGCCCGAGGGATTTTCCGGAATGCGGATGCCGTAGTCGCCGTAGACGGGGAACACATCGGGATAGAAGCCGTCGAGGCCTGTGACCTCCATGCCGACCATATCGTAGAAGATGCCGTGCTTGCCGACGAGTTTGCCAAAGCCCGCGCAGATGGCGGCCCAGAGGACCTTCCACGCGCCGCACTCGTCGATGGCGAACTGCATCTTGCACACCTCACCCACGCCGATGCCGGCGCTGTTGTGCTGGATGGCAAAGCGGCTGAGGAATTTCGCCAGCCACGAAATTTTCATATCCTTGCGGTAGACCACTCGCTTCTGGCACAGGGCGATGATCTTTTCGCTGATGCTCAGCAGGTCGCCCTCCTCGTAGAGGGGCTTGACGTAGCGGTTGACGAGTTCGATGTAATCCTCGCCGATCTCGACAAAGTGCGTCTGGATGGCGTGGCGCAGATAGACGCCCGTGGACGTCTCAATTTCAACGTTTTTGGAGCCGTTTGCAACAAAATCCATGAAAAAAGCCTCTTTCGTGCAGTATTTGAATCAATCAAAATATGAACCGATGGTATTGTACCACAAAATCCGCAAAATGCTACTGTAAATTGCAAAAATTCAGGAAAGAAAAAAGCGCGCCGTCCGCGGCGCGTGCTTGACGCGGCGGACGGCGTGGAATGACGAAAGACGAAAAGGCGGAGCGCTTACTTTTCGGTGATGACCTTGATCACCTTTTCATAGCTCTCCTGGGCGATGGGTACAGCGTGCGCGAGCAGCGCCTCGCCCTTCTGGCAGCACTCGTCGCGGAACGCCTTGTCCTTTAAGGACGAGAGGTTAATGAGCACGTTGAGCCATGCGCTCTCCATCGCGGTTTTGAGCGTGAGCGCGGCAATACCGAGGTCGCTGACGACGTTCGGGTTCGTCGTGCCGACGAGACCGGCGCACAGGTCGATGGCCTCGGAGCAAATTTCCATCATTGTCAGCGGCACCAGCGTGCAGTTGCGGAAGCTCGCCTGCACCGCGCCGCGGCGGATGGCCTTGTGCTCATCGTCGTCCTTCGGGAGGGCCAGAGATTCGATCAGGACGTCGAAGACCTCGCTGTCGCGGTTCATCACGTCGACGAAGCGCTCCTTGAGCTCATTGCCCTTGGCAATGGCGTCCAAAAGGCGCTCGCGGTCGTCCTCAAAGCCCTTCTTGGCGAGCGTCAGGCCGTTGACCATCATTGTCAGCGCCACGCCGACGCCGCCGGCAAGACCTGCCACCGCGCCGCCGCCGGGGGCGGGAGTGCCCGCGCCGACTTCGTTGATGAGCTCGGTTACTTTCATATCTGCGATCTTCATAGTGCCCTCCCTGGGTTAAAATTAAAAATTCATCAGGAACAGGCGGAGGCGCGCTCCACCTGTTCCTGAGCTTGTACAATTAAAACAGGCCGGTGATCTTGCCGTTTTCGTCCACGTCGATCTTCTCGGCGGACGGGACCTTGGGCAGGCCCGGCATGGTCATGATGTCGCCGGTCTTGGCGACGAGGAAGCCCGCGCCGGCGTTGACCTTGAGGTCGCGCACGGTGATCTTGAAGCCGCGGGGCGCGCCGAGCTTGCTGGCGTCGTCGGAGAAGGAGAACTGCGTCTTGGCCATGCAGATGGGGAGCTTGTCAAAGCCGAGCTCGGTGAGCTGCTTGAGCTGCTTCTTCGCGGGGGCGGCGATGATGACGCCGTCAGCGTGATAGACCTTGGTGGCGATGGCGTTGAGCTTGGCCTCGATGCTGTCGTTCACGTCGTAGACGAACTGGAAGTGGTTGGGCTCGTCGCACAGGCGCACGACTTCCTCAGCCAGCGCAAGGCCGCCTTCGCCGCCCTTGGCCCACACTTCGCTCAGGCGGACGTTGACGCCCAGCTCGCGGCACTTGCTCTCGACGAGGTCGAGCTCGGCCTTGGTGTCGGTCGGGAACGCGTTGATGGCGACGACGCAGGGGAGACCGTAGACGTTCTTCACGTTGTCGACGTGCTGGAGGAGGTTGGGCAGGCCCTTTTCAAGCGCCTCAGGTTCTCACTGTTGAGCTCGGCCTTGGGCACGCCGCCGTGGTACTTGAGCGCGCGGACGGTCGCAACGATGACGACAGCGTCGGGGTGGAAGCCCGCGGCGCGGCACTTGATGTCGAGGAACTTCTCGGCGCCGAGGTCGGCGGCGAAGCCGGCTTCCGTGACGGTGTAGTCGCTCAGGCGCATCGCGGTCTCAGTGGCCTGGATGGAGTTGCAGCCGTGGGCGATGTTTGCGAACGGGCCGCCGTGGATGAACGCGGGCGTGCCCTCGAGCGTCTGGACCATGTTGGGCTTGATGGCATCCTTTAAGAGCGCGGCCATCGCGCCCTCAGCCTTCAGGTCGTGCGCGGTGACGGGCTTGTCGTCGTAGGTGTAGGCGACGACCATCTTGCCGAGGCGCTCCTTGAGGTCGGCGAGGCCGGTCGCAAGGCAGAGAACTGCCATGACTTCGCTCGCGACGGTGATCTCAAAGCCGTCCTCGCGGGGCACGCCGCTGGCCTTGCCGCCAAGGCCGTCGATGATGTGGCGGAGCTGGCGGTCGTTCATGTCGACGGCGCGCTTCCACACGATCTTGCGGGGGTCGATGCCGAGCACATTGCCCTGCTGGATGTGGTTATCGAGCATGGCGGCGAGCAGGTTGTTCGCCGCGCCGATGGCGTGGAAGTCGCCAGTGAAGTGCAGGTTGATATCCTCCATGGGGACGACCTGAGCGTAGCCGCCGCCGGCAGCGCCGCCCTTGACGCCGAACACGGGGCCGAGAGAGGGTTCGCGCAGGCAGACCATGGTGTTCTTGCCGAGCTTGTTGAGCGCGTCGGCAAGGCCGACGGACGTGGTGGTCTTGCCCTCGCCCGCGGGGTGGGGCTGATAGCGGTGACGAGGATCAGCTTTGCCTTGCGGGGCAGCTTGCGGATCTCGCTTAAGTCGAGCTTGGCCTTGTAGTTGCCGTAGAGCTCAAGGTGCTTTTCGTCAATGCCGGCCTTGGCGGCGACGTCGACGATTTTTTTCATTTCATGTGCCTGGGCGATCTCAATGTCGGTCATGGGGATACCTCCTAAATAATTATGTATTTAAAAGCGGAGAATTGTCTCTTATTGACAAAATCAATTATAGCCGAACGATAGAGAAAGGTAAACTGTTTTGCAAGCCTCTTTTTTCCAAAAACCTTAAAAAATTAAGCGTTGGTTCGCGTGCCTTAAAAAGAAAAAACGGGAGATTTTTGGACGAATTTTCAACGCTTGCGGCAAAGGTCAAAACGAGAAAAGCGAAAGTTGCCAGCGCCCGGCTTTCATTTCACTCTGCCGCGTCACAGCGTGATGCGCATGGGCTCATCCAGCGTGACCTCGCCGCCGATGCTCGCGGCGATGACGTTTCCGCCTTGGCGCTCGACGCTTGCGCGGACTGTGCCCGCGGGCTGCCGGTATTCGCACGAAAAACCGCCGTTTTCCATGCGTTCGCTCTGCGCGACGGCGCAGGCGACGCTGCCGCTGCCGCAGCTGCCCTCCCAGACGAGGGAGCCTGTCTCGATGACCTTGACGAGCGGGATCATGCTGCGCTTTTCCGCATCGAGGAAAATGACGCCGCAGGCGTCAAGCCCTGCAATTCCGGAAAAGATCGACTCCGCCGCGCGGAAGAACCCTTCGCTCGGCTCCACGCCCTCAACGACGAAGTGGGCGATGCCTGTTAAGTCGACGAGCGTGCCCTCGTGACCATTCACCGTGACACGCTTCACGCTGCGCGGACAGGGCATTTCAGCGCGCGCCGTGCCGGATCTCAGATCGACCTGCGCGGTGACGGCATGGTCGCAGCCGCTCACGCGCAGCTTGACGGCGGAAAGGCCGCCCTTTTGCTGGGCAATATACATGCCGTAGGCGCGTGTCGCGTTGCCGCAGAATTCGCCGCCCATCATCTCCATGTGGCCGTCGACGTCGTCCTCGGCGGCGCAGGCGTAGCCGACCTGCTCGGCCTTGAGTGCGGGGATCGCCATGATCTTCTCCGCGATGGCCGCGCGCTGTGCCTTTTCGACCGGATCGAGCACGAACACCGTAATGTTCCCCGCTGGGTCCGCCCGTAAAATGTTCAGTTCCATAGTAAGCTCCTCCTAAAAAAAGAAGGTGTAAAGCCAAAATAACTTTACACCTTCTTTTACATCCTGTCAATTCGTGTCAAAACACAAATCTTTCAGCATTATTGTCCCCAAATCGGTTGCAATAACCATTTTTGAGACGCATCACATTTGCGGCCGCGCACGCCGCAAACAATTTGGATTGTCCCGGAGGACGACATGTGCGTCCGCAGGGACACTCTGCAAACTTTTTCACGGTGAGTGAAAAAGTTTGAGACCCCTCTCAAAAACGGGCTTGCCCGTTTTTGACTTATTCAAAGTCGGGGATATACTCCTTGACGATATCCAGCAGCTCGCCGGAGCGGATCATCGCTTCCACCGCACGGATGTCGGGCCAGATCTCACGGTCGATCTCATAGAAAGCGACCTTCTCGCGCACGTGCTGATAGAGAGCCTCATGCAGCGGGGTCATGCCCTGGCCGTGGGTGTTCAAGCGGCGGCGGATGTCGATGGCCTGGCAGGCGGTCATCAGCTCGTCAGCGAGGACGTCCTGCGTGTTCTGCAGGATCATCTTGGCCTTACGGGCAGCGGTGGTACCCATGGAGACGATGTCTTCCTGGTTGGCGGAGGAGGGGATGGAGTCGACGGAAGCGGGGTGAGCGTAGATCTTGTTCTCGCTGACCATGGAAGCGGCAGCGTACTGAACGATCATGAAACCGGAGTTGACGCCGGCCTGGGTGGTCAGGAACGCGGTCAGGCCGTTGGAGAGCGCGGGGTTGACCATACGCTCGGTGCGGCGCTCGGAAGCGTCGGCCAGCTCGCTCGCGGCGATGCCGAGGAAGTCGAACGGCAGGGCCATGGGCTCGCCATGGAAGTTACCGCCGGAGATGACGGCCTCGTCGTCGAGGAACATCAGCGGGTTATCGGTGACGGCGTTGAGCTCGATCTCGACCTTCTCGCGGACGTAATCGAGAGCGTCACGGCAGGCGCCGTGCAGCTGCGGGATGCAGCGCAGGGCGTAAGCGTCCTGAACGCGGTCCTTCTGGCAGTTGTCGAGGATCTCAGAGCCGTCGAGCAGCTTGCGCATGTTCGCGGCGACGAGCATCTGGCCCTTCTGGCCGCGCACCTGATGGATGCGGGGGTCGAAGGCGTTGCGAAGACCCGTCAGGCCCTCGAAGGACATGGACGCGATCACGTCGCCGAGCTGGGCGGCGCAGATGGTGTCGTACAGCGCGAGAGCACCGACGGAGGTCATCGCGCAGGTGCCGTTCGTCATGCCGAGGCCTTCCTTGGAGACCAGGGTGTCGAGCGTCTTGATGCCGGCCTTGGCCATGGCCTCAGCACCGGGCATCTTCACGCCCTCGTACATGGCCTCGCCCTTGCCGAGCATGGGGAGCGTCATGTGAGCGAGAGGAGCCAGGTCGCCGGAGGAGCCGAGAGAGCCCTTCTGCGGGACGACGGGGGTCACGCCCTTGTTGAGCATCTCGAGCAGCATCTCGACGAGGATGGGACGAACGCCGCTCACGCCGCCGCACAGAGCGTTGGCACGCAGCAGCATCATGCCGCGGACGATCTCGTCAGCATACGGCTCGCCGGCGGCGGTGCAATGGCTGAGGATCAGGTTGGTGGAGAGCTGATTGCTCATCTCCTTGGGGACGGCGACCTTTTGGAACTCGCCGAAGCCCGTGGTGATGCCGTAAGCGACGCGGCCCTCAGCGGCGATCTTCTCGGCCAGGGCGCGGGACTTCTTCATGGCTTCCAGAGCGGAGGGAGCCAGCTCGACGGTCGCATTGTAGCGAGCGATGGCGACGAAGGATTCGAGCGTCAGGCTGTGGCCATCGACGACGACATGCTTGATCGCGGTAGGATTCATGATCATGGTAGTGTCCTCTCTTTTCTCAAAGTTCCGGTGTGACCCGGTCGGCGTGTCCGGTTGCCCGAACCGTCCAAGTGCAAGAAACGTGTCGGAGCGTTCCCCTTACTTTCCGCGCATGCCCGTGCGTGGATGGCGCTCCGCCTGTGGAAAAGTCCCACAGGATCGTTCTGGAAACAGTATAGCACATTTTTGTGCAAAATCAATAGTTTTTTGCCGAAAAAAGTTTTCTTTGTTGTGCGTTATCACCATATTTAGATAACACACTATCAGGGTACAGTGATAGAATTGGACAGAATAGATAAAAAAAGCGCCCCGCAAAAGCGGGGCGCCCTTCATTCTTTGTGGAAAGGTCACAGTTGTTCACTTCTTGTGCTTCTTGCTGGACTTCGGTTCGGGCGCGGCATAATCCATGATGCGGATCGCCGGATTCTTCTTTTTGATGAACGCGTAGATATCGTCGAGGTCTTCGCGCGGGAAGAAGAGAGCCTTTTCCGTGTTGCCGTGGCCGATGTGCAGGCGCACCATGTCGGCATGGCCGCGGTCCTCGCACACGATCGCATTGATGTCCTCCCAGGGGAAGAACTCGTAGTTGGTGGTGAACTGCATGTTGTAGAAGATCTCAAGTCCGCGGCTCGTGAGAGCGGCGTCCTTTTTGGTCATCAGCGTCAGCAGATACAGCACTGAGAATGCGAGCGAGACGAAGGCGAGCAGCGGATTTCTGCTGCGGGTCGAAATGCCGAACAGCAGCAGCACGACAACCAAGATCCATCCGCCGGTCTGCACCCACTTTTTACGTGGCTTGAGCGACGACTGCGCGGGGTAGATCGGGGGCGGGACGGATTCCCAGGGAAGCGATTGTTTCACAGCGGTGATTCCTTTCTAAGTAAAGCAGGGGGCGTAGATTACGCGTTGATCTTGGGAGCCTTGCCGGCAGCACGGCGAGCCTCGAGGTTCGCAAGGGCCTTGGCGTGAGCCTCTTCGGGAGCGCCGGCGGGCTTGCCGGCCTTGGTCTTGCCGAAGATATTGGTGTAGGAACCGTCAGCCCAGAAGATGTTGCGGCCGAACAGAGCGGTCACATAGGCGTAAACGGGGTTGAGCAGGTTGACGAACGCATACGGGAAGAACACCAGCGGGCTCATGCCGAGAACGCCGGTCTGGTAAGCGCCGCAGCCGGTCCAGGGGAACATAACGGCCCAGAGGGTACCGGCATCTTCCAGAGAACGGGAGAGCATATTGCGGCCGAGACCGAGCTCGTCGTACTTGTCAGCATAGATGGGGGCGGGAACGCCGATGCCGAGGAACTGGTCGCACATGGTGGCGTCGCAGAAGATGGAGGTCAGCAGGGTCGCGAGGATGAGGCTGCCGACGGAGTGGATCCTGTGCTTCAGGCCGCCGAACAGACGCTCGACGCAGCCGCAGCGCTCCAGAGCACCGCCGTAGGCGAGCGCGAGGAGGATGAGGTTGATGGTCCACATGGTGCCGTCCATACCGCCGGCCTTGCCGAGGATGGAGTCAGCGACCTCGTTGCCGGTCTCAACGCCGATACCGTAGTGCAGCGTGTTGAAGATGTCGCCCAGGGCGCGGGAGCCGTAGATGTCGGTGGACTGGAAGATCATCATGAAGATGGTCGCGGTGGCAACGGAGATGGCGATACCGACAAGGCCGGGCACGCGCAGGATGCACATCACGATAACCACGATGATGGGGATGAGCAGAACGGGGGAGATCACGAAGGCCCCACGGAACGCGTCCTGAATGGACTGGGCGACGGTCGGATCATAGGCGCTGGCGTCGATGTTCAGGCCCATGATGGTGTAGAGGATGAGGGCGATGACCAAGGTCGGGCCGGTGGAGGAGACCATCGCGGTAACGTGGTCGAAAAGACCGGTCTCGGCAACAGCCGCGGCGAGGTTGGTGGTATCGGACAGGGGGGAGAACTTATCGCCGACATACGCGCCGGAGATGATCATACCGGCGGTGAGGGCGGGATTGATGCCAAGGCCCGCGCCAATGCCGAGGAACGCAAGACCGATGGTGGCGGTGGTGGTCCAGGAGGAGCCGCACGCCATACCGACGATCGCGCAGAGGATGCAGCCGACAGGCAGGAACAGCTTCGGGGTCAGCAGATCCAGACCGTAAACGATCAGGGAGGGGATCGCACCGGAGGCCATGAAGCTCGCGACCAGGAAACCGACGGTGCAGAGGATCAGGACCGCTTCCATGGAAGCGCTCAGACGCTCGATCATACCGGAGAGCATATCCTTGAAGTCGTGACCGCAGAAGTGACCGACGATGCACGCGACGGCGATGGACATGACCAGGGGCAGGTGAGCGTCATGGTAACCGGATTCGGAATGACCGAGGAAGCAGTAAAGCATGAACCCGATCATTGCCACAATGGGAACTAACGCCAGCAGAAAACTGGGCTCCCGTGCGACTTTCTTTTCGTTTGCCATTGATAAAATACCTCTCTCTTCATAAAAATACTTGCCCGTCAGGAAGCGGGAAGCCGCTCCTCCCCGTGACGAACACGCTGCACACCGCACGCGGGGACGTGCGTTTTCTGTGGAGGGGTCCCACAGAAAAACAGACACAGAACTTAGGCAACAGCACCGTCGGGCAACGGTTTCTTGCACGCTGTTTCCCATGCCCTAATCTATTTGTGAACTAATTGTAACATACCTGTTCAGCAAAAGCAATAAAATTCGCGTAGATTCCAAAAAATATTTTAGTCAATTCTTCTATATCAGGATGACGTGATGTTATACTGATATGCTTCTGTGGCATTATAATAAAGCGATATAGACAAAAAGAACAGGCGCGCTGCGCCTGTTCTGGTGAAAGTGACGGAAGTTTACTTTTCTTCTTTGGCCCGCTCGAGCAGCAGCTTATAGCCGTCCGCCCCGTAGCAAAGGCACTTATTCACGCGCGTGATGGTCGTGGACGAAACGCCGATCTTCTGCGAGATCTGCGTGAAGGTCTTGCCATCGGCGAGAAGCGACGCCACCTCGAAGCGCTGGGACATCGCCTCGATCTCGCTGAAGGTGCAGAGATCGTCGAAGAAGCGGTAGCATTCTTCCTCCGTTTTCAAAGATAAGATCGCCTTGAACAGGTGATCGGTCTCTTCGCTTTTCATTTTGCTCTGGTACATCCAACGTTCCTCCTCAACGATCCGATCGGATCGACTCCTGTCCGCGCGGTGTGGCCGCGGCGGACGCCGAATGACGGCTGCCCGGAAGCTGCTTGCGGGCGAACCTCGGTTTTCGGAGTTTGCCCGTTGATATTGTCTCTATGGTAACAAAAAGCGGCAGTTCCGTCAAGCGCAATTCGTGCTTTTTGGCGGATATCTTCATTTTTCGTGAACACTGTCCGCGACGGAAAGAAAAATTTTTGCACCGCAGGCGGCGAAAGCTATGGCAATTCCGCGCGGAAAATGCTATACTGTCTCGAAAGTGGAAAAAACGGCCGCGGACGCTTGACAATCCCTGCGCCGTACCGTAAAATATCTGTCAACCACTCCGATACGCTGCTGTGCCACCGCAGTACAGTACGCTGTCCATACATTCTATTAGGAAAGGACACACACTATCATGGCAACGATCAAAGCTCACACCTTATCCGGCTTTATGGAGCTGCTTCCCGCGCCGCAGACGCAGATGGAGCGGCTTATGGAGGTGCTGCGCTCGTCCTCGGCGTCTATGGCTTCACCCGCTCGACACGCCCATCATCGAAGCGAGCGATGTGCTGCTCGCCAAGGGCGGCGGCGAGACTGAAAAGCAGATCTACCGTTTCTCCAAGGGCGACAGCGACCTGTCCCTTCGCTTCGACCTGACGGTGCCTCTGGCGAAATACGTTGCCCTGCATTATGCCGACCTCGCTTTCCCGTTCCGCCGTTTCCAGATCGGAAAGGTCTATCGCGGCGAGCGCGCGCAGCGCGGCCGCTTCCGCGAGTTCTATCAGGCAGATATCGACGTCATCGGCGACGGCGAGCTCGACATCACGAACGACGCCGAGATCCCCGCCATCATCTATACCGTCTTCTCCCGCCTCGGCCTGTCCCGTTTCCAGATCCGCATCAACAACCGCCGCATCTTAAACGGCTTCTACGCGATGCTGGGCCTTTCCGACAAGTCCGGCGATATCATGCGCACCGTCGACAAGATCGAAAAGATCGGCCCTGACCTCGTGCGCGCGATCTTGGTCGACGACTACGCCATCGAGGGCGAAAAGGCGGATGAGATCCTCGCCTTCATCGGCATCAAAGGCACGAACGAAGAGGTGCTCGCTTCTCTTGAAAAGTACCGCGGCCGCAACGAGATGTTCGACCAGGGCCTCGACGAGCTGACGACCGTCGCCAAGTACCTCGGCGCGTTCGGCGTGCCGGAGGCGAACTTCGCCGATCGACCTGACGATCGCGCGCGGCCTCGACTACTACACCGGCACGGTGTACGAGACGACGCTGCTCGACCACCCCGAGATCGGCTCGGTCTGCTCCGGCGGCCGCTACGATAACCTTGCGGAGTACTATACTGACCGCAAGCTTCCCGGCGTCGGCATTTCAATCGGCGTGACGCGCCTGTTCTATGTCCTCGGCGAGCAGGGCCTTCTGAATAGCGACATCTGCACCGCGCCGGCGGACGTGCTTATCCTGCCGATGACCGAGGACCTGAGCGAGGCCATCTCGCTCGCGACCGATCTTCGCGCCGCGGGCGTCAGCACGCAGATCTATACGGAAAAGAAGAAGTTCAAGGCCAAGATGAACTACGCAGACAAGCTCAAGGTGCCCTACGTCTACTTCCTCGGCGAAGACGAGATCAACGCGGGCGTCGTGTCCTGCAAGGACATGCGCACCGGCGAGCAGGTCAAGCTTCCCCGCGCGGAAGCGGTGGAAAAGGCCAAGGCCTTTGTGGAGTCTGACCGCCAAAAGCCGGTCATTTGTGAAAAGTAAAAAAGTGGCAGCCCGAAAGGGCTGCTTCTTTTTTGCGCTCCCTCGGGGGAGCGGTTGCTTTCCGCGCAGAGCGCGGAGGGAAAATGCGGCGTGCGCGCCGCAGCACCAAGGGGGGATATTCTCTTTCCGCAGAAAGAGAATATCCCCCTTACACCCCCAAGAGAAAGGGCCTTGATTGGCAGTTTCAATCTTGAATGACCTTGATGCCTCCGGAATGGAAATGCCTGCGTGCGGCGCTGCCGCGTTGAGAGTTGCTATACGATTTGACTTGCTTCTATTATCCGCTGCCGCTCTGCCCATCTTGTAGAAGTAGAGCCTAATTTCCGTCTACCGGAGCACTCCACAATGCGGCGAGCGTTAGCAATGCCGCTATTTCGCACGCAGTCTGCCGCCGAAGTAACGTCACTCGCGCCTCACGGTAGTAAGGCGCGGTTGCGAGTGGTGACGACTCGCAGGGGTTCATGGCGAAGCCATGTACACCGCACCCGATTGCGCAGCGCGTGCAGCTCTTCGAGCCCTAAACTGCCAATGTGCGGGGTCGAGGGGGAAGGCCCCTCGTCCTTTCTCTTGGGGGTGTAAGGGGGATATTCTCTTTCGAGAAAGAGAATATCCCCCCTTGTCGCGTCCCCACACGGTGTGGGGAACAACGATGCAGCGCTGCCGCGCTGCGATAAAAACCCCCGCTGCGCGGGGAGGGCGCAAAAAAAGGCAGCCTTTCGGCTGCCGATTTTTTCAGTCCACCGTGCGCATGAAGGAGGTCGATCCCTTCTGAAATCTCACATCCAGCTTCACGCGGTCCGCGCGCATATAGCTCGTGGTGTATTCATAGGTATGCCCGTTCTCGGTCGTGGTGCGGCGCTGATGGAAAAACGCCGCCGAGCCGGGCGCGCAGTGCAGAAGCTGCGCCTCGTGCGGCGCGAGCACGACGGCCTCATACGTGTCCGACGCGGAAAACGGGATGACGCCGACGTGGTAGAGGAGACTGTAGAAGCTGTGCGTCTCCAAAAGCTCGCGCGTCAGGTTCGGATAGATGTACTCTGGGTAGTACGACGTCTCCAAGATGAGCGGCTCGCCGTCGACATTTCGCACGCGCGTGAAGCGATAGACTTTGACACCCGGCTCAAGGCCCATGAGCGTCACGATCTTGGGAGAAGGCGTGATGACCGCGAAGTCGACCAGTGTGGACGACGGCGTTTTGCCCAGCTGGGAAATTTCCGTCGTGAACGAATACTGCACGCCCTTGCGGCGCGTGTTCGGGTCAGTGACGAACGTGCCCTTGCCGCGCTTTCGCACGACGAAGCCCTCTTCTTCCAGCGCGCCGATGGCCTGGCGCACGGTGTTGCGGCTGATATCATACGAGCGGCAGAGCTCGGCCTCGCTCGGCAGCAGGTCGCCGACCTTGAGCGCGCCGGAGGTGATGCTGCGCTTGATGATGCCCATGAGCTGGGAATAGAGAGGAATTTCGCTGTCGAGCGACAGCGGATTTTTAAGGACCGGATTGTGTTCCATGGTGGGAACCTCCCGAGAAATACGTTTTGGAATATTCCCATCATACCACATATCTTTGAGATGTTCCAGTACCTTTTTGCAATTTCTCCCTCATTTTGCGCGAAAAGACAGGGAAAAAGGCGGCCTTCGGGCCGCCTTTTTGAAATTTGACCGCTTCAGTCCAGAATTTCCTGCGCGCCGGTCTTCAGATTCACGCGCACAGAGTGCGTCACGAGCGGGTCGCTCGTCTTTTGATGGTCGATATCGTAGACGGCGGTGGTGTAGACATAGCCGTCGCGGATCTCAAGGGCACCGGGGAAGTAGCTGATGCTGCTGCCATCCTCCGTGACGCTGCCGTAGAAGTAGTCCGCATCACCGATACTCGTCCAAGTCTTGCCGCTGTCATAGGAAATGGACAGATTGTTCTGCGCGGGCGGGAACTGTAGCGTCTTGACAATATTGCCGTGGTTATCAAAAGCAATGGACTCGTAGCCGTCGATCTTTACGTACTGCTCGCCGTCAGGATTGTAGAGCTCCGTAACATACGTTCCCATCGTCGCGCCGCCGATATGATAGTTAAGCGCCACTCTGCTGCCTCTGATCGAAAGTGTCGCGCGCACAGGTGAGTCAGTCAGAGAGTCGATCGGCAGGGTGCAGATGGTCTCAACTGCGCTGCCCTCGCGCCAGCGGCAGAGCTTGCCGCCGGAAATGTACCAGAGATAGTCATCATTGTCGACATAGCTGTCGGCACTTTTGGTGATGGAGGCACGGCTGAGAGTATCCGTCGCGGTGGTGGTTACGGCCTGCTTGCCGCTGTCCGCGGCGGTTTTCTCGAACCATTTGCAGAATGCATCCCAAACGGCAGTCTCCATACCGGCATCGGTGACCTCATAGCTGTAAAAGGTGGCTTCTCCTTGACCGTCGCCCGTATCGAAGAAATTGAGCGCATTTTTATGATTGCTGATAAGCACAAAGTTCCATCTGCCGCAGCTGACAGTGAATCTCTCGCGGTAATTGCCAGCCAGGTTGAGATCACGCGATTCTTTCCAGGAATACCGGCGGAACTGTTCGGCCATTGTTGTGCGATAGTCGATGTTCGTGTTAGTGTGCTCTTCGATTTTAGGGCCTGACGGTTCGGCCAGATCGTGATATTGTAAAGTATCGCTGAGAACATTCATATCGCCCAGCGCGTCGAGCGCGGCGTCGAGCGCGTCAAAGCCTGTGGAAGCGGCGGATGCGTCCTCCTGCGTGAGCAGGATCTTGCCGGTGATGGTAAAGCTGTCCGTCATTGCCTGCAAAATGGCCGCCTCGCCCTCAACGGCGCGGTCGCGGTTCCAGCCCCACTGATTCTCTTCCGTGCTGCCGTCGAACGTCCAGTGCGTTGTGACCTCGTAGCAGGTGCCGTCCGGCGCATCAAAGAGCGTGACAATTGTGTTGCTCATGCCCTCGTGCGTCACAAAGCGCCAGCCCGCGTCGGTCTTCTCGGCCTTTGCGCCGGTGCTTTCCCATTCCGCCTTCGCTTCGTCAAGGCTCTGCTCGAGCTTCTTTGCGTTGAAGTAGGAGCCGGTGTCGTAGCGGGAGTACCAGAACTCCGTCCCCGGATTGCACGCCCAGGCGGTGATCGGCGCATAGAAGTAGTAGCTGCCGTCGCCCGAAATGAGCCGCGCCTCGCACTGGTTGGCGCGGCCGTAGCCGTCCGCCGCCGTGTCGTTCAGCAGGTCGGGAATGAACATCTTCGGCAGATCAAGCCCCGCGTAGTCGATATAGAAGTCGTGCAGGTAATACTTGAGGTCCACGCCGTAGCCGCAGCCGTTGTACCACAGCCCGTCGTTGCTCATCGAGGTGCCGATGATCTGATAGCCGGTCTTCTCGCCGTAGGTGTAGTGCAGGACGGTGAGATAGTGCGTCCAGTTCTCGTTGAGATATCCGTCGTCCGTCAGCTCCTGCCCGCCGATGACGTCGATCTGCATGCCTGCCTCGTTCGTGGGCTTCATCTCATACTGGAAGTACCACAGCTCCAGCACCGTGCCGTCGGGGGAAAGGTTGCCGAGCGAATCTGCCTGCTCCAGCTGCGTCACGCGCACGTCGGCGACCGTGTCTTCGATCGAGCGGGACGCATAGTCGTTGTTTTCCGACACGGAATAGGTCATCGTGCCTTTTTTGAGGTCTTCCACGCACGCGGCGGCATAGTCGTCCATCGAGGCGTAGATCGGATTGACCTGTTCGTTCAAGCGGAAAACCGAACAAAAGAGTTCGCTGCCGTCTTCTTCGTAATCGCCGGCAAGGCCGAGGTAGACCGAGCCGTCCTTTTGCTTCAGAAGATAGACCTGATTCGGTTGACCGTCACTTGCCCTCTTCGCAATGGCCGCTCCAAGCGGACTTGTTGTTCTGTATGAGATCGTCGACCGGCGAAGCTTTGGTGCTGCCGAAGAGCGCGTAGAAGGACTGCTTTTCCAGCGTGTATTCCTCCATCGGGCCGTAAATGGATGTGGAGCCCCAGGCGTCGCACAGCGTCACATACTTTTCTCCGGCAGTATTTGTCGTGGTGCGGAAGGAGGGGTAAGTGCCGTCCGTAAAGCCGTCCGTAAAGGCGGGCGCTTCATATAAGAGTATGTCGACCGTATAGCTCTTGTCGGCAAACGGGTCATCATTTTTCTGCGTCTGTGCGCGCTCGCCCCAGCCGACGGCGCAGCCCGCCGTCAGCGTCAGCGCCAGCACGAGGGCGACAACGCCGAGGCCGCGCTTTTTCTGCGCGCCCAGCACGTTCGTGATGCGGCGCTTCAGACGCTCGACCGTGCCGCCGAAGCACGTCGTCGCGGGCAGCGCCCGCACGCTGGACTGCACGGCGGCGAGCAGTGTCCGGCTGTAAGCCGCGCGCTCGGGGAGTTCGAGCCCGTCGGTCGCCGCGCTGTCGCAGGCGAGCTCGATGTCCTCGTCCGCCTGACGCAGCATCAGATACACCACGGGGTTGAACCAGTGCATCGCGTTGGCCGCGAGCAGCACGAGCTTTAAGAGCATATCGCGCCGCTTCAAATGGCACAGCTCATGGCGCAGGATGTAGCGCAGCTCCTGCACGTCATAGCGCTCGTGGGGCAGGAGCAGCCGCGGGCGAAGAAGACCTGTCACCGCGGGGGTGGAGATGGCCTCGCAGACGATCATCTCCGGCGCGCTCACGCCTAAGTCGCGCGCCGTGTCAGAGAGCATCGCGGCGTAGTCCGCGCGGGCGACGTCTCTCTTCCAGCGGCGCACCGTGCGGCGGAAGAGGGCGTAGGAGACACCCTGATACAACAGGAACGCCGCCGCGCCCGCGAGATAGCCGTAAAACAAGATCGTCGTCACGGGGATGTAGCGCGTCGTCTTCTGCTCGGGATTCGTCACAGGGCGCTGGATGATCGTGTCGCGCACCGCGGCGGGGGACTGGCCGCTTTTTTTCGGCCATGTCGCCAAACAGGTTGTCGGTCGATTGGATGGTCGTCTTATCCGTGCCGACAAAGAGGGTGTAGTCCTTCGGCGGCTCAGCCTGCACCGGCGCGTTTTCACCGAAAAATCGACCGGCAGCAGCAAAAAGACCGCCAGCGCCAGCCACAGCCAGCAGCGCGTCTTCGCGCGGTAGCGCTCGCGCCAGAGGGGTTTGAGTACCAGCATCGCCAGAATGGCGAGGGAACCTAACAGGGAAGTTTTCAACAGATTCAGCAGAAATGTTTCCATGGTGCGTCCTCCTTATATTTCCGTTTAACGGCTCATATCGTCCAAAAACTGCCGCAGCTCGTCGATCTCGCTCTGCTCGAGCGGCTTTTCGGCGTTCAGCGCCGCGACGAAGCTGCCGAGCGACCCGCCGTAGAGCCGCTTCAGGACGCTGCGGCTCTCAAATTCGAGGTATCTGTCTTTTGAGACGAGCGGCGTGTACAAATTGTTCCGCCCCTCGCGGCGGCTCGAGAGGAATCCTTTTTCGCACAGGCGAGTAAGGTAGGTGTTGACGGTGTTGGCGCTCCAGCCGTGGCTCGCGAGCGCGCCGTCGAGATCGCCGCGGCTGACCTCGCCGCCGACGGCCCAGATGGCCTGCATCACGGCAAGCTCCGCGTCGGGCAGTCTCTTCTTATCGTCCATGGGTTGACCTCCTTAGATGATCTACTACATTTGTCGTTGATAACTATATACTACATATGTAGTAGTTTGTCAAGCGCCTTTTATGTCCTTTTTTGTTTTGCAGCGAAAATTGCAGAAAACAGGGGAAAGGCATGACGGCAAATCGTCAAAATGAAAGATGCTGTTCAATTATTTGAATAAGTTCTTGCAAATCTTTCTGAAAATCGCTTGCTTTTGTGCAAAGCGCAAGGTATAATGAAGAAACCGTATGAAATCATTTGGCAATTCAATAAATAAAAATTTGAGAGGAGATCTTTATCATGGCAAAGTTCAAAGTTTACTACACCATCGAGCTCAACGAGGTGGCCACGCACATCTTCGAGTCCAACGACTTTGAAGTGAAGCTGTGCAGCCATAACGACGAGGAGACCTACGTCAAGGAGCTCGCTGAGTTCCAGCCCGACGCCATCATGTGCCGCACCGAGCCCATCACCGCCAAGATGATGGACACCTGCAAGAACCTCAAGGTCATCGGCAAGCAGGGCGCCGGCCTCGATAACATCGACATGGACCACGCCCACGCCAAGGACATCACCGTTGTCTACGCGCCTGCCGGCAACGCCAACGCCGTCGCCGAGCACGCCGTCATGCTGATGCTCATGTGCGCCAAGCGTTTCACCTATGTCGACCGTCAGTTCCGCGGCGGCAACTTCCTCGTCCGTATGGGCATGGAGCACACCTATGAGCTCGGCGGCAAGACCCTCGGTATGATCGGCTGCGGCCGTATCTCCCAGCTCGCCATGCAGAAGTGCAAGTACGGCTTCGGCATGAACGTCATCGGCTACGATCCGTACCTCACGCAGGACAAGATCGGCGATCTGTGCGAGCTGAAGGCCACCGCCAAGGAAGTCTGGAGCAGGCCGACTTCGTGTCCGTGCATCTGCCTGTCGTTCCCTCCACCGAGCACTCCATCGGCCGTGAGCAGTTCAGCTGGATGAAGCCCACCGCTTCCTTCATCAACTGCGCGCGCGGCGCTCTGATCAAGGAGAACGAGCTTGTCGAGTGCCTGAAGGACGGCACGCTGTTCCAGGCCGGTCTCGACGTGTTCGAGCATGAGCCCATCCAGGAGTCCAGCCGCGAGCTGTTCAACCTCGACAACGTCATCATGACCCCGCACATGGCCGCCACCACCGAGCAGAGCGTTCTGAACTGCTGCACCTCCGTTGCCAACGACATCGTCGCCGTCTGCAACGGCCAGGAGCCCAAGGTCAAGGCCCAGAAGCCCAAGTTCTAAGTTATTTCTGTTTCGTAGAAACTACTTATTAAAAGGGACGCCTCGAAAGAGACGTCCCTTTTTTGCGCCCTTGGGCGCGGGGGGGCAGTCAGGCGGAGCTGCTGCTTTTTATTCCAACAGCGTGTGGAGACGCGGGAAAGGGGGCCATTGTCTCACGCGGGACAATGGCCCCCTTATCCCATGCAGCGCCAGCGGCGCTGCTTTCCCTGCGTCTTTGGGTGCAAAACGATCCCGTGGTGCAAGATATTCTTCATTCTTGTTAAATAGTTAACGAAATGAAAGAAAAAAATCAAAATTGCCTATATTTTTCGTAACTTTGCAGTTGATTTTTCATTTTTCTGTGTGTATAATCAAAATCGAAGAAAATCGGATCTCATTCCGGATTTACAAATTTTAAAGGAGAAGTCAAATGAAAGAATTGTACGTCGTCAACTGCTGCCGTACCGCTGTCGGTTCCTTCGGCGGTTCCCTGAAGAACACCCCTGCCGCTCAGCTCGGCTCCATCGTCGTGAAGGAAGCCCTCAAGCGCGCGAATGTCGCTCCCGAGAATGTCGATGAGCTGATGTTCGGCTGCATCCTGACCGCCGGTCTCGGTCAGAACGTCGCCCGTCAGGTCGGCGTGGGCGCCGGTCTCCCCTACTCCGTCCCCGCCTACACCGTCGGCATGGTCTGCGGCTCCGGTATGAAGTCCGTCATTGAGGCTGGCCGCGCCATCCTCGCCGGCGACGCCGATATCGTCGTCTGCGGCGGCACCGAGAACATGAGCGCCGCTCCCTATGCCGCTCCCGACGCCCGCTGGGGCGCCCGCATGGGCGACAAGAAGCTCGTCGACACCATGATCAAGGACGGCCTGTGGGATGCGTTCAACAACTACCACATGGGCACCACCGCCGAGAACATCTGCGACGTTTGGGGCATCACCCGCGAAGAGCTCGACGCCTTCGGCGCTGCCTCCCAGCAGAAGACCGAGGCCGCGCAGGCTTCCGGCCGTTTTGACGACGAGATCGTTCCCGTCCCCGTGAAGGTCAAGAAGGAGATCGTCGAGTTCAAGAAGGATGAGTTCCCCCGCGCCGGTTCCACCGCCGAGGGTCTTGCCAAGCTGCGCGGCGCGTTCCCCGTCGGCCCCGAGGGCGTTGAGGACGAGATCGTCCACACCTTCGAGCCCACCGGCATCCACGAAGCCGATACCAAGAAGCACGTCCAGCGCGTCACCGCCGGTAACGCCTCCGGCATCAACGACGGCGCTGCCGCCATCGTCCTCGCTTCCGGCGAGGCCGTGAAGAAGTACAACCTCAAGCCCATGGCCAAGCTCGTCAGCTGGGGCCAGGGCGGCGTCGACCCGAAGATCATGGGCATCGGCCCCGTGCCCGCTTCCCGTCAGGCCATGCAGAAGGCCGGCCTGACCATCGACGATATCGACCTCGTCGAGGCCAACGAAGCCTTCGCCGCGCAGTCCATCGCTGTCGCCCGTGAGCTCGGCTTCGACATGAGCAAGGTCAACGTCAACGGCGGCGCGATCTCCATCGGCCACCCCGTCGGCGCTTCCGGCGCCCGCATCATCGTCACCCTGCTGCACGAGATGCTCAAGCGCGACGACGCCAAGAAGGGTCTTGCCACCCTCTGCATCGGCGGCGGCCAGGGCGTTGCCACCATCTTCGAGAAGTGCTAAAGCACCGCTGACCCCTGAAAATAAAAAGGAGACCTCGAAAGAGGTCTCCTTTTTATTTTCTCCTCTGCACGGTGCAGGGAAAAAAGCAGTGCCCCTGCCGAGACGCAAAAAGGAAGCAGCCCTTTCGGGCTGCCCCTCACGCGCCCTCGCGGGCGCAAGCGCCGTACAGTGCGCCGCGCTGCGATTTAACCCTCCGCCTGCGCGGCGACGATCGCCTCGTAGATCGTCTGCGGGTCGAGCTTATCATAGTCCGCGCTCGTCGCCATCGCGGCGGCGTCGACCTGCTCGGCGATGAAGTTCGTGAAGTACTCCTCGCGCACCTTGTCGGCTGCGGCGGACTTGTCGAGCGGCAGGCGGAGCAGGATGTGATAGCCGAAGCTGGATTCGACGACTTCACTCACCTCGCCCTCGGAAAGCGCGTAGGCGGCGTCTTCAAACTCCTGCACCATCGAGCCGGTCGTGAAGGTGTAGCCCGTGGGATAGGTCTCGCGGCCGGGGTCCTCGCTGTACTCGTCGGCGAGCTCGGCAAAGTAGGAGGCGATGTCGTCACCGGTGTAGGAATTGAGCTTTTCGACGAGCTCCTCAGCGAGCGCTTTCTTTTCGGCCTTCTGCTCGTCGGTGAGGGCTTCGCCGGTCGTCATGTCCTTCGTCGCAAGCAGGATGTGGTCCGCCGTGATGTAGCCCTGCTCGGCGGCGTAGACGGCGAGCTCCTCGTCGGAGGCGTAGAGCGCGCTGCCCTCGGTATTGTAGAGCTCATAGAGATTCTGATACAGGTAGTTCGAGCGCGCGACGCGGTCATAGGTCTCGCGGCGCATGCCGAGCTTGGCGATCTCGGCCTCAAAAGCTTCCTCGCTGCCGTACTGGTCAATGTAGCTCTGGTCGCTCTCGGCCATGGCGGCCTCCTGCTCGGCGGTAAGCGTCACGTCGTACTTGCTGGCGAGATTTTCAAGCACCAAGTGCTGCTTGACGGACGAGAGCACGCTTGCTTTCACATAGTCGGCGACACTCATGCCGTCGGAGAGGGTGTCGTCCCAGTTGATGGACGAGCCGGTGTAATACTGCATGTAGCTGTTGAGATACGACACGTCGTAACCGATCCAGTATGCGACAAGGTCGGCGCTCGCGCCGTTGCCGTTCAGGCTTGCGACGATCGCGTCGGGCGCGACGCCGGTCACTTCGTAGCAGAGACCCTCCTGCATCGTGCCGGAGGTGAAGCCGTTCGAGGGCGAGAGCGACACGACGGCAAAGGTGAGCGCCGCGGTGATGGCCGCCGCGCCAAGGAACGAAAGCAATCTCTTCTTGATCATAATGTTACCTCTTTTTCGTTTTCTTCCTTATTCACACGCAGGTCTCCGACCAGCGTCAAGGCTGTATCCAATGCGTCCTCGCCCAGCGAAAGACGCAGCAGGAGCTTCGGCTCCGTCCCCGTGGCGGAGAGCGTGAGCCGGCGGCGGTTCTTCGGCAGTGAGCAGAGGGCCATCACGGCCTCCACGGGGACTGCCTTCGGACGCGGCAAAGGTGAAGGTGATCTCGCTGCCGCGCTGCGAGATATCGCTCACACCGATCTGCACGGCCTCCGCGCAAAAGCGCGACGTCCATGAGCTTGAGGACCGGCTGGGGCGGCTCGCCGTAGCGGTCGATGAGCTCGTCGAGCAGCTCCTGCGACTGCTCGGCGGTGCGCAGCGCCGCGATGCGGCGGTAGATATCCATGCGCTGCTCGCCCGAGGGAATGTAGCTCTCCGGAAGGTTGGCCGAGACTGTGAGGTCTGCCGAGCATTCGGTGCGCTGCGGCGCTTTTTCACCGCGCTGCTCGAGTACGGCCTCTTCCAGGAGCTGCAAGTACATATCGTAGCCGACGCTCATCATGTAGCCCGACTGCTCGGGGCCGAGCAAATTGCCCGCGCCGCGAATCTCAAGGTCGCGCATCGCGATGCGGAAGCCCGAGCCGAACTCCGCGTATTCGCGGATGGCCGTCAGGCGCTTGGCCGCAACCTCGGTGAGGATCTTGCCCGCGCGGTAGGTCATATAGGCATACGCCCGGCGCGCGCTGCGGCCGATGCGGCCGCGTATCTGGTGCAGCTGGGCGAGGCCGAGGCGGTCGGCGTCCTCGATGATGAGGGTGTTGACATTCGGAATGTCGATGCCCGTCTCGATGATCGTCGTGCAGACGAGCACCTGAATTTCTCCGTCCGAGAGCTGCTGCATCACGGACGACAGGCCCTTTTCGTCCATCTTGCCGTGCGCGACGCCGATGGCGACGTCGTCGCCGAGGAGCTTTTTGAGTGTCGCGGCGCAGCGGTCGATGGTCTCGACGCGGTTGTGCATGTAGTAGACCTGCCCGCCGCGCGCGAGCTCGCGCCGGATGGCGTCGGCGATGACGCCCCAGTTATGCTCGAGCACATATGTCTGCACCGGCTGGCGGTCAACAGGCGGGACCTCGATGGTCGACATGTCGCGGATGCCCGAAAGCGCCATGTTGAGCGTTCTGGGGATGGGCGTTGCCGAGAGCGTCAGCGTGTCGACCTGACGCGAGAGCTCCTTGAGCTTTTCCTTGTGTGTTACGCCGAAGCGCTGCTCCTCGTCGATGATGAGAAGGCCAAGGTCCTTGAAGTGCAAACTCTTTTGCAGCAGCGAGTGCGTGCCAATGAGTAAGTCGATCTTTCCCGCGGCGGCATCCTGCAAAATTTGCTTCTTCTGCGCCGGCGTTTTGAAGCGCGAGAGCACTTCGATGCGCACGGGGAACGAGCGGAAGCGGTTCAGCGCCGTCGCATAGTGCTGCTGGGCGAGCACGGTGGTCGGCACCAGGATTGCCGCCTGCTTGCCGTCGAGCACGCACTTCATCACGGCGCGCAGCGCGACCTCAGTCTTGCCGTAGCCGACGTCGCCGCAGAGCAGGCGGTCCATCGGCGTACTGCGCTCCATGTCGGCCTTGATCTCGTCGATGGCGCGGAGCTGATCGTCGGTCTCTTCGTAGTCAAAGGCCTCTTCAAATTCCTTCTGCCACGGGGAGTCGGGCGAGAAGGCGAAGCCAGGACGGCGCTGGCGCTCGGCATAGAGCGCGATGAGACCCTTGGCAAGGCCCTTCGCCGCGGCGCGCGCCTTCGTTTTCGCGCGCGACCAGTCCGTGCCGCCGAGCTTACTGAGCTTCGTGCGTATTTGGCCGTCCTCGTCCTCGCCATGGCCGCCGATGTATTTCGACACCATGTCGAGCTGCGTCGCGGGGACGTATAAGCTGTCGTTGCCCGCGTAGCAGATCTTGATATAGTCCTTGTCCACGCCGTCGACGCGCATGCGCTCGATGCCCGCAAAGCGGCCGATGCCGTGGTGGACATGCACGACGAGATCGCCGGGGGAGAGGTCTTCATAGGACCGCAGCGCGGCGCGGGCCGACGTCTCTTTCTTCGGCCGCGCCTTTGCGCGCTTGCCGGAGAGAGGAGCGGTCAGCTGGCCCTCGGTCAGGATGACGAGCTTTAATTGTGGATATTCGCTGCCCGCGCTCAGCGCGCCGAGGCCGATGACGGTCTCGTGCGGGGCGGGGAGGCGGTCGTTTTTCAAGTTGAGCTGCGCGCGGATGTTCCGCTCTTCCAAAAGGCGCCGGAAGTTTTTCGCGCGCGTTTCGTTGCCGCAGAGAACGAGCACGCCGCAGCCTGCGCCAAGATAGCGCTCCATGTCGCCCGCGGCGGTCTCGAGGCTGCCGCCATACGACGGCAGCGATCGCGCATTCATGCTGAGGATGGCCCGCGGCGGCAGCAGATTGCGCGACGTGGGGAGCGAATCGAGCAGCAGCGCGGGGAACGCACCCATGCGGTGGCTCAATGCCTCCTGACTGAGCGCGAGCGCGGCGAATTCGCCGCACAAAACGCCCTCTTCGATCAGGGGCTTCACGTCCTCGGAGAGCTCCCAGTGGTAGTTCTTGCTGCGTTCCAAAACACGCATGCCGTCGCTGACGGCGATGAGCGTGTCGGGTGAAAGATAGTCGAGCGCGCAGACTTCGTCGGGGTAGCACGCGGCGAGATACCGGTCCATGCCGCCGAGCGGCAGGTCGTTACGAAGCCTCTCGATGTCGCTGCGCAGCGTTTGGACGATGGGGCTGTCTTCGGCCTTTTTCGCAATTTTCTGCGCGGCGCGCCCAAGGCGCTCGAGCATTTTTTCGCGCCCGCCGTCCGAGAGGGCGGGCAGCACCTCTGCCGCGGGCAGGACGGTCAGGGATTTGACATTCTGCGTGCGGCGCTGGGTCGTCACGTCGAATTCGCCCATCGCGTCGACCTCATCGTCGAAAAACTCGACGCGCACGGGCGCGCTCAGCGGCGACCAGACGTCGAGAATGCCGCCGCGCAGCGCGAACTGGCCGACGCCCTCGACCGTTTCCGCGCGCGTGTAGCCGCTTTCGACAAGCTTTTTCGAGAGCGCGTTCAGGTCAAAGCGGTCGCCGAGCGAAATGTCCGTCACCGCGCCGCGCAGCGCGTCGGGCGGGAGCGTTCGCTGCATCAGGCCGTCGACCGTCGCGACCAGGATTGGCGCTTTTCCGGCGGCAAGGCTGCACAGCGAGCCGATGCGCTGCTGCTCCCAGCCGTGGGAGGCGAACACGCGGTCGCGCAGCTGCCATTCGCGCGCGAACAGCAGGCTCACGTCCTCGCCGAGCAGCTCGTGCAGGTCGCCCGCCATGCGGTTTGCCTCGTTTTCATCCGCGCAGACGATCAAAAGCGGGCGCTGTGTCTTGTGCCGCACGGCAGCGGTGAGCTGCGCGCGGTGCACACCCGAAAGGCCCGACACGGCGATGGGCGACGTGCCCGCGTCAAGCGAGAGCAGCAGCTCGCGCACCTCGGGAAGAGATGCGAGCGCTTCGTTGAGTTTGTTCATCCCCTGCGCCATGCCGTATCCCTCCTCCCGCAGCGCGCAAAAGGGCAGATCCGCCGCAGCCGCGGCGGGTCATGCCCGTGGTCGTCAGTCATTTTATTATATAGGCTTTTGGCAAAAAGTCTATGTCGATTTTTTAAATTTTGGCGGCAAAAAGCGTTCAGCCGTTGTAGCGGTTCTGCGCGGCGCTCACGCCGTCGGTGATGATGCACTCCGCCGCGCCGAGCGCGCGGTCGAGCACACCGTCGATGACCTTGCGCTCGCTGGCCGTGAACGGGCCGATGACCCAGTCGACAATGTCGTGCTCCGGCGCGCCGACACCGACCTTGACGCGCGGGAAAGCGTCGGTGCCGAGGTGCGCGATGATGTTCTTAAGGCCGTTGTGTCCGCCTGCGCTGCCGCTGCCGCGCACGCGGAGCTTGCCGAGCGGGAGCGAAATATCGTCGGAGATGACGATGACGTGGTCGGCGGGAATTTTATAGAACCGCGCCGCCTCGCCCACAGCCTCGCCGGAGAGGTTCATGTAGGTCTGCGGCATCATCAAAAGCACATTCGCCCCGCCAAATTCGATGACCTCCGTCAGCGCGCGGAAGCGCAGGCGGTTGCAGCGCAGATCGCGCTTGTCGATCAGACGCTCCGCGGCCATGAAGCCGATGTTGTGGCGGGTGTTTTCATACTGCTTGCCGTAGTTGCCCAAACAGACGAGCAGCCATTCCGGCGGGCCGGATTTTTTGAAAATCATTAGGTGTTCCTCACTTTCCCCGTAAGGGGGAGTTTCTTGCGCGCCCCTGGGCGCGCGGGTGCAGCGCGAAGCGCTGCGGGGGTGTCTCCCATTGGCATGGGAGTGCGCAGTCAAAGGGGATATTCTCTTTCCAAAGAGAATATCCCCTTTGGAACCCCAAGAGAAAGGCGAGGGGAGTCCCCCTCGACCCCCAACATTGCGGGTTTGCAGCTTGAAGAGCTGCACGCGCTGCGCAATGTAAGTGCGGTGTACATGGCTTCGCCATGAATCTTCTGCGAGTCGTTCCCGATTGCAACCGCGCCTTACTATCGTGAGGCGCGAGTGACGTTTGCTCGGCGGCGGACTGCGTGCGAAATAGCGGCATTGCTTCGCTCGCCGCATTGTGGAGACTGGCGGTAGACGGGAATTACTGCGCACTTCTACAAGATGGGCAGAGCGGCACCCGCAAGGGGTGTGCCGCATCCGTAAGGCAGCAGAGCCGCCAACGGCTGCGCAACAGCGGATAATAGGAGTAGAGGCAAATCGTATCGCAATGCTAACGCGGCTTTGCCGCGCGCAGGCATTTTCATTCCGGAGGCATAAAGATTGTTCGAGCTCCAGACTGCCAATCTAATCCCTTTCTCTTGGGGGTCAAAGGGGGATATTCTCTTTCCGAGGAAAGAGAATATCCCCCCTTAACCGCGTCCCCACTTAAGGTGGGGGACAAAATCGTTTTAACGAATTAGTTAAAAAGTTTCGCGATAGAAATTTCCTGATATGTGCTCGATCGCTTCGGCGAACATCGGCGCGACGGTCAGGTACTTGATGCGGGACTTGGCGAGCTCCTCTTCGCCGGCAGGGGCGGGGATGGTGTCGAGCAGGGCCAGCTCTTCGATGCTGCTCGCGGCCAGACGCTCGAGCGCGGGGCCGGAGAGAACGCCGTGGGACGCGCAGGCGTAGACCTTCTTCGCGCCGCCGACCTCAACGATGGCCTTGGCCGCGTTGCAGAGGGAACCGGCGGTATCGACCATGTCGTCGAAGAGGATGCACTCTTTGCCCTCAACGTCGCCGATGACGTTCATGACCTCGCACTGGTTGGCCTTCTGGCGGCGCTTATCGACGATGGCGAGGTTCATGTGCAGCTTCTGGGCGAAGGTGCGGGCGCGGGCGACGGAGCCGACGTCGGGGGAGACGACGACCATGTCCTCGCACACGGAACCGAACTTCTTGGCGTAGTAGTCGACGAAGATGGGGTTGCCGAAGAGGTTATCCACGGGGATATCGAAGAAGCCCTGGATCTGGTTGGCGTGCAGGTCCATCGTCAGCACACGGTCAACGCCTGCGGCGACGAGCATATTGGCCACGAGCTTGGCGGAGATGGGGTCGCGGCTCTTGGCCTTGCGGTCCTGACGGGCATAGCCGAAGTAGGGCATGACGGCGGTGATGCGGCCGGCGGAAGCGCGGCGGCAGGCGTCGACCATGATGAGAAGCTCCATCAAATTGTCGTTGACGGGCTTGCAGGTGGACTGAACGAGGAACACGTCGCTGCCGCGCACGGTCTCGTACAGGGAGACGGAGGCCTCGCCGTCTGCGAAGCTCTTGACCTCGCTCTCGCCGAGCTTGGTGCCGATGATCTTGCAGATGTCCGCTGCCAGTTTGGGGTTTGCGTTGCCGGTGAAAATCTTGATGTCCTTACCGTGAGAGATCATGTTGATGTACTCCTCTGTTTATAAAAATTTTTCTGAAGTTACTTTTTCTCGTGCGCCGCGCGCCACTGTTCCGCCCAGCCGGGCTTGTTGACCTGACGCTCGCGCGCGATGGCGAGGGAATCGGCGGGCACCTCGTCGGTGATGGTGGAGCCGGCGGCGATGTAGCTGCCGTTTCCGACCGTGACGGGGGGCGATGAGGTTTGTGTTGCAGCCGATGAAAGCGTCGTCGCCGATCGTGCAGCGGAACTTTTTAAAGCCGTCGTAGTTCGTCGTGACCGTGCCGCAGCCGAAGTTGATGCGCTCGCCGCAATCGCTGTCGCCGACGTAGGTGAGGTGCGAGATTTTCGTGCCGTTGCCGATGACGCTGTTTTTGATCTCGACAAAGTCGCCGACTTTGACATGATCGCCGATCTTCGAGTTCGGGCGGACATAGGCAAAGGGGCCGACGGTCGTGTGCGCGCCGACGGTGCTCTCATTGAGCTGCGAGGCGTTCACCTCGGTCTCGTCGCCGACCGTGCAGTCGCGGATCATGGCGTTCGGGCCGATGGTGCAGTTCTTGCCGATGACGGTCCGGCCGCGCAGGATCGTTCCCGGCAGGATGACCGTGCCGCTGCCGATCTTGACGCGGGGGTCAATGTAGGTATTGTTGGGGTCCATGATGGAAACGCCCGCGGCAAAGTGCTTGTCGGCGATCTTGCGGCGGCACATGTCCTGTGCGGATCTGAGCTCCTCGTCGTCGCCGACGGGCAAAAAGCCCTTCGTGATCTCCGCCCCCTTGGGGAAGGCGGCGAAGGCGCCGTGCTCCTTGAGCACCTTGCAGCACTCCTTCGCGTCCGCGGAGTAGACCGCGCCGCCGGAGAACACGCCCACGGGCAGCACCGCGCCGTTGACGATGAGCACGCTGCCCTTTTCATCCTTGAGGAGCGTTAAAAGCTCTTCCCCGTGTCTGGCACCGTCGACGTAGACAACATCGGCGTTTTCGGGGACGTAGGGGCGCATCATGTCGTGCGCCCGTTTGTCAGACACAATAAAAAACCGCTCAATGCCCCGCCCCATCAGTTCTTCGACCATCCACGTGAGAATGGGGCAGAACAAAATGGGCCTCAGCATCAGCGGCGTTTTTTCTTTTGTCAGGGTCATATCGTCCGGCATAAAGAGAACTGCCAACTTCTGATCCATCGGAGCTCATCTCCTTTCAATTCTACTCTCTATTAACGACATTATAGCAAAGATGCCCGAAAAATCCACCGTTTCTCACAAAAAAAACAAAAAATTTTTGATTTGGCGGCTTTACTTTTGCATTTTCAAAATTTCGTTTCAAAAGACTGCATTTTAGGTTGAATTCGCAATATTTTTGCGGTACAATGATAAAACTTTCGCGTGGAGGAGGTGCTGTCATGCTGAATATCGTGCTCGTCGAGCCGGAGATCCCGCAAAACTGCGGCAATATCGCGCGCACCTGCGCGGCGACGGGGGCGCACCTGCACCTCGTCAAGCCGCTCGGGTTCGATATTTCCGACCGCGCCGTCAAGCGCGCGGGGCTGGACTACTGGTACCTTGTGGATATCAGCGTGTACGAAAATTTAGCCGACCTTTTTGCAAAGCATCCCGAGGCGGAACGCGACTGCTGGCTCGCCACGACCAAAAGCTCCGCAGGACTACTGCCGGCGGAATTCAAGGACGGCTGCTGGCTCTTTTTCGGAAAGGAGACCGCGGGTCTGCCGGAGCCTTTCCGCGTGGCGCACTATGAGCGCTGCATCCGCCTTCCGATGCGGAAGGAGGCGCGCAGCCTGAATCTATCAAACTCCGTGGCGATCCTGACGTATGAAGCGCTGCGGCAGACGGGCTTTCCCGGTCTCAAGCACGAGGGGGAAATGCTCGAAAAAACGTAAGATCCCAAATTCGTTTTAACTGCGTAACCAAATCGTATGTGTATATTATGAGGAGGAAACAACATGAATTATAACAAGAAGACTGTTCTCGATGTGGACGTGAGCGGCAAGAAGGTGCTGCTGCGCTGCGACTTCAACGTCCCCCAGGACAAGGAGACCGGCGCGATCACCTCGGATAAGCGCATCGTGGCCGCTCTGCCGACCATCCGGTACCTGCTCGACCACGGCGCGGCGGTCATCGCCTGCTCCCACCTCGGCAAGCCCGAGGCCAAGTTTGACAAGTGGGTGAAAAAGCAGACCGAAAAGGGCAAAGACCCCGCAACGCTGACCGAGGAGAAGTGGAAAAAGTCCCTCGACAAGCTGACGCTTGCGCCCGTCGCCAAGCGCCTGTCCGAGCTTTTGGGCAAGGATGTCATCTTCGCGCACGACGTCGTCGGCGAGGACGCCAAGGCCAAGGCCGCGGCGCTCAAGGGCGGCGAGATCATGCTGCTTGAAAACACCCGTTTTGAAGCGGGTGAGACCAAGAACGACCCTGAGCTCGCCAAGGCCCTTGCCTCGATGGCGGAGCTGTACGTCTCCGACGCGTTCGGCACGGTGCACCGCGCGCACGCGTCCACCGCGGGCGTGGCCGCCTATCTTCCCGCCGTGTCGGGCCTGCTCGTTGCCAAGGAACTTGAGGTCATGGGCAAGGCGCTCGACGATCCCAAGCGCCCGTTCGTCGCGGTGCTCGGCGGCGCAAAGGTCAGCGATAAGATCGCCGTCATCAACAACCTGCTCGAAAAGGCCGACACCGTCATCATCGGCGGCGGCATGGCCTACACGTTCGCCAAGGCGCAGGGCGGCGAGATCGGCAAGTCCCTGCTCGAGGAAGACAAGTGCGCCTACGCGCTCGAGATGATCGAAAAGGCCAAGGAAAAGGGCGTCAAGCTCCTGCTGCCGGTGGATACCGTCGCGGCGACGGAGTTTGCCGCCGACGCAGAGCCCCACGTCGTCGACGCGATGCACATCCCCGCGGATATGATGGGCATGGACATCGGCCCCAAGACCGTCGAGCTCTTCTGCGCGGCGACCAAGGGCGCGGGCACGATCGTGTGGAACGGCCCCATGGGCGTTTTTGAGTTCCCAACCTTTGCGACCGGCACGAAGGCCATGGCCAAGGCGCTCGCCGAGAGCGGCGCGGTCACGATCATCGGCGGCGGCGACAGCGCGGCGGCAGCCGAGCAGCTCGGCTTTGCCGACAAGATCACGCACATCTCCACCGGCGGCGGCGCGTCGCTCGAGTTCCTGGAAGGCAAGGAATTACCGGGCGTTGCGTGCCTTTAGACAAGTGAGAAAAATCTCTATTGATTTTCATATATTCGCATAGATCTTAGATTTAGACAGTAACAGGAGAAAAGACCCAATATGAATCGCAGATACCGTAAAACCATCATCGCAGGCAACTGGAAAATGAACAAGACCCCCAGCGAGACCAAGGCCTTTGCCGAACAGTTCAAGGCCATCCTTCCCAAAACCAAATGGTGCGACATCGTCGTGTGCGCGCCCACGGTCGACCTTTCTGCCGCCGTGCGCGCGCGTTCAAGGACAGCCGCATCGCCGTCGGCGCGGAGAACGTCTACTTTGAAAAGAGCGGCGCCTACACCGGCGAGATTTCCGCCGACATGCTCGCCGACCTCGGCGTGCGCTATGTCATCGTCGGCCACAGCGAGCGCCGCGCGCTCTTCGGCGAGACGGACGAGATTGTCAACAAAAGGTCCTCGCCGCGCTCGAGGCGGGGCTGAACCCCATCATCTGCGTGGGCGAGAGCCTTGCCCAGCGCGAGATGGGCGTGACGATGGAGCTCATCGCGCTGCAGGTCAAGTCCGCCCTCGCGGGCGTGAGCGCCGAGCAGATGCGCCGCTGCGTCATCGCCTATGAGCCCATCTGGGCCATCGGCACCGGCAAGACCGCCACGGGCGAGCAGGCGGCCGAGGTCTGCACCTATATATCCGCTCACTCATCCGCGCGCAGTACGGCGCGCGCATCGCCCGCAGCGTGACCATTCAGTACGGCGGCTCGATGAAGGGCTCGAACGCCCACGAGCTGCTCTCGCACGAGGACATCGACGGCGGCCTGATCGGCGGCGCTTCGCTCGACCCCAAGGCGCTGATGGAGATCGTCCACGCTGCCAACCAGGAGTAAGGAGGAAAATCGATGAATAAGACTCCCACCACGCTGATCATCATGGACGGCTTCGGCCTGTCCAACGATACCGTCGGCAACGCGGTGCGCGCGGCCAACACCCCCGTGCTCGACGGCCTTTTTGCCGAGTATGCCCACACGACGCTCCAGGGCCTCCGGTCTTGACGTGGGCCTGCCCGCGGGCCAGATGGGCAACAGCGAGGTCGGCCATACCAACATCGGCGGCGGCCGCGTCGTGTTCCAGGACCTGCCGCGCATCACCCGCTCGATCGAGGACGGCACGTTCTTTGAAAATCCCGCCTACAACAAGGCGATGGACGACTGCATTGAAAAGGGCTCTGCGCTGCACCTTTACGGTCTGCACTCCACCGGCGGCGTGCACTCCACGCTCGACCACCTCTACGCGCTTTTAAAGATGGCGCACATCAAGGGCTTAAAGCGCGTGTATATCCACGCCTTCCTCGACGGGCGCGACACGCCCCCGACCTCCGGCCGCGACTTTGTCGCAAAGACCATGGAAAAGTGCCGTGAGCTCGGCGTCGGCAAGATCGCGACCGTTATGGGCCGCTATTACGCGATGGACCGCGACAAGCGCTGGGACCGCCTCGAGAACGCCTACGACGCGCTCGTTTACGGCGAGGGCGTGCAGGACAGCGACCCCATTCACGCCATCGAGGAGAGCTATAAAAACGGCGTGACGGATGAATTCGTCGAGCCCATCGTCTGCGACAAGGACGGCATGATCTCCGACAACGACTCGGTCATCTTCTTCAACTACCGCCCCGACCGCGCCCGCGAGATCACCCGCGCCTTCGTCGATCCCGCGTTCGACGGCTTCCAGCGCGAGTATTTCCCCGTCACCTACGTCTGCAACACCGAGTACGACGCGACGATGCCGAACGTGCTCGTCGCCTTCCCGCGCATCAGCGTGAAAAACGGCCTTGGCGAGTATCTGAGCAAGATGGGCATGACCCAGCTGCGCATCGCCGAGACCGAGAAGTACGCACATGTCACGTTCTTCTTCAACGGCGGCGTCGAGGACCCGTATCCCGGCGAGGACCGCGTACTCGTCGCGTCCCCGAAGGTCGCGACCTACGACCTCCAGCCCGAGATGAGCGCCTACGAGGTCGCGAGCAAGTGCGTCGAGCGCATCGAGTCCGGCAAGTACGACGTCATCATCCTGAACTTTGCCAACTGCGACATGGTCGGCCACACCGGCGTCTTCGACGCGGCCGTCAAGGCCGTCGAGACCGTGGACGAGTGCGTCGGCAGGGTCGTGGACGCGACGCTCAAGATGGGCGGCATCGCCATGATCACCGCCGACCACGGCAACGCCGAGCAGATGCTGCAAGCCGACGGCAAGAGCCCGATGACCGCGCACACGACGAATGTCGTGCCCTTCATCCTCTGCGGCGCGGGCACCGAGCTGCGCCCCGGCCGTCTCGCCGACATCGCGCCGACGATCCTCGACGTGATGGGCCTTGAGCAGCCCGCGGAAATGGACGGCAAGACGCTGATCGTCCGCTAAAAAATCGAATCTGCCATGTTTAGAAAAAGCTCTGACGGTACACACTACCGTCAGAGCTTTTTTGCTCGCAATTTCGCACGAGCCGCAAAGCGGCGGAAAGGATGAAACATGGCAGGATCGAACGGCCGCGCAAAGCGGCACTTCTTCGGCGGGACGGGCTTATACATAGCCCTGTTCCTCGGTGTGACGGCGCTGGCCGTCGCGGGCTATTGGACGCTGCTGCCGAAAAATACGACGGACAAGGACGCGGAGAACGTCTCCTCACAGGTAGAACTCCCCGTGCAGGACGAAACGCCGCAGATGCCGGAGGCGGAGCTGCCGCAGGAGGCGGCAAAGCCGGCAGAGCCGGTGGAGGAGCCGCCCGAGGACCTCATCGTGATGGATGAGGCCACGGGCGTGGAGGACACCGTCCCCGCGATGGAGAGCGAGACGGACGCGCAGCCCGTCGCCCCGCGGCTCGTGGTCGCGCCGCTCGTGGGGGGAGGAGGTCGCGGCGTTTTCGGTCGACGAGCTTACGTATAACGAGACGCTTGGCGACTGGCGCACGCACGACGGCATCGACATCGCCGCCGAGGTCGGCACGCAGGTGATCGCCGCGTGCAGCGGCGTTGTGACGGCGGTGCGCGACGACGACATGATGGGCACGCTCGTGACCATCGCGCACGACGACGGGTACGAGACGACGTACGCCAATCTCCGCAGCTCGCCGGGCGTCGGCGAGGGGCAGTATGTCTCCGCGGGCGAGGTCATCGGCGCGGTGGGCAGCAGCTCGATCGCCGAGTTCTCGATGCCGGCGCATCTGCACTTTTCGGTCAGCAAAGATGGGGTACCCTGCGACCCAGCAGAATTTCTAAATTAAAAATAGAGGCCGCTCAGTCATGGCTGAGCGGCCTCTATTTTTAGGGAGATCACAGCCCGCTGCGCGCATAAATCGCCCGCCAACGGCGGGCGATTTCCACACTTGCGGGCTGAGAGGTGTTTTTTGTCACGCACATGTCGCGACAAAAAACGATTTCAATTTATTTCGCGCCGTGCGCGGCGCGAAAGTCTGCGACGCGTTTTGGCGTGATTTGCGGGAGTTACTCCTTTTTCGCCTTGGGGACGGGAGAGAGCTCGTTGAGCAGGGTGAAGCCTAAGATCAGGGCGCCGCCGATGACTTGCATTGCGGTCATGCTCTCGCCGAGCAGGGTGACGGAGACGAGGACGGCGACGAGGGGGTCGATGTAGCTCAAAATCGCGGCCTCCTGTCCGGGAAGCTCCTTGAGCGACGAGAAGTACAGGCAATACGTGATGCCCGTGTGGACAAGGCCGACGATGAGAAGGTTCACCCAGCCGACGGCGTTCAGCGAGCTGAGTGTGATGCCATTTGTCGAGAGCACGTAGGGGATGAGCACGACGATGGCGGACAAAAACTGCAAAAACGTGCGGTGGATGCCCTCGACCTGATGGATGGACTTGTTGAGCAGGATGACGGTCGCGTAAAACACCGCCGCGCCGAGGCCGAAGAGAATGCCCTTGAGGTCATCCGACCCACGCGTGTCACCAATGCCGGTGATGAGCACAAGGCCGAGCGTGGACATCACAAAGCAGAGAAATTTCTTCCCTGTCAGCTTTTCATGGAAGAGGATGGGGCAGACGAGCGTGACGATGACGGGCGCGAAGTAATAGCTCAGTGTGGCGACGGAAACGCTCGTATAGCGGTAGGCCTCAAATAAAAGGATCCAGTTGACGCCCATCGCCGCACCGGAGAGAAGCAGCAGCGGCACCTCCTTTTTGATGCGCGCGAAGGGGATCTTCTGCCTGCTGACAAGTAAGTATACGCCGATCAGCAGCGCGGCCAGCACGGCGCGGTACAGCGCCAGCTCGCCGGACGAGACGGGAATATTGCGCACAAAAAGCCCCAGCGTGCCGAAGACGGTCATCGCTACGACAAGCAGGAGACGGGGGTCGGCCTTTTTCATAAAAATTCCTCGCGATCTGACAGAACATGCAAATGGTAGTTGCCGACTATCATAGCACGCGGACTTCCCGCCGTCAATCGGGAAAGTAGAAAGAGAGGGGCCGCCCAAAAGAAAACCTTTCGGACGGCCCGGAGGAGAGAGATGGGAGCGCTAACGCGTCAATACGCGGAGCAAAACAGCAAATTCGCCAAGCCCGAACACGGACAGAAACGCCACGCCGCGAAGCTGCGGCTTTTTGACGTGGAGCGGCGTGATGTACAGTACGCCAAGCAGGAACAGCCCCAGCGCGTAGACGACCGCGCAGTTCAGGGCAAAGCGCAGCGAGAGCAGGTAGAAGAGCGGTGCGAGCACGGCGCTCGCCGTGACCGGCACGCCGAGGTAGTAGGCGCGGTGCTCGCTCATCTGGTTCTGCCGCTCCTCCTCCGTCACGTTGAAGTAGGCGAGGCGGATGAGCGCGCAGAGCGCGAAAAACGACATCGTCGCAAGGAACCAGAGCCTATCGCAGTCCATGCTCCAGCCGATGGCGGCGGGCAGCACGCCGAAGCAGACAAGGTCGTTGAGCGAGTCGATCTGGATACCGAAGCGCTTTTCCTGTTCGGTGCGGTCCTTTTTCGTGCGGGCGATGCGCCCGTCGAAGGCATCGAGCAGCCCCGCGAGCATCAGGCACAGCATGGCGTCGAGAGGCTCGTTTTGCGCGGCGGAATAGAGGCCGCCAAGCCCCAGCAGCAGCGAGAGATAGGTTGCGATCACGGTGTAGTCGTAAACTCCGATCATAAAAAAACCGTCCGATCCTTTTGGATTGCAGCACCATTATACCAGACGGCGGCGGGGAAGTATCGCTAAAATGCTGACAAGGTTATTGGCTGTGGTGTGAACGCTCGATGACGCGCGCAAAGCGCGCTTCGTCGTAGATGACCGGCACGGGGTAGACGGGGTTCGCCTCCTGCGCGGCCCAGGTGGCCATGAGGGGGATGTCCTCTTTGCGGATGCAGTCGAAGCGGTCGGGAATGCCCATGCGGGCGTTCATCGCGCGGATTTCGGCGATGAACGCCTTGGCGCGCACCTCCTCCGTGTCGCCCTTGAGGCCAAGGAGCCCGGCAAGGCGCGCAAGGCGCGGATAGGCCGCTTTGCCGTAATCTTCGAGCACGAGAGGGAGAAGCACCGCGTTTGCAAGGCCGTGGGGTACGCCGTAGAGCCCGCCGAGCGTGTGCGCGATGGCGTGCACGTTACCGACGCTTGCGCGCGTGAACGCCGCGCCTGCGTCGAACGAGGCCTGCAGCATCGCCGCGCGGTCGGGGAGCGACGTGCCGTCGCGGTACGCGCGCTCCAAATGCGTGAAGATGGTCACGACGGCGTTTTCCGCGAGCAGGCGCGTTTGCTTCGTGTTGTAAAAGCGGCTCAGGTACGCCTCGACCGCGTGCGTCAGCGCGTCCATGCCGGTCTCCGCCGTGATGTGTGGAGGCAGCCCGACGGTCAGCACGGGGTCTAAGATCGCGTAGCGTGGAATGAGGCAGAGGTCGGAGATCGCATACTTGTGGTGGTCACTGCCGGTGACAACGGCGGCGATGGTCGTCTCCGACCCCGTGCCCGCCGTCGTGGGCACGGCGATGAGCGGCGGAATGCGGCGGCGGACCTTTAAGAGTCCCACAAGCTGCGAAAGCGGCTTGTCCGGCCGCGCGAGGCGCGCCGCAGCGGCCTTGGCTGCGTCCATCGGCGAGCCGCCGCCGATGACGAGAAAGCAGTCGCAGCTATCAATCTTGTACTGCGCGGCGATCTTTTCGACCGTTTCGACCGACGGATTCGGCTCGACCGAGGAGAAGATGGAGAGCAGGATGTCCTGCTCGTCAAGTTTTTCCTGCAAGGCGCGGAAGTGCTCGTCCGCGCACTGGCGGCGGCTCGCGATGACGAACGGGCGGCGCAGGCCGTTTTCGCGCAGAATGTCTGCGGCGCGAAGAAGGCTCCCCTCGCCTGAAAAGACCTCCGGCGTGCGCCAGGGGAGAAAGCGCGCGCCGACGGCAAAGCAGCACTGGAACGCGCGGCAGAAAAACGTGTTCATAGGACTTCTCCTCTTCCGAAAAATACAGACTCAGTATACCACGGAAAAACGCGCAAAAAAAGGGCTGCGCGAATGCGCAGCCCTTCTATATGCTTTCTGAACGGCTTACTCCTCGTCGTCCTCGGTCTCGATGATGCCGTAGCCGCCGTTGTTGCGGCGATAAACGACGCAGATCGCATCGCCGAAATCGGTGTTGCGGAAGACGAAGAAGCTGTGGCCCAGCAGGTTCATCTGCAAAATGGCTTCCTCCACGCTCATGGGCTTGACGGTGAAGCGCTTGGTGCGCACGATGTCGAACGCGCCCTCCTCGTGGGCCTCGAACTCCTCGGGCAGCTCCGGCAGCACGGCCTCGGCGCGCAGGTTCTTGGCAAGGCGGGTCTTGTTCTTGCGGATCTTGCGCTCGATCTGAGCCGTGGCCTCGTCGATCGCGCCGCGCATGTCGCCGTCCGGGTCCTCACATACCGCGCGGAACAGCGTGCCGTTGGCGCCGCGGAGCATGATCTCGGCGACACAGCGGTTCTTCTTCTCGACGGAGAAGGTGACAGAAGCCTCGGGGCTCCTCCTTGAAAAACTTCTCGAGCTTGCCGACCTTTTTCTCGGCATAGGCCTTGACGGAATCGTTCAGGGAGACTTTTTTTGCAGGTGTAGGTGAATTTCATAGTGTTGGCTCCTTTCGTTGGTGAGGAAGGAAAGAGAGGGCGAAGGGCTCTTCTGTTTCCTTTTCTATATCATAGCACAAATGAACGAAAATTTCAAATGAACGATATATGAATTGAGCATTCTTGTACATATTGACAAAATATAAGGCGCACGACGCGAATTGACAAAAGGCGGCAGAATGCGGCAAAAGCTCCCATTGACGTTTTGGCGGACGGGCGGTATCATAAGCCTCGGAAGCTTTCCAATATCCCACCCATTTGAGCCGCGGGCCATCTTGGCCGGCGGCTCCTTTTTATTTCACGCAAGAAAAAGCGCCCTCAACGGGCGCTTCAATAATGTTCTCTTTTTAGTTGCTGACGTCATAGAATGTCTTTTCTCCCGGCGTTACATAGCCGAGCTGATCGCGGGCAAGCTCCTGCAAAAACTCAGGGTCGTCGGCCTTTTCGAGCGCCGAGGCGAGCGCGTCGTTCTCCTGCTTGGCAGCGTCAAGATCGCTCTGCAGCGCGGTGAGCTGGCTGCGCGCATCGTCGATCTGGCTCCGCAGATGAATGAGCTGCACCCCTACCAGTGCGATCAGAATTGCGATGACGAGCATCGTGAGAAGGCTGGTGCGCTTTTTGCTTTTTTTGGCCTGCTCTGTCATGCCGATGAGCCTCCTTTTTCCTTGCGCGGCGCAGCGAATAACGGGCGCGGCGCTCATACGACTTTATTATAAGCCGGTTTCTGGAAAAAAGAAAGTATCTTTTGCAAAGTTTGGCAAGTTTACCATAAACTTTTTGGAGCCACCGCAGCGGCGCCGCCGCTAATCGCGCAAAGGAGAACAGCACCTCCGCCCAGAAGGCCCATAGCGGACGGAAAAGCCGTGCGCAGAGCGTGAAGTAGCTCACCGCGCCGAGCAGCACCGAGAAGAGCATATAGAGCCGCAGCTCGCCCCCGCCGATGCGCAGCGCGAAGAGAAACGTCAGCAGCGCGAACGCCGCGCAGTAGAGGAGATCGAGCGCGCTCGTGAAGCGCCGCTTCGTCGCCCGCCGCAGCCGCACGGCGCGCAGCAGGTCATAGAGGAGAGAAAGGATGAAGCCGAGCAGGAGCGAGGCGAGAAAGCACCGCGCCTGCTCGGAGAGCGACACGCCCACGGTGCCTCAACCCCGAACAGGCGCGAGAGCAGGCCGCCGCGGCTTGACGGCGCATCCTCAAAGGCGATGGCGTCAATGCGCCCGTCGACATGCAGCTCGCCGCCGTCGAGGCTCAGCTTGCCGATGTGCAGGCTGTCGCCCGTGACAACGAGCACGCCGAGCGACGTGTTCATCACGATCTCGGTCTCATCGAAGCGGTCGACATCCTCTACGCCGGAGACCGTCAGGCTCTCGCGGCCGGATAATTCGATGAGCTGGGGAGAAGCGGGGGAAGTGTCGTAAGTCATAGTCAGAACCCGTCCTTTCGCTTTGGGCGCAAAGAAAGCGCCCTCCATACGATAACGTATGAAGGGCGCACCCAAAATAGTACGGTTTACTGTGCGTTTACTTCGCGGTAGAGGAGCGAGGCCCCGCTCTTGCCGGCGGTCTCGGATACATCGAGCACCTCGACCGCGAGCACGCGCTCGCCGAAGTGCAGCGCGATCACGTCGCCGGCCTTCACGTCGTACGACGCGCGGGCGACCTTGCCGTTGACGGTCACGCGGCCGCCGTCGCAGGCTTCGTTGGCCACGGTGCGGCGCTTGATAAGGCGCGAGACCTTGAGATATTTGTCAAGACGCATGGAATTCGTCTCCTTTTCGGAAAAGTGCGGGATCAAAGGGACTCCACCAACTCAAACGGCGGCGCATCGCGCCGCCGTTTTGATGATGAAAGAGCTTGACTGGGGAATTACTCCGCAACAGCGTCCTTGAACGCCTTACCAGCCTTGAAGGTCGGGACCTTGGAAGCGGCGATGGTGATGCTCTCCTTGGTCTTGGGGTTGCGGCCGGTGCGCTCAGCGCGGTGCTTGGTCTCGAAAGAGCCGAAGCCGACGAGCTGGACCTTCTCGTCGTTCTTCAGAGAGTCGATAATGGTGTCGAGGGCAGCGTTGATCACAACCTCGGACTCCTTCTTGGAAATGCTGGCTTTTTCCGCCACGGCAGCAATGAGTTCAGTCTTGTTCATCGTTTGATCCTCCTGAATAGTGTCCGGAGACGGGGCCTCCGGGGTGTATATGAGCAAAAAGCGTTGCCGCTTTTGGTCATCTGAGTTGTTCCTTGGCGTTGTTCCACAGCGCCATCAGCTCATCGAGCGGGAGAGCGGATATATCCTCGCCGCGCGCATTCACCGTCTCTTCCACCTTGCGGAAGCGCGCGATGAATTTTTCGCAGGTCTTTGAAAGCGCCGCCTCGGGGTCGACGCCGCAGAAGCGGCCGACCTTGACGGCAGCAAACAGCACGTCGCCGAGCTCTTCTTCAAAATTCGTGCCGCTTTCGACGGCGGAGCGCAGCTCCTGCGTCTCCTCGTCGAGCTTGTCGAGCGCGCCGGAGACATCGGGGAATTCAAAGCCCGCCTTCGCGGCCTTGCTCTGCAGCTTGTCCGCCCGCCAGAGGGCGGGGAGTGAACGGGCGACGGAATCCATCGCGTCGGCCGTGGTGCGCTGGCCCTTTTCCTGCCGCTTGAGCTTGTCCCAGTTGACGAGCACCTGCTCGCTGTCGTCCGCCCGCGTGTTCGAAAACACGTGCGGGTGGCGGAAGATGAGCTTTCGCACCACGTGGTCGGTCACATCGTCGGTCGTGAAGCGGCCGGCTTCCTCTTCCATGTGGATGTTGAAGAGCACCTGCATCAGCACATCGCCGAGCTCTTCTTTCATCAGCTCGGGATCATCGAGGTCAAAGGCCTTCGGCGGCCTCAGGCTTCTTCAAGGAAGTTGCGGCGGTTCGACTCGTGCGTCTGCTCGCGGTCCCACGGGCATCCGTCCGGCGCGCGCAGAATGCGCAGGATGTCAACAAGGTCGTCATATGTGTAGACAGCTTTCTCAGGATAATTTATCATATATTCCCTCTCATTGCAAGGTGTTTTGCGCAATTTCCCTGATTTTTCAGGGGTTTTCAGCGCACGTGCAGGATGCGGGCGAGCTTTTCGCCCTTGGGCAGCAGCGCGAGGTCGTCGCGCGTGACGATCCGCAGTGCGAGGACAAGCGCGACGTACACGATGACCGCCAGCACGACCGCAAGGCCGACGTTCACGATTTGCGTCGTGGTCGCGCCGCCAAGCGCGATGTGGGCGGCGAAGAAGCGATAGGAGAATCTGGCGCACACGGCCATCACAAGCGACGCGACGAGGGGCTTTGCAAAGACCTTGAAGTAATTCGGCTTATCCTCCATCGTGCGGTAGACGAAAAAGAGGTTGAGCGACGATACGATCACAAAGCACACGAGCGTGCCGAAGGGAGCGGCGTGGATGTTGATGGACGGCACGGCGGTGAGGTTGTAGTTGAAGATGATCTTCACCACGCCGCCGATGAGCATTGTGAAAACGGGCACATGCACGCGGCCGTAGGACTGCAGGATGGAGTTTGAAATGAGCATCAGGCAGACGAACATGCTCGCGATGCCGAGCACGGCTAAAAGCGAGCCGCCGAGCTCGCTGTCATAGCGCGGGTAGCAGAGCTTCATAATGGGCTCGGCCAGCGCCCAGAGGCCAAGGCCCATCGGGAAGGCCATCAGCCCCGTGACGCGCAGCGACGAGTTGATGACGCGGGACGTGTGCACGCGGTCGTTGCGCGCAAGGGAAGCCGACACCGTCGGGATGACGGAGATCGTCAGCGCCGTCATCATCGACGACGGCAGGTTGTAGAGGTTCATGCCCGAGGAATACGTGCCGTAGAGGTGGCGCGTCTCCTTGAGCGTGTAGCCCAGCGCGTTCTGGAGCTGACCCTGCACGAGCGACGTGTCGATCAGCGTGATGATCGACACCATCGAGGCCGACAGCGTGATGGGGATGGCAATCGAGAGCAGGCGCTTCAAGATCGCGCCGGAGGCATCCGGCGTGTCTGTGCCCGGGGTGCGCGGGCGGTGGCGTAAGTAGTCGATGAGCATGTAGACGAGCGCGAGCACCGAGCCGACCGTCACGCCGACGATGGCCGCGGCCGCGGCGATGTAATCCTCGTACCCAAGGCTCACGACATACATCGAAAGGCCAAGGCCGATGAAGAGCTTGCTGACCGCCTCGATGATCTGCGAGACGGCGGTCGGCGTCATGCGAAAGCTCCCCTGCGCAAAGCCGCGGAACGCGGCAAGGCAGCCGACGCACACAACGCCCGGGGCAAGCGCCTTGATACCGTAGGCGGCGTTCGGGTTATTGAGAAGCGCCGCGCACTTCTCGTTGCCGAACCACATGATGACAAACGAGAGGACACCGAGCGTTAAAAACGCGGCGAACGACACCTTGAGCACGCGCCGCGCCTGACGCTCGCGCCCGAGCGTCTTCGCCTCCGAGATCATCTTCGAGAGCGCCACGGGAAGTCCCGCGGTCGAGATGGTCAGAAGCACGGCATAGATGTTGTAGGCGTTGTTGAAGTCGGCGTTGCCCGTCTCGCCCAGAATGTTCGCGAGCGGGATTTTGAAGAGCGCGCCGATGATCTTCACGATGACGACGCCGGCGGCCAACACCGCCGCGCCGCCGAAAAAGGACTGCTTCTTTTCCGTAGCCATTAAAATTTCGACCTTTTCCTTTTCGCTGAAATAAACTGTTTTACAGCCGCTCAAGGCAGCCGAGGATGAGCGAGGAGAAATGCGGGGCCGACTGCTCCGCCATCTCGTTGACCTCCTCGCCGGAGAGCGGCTGGGGCAGCACGCCCGCGGCCATGTTGGCGCACAGCGTCACGCCGAGGATCTCATACCCGCAGTGCGCGGCGGCGATGGCCTCCGGCACGGTGGACATGCCCACGGCGTCCGCGCCGAGCACGCGCGCAGCGCGCACCTCGGCGGGCGTTTCGAACTGCGGGCCGGGGAAGTACATGTAGACGCCCTCGCGCAGCGTGAGGTCCTGCTCCCTGGCGACTTCCTTCGCGAGCTCGCGCAGGCGGGGAGAGTAGACATTGGACATATCGGGGAAGCGTGTGCCGAACTCGTCGATATTCGGCCCCCAGAGCGGGCCAAAGTCGAAAAGCTTGATGTGATCGGAAATGAGCATCAGGTCGCCTGCTTGGTAATCGGTGTTCACCGCGCCCGCGGCGTTCGTCACGATCATCGTCTTTGCGCCGAGTAAGCGGATGACGCGGCAGGCGTAGGCGGCGTCCTCCATCGTGTAGCCCTCGTAGCAGTGCATGCGGCCCTGCATGACCGCCACGCGCTTGCCGCGCAGCTCGCCGAAAACAAAGCGGCCCTCGTGGCCCGGCGCGGTGGACGCGCGGAAGTGCGGGATGTCCGCATAGTTCACGCAGGTGCGCGCCTCGACGCGGTCGCCGAGAAAGCCCAGGCCGCTGCCGAGAACCAGCAGTACCTCGGGACGGAAATCGCCGAGGTGAGACGCGATCATATCTGCGCTCTCGCAGTAATCATCATAGGTGAAGTGCGGCTTGACCGCATCGGCGGTAAAGAAATCACTCTTATTCATCGTTATTCTCCTTGTTCGGCGTAAAAGCGGGCGAAGTCCATCAGGTTCGCGCGTCGCTTTTCGGGCCGGTCGATGTATTCGCGCGGGTATTTGGCGTTGAACGCGCGGCGGATCTGCCCGCCGCCGACCATCTTGGTCGAGCCGCCCGCGCCGAGCGAAAGGATGGAGTGCAGCTCTTCCATGATGTAGATGTTGTAGAGCCCCGTGCCGCCGGGCTTCGTCCAGCCGACGTTTTCAAAGCTGCCGGACATGTACTTCTGGCGGTAGAGATAATAGGGGGCAAAACCATGTTTACGCAGCGTGGGGTCGGCATAGTCCAGCATTTGCGCGACCTCGTCCGCGCCGGGGATGCGGCTGCCTTCGAGCATGATGCGGCTGCCCTTTTTGAGCGACAGCGTGTGCACCGTGATGTTGTCCGCGCCCATCGAGATGACCTCGTCGAGACTCCTTGCAAAGCCCTCGGGCGTGTCCTCGGGCAGACCCGCGATCAAATCCATGTTGACGTGCGGGAAATTCGCGTTTTTCACCTGCTCCATCGCGCGGCGGATGTCGTCCGCCGTGTGGCGGCGGCCGATGGCCGCGAGGACGTTGTCCTCCATCGTCTGGGGGTTGATGGAAACGCGCGTGGTGTTGTGCGCGCGCAGCACGCGCAGCTTTTCTTCGTCGATCGTATCGGGACGGCCCGCCTCGATCGTCAGCTCGGCGAGATTACCGAAGTCAAAATTCTGCTCCAATTTCGTGAGCAGACGGTCCATCTGGTCGGCGGTCAGCGTGGTCGGCGTGCCGCCGCCCATGTAGAACGACTTGACGTTCAGCCCCAACTCGCGCACGAGCTGCCCCGCCGCGGTGATCTCGTCGAAAAGCGCCTCTAAATACGGCTCGACGAGCGAGAACGACTTTTCGACGCTCTGCGCCACAAAGCTGCAATACGCACACCGCGTCGGGCAGAACGGGATGCCGACATAGAGCGAGATATCGTTCGGCTCCAGCTCCGCCGCCGCGCGGATGCCGGCGTCTGCCGCCTCAATGGCGAGGCGGGCGCGCGCGGGCGTGACGCAGTAGAGCTCCTGCAATTCCTTTTCCGCACGTTTTTTGCCGCCCTCGCGGATGAGCGAGAGCGCGACCTTGCTGGGCCGCACGCCGGTCAGGCTCCCCCACGCGGGGGAGATGCCGAGCAGGTCTTTCGCCGCGCCGAAAAAGCTGATGCCGACGGCGTGGCGGCGCTGTCCTTCTTTTTCATACTCCGTGCCGGAGAGGGGATAGTCGTAGCTGTGGGCGGCGGACTTGCCGTCCATGCCCAGCTCCGTCGTCACCTGCACGCGCTCATCCTCTTCGGTGAGCGTCACGCGCGCCCAGCGCGTGTCGACGGTTTTGTTGACCGTGCCGTAAACGGGCTTTTCGCCGGGGAAGAGCGTGAGTAAGCTCTGCTCCAGCGCGTATTTTTCATCATGCCCAATGAGCTCAAGTTTCATGTGGTTTCGTGTCCTTTATCGCAGCGCATGGCGCAGATACGGGTTCATCGCCTTTTCACGCGCGAGCGTTGTGGAATTCATGTGGCCGGGGTAAACAGTGTAGTCGCCTTCGATCTGGGCGAGACGGCGCAGCGAGGCGAGCATCTGCGCGTCGTTGCCGCCGGGGAGGTCGGTGCGGCCCATCGAGCCCGCAAACAGCGTGTCGCCGGGGAACATCGCGTCGCCGACCAGCAGCGTTACGCCGCCGAGCGTGTGGCCCGGCGTGGCGAGCACCTTGATCGTCAGCGAGCCGAGCGGCAGCGAATCGCCCTCGCCATAGTATTTGAGATCGGGGACGAGGTCGGCCATCGGGTAGTGGTAGATGCCGGTGGAGTGGGCGTCGGCCTCGCCGATGTAGACGGGCACATCCGGCAGCGCCTTTTTGAGCGCAGGCACGGCGAGCGTGTGGTCGCGGTGTCCGTGGGTCAGGAGAATGTATTTGAGCGTGACGCCCTCGCTTTTGACGAGCGCGAGCAGTCTTTCCGCCTCGTCGCCCGGGTCGATGAGCGCGGCAAGCTTCGTTTCCTCGTCGATGAGCAGGTAGCAATTCGTCTGCAGGGAGCCGACGACGGTGGTGATGACTTTCATGAAGAAATAACCCCTTTCTTTACTGCTTTTTCGGTGCGTCTAAGTCGGCGGAGTCCACGATCAGCGTGAACGGCCCGTCGTTGAGCGATTCGACCTCCATGTAGGCGCCGAATTCGCCGGTTTCAACATGGTAGCCCTTTTCGCGGCAGATCTCTACGAACTTTTCATACATCGGGATGGCGATCTCAGGCCGCGCGGCGCTTAAAAATTCGGGACGGCGGCCCTTGCGGCAGTTGCCGTAGAGCGTGAACTGCGAAACGATAAGAAGCTCGCCGCCGACATCGTCGAGGGAGAGGTTGATCTTGTCGTTCTCGTCGTCAAAAATGCGCAGCGAGCAGAGCTTGTCCGCCATCTTGCGGCATTTTTCTTCCGTGTCGTCAGGCGCAACGCCCAGCAGGATCAAAAAGCCCCTGCCGATCTTGCCCTTGAGCTCTCCGGCGATCGTAACGGAGGCGTGTTTAACCTTAGTCAATACTGCTCGCATGATGATTCTCCTTTTTATCCCCAAAGGGGGAGTGTTTTGATCCCCACTGCCGTGGGGAGCGCGGGTCAAGGGGGGTATTCTCTTCTCGAAGAGAATACCCCCCTTTGTATCCCCCAGAGAAGGACGAGGGGAGTTCCCCTCGACCCCGACATTGTGAGTTTGTAGCTTGAAGAAGTGCTCAGCCTGCGGAATCGGGTGCCTGCCAAGTGATGAATCTAAACGACTTGGTGTGCTTCTATCTTCGCTGCCGCTTTGCCTGCGATTCGTTACCCTTTAGCAATCTCCGTCTACTTCGGATTGGTGCAATCTTGTGCTTGCCTGCCAAGGCGGCATTGCTGACGCTCGCCGCGATATCGTATTATCGGTAGACGGCGATTAGGCTGCACTTGCGCAAGATCAGCAGAGCGGCACCCGCAAGGGGTGTACCGCATCCGTAAGGTGGCAAAGCCGCCAACGGCTGCGCAACAGCGGGTAGTAGAAGCAGAGGCAAATCGTCTTGCAAAGCTGACGCGGCTCCGCCGCACGCAGGCAGTTGCATTCCGGAGGCATAAAGGTTGTTCGAGCTTGGGGCTGCCAATCAGACGCCTTTCTTTTGGACGGTCACACCGCCCGTTTTCTTTCTCGGGAAAGAAAATGGGGGGTGTGGTCCTGCCGCCCGCAGGCGGCATTTCTCTCCGCGCGATGCGCGGAATTTAGCCCGCTGGGCGGTCCACCTTCATCACTCCGCTGATCTGATGCAGCCGACGCATGACCGCCGCGAGATGCTGCGCGTCGGAAATAAAAATACTGAGGTGAATGACCGCAAAGCCGTCGGCGGTCGTCGTCGCGTTGATGGACGCCACGCGCGTCTGCGAGGACGAGAGCGCGGCGGAGACGTCGAGCACGAGGTCGAGGCGGTCCTTGGCGTAAATGTCGAGCGCGGTCTGATACGACTCCTTGACGTCCGTGCCCCAGCTCACTTTGATCCAGCGGCCGCGCTCCTCGGGCTTTCTGCGCTCAATGGCGGCGTTGGGGCAGTCGCAGCGGTGGACGGACACACCGTAGCCGCGCGTGATGAAGCCGACGATCTCGTCGCCGGGGACAGGCGTGCAGCACTTGGAGAATTTGACAAGGCAGTTCGACAGCCCCTCGACCACGATGCCCTGCTCGCTCTTCGTGCGCTTGGGGACGGCGGGACGCGTCGCGCCGGAATTGTCCACCGGCACGGTGGCGGCGCGCTCCTCCTTGCGCTGCTTTTCGAGCTTGACGATCTCGTCATGGATGCGGTTGACGGCCTTCTGCGCGGAAAATCCGCCGTAGCCGATGGCGGCGTACATCTCATCCATCGAGCCGAACGACGTCTTCTTGAGAAGCGCGGCCTCGATATCCGTGCCGAGCACGTCACTCATCGGGATGCCGAGGTGCTTGAGCTCTGCTTCAAACGAGATGCGGCCGTTGATGATGTTTTCCTCGCGGCGCTCCTTTTTGAACCACTGGCGAATTTGCTGCGTGCCTCGCTCGATTTGGCGATCTTGAGCCAGTCGCGGCTGGGGCCGTGCGCGTTTTTTGAAGTCAGAATTTCGACGATGTCGCCGTTTTTGAGCTGATAGTCGAGCGGGGCGATGCGCCCGTTGACCTTCGCGCCCGTCATGCGGTTGCCGATGGCCGAGTGGATGGAGTAGGCAAAGTCGATGGGCGTCGCGCCGGCGGGGAGGTTCGTCACGTCGCCGCGCGGAGAGAAGACGAAGACCTCGTCGGCGAACATGTCGACCTTGAGCGTGTGGACGAATTCCTCGGCGTCGGTGTTCTCCTGATTTTCAAGCAAACGGCGCACCCATTCGTAGTTGTGCTCGCCTGCGTTGCCGGAGATGCCCTGTTTGTACTTCCAGTGCGCGGCGACGCCGTATTCGGCGATCTCGTGCATCTCTTCGGTGCGAATTTGGACCTCGAACGGGATGCCGTCCGCACCGATGACGGTGGTGTGGAGCGACTGGTACATGTTCGGCTTGGGCGTGCCGATATAGTCCTTGAAACGGCCCAGAATGGGACGGTAAAGGTCGTGGATGATGCCGAGCACGTTGTAGCAGTCGGCCACGGTGTCGACGATGACGCGGAACGCGAAGAGGTCGAGCACCTCGTCCATCGTCTTATTCTGCGCGTACATCTTGCGGTAGATGCTGTAGGGATGCTTCATGCGGCCGTAGACCTTGAGATACGGGACGTGCTGCTCCTTCAGGCGCTCTTCGATCTGCGCCTGCACGCGCTCCATAAAGGCCTCGTGCTCGGCCTCCTTGGCCGCGAGCGAGCGGGTGATCTCGTCGTAGCCGACGGGATCCAAATACTTGAGGGACAAATCCTCAAGCTCCCACTTGATGCGCTGCATACCGAGGCGGTGGGCGATGGGCGCGTAAATTTCCATCGTTTCAAGCGACTTCTGCCGCTGCTTTTCCGCCGTCTGGTACTCCATGGTGCGCATGTTGTGCGTGCGGTCGGCCAATTTGATGAGAATGACGCGGATGTCCTTGGCCATCGCCATGAGCATCTTGCGCAGGTTCTCCATCTGCTCTTCTTCCTTGCTGGCGTACTGTACGCGCGTCAGCTTGGAGACGCCCTCGACCAGATCCGCGACCGCGGGGGAGAACTCCTTGGCGATCTCGGCATACGTGGCAGAGGTGTCCTCGATGCAGTCGTGCATGAGGGCGGCCTCGATGGACTCTGAGTCGAGCCGCAGCTCCTCGGCGATGATCTGCGCGACGGCGAGCGGGTGCGTGATAAACGGCGAGCCGTCCTTTCTGAGCTGACCGTTGTGGTGCGTGTCGGCATAGCGGAAGGCCTTGTCGATCTGGGCAAAGTCTGCGCTCGGGTTGTACTGGTGGATCGTCTCGACAAGGTGGTCGTACATGCCGAGCACGAGCGCCGCCTGCTCGCCGGTCTCCACGCAGGTGCCGGGCGCGACGATCTGGAGGGGAGCCGAAGCGGTATTCTCTTTTAATGCTTTATCCTGTGCTGTCATATCCGAATCGTCTCCTTTAATTACGAAAGAAAGCCGTGCAGGGCGGAAAGGTAGGGGCTCTTGTTAAGCTCAACCTTTTTTCCGTCCGCCGTCAGGCGGAGCGTGAGGGTCGTGTCCTTGCGCTCGATCGAAAGAAGCCCGCGCTCGGCGAAGACCTGCAGGCACATCGCCGTGCGCAGAAACGTCTCCGCGCCGACCATTTCCGAGCTCAAATGCCGCAGCAGCGGCAGCATGGGCTCGCTGACGCCGTCAGGCCCGACCTCGCGCTCCAGAACGCGCCACGCGCGCACGAACTGGTCGCGCGAGGGGAGCGCCCGCGCCGCGTCGCGCGGGGAGAGCGTACCGCCGCTAATCAGCTCGCGGCAGAGGGAAAGCGCCTCATTCTCGCGCCCGCTGGGGTCGAGCGAGGGGCGCAGGTCGATGAGTTGGAGCTGGATGGAGCGCTGGGAGCGGAACTCGTTCACCTGCAGATAGAACGCCGCGTCCACGCGCATGCCCGCGCACACGCCGCACTCGTCGGCGGTGACGGAGAAGAAAATGCCGTCGAAATTCACGCGGCTTTTCTGTAGTTTCAGCTTTAAGTGCCGGTTCTGGCCCACGCCCTGCACGCTCTCGAGCGTTGCGCCGCGCAGGCAGAAGACGGGGCGGTTGTTGCCCGCGCCGTAGGGCTCGAGGAGCGAAAGTGCCTCGACCTCCTCAAGCGTGATGAGCGAGGGGTGCTGCAAGTCGACGTCGACGTCGAGCATCGACACCGGCGGATGCTCGCCCGTGTGGGCGCGCACATACTGGTTCATCCGCGTGCGGAACGCGGGGATGTTGCGCTCTTCGATCGTAAAGCCTGCGGCGAGCTCGTGTCCGCCGAAGCTCACAAGAAGGTCGGAGCACGCTTCGAGCGCATTGAAGAGGTTAAAGCCGCCGTAGCTGCGGCACGAGCCCTTACCCGACCCGCCGGAGAGGTGGATCATAAAGCTCGGGCAGGAGAATTTTTCGGAAAGTCTCGACGCCACAATGCCCACGACGCCTTGATGCCAGTCCTCGCTGGACAACACGAGCGCACTGCGCTCGCTCTCGGGAAGGTCCTCCATCTGCTCGATGGCGCGGCGGAAAATGTCCTGCTCCACGCTCTGGCGCTCGCGGTTGAGCTCGCACAGCTCGCGCGCGAGCTTTTCCGCGCGGACGGGATCGTCGGTGAGCAACAATTCCGCGGCAAGCTCGGCGCGGCCCATGCGGCCCGCGGCGTTGATGCGCGGGGCGAGCACAAAGCCGATCTGGATCGACGAGATGGGGCGCGACGTGAGCCCCGCCTCGCGCAGCAGCGCGTGCAGCCCCGTAAAGTCGCTGCGGTCGATGCTCTCAAGCCCGCACTGCACGATGGTGCGGTTCTCGCCCTCCATGCGCATGACGTCGGCGATCGTGCCGATGGCGGCAAGCGTGCAGTAGCGCGCAAACAGCGCATCCTCGCGCCCCTCGCCAAGGGCCAAAACGAGCTTGAGCGCGACACCCACACCCGCCAAGTGCTTGAAGGGATACGGGCAGTCGGGCCGATGGGGGTCGACGACGGCCACGGCGGCGGGGAGCTGCTCCTTGCACTCGTGGTGGTCGGTGATGACAAGATCGACGCCGAGCGTCGCGGCGTAGGCCGTCTCGTCCACGCCCGTGATGCCGCAGTCGACCGTGACGATCAGCGTCACGCCGGACTCGGAAAGTGCGCGGATGGCGTCACAGCCGAGGCCGTAGCCCTCCTCGATGCGGCGGGGAATGTGCATCGTCACATCCGCCCCGCGCGAGCGGAGATAATCGGTCAGAAGGCAGGTCGAGGTGATACCGTCCACGTCGTAGTCGCCGAAGACCGCCAGCTTTTCGCCGTTTTCAAGCGCCTTCGAGATGCGCGCGACGGCCTTGTCCATGTCCTTCATCAAAAACGGGGAGTGGGCGAGCGTCTTCTCGCGCTCGAGCGCTTCAGCGGCCTGCTCGCTCGTGGTAACGCCGCGCGCGGCCAGCACCGACGAGACAAGATAGGGGTATCCCGCGTCCATCAGCGTCTTGATGGCATCCTCCGGCGCGGCGGGGATCTGCCAGTGCTCGTACTTCATGTTTCGCTCACCTTCTTTCTTTTGAGAACTTTTGGGCATACTATCTCAGGCAATACTGCCTCATCATACTAATACAATCTATTATTTTAACAAAGACCACCGCAAAGGTAAAGAGGAAATTTGACTATCCACGCGACTTTGTGCTACAATACGGCAGAAAGACCACCCAAAAGGGGGAAAATACCAATGAAACAGATCGCAACGCGCCTGACGGCGCTTCTTCTTGCGCTCGTGATGACCACGACGCTCGCGCTTGCCGCCAACAAATCCGGCTATTCCGACGTGCCGGACAAGAACTGGGCGAGCCAAAGCATCGCGCAGTGCAGGCAGTACAACTTATTGCAGGGCATCGGAAACGGCAAGTTCGGCCTCGGACAGAAGATGACGCGCGCGGCCTATGCCGCGGCGCTCTGCCGCCTGATGGGCTGGAAGACCGTAACGCCCGAAAAGGGCAGCTATACCGACAATCAGGATGCGAAAAAGTGGTATTATAGCGCCATTGAGACCGCGAGCGCGCACGACGTGTTCTCCGGCCACAACACGACCTGCCGACCGAACGACCCCATCACGCGTGAGGAGATGGCCGCGATGACCGTCCGCGCGCTGGGGTACAGCACGCTTTCCGGCACGGTGCAGGATGAGTGCCCGTTCACCGATGTTTCGACGAATCCCGGCTATATCACGCTCGCCTGGCGCATGGGCCTTGTGGTGGGTATGAACTTAACGACGTTCGCGCCGAAAAACGACACGACGCGCGAGCAGGCCGCGGCAGTGCTGCTGCGCGCCTATCACGGCCTCAAGGCCAAAGTCAGCGTGACGAGCGTGAGCGCGGCGCCCTCCGGCGCGGTGCCGGCGGAGAGCCTGACGGGCACGAGCGGTGCGGTGCCGCTGTCCCCGCGCGCAGCGGTGGAGCAGGTCTACGACGCGGCGGTCAAGGCCGGCAAGGGCGGCAGCGTGGTCATTAACGCCGTCCCCGCGGCGCAGAGCGTGAAAAGCGGCAAGGTCGGCGCGCTGCGCGAGCTGACGCAGGACGAGCTGAGCGCGTATTTGAACGACAGCACCGTGCAGAAATCGCGCTCGAACCGCTTCGACAGCTCGTACCTTCTCTGTAAGGAGAAGGACGGCTCCACGATCGTCGTCTGGTACGAGAGCGAGGCGGACATCGCTGAAAAGACCGAGCTCTGCGCGCTGCTCGGCATCAAGAACGTCTACGTGCTGAAGTAAGACAAAAAATGACAGAGGGATATCTCATGCGAGATATCCCTCTTTTTTGCTGCGTTCAGAAGTTGCCGTTCCAGGGAGTCGAAGTGCGGCGGCTCGTTTACCTGCGGCGCGGTGGCAAGCAGGTAGAAACGGCAGATGGAAAGATTCAGATACGGTGTCAGGTAAACGCCCACACCGGCGGCGAGCACGCTCAGCAGCAGCGAGCCAAACATGATGCCGAGGAAGCTGTCGGGCAGGAGGGCGGCGATGAGCAGCTCGTAGATGAGGAAAATGCCCAGCACCAGCAGCGACCAGCCGATGAAGCTGAGCTGGAGCAGGAAAAGCTGCATCTTATAGCCATTTGTCTGCTGCTTGCTCAGGTTCAATGCCTCCATCACGCCGAGCTCGGGATTTTCACACAGGTTCAGCATGGCGAACGAGTAGCGGTAGGCCGCGATGATGCCGGGGATGACGAAAAGCATCGACCACAGGAAGATGAAAACGCCCTCGACGATGGAAAGCAGGATGACCTTCCCGGCAAAGGGAAACGCGTCAAAAAGGCTCTCATACGGCATTTCCTCACGGCGCAGGATGCCGAAGCAGTAGCAGTAATACCCCGCGTTCAGAACGAGTGCGACAAGGCCGACGAGGATGCTCACAAAGCTGAACGAGAGCACTGTGAAGCCGCCGGCAGAGTCGATCATATAGCTTACGCCCGAGTTGATCATATCGAGCACAAGGGTGATGAGAAGATAGAAAAGCGTCATCCGGAAGGGATTGACCTCACCGGTGCGCAGAAGCGAGCGCGATTCTGCCTTGATCGCGCCGGTATCGAGCTGCATGGGCATAAAAAAGCTCCTTTCTTGCCGGAACGGGGAAAAACAGACGGCAATGTGCGGAAAATGCACGAAATTCATAAAAATAATAATACATAATTATAGCATCGCGTCCGGGACACGTCAAGAAGCGGAAAAATGGGTTATTCCCTCCGCGGGCCGCCGAAAGGCAAATTGTTTGGCAAAATGCTGTTTTTGCGAGAAAATGACGACGAAATCTGATAAATTATGTAGGAAAATGATGGTCATGAAGAATATTTTCTGGACAAGAGAAAAGAAAGGGGATATAATCTATCCGATTATGGAGCAGTGTTTCCGCTGCTCTGGCAGTATAAGATGAGGTGAAGACTATGGCACAAGCTTTCTTTGGCGGCGTTCATCCCAATGATATGAAGGCTGCTACCAATGAAAAGGCCATCGAGCAGTTACAAGCCCCTGCTCAGGTGGTGATCCCCATGTCGATGCACTTCGGCGCACCCTGCACCCCGACGGTCTCCAAGGGCGACTATGTCAAGCTTGGACAGAAGATCGGCGAATTCAAAGGTCTCGGCGCTCCCATTCACGCAAGCGTATCCGGTACGGTCGCTGCGGTGGAGCCCCGTCCCTATTCCATGGGCGGCAAGGTCATGTCCGTTGTCATCGACAATGACTTCAAGGACGACCTGAGCGAGGAAGTCCATGCTCCGGCCGACCCCGACGCGCTGAGCGTGGAGGAAATGGTCGAAATGGTCAAGCAGGCCGGTATCGTCGGTATGGGCGGCGCAACGTTCCCCACGCACACGAAGATCTCCAGCGGCATCGGCAAGGTCGATACCGTCATCATCAACGGCGCGGAGTGCGAGCCCTACATCACCGGCGACCATCGCGCGATGCTTGAGCGCCCCGCTGAGATCATCGGCGGCTGCTGCTACCTCGCCAAGATGTTCGGCGTGAGCAAGGTCGTCATCGGCGTGGAGGACAACAAGAAAAACGGCATCGAGGCCCTCAACAAGGTCATCGCCGAGCAGAAGGCTCCTGTCGTGGTCGAATCGCTGCGCTGCCGCTACCCCCAGGGCGGTGAAAAGCAGCTCTGCCAGGCCATCACCGGCAAGCAGGTGCCCCCGGGAGGTCTTCCCGCGAACATCGGCTGCGCCGTGTTCAACATCAACACCACCATCGCCATCTACCATGCCATCAAGGACGGCATGCCCGTGGTGCGCAAGGTCGTCACCGTGTCCGGCAGCGGCGTTGTGGAGCCGAAGAACCTCGAGTGCCCGATCGGCACGCCGGTCTCCCTCCTGTTCGACGCCTGCGGCGGCCTGAAGGACGAGACGTTCAAGCTCATCGCCGGCGGCCCGATGATGGGTATGGCGCAGGCCTCCGCCGACTTCCCCGTGGCCAAGGGCACGGGCGCGGTGCTGGCGTTCGCCGCGAATGAGAACAAGGTCTCCGAGGACCCGACCTGCATCCGCTGCGGCCGCTGCGTCGAGGCGTGCCCCATGCACCTCGAGCCCCTGTACCTCTATTTATATGTGCAGAAGAACCGCATCGAGGATCTCGAGGCGGCGCACGTCATGGACTGCATCGAGTGCGGCGCGTGCTCTTACATCTGCCCGGGCCGCCTGCACCTGACGCATTCGTTCAAGGTCGGCAAGCAGAAGGTCAAGGAAGCCGCCGCCAAGGCCAAGGCCGCGGCTGAGGCTGCCAAGGCTGCTGAAGAAGCAAAGAAGGAGGCTTAAGAGATGCTGAATGATTATAAGGGTCTGAAGCTCATCGCTTCCTCCAACCCCCATATCCGCAACAATGAAGACACGCGCTCGATCATGCTCGACGTGATCATCGCGCTGTGCCCCGCGCTCATCATGAGCGTCATCCGTTTCGGTTTCCGCGCGCTGATCTCCGTGCTCGTGAGCGTGGTTTCCGCGATGTTTTTCGAGTGGCTCTACCGTAAGCTGATGCACAAGACGCAGACGCTCGGCGACCTGTCCGCCGCCGTCACCGGTGTCCTGCTCGCGTTCGTCTGCCCCGTGACGCTTCCTTACTGGATGCTGATCGTCGGCAACTTCTTCGCGATCTTCCTTGTCAAGCAGCTCTACGGCGGCCTTGGCAAGAACTTCCTGAACCCCGCGCTGGCCGGCCGTGCCGCGCTCGTCGCGTGCTACACGAGCCAGATGACCTCCTGGATCGACCCGGCCTCCGGCAAGGCACCGCTCTTCGGCGGCGCTGACGTCGTGACCGCGGCCACTCCGCTTGCAATGATGAAGGGCGGCGAATTTGCCGAGGTGACGGCACAGTACAGCCTTTCCGACATGTTCATCGGCAACATCGGCGGCTCTCTCGGTGAGATCTCCGCGATGATGCTGCTCATCGGCGGATTGTACTTAATTTTCCGCAAGGTCATCTCCTGGCAGATCCCCGTTGCCTACATCGGCACGGTGGCAGTCCTCACGTTCCTCTTCCCCCAGGGCAACGATGCGATGAGCTGGATGCTCTACAACGTGCTCGGCGGCGGCCTGTTCCTCGGCGCGTTCTTCATGGCCACTGACTATGTCACCTCCCCCGTCACGAAAAAGGGCCAGCTGATCTTCGGCATCGGCTGCGGTCTCATCACGGTGTTCATCCGCTACTTCGGCTCCTATCCCGAGGGCGTTTGCTACTCCATCCTTGTGATGAACTGCTGCACCTGGATCATTGACAAGTACACCAAGCCCACCCGCTTCGGCGTAGATAAGAAAGCAGCGAAGGAGGCGGCAAAGAAATGAAGATCGAAGGTAAATTCATTTTCAAGGTAGCCGGTACGCTGACGGCGATCTCGCTGGTCGTCGCGCTGCTGCTGGGCCTGACCAACATGCTGACCGCGGACAAGATCGCGGCCATCAACAAGCAAAAGACCGAAGAGGCGCTCGCCAAGGTCGTCTCTGCGGCCGACTGCGAGTTTCCCCCCGATGGAGGAGATCCCGCAGGCCATGATCGATGCCGCCAACGAACAGGGCGGCAAGCTGAGCGAGGTCTATGAGGTGCAGTCCGGCGGCGACACCATCGGCTATGCCTTCAAGGTCACCGCGAGCGGCTCTCAGGGCAACATCGTGATGATCGTCGGCGTGGACACCGACCTCACCGTCACGGGCGTTTCCATCGTCAAGGCCTCCGAGACCGCGGGCATCGGCTCCAAGGTCATCGACAATGAAGCGACCTCCGCCGGCACCGGCGCGCTCGATCAGTTCGTCGGCAAGTCCGGCGCGGGCACGCTCGTCGTCAAGCAGAACATCGACGCCGTCACCGGCGCGACGGTCTCCACCAAGGGCGTGACCAAGGGCGTCAATGCCGCTCTGGCTGCCGCCGAGGCCATGAACTGAGAAAGGGGGAACGATCTATGAATTTCAACAAACAGCTCAAAGACGGTCTGATCTACCAAAACCCCGTTCTGGTGCAGGTGCTCGGTATGTGCTCCACCATGGCCATCACCACGAGTGTTGCAAACGGCTTTGGTATGGGCATCTCCGTTCTCATCATCCTGACGCTTTCCAACATCTTTATTTCCCTTCTGCGCAAGATCATCCCCAACGAAGTGCGTATCGCGTGCTACATCGTCGTCATCGCGGGCTTCGTCACCATCGTTGACCTGTGCCTGCAGGCGTTCTTCCCTGACATCGCCAAGAGCCTTGGCGTGTTCATCCCGCTGATCGTCGTCAACTGCATCGTGCTCGGCCGTGCCGAGGCCTTCGCCAGCAAGAACTCCGTCGCCGCCTCCGCAGTGGACGGCATCTGCCAGGGCATCGGCTACACGGTGGTGCTGCTGATCCTGAGCGCGTTCCGCGAGCTCTTGGGCGCGGGCACGCTGCTCGGCATCCAGGTCATGCCTTCTTCCTATGTTCCCGCCGGTATGCTCACGCTGCCCGTCGGCGGCTTCCTGTGCCTCGGCACGCTGATCGCCATCATGCAGTGGGCGCTTGCCAGAAGCGAGAAGAAGAACGCGGAAAAGAAAGAAACGGAGGGTAAATAAAAATGAGTGTGACTAAGTTACTTGCTATTTCCCTCGGCGCGATCCTGACGAATAACTTCATCTTCTCGCAGTTCTTGGGTATCTGCCCGTTCCTCGGCGTGTCGAAAAAGAGCGACACCGCCATCGGTATGGGCCTTGCCGTTACGTTCGTCATGGGCCTTGCCTCGGCGTTCTGCTACGGCGTGAACATCATCCTCGTCAAGCTCGGCCTTGACTACATGCAGACCGTCGCCTTCATTCTCGTGGTGGCGAGCCTCGTGCAGTTCATCGAGATGTTCCTCAAAAAGTCCATGCCGTCGCTCTACACGGCCCTCGGCGTGTACCTGCCGCTCATCACCACCAACTGCGCCGTGCTCGGCGTGGTGCTGCTGAACGTGCAGAACGACTACAACTTCATCGCATCTGTGGTCTACGGCATCACCGGCGGCCTCGGCTTCCTGCTGGCGATCTACCTGTTCTCCACGGTGCGCGAGCGCCTGGAGTTTGCCGACTATCCCAAGGCATTTGAAGGCTTCCCCATCGCGCTGATCACCGCAGGCCTGATCGCCCTTGCATTCATGGGCTTCTCCGGCCTGCAGGTGTGGCCCATGTAAGGAGGGGACGAAATTATGATTACGAACGTTATTTACGCTGTCCTCGTGCTGGGCGTGATCGCCGTCGTGTTCGGCCTGATCCTGTCCGTTGCGGCCAAGGCCTTTGAGGTCAAGGTCGATGAGCGCCTGCCCAAGATCCAGGCCTGCCTCGCCGGCGCAAACTGCGGCGGCTGCGGCTATCCCGGCTGCGCGGGCTGCGCCGAGGCAATTCTCGCCGGTAAGGCTCCCGTCACCGCCTGCGCGCCCGCGGGCGCGGAGGGCGCTGCCAAGATCGCCGAGATCATGGGCATGGAAGCCCCCAGCGGCGAAAAGCAGGTCGCGCACGTGCTGTGCAACGGCGGCGATGCCTCTGTGAAGAACTTCGAGTATGTCGGTCTTCACGACTGCGTCGCCGCGACGAAGGTCGCCGGCGGCCCGACCGCCTGCTCCTTCGGCTGCCTGGGCTTCGGCTCCTGCGTTGCCGCCTGCCAGTTCGACGCTCTGCACATCAACGACAAGGGCGTTGCCGAGGTCGACAAGGAAAAGTGCACCAACTGCGGCGCCTGCCGTGAGGCCTGCCCGCGCAAGCTGATCGTCGAGGTCCCCTACAAGCAGAAGGTGTTCGTCAACTGCGCGAACAAGAACAAGGGGCCCGCCGTCACCAAGGTCTGCGCCAACTCCTGCATCGCCTGCGGTATGTGCGAGCGCACCTGTAAGTTCGACGCCATCCACGTCGTCAACAACGTGGCCGTCATCGACTACACCAAGTGCAGAAACTGCACCATGTGCGCCAAGGCCTGCCCGCGCAATGCCATCGAGCCCATCCCGACCCCCGAGGAGAAGGAGAAGTTCAAGGCCGCGCAGAAGGCTGCCGCCGAGCGCAAGGCCGCTGCCGCCAAGGCAGCCGCCGAAGCTAAGGCTGCCGAAGCCGCGAAAGCCGCCGAAGCGCCCAAGGCCGAATAAAGGTTCTTAAAAAAAGAGGAACGCGAAAGCGTTCCTCTTTTTTTATTCTTCCAAAAGCGGCAGCGCCGCTTTTGGAGAAGGTTTGCACTGCGCTGCATGCACGCGCCAAAGGCGCGCACACTCCGCTCCGTGAGAAGTGTAAATCGCCACGCGCCGGTCGCGGCGATTTACGATTTTAATTTTTCCGTGCCTGCGGGCACGGAATTCTGCGAAGCTGCCGTGAAATGGAAAAGCGTCGCAGACTTTTACCCACAAGGGGTACGCGGCATCCGTAAGGCAGCGAAGCTGCCAACGGCTGCCCAGGACTGCCGCGCACGGCGGCAAATAATGTTAAATCTTTTTTGGCGCGACAGAAAGTGAATTGCCGCAGAGCAGCAAGAGAAGCCGCCCTGGGGCGTGTGCGTGCCAAAAAACTCTTCTCGCACAGCGAGTGTCGAGCCGTAGGCGAGGCACAGAGCGGAGTGAAAACGCTTCAAAAGGCAGGCCTTGGCCTGACTTTTGCGTAGTTCACAAACTGTTTACACTGCCTCCTATTGACAATGGGAAATGTCGGTGGTACACTGCGTTTAGCACTCAAGGGAAAGGAGTGCTAAAGCTACGAAAGGAGCGCGGCGTATGGACTTGACCGAGCGCAAAAAGCAGATTCTCAAGCGCGTTGTCGAGGATTACATCGCCGCGGCTGAGCCGGTCGGCTCCAAGGCGCTGGCCGAGGAGATGGGCGGTTCGGTGAGCTCCGCGACCATCCGCAACGAGCTTGCAGACCTGGTCGAAATGGGCTACCTTGAGCAGCCGCACACGTCCGCCGGACGCGTGCCGTCGCCGAAAGGTTACCGCTTGTACGTCAACGAGCTGATGGAAAAGCGCGAGGTCTCCGAAACAGAAGCGGAGGAGATCAACGAGCAGCTAAAGTCCAAGCTCAGCGGCACGGACAGCGTGATCGCCAAGGCGGGGCAGATGGTGTCGAGCATCGTCAATTACCCCGTGTACAGCGTGACGGGCGGACGGCGCGAGGCGAGCGTCAAGCGCTTCGAGCTCATCGCGGTCGATGAAATGAGCTTCATCGTCGTGGTGATGGGCGAGGATAACCGCGTGAAGAGCCAGCTCCAGCGCTCGGACCTCCCGTTCGACAGCCAGCGGCTTGCGGACGTCAAGGAGCTTTTGAACACGCACTTCACCGGCCGGAGCGCCGATGAGATGAGTGCAAGGCTGATGAGCCTTTCCGAGCAGCTTTCGCCCGAGCTGTTTTTAGTGGTGTCCAAAGCGGTCGAATATGCGATCGGTGTGCTCGAGCAGAGCGCGCAGCGCAATGTGGAGACCGCGGGCGCGAGCCAGATCTTGAAAATGCCTGAGTACCGCGATGTCGACAAGGCGCACGATCTCGTGACATTCCTTGTGGATAACAAGGAAGAGCTTCCCGTGCCGGATGACGGCGCGCCGCTCAAGATCCTGATCGGGCCGGAAAACGTGAACGAGGCGCTCAAGGAAACGAGCGTGGTCGTCGCCAGCTACGATATCGGCGACGGGATGCGCGGCCTCGTCGGTGTGGTGGGTCCCACCAGAATGGACTACGCCACCGTGACGGCGCGGCTGAGTTATTTTGCAGACAGCCTGACGCGGATGTTCGGCAAGAACGAGCTTCCGCCCAAGGAAGAAGATAAGGAGTAAGAAATGGGTAAGAAAGACAAGCAGAACGCGGCGGAGAGCACGCCGAAAAAGAACACGGCGCAGCAGCCGACAGCAGACGAGGCGGCCAAGACCGCAGAAACTGCCAAGGCTGACGAGACCGCCGAGAGCGCGGAGCCCGAGACCTTCACCGTCACGCGCGAGCAGATGGAGAAGATGGAAGGCCTTGCCAAGTCGCTTGCCGACGAGCAGGACAAATACCTGCGCCTTGCCGCCGAGTACGACAACTACCGCAAGCGCACCGCGAAGGAAAAGGAAAACCTTTACGCTGATGCGAAGATCGACACGATCAAGGCGCTGCTGGGCGTTTACGATAACCTCGAGCGCGGCCTTGCCCAGTATGGCGACGAGGAGTCGCCCCACCGCAAGGGCCTTGAAATGGTGTTCAACCAGTTCAAAGAGAGCCTCAAAAAGCTGGGTGTTGAAACGATGGACGCCGCCGGAAAGCCCTTTGACCCCGAAAAGCACAACGCCGTGATGCATGTGGAAGACGAAAACTACGGCGAAAATACCGTGGTCGAGGTGCTCCAGCAGGGCTTCACGCTGGGCGATAAGGTGCTGCGATTTGCCATTGTAAAAGTGGCCAATTAAAAGTTCCTCAAAAATGTGTGGCACACATTTTTGAAAGGGCTTGCAGCCCTGTGCAGCGCACTCGCTGCGCTCGCACGTTTCAGGGCTGAGATGTGTTTTTTCTGACGCGCACGCCCCAGGGCGGCTTCTCTTGCCGCTTTGCGGCAATTCACCTTCTGTCGTCAGAAAAAACGATTTGGATTTGTTTCGCGTCTGCGGACGCGAAATGAACATATAAAGTGGTTAACAAAAAATTAAGATAGATCTTAGGAGGACAACATTATGTCTAAAGTTATCGGTATTGACCTTGGTACTACCAACTCTTGTGTGGCCGTGATGGAAGGCGGCGAAGCCGTCGTCATCCCCAACGCCGAAGGCAACCGCACCACCCCGTCCGTCGTCGCGTTCAGTAAGACCGGCGAGCGTATGGTCGGTCAGGTCGCAAAGCGTCAGGCCATCACCAACCCCGAGCGCACGATCTCTTCGATCAAGCGCGAGATGGGCTCTGATTATAAAGTCGAAGTCGACGGCAAGAAGTACACCCCGCAGGAGATCAGCGCAATGATCCTGCAGAAGCTCAAGAGCGACGCTGAGGCTTACCTCGGCGGCCCCGTGAGCGAAGCCGTCATCACCGTTCCCGCTTACTTCACCGACGCGCAGCGTCAGGCGACCAAGGACGCCGGTAAGATCGCCGGCCTCGAGGTCAAGCGTATCATCAACGAGCCGACGGCCGCGGCCCTCGCCTACGGCGTCGACAAGGAGCAGAGCCAGAAGGTCATGGTTTACGATCTTGGCGGCGGCACGTTCGATGTCTCCATCCTCGATATCGACGACGGCGTTATTGAGGTTCTGGCCACCGCGGGCAACAACCGCCTCGGCGGCGACGACTTCGATGAGTGCATCATGAAGTGGATGGTCAGCGAGTTCAAGCGTACCGACGGCGTCGACCTCAGCGGCGACAAGGTCGCCATGCAGCGCTTGAAGGAAGCTGCCGAGAAGGCCAAGATCGAGCTCTCCGGCGTGACCTCCACCAACATCAACCTCCCGTATATATCACCGCTGACGCTACCGGCCCGAAGCACCTCGACCTGACCCTCACGCGCGCTAAGTTCAACGAGCTGACCGCGCACCTGGTCGAAGCCACTGCCGGCCCTGTCCGTCAGGCGCTCAGCGATGCGGGCCTCACCGGCAACGACATCCACAAGGTCCTGATGGTCGGCGGCTCCAGCCGTATCCCCGCCGTGCAGGAAATGGTCAAGAAGCTCACCGGCAAGGAAGGCTTCAAGGGCATCAACCCCGATGAGTGCGTCGCCATGGGCGCGGCTCTTCAGGCGGGCGTTCTGACCGGCGACGTCAAGGGCCTGCTGCTGCTCGACGTCACCCCGCTGTCCCTCGGCATTGAGACCATGGGCGGCGTTTGCACCAAGCTCATCGACCGCAACACCACCATCCCCGTGAAGAAGAGCCAGATCTTCTCCACCGCCGCCGACAACCAGACGAGCGTTGAGGTCAACGTTCTGCAGGGCGAGCGTGAGATGGCCGCTGCCAACAAGAGCCTCGGCCGCTTCCACCTCGACGGCATCGCTCCGGCGCGCCGCGGCGTGCCTCAGATCGAGGTCACCTTCGATATCGACGCCAACGGCATCGTGAACGTCAGCGCGAAGGATCTCGGCACCGGCACGGAGCAGCACATCACCATCACTTCTTCCTCCAACATGAGCAAGGAGGATATCGAAAAGGCCGTCAAGGACGCCGAGCAGTACGCCGCTGAGGACGCCAAGATCAAGGAAAAGGTCGAAGTCCGCAACCAGGCCGACCAGATGGTCTACCAGAGCGAGAAGACCCTCGGCGAAGTGGGCGACAAGATCCCCGCGGACGAGAAGGCCAAGGTCCAGAGTGGTATCGACAAGCTGAAGGAAGTCCTCAAGGGCGACGATACCGACGCCATCAAGAGCGCGACCGAAGAGCTCACGCAGATGTTCTACCAGATGAGTGAGAAGCTCTATCAGCAGGCGAACCCGCAGGGCGGCGCACAGGCCGGTCCCGACATGGGCGGCCAGAACGGCGGCGCGCAGACCGGCCCGAACGGTCAGCAGTATTATGATGCTGACTACAAGGTCGTGGATGACGACGACAACAACAAGAAGTAATTTGAAACCGATCGACGCAGCGGGGACAGTTTATACTGCCCCCGATTGCGGCGTTTTTAGGAGCGTAGTCTATGGCTGAAAATAAAAGAGACTATTACGAGGTGCTCGGCGTTTCCAAGGGCGCTTCGGAAGAAGAGATCAAAAAAAGCATACAAAAAGCTCGCACGCAAGTATCATCCCGACATGAACCCCGGCGACAAGGAAGCCGAGGAGAAGTTCAAGGAGATCAACGAGGCGAACGAGGTTTTGAGCGACCCAGACAAGAAGGCGCGCTACGACCAGTTCGGCTTTGCGGGCGTTGACCCGAATTACGGCGCAGGCGCCGGTGGCGGCGCTTACAGCGCGGGCGGGTTCGACTTCGGCGACCTCGGCGATATCTTCGGCAGCTTCTTCGGCGGGGGCTTCGGCGGCGCGCGCGCGAACCCCAACGCGCCAGCGCGGCGAAAGCCTGCGCACGAGCGTGAACATCAGCTTTGAAGAGGCGGCCTTCGGCTGCGAGAAGGAAGTCAGCATCGACCGCATCGAGCAGTGTCCTGACTGCCGCGGCTCGGGCTGCGCCAAGGGCACGACCGCCGAGGTCTGCCCTGACTGCCGCGGCAGCGGCGTGATCCAGCAGCGCCGCCAGACGCCGCTGGGCTATATGTCGACGTCGGCCCCCTGCCAGCGCTGCGGAGGCAAGGGTAAGATCATTCATCAGCCCTGCCCCAAGTGCGGCGGCAAGGGCATGATCCGCCACCGCAAGACCATCAAGGTCAGCATTCCTGCGGGCATCGACAACGGGCAGACCATTTCGCTGCGCGCGCAGGGCAACGCGGGTAAGAACGGCGGCCCCGCGGGCGATCTGCTGATCGTTGTGTCCGTGCGTCCGCACGAGATCTTCCGCCGCGAGGGCACGAGCGTCCTGTGCGAAGCGCCCATCACGTTTACGCAGGCGGTGCTCGGCGCGGAGCTTGAGATCCCGACGATCGACGGCAAGGTGAAGTACACCATCCCCGAGGGGACGCAGAGCGGCACGACGTTCCGCCTGAAAGGCAAGGGCATCCCCGGCCTCAACGGCCGCGGCCGCGGCGACCAGTACGTCACCGTGTATATCGAGACGCCGCGCAACCTGAACCGCGAGCAGAAGGAAGCGCTCAAGAAGTTCAGTGAGTCGCTCGGCGAGAAGAATTATGAGGAACACAAGAGCTTTTTCGGAAAGTTCAAGCTGTAACGAATAGAAGATGTATTTATCCGATTATCACACCCACTGTTCGCTTTCGTTCGACTCGAAAACGCCGGTGGAAGACATGGTGCGCGCGGGCATCGCGCAGGGTTTGCAGGAAATGTGCCTGACCGACCATGTAGACCTGTTCCGCCCGAGGGAGACGGCGCACTGGGAGCACGATTTTTCGAATCGTGAAGAGACCTTTGCGCGCGCCGACCAGGCGGCGGACGGGAAGATCATCGTCCGCCGCGGTATCGAGCTCGGCGAGGCGATGCGCGACTTTGCCTACGCAGACGAGCTGCTCTCGCGTTTGCCGGAGCTCGACTTTGTCATCGGCTCGCAGCATCAGCTGTCGGAAAAGTACGATTGGAACGACCTCTACTTCATGCCCGAGGCCACGGAGCAGGAGGCGCGCGAGCAGATCGCGGACTATTTAACGCTCGTTCTGGAGACGGCCAAGTGGGGGAAGTTCTCCGTGCTCGGCCACCTGACGCTGCCGCTTCGCTACATGAACGAAAACCACGGCATGCACATGAGTTTCGACGGTTTTGAGGACGAGGTGGCGCAGGTGTTCCGCGCACTCATTGAAAACGGCTGCGGCATCGAGTGCAACGTCAACCGCGGCAACACGCCGCTGCCGGACGCCAAATGGCTGAGGCTCTATCACGAGCTCAGCGGCGAGATCATCACCATCGGCACCGACGCGCATACGCCGGAATTCGTCGGCATGCGCGCCCGCGAGACGCAGGAGCTTTTAAAGAGCTGCGGCCTCAACTATGTGTGCACGTTTGAAAAGAAAAAACCGGTCTTTCACAAAATCTGACTGACAAAAGGAGAAACACTATGAAGATCGCATTGGGCTGTGACCACGGCGGATACGCCATGAAGGAAGACATCAAAAAGCAGCTGGAGGGCCTGGGCCACGAGGTCAAAGGACTGCGGCACCTATTCCACCGAGAGCTGCGACTATCCCATTTTCGGTGAGGCCGCCGCGCGTGCCGTCGCAAGCGGGGAATGCGAGTACGGTATCGTCGTGTGCACGACGGGCATCGGCATCTCCATTGCGGCGAACAAGGTCAAGGGCATCCGCTGCGCGCACTGCGCCGATACGCTCGAGGCGCAGCTCTGCCGCCAGCACAACAACGCGAACATGATGGCCATCGGCGCGGGCTTCACGGGCCCGAAGCTGGCCGCGGCCATGGTTGAGACGTTCCTCTCCACCGCGTTTGAGGGCGGCCGCCACGCCCGCCGCGTCGCGCTGATGGACGCTATCGAGGGCTAAAGCATACAAAAACGGAAAATCAACAAAAACCGAAAGGTTTTTGTTGATTTTTTTGCTCTCAAAAGGTAAACTGTTGCACGAGAAAAAGGAGGCGGATGCAGACAATGGCAAGAAGATCGAGCGGAACGAAGGGCTATACCGGTTATCGTGGGCGCAGGCGCGGCAGAGGCGTGCTGGCCGTGGTGCTGGTGGTCATTTTGCTGCTGGCGTGCGGCTTTTTGTTTGCGCAGCGCTATATGGTATACGATGCGGACGGCTCGGTCCGCTTTGAGTTCCCCTGGATAAAGAAGACCCCACAGGACGACACCGCAAATGGCGGCGACAGCGGCGACGATAAGAAGCAGGACGACCTTGAGATCACGGTGCAAAAGCCCGTCATCAAGGATACCTACGCAGTCGAGCTGGGTGCGGACGCGCTCGGCAGCGATTGGCAGGCAGCGCTCGATGGCCTTGATAAGGACGTGAACGCCGTGGCGGTCGAGCTCAAGGACGCGAGCGGCAAGATCCATTACGGCTCTAAGGTGCAGGGCGCGATCGACTGCGGCGCGGTGGCCGGGAACAGCACATCGGACACGGCCATTCAGGGCCTTGTCGACTCGGACTACTATACGATCGGCCGCATCAGCACGCTGCACGACAGCCTGTACGCCTACGAGCACATGACGGACGCCGCCGTGTGCCAGCTGACGGGCTTTGTCTGGTACGATACGAACAGCACGCACTGGCTCGCGCCCGAAAAGCAGGCCGCGCGCCAATATGTGACCGATATCGTCACGGAATGCGCACAGATGGGCTTTGATGAGCTGCTGCTCGACGATTTCCACTACCCGCGCGAGGGGCGCATGAGCCGCATCAAGACGGACGAGCGCACCATGACGCAGCAGGAGGCGCTTGCGCTGCTCGCCGACGATATCCACACCGCGCTTGAGCAGGCGGGCTACAAGGGCAAGCTCTCCGTCAGTGTGGACGCGGACATCGCGCTTGCGGGCAGCGAGGAGAAGTCCGGCATCGTGATGAGCGAGCTCACGGAAAAGTTCGACCGCGTGTACGTCAAGGTCACGGCAGACCAGCTCGAGAGCGTCACCGAAGCGATGAAGGCCTACGACGTCGAGTTCGTCCCCATCGTGACGGAGGCGGCGGACAGCGGCAGCTATCTCATTGAAAAGTGAAAAGGCGAAGGGCGGGCCGCTGATACCTCAGCGGCCCGTTTTTTGCGCAAAAAGGGAAAAGGGCACGGGGCAGCGAAGGCTGTCCCGCGCCTTTTTTTGGATGTGGAGAAAGACGAGGGGGGACGCCCCGTTCGAGCGTTGGAAAAAGCGTTGATAACCGCTTTGAGACATAATGTACAAAAGTTGAATGAATTCGACATAATTTAAACGCTTGATTTTGTGCAAATAGATAGTATACTGTTGCCCATACCAAAAAAAGGGCCCTCGAGGGCCGTTGCGCCCGCGCGGGAAAGAATATGCCAGAGGGCGAAAAAGAGGATATGAGACGCCCGCTCTCCGGTGAGTGAGAGAGACCTGCCGCAGCGCACAGAGCGGCGGAAACGGGCCAATACGGAACATACAGCAAATTCTGCACAGGAGATAGAACATCATGCTTGAAAACAACCACACGATCCACCTGACGCTCAACGGCGAGATCCGCGCGTTTACGGTGGAGCCGCAGGAGACGCTTCTGCACGTGCTGCGCGAGCGCGCGCACCTGACGGGCGCGAAGAAGGGCTGTGACCTTGGCGAATGCGGCGCCTGCACGGTCATCATGGACGGGCGCGCGGTCAACTCGTGCTGTGTGTTCGCCATCGAGGCGGACGGCAGTACGGTCGAGACCATCGAGGGCATCGGCACCGCCGACGAGCCGCACCCGCTGCAGTAGGCGTTTATCGACGCCGGTGCCATCCAGTGCGGCTACTGCACGCCCGGAATGATCATGGCAGCCAAGGCGCTGCTTGACCGCGATTCCCATCCCACGCGCGAGGAGATCCACGCCGCCATGTCCGGCAACCTCTGCCGCTGCACGGGCTACACGAAGATCGAGGAGGCCATTGTCGCGGCCTCCAGAGTCATTGAACAGTACGCGAACGGAAAGGGGGCGCAGCAGTGATGGAGCAGCATCATTTCGACATTGTCAACCACGCCACGCCGCGCCTTGCGTCCATGGATAAGGCGCTGGGCCGCGGCAAGTACACCGACGATTTAGAGCTCCCCAACATGGCCTACGCCGCGCTCGTGCGCTGCCCGTATTCCCACGCCAAGGTGCTGAGCATCGATGTGAGCGAGGCGGAAAAGGTTCCCGGTTTTCTCGGCTGCGCCCTGCCGGAGGAGGCCCCGCAGGCCTACTTCAACTGCTCGGGCAACCCGCCCTCTCCGCTTCTGATGGCGGATGAAAAGGTGTTGACGACCGAGCCGCTGACCATCGGCGACCGCGCAGGCGGCGTCGCTGACGGTGTCCCCGCAGATCAGAAACATCGCCACCGTCGGCGGCAACATCATGCAGGACCGCCGCTGCATCTACTTCAACCAGCCGCACCTGTGGCGCAGCGGCCTTGCCTACTGCTTCAAGACCGGCGGCAGCATTTGCCACCAGATCCCGAACTCGCCGGTCTGCCGCGCGATCTACTATTCCGACGTCGCCACCGCGCTCATCGCCTACGAGGCGGAGGTCGAGTACATCGAAGACGGCGAGACGCACCGCACGGACCTTGCATCCCTCATCGAGCGCCACAGCGTGGCAAACGGCCTTGCCTGTCACGAGCACCTGCCCATCCTCGTCACGCGCTTTTTCGTCCCCGCGGCGGAAGAGGGCGAGCGCAGCGGCTTTTATAAGTACGCCATGCGCACGACGATCGACTTCCCGATCATCAACTTCGCGCCCCGCGCGTCTGGCCGCGGGCGCGGTCGCGCCCCATCCGGTCGTGATGGCTGAGACGGCGGCGAAGATCGACTCCGACGCCACGGATGACGAGGTCATCGCGCAGGCCGAGGACGAGCTCAGAAAGCTCGCCATGCCCATCAAGGAGGCCTGCATGACCCCCGCGGTCAAGAGAAGCCTCTATCGCCACGTCGCGATGCTGCTGGATCTGAGAAAATAAGCAAAAAAAGAACCGTCCGATCGGACGGTTCTTTTTTGTCGTAGAAATTTACTTCGCGGCGCGGGCCAGAACGGCCTCGGCGCTTATGTTCGGGATTGATGGTCTCTTCGCTCTCGACCGCGATGGCCGCGGCGGCGGTGCCGGCGGCGCAGCTTTCGGCAAGGTTGCGGCCCGCGAGAAACGACCAGACGAGGGACGCCATCATCGCGTCGCCCGCGCCGGTGGCGTTGCGCATCTCGGCCTTGCAGATGGGCTCCAAATGCGTCTCGCCCTGCTGCGCGGCGAACACGCCGTCGCCGCCGAGCGACAGGAACACGCGCTGCACGCCCTGATCGAGCAGCGCCTGCGCGGCTTGATGGAGCGTGGCGTCGTCCGAGATCTTCACGCCGGAGAGGAGCTCTGCTTCGATGCGGTTGGGCTTGAGCGTGTGGACGTGACTGAGTAAGCCCTGGAGCTTTTCCGCCTTGACGGTGGACACCGGATCGACGAAGAGCGGCGCGGCGCAGTGCTCGACAAGGTGCGCGATGGACTCGCGCGGCAGGTTCGCGTCCACGACCACCGCGGCGGCGCCGTCGAGCAGCTCCTTCTGCGAGGCGAAGTAGTCCGGCGTCAACTTTTCGCAGATCTCCATGTCGGCCACGGCCACGGCCATGTCGCCGTCGCTGTCGCCGACGAACACGTAGGTCGAGGTGCGGCCGTCGGGCACGCGCAGCGCGTGCGAAAGGTCGATGCCGAGTTCTTTACAGCTCTCTTCGACCTGGCTTGCGCGCGAATCGCCGCCCACGGCGGTCAGAAGATACGTCGGTACGCCGAGCAGGCGCATGTTGTGCGCGATGTTGCGTCCCACGCCGCCGAGGCTCAGCTCGACCTTGCCGGGGTTCGAGTCCTTCGCGCGCAGCGGTGCGAAAGAGTGCGCACCGATGTCGATATTCACGCCGCCGCAGACGACGGCATAGGGAAGATTCTTTTCGTTAGACATGATGTTGCTTTCTCCGAATTATTTGTGATAAAGACGCTTGGATTCATACTTCGGCTCACAGCTGACGTGAATGCCGAGGCGCTTGTAGAGCTTGATGTCCTCCTCCGAGATGATGACGGAGAAGTGCGCATCGCAGCCGCGGAGCGTGCCGAGCTGGGCTCTTGCCATGTCGGCGAGGGGGTTCGTCAGCGCCGAGATCGCCAGCGCGATGAGCACCTCGTCAGAGTGCAGGCGCGGGTTGTGGTGGCCGAGCGACTGGATCTTGAGCGCTGAGATCGGCTCAATGACCTGATTCGAGATGAGGTTCATGTCGCTGCGGATGCCCGCCATGGCCTTGAGCGCGTTGAGCAGCAGCGCCGCCGAAGCGCCGAGCAGGGAAGAGGTCTTGCCCGTGACAACGCGGCCGTCGGGCAGCACCATCGCGCCCGCGGGCGCGCCGGTCTCCTCGGCCTTCTGCTTGGCCGCGGCCACAGCGGGGCAGAGGTCGGGCGTCACATCCGCCTGCTGCATGACGAGCTCGAGCTTTCTGAGCTGGCAGGTGTCAGCAATGCCGCGCGCGACGTCGACCTGCGCGGTGTAGTAGCGGCGCAGAATTTCCATGCGCGAGGCCTGACGACAGACCTCATCGTCGATGATGCAGTTGCCCGCCATGTTGACGCCCATGTCGGTGGGGGACTGGTAGGGGCACTTGCCGGAGATGCGCTCGAAGATCGCGCGCAGGACGGGGAAGATCTCCACGTCGCGGTTATAGTTCACGGTCGTCTCGCCGTAGGCCTCGAGGTGGAACGGGTCGATCATGTTCACGTCGTCAAGGTCCGCGGTCGCGGCCTCGTAGGCGAGGTTCACGGGGTGCTTGAGCGGCAGGTTCCAGATGGGGAAGGTCTCAAACTTGGCGTAGCCCGCGCTCACGCCGTGTTTGTGCTCGTGGTAGAGCTGGGAGAGGCACGTCGCCATCTTGCCGCTGCCGGGGCCCGGCGCGGTGACGACGATGAGCGAGTGCGTCGTCTCGATATACTCGTTGTGGCCAAAGCCCTCGTCGCTCACGATGTGGGCGACGTCGGAGGGATAGCCCGCGATGGGGTAGTGGCGGTAGTTGCGAACGCCAAGCGTGTTGAGACGCTTGATGAAGGCATCCGCCGCGTTCTGCCCCGCGTACTGCGTGATGCATACGCCGCCGACATAAAGCCCCAGCGAGCGGAACGCGTCGATCAGGCGCAGGCAGTCGTCATCATAGGTGATGCCGAGGTCGCCGCGCACCTTGTTCTTTTCAATGTCGTTCGCGTTGACCGCGATGACGATCTCCGCGTCGTCGCGCAGCTGCTGAAGCATGCGGATCTTGCTGTCGGGCTGGAAGCCGGGCAGCACGCGCGAAGCGTGAAAGTCGTCGAAGAGCTTGCCGCCGAACTCCAGGTACAGCTTGCCGCCGAACTTGCTGATGCGCTCGCGGATGTGCGCGGACTGCATGGCAAGGTATTTGTCGTTATCAAAACCGATTTGTCCCATCGTAAAAAGCACCCCATTTTCAATTTACACATAATATATGCCTATTATATAGAACGTACGGCGGCTTGACAAGAAATGTGCCCGCAGAAAAATAGATGAAAAACGGCGGCGAATTTCTGCTATTTTCCCCTCTTTACATCAGCGAGCTCTTAGCGTATGCTATAAACAGTCTCTTCACGGGGGGAAGAAAAAATCCGCACTTTTTGAAAAAAGATGTTGACAAAAGAATGCGGATATAGTAGTATATCACTGTTCGATTCGCGCGGTTAGCTCAGCTGGTAGAGCACATGCTTGACGTGCATGGGGTCACAGGTTCGAGTCCTGTACCGCGCACCAGAAAAAAACCTTGAAGCTTCAGTGGCTTCAAGGTTTTTTTATTGCCCTGAGGTGCCATTTACCCTTTATCGTACCCTTTATAAATTGAACATTTGTAATGAAGCCTTCCATGCGCTGCGCGCTGACCGAGCGCATATCATCTGTAAAATGGCCGTAGACATCAAGTGTGAAAGCGGCGGTCGCGTGACCGAGATTTTCCTGCACGGTCTTAACGTCGTCGCCGCTCTTGATAGAGGCAACGGCGAAGGTGTGACGCAGATCGTGGAAGCGTGTGGCCGGTGCGCCGATGTTTCGGACAATTGCGCATAGTGTAGGCGTTTGCGAACATAAGGAAGGGCCAGAGAGAAACTGGTTTACATTACGGCTACGCAATACTACACAGGTAGGGTTAGGTTGTAGTATTGCGTAGTCGTGGGTCGACAATACTATGCGGACTACAGCTCTGCAGGGTCGTCTGCTTTGTTGGTGCGCCCGATGAGTGTACGTACTAACAAGTGAATGCCCCGGATCCGCTCGGCAGTAAGAAGAATATAAAAAAGAACTTGCCAAAATACGTCAGACATATTATACTCTAGACCAAACAAACAATCGATACAGGAAAGAAGGCAGAGTATGAAAAAAGCGGTTGGGGGGAAAATCGCGCGTCGATCTTGCAGTCGATCAGATCATTCAGGTCATTTTGGACCGCGATATGAAGGCCGGTGACAAGCTGCCGAACGAGTATGATCTGGCGCGCGAGCTGGGCGTGGGCCGCAGCACGGTGCGCGAGGCGATTAAGCGCCTTGTTGCCCGCAATATTTTAACGGCGCGGCAGGGCGCGGGCACGTTTGTCTCGGAGAAGAACGGCGTGCCGGAAGACCCGCTCGGACTGACGTTTATGATGGAAGAGGGCTCGGAGAATCTCGCGCTCGACCTGCAGGATATTCGATTGATGCTTGAGCCGGAGACCTGCGCGATCGTTGCGCGCGGCGCAACGCCCGAGCAGATCGACCAGATGCAGGCATACTGCGATGAGGCGACGCGCCTGATCGAAGCGGAGGAGGATTATTCCGCCGCCGACGCAAAGTTCCACCAGTATCTTGCCGAATGCAGCGGAAACCATGTGCTGCCCAATCTCATCCCGATCATCGCCTCGGCGATCGGCGTTGTGATCACGGTGACGAACGATGAGCACCGCTCCCAGAGCGGCATGGAACACCAGCGTATCGTCGACGCCATCCGCCGCCATGACCCGGAGGGGGCAAAGTACAGCATGATCGCGCACCTGAACACCAGCCGCAATTCCATGCTCCATTCTCGGGATAACTGCGCGGCGAAGCGCTGAAAGCGCACCACACCTTGAGTCATCACACAACTAACGCACAGAGATTTCGTATGTCTAACGAAATTTCTGTGCGTTTTTACAAAATAACTAAAAAAGACACAAAGAAATCAGACGAAATACAGAAAACATTGTGAATTAAATATCAACTATTGACGAACGGAGTTGTCTGATGTATTCTGAATTTGCAAAATACATCAGACAACAGCACAAAGCCATCCGCCAACCAATAAACTGACCGTATCCCCGCACACCGCTGGGGCACGCCGGACGACATGAAGGGCACGGCCATCTTCCTTTCCTCCCACGCCTCCGACTATCTCAACGGTGCGGTCATCCCCGTTGACGGCGGCTATCTTGTCAAGTAAAGGCGGGGGGAAGCAATGGCAAAATATCTTGTTTGTGTCAGCGATGAGCGCCATGCGAGCTATGAGATCGAGCGCGCCATTCTGGAAAAGGCCGGTGCAGAGCTGAAGCTCTGCCACTGCGAAAGCGCTGCGGATATCGCCGCACAGTGTGCGGATGCGGACGCCGTACTGCTTGACCTTGCACCTATGACCGCCGAGGCGGTTGCAGGGTTGAGAAAATGCAAGGTCATCAGCCGCTACGGTGTCGGTTTTGAGAATGTCGATCTGGATGCGGCGACCGCCGCAGGCATTCAGGTCACCAATGTTCCCGATTACTGCATAGAGGATGTTTCCGACCATGCGTTGGCGCTGATGCTTTCCTGTCTGCGTCATATCCCGCTGCGCGACCGCGAGGTCCGCGAGGGGAAATGGAACATTCAGGCAGACAGCTTCCGGCTGAAGGGCAAAACGCTCGGTGTCATCGGCGCAGGCCGCATCGCGCGCGCGCTGATCCGCAAGGTCAGCGGCTTCGGTTTTGCCGAGGTCGTGGCATACGATCCCTATATCAGCGCTGAGCAGTTGGCTGAGATCGGCGTGCGCAAGGTGGAAAAGGAGGAGCTGTTCCGCATTTCCGATATCATCTCCCTCCATCTGCACGCCAATGCTGAGACAAACGGCATGATCTGCAAGGAGACGCTTGCACTGATGAAGCCGACGGCGATCCTCATCAACGTCAGCCGCGGTCCGCTCGTCAAGGACGAGGATCTGCTCGACGCGCTGCGCGGACACCGCATTCTTGCGGCGGGACTTGATACGCATAATCACGAACCGCTCGGCGCGCAGTCGCCCTTCTGCCAGCTTGACAATGTTGTGCTGACCGATCATACGGCCTACTCCACGGCGGAGGGCGTAACGGAACTCAAGACCAAGGCGGCGCAGAACGTTGTGGACGTACTGGAAGGGAGAACTCCTCGCTATCCGGTCAATCACCTGTAATTATTCCATTTGTTTGCCCGAAAAGGGCGGGAGGTAAAAAAATATGACAGCATTAGAAAGACTCTATAACGCGGCAGTGGTGCCCGTCGTCGTGCTCGACGACGCGGCGGATGCGGTGCCGACTGCTAAGGCGCTGCTTGCGGGCGGCGTGGACGTGATGGAGATCACATTCCGCACGGCGGCAGCCGCCGATTCCATCACGGCAGTCGCCAAGGAGTGCCCCGACATGCTCGTGGGCGCGGGCACGGTCATCACACTCGAGCAGTGCAAGAAGGCCGTCGCCTGCGGCGCAAAGTTCATCGTCTCCCCGGGCTACAGCGAGGAGGTCGTGAGCTGGTGCGTGGAGAACAACGTCGCCATCACCCCGGGCTGCGTCACGCCGACCGAGATCATGGCCGCGATGTCCCACGGCCTGAAGGTCGTGAAGTTCTTCCCGGCGAACGTCTACGGCGGCCTGAGCGCAATGAAGGCGCTCTCCGGTCCCTTCGGCGGCATCAAGTTCATCCCCACCGGCGGCGTGAACGACAAGAACCTTGCCGAGTATATCTCCGCGCCGTTCATCCATGCCGTCGGCGGCAGCTGGCTGTGCGCCAAGGCGGACATCGCCGCGCACAACTTCGACAAGATCACGAGCCTCTGCAAGGAGGCGCGCAAGACCGCGCTCGGCTTTGAGATCGCGCACGTCGGCGTGAACGCCGGCGACGCGGAGGAGTCCCTTGCGGTGTGCCGCGCGCTCGACGCGGCCTTCGGCTTCGGCGTGAAGGAGGGCAACAGCTCCAACTTCGCCGGCAGCGGCGTGGAGGTCATGAAGAGCCCCTATCTCGGCAAGAACGGCCACATTGCGGTCAAGACCAATTCCATTCCCCGCGCGGCGGCGGAGCTTTCCCAAGAACGGCTTTACGCTTGACGAGTCCACCGCCAAGTACAAGGGCGAGAAGATGGTCGCGGTCTATCTCAAGCAGGAATTCGGCGGCTTTGCCGTCCACCTGCTGCAGAAGTAAGGGAGGAACGAACGATGAAATTTCTGACTTTCGGTGAGATCATGCTGCGCCTGAAGGCGCCCGGACAGGAGTGCTTCTTCCAGTCCCCGATGCTCGAGGCCACCTTCGGCGGCGGCGAGGCCAACGTTGCCGTCTCCCTTGCCAACTACGGCGAGGACGCGGCTTTCCTGACCGTTCTGCCCGACAATGCCATTGCGGACGCCTGCAAGGCGGAGCTGCGCCGCTTCGATGTGGATACCAAGCGCATCGTCACGGGCGAGGGCCGCATGGGCATCTACTATCTCGAGGGCGGCGCGAACCAGCGCCCGAGCAAGGTGGTCTACGACCGCGCCTATTCCGCCATCGCGCTGGCCAAGCCCGGCGATATCGACTGGGACAAGGCGTTCGACGGCGTGGAGTGGTTCCACATCACCGGCATCACGCCCGCCATCAGCGAGAGCGCGATGGAGCTTTCCATTGCGTCTGTCAAGGAGGCGAAGAAGCGCGGCATCACCGTTTCCTGCGACCTCAACTACCGCAAGAACCTCTGGAAGTACGGCAAGAAGGCGAGCGAGGTCATGCGCGAGATCGCAAAGTATGTGGATGTCGCCATCGCCAACGAGGAAGACGTGCAGAAGTCCCTTGAGATCACCGTGGACGATGTGAACGTCGAGTCCGGCGAGCTGGACCGCGCAAAGTACAAGGCGCTCGGCGACAAAGTGCTCGCGGCGTATCCCGATATGAAGATGATCGCCATCACGCTGCGCGAGAGCCACAGTGCCGATTGGAACGGCTGGGCGGCCTGCCTGAACGACGGCAAGGACTTCTACGTTTCCAAGAAGTACGAGATTCGCGACATCGTGGACCGCGTCGGCGGCGGCGACAGCTTTGCCGGCGGCCTGCTCTACGGTCTCAACCACTATGAGGACAAGCAGTCCGCGCTGGAGTTCGCCGTGGCGGCGAGCTGCCTGAGCACTCGGTCATCGGCGACTTCAACCGCGTGAATGTTTCCGACGTGACCAAGCTCATGGGCGGCGACGGCACCGGCAGAGTGCAGAGGTAAAACGGATGAGCTGCTTTTACTGCGAAAAGGACGAGCGGCTGCTGGCGCTGATGACACCGCTGACTGAGCTTCAGTGGTCGGATGTTTATCTTTTCAACGACCAGAAGCACAAGGGACGCTGCGTCGTGGCGCTCAAAGGCCATCACGACGAGATGTTCGAGCTCGATGACGAGCAGCGCAGCGGTTTTTTTGCCGAGGTTTCCCTCATGGCGCACGCGATCGCGAACTACACGAAGGCGGATAAGATCAACTACGCGATCTACGGCGATATCGTTTCGCATTTCCATGTGCACCTCGTTCCGAAGCATCGGGACGGTTTGCAGTGGGGCGGACCCTTTACCGATACGCTGCCGAAGGTGACGCTGAGCGCGGAAGAATTCAAAGCGGTCGGCGACGGCCTTCTCAGCGAGCTGGAAAAGCTGAAAAAATGATAAAAAAATGGGATGTACCGCGCGGTACATCCCATTTTTTGTCGGTCAGGATCATTCCATATAGGCGCCCTTCATGGGGCTCACGGCATGCTCGGTATAACGCTTGAGCAGGCCTTTTTTGTATTTGGGCGGCTTTGCCTGCCAGCGCGCGCGGCGCGCGGCAAGAATGGCGTCGATCTCGCCGGGCGTTTTTTCCTCGCCCTTCACGCCGACGATCGCCAGCACGCGGCCGGGAACATCGATGCGGATCAGATCGCCCTCTTCCACCAGCGCGATCGGCCCGCCGACAGCAGCCTCGGGGCTGACGTGGCCGATGACCGGGCCGCGGCTTGCGCCGGAAAAGCGCCCGTCGGTGATGAGAGCTACGCTGGAAGCGAGCGCCGGGTCTGCGCAGATGGCCTCGCCGGTATAGAACATCTCGGGCATCCCGCTGCCGCGCGGACCCTCATAGCGGATAAAGACCGCGTCGCCGGGGCGGACGTCGCCGTGCAGCACGGCCGCGATGCACGCTTCCTCGCTGTCGTAGGGCTTTGCCCGCAGCGTGACCTGAAACATCTCTTTGGGGCAGGCGGTGTGCTTGATGACGCAGCCCTCGGGGGCTAGGTTGCCCTTGAGAATGGCAATGCTGCCGTCTGTGCCCTTGGCGTTTTCGAACGTGCGGATGATGTCGGTGCGCGGCGGTCTGCGGCTCAGATGTGCGGTTTTTTCGCGCAGCAGCTCGTCGCAGTGCTCGTAAAAACCGCTCTTTTTCAGCGCGTCCAGATTTTCGCCGAGCGTTTTCCCAGTCACCGTCATTGCGTCGAGGTGCAGCATGGAGCGGATCTCCTCCATCACGCGGGGGACGCCGCCAGCATAGTAGAAATACTGCGCGGGCCAGTCGCCGGAGGGACGGATGTTGAGCAGATAGTGCGCCCCGCGGTGCATCCGGTCGAAGGTGTCAGCATCGATCTCGATGCCGAATTCGTGCGCGATGGCGGGCAGGTGCATCGTCGCGTTGGTGGAGCCGGAGATCGCGGCATGGACCATGACGGCGTTTTCAAAGCTTTCTTTGGTCACGATGTCCTGCGCGCGGATGCCTTGCTCCAGCAGCTTGAGCAGCTGGACGCCCGCATCGTAAGCAGCCTTTTTCAGCTCCGGGGCAGTGGCGGGCATCAGCGCGGTGCCGGGCAGCATCAGCCCGAGGGCCTCGGCCATGATCTGCATGGTGGAGGCTGTGCCCATAAAGGAGCACGCGCCGCAGCTGGGGCAGGCGTTGTGCTTATAATAGCGCAGCTGCTGGCCGGAGATGACGCCGGTTTTTTCCCATGCGTCGAATTTGCCGATCTGCTCGAGCGTCAAGAGCTCGTTGATCGCGCAGGCGGGATCCTGCACGGTGTATTCCTCTGGCAGGGGATGGGCTTCCATGACGCCGCCGGTGACGACGATGGCGCTCATTTCCTTGAGCCGCCCGATGCTCATCAGCATGGCGGGAACGGCCTTGTCGCAGCTTGCGATGAATATGCCGCCGTCAAATCCGCTTGCGTTCGCCTGCGCCTCCACCAGATCGACGATGGCTTCACGGTGGGCGAGGGAGTAATTGATGCCGTCGTGTCCCTGTGCGATACCGTCGCACAGATCGGTGGCAAAATAGCGGGCGGCTTTGCCGCCGTGCTCGTTGACCGCCTGCACGGCCTGTCTTACAAATTGATCGAGATGCGCGCTGCCGGGATGGCTGTCGCCAAAGGTGCTCTCTACCATGATCTGGGGTTTGCTCAGATCATCAATCGTCCATCCCATGCCGATCTTCAGCGGATCGCTCTCTGGTGCAAGTGCGCGTACCTGCTGAGAATGTAATTCCATTATAGACCCCTCCCCGTACAATTTGTCATTTTGAAGCGAAGATCATCAGATAATTTCTTGACATATTACAACGAAGTATGCCGAGGCTGACAAGTAAAAATAGTGTGATTTTGCGCATCCGGAAGAGGAGAGCTTTTGAGACGCTGTGTGCCGGGGGGGTGAAAGAGAGCAGATCATGCTGGTGTCAGTCGGCGGCGTCGGTGCAGTAAAAAACGTAACGCTCGGCGTGTTCAACAGTGAGAGACTCCAATACGAATCGCAACAATTTAGCGTAAGTGTTTGAGCGTATAAGGGAAGGGACGAATGGAACTGCTCTGCAGTACGGCTATGCAATACTGCATCATCTGCAAGGTCAGGTGTAGTATGCGTAGTCCTGAGACAACAATAAAGCCGTGCGAGGACAATCGGGCGAAATGGGTTCGACTCACAGAATAAGGAATTATTATAGCGAGGAGGGTTAGACACTCGAAACATAAAAAATATACATTTCAGATAATAGGACGGGAAGTAGATCTGTCCTTAGAGAGAATTATTTCTTAGTGTCCGGCAGCAGCTTTTGCTTTATGATGAAATAGTAGGTTGTCAGAACAATCGTGCGAGGAGTATTCCCTTGAGTAAAATCAATGGCCTTCATCGTTTGAACTATATGGAACACTCCTACGAGTTTGAATTGTTTTCGATTTTTGGACATGACACCGCTAAGATCAAGAGTAGGCAGCGGGCTTCTGACGAAAAAGGTATGTCCTGTGCGGCAGCTAAAATTCAGCCTTATTTTTAGTCTTTCTGCATTGATACGAGATAAGATTACCTAACATGAGATGGCAATAAAATCGCATGACTTCCCCACATTATGGTACCGGTTGGCATAGGCAGGGACAATCTAAAACACCTTTTTGCAGGTTCGAGTCCTGTACCGCGCACCAGAAAAACCTTGAAGCTTCAGTGGCTTCAAGGTTTTTTTATTGCCCTGAGGTGCCATTTACCCTTTATCGTACCCTTTATAAATTGAGAACATTTGTCATGAAGCCTTCCATATGCATTCCTCCCATCTGTGAATTGCAGCCGGAATCCATCTTTTTCTCATTGCCGATTCAATCTATTGGGTGACACGAACTCTATAACCGCCGTATACGCGGGCGAAAGGTGATGGATATTTACCGCAAACATACCGTTGCGGTAGGGGGCTGATTGTGGTATGATTCATCAAAAAGGCACAGGCCCGGCCTGTTTTCCCGCGTCCTGCGGCACAGGATAATAGGGAAGCGGAAACGGCGGGCGGGACCTTGAAAATTGACAAAACAGAAAGGATCACTTGACGATGAAACCCAAATTTGACGGCTACGCGGCGCAGTACGACGCCTGGTTTATGGAAAACGAAAACGTGTTCCAGAGCGAATTCCGCCTGTTTGAAAAGGCAATCGGCGATATTTCGGGGAAGCGCGTGCTCTCCGTCGGCTGCGGCAGCGGCCTGTTCGAGAGTATGATCGACTGCAAGAACATCGAGGGCGTTGAGCCCTCGCGCGACATGGGCGCGATCGCGCAGAAGCGCGGCATCAACGTCATCGCCTTCGGCGCGATCGAGGAGGTCGAGCTTGAGGAGAACGCCTACGACATCATCTATTTGAACGGCAGCTCCAGCTATATGGAGGACCTGACGCGCGCGTTCGACGTGTGCAAAAAGGCGCTCAAGCCGAACGGCAAGTTCATTTCGCTGGATGTGCCCAAGGAGAGCGCGTTCGGCTTCATGTACCTTCTCGCCAAGGCCGTTGGCACGTTCGACCACCCGTCCCTGCGCGGTGTCATGCCCAAACTGCCGTATCCGCTCGAGCTGTGCTGCGCGGGCGTGTGGCACTCGACCGAGGAAAAGGTCGACGCGCTCAAATCGCTCGGCTTCCACGATTTTGACTTCTACCAGACGCTCTTGAAGAACCCTATGTACACCAACGAGAGCGTGGAGGACGTCGTCCCCGGCTATCAGAGCGGCGGCTACGTCGCGCTCATCGCCCACAAATGAGCGGGGAGAACAGAGTGAAGCTCTCCGAGAGGATCTACGAGCGGGCAAAGGCGCTCTGGCCGCGGTATCTGACCCATCCGTTTGTGACGGAGATGGCGGACGGCACGCTGCCGAAGGAAAAGTTCCGCTGCTATATGGTGCAGGATTATCTGTACCTGCGGGATTACGTGAAAATTTTTGCGGCGATCCTTCAGAAAACCGACGACTTCGAGCAGATCCGCTTTTTGAGCGGGGAGATGGCGAACACGATCGACGAGACGTTCCGCACGCATCTTCCGTACATGAAGCGCCTCGGCGTCACGGAGGAGGAGATCGCCGATGCGCGCCCGCACATCGACAACAGCGCCTACAGCCATTACATGCTCTGCGAGGCGCAGGCGGGAGATGTGCTGACGGGGCTCGTGACGCTTTTGAACTGCTCGTGGAGCTATGCGTATATTGCCGAGCAGATGGTGGAGCGCTGCCCAAGCGCCCTGCACGATGAGAACTACGGCGCGTGGTTCGCGGGCTACGTTTCCGAGGAGTACCGGCAGACGAATCAGGCCTTGATCGACCGGATCGACGCGCTCGCCGAAGGGATCGACGAAAAGAAGGCGCAGCGGCTCTGCGAGATCTTCGAGAATTGCTGCCTTTTTGACCTGCGCTTCTGGGACATGGTCTACACGATGGGCGAGAACTGAACAGGAAAGAAAAGCCGGAGCAGCCTGAGCTGCTCCGGCTTTTTCATTGAAAAGAAAGGAAATTCACGGTTCCACGTTGGCGTGCTCCATCAGGTCGATGAGTACGCGGATGCCCTGCAAATACGAGCGGACGAGAAGACGCTCGTTCGTGCCGTGCACGCCGGAGGCGGCCTCCGCGGGCTCGGTCATAAACGGGCTGCACCGCAGGCACGTGTCGCAGATCTCCTCATAGCGGTGCGCGTCCGTCGCGCCCACGGCCATCGAGGGAATGAACACGGCTTCGGGATAGTAGCGCTGGAAGCTCTCGACCACTGTGCGGTAGCCGTAGCCGTCGCGCTTTGCGATGGCGGAGGGGTCGTTCGCTTGCAAAAAGCGCATCTCGACGCCTTTGTCCTGTACGGCCTCACGGCAGTGGGCCATGACGCTCTCGACCGTGTCACCGTCCGCCAAGCGGAAGTTGATGACCGCGGTCATATCCTGCGGCATCACGTTGCACGCGGCGCTGCCGCCGCGGATCATCGTGGGCGCGATAGTGGTGGTGACAAACGGGAAGAGGTCGGGCGAGCTCATGCAGCAGGCCGCGATGGCGTCCGCGTTGCCCGCAACATCCTGCACGAGCGTTTTGAGCGGCTCCTGCGTGATATAGGGCGCGAGCGTTTCAAACGCGCCGGTCATGGCGCTGTTGAGGTGCACGGCAAACGGTGCGCGCGTGATGTCGGCGATCGCACCGGAGAGACGCCCAAGTGACGTGCCGCCGTAGGGGCGGCTCGAATGCCCGCCGATGCTGTGGACGGAGAGCTCCAAATCGGCATAGCCCTTTTCCATCAGCTGCACGCTGACAATGAACGTCTCCGGCGCGCCGAAGGCCGTGCCGGGCTCAATTTTGCAGCCGCCCTCGTCAAGAACGAATTCGAGCGTCACGCCCTGCGCCTTCAAATGCTCGGCGATGGCGAGCGCGCCTAAGTTGATGGTCTCCTCGTCGTCGCCGAAGGCGAGATACGCCGTGCGGGCAAAGGACTTGCCGCGGGCGAGCAGATATTCCGCGGCCTCCAGCACGCCGAAGACCTGCTCTTTGATGTCGAGCGTGCCGCGGCCCCAGATATAGCCGTCCGCGATGTCGCCGGAAAAGGCGGGATGCGTCCAGTCCTGCTCTGTGCCCTCAACAACGGGAACGACGTCCTGATGCGACATGTAGAGGCAGGGGCGCAGAGAAGCGTCGCTGCCGGGGATGGTGATGAGCACGGCGTGGTGGCCGATGCGCTCAAACGTGCCCACGCGCATGATGTTGGGGTAGCTTGCCTTGATGTGCGCGTGCAGCTTGTCGAACTCCGTGTAGTCCGTCCGGCTGTGGTCAAAGTAGTTGATGGTCTTGCACCGGATGGCGGCGGACAGGCGCGCGGCCGCGCCCTCGCCGTCCAAGTCGGGATAATTGCCCTCCAGAGCAAAAAAATCGGTCACTTTTTTCGTCATGCCATTTTGTCCTCCAGATAGCGGCTGAGAAACTCACGCGTGCGCGGCTCCTTGGGGTTACCGAAGACCTCCTTGGGCGAGCCCTGCTCTAAGATAACCCCCTGATCCATGAAGACGACGCGGTCGCTCACTTCCTTGGCAAACGCCATCTCGTGCGTGACGACGACCATCGTCATGCCCTGCTGGGCGAGGTTTTTCATGACGTCCAGCACCTCGCCGACGATCTCGGGGTCGAGGGCGCTCGTCGGCTCGTCGAAGAGCATGATCTCAGGCTCCATGCACAGCGCCCGCGCGATGGCGACGCGCTGCTTCTGCCCGCCGGAGAGGCGGCGGGAGTCGGCGTGGATGAAGTCGGCGAGGCCAACGGTCGTTAAGTGCTTGATGGCCGTGGCCTCGGCCTGCGTCTTGGGGATGTGCTTGACGTCCATGGGAGCGAGGGTGCAGTTGTCAAGCACGGACTTGTTGTTGAAGAGGTTGAAGCCCTGAAACACCATGCCGATCTTCTGGCGCAGGGCGTTCAGGTTGACCTTTAAGTCCATTAAATCCTGCCCGTCGAACCAGATGTGGCCCGAGTCGGCCTCTTCCAGTAAGTTGATGCAGCGCAGCAGCGTCGATTTGCCGGAGCCGGACGCGCCGATGATGCACACGACCTCGCCGCGGTTGACCTCTAAGTCGATGCCCTTGAGCACGTGGAGGTCGCCGAAGGACTTTTCGAGCTGTTCGATTTTGATGATGGGATCGTTCGTCATAGCGCCCTCCTGTCAGTTCGAGCTGGGAAGCCCCAGATCGACGGTTTGGTTGCCCTGGTGCCGCTTGGTGTTGTCCGGCGCGGTCATCCTTCCCGTGATGGCCTTGAGCAGGAGCGAAGAAAGATACGTCAGGAACAGGTAAACGATGGCGGCGATGAGGTAGCACTCGGTGCCCTTATAATAAATGCCGGCGACCGAGCGGGTCATGAACATCAGGTCGGATACGCCCAGCACGCACAGCACGGAGGAATCCTTGATGTTGATGATGAACTCATTGCCGATGGCGGGCAGCGAATTTTTGATGGCCTGCGGGAAAACGACTCTGCGCATGGCCTGCCAGTGCGTCATGCCGAGCGAACGCGCGGCCTCCATCTGCCCCGCGTCGACGGCGAGGATGCCGCCGCGCAGCACCTCGGCAAGGTACGCGGTCGAGTTGAGCGAGATCGTGACAAGGCCTGCTAAAAAGAGCGGCCAGACGCGGTTGATCTCCGTGACGCTCATGCCGGTGCGCTTGAAGAGACCGAACACCGCGTTGTAGAGGATGAGCGACTGCACCATCATCGGCGTGCCGCGGATGACGAAGATGTAGAAGCGGGCGAATTTGTTCGCGACGATCTTGATAAGCTTCACAAAGTCGTTGTTGCGCTTGTCGGGCTCCTGAATGCGGAGAAAGACCATGAGAAGCGCCAGCACGAACGCGATCGCCGTGCCGAAGAGTGCGAGGCGCACCGTGTACGAAATGCCGATGGCGAAGAGCGAGCGCTGGTTGTACGCCATGTAGACCATGGTGGAGAGCGTGTCGGTCGGGTTGCTCTCGGCATGAATGGCGGCGTTGATGATGTAGGCGAGCTTTAAAATGAAGCGGTCGAGCACCAGCAGCGCGCAGGCCGCGGCGTCGAGATACGAGAGGTAACGGCTGACGCGCACGATGAGGGGGCGCTTCATAATAGTGGAGCTGTAATTGTTCCAATAGGCCCACTTGACGAGCAGCGCCATGGCGCTCACGCCGAGGAAGAACCAGCAGATCGCCGCGAGCGCCGTGCCGAACACGGACTGCGCGGGGATGAAGCTGTACGGGCTGGGGGCGGAGTAGAACATGCCGAGACCCAGCAGGGCGATGAAACTTCCGCCTAAATAAACATAACGGTGATCCCGGGTGATGAAGTTCTTCCGGGGCGCGGTGGGTGCTGCCATGGTGTTTCCTCCTTTATGGTGCGAAGCGCGTTGTCTCTAGAGTGCTTCGCGTACCCGCCGCCGCGTGAAAAACGCGGCGGCGGTGCGTGGGATATTACTGGGGCTGGCCGTCGACGGCTGCCTGCCACATGGCGGCGCGGGCGTCGTCGTCGATGCCGGAAAGGATGGTGTTGATCTGATCAAGGAGTTCATTGTCGCTCTTGCGCAGACCCACGCAGGAGCCCTTGGCCGGCAGCGTGAAGCCGCTGCCCTCATCGAAGGTGACCAGGCGGAAGTTCGGGTTGGAAGCGAGGTAGCCCTGCGCGTTCTCAACGTTGATGACGATGGCGTCGCAGGTGCCCTGCTGCAGGCGGGAGATCATGTCGGGCACGCTGCCGACGGGGCTTAAGTGGTCGACGCCCTCGATCTGCTCGATGACATCGTCAAGCGCCGTGCCCTGCTGGCCGAGGACGGCTGCGCCGGAGAAGTCCTGAATGGAGGTGGCATTTAAGTACGGGGAATCGGCGAGCACCATCAGGCCGTAGGTGGTCTCACGGTAGGGCTCGGAGAAGTTGATGGATTCGCGGCGCTCGGCGGTGTCCATCATACCGGCGATGATGGCGTCGATCTGGCCTGATTGAGCGCGTCGATCAGGCCGTCCCAGCTGAGCTTGACGATGACGAGCTCCTTGCCGAGGCCCTCTGCGATGGCCTTGGCGATCTGCACGTCGTAACCCTCGGCATACGTGCCGGCGACGTTTTCAACGGGGACGTTCGAGTCCGTCGCTTCGCTTTCCTGCCAGTTGTTGGGGGCGTAAGCGCACTCCATGCCGACGCGAAATTCGTTGCTTTCGTTCGTGGCGGTGTCCTGCTGTTCCTGCTGCCGATCGCTGCTGGAATCGTCGGCGGCCTGACTGCCGCAGGCGGTGAGTGCGAAGAGCATGATGGCCGCCAGCAGGAGGGCGGTAAAGGTTCTGAGCTTCATGGTGGTGGTTTCCTTTCTTGTGATGAGTTTCATTTTTCAAAAACAGGGGAGTCCTGCTTTTTTCGGGTTTTCGCACTCCCGATGCAGACAAAAAACAAAGCCGTAAATGCTTTGTGAAGCATTTACGGCTGCAACTGTACTGCAATCCGGCAAACCGGTCATCACCTTTTGGGGGGACAAACAGCTTGCCGACCTCGATAGCGCTCCACATACGTGACAGTCCGGCGGATATTCTCCGACGAACCAGCGGCAAACGGCACAGGAACCGTTTCCACTTCGGCGGCATCCCCTTTCGCGCGCTCCGGCTTCCTGTGCCGGTGCGAACGCGCTACTTTTGTCAGCCGCGCCTCTATCTTCCCGACCTCGCGATCGGGCGTTTGAAATTGTTGGCGTTACCATACTCCCATGCTGGGAAAATGTCAATCCCTAATTTTCCACTTCTCCAAATTTTGAGAATCTTTTTACACGGAAGAATGGGTTCTTGTGAAATATTACCACAGCTTTCCTGCATGAATATCGGATATGACGCGGCGGAATGTAAAAAAGGGGCCGGAGCATGATACCCCAGCCCGCTGAAAATTCATCTCAAAACTCGGTGACGACATCGTACCCGCTGCCCGTCCAGATGGCGGGACGCGTTTCCAGCGTGTGCAGCGCGGTGACAAAATCGGGCAGCGTTGTGACCGTTTCGGGCAGCCATGTCACGTATTTTCCCACCTGCTCCGGCACGTGCGCGTCGCTCGCGCCGATGGCCTTGAGCCCCAGCTCGCGGCAGAAGCGCAGTGCCGTCCGGTTCTCCTCAAGCGGCGTGCTGCCGTTGAGGACCTCCACGCCGTCAAGACCGTGCACGTCGCGCAGGTGCTCGCGCAGCCCGCGATTGTTGCTGCGAAAGGGGTGGCAGGAGACGCAGAAACCGTCCTTTTCTCGCACCAGGTCGATAAGGTCCTGTGCGCTGACGCGCTGGTCGGGGATGCCGTCGATCCCCCAGGCGGTGATATCGCCCCAGAGCGAGAAAAATTCCACGCCGACGAAGATGGGATAGCCGATCTCGCGGGAATAGGCCTCCGCGCGCTCGCGCAGGCCCATGCTGTCGTGGTCCGTGATGCAGATCGCGTCCAGCCCCTTTTGCCTGGCGATAGAGACGATCTCCTCCAGGTGGAGAAAGCTGTCGGTCGAGTAGGTGCATTCGTGCAGGTGCATATCAACAAGCATGGTAAGTTTACTCCTTTTCTCCGTGGCGGATGACCTTCAGCACGCTGCCGTCGTCCTTCCACACAATGTCGTTGAGGCCGAGAAATGACGCGATATAGTCGTTTGCAGGATGGCGGAAGACCTCCTCTGCCGAGCCGAGCTGCAAGAGCTCGCCCTCGCTCATCACGGCGATGGAGTCGGCCAGAATGAGCGCCTCCTCCTGATCGTGTGTGACGAAGACCATCGTGGTGCCGAGCTCGCGCTGCAAGCGCTTGAGCTCCCCGCGCATCCGCACGCGCAGCGCCGCGTCGAGGTTCGAGAGCGGCTCGTCAAGAAGGCACAGCTTTGGCTCGACGATGAGCGCGCGGGCAAGCGCCACGCGCTGCTGCTGGCCGCCCGAGAGCTCGCCGATGCGCGCGTCCTCGCGCTCGGCAAGGCCAACGAGACTCAGGTACCGGCGGCCCTTTTCCTTTGCCTCCGTGCGGGAATAGCCGCGGAATTTGAGCCCGTAGGTCACGTTTTGCAGCACGCTCATGTGCGGGAACAGGCCGTAGGACTGGAAAACGGTCGAAACCGGCCGCCGCTCGGGCGGGAGCGCGGTGATGTCATGCCCGTCGAGGAGCACCCTGCCGCCGTCGGGCTTGAGAAAGCCGCCGATCATGTTGAGCGTGGTCGTCTTGCCGCAGCCCGACGAGCCGAGAATGCACAAAAGTCCGCCCTCTTCCAGGCCGAGGGAGAGGTCATGCACGGCGTATTTGCCGTCAAACTGCTTGCTCAAGCGGTCAAGTTCGAGATACACGGCGATTTTCTCCTTTCCGGGTGATGAGGAAGGCGAGGCCTTCGACAAGAAGGACAATGACGGTGATGACGCTCGCGATCAGCGAGGCAAGGGCGTAATCGCCCTGATACACCGCGTCAAAGAGCTTGAAAACGGCCAGCTGACGCTTGGCGTCGATGAGAAAGATGATGGAGCCCGCCGTCGTCATGCTGCTCGTGAAGTTATAGACAAAGCAGCTCAAAAACGCGGGCCGCAGTGCGGGAAAGACCACATCGCGCAGCACAGCGAGCCGTCCCGCGCCAAGGTCGCGCGCCGAGCGCTCCTGCACTTCGGGTAGGAGCGCGAGCGACGCGGTGCAGATCTTCGTGGAGGTCGGCAGCTGCTTGAAGAGCATGTTGGCCAGCACGATGAGGGCCGTGCCCGTCAGCTTGAGCGGCGCGTGGTTGAACGCGAGAATGTAGCCGATGCCAAAGCACGTGCCCGGCAGCATATAGGGCAGCGTCGCAAGGCAGTCGAAAAGGCTGCGGCCGATGATGCGTCGGCGGTCCATGTAATAGGCGAAGAGCATTGCAAAAACCGTACCGGCGATGGAGACGATGAGCGCGTATTCAACGCTTCGCAGCATCGTCGACGAGCCGATGCGCCAGAGCTGATCCCAGTATTGCAGCGTGAAGGAGCAGACACCCTTCGTGCTCTTCAAAAAGCCCGAGAGGAACACGCAGCCGTATTGCAGCACGATCATTACGAAGAAGACGGTGCTCAGCGCGATCATGCCCCAGCCCATCGCGCCGCAATGCGGCAGCAAAAGGCCAAGCTCTGTCTGAGCGGTGCGGCTGCCCTCGGTCAGCCTGTCCGAGCGGCGCATCAGCGCGCGGTAGACGAAAAAGAACACAATGGACGGGATGAGCAGGAACATGTTCATCGCCGAGGACTTTTCAAGGTCCGAGTATCCAACGACTTGCAGATAGATATCTGCGGCCAGCGTGCTGAAGCGCCCGCCGATGATGATGGGCGTGCCGAAGTCCGCGAGCGAGCGGACGAACGAGAGCAGCAGGCACACGAGCGTCGCGGGCCGAATGAGCGGCAGGACAATATCGCGCAGGATGGCGCCGCCCGATGCGCCGAGGTCGCGCGCCGAGCGAAGGCTGCCCTCGTCCAGCTTTTCGAGGATGCCGGAGAGAAACATTGCGTTGAGCGGCACGAACGAGATCGACTGCATCAGGATGACGCCCCAGCGATTGTAGGGGTTCAGGCTCAGGTGCAGCAGGCGGTAGGTGATCCACCCGCGCCGCCCGTAGAGCTGGATATAGGCAAGCGACGAGACGAACGGCGGCGACACCATGGCGACGAGCATGATGACCATGCAGAGCGTCTTCTTCCACCCGCGCGCCGTGGCGCATACGAGCGCCGCTGAGAGCGAGAGGATAGTGGACAGCACCGCCGTAAAAACGCCGACAAATACGCTGTTGCGCAGACTCTCGCCGTATTGGCGCAGAACAGTGCCGAACATTGCAAAGCTCACGCCGCCGTCCGCGCCGCGCAGGCTCCGCAGCGCGATGCACGCGATGGGCCAGAGAATGAACAGCAGCACGCTCCCGAGCAGGACAAGTAAGATCAGCCTGTCGGCCGCGTTTTCACATAGGGAAAAAAGGACATCGTGAGATGCCCTTTTTTCTGTATTTTTTTGAATCGTACCGGCGGACTTCATTTATTCCGCGGCGGCCTTGTCGCCCATCAGGGGCTCAAAGCGATCGAGGATCTCGGTGCGCTGGGAACCGAACAGGGACAGGTCCTCCGTCATGAGGAGCGTAGGATCATAGGACAGCTCAATGCCTTCGATGGAGGGCTTGATGACCTTGATGCCGTTCTTCTGCTCGATCTCGGCGAGCTGACGGAGATGATCGTCGCTGCTGAAGAGCCACTCGACGAAGTACTTGGCGGCGTCGACGTTTTCAGCGTTCTTGAACACGGACACACCCTCGGGGACCCAGGGCATCCCGTCAGAGGGGTAAACGATGGTCAGGTCGTTCTCCTCGGCGGCCTGCTCGATGCTGGCGTCGATGTAGGAGATGCTGACAGCGAACTCACCGGAAGAGACCTTGTTCTTCGGGTCGGATCCGCGCTTGCCGTAGTAGGCGATGTTGTTATTCAGGGCATCGAAGTAGTCCCAGCCCTGATCGCCCTTGGCCTGCAGCAGCGCGTTGACCACGGCGTAGTTGGTGCCGGAGACGGCAGGGTTGGACATGACGATCTCGCCGGCATACTGGCTGTCGGTCAGGTCATCCCAGCTCTCGGGAGCGGTCAGACCCAGCTCCTCCATGAGAGAGTTGTTGAGCAGGAAGCCGACAATGGTGATGCCCTTGGAATACCAGTAACCCTCGGTATCCTTGTACTCGTCGCCGAGCTCGGCGGCCGCGTCAAAGGTGACGGGCTCAAGCAGGCCGTCGTCCTTGGCACTCATGAACGCGTCGATGCCGCCGCCGAACCACAGGTCAGCGGACGGGGTGCCGCCCTCGGCGCGGAGCTTGGAGAGCACCTCGCCGGAGGACATGGACAGGCATTCGACCTCCACGCCGGTGTCGGCGGTGAACGCGTCGAACAGGGGACCGTAGACGTCGCCGGTGGCGACGACCTTCATCGTGCCGGAGAGCTCGGGAGCGGTGTCCTGAGGCTCGTCGGGCGTCTGCGCGTCATCAGTCTTCGAGCCGCAGGCGACCAGAGAGAGCACCATCACGACGCAAAGCAGCAGAGAAAACAGCTTTTTCATAATTAACCTCTTTTCCAAATTTGCTAAAGAAATCCCCGCCGCTGTGCTGACAGTGGCGAGGACTATATTTTAGATAGAATAACGCAAAAAGTAAAATCGAAATTTGCACACGACTAAGGCGATTTCATCGAAAAAAACAATTATTTGGCAAACTGCGGATCAAGGACGGACAGCGCGTATGCCGCGTAGAGCGCTGTGCCGAGGGGGAGCGTTTCCTCGTCGATGTCGAAATCGCCGCGGTGGTTGGAGATGCAGGTGTGCGGCTTTTTGGGGTTTGCCGTGCCGAGGTAGGCGTAAGCGCCCTTCGTTTGCAGCAGATACTCGGCGAAATCGTCCCCGCTGAGCGACAGCGCGCGGTTTGCCGTCGTGGGGATGCCGAGCGCGTCGGCGGCGCGCTCGACCTCCCCGCACACACTGGCGTCGTTCGTGAGCGGCGTGGCGAAGTCGTCCCATTCGACCTCTGCCGTGCCGCCGTAAAGGGCGGAGATGTGTGCGGCCGCGGCGTTGATCGTTTCGCGAAGGTGCGCGCGGCTCTCGGGCGAGAACATGCGCGTCGTGCCCTCGAGCACGGCGGTCTCGGCCACGGCGTTGTAGGCCGTGCCGGCGTTCAGCTTGCCCACGCCGATGAGCACCGGCTCGACCGGCGAGGTCATGCGCGTGACGATGGACTGGAGCGCGACGACGAGCTCGCTTGCGATATAGAGCGCGTCCACGCCGAGCTGCGGCGTGGAGACGTGCGCGCTTTTGCCGTGGATGCGGATGATAAAGTGGTCGACGCCCGCGTTGTTGGCCCCCGGCTTGACGCCGACGGTCCCCGCGGGAAGGTCGGACGCCGTGTGCAGCCCGAAGACGCGCTGTGCGCCATCCAGCATGCCCGCGGCGATGAGCGGCCTTGCGCCCTGACCGATCTCCTCGGCGGGCTGGAAGAGGAAGCGCACCTCGCCACCAAAGTCCGCGCGGTGTGCGCTCAAAACCTTTGCCGCGCCGAGAAGACACGTCGTGTGCGCGTCGTGGCCGCAGGCGTGCATCATGCCCGGCGTTTGCGAGCGGTAGGGCACGTCGTTCGTCTCCTGAATGGGTAAGGCGTCGATATCCGCGCGCAGCACGACAAGGCCGCTTCCATTGCCGCTGCCGGTCAAATGGCCGACAACGGCGGTCTCGCCGACGCGCTCGTGCGGGATGCCGCACCTATCAAGCTCGCGCTCGATGCGCGCGGCAGTGTGGTATTCGTGCAGGCCGAGCTCTGGATCGCGGTGGAATTCCCGCCGCAGTGCGATGAGCTCGTCGCGAAGCTGCTGGCACTCTTCTCTCAGGGCATTCATGGCGAATTTCCTTTCTTAACCCTTGGCAGGGATCTTTTCGCGCAGGGATTCGAGGCGGTTCAGCGCGTCGGTGAGCGTTTCGTCCTTCTTGGCGAAGTGCAGGCGGATGAGGTGGTTGACCGGCTCGCGGAAGAAGCTCGAGCCCGGCACCGCGCCCACGCCGACCTTGCTTGCAAGGTCCTCGCAGAATTGAAGATCGCTCTCGTAGCCGAACTCCGAGATGTCGAGCATCACGTAGTAAGCGCCCTCGGGGTCATTGTGGACGATCTTGAGGTCGTCAAGGCCCTTTAAGAACAGGTCCTTTTTGTGCGTGTACTCGGCCTGCAGCGCGTCGTAGTAGTCCTGACCGAAGTTGAGACCGGGGATGATGGCCTCCTGTAGGGGCGCCGCCGCGCCGACGGTGAGGAAGTCGTGGACCTTCTTCGCGCGGTCGATGATCTCCGGCGGGGCGATGATGTAGCCAAGGCGCCAGCCGGTGATGGAATAGGTCTTGGAAAGCGACGAGCAGGACAGCGTGCGCTCCCACATGTCGGGCAGCGTCGCAAAATAGGTGTGCCGGTGCGGGGCGTAAATGATGTGCTCGTAGACCTCGTCGGTGATGACGTAGACGTCATATTTCTTGGCAAGACCCGCGATGATCTCAAGCTCCTCGCGCGTGAAGACCTTGCCGCAGGGGTTCGAGGGGTTGCACAGCACGAGCGCCTTGGGGTGCTGGCGGAACGCGTCCTCGAGCACTTCGGGGTCAAACGTGAACGACGGCGGCGTGAGCGGCACATAGATGGGCACCGCGCCGGAGAGGATCGTGTCGGCACTGTAATTTTCATATAGAACGGGGAGAAGATGACGACCTTGTCGCCGGGATTGGCGACGGTCATCATTGCGGCCATCATGGCCTCGGTGCTGCCGCAGGTGACGACGATCTCGCCGTTGGGGTCGATGTCGCGGCCCATGAAGTGGGACTGCTTCTTCGCCAGCGCCTCGCGGAAGTCCTGCGCGCCCCAGGTGATGGAGTATTGATGATAGTCCTCGTAGGCGACCTGAGAGAGGCGGTCGAGGATGGGCTTGGGCGGGTCGAAGTCGGGGAAGCCCTGGGAAAGATTCACCGCGCCGTACTGGTTGGAGATACGGGTCATGCGGCGGATGACGGAATCGGTAAAGCTCGCGGTGCGGTCAGAAAGTGCCTGCATTATTGTTTCCTCCTGTGAGATAAGATTTTCCGTTGTTCAAGATATGCTGCGGGTCGAGCGCCGTTTTGATGGCGTTCATGGCCTGTAAATTTTCCTTCGCCGTCTGGCGCAGGAAGTAGGGACGCTTCGATAGCCCGATGCCGTGCTCGCCGGAGGCGACGCCGCCGAGGCGATAGGCTTCGGCATAGGCTCTGTCCATGTTTTCGTGCAGCTCGCGCTGCCACGTTTCTTCATCCCGCTCGCCGCGCACGACGCACAGGTGCACATTGCCGTCGCCCGCGTGGCCGAAGCTGACCATCTGCATGCCGCTCCGGGCTTCCAAGTCGTTGATGAAGCGGATGAAGTCCGCCGTGCGGCTGATGGGCACGACGATATCGACCGGCTCCTGCTCGGAAACGGCCTCCACGGCCTTGACAAGCGCGCCGCGCACGCGCCAGATGTCAGCGCACTGCCGCGCGTCGGAGAGCTCGATAAAGTCGAGCGCGCCGTTTTGCAGCGCCAGAGAGCGCACGCGCGCGGCATTGGCCGTGACCTCTTCGCTTCTGCCGTCAAAGGTCAAGAGAATATAGGAGCCGGCGTCGGGGCGGGGATAAGAGACGCCGCAGAAGCGTTCGCCAAGCGCGACGACTTTGCGCTCCATGAATTCGACTGCCGTGGGGTTCGCGTTCGCGCGCAGGATGGTCAAAACGCTCTGGATGCCGGTTTTCAGGTCGGCATACGGCACAAGCACGCTGAGCGAGGCCTCGGGCTTGGGAACAAGGCGCAGCAGGCACTTTGTGATGACGGCGAGCGTTCCCTCCGAGCCGATGAGAAGGTGCTTGAGCGAGAGTCCGCTCGCGTCCTTGACCTGCTTGCCGCCGACTTGCATCACCGTGCCGTCAGCGAGCACGACCTCGAGCCCGCGCACATAGTCGCGCGTGACGCCGTACTTCACCGCGCGCATGCCGCCGGCGTTCGTGCTGATGTTGCCGCCGATGCTCGAGGCCTTTTCGCCGGGATCGGGCGGGTAGAACAGCCCGCGCGCTTCGACATAGGCCTGCAAGTCCTGCAAGAGCATACCGGGCTCGACCGTGACGGTCATCGTGTCCTCGTCGAGCTCGAGCACGCGGTCCATGCGGGAAAGGTCGAGGATGATGCCGCCCTCGAGCGGCACGGTAGAGCCGACAAGATTCGTCCCCGCGCCGCGCGGCGTGACGGGAACGCGGTGCTCGTGCGCGCAGCTCAGGAGCGCGCTCACTTCCTCGGTGGATAAGGGGAAGGCGAGCGCCTCGGCGCTGCCGTGGACGCGCCGAGCACGTCGCTCTGGTATTCTGCGGGAATGTCCGCGCCGGTGAGCAGGCGGTTTTCGTCTGCAATGATGCGCCGCAGCGCGGAAAGATCAAGCGCCATAATAAATTCCTCCCGGAAAGGCGTACCGCCGCCCGCGCTCCCTGCGTTGCGGGAGCGCGGCGGCGGTCAGATGGTGTTTACTGATTGATCAAGTCCTGATCCCAGCCCACTGCGATGAAGTAACCGCCGAAGGTGTTGTTGAACACGTCCTCCGTCGCGCTGGACTGGAAGGCTTCGACGACCTTCTCATAGATGGCGGCGGTGTCGGGGTCTTCGACGTCAGCGGTGCGCGCGGCGATCAGATTCCAGTACTCCTCCACGTCGAGGACGCTGTCCTTGTAGATGGCCTCGTCGGTCTTGAGGCCAAAGTCGAGCGCGTAGTTGCCGTTCACGACCGCGGCGGCCACGTCGGGCAGGACGGAGGGGATGGTGTTGGCCTTGAGCTCCTCGATGGTGATGTTGACCTTGCAGCTCGTGATATCGTCAACGGTGGGGTTAAAGGCGGCGTTGGGGTCGAGCTCGATGAGGCCCGCGGCTTCGAGCACCTTGAGCGCGCGCGGCCGCCGTTGGTCAGATCGTCGGGAATGGCGACGACGTCACCGTCTTTGAGCTCGTCAACGGAACTGACCTTCTGGGAGTAGAGGTTCAGCGGGATGATGAAGGTGTTGCCGATGTTCTGGATCGCATAGCCGTAGTTGTCGATCTCATTCTGGAGATAAATGCGGTGCTGGAAGGCGTTGAGGTCGATGTCGCCGTTGGCGAGCGCGTTGTTCGGGGTCACGTAGTCCGAGAACTGCACGATCTCGAGGTCGATGCCCTCGTCGGCGAGCGCGGCCTTCGCGCTCGCCCACAGGTCGTCATAGATGCCGCCGACCACGCCGAGCTTGACGGTCACGGTCTCGCCGGTCTGATTGTCGGTGTTGGCATCACTGTTGTCGGCGGAGTCGTCGGCCTTGGAGCCGCAGGCGGTCAGCGCGAGGGCGAGCGCGGCGGCTGCAAGGGCGAGGGCAAAGAACTTTTTGAGCTTCATGGAAATATCCTCCGTTAAAATAATTTTTTGTAATGGGGTGGGCAGGGGCTGTATGGGGATCACGTTAATGCGTGTTCTTTTTGACGATGCGTCCGCCGGCAAATTCGATGACGCAGACGATGAGCACAAGGACGAGCACGGTGACGTTCGTGATGTCGGCCATGTTGCGGTCGTGGCCGTAGCGGATGGCGAAGTCGCCGAGGCCGCCCGCGCCGGCGACGCCGGCCATGGCCGTGAGGTTTAAGAGACTCACGATCGTGATGGTCGTGCCGCGCGCGATGGCCGCGATGCTCTCCTTGAGATACACGCGGAAGATGATCTCAAGCGGGCTCGAGCCCATCGAGAGCGCCGCCTCGATAAGGCCGCCGTCGAGCTCGGCGAGCGCACTTTCGACCTGACGGGTGAAAAACGGCACTGAGCCGAACACCAGCGGCACGATCGCGCCGCGCACATAGAGCACCGTGCCGACCAGTGCGCGCGTGATGGGCATGACCCACGTCAGCAGGATGATAAACGGGATGGAGCGGAACAGGCTCACGAGCTTGTCGAGAATTTGGTAGACGACCTTGTTCTCCAAAATGCCGTTCGGCTTTGTCACCGTGAGCACCACGCCGAGCAGAAGCCCGAATACGAACGAGATGAGGCCCGACCAGAGCACCATGAGCATCGTGTCGCCGAGGGCCTTATAAAAGTCCGGCAGCTTGCTTGCAAGGTTCGGGGCAATGTTAACGATCAGCTCTTGCATCTTTGATGACCTCCACTCCGACATTTTTTTTTCGATCAGGTATTCGATCGCTTTCGTGATCTGCTTTCTCTCGCCGCTGATGATGGCGACCGTTCCGCCGATGGGGGAATCCTGCACGATGGTGATATCGGCGAAAATGATGTTGAGCGAGACGTTGAACATCTGCGACACGGCGGAGATGATCGGCTCGTTGACGTTGCGCTGAACATAGGACAGGCGGACGATGAGCTCGCCGGGCTGGAGACGCGTGACGGGGGAATCCTCGGCGATGAGCGCTTCGACCTTCTGGAGGTTCGAGGTCGTGTGGATGAAGCTCTTCGTGATGTCCTGCTTGGGCTCAGCGAAGACCGTGAAGACCTCGCCCTGCTCGACGACGCGGCCGTATTCCATGACGGCGACGCGGTCACAGATCTCCTTGACGACAGCCATCTCGTGCGTGATGAGCACGATCGTGATGCCGAGCGTTTCGTTGAGGTGCTTGAGAAGGTGCAGGATCGCCTTCGTTGTCTGCGGGTCGAGCGCGGAGGTCGCCTCGTCGCACAGAAGCACCTGTGGGTCGTTGGCAAGGGGCGCGCGGGCGATGGCGACGCGCTGCTTCTGTCCGCCGGAGAGCTGGCTGGGGTAGGCGTCCGCCTTGTCGCCGATGCCGACGAGTTCCAAGAGCGTTGCGACCTTCTTCTGGATATCCTCCTTGCTCAGGCCGCTGCCCTTGAGCGGGTAGGCGACGTTTCCGGCCACCGTGCGCGACGGCATCAGGTTGAAGTGCTGGAAGATCATGCCGATCTTCTTGCGCGCCGCGCGCAGGTCCTTGGCAGAGAGCGCCGTCAAGTCCTGTCCCGCGACGAAGACGCTGCCGGAGCTTGGCCGCTCCAAAAGGTTGATGCATCGCACGAGCGTGGACTTGCCCGCGCCCGAGAAGCCGATGATCCCGAAGATCTCGCCCGAGCCGATGGAGAGCGACACGTCGCGCACGGCGTGCACGGCCTTTTCGCCCGAGCCGAAGTCCTTGGAAATGTTCTTGAGTTCGATCAAGTGAATTCCTCCTTTATCCCAAAAGCAAACAAAAAAAGCGGGGAGCTCATGAGCTCCCCGCTTCAGGTCAAACGATGTTCGGGTGGCAAGACCCTTCTGCGCGCTTTCAATCAGCGGCGGCAATTTCGTTCCTGTGCGTATCGGGCAGGCAAATGAGCATGAGCAATCGTGGGCATCGGCATCGCCATGTCCATGTTCATGCACATTAACATTCGAGAAGTGTAAGAGAACATTTCGTCGAAATCCTTTCCGAAAATCATACTGAGGTTGTGGGTATCATAGCACCGTGAAAAGCACACGTCAACAGAAAATGCGGGAAAATTCGCAACTTAGTCACACTTGACTAAAGCGGAAGAATAAACATGCGGACAAAATCGGGTAATATTGCCAGCAAATTTGCCGCGCCGTTCAGTTTTGAAATGAAAAAAGAGGAGCGGAAGCGGTCAGCTTCGTTCCTCTTTCACTGATTGAATGCCGAAAAAGCGGCGGCCGTTTTCGTTCGTCAGGGCGATGATTTCATCTGTGCTCATGCCGCGAATTTCTGCGAATTTTGCCGCGATATGGGACACATTGCGCGAGTCGTTGCGCGTGCCGCGCACGGGAACGGGGGCCATGTAAGGGCTGTCCGTTTCGAGAAGCACCCTGTCAAGCGGGACGACCTTTGCGACCTCGACGGTCTTCTTCGCGTTCTTGTAGGTCAGCGGGCCGTCAAAGCCCAGGTACCAGCCGCGCTTTATAAGCTCCTGCGCGATCTCGACGCTGCCGGAAAAGCAATGGAACACGCCGCGCACCTGCGGAAACTCCTTCACGATGGCGAGACAGTCAGCATGCGCGTCGCGGTCGTGCACGATGACGGGGAGACCTAATTCCTGCGCCAGCGCGAGCTGGTCGCGGAAAACCTCCTGCTGGAATTCCCGCGGCGGGTTTTGCTCCCAGTAGTAGTCGAGCCCGATCTCGCCGATGGCGACGACCTTCGGGTTCTTTGCCCATGCGCGCAGCGTGTCGAGGCTCTCGCGCGTGTAGGGCGCGCAGTTTTCCGGATGCCAGCCGACGGCGGCGTAGACGTGAGGATATTGTTCCGCGATCTCCACCGCGCGGCGCGAGGTATCCAAGTCGCAGCCCGGGTCGACGATCAGCCCCACGCCGTTTTCGGGCATGGACGCGAGCAATTCCTCGCGGTCAGCGTCGAACGCCTCATCGTCATAATGGGCGTGGGTGTCAAAAATCAGATTCATTTCTTCTCCTGCTCAAAGATGAGGTCATATTCAAGGATCGCGCCATACAACGTCTGCTGCACGGGCAGAAAACCGACATACCGCCAGCCCTCCGCCGCCGCGCGGTCAATGATGTTCTGGTATTCGGGATCGATCGAATATCTGGCAAGCATGGGTGACGCATTGGCGGCGACTTTTACATGAAAGTATTCATACATGGCTCTTTTCTCCTTTTTCTTCCCTTAAAAGGGAACGTGAGATGCCGCCTGCAAGCGGCAGGAGCAAACAAAGGGGGTATTCTCTTTCCAAAGAGAATACCCCCTTTGGAACCCCCAGAGAAAGGCAAGGGGCCTTGCCCCTTGACCCCGCACATTGGCGGTTTTTATCTTGAAGAGCTGCACGCGCTGCGCAATCAGGTGCGGTGTACATGGCTTCGCCATGAACCCCTGCGTTTCGTGACAACTCTCAACCGCGCCTTACTATCGTGAGGCGCGAGTGACGTTTGCTTGGCGGCAGACTGCGTGCCAAATGCAGCATTGCTGCGCTCGCCGCATTGTAGGGACTGGCAGTAGACGGAAATTAGGCTGTACTTCTACAAGATGGGCAGAGCGGCAGCGGATGATAGGAGCAAGCCAAATCGTATAGCAACGCCAACCGCGGCAACGCCGCGCACAGGGCAGTGCAATCGGCAAGCATTGCAGCTCTTCGAGCTGCTCGCTTGCAATGGGAAACGCCTTTCTTTTGGACGGGCGACGCCCGTTTTCTTTCTCGGGAAAGAAAATGGGGGTCGCATTCGTGCAGCGCCGTCGGCGCTGCTTTCCCTCCGCGCCTGCGCGGAGTAAAAAGGGAGCCGGGAACCGGCTCCCTTTTTGTTTAGCAGAGTTTTGCGCCAGCAGGAATTTTATCATCCACCATAATAAGGTTGAGGACCTCCTCACCCTTCTCGGTGTGGACAGCAGAGAGCAGCATGCCGCAGCTCTCAAGCCCCATCATCTTGCGCGGGGGCAGGTTGACGATGGCGACGAGCGTCTTGCCGACGAGCTCCTCCGGCTTGTACCACTTGTGGATGCCGGAGAGGATCTGGCGGTCGGTGCCGGTGCCGTCGTCGAGCGTGAAGCGCAGGAGCTTTTCGCTCTTCTTCACGGCCTCGCAGGTCTTGACCTTGACGGCGCGGAAGTCGGACTTGCAGAACGTGTCGAAATCGACCTTTTCCTCCGCCATCGGCTCGAACTCCATCGCGGGGAGGGCAGCCTTTTTCTGAGCCTCCTGAATGGCCTCAAGCTCTTCGAGCGCCTTCTGCGCGTCCACGCGCGGGAAGATGGCCTCGCCCTTGTGGACGGTGACGGTCGCGCTCAGGCTGCCCCACTTCGCGGCGCTGTCCCAATCGCGGCAGCACTCGCACGCGCCGATCTGCGCGAAGATCTTCTCGCAGGAATCGGGGATGAATGGGGTGAGCAGCACCGTGCAGATGCGGATGCTCTCGAGCAGGTATACATGACGGAAGCGAGGCGGGGCTTGTTGGCCTCGTCCTTGGCGAGCGCCCAGGGTGCGGTCTCGTCGATATACTTGTTGGCGCGCTGGATGCACTTGAAGATGAGCTCAAGCGCGTTCTGGAACTGGAACTTCTCCATCTCGGCCTCGTACTTGCCGCGCAGGGCCGAGAGCTGAGAGATGAGCTCGTCGTCGAGCGCATCGGCCTGACGGCTTTCCGGCAGCGTGCCGCCGAAATATTTTTCGACCATGGCCGTCGTGCGGGAGACGAGGTTGCCGAGGTCGTTGGCGAGGTCGACATTGATGGTGTTGATGAGCAGCTCATTGGAGAAGTTGCCGTCGGAGCCGAACGGGAAGGTGCGCAGCAGGAAGAAGCGCAGCGCGTCCACGCCGAAGCGCTCGGCAAGCACATAGGGATCGACGACGTTGCCCTTGGATTTGCTCATCTTGCCGCCGTCCATGACGAGCCAGCCGTGGCCGTAGACGTGCTTGGGAAGCGGCATGCCCATACTCATGAGCATCGCAGGCCAGATGATGGAGTGGAAGCGGACGATCTCCTTGCCGACGAAGTGAACGTCGGCGGGCCAATACTTGTCGTAATCGTCGTACTTCTCGTTCATAAAGCCAAGCGCTGTGCAGTAGTTGAAGAGCGCGTCGACCCAGACGTAAACGACGTGACCCGGGTCAAAGTCCACGGGGATGCCCCCCAGGTGAAGCTCGTGCGGGAGACGCAGAGGTCTTCAAGGCCGGGCTTGATGAAGTTGTTGACCATCTCGTTGACGCGAGAGACGGGCTGGAGAAAGTCGGTGTCCTCAAGCAGGTGCTGCACGCGGTCGGCGTACTTGGAAAGCTTGAAGAAGTAGGCCTCTTCCTCGGCGTCCTCGACCTCGCGGCCGCAGTCGGGGCACTTGCCGTCAACGAGCTGGCTCTCGGTCCAGAAGCTCTCGCAGGGCTTGCAGTACTTGCCCTTGTAGGTGCCCTTGTAGATGTCGCCGTTGTCGTGCATCTTCTTGAAGATCTTCTGGATGGCCTCGACATGGTAGTCATCCGTTGTGCGGATGAAGCGGTCGTTCGAAATATTCATGAGCTTCCACAGATCGAGGATGCCCTTTCGCCGCAGACGATGTTGTCCACGAACTGCTGCGGGGTCACGCCCGCGGCCTTGGCCTTGTCCTCGATCTTCTGGCCGTGCTCGTCGGTGCCGGTCAGGAACATGACGTCGTAGCCCGTCAGGCGCTTGTAGCGCGCCATCGCGTCGGTCGCCACGGTGCAGTAGGTGTGGCCGATGTGGAGCTTGTCGGAGGGGTAGTAGATGGGGGTGGTGATATAGAATTTCTTCTTGTCCATTGGTGTTTTCCTCTTTTCTGCCCGCGCCGAATGAAAGCGGGGCGTAATTATTTACAGTCTACCACCGAAAGGGCGGTATTTGCAAGGTTTTACAGAATTTTTCCCCAAAAGAAGAAAGCGCGGCGCCATAAGCACCGCACTTTTTCGATTTGAAAGAGTAGGATCGCCGCATTTGCCGCCCCCAGGCGGCAAACAGGCATAACGCATCGCAGATTTTCGCGTCCGCAGACGCGAAATAAATTTCAATCGTAATTTGTCGCGACATGTGCGTGACAAATTACTCTTTGCGCGGAGCGCGTGTCGCAGCCGCCCTGCGGGCGGCAAGGCACGAAGCGCAGCGAAACTCCTTCAAAAAAAGCGGCAAAGCCGCTTTTTGAAGTTATAGCGAGTCATCCTCGTCGATCCACTTTTGCACCGGAACGATATCAAACTCCTCCTCCGTCCGGCGGATCACCACCTCGTCGATGCCGGCGTTGATGATCATGCGGCGGCACATGGGGCAGCTCGTCGCGTCGTGCAGCAGCTCGCCGCTGCGCGCGTCGCGGCCGACTAGATAGATCGTCGCGCCGACCATGTCGCGCCGCTGGGCGGAGATGATGGCGTTCGCCTCGGCGTGGACGCTGCGGCAGAGCTCGTAGCGCTCGCCGCGCGGGACCTTGAGCTGCTCGCGCGTGCAATAGCCGAGGTCGACGCAGTTCTTGCGTCCGCGCGGCGCGCCGTTGTAGCCGGTGGAGATGATCTCGTCGTTTTTGACGATGATCGCGCCGTAGACGCGGCGCAGGCACGTCGCGCGCTCAAGCACCGTCTGCGCGATGTCTAAGTAGTAATTCCGCTTGCTGACACGCTCCATATCGAGTCCTCCTTGTATTGATGAGAAAGAATATTACAATTTGCTATCAGAATTCGTGCTCACAGTACGGGCAGCGGCCATAGTCAAAGTCGAGCACCGCCCCGCAGACGGGACACTTTTTGCGCGGCAGACCGCCCGGCGCGTCGGGCGGGAGATAGCCGGAGCCGGTCTTTGCCTCGTCCGCCGTACCTGCGAATTTGTCGCTGCCGGGCTGGAAGAATTCGAGCTTTCCGCACTTGGGGCAGACGTAAATTTCGATCTCCATCGCGCCCGCGAAGAGATTCGGCAGGTCGCCGAGCACCCAGCCGGTCTGGCCGAGCTGGAATTTTTCACGCCTGATAAATCGCATCCTCGTGCCGCAGCGCAGGCAGTTGAGCTGATTCGCCATCCTATACCCCCTGTAGGTCGAAAACGGGCGTGTATTCCTCTTTGGCGCTCGAGAGCTCCTGACAAAAGCCGTCGGTCAGGCCACAGTCGCGCATGTATTGCACCGCCGTGCGGTACTCGCGCTCATTTAAGCGCCGCGCGAGCGCGCCGGTCGAACCGGGCTGCGGCGTATACTGGCTCATGAGCGAAAAGAGCACCGTCTTTGGCGGAAAATGCGTCGAGACATAGTCGATGACACGCTTGGTGTTCTCCATCTGCCCCGGCAGGACGAGGTGGCGCAAAATGACACCGGAGCGCATCAGGCCGTCGTCCCCAATCTGATACGCCCCGACCTGACGCACCATCTCGTCGATGGCCGCGGCGGCAGCTTCAAAGTAGTCCGGCGCGGCGGAAAGCTCGCGCGCGGGGCGTTCCATGGCGTATTTTAAGTCGGGCAGATAGATCTGCACCTTACCCTCGAGCGTTCTGAGCGTTTCCACGCGCTCGTAGCCGCCGCTGTTCCACACAACGGGGACGGGAAGCGGCTTACGCAGCGCTTCGAGCACCCAGGGGGTGAAGTGCGTGGGCGTGACTAAGTCAATGCAGTGCGCGCCCTGCGCAATGAGGTCTTCCATGATCTCGCGCAGATGTGCCGGCGTAATGACCTTGCCAAAATTCTCGTGGCTGATGCGCCCGTTCTGGCAGAACACGCAGCCCAAATTGCAGCCCGAAAAGAAGATGCAGCCCGCGCCGTTTTTCCCGCTGAGGACGGGCTCTTCCCAGAGGTGCAGCATCGCGCGCGCGACAACGAGCCCCGCGGGCATGCGGCAGACGCCGCCCGCTTTCTCCGCCGTGCGCTCAGCATTGCAGCGACGGGGACAGATCTCGCAGCGCATCAGTCGCCCGTGCCCTGACCGTTGAAGTCGGGGCCGAGGTCGCCGAGCATCCAGTGCTTGCGGCACAGGCCGATGTACTGGTCGTTCGCGCCGATGACGACCTGCGCACCCTGCTTGACGACATGGCCCTGCGCGTCAAAGCGCGCGTTGAACGCGGCCTTTTTGCCGCACCAGCAGATGGTTTTGACCTCTTCTAACTTGTCGGCCATGACAAGCAGCTCGTAGCTGCCGGGGAAAAGGTCGCCCTTGAAGTCGGCGCGCAGCCCGTAGCAGAGGACGGGGATGCCGCAGTCGTCGACGAGATGGACGAGGTATAAGACCTCCTCCTTCGTCAAAAACTGCGCCTCGTCAACGATGATGCAGGCGTTCTTCTTGAGTTCCTCCTCGTCCATCTGCCGCATCTCGTGGAAGTAGACGCAGGGATATTCGAGGCCGATGCGCGAGTGCACCATGTGGTCGCCGTCGCGCGTGTCGAGCTGGGGCTTGCAGAGGAGCGTCTTCTGCCCGCGCTCTTCGTAGTTGAAGCGCGCCATCAGCGCGTTGGCCGTCTTGCTCGAGCCCATCGCGCCGTATTTGAAGTAAAGCTGTGCCATGGTCGTTGTTCTCCCTCTCTTATTGCAGCCGCGCGCGAACGAGCGCGGCAAATTTCTTGAATGCGGTGGGGATGGCGGCGGCGTCGAACGCCGCGGCGTCCGCCCAGAATAGATCGTCGTTTTCGCCCGTCACGTCGGCGAAATATCCCTTCATATCCCACTCGATGTGGGTGAAGATGTGCTTCGCGCTGCCCGCGGGCTCGATGGACTTTGCCGAAAGCCCCATCTGCGCAAGCGCAAGCGAAACGCCCGCCTCGTCGAGGTTCCCCAAAACACTCGGGAATTCCCAGAGTGAGGCGAGAAGTCCCGTGTCCGCGCGCTTTCGCAGCGCGGCCTTGCCGTTTTGAAAGAGCAGCAGCACCGTGCGCTCTTCGATCTTGCGCGCCTTTTTCTTCGCGCGCACGGGTAAGACTTCGGTGAGGCCGTTTTTATACGCCTCGCACATCATTCGCGCGGGGCAGATCTCGCACTTCGGCGCGCCGTTCGGCAGGCATACCGTCGCGCCGAGGTCCATCATCGCCTGATTGTACGCACCGGGGCGGGCTAAGTCGATGGCGTCGTTGAGATGCGCGGTGAATTGCTTTCGTACCCTCGCGTCCATGATGTCGTCGGCGCAGCCGCTGACGCGCGCGGCGACGCGCAGCAGATTCCCATCCACCGCGGCGACCGGCTCGCCGAAGTTGATCGAGGCGATGGCGGCGGCGGTGTAGTCGCCGATGCCGGGGAGCGTTTTGAGCGCTGCACACTTTCGCGGCAACTCGCCGCCAAAGTCCGAGACGATGACCTTTGCCGCCTTTTGCAGATTCCGCGCCCGCGAGTAGTAGCCGAGTCCCTCCCAGAGCTTCAAGAGCCGTTCCTCCGGCACGGTGGCTAACGCCGCGGCATCGGGCAGCTCTGCCATGAAGCGCTCGAAGTACGGAATGACGGCGCTCACGCGCGTCTGCTGGAGCATGATCTCCGAGACCCACGTGCGGTACGGCGTGACGACGCTGCGCCATGGCAGCGTGCGGCCGTTTAAGTCATACCACGTGAGCAGCGGCGCGGTCAGGGCATTTAAGTTTTCCCAATGTTCTGTCATCATATCATTTGTTGAAGCGCGCGGCGAAGCCGCAGCGGCGGCAGAGCTCTTCGGCGGGCTTCCGCCGGGAGAAGCCCTCGCGCAGAGCACATGCACGCGGGGAGGTCAGAATTTCGGTAAGCGGCTGGGTGAAGAGGTTCCCCAGCGCCACATCGCCCTCATGATCGAGGCAGCAGGGGACGACCGTGCCGTCGACAAGCACGCCGAGCTGGTCGCGCAGGCCGTAGCAGAACTGTGCGCCGGATTCATTGGCGCTCAGATCGGGCCAGTCGAATTTGCCCGCGCGCTCCAAATACAGGTGGTCGCGCAGAAGAAAGCTGCCGTTTCGCATCTCGGGCCAGTTATCGCCTGTGCGGGAGCGCAGAAAGTCGAGAATTTCGCCGTTGCGCGCATCCGCGCCGCCGTCGTTCCAGAGGCGCAGCGCGACGATGACGCGTTTTTTCGCGGCCTTTTCAGCAAAGTTCCAGACCTGTGTCAGGTAAGAAAGCTCCTGCTCGTCCGCGCCGTCGTTGCCCTCAAAACTGTGGAGCGAGACGCTGATCTTGTGCAGGCTCTCGGCGGCAAGCAGCTCATCGGAACGCTTTTGGAGCAGCGTGCCGTTCGTCGTGATGCAGATCTTCATGTCCCGCGCCTTGGCGAGGGCGAGGAGCGTCGTAAGCTCAGGGTGCAGCAGCGGCTCGCCCATCACGTGCAGATAGACGTACTGCACATACCTCGAGCCGCGAGAGGACGAGGCCGAATTCCTGTGCGCTCATCGTGCGCGGCGCGCGCTTTGTCTTGGGGCAGAAGGAGCAGGCGAGGTTGCAGCGGTTTGTGATCTCGACATAGGCTTTTTTCAGCATCGCGCGGCTCCTTTCCTGAGGTCGGTGGGATAGATTCAAATATTTTACCATATCCGCGCGATTTTGCAAAGCCTTTTCCCTTGCGCCGCGCCGCGGCGTCTGCTATGATACTACAAGCAAACTTCCATCCTCCAGAGCGAAAGGAGAAACCGCATGACCGTCACGTTTATCGCCCACAGCGCGTATCTTGTCGAGTGGGACAAGTTCTACACGCTCTTTGACTACACCTACGAGCCCGACTACACGGGCGCGCTGCCGGAATTAAATCCCGAAAAAGCCCTTGCTCGCCTTTGCGAGCCACAGCCATGAGGACCACTTCGACGCCAAGGTGTTCACACTTTTGGAAAAGTACCCCGACACGCGCTTCGTCTCGCGCGATACGCGCCTCACCGAGCGCAAGCGGCAATGGCTGAACATCTCCGACGAGGCCTTTGCCCGCACGACCGTCCTGCGGCCCGACAGCATCCTGCTCACCGACGTTGCGGGCGAGGATTTAAGCATCCGCGCCATCAAGTCGACGGACATCGGCAATGCCTATCTTCTGCGCGCTGAGGGGAAGATGGTCTACCACGGGGGCGATCTCAACTGGTGGAACTGGGAGAGCGAGGGCAAGGCTTACTGCAACAACATGACCGTTCACTACCATGCGGCCATTGAAAAGCTCGCCTCCGCCGTGCGCAACGAGGCGACGGACAACAACATCGCGCCCGAGATCACGGCGGCGATGGCGCCGCTTGACCCGCGCCTTGGTGAAGGCAGCGAGGGCCTCGGCATCGAGTATCTGCTGAAAAACGTGACAGTGCAGCACGTTTTCCCGATGCACATGTGGAAAAAGTATGAGGTCATCGACCGCTACATCGCCGCGCACCCGGACGAAAAGGGCATCATCGCGCGCATCACGCGCGACGGTCAGCAATTCGAGATTTGAAAATAAAAAGGAAAGCGCCTTCCGCATCGCGGAAGGCGCTTTCCCGTTCGAAGGGGATTTGTGGAGAAAAAACACTGACGTATTTTTTACTGGCTCACTGCCGTGAGAGGCATTTTGAGGATCTGACCGACGAAAATGACCGAGGGGGACTTGACGGTGTCCTTATTCAGGTCATAGATCTCAGTCCAGCGGTTGCCATTGCCGAGCTGCTTGCTGGCGATCTTCCACAGACTGTCGCCGGAGACGACGGTGTAGGTATCGCTGCTCGCGGGCTGGGAGGGCTTCTCAGGCTGCGTGGGCTGGGTGGGCTGGGTGGGCTCGGCGGAAGTGCCGCTGCTCACAAGCGTGGTGCGCGGGTCGGTGCCGGTGTAGCGGTAGAGCGGGAAGTTCATGGTCGACTTGTCGTAGTCGATCTGCTTGTACTGATAGAGCGTGCCGTCGTAGCCGTTGGAGTCGGTGACGTCGGGCTCGCAAAGCATGGCGATGACGTTGCTGGCGACCTGATCCATCGGGAAGACATAAGCGCCGCTGGCGAAGGTCACGTCGGCGGTGTCGCGCAGGCCGGCCTCAATGCCCTTGGCCTTGCCGTTCACCATGTAGTCGCCGACATAGTAGTACTGCTGGAGGCTTGCGGTGGTACCGGCGTTGAGCTTGTAGTACTCAGCGCCCTGATTGTCCATGATGTAGAGGATCTTCTCAATGTTGGCAGTGTCCGCGGGAATGACATAGGCGGTCGGGCGGACGCGGCTGCGGGTCAGAGTGTCGTTCAGGGAAAGGGGATACGCCTTGCTGACCTTCTCACTGCCGTCGGCGACGCTGTACTGCACGGTCGCGGCGGTGTAGTCGGTCAGAGTCTTGCCGGACTTGGTCTGATAGAGGGCGAGAACGTCGCTTTCCTCATAGGTCTTGCCCTTGGCGACAACATCGGCACGGGCGGCGGCGACCGCCTTCATGATCTCGTCGGCGTGCTCGGCGGCATAGGTGATGTAAGAGGTGGCGGCAACTTCCTGAGAGAAGACGCGGCGCTCAAAGTTCTGGCGGCCAGCGCCGATGCCGCGCGTCTCAATGAGGAAGGAAACCGCATTGAACAGGCCGAAGTAGGCGCGGCCGATGGGGTTATTGACGGTGGTGCCGTAGTGATTGACGCGCAGGCCGGCGTTCGTAGCGTCGGAGAAGGCGCGCTTGGCCATGTCGAGACCGATCTTCGTCACGGCGGGGTTGTTGTTCAGGCTGGTGGCGGGGGTGGTCTCAAGATCGTCCGCATTCTCCATGTATTCACCGGCGCTCGTCCAGTCGTCGTTGTAAGCGCCGTAGAAGGTGAACTCATGCGTGTCGAGGACAACCTCGCTCATGAACAGGCGGTAGGCGGTGTGCAGCTGGGCAAGCTCGGCTGCCTTGAGGGACATATGGTCGCGGTTCATATCGAAGCCGTCATAGGTGGCGCGGCTGAAGAGATAAGAGCCGTCGGGATTGATGCGGGGGACGATGACAATGTTGATCTTGTCGAGCAGGGCCTTGTAAGTGGGATCGTTGACAAAGTTGTCGATCATCACGAGCGCGCCTTCACCGGCGGCAGGCTCGTTGGGGTGGATCTGCGCCTGATACCAGACGTTCAGCTTGCCGTTGCCCTTGACGATCTTGGCGGCCTCAGCGAGCGTGGCGTTCGCGGGAATCTCGGAGGTGGTGAAGAGTGCCAGGGGGAGGTCATACTTGTAGTTCGGGGTCGTACCGGCAGAGTAGAGATGCATGGTGCCGGAAGCGGCGTCCATCTTCTTGAGGAAGGCCATCAGCTCTTCCTGAGAGGTGAACTCGTTGGCGGCGTGCTTGCCGTCAAAGGCGGGAGTGGTGTAGTTCTGCGGCTCGAGGGCGAAGTGCTTGTTGATCTCCTCAGGCCAGAAGATAAGCATACTGTCGCGGAGGTCTACCTTATAGGAGGCGGGGGCCTTCTCCGGCTTGATGGTCGGCTCGAAGCCGTTGCCGCCGAGCTTGCCGCCGATGACGGAAAGCTTCTTCACGCCGGCGGTGAGGTCGGCCTCGGTCACGTTGAAGAGCTGGAGAATGTTGTAGTAGCCGGTGCCGTGCACATGGTAGGCATAGGTGCCGGGAGCGGTGACGACGTAGCTGCCGTCAGCCTGCGGGGTGATCGCTTCGAGCTGGGAGAAGATCTCTTCTTCCTTGGCATAGCTGTCTGCGGGGTAGCCCTTGTAGACTTCGAGACTGACGACCTTGGAGGAGTCGTAGTTGGCGGAATAGTCAAATTCCAGTTTTGCGCTTTTCTCTGCTGCGAGCGTGCTGGTCATCAGCATCGTGACGACCATCGCGAGAGAGTCAGCAGACAGCTCAGGGATCGCTGCATCATTTTTCTCATAGCTTCTTTTCTCCTTCTTAAAAACTGTCGGTACCGGAACATCATGCACAAACGGAAGAGAATTTACCCGTTGATTCCTGTTGACAATACCGATTTGGATAAGTAAACTGTAACTATTAAAGTCGCCTTTAAGTCAATAGGTTTTCGCGCGGTTATCTTAACAGTTTTTTAAGGAGATTTTCGTATGCCTTATACAATCGGAGAAGTGGCACGCATGATGAATATTGCCCCATCGACCCTGCGCTACTATGAAAAGGAGGGGCTGCTGTCTCTCGGTGCGCGCGCCAGCAATGGGCAGCGAACGTACACAGACGACGATATTGCAACGCTTTCGATCATCGAGTACCTGAAATTCTGCGGTCTTCCGCTCAAGGAGATTCGCTCGTTCCTGCCGCTCATCCGGCCCGGCGGAGAGACACTCAGCGCCCGCCGCGACATCCTTGCCAAAGAGCGCGACAACGTCCGCGCGCAGATCGCGGCGCTGCAAACGAAGCTCGAACGTCTGGAATTCAGCTGCTGGTTCTACGAGACCGCGCAGCAGTACGGTTCGGTTCTGCCGCTGTATGAATTTTCAGAGGAGCACTTTCCTCCGGAACATCGCAACGTCCTGCGGGAAAGCTTTCACCTGCCGTTGACGCACGTGCGCACAAAGCTCGAATGGTGATAAAAAAGGGAGCCCTGAGACATACCGTCTCAGGGCTCCCTATCTGTCGATCCTTATTTCTTTTTGTCCGCTGTGCCCCACGGGTGGCACTGGTAGGACTGCTCCTCGCTCATGCCGAAGTAGCGCAGGTTCGTGCGGCCGTACTGGTCGCCCCAGGTGACGTCGATGTGGTACTGCGTGCCGTCCAGCGTCGCGAGCGTCCAGATGTGGCTGTTGTTAAAAAGCGAGGTGCACTCGATGCCCTCGAGCTTCAAGAGCAGGTTGTAAGCGCCCGTGTAGCCGTCGCACACGGCAAGGCCGCTGACAAGCGCGCCGTAGGTAAGATGGCTCGCAGAATCGTCTGCGGCGGCGTTATCGTAGCGGCAGTGGTCGCACAGCCATTGAAAATACGTGCGCGCGATCTCATACTGGCTCATGTCGTAGCTCAGCGTGCCGCTCTCCCAAAGGGAGTCGTGGACCTTGATCGCGGCGGCGAGCGCCTTGGCGCGGTACGATTCGAGCGTTTTGGCCGTACAGGCGGTGGACGAAAATGTGAGTACGATCTTGCCCGTCGAATACGAGCGGCAGGAGACGGCGTTGTACATCTGCTCGCAGTATGTTTTGACGCAGGAGGTGAACGCCTGCGTCAGCGCGCTGGCGGTGGCGGTGGTGAGGGCCTTGGAGTAGTTCAGCGTGATCGTGTGCTCGCCGCGCGCGAGCATATTGCGAACCAAACCGTCGATGGCGGCGGTGTCCTTGGCCGACGTCGGGAGCGACGTGCTTGCCGGCGCTTTGACAAGGCTTGCGAGCGTCGCATTTTTGACGGAGTGATACGGCGCGACCGTCCACGTGAGCGTCAGGCGCGTTTCCGGTTTGACAACGCGCGTCAGAAGCGCCGCGATCTCCGCGCGGCTGACGCTGCGGTCGGGATAAAAGCTGCCCTTTGCGTCCATGCCGGAGAGCAGCCCACGGCGGTACATCAGCAGAATTTCGCTGCGGTAGGGCGTTTTGTCCGTCACGTCGGCGATGTAGTCGCGGCTCGCGTAGGCCGAGGTGACGAGCGAGGCGTTGGGCTCGGTGTACCATTCCTCCGGCACGGCGAAGGCAAAGATGCCCGCCATCTGCGCGCGCGACGCGGGCAGGAGGTAGAAGCCCTCAAAGCTGTTGTCGAGCAAATTCTGGCTCTTCAAATACGAGACATACGGCGCATACCACGCCTCATTCTCCTTCGCTGTGGGGATGACAGCGTCGCTGCCGGTCGTGTAGATGGCGCGCAGCCGCGCGGCAATGGTCAAAAGCTCGGCGATCGTCACATTGCCGCTTGGCGCAAAGGAATCCTCGCCGCGGCCGTTGAGTACGCCGTATTCATAGGCCGAGACGACCGAGGGGGCGAACCAGTCGCCGCCTTTCACGTCGGCAAACTGGCCCTCGTAGACGCGAAGCAGCACGAATGGGGCGCTGTCTTCGCTCGTCGTCTCCTCCTGTGCGGGAGCGGCGGCATCCTGCGCGGGCTCCTCGCTGTAAGAAAAGGCGCTGATGCTCAGCGCAAGCGCGAGCGCCGCGACAAGCAGCGCAAAGCGGAACTTCATGGCGTTTGCTCTCTCTTTCTCACATTCTCAGAATTTTGCGGAATTACGGGACTAAAATGTTCTGCTCGTCGGCGGTGATATCCGTAGCGTAGGGGTTGAGCATCGAATTCGTCATCTCGAGCACCTGCTCGGGATAGAGCGTGTAGAAGGACTTGCCCTTGTACCAGCCCGCGCCGTCGCCGGGGAGCGTGGCAAAGCTGATGGCGTCCGTCCCGCCCATGGAGAGCGCCTGGTTGGCGAGCCACACGAGGTTGCCGAGCGTCAGGTCGGTCTTGACATATTTTAAGAACGTTTCCGCCATCGCGGGAACGTTTTCAATCTTCATCAGCTTCTGCGCCACAGTCTTCAAAAACGCCTGCTGCGTGCCGATGCGGCCGATATCCTGCCGCCCGCCGTAGCCGGGGTTATCCTTGTCGGAGTTGTGGCGGAAGCGCACGACCTCCATAGACTGCTGGCCGCTCAGGTGCTGGAGACCGGCCTTGAAGTGAATGTGCAGATCTTGGTAGGGGTCGTCGTAGTCCATATCCTCGGGCACGTCGAAGTCGACGCCGCCGATCTGGTCGATGAGCGCGATGAACCCCTTCAGGTCGACGGAGACGTAGAAGTCCACGGGGATGCCGAGCATATCTTCAATGTTGCTGCGCAGCTTTTCCGTGCCGCCGTTATTGTAGGAGGAATTGAGCTTGTGGCCGTTGCTCATCAGCGTGTCGCGCGGCAGGCTGACGACGTCGATCTTCTTGTTCTCCGCGTCAAAGCGCACGAGCATGTTCGTGTCGCTGCCGCCGGCGTCGTTGTCCACACCGTAGGCGAGGATCGTATAGCAGTATTTTTTGCGCTCTTTGCCGTTAGAAATGGTTTGAATGGCGTCGCTGTCCTCCGCCGTGCCGTCCTGCTGCGTCTGCTGGTCTTCGTTGTCCGTGACGGGCTCAGGCGCGCGCACGACGTACTTGACCGTCGCCACAATGGCCACGGTCAGGAAAAGAAGCGACAGAAGCGTGACGACGACGCGCTCACCGCGATTTGCGCGTTTCTTCTTTTTCTTCGGCCTGCGGCGCGGCTCGCTTTCGCGGCCGATGCTTGGCTCGTAATAGTCCTGCTTTCTCATCTTGTTGCTCCGATCATTTTTCTTTTGGTTTACAATAATGCATTCTACCCTGCGCGGCGGAATTGTGCAAGAGTAATTTTGCCGCGCGGGAGTCACACTCTTATGTTAGACGCAAAAAGTCGAAAAAAGTTTCAAAATCCCTTGTATTTTTTTCGCGTGGCCATGCCGCCGCGGATGTGGCGCTGGGCCTTGTTGACCTCCAGCACCTCCTTGACCTGCAAGTATAGGCTGCGGTTGAACTGCGGCAGGCGGTCCTGTAAGTCCTTGTGCACGGTGGACTTGCTCACGCCGAATTTTTTTGCCGCGGCGCGCACGGTGGCGCGGTTTTCGATGATGTAGGCGGCCAGCGCGCAGGCGCGCTCTTCCATGTTACCCTTCATGCAGCACACTCCTGACTCATGTTGCTCCATCTATATGCGTGCAGAGAGGGAATATGCGCATCGGGAATGAATACGCGGCAAAAACGTTGTGCAAAGCGGTTCAGGCGTGTTATAATTTCTCTGTCTACACCGAAGACGGCACAAACGAAACGACAGGGAGGTCCTGCATGGAAAATAAACTCATCCGCAGCAAATACTTTTTATACCTGACCGAATTTTTTGCCGGTATGTCCGTCATGGCGGTCGAGCTCGGTGCGAGCAGGCTCATGGCCCCGTACTTCAGCTCGTCGCAGATCGTGTGGACCGTTATCATCGGCGTCATTATGATCGCGATGGCCATCGGCAACGTCTGGGGCGGCAAGCTCGCCGACAAGAGCGCGACGCCCGATAAGCTCTACCGCCGCCTCATCATCGCGGCCATCTGGATCGCGCTCATCCCGTTTGTGGGACGGTACCTGATCGCGGGCATCTCGCTGCTGCTGGCGCTTTTTGTGACGAAAAACTTCCTCGTCTGGGCGGCGCTCGCGGCGTGCCTTGTGATCTTCGCGTTCCCGTGCGTGCTGCTCGGCACCGTCACACCGTCGCTCACGCGCTTCACGGTCGACAATCTCGACGACACGGGCAAGACCGTGGGCAGGCTCAACGCGCTCAACACCATCGGCAGCATCATCGGAACCTTCGTGCCGACGTTTGTGACGATCCCCGCCGTCGGCACGGCGGCAACGTTTTTGATCTTCTCCGGTGTGCTCGCGGCCATCGGCATCGCGTACTTCGTATTCGAGAAGAAAAAGAGCGTGCCGGGGATCGTCTCCGTCCTTTTGATCGCTGGACTGTGCTTTGCCCTGCCGTCTTACAGCTTCGCCTTCTGGCAGAGCGACATCACGCTTGAGGACGAGTCCATCTACAACTATTTGCAGGTGCAGGACGACGCGAAGCGCACGACGCTCTCGACGAACGTGCTCTTCGGTGTGCAGAGCGTGCAGGTCAAGGGCGACGCGCTGACGGGCATGTACTATGACTACGCGCTCGCCGCGCCCTGCATGGCGGGCATGGACGGCACGGACAACGAAAACCGCAGCGTGATGATCCTCGGCATGGGCTCTGGCACGTACGCGAGCTACTGCACGCGCTATTTCCCCGGCGCGAGTGTGCAGGGCGCGGAGATCGACAAAAAAATTGCCGACATCGCGACGGACCACTTCGGACTTCCAGGCAGCGTGACCGTCGCGGTCGAGGACGGGCGCGCGTATCTTGCCGCGTCGAAGGAGAAGTTTGACGTCATCATGGTGGACGCCTATCAGGATATCACCATCCCGTTCCAGCTCTCGAGCGTCGAGTTTTTCAACGAGGTGTGCTCTCATTTGAAGCCGAACGGCGTGATGGTCGTGAACCTCAACATGACGTCCGCGGAGAACGGCTCGATCAACGAATACCTCTGCGACACGATGGCGAGTGTCTTTAAGCACACCGTCACCGCGCCGGTGAGGGGCAACACGAATACCGAGGTTTTCTGCACGAACGCGGATGACTGGGAGGAGACGTTCCTGTGCAGCATCGCAAAGCTCAAGGACAGCGACTATGCCGATATGATGCGCACGGTCTACTCGAAGCTCACGCCCTATGAGGGCGGAAACTGCATCCTGACGGACGACAAGGCCCCTGTCGAGGTGCTGGGCATGCGCGTGCTCGACGAGCTCATCGGCGATGAGCTCAACTACTACAAAGACGAACTGAGAACCGGCGGCCTGTCCGCGCTGATCGGTAATTGAAAACAAAAAGAATCCCGCGCCCACGGCGCGGAATTCTTTTCAGAGTAGAGAGTCTCGCAGAGTTTTTACCCGCAAAGGGTACGCAGCATCCGTAAGGCAGCAAAGCTGCCAACGGCTGCCCAGGTGCCGCGCACGGCACGAAATAAATTCAAATCGGTTTTCCGCCGCGACATGTGCGCCCTCCAGAGGGGCTTCTCTTGCCCGCTGCGGGGCAATTCACCTTCTGGCAGAAAACTCTTTGCGCGAAGTGGAAACCGGCGAAGTGCCGCCAGCGGCGGAAACAGCAAGTCGGTTTCGAGGAAGCGGCACGATTGGCGCGCCTGCAAGGGCGCGGGAATCGTAGTGCCGCAACGGTGTAAGGTCGAATTGTCCGCTTTTAGCGGACAATCGAGGCACAGAACGCAGCGAAACCTTCTCAAAAAAGTGGCTTTGCCACTTTTTTGATTACAAAATCAGCATCAGCACAGGAATCACGACAAAGCACGCGATCGTGGAGAGCGCCGCGCCCTGCGCGGCGAATTCCTCGTCCGCGCCGTATTCCGCGGCGGCGACGACCGTCTGCGTCACGACCGGCATCGCCGTTTCGACGATGAGCACGTCGTGAGCAAGGTCCGTCACGCCGAACGCCCTGCACAGCGCGACCGAGAGGGCGGGCGCGAGCAGGAAGCGGAAGACCATCGCGATGCCTAAGTCGCGGTCGAGCCGGACATTTTTGAGCCCGATGTCGTGGATGATATAGCCCGTGAGCAGCAGCGCCAGCGGCGTGACGAGGTTGTTCATATAGCGGCAGTAGCTCATCACGAGCGAGGGGAGCCTCACTTCAAACCACACGAGCGCGAGGCCGACGAAAACGGCGATGACGGCGGGCGTGGTCAGGAATTTCTGGAGCATCTTGAGGTCAAAGCCGCGGCTCTCGCCCGACCAGCGCACAAGCGAGAGAAACAGCAGCTGGACAAAGCTGGTGTTGACGAGGTAGTAGAGCATGACGTAGGGCGTGCAGGTGTCGCCAAAGAGCTCGGTGCACATCGCAAGGCCGACGAAGATGGCGTTCGACACCGAGCACATCATCATAAACGCCGAGCTTTTTGCGCGGCAGCTTCAAGAGCCTGCCGACGAGCAGTGACAGGATCGTGATGACCACGGTGCCGAGCAGCGGCACGAGCAGAAAGCTGCCCGACTGAACCAGAAGATCACGGGTCAGGTTATTCGTCAGCCCGTAGACCGACATGCAGGGGATGGCGACAGAGAGCGTGAACTTGCCGATAAAGGCCTTGGCCTGCGGGCCCATCCAGCGCCTGGCCGCGCAGAGATAGCCCGTCGCCGTCAGCAGCAGGATGATGGTGACGGAAGAGACCGCGTGCAGAAATCCTTCCATGGTGTGACCTCGGTGTTAAGAAATAGTTACACCAGTATAACACGCCTGCGGCAAAAGACAAGAGACGAAAGACGGTTGCAATGCCGGTTCGGATACGCTATGATGGGCGAAGATGAGCGCGCAGTGCGCGCCCGGAGAAAAAGAGATCGAGAACTTTGAGAGGAGTTTTGTTTTTATGAAAGCAGCGCTGGTCATTATGGCGGCGGGCATGGGCTCGCGCTACGGCGGCAATAAGCAGGTGGACGGCATCGGCCCGAACGGCGAAATTTTGATGGAATACTCCATTTTCGACGCGCTGCGCGCGGGCTTTACGAAGGTGGTCTTCATCATCAAGCCCGACATGCGCGACTTGATGGAGAACATGGTCGGACATCACCTTGCCGCGCGCAAAACGGCGGACGGGGACAATGTCGAGGTCTGCTATGCGTATCAGGATTTTTCGAGCGTGCCCGATTTTTACACGGTGCCGTCTGATCGCGTCAAGCCGTTCGGCACGGTGCACGCGCTTTTATGCGCGCGCGAATTTGTGCACGAGCCGTTCGTCGTTATCAACGCCGACGACTATTACGGCGTGGACGCGTTCAAGACGATCTACGCAGAGCTCTCAAAGCTCGCCGAAAGCGGCGAGGGCACGATGGTCGGATACGACCTCTGCAACACCGTGAGCGAGCACGGCACGGTCACGCGCGGTGTGTGCCATGTGAACGAACAGGGGATGCTCGACCGCGTGGTCGAAACGTTCCACCTAAAGCCCTGCGACGACGGCAAGATCCGCGACATTCAGGAAAACGGCGACGGCCCGGTCTACGCGCCCGAGACGCCGGTCTCGATGAACTTCTGGGGCTTTACGCCGTGGCTGTTTGAAAAGCTGGACGCGTATTTTAAGGATTTCCTCCGCGCGCTGCCCGACGGAGAGCTCAAAAAAGAGTGCCTGCTGCCGAGCCTGATCGGCGAACTCATCGACCGCGGCGAGCTCAGTGTCTCCGTTCTGCGCTCGAGCGCGCGCTGGTTCGGCATGACGTATCACGAGGATAAGGAAATGGTGCAGCGCGAGCTTCAGAAATTACACGACGCGGGCGTGTACCCCAAAACGCTGCGCGCGTGAGCGAGACAAATCGAAAAAATCTGCCGCCTCCGGACATACTAAGTCCGGAGGTGATTTTTATGCCGCGAAAAGACCCCGGCATGCCGTATGACCTGGCACCGATGCTCAAGGCGCGCTTCGGCCAGCCGGACGACTGCGCCGATCTTGTCAACAAGTACGGCACCTATAACATCCAGCCGACGTCGGACACGGAAAATCTGTTCCCGCTCATCGCGCCGGGCCTTCCTGAGCAATGGAAGCGCATGGCGGTCGGCAAGAAGGACGTTGAAAACTTGCAATAAAGCAAACGGGAGGGAGACGCGTATCGCGTCTCCCTTTTTCTTCTCCAAAATCCCTGAAACGGCAAGGGAAAATGGGCTTTTTCCCAAAAAGCAAAAAAGATACATACAGGTTCGACAAAAAAGTGAATGACAAAATGGAGAAATTTATTGCTGGTATACAAATTGAGAACGTTGCTGGCACTTGCTTTACTGCTGAATTCGTATAAAGTAAAGGCAAGAGCTGTCTGCCGGGGAAGCGGCTATGAGAGAGACCGCCTTCCGGCCCGACTTGCCAATATGAAGGAGGAGAGAGAATGGAAACCAAAAGTAACGCGAAACTGAAAGCTCTGTTCATCATCCCGTCGATCACTGGTATCATCCTGTTTATGATCCCGGTGAAGAATGCTGACGGCGATTGGACCGTTGTGGTCAAGATCCTTGCCGACATCATCTCGGGCTACATCGGCGGCTTCCTGCCGCTGCTGTGCGTGCTGATCCTCACCGTTTCCGCGGTGATGTCCCTCATTGCGCTGGCAAAACCCAAATTCATTATGAATAGCGACATCATGAAGGAATGCTTCGCCTGCAAACCCATCTGGGTCGTGCTCCGCGTGCTCGCGGTCATCTTCGTGTGGCTCACCTATCTGGGTGTCGGCGAGGAAGACGTGGGTCTCATCGGTATGATCACCGGCGGCGGTCAGGGCGGCTTCGTCCTCTATGACCTGCTCACCACGCTCGTTATCATCTTCGTCATCGCGGCCCTGCTGCTGCCGCTGCTGCTCGACTTCGGCCTGCTGGAGTTCGTCGGCGCGCTGCTCACCAAGGTCATGCGCCCCCTGTTCAAGGTCCCCGGCCGCGCGGCGGTCGACTGCATCACCTCCTGGATCGGCGACGGTACGCTCGGCGTTATGCTTACCTGCAACCAGTATGAGGGCGGCTACTATTCCGCCAAGGAAGCAAGCATCATCGCCACGCTGTTCTCCGCTGTTTCCATCACGTTTACCCTCGTCGTTCTCGATACGGTGGGGCTGCTCGATTACTTCGGCATCTACTACCTGATCGTCTGCTTCGTCGGTATCGTCTGCGCGATCGTGTGTCCCTACCTCTACCCCCTGCGCAAAAAGCCCAACACGTACTTAGTCGAAGGCAAGGCCGCTCCCGACACCCTCCCCGAGGGCTACAAGAGCAACGTTGAGTACGGCATGGACCTCGCCATGAAGCGCGTTGCCGAGCACAAGGGCATCGGTGAATTCTTCAAGAGCGGCGCCAAGAACGCCTGCAGCATGTGGTTCGGCGTTCTGCCCTCCGTCATGGCCATCGGTACTGTCGCTCTGATCCTTGCCAACTACACGCCGATCTTTGAATGGCTCGGCATCCCGTTCCGCCCCCTGCTCCAGCTTCTTCAGGTGCCCGAAGCGAATGCAGTCGCCTCCACGATGATCGTCGGCTTCACCGATATGCTCACCCCCGCCGTCCTGATCGCGGAGTGCACCAGCCAGATGGCCAAGTTTATTGTCGCGGTCGTCTCCGTCACGCAGGTGCTTTACCTCTCCGAGGTCGGCGGCCTGATCCTCGGCTCCAAGCTTCCTCTCAACATCTGGGAGCTGTTCGTCATCTTCCTGGAGCGCACCATCATCAGCCTGCTGATCGTCTGCCCCATCGCGCATCTGCTGTTCTAAAAAGGAAAAGCTTCTTTTCCCTTACTCAGGTTGCTGACCTGAAAGAGTCGAGGCATCTCATAGGGATGCCTTGGCTCTTTCTTTTTGGATTTTATGTCATATGCACAAAAATAACTGTACAACGCACACGGTTATGTGGTAAAATGCGAACAGAAAGACCTCTGCGAGACCAACGCAAATTCCGACGGCTGCGGGTGAGAGCGCGGCCTGCCGGCGAGAGGGAGAAGAGAAGTACATGAAAGTCAGCATCGACAAGTTTTCGAAGGTGCCGGTCTATCTGCAGATCGCCGACCAGATCAAGTCGCAGATCATCAGCGGCGCGCTGCCCCGCGGGAGCGCGCTGCCGAGCGAGCGCGCGCTCGCGCAGATCTTGGATGTGCACCGCAACACCGTGGTCAAGGCCTACAGCGAGCTCAAGAGCGACGCGTGGATCGAGTCGCGCCAGGGCGTGGGCTACATCGTGGCCGCGGCAAACGACGAAAATGACGCGCAGGACGAAAGGGGCGGCGAGGGCGCGCAGCCCGGCCGCGTCAACTGGGTCAGCGAGGTGGCGGAAAAGTACCTCGACATGGAAAAGACATTTGACGACCTGTTCCAGCGCTTTACGGACGAGAGCCACTATTCCCTCGGCAGCGGCGTCGCCTCGCGCGAGGTGTACACGTCCGAGCGCGTTGCGGGCGATATCGCGGCGCTGCTCACGGGCAGCGGCCCGTGCCAGTATTTTTTCAGCCCCTATAAGGGCGATAAATTCCTGCGGCAGAAGCTCGTGGCCTTTCTCGGCACGAAGGGCGTGAAGGCGTCCTCGGGCGAAATTCAGATCCTCTCGGAGACGAATCAGGCGCTCGACTTTATCGTGACGCTGCTCGTCAAGCCCGGCGACAGCGTGGTGATGGAAGAGCCGGTGCACCCGGACATGTACCGCGTGATGGAGCTTGCGGGCGCGAAGATACTGACCGTTCCCGTCGACGAGAACGGCATGAACTGCGAGGTGCTCGAAAGCTTACTCACGCAGACGCGCCCGCGGCTCATCTTCGTCAATTCGAGCTACCACGACCCGACGGGAAACATTTTGTCGCTCGAGCGGCGCAAGAAGATCGTCGAGATCTCGAACCGCTACCGCGTGCCGATCATGGAGGAGGACGCGGCGAGCGAACTCGTCTACGACGGCGATAAGCTCCCACCGATCAAGGCCTTCGACACGACGGGAAATGTTATTTACATCTATTCGTTCTCGCTCACGTTCATCCCGGGGCTGAGCCTTGCCTTCGTCACGGGCAACCGCGATCTGATCCGCGCACTGAGCTACCTCGTCTCCGTGCGGCTGATGGCCTCGGACTGGATGACGCAAAAGCTCCTCGGCATGTACCTTGACGACGGCATTTACTACACGTCGCTTTTAAAATTTCGCGACGTCTACCGCACGAATCGAGATTTGGTATGCCAAAAGCTCGACGAGCTTGCGCCGCTCGGCGTGAGTTATACAAAGCCGAGAGGCGGCGTATATGTCTGGTGCAGGCTGCCGGACGGGGTGGACAGCAAGCGCTTTATCCGCAGGGCCTACAACATGGGCGTCACGCTGATCCCCGGACACGTTTTTTACCCCTGCAAGAACGGCGGGCGCGACCACATCCGCATCAACTACTCCTATGAATCCTACGAGCGGCTGGGGCAGGGCATGGACGTATTGCGCAGAGCGCTGGAAGAAGAGCTGGAGGAATGACTGGCACACGAAATGGTAAAAGCACTGATACATCACAAGCGCCTTTAGAACGTGTATACTTTACTGCGTAATAACAGTAAAACGATCCGCGGACCGTCGGGAGCGTTCCGGCGGCACGGACAGGGAAAACAGGTCGGGGTGTACGGGCGGTCGATGAGAGAGCCGCCGGCATCCCGGGAAAGGGAGCACGACTTATGTATTCAGGCATCCATAACTTTTCCGAGATCGGAAAGCTCAACAAGGTGCTGCTGCACCGCCCCGGCGAGGAGCTGGAATCGCTGACGCCCGCGACGCTCGAGCGCCTGCTGTTTGACGACATCCCGTACTTAAAGGTCGCCCAGGAGGAGCACGACCGCTTTGCCGAGGTCCTGCGCGAAAACGGCGTCGAGGTCATCTACTATGTCGACGAGGTCGCCAAGGCCATCGCCGACCCCGCGCGCCAGATCCAGCTCGTCAACGACTTTTTGAACATCAGTAAGATCCACGCCAAGGGCCTGCGCGCGAGCATGACGAGCTTACTTCTCGACATGCCGCCCAAGCAGATGGTGACGAAGATGATCGCGGGCATCAAGCGCTGCGAGGTCGCCACCAAGCAGCCGACGTCGCTGATGGACTTAGTCGACGACGACTATCCGTTCGTCTCCGACCCGATGCCGAACCTGTACTTCACCCGCGACCCCGGCGCCTGCGTGGGCGAGGGCATCAACATCCACCGCATGCATACCCCTGCGCGCAAACGCGAGAGTCTGCTCTTAAAGTACATGTTCCTCTACAACCGCGACTTTGCCACGCAGGACAACAAGATGTGGTACGACCTGTCCGACAGCTATTCCATCGAGGGCGGCGACGTGCTCGTGCTGTCGAAGGATATCGTGGCCATCGGCCTGTCCGAGCGCACGACGGTCTCCGGCGCGGAGACGTTTGCGCGCAATCTTCTGCAAAATTCCGACTTTAAGAAGGTGCTCGCCTTCGACATTCCCGAGACGCGCGCGTTCATGCACCTCGACACGGTTTTCACGATGGTCGACTACGACAAGTTCACCATCCATCCCGAGATCGAGGGCCCGCTGAGCGTTTATGAGATGACGCTCGACGAGCACGGCGAGCTCCGCTTCGGCGCGATCAAGGAAGAGCTCAAGGACATTCTGGCCCTCGAGCTCAAGCTGCCCGCGGTCGACCTGATCCGCTGCGGCGGCGGCGACCTGATGGCCGCGCAGCGCGAGCAGTGGAACGACGGCTCCAACACGCTCTGCATCGCGCCGGGCCGCGTCATCACCTATGAGCGCAACTATGTGACGAACGACTTGCTCGCAAAGCACGGCCTCGACGTGCTGACCGTGCCGTCTGCCGAGCTGTCGCGCGGCCGCGGCGGCCCGCGCTGCATGTCCTGCCCCGTCAACCGCGACGACCTGTAAAAAATTCCACCGCAGAACGAGAGAAGAAAGAAGAGAGAAGAGCTCATCCGCGCCGGCAGCTGGCCGGGCGGAGGAAAATGGGAGAGAGCCATGAAGAGCAAGCGACAAGAGAAGATCCTGGAGCTGATCGAAAAGTACAATATCGAGACGCAGGAGGAGCTCATCGCGCGTCTCGCCGAGTGCGGCATCGAGAGCAAGCAGACGACCGTCTCGCGCGATATCAAGGAGCTGTACCTTTATAAGGAGCCGATCGGCGGCGGCCGCAGCCGCTACGCCGTGTCCGGCAAGGCCGACCACATCGACAACACGAAGCGCCTGAAGTTCATTTTGAATGAGTGCAGCGTGGGCGTGGACTACGCGGGGATCGTTGTGCTGCTCAAGACGCTGCCGGGGCTCGCCGATGCGGCGGGCGCGGCCATCGACGCGATGAAGCTGCCCGATATGCTCGGCTGCATCTCCGGCAACGACGCCGTGGCGATCGTCGCCCGCGGCGAGCAGGAGGCCGAGCGCCTGTGCTATGATCTGCGCCAGTACTGCAAGTGAACGAGAGAGACGAGATTGAGAGAGGACAGGGGCGGAGCGATCCGCCCCTCCTGTTCTGTCATAAAACCGATTAAACTGCAAGGTATTTCTGAAACGTGACAAAACTCAACAGGTATTAAAAGTTTTACTGCCGACAAAATTTGACGGGATTCCGCTTGAAGATTATTTTTTGAGTGCTATAATAAATTTATCAATCGAATGATCTGTGCGGCTCGCGAAAGTGGGGCAAAGCGTACAGAAAAAGGCATAGCCGGCGAAAGCCGGTGTCGCAAAGCCACGGGTCTAAACGGCTATGAGCCGCACGACAGCCGGGCTGCCTAAGACGGATAACTCTCCTTCCTCGGGTCCACAGGGACAAGAGGGAGGATTTTTTTATGAGAGAGAAGAAGTTCGGCAAGTTGTTTTTGACATGGCTGCTGGCAGCCACCATGGTGCTGACTTTGCTTCCTGTCAGCATGCTGGCGATGGACGCGCCGGACGAAGCAGCGGAAGACGGCGAGGCTGTACTGGCGCCTGTTGCGGGCGTGGAAGAGGAAGAGGCCGCCCCTGTGGAGGCTGTGCCCATGCTGCTGGCCACACCCGCGGCAGCGGACACGCCGATTGCTGTTCCCACGGATAAGTTGTTTTTTGATAAAGCTAACGGCGTGATCACGGGCATTGATGCGGATTGGCTTGCCGAAAATAAGGATAAGCCCCTTTCCGTTACCATTCCTGCGGAAATTAACGGTACGCCGGTGACGAGTATCGGTCAAAATGCTTTTAAGGCTAAGAATGCAGGTCTTAAAAATCATCCTCAAGTTGCAGCTGTCGATTTCAGCAATGCAACCAATCTGGAGAAGATCGACAATCAGGCATTTATGCACTCTCCGGTGGCATCGGTTGACCTGTCCAATACTCAGGTAACGGTCATCGGTAAATTTGCGTTTGGTGATTGCAAGTCTTTGGAAACGTTTATTTTCTCCAATACATTGACAAGTCTTGGTAATTTGGACGGCGCTTCCGTATTCACGGATTGCAGATCTTTGAAGGTCATGCGACTGGCCGGTTCTCCGGAAGGCGTCGTGTTTGAGCTGCCGGAAGGCTTAACAACCATTGGCTATCAGTGCTTCAAGAACTGCTTTGCTGATGGAGTAGATGCTAAGGTTATCATTCCTGCCAGCGTAGCAACACTTGGCGAGGGTGCTTTTTACGATGAGCATATCACGCAGATCATCTTTAAGAAGACAGTAGATCCTTGGAAAAGCGAAGATTATAGTGGGTACGCTAATAGTGCCATAACTCCTCCAAGTGGATGCGATCGCATCATTGTGCTCCCGAACAAAGAATGTTTTGCGGCGTATTCTACACAAGCAGGATATGGTTCAGAACTGCAAAAAATCTGCACCTATCCTATAAGGATTACGTTTTCTCCCCTCGGTAAACAAGAACAGCACTTGAACCATGCGCTTCCTGGCTGGACTTATAATCCTGCAACTAAGCTTTGGGATTTCAACAATAACTATAAGCTTCCTGATACGAATGGAGCAACGTCCGGTAATGAGCGCCCTGGCTATGAGTATGTCGGTGGCTGGAAGTTGCGTAGTTCCTATCAGGTATTAAATGAAAATGAAAAGCTTGAAGCTAAGGATAATCCGTCTGATCGTGCAACTGTCAGTGGTGAATACAAGCTTGCGAATCCCACGATCTCCTATCTGGTAGACGGAAAAACCGAAAATGTCGATGCCAACCAGCCCTTCACCGTGACCATCGGCGACGGCAAGGAGCACTCGATCGGTATTCAGGTCGATCATCCACTGCTGAAGGAGAATCAGGGCACTGACGAGGATTATGTTTACTTTGAGTACTACTGGTTTGACGAAGTATCGCTCGGGGACGGAAAGAACACTCTGAACGGCCCGAGAAGCACGGAAGAACAGAAGCGCTTTTCTGCCGCAACGAGCAATGTGAAAATTCAATATGTGGACGGCAAGCATAATACCATTCCCATTGCAAAGACGGAACACGCGAGATATGAAGGCAGCTCCTATGAGGGCTATAATGACTACTATCTTGTAGTGGTGTTCGGTTATCATGTTGTGAATGGCAAAAAGGCCGATACGCCATTCTATCTCAGTGCAAATAACGGTATCGGTGCTGGGAACGCCAATGCGACGCATGGACCGCATCTGTTGCAGGTCAAGGTCGATGAAGTGCGTGTCATTACCGCAACCGCCGACGAGCACGGCAAGATCGCCCCCGCCGCGGGCACGATCACCGTACCCAAGGGCGAAAGCAAGACCTTTACCATCACGCCAGATTCCGGCTATCACATCAAGGACGTGCTGGTGGACGGCAAGAGCGTCGGCGCGGTGAGCACGTACACGTTTGAAAATGTGGTGGATAACCACACGATTCACGCTACCTTTGCAAGGAAGCACACGCCCACTCCCTCCACACCCACCGTCGAGATTCCTGATGACGATGCGCTCGGTCTGAACACGACGGATCACTTCGCCTATATCGTCGGTTACGGCAACGGTGAGGTCCGCCCGCAGAACAACATCACCCGCGCCGAGGTCGCGACCATCTTCTTCCGTCTGCTGACCGACGACGTCCGCGACGAGAACCTGACCAAGACCAACCGCTACTCCGACGTGGCCGCCACCTCCTGGTACAACACCGCGGTCTCGACCCTCAGCTCCATGGGCATCATCACGGGTTATCCCGACGGCACGTTCCGCCCGAACGCCGCCATCACCCGCGCTGAGTTCGCCGCCATCGCCGCCCGCTTTGATAACGACGGCGACAAGACCGCTGCGAAGTTCAGTGACATCGCAACCCACTGGGCCAAGGATGAGATCAGCATCGCCTACAACAACGGCTGGATCACCGGCTATCCTGACGGCACGTTTGGTCCCCAGCGCGACATCACCCGTGCCGAGACCATGACGCTCGTCAACCGCGTGCTGAACCGCCAGCCCGAGACCGAGGACGATCTCCTCCCGAACATGACGGTCTGGACGGACAACGCGAACCCGAAGGCCTGGTATTACCTCGCCGTTCAGGAAGCGACCAACAGCCACTACTACGAGTTCAAGACGAACTCCCAGTATGAAAAGTGGACCGAGCTGCGCGAAACGCGCGACTGGAAGGCGCTGGAACAGTAAACAAAGCGGAAAAAAGAACGGGAGCACGAAGTGCTCCCGTTCTTTTATGCTTTGTTGAAAGCGGCCTGAACAGATCAGACGTTGCCGATCGTCGCGACCATGACGGCCTTGATCGTGTGCATGCGGTTCTCGGCCTCGTCGAAGACCTTGGAGTTGGGGGAGAGGAAGACCTCGTCCGTGACCTCGCGGATATCGTAGCCGAGCTCCTTCTGCGAAGCGGCCATCGTGGTGTCGAAGTCGTGGAAGGACGGCAGGCAGTGCAGGAAAATGCAGTCGGGATTCTCGGTAGCCTTGAGCACCTCGCCCGTGACCTTGTAGGGGGTGAGCAGCTTGACGCGCTCGGGGATCTTGTCCTCTTCGCCCATGGAGGCCCAGATGTCGGTGTAGAGCGCGTCCGCGCCCTTGATGAGTTCTCTGTCCTCGCCGTACTCGACGACGGCGCCGGTCTCCTTGCCGACCTCGCGGCAGTATTCGACGACGTCAGCGGCGGGCGCGAGCTCCTTCGGACCCCAGCCGACATAGTGGATGCCGAGCTTGGCGCAGATGTACATCAGGCAGTAGGCGACATTGTTGCGCGTGTCGCCGCAGAAGACGAGCTTGCACTTGCTCAGAGGCTTTTTGGTGTTCTCCATCAGCGTCAGGATATCGGCAAGCGCCTGCGTCGGGTGGTCGACGTCGGTCAGGCCGTTCCACACGGGAACGCCCGCGTTGGCGGCGAGACCCTCGACGACCTTCTGGTCGTAGCCGCGGTACTCGATGCCGTCGTAGAAGCGGCCGAGGACCTTGGCGGTGTCGACCATCGTTTCCTTCTTGCCCATCTGGGAGGACTTGGAATCGAGGAAAGTGACGTTCGCGCCCTCGTCGTAAGCGGCGACTTCGAACGCGCAGCGGGTGCGGGTAGAGGTCTTTTCGAACAGCAGCACGATGTTCTTGCCGGCGAGCAGGTTGCCGCGGATGCCGGCGCGCTTTTTGGCCTTGAGGTCAGCGGCGAGATTGAGCATGTAGCGGATCTCGTCGGGGGTGAAGTCCTTCAGCGTCAGGAACGAACGGCCTTTCAGATTAACGGGCATGGGATAGTCCTCCTTTTATCGTTTTACTCTCAAAATCTCTCAAAAGCATCTAAATAATGCTATCGTTATTATATTATTTTTGGTTAAAAAAGCAAGAGAGGCGCGATTTTGCGGCGCTCGCTGGCACACGGAGAGAAATGCATACTGGACTGCGATAAAACGCTGACAGGCGGCACAGTGGCCGTGCAAGACGGGCGCGCCGCGCCGTCAAAATGCCTCTGCCGCGCCCAACTGGACACGAAAATATTCTCTTTCTGGACCAGCGATTTTTATCGCGGGAAAGGCCTTGCCGCGCCTGCGTTTCACGGCAAGCGCGCCGCGGCAGATTTCTTACCGGATTCCCTTGTTTTCTGCCATTAAATATAGTATAATTGCAAAAAAGTATCCCCATGGGGCGATTTCGGGCGAATGTGCCGCGCCGTTTGGGTAAAACCGCAAAGGATAGAGGAGAAATTGCTATGAATATGATCCGCAGCGCAAAGAACCAGATCGCCGAACTGACGGCGGCGGCTTATCGCGCGGCTGTGCAGGAGGGGTTGCTGCCCGAGGGCGTGCAGACCATCCCCGCCGTGGAGATCCCCAAGGATACCGCCAACGGCGACTATACGACGACCTTCTGCCTGGCCGCATCCAAGGCCATGCGCAAGAATCCCCGCGAGGTCGCGAAAATTCTGACCGAGCACATGGACCTGAGCGACACGTACTTTACGAGCGTCGAGATCGCGGGCCCCGGCTTTCTGAACTTCCGCCTCGGCGACAAGTGGTACGCCGACGTTCTGACCGCCGTTGAGGAGGAGAAGGGCGACTACGGCCGCGACAACTGGCTGGGCGGCAAGAAGTACATGGTCGAGTTCGTCTCTGCGAACCCCACGGGCCCCATGCACATGGGCAACGCCCGCGGCGGCGTGCTGGGCGATACGCTCGCCGAGGTGCTCGACTGGTCGGGCGCGGACGTGTGGCGCGAGTTCTACGTCAACGACTTTGGCAACCAGATCGAAAAGTTCGCCAAGAGCATCGAGGCACGCTACATCCAGCTCATCAAGGGCGAGGATGCGATCGAGTTCCCCGAGGACGGCTACCACGGCGACGACATCCGCGAGCTCGCCAAGGCCTTCTACGATATCCACGGCGACAGCTATCTGGAAAAGTCCGTCGAGGAGCGCCACGCCGATATGGCGCGCTTCGGTCTGGAGCGCAATATCCCGAAGATGAAGAGCGACCTCGAGCGCTACGGCATCAAGTTCGACGAATGGTTCTTCGAGTCCTCGCTGCACAACAGCGGCTATGTCAAAGACACCGTCGAGGAGCTTCATAAGCTCGGCTGGACGTATGAAAAGGAAGGCGCGCTCTGGCTCAAGACCGCCGACATCATGCGCGAGCAGTACCGCAAGCAGGGCAAGAAGGACGAGGACATCGACAAGCTCGACTTGAAGGACGACGTTCTGCGCCGCGCCAACGGCTTCTACACCTACTTTGCCGGCGACATTGCCTATCACCGCAACAAGTTCGCCGTGCGTCACTTCGACAAGGTCATTAACATCTGGGGCGCTGACCATCACGGCCACGTGGCCCGCATGAAGGGCGCGATGGACGCGCTGGGCCTCGACGGCACGAACCGTCTCGACATCGTGCTGATGCAGCTCGTCAAGCTCGTGCGCGACGGCGAGGTCGTGCGTATGTCCAAGCGCACCGGCAAGACCATCTCGCTCTCCGACCTGCTCGACGAGATCCCGGTCGACGCCTGCCGCTACTTCTTCAACGCCAAGCCCGACACGCAGATGGACTTCGACCTCGGCCTCGCCGTGCGCGAGGACAGCGAGAACCCCATCTACTACATCCAGTACGCGCACGCGCGAATTTGCAGCCTGCTCAAAGCGCTGGAGGAAGAGGGCCACAGCGTCAAGCCCGGCGCGGTCGACCTGTCCATCCTTTCGAGCGATGCTGAGCACGCGCTCATCAAGGAACTCTCCTCCTTTGCCGAGGAAATTCGCATGGCAGCGCGCGACTATGACCCGAGCTACATCAACCGCTACCTCATGCGTCTTGCCGCGGCGTTCCACAAGTTCTACAACGCCTGCCGCATCAAGGGCGAGGACGAGGCCGTCATCGACGCGCGCCTCAAGCTCGCGAGCGCGACCCGTCAGGTGCTTGCCAACGGTCTCAAGGTCATCGGCTGCTCCGCACCGGAGAAGATGTAAAACAGTATACCGACAACAAAAAGGCGTCCGGCCACTGGCCGGACGCCTTTTTAGATTAGAAAAGCCTCGCAGAGTTTTTACACGCAAGGAGTATGCGGCATCCGTAGAGCAGCAAAGCTGCTAACGGCTGCCCAAGTGCTCGCAGGCACAAGAAAAATTTTAATCGTTTTTGCGGCGACAGAAGGTGAATTGCCGCGAAGCGGCAAGAGATGCCGCCCTGGGGCGTGTGCGTCGAAAAAACACTTCTCGCGTAGCGTGTGTCACAGCCGCCCGAAAGGCGGCAAGGCACAAAGCGAAGTGCAGCTTTCTCAAAAAAGTGGCTCAGCCGCTTTTTTGAAGTATTACAGGACCTTTGCGAGGAACGATTGCAGTCTTTCGCTCTGCGGGTGGTCGAAGAGATCGGCGGGGGGAGCCCTCTTCGATGATCGCGCCCTCGGACATGAAGACGACGCGGTCGGCGACCTCGCGGGCGAAGCCCATCTCATGCGTGACGACGACCATCGTCATGCCGTCTTTCGCAAGGTCGCGCATCAAATCGAGCACCTCGCCGACCATCTCGGGGTCGAGCGCGGAGGTCGGCTCGTCGAAGAGCATGACCTCGGGCGCCATGGCGAGCGCGCGCACGATGGCGATACGCTGCTTCTGGCCGCCGGAGAGCATCGCGGGATACTCATTCGCTTTGTCGGCAAGGCCGATGCGCTCAAGCAGCGCCATGGCCTGCGCGTCGGCCTCCGTCTGGGACTTGAGGCCCAGTTTGACGGGCGCGAGGGTGATGTTCTTCTTGACCGTCATATGCGGGAAGAGGTTGAAGTGCTGGAACACCATGCCCATCTCGCGGCGGTGGAGGTCCAAGTTGACCTTCTTGCCGTTGAGGGCGACATCCTTGAAATAAATGGTGCCGGAGGTCGGCTGCTCCAGGAGGTTCAGGCAGCGCAGCAGCGTCGATTTGCCGCTGCCGGAGGGGCCGATGATGGCCACGACCTCGCCCTTTTTTTCACGCTTAAATTGCAGTGGGAGAGCGCGTGGACGCTGCCGCCGTTGTACTCCTTGCAGACGTCCGTCACGCGGATGAGAGAATTAGTGCTTGTCGCCACGACGCATCCTCCTTTCGAGCGCTTCGATCGCCTTGCCGGCGGGGTAGGTGATGCAGAAATACATCAGCGCCGCCAGCACGTAAGGCGCGAGGGAAATGTAGGTAGAGGTCGCCACGGTCTTCGCGGCGAACATCAGCTCGACCATGCCGAGCGTGGAGCAGATGGACGATTCCTTGACCATGGTGACGACCTCGTTGCCGAGCGCGGGCAGGACATTCTTGATGGCCTGCGGCAGCACGACGAGCTTCATCGCCTGCGTGGCGGAAAGACCCAGCGAGCGCGCGGCCTCAGTCTGGCCCGCGTCGACGGCAAGGATGCCCGCGCGGAAGATCTCGGCAACGTAGGCCGAGCTGTTGAGCGCGAGGGCCACAACGCCGGGGATAAAGCGGGAAATGTCGACAAAGCCGAAGATGTACAGGCGCGGAATGGAGATCGCGCCAAAAAAGCCGAAGTAAATGATCGAGAGCTGCACGAGCAGCGGCGTAGAGCGGAAGATCGCGATGTACGCGCCGGAAATGCCGCGCACAAACTTATTCTTGCTCAGGCGCATGAACGCGAGCAGCAGCGCCGGAATGACCGCCAGCAGGACCGAGATGACGGCCAGCAGCAGCGTGTAGCCGAGCGCCTGCAAAAAGTAGACGCCGTATTTCGGCAAAAAGGAAAAGTTAAAGAACGACGCCGGCGACATGCCGACAAAGAGGTTGCTCCACCGCGTGGCAAGATCCATGGGAGAGATCTCCTTTCAGATGTGTGATTTAGTTGGGATAAGCCTCGCAGAGTTTCGCGCTGCCAGCGCGAAAAAATCTTGCTCGTTTTTTGCCACGACATGCGCGTGGCAAAAAACACTTTGCGCGGAGCGAGTGTCGAAGCACCCGCTTGCGGGGGCGAGGCACAGAGTGGAGTGAGGATTTAATGAAAAGAGGCTCGCCTCTTTTCATTAAGAGACGCCAATGAGCAAAGCCATTTGGGGCTTTGCTCATTGGCTATGAGAGATAGTGAGAAGAGAGCGTAGTTAAAGGGGAGAACTTAGGCCGCAGGAGCGTCCGCGGTGACCTCGACGGCCTTGCCGCTCAGCTCATCGGCAGCGGCGATGAACTCTTCCATCTTGTTCTCGGAAGTCATCTTGGCAATGGCCTCGTTGATGCCGGGCAGCAGGCCCTTGGGGTCGCCCTTGGCAACAGCGATGCAGTAGGGCTGCGCTTCACCGAGCTCGGAGGAGGCGGCAGCGACGACCAGATCGGGGTTGGACTCTGCATACTGCTCAGCGACAGCGCCATCGACGACGATCGCGTCGACCTTGCCGTAGACAAGCTCGTTGACGAGGTCAGTCACGAGGGAGAGGGAGACGAGGTTCGCGCCTTCCATCTGGTCGGTGACGATGGCTTCCTTGGTGGTGGCGGTCTGTGCGCCAACGCTCTTGCCGGCGAAGTCGGCGAGGGTGTTGTACTGATCGGCGGCGTCAGCCTTGACAAGGATCATGGCCGGCAGGTCGGTGTAGTAGGGATCGGAGAAGTCAGCGGACTGGAGACGCTCGGGCGTGACCTCGATGGCTGCCATGACGATATCAAAATCGCCCTTGGCAAGGGAGGTGAGCAGGTAGTCGAAGCTCATGTTCTCGACCTGAAGCTCCTTGCCAAGCTCATCGGCGATGTACTGGCCGGCGGAAATGTCGATACCGGCGTACTGCATCGTACCGCTGTCATCGGCATACATGAATTCGTACGGGGCGTAGTCAGCGGAGGTGCCGAGCACCAGCGTGCCGCCGGTCTGCTCGGTGTTGTTGTCGGTGTTGGCATCATCGGCGTTGTTGCCGTCGTCGGTCTTATTGCCGCAGGCGACCAGCGAAAGGCTCATCATCAGAGCCAGCATCAGTGCAGTAAACTTTTTCATGGTTGATAGCTCCTTTTTCAATTTTTTCCATCTTGTATAATGTTTGATCGTTGAACGAATTTTCATACGCTTCAGAAACGATAGCGTTAGTATAAATGTTTACTTATTCATTGTCAACGATTAAAAACTCAAAAAATGCCAGAACTTTCGACGCCTTTCTATGCAAGATGCACAAATATGCATGCGAAAAGCCAAAAATTCACAAAAGTATGCAATTATGCGCGAATATATGCAAAAGAAAAGGGGAAAAGAGCCGTATAAAAGAAGCATCCGCAGAAGCGATCGGAGCTTCTGCGGATGAAGTTTCTTATCGGGTGACATCCGGCACGGCGCTGCGGGATTTTTTCGGCGTTCTGACGTAGGCAAAATAATAGCCGATCGCGCACAGCGGGATGGCTGCGGCGACATCCAGAATGGAGTGCTGCTTCATAAAGACGGTGGAAATGCTGATAAAAAATGCTGCAACGGTCGATGCAATGCGCCAGCCGCGCTTGGAGAAGATGGGCGCATACCAGAAAGCGAAAAATGCCGCCATTGAGCCGATGACATGCAGCGACGGGCAGACGTTCGTGTTCGTGTCGAACACGTAGAACCCCGCGATGAAGCGCGTGAGGGCATTGTCGCGTGGGAAGACCTCAGGCCGGAGCATCTGACAGGTGGGAAAGAGGAAATAGATAATGAGCGTCACCGAGTAGGTGATCATCACGAAGCGCATCATGCGGCGAAAGCCCGGCACGTCGAAAAAGAACGTGTAGGCCACCGCGCCGATGAGGTACACGAACCAGAACAGGTAGGGGATCAGAAACCACTCGTTAAAGGGAATCAGATCGTCGAGCGCGCAGTGCATTTCGATGTAGTGCGCCACGGGGTAGAAGCGCTCGACATACGAAAAGCCGAGGCCGAAAAGCGGCCAGTAGAGCAGCAGCCACACGTGGGAGAACTCCGGCGTGTTCAGCTTACTGAAGCGGAACTGGCGGTAGTCAACGCTGGGTTTGATCATGCAAGGTCTTCCTCCTTCTCCTCCTCGGCTTCACTCATCTCGGAGAGGATGTTGGCCGCGGCGTTGTGCGGCACGGCGGCGTCGAGCGCGTCGCCCATCTTTTCAAGCGCGTCCTTGTCGCTGAGCAGGCGCAGGCTCGTGCGCGCGATCTCCTTGGGCGTCTGCCCTGTGACCGCGCCGCCCGTGCGCAGGAAGAAATCCTTGTTGTACTCCTCGCAGCCCGCGACCGCGTCAATAAAGACCATCGGCAGGCGCATCGAGGCCGCCTCGGTCACGCTGATGCCGCCGGGCTTTGTGAGGTAGAGGTCAGCGGAGTCCATCAAAAGCGCCATGTCCTTCACATACGAACGGACGTGGACGTTTTTCGCATCATAGAAGCGGCGCTGGAGCCGGCGGTAGAGCTGCTTGTTTGTGCCGCAGACGATGGTCAGGTCCTGATCGTCCGGCAGGTCGCGCCCGATGCGGCGCGCGATGCTCATGATGGGGCCGCAGCCCATGCTGCCGCACATCATTACGAGGTGCTTGTGGTCAGCGGGGATGCCGAACGCGCGCTTGGCGTCCTCCTTGCGCACGCTGGAGCGGAACATCTGGCGCACGGGGATGCCGCAGGCGCGCAGGCGTTCGCTCGTCACGCCGCCGCCGAGGAAATCGCCCGAGAGCGACGAGGCAGGGATAAAGTAGCGGTCGAGCGAGCTGTCCTTCACGCTGGGCGAACAGGTGTAGTCCGTGGCGATGAAGCAGGTCTTGAGGTTCGGCAGGTGCGTCTTCACGACCTCGCTGACCATCAGCGCCGCGAACGTGTGGGTGCAGATGACCGTGTCGTACCCGCTGCCGGCAATGAAGCCGCAGAGCTTTTCCGCGCCCTGCGTCAGATAGCGGTAGAGCGCGGAACCCTCGTGAAACTGCGCGGGATGATCCTCCGCCGCGCGGTAGCCCACGCGGAAAAGACCCGGCGCGTGGCGGTAGATGCGCACGTGCCAGTTCGAGATAAAGCGCGAGACCTCGGGCGAGATGAAGCGCAGGGCGTCCTCGGTGTCGCAGGGAATGTTTTGGTTGCGGCACTCCTCCTCGAGCGCCGCGGCGCAGGAGTTGTGCCCCTCGCCGGTGTTGCAGCTTAAAATCAAGACTTTCATGAAAAGCTCCGATCCTTTACTGTTGTTCTTTTTGGTTGCGTCTGCTCCGGCGCTGCTGCGCGGCGAGAAGCTTTTGCAGCCGCGGCCGGTTGTAGCGCTGAATGATGAGAAACGGCAGATTGCCGAATAAGATATAGATGGCGGTGACGACCGCGCCGCCCGTTCCGGGCCAGAGGCGCAGTGCGTAAAAGCCGAGCAGGATGAGCACAAAGTGCGTGAACTCGGCGACGCAGGTCTCTTCGATCATGCGCGGAAGCTGCGCGCGAAAGTCCGTGCCCAGTTTTTTGGCGGGGATGAGCTTGGGGACGATCTTGCTCATGTCGGGCACCTTGTCCTGCCACTCGTGCACGCGCAGAAAGCGGAAGAGCTTTGCCTCCCAGCTCGCGCAGCGGTAGGGAAATTTGTCGCCGTGGAACCAGGATTTTGGCAGCAGCCGCCCGATGAAAACGACACGACGGCTAAAATTCCGTAATAAACGCAGCAGCGCAGAAAGCCCATCGTCACCTCTCCTTATCCCGTGATAAAAGCCCGACGCAGGGGTACTGCGCCGGGGAAAAGCCGCCTCTGCGGCTGTTAAGATTTAATATAGCATAGAGTTTCGAACAAATGATGAAGAGAATCTCAATTTTTGTTGAAAAATGGTGGTCACTTCTCTACTGGCAGGCGCACGGCGAAGCGGCAGCCGCCGTTCACCGGGTCTTCGACCCAGACTTCGCCGCCGTGGATGGCGACGATCTTGCGCACAAGCGCAAGGCCGAGGCCGTTGCCCTCGGATTCGTGCGAGCTGTCCCCCTGATAGAATTTGTTAAAAATGCGGGACTTATCCTCGTCGGGGATGCTTTTGCCCTCGTTGTCGATGGTGAAGAGCACACTGCCGTCTTCCTCGATGAGTCGCATGCGGATCAGGCCGCCGCGCGGGCCGAACTTGACGGCGTTGTCGATGAGGTTCGTCCACACGTGCTGGAGTAGTCCTTCGTAGCCCGTGAAGTCGACGGAGTCGAGGTCGACGTCGAAGTCGACGTCCTTTTCCGTCCACTTGCGCTCAAGGGCCAGAATGCACTGCCTTACCTGCTCGTCGAGGCGGAAGCGCGAGCGCTGGGGGTGGATGGACTGGCTGTCGAGCTTAGAGAGCAGCAGAATGTTGCCCGCGAGGGCGGAAAGCCTGCGCGTATTGAAGAGAATCTTGTCGATGTACTCCGCCTGCTCCTCGGGGGATTGCTGGTGCTCCTGCAAAAGCGAGGCGTAGCCCTCGATCGCGCTGATGGGCGTTTTGAACTCGTGCGAGACGTTCGAGATGAAGTCGGTCTGCAGGGTCTCGGTCGCGTTCAGCTCGCTGACCATAAGGTTGAAGCTGTCAAAGCTGTCGCGGATATCGCGAAAGACGCTCTTCGTCTCCACATGCACGCGGAAGTTGCCGCCCGCGACCTCCTTCATCGCGCGCGACAGGCGCGAGATGGGCGCGAAGAACGCGATGGAAAAGCCCGCCGCCGTCGCGCTGCCGAGCAGCAGCGTGAAGATGAGCAGCCACACGAACATCGGCACGTTGACGCCGAGATGCTCAAGTCCCCAGGCCGCAAGCGCGGCGAGCAGCGCCACGCCGATAAAGCCCGCCATGCAGATGAAGAAAAACTGCACGCGGATATCGAAGAATTTGTTGCGCCGCTTTTTCATGTGCGCACCACCTTATATCCCACGCCGCGCATCGTGACGATCTTGAAGTCGGGATTGTCGCGGAAGCGCTCGCGCAGGCGCGCGATGTGGACATCGACGGTGTGGGTGTCGGTGCTGGAATCATAGCCCCAGATGTCGTCCATGAGCTGCTGGCGCGTGAAGATGCGGCCGGGGAACGACGCCATCTTGTAGAGCAGCATGAATTCCTTCTGCGGCAGCACCATGCTCTCGCCGTCGACGGTGACGCTGAGCGAGTCGCACTCCATCACCGTGCCGCCGATGACCTGACGGCGCTCGCTCGCCATCTGGGCGCGGCGCAGCAGCGCGCTCACGCGCAGTACCATTTCCCCGATGTTGATGGGCTTGACCATATAGTCGTCGCTGCCGGAGAGGAATCCGAGGCGCATGTCGTCAGGCGTCCTTGGCGGTGATCATCATAATGGGGATGGACGAACCGCTCTCGCGGATCGAGCGCACAAGCTCGTAGCCGTCCATTTTCGGCATCATGATGTCGGAGATGATGAGATCGTAATAGCTCTGCTCGAGCGCGGCAAGCGCCTCTTCACCGTTGGAGACGCCGAGTACAGTGTAACCGTTTTTGGTGAGCACGTGGGCGAAGAGCTGGCGCAGCTCGCGGTCATCCTCCGCAATGAGAATTTTGAACAATCCGATCCCTCCGATCCTGTGTCATGTTCTGTCAGTATACCATATCTTTGGCAAATGTGCAGCAGGTTGGGCGGAAATTTTGCACGGCGGCAAAACTGCACAAAAAAAAAGAGCCATCCTTTCGGATGACTCTTTGCATTTGAGGGAGATTTAACCGCCGAGGTAGGCCTTGCGGACGGCGTCGCTCGCCATAAGCTCCTTACCGGTGCCGGAAAGCGTGATGCGGCCCGTTTCAAGCACGTACGCGCGGTCGGCGACGGAGAGCGCGGCCTGCGCGTTCTGCTCGACGAGCAGGATCGTCGTGCCCGCAGTGTGCAGCTCGCGGATGATGTCAAAGATCTGCTCAACGAGGATCGGAGCGAGGCCCATAGACGGCTCGTCGAGCATCAGAAGCTTCGGCTTCGACATGAGCGCTCTGCCCATGGCGAGCATCTGCTGCTCACCGCCGGAGAGCGTACCGGCGATCTGCTTGCGGCGCTCTTTGAGGCGCGGGAAGCGCTCGTAGACGTCCGCAATGCCCGCTTCAATGGTGGAGTTCGGCTGGGTGTAGGCGCCCATTTCAAGGTTATCCTCGACCGTCATCTGCAAAAAGACGTGGCGGCCTTCCGGAACCTGCGCAAGACCGTGCTCGACGATCTTGTGCGCGGGGACGCCCTTTAAGTCCTTGCCCTCGAAAACGACGCTGCCGTGCTTGGGGTGCAAAAGGCCGGAGACCGTGTTCAGAACGGTCGACTTACCCGCGCCGTTCGCACCGATCAGCGTGACGACCTCACCCTCGTTGACCTCGAAGGAAACGCCCTTGACGGCGTGGATGCTGCCGTAGTAAACGTGAAGATCGTTCACCTGTAAGATCTGTCCCATCGTTAGGCCTCCTTCTGCTTGCCGAGGTAGGCTTCAATGACCTCGGGATTGTTCTGAATGTCTTCGGGTGTGCCCTTGGCGATGACATGGCCGAAGTTCAAAACGGCAATGCCCTCGCAGATGTTCATGACGAGGTTCATGTCGTGCTCGATGAGCAGCACCGCGATCTTGAACGTATCGCGGATGGAGCGGATGTTTTCCATCAGCTCAGCCGTCTCGCTCGGGTTCATGCCGGCGGCGGGCTCGTCAAGAAGCAGCAGACTCGGGTTCGTGGCCAGCGCACGGAGAATTTCCAGTCTGCGCTGCGCGCCGTAAGGCAGGGAGTTCGCCTTGGCGTTTGCAAGGTCTTCCATGTGGAAGATGGACAGAAGCTCCATCGCGCGCTCATGCATGACGCGCTCTTCCTTCCAGAAGCGGGGCAGGCGGAAAATGCCCTCGGGCATCGTGTAGTGCATCTGCGTGTCCATCGCGACGGTGATGTTTTCTTCCACGCTCAGCTCGCCGAAAAGGCGGATATTCTGGAATGTGCGCGCGATGCCCGCGCGGTTGACCTGCGCGGTGTTGAGGTCATGGATGTCTTTGCCGTTTAAGAGAATCGTGCCGTGGGTGGGCTGATAGACCTTGGTGAGCAGGTTGAAGACCGTCGTCTTACCGGCACCGTTCGGGCCGATGAGGCCGGTGATCTCGGTGCGGCCGATGGTCACATTGAAGTTGTCGACCGCTTTCAGACCGCCGAACGTGATGCCGAGGTCGATGCACTCGAGCACGGGGGACTTGTCCGCGTCGCGCTCGGTGAGCAGCGCCGGTTCACGGGAGACGGGAACGAGCTTGGCTTTTTCTTTCTGTGTCATGGTCAATCCTCCTTTTCAGCACTGGCGCGGTGATGGGGCAGAAGTCTCTGGAAGAACGCCTTGGCCTGCGGATTGTTGGTCGCGAGCATGACGAAGATCAGCACGATCGCGTAGATGAGCATACGGTAGTCGTGGAGCGGGCGCAGTGCCTCAGGCAGGATGGTGAGCGCGGCGGCGGCGACGAGCGAGCCCCAGATGTTGCCGAGCCCGCCGAGCACCACGAACACCAGCACGAGGATGGAGAGGTTGAAGTTGAACTTCGTGGCCTGGAGAGAAGAATAGTTCAGGCCGAAGAGCGCGCCTGCCGCGCCCGCGAGGGCGGCGGAGGTGACGAACGCCATGAGCTTGTACTTCGTCAGGTTCAGGCCGATGGCCTGCGCGGCGATGCGGTTGTCGCGGATGGCCATGATCGCGCGGCCCGCACGCGAACGAGTCAGGTTCAGCACGACGATGAGCGTGATCATCACGAGGATGAAGCCTGCGGTGAACGTTGCGATCGTGGCGGTGCCGGTCGCGCCCTGCGCGCCCTTGATGATGGCCGTGCCGTTCGCACTCAGGCCGAGGTCATCGACCGTTTTGTTGCCGGAGAGATTGAAAACGAAGTGCAGGCCCTTTTCATCGCAGCCAATGATGAGGCAGTTGATAAGCTCCTTGATGATCTCGCCAAAGGCGAGCGTCACGATGGCGAGATAGTCGCCCTGCAAGCGGAGCACGGGCGTGCCGATGAGAAGGCCGACGAGCGCGGCGAGAAGCGCGCCGATGAACATCGAGAGCGCGAGGCGCACGGGGCCATTCGGAATGAGTCCCGCAAGGCTCTGCGAGACGACGATACCGGAGAACGCGCCTACGCTCATAAAGCCCGCGTGGCCGAGGCTCAGCTCACCGAGGATACCGACCGTCAGGTTCAGCGACACGGCCATGGACATGTAGCAGCAGATGGGGACGAGCAGACCGATGGCGGAGCGCTTGAGCGAACCGTTGTTCTGCAGGATCGTCGTGATGATAAAGACGACGATCACGCCGAGATAGGTCGCAAAGTCGACCTTTGTGGTCTTCTTGAGCGAGTTGAATTTGTTCATTTTCTGTGTCATTCCGGCCACCTCACACTTTCTCCGTCACGGACTTGCCGAGAAGTCCGGCAGGCTTGACGAGCAGCACGACGATCAGCACGGCGAACACGATGGAGTTGGCAAGGTTCGTCGAGATATACGCCTGGGCCATGGCCTCGATGATGCCGAGCAGGAGCCCGCCGAGGAATGCGCCGGGGATGGAGCCGATGCCGCCGAACACCGCCGCGGTGAAGGCCTTGATGCCGGGCATGGAGCCGGTCGTCGGCATGAGCGACGTATTGAACGAGCAGAGCAGCACGCCGGCGATGGCGGCGAGCGCCGAGCCGATGGCGAACGTTGCAGAAATGGTGGCGTTGACGTTGATGCCCATGAGCTGGGCCGCCGCCTTATCCTCCGAGCAGGCACGCATGGCCTTGCCCATCTTGCTCTTGTTGACGAACGTGGTGAGGCCGATCATGATGACGACGCAGGCCGCGATCGTGAGAAGCGACACATAGGAAACGGTCAGCTTGCCGCCGAAGATCTTCACAGCGCCCGTGACCACGGGGGGATAGGAGCGCGCGGCGGCCTTCCAGATGAGAAGCGCGGAGTTCTGGAGGAAATAGCTCACGCCGATGGCGGTGATGAGCACCGCAAGGCTCGGCGCGGAGCGCAGGGGCTTGTAGGCAAGGCGCTCGATGACGATGCCGAGGACGGTGCACACGACAACGGCCATCAGCACCGCGACGATGCTGGGAAGGCCCAGATAGAACATCGCGCAGAACGATACGTAACCGCCGATCATGATGACGTCGCCGTGGGCAAAGTTCAGCATCTTGGCAATGCCGTAGACCATCGTATAGCCGAGGGCGATGATGGCGTACACGCTGCCGAGGCTGATGCCGCTGATGAGATAGGATAAGAATTCCATAGGATGGCACCTCTTTTTTCTCGTTGGAGTTGTGGGGAAACGTCTGTGGCAGAAACAAGGGCAGAGAGGAAGAACGCTGCCTTCGTTTCCGCCATAGAAGCAGGGCGCAGGCCGCCGGGAGTTTTTTCCTCCCGGCGACCCTTCGCTCCGTGAGAGAGACGATAAACGGTCTATTTGGTATCTTTGCGGGGATCAGCCCTCGACGTACTGGCCGTCCTTGACGACGTAGGCGGTCGGGGCCTTGGAGACCTGACCCTCGGCGTTCCAGGTACATGTCGGTACCGGTGAGGCCGGTGAACTTGAGGGAGGTGATGGCGGAAACGAGCGCGTCGCAGATCTCTTCGTTGCTCATATCGGCGGTGCAGCCGGCCTGTTCGAGCGCGGCCTTGACGATGTACACACCGTCGTAGGCGTCGGCGGCGAACTGGTTAGGCGTGGTGCCGTAAGCGGCAGTGTAAGCGTCGACGAAGCTCTTGCTGGATTCAACGGTGGCGCAGAACGGGGTCATCAGCACGAGGCCCTCGGCGAGAGTGGTGTCAAAGCCGGGCATATCGAGGATGCCGTCCATGCCGTCCACACCGAAGAAGGTGGGGGCATAGCCCATGGCCTTGGCCTGCGCGAAGATCACGGAAGCGGGCTGATAGTAGATGGGAAGGAAGACGAGGTCGGCGCCGGCAGTCTGCGCAGCGGCGAGCTGAACGGAGAAGTTGGAGGAGGTATCGAGTGTAAAGGTGCCCTGATAGACGATGGAGAGGCCCTTGTCGCCCGCTTCCTTCACGAAAGCATCGCGGATGCCCTGAGAGTAAGCGTCGTCGTTGCGGTAGATGACGGCGATCTTGGCATCGGCGAAGTTCTCAGCCATGTAGTCGGCAGCGCCAACGCCCTGGTTGGGGTCGGTGAAGCAGACCTGGAAGACATTGTCCTTGCCCGCGGTCACGTCAGTGGAGGAGGCGGAGGGAGTCAGCATGAAGGTACGGTCGGTGTAGCAGGCATCGGCAACGGCGATGGAAGCGCCGGTGGTCGTGGGGCCGACGAGAACCTGCATGCCGTTGTCCATCATGTTGTTGTAGGCGTTGACGGCCTTTTCACCGTCGGCCTCATCGTCCTGAGAGAGGAACTCAAACTTGATGGTGCTGTCGCTCGCGTTGATTTCATTGACGGCGAGCTCCACGCCCTGCTTGACGGCCATACCGTAGATCGCGTTGTCGCCGGTCAGCGGGCCGGAGGTGCCGACCGTAAAGGTCTGGACACCGTCGGATGCGCCGCCAGCATTGTCGTCGGTGTTGGTGTCATCGCTCTTGGAGCCGCAGGCGGCCATCGAGAGCGTCATGGCCGCAGCCATGAGCATGCACATAAACTTCTTCATCGTTTCAAATCTCCTTTGATTAAATAATGAACAGATTTATCATACAAAAAAGCGGATCCGCCATTCCCGGCGGAACCGCTTTGCTGTATCGCGTTTTTTACTCGCTCAGCAATCGCGTTTCATCCCGGGAACGCCCATCAGGACGACCAGAAGTACCAGTACCAGCAGGGAAATGCCGATAATGCTAATCAGGCGGGAAATAATAATGGACGCCATAATAATGGCGCCCAGAGCGATGCAGTTGAAGCGGGAGGACTGAGAGGTGCAGGAGGAAGCGGCCTCTGCGCACATGGCAGAAACGGCGGCGTTATTCTGATTTGCATAAGCAAAACGGAACATAGCATTAAATCCTTTCATGTATCCCTCATGTTTGTTGGGCTTATTTTAGCCTCTAAAACGCCAGAAGTCAATACTGCATATTATCCAAAGAAAAAAGAGGGGAAATGGGGATAAGTATCCCATATTGACAATTTGGACAACTTTCGCGCCTCGGGCGCGGGAGGAAAGCAGCCCGCGAGGGCTGTTTCTTTTTGCGCCTGTAGGGCGCAGGGGGGGTGCAGCGCGGCAGCGCTGCTTCTGGCCCCACACCGTGTGGGGACGCGGCAAAGGGGGATATTCTCTTTCTCAGAAAGAGAATATCCCCCTTACACCCCCAAGAGAAAGGACGAGGGGGGCCCCTCGACCCCCGACATTACCAGTTTGTAGCTCGAATAACTGCACACGCTGCGCAGTGTGGGTGCGGTGTACATGGCTTCGCCATGAACCCCTGCAATTCGTGACCACTCTCAACCGCGCCTTACTATCGTGAGGCGCGTGTGACGTCAGAACGGCGGCAAACTGCCTGCCGAATGCGGCATTGCTGGCGCTCGCCGCATTGTGGAGTGCTCCGGTAAACGGATATTAGTCAGCACTCCTACAAGATCAGCAGAGCGGCACCCGCAAGGGGTGTGCCGCATCCGTAAGGCGTCAGAGCCGCCAACGGCTGCGCAACAGCGGGTAGTAGGAGCAGAGGCAAATCGTCTTGCAATGCTAACGCGGCTTCGCCGCGCACGAGGCACTTTCACTTCGGAGACATCAGAGTTGTTCAAGCCTGAGACTGCCAATCCAAGGCCTTTCTCTTATATATAATAAAAGGTAACTATCCTGTTTTAGCACTTGCTGCCGACGAGTGCTAAAAATTAAGAGTTTGGTAACAAATATCAGGAATTTCCTGCTATACTTAGGTTCAAATACAATTCAGAGAGGGATGCTTTTATGGCTAAAAAACAGTTTAAAGCAGAATCGAAGCGTTTGCTCGATCTGATGATCAACTCGATTTACACGCACAAGGAGATCTTCCTGCGCGAGATCATTTCCAACGCCAGCGACGCCATCGACAAGCTCTGTTACGTCGCACTGACGGACGACAAGGTCGGCATGAACCGCAGCGATTTTGCCATCACGGTGTCGGTCGACAAGGAGAACCGCACGTTGACGGTCTCGGATAACGGCATCGGCATGAGCCGCGAAGAGCTTGAAAACAACCTCGGCGTCATCGCGTCGTCGGGTTCCTACAAGTTCCGCCAGGAGACCGAGGAAAAGGACAAGAAGGACGCCGATATCGACATCATCGGCCAGTTCGGCGTGGGCTTCTACTCCGCGTTCATGGTCGCCGACAGCATCACCGTCCGCACGAAGAAATACGGCGAAGAGCAGGCCTATGAGTGGCAGTCCTCCGGCGCGGACGGCTATACGATCACCGAATGCGACAAGGAGGCCGTCGGCACCGACGTCATCATGCACATCAAGCCCGACACGGACGAGGAGAAGTACAGCGAGTACTTGGAATCCTACCGCCTGCATGCGCTCGTGAAGAAGTACTCCGACTACATCCGCTACCCCATCCGCATGCTGCTGCCCGAGCAGAAGGTCAAAGAGGGCAGCGACCCGGAGAAGCCCGAGTACGAGACCGTCGAGGAGATGAAGACCGTCAACTCCATGGTGCCGCTCTGGCAGCGCAAGAAGAGCGACGTCACGGAAGAGGAGTACAACAAGTTCTACTCCGAGCTGACGCATGAATTCGACAAGCCCCAGCGCACGATCACCGTCTCGGCCGAGGGCAGCGTGACCTATAAGGCACTGCTGTTCGTGCCGTCTTCGCGCCCGTTCAACTTCTACACGGAAGGCTATGAAAAGGGATTGCAGCTCTACTCTGCGGGCGTTCTCATCATGGACAAGTGCGACTCGCTGCTGCCCGACTATCTGCGCTTTGTGCGCGGCGTGGTCGACTCGCCGGACCTGAGCCTCAATATCTCCCGCGAGCTTTTACAGCATGACCGCCAGCTCAAGGTCATCGGCCAGAACCTCGAAAAGAAGGTCCGCGCCGACCTTGAAAAGTTCCTCAAGGATGACCGCGAGGGCTATGAGAAATTCTACGAAAACTTCGGCCGTCAGATCGGTTACGGCATCGTGAGCGACGGCGGCGAGAGCCGCAAGGATTCGCTCAAGGACCTGATGATGTTCTATTCCTCCACGCAGAAGAAGCTCACGACGCTCAAGGAGTACGTCGAGCGCATGAAGGAAGGCCAGAAGTGCATCTACTACGCCGCGGGCGAGAGCATCGCCGCCGTGGACAAGCTGCCGCAGACCGAGCTTTTGAAGGACAAGGACTACGAGGTTCTGTACCTGACCGGCGAGACGGACGAGTTCGTTTTGCAGGCGCTGATGAACTACGACGAAAAGCCGTTCCGCTCCATCGTGGACGGCGACCTCGAGCTTGGCGGCGAGGAAGAGCACAAGGACGACAGCGAGAGCGCCGAGCTCATGCAGTTCGTCAAGGAGACGCTCGGCGACAAGATCAAGGAGGCCAAGGTCTCGCATCGCTTGAAGACCCATCCCGTCTGCCTGACGGCGGGCGAGGGCTTCAGCTTCGAGATGGAGAAGTACTTCAAGAACTTCCAGATGCCCGAGCCCATCAAGGCCGAGCGCATCCTCGAGCTGAATGTCGATCATCCGGCGGTCAAGGCGATGGCCGCCGCGCTGGCAACGGACCGCGACAAGGCGGCGCTGTATGCCAAGATCCTCTACGATCAGGCAAACCTCATCGCGGGCCTGCCGCTCGAAGATCCCAGCGCGTACACCGACATGGTCGCGCAGCTGATGCAGTAAGTCAATATGAGCCTAAAGGGCGCGGAGAATTCTCCGCGCCCTTTTTCACGTTTTTCATTCCTGCCGCCTATACTGGCATACAGGCGCTTTTCCGCCTGACAAACCGTAAAGGCGATGAACGGATATGCTTCGACCACTGATGCTGGCTCTGCTCGGCACGTCTTTCACGTTTCTGATGACGGCGCTGGGCGCCGCGACGGTGTTCTTTTTTGCCCGCAAGGTGTGCGAGCGCGCGCAGGGCGCGCTGCTGGGCTTTGCCGCGGGCGTGATGATGGCGGCGAGCGTGTGGAGCCTCATCCTGCCTGCCATCGAACAGACGGAGGCAGAGGGCCGCCTGCCGCCGTTTCTGCCCGCCGCGGCGGGCATTGTGCTCGGCGCGCTGACGCTCTTCCTGCTCGACGAGCTCGTGCGGCGGCGCGGCGGGGGAGAGGTGCACAGCGATTTTTTGCTCCTCTCGGCCATCACGCTGCACAACATCCCCGAGGGCATGGCCGTCGGCCTCGCGTTCGCGCTCGCGGCGGGCGGGAGAGCCTTGCCGGCGCGTTCGCGCTGGCGCTCGGCATCGGCGTGCAGAACTTTCCCGAGGGCGCGGCGGTGGCGCTGCCGGTGTACCAATCGGGCAAGTCGAAACGGCGCGCTTTCTGGACCGGCGTGCTCTCCGGCGCGGTGGAGCCGCTGTTCGGCGCGCTCGTCGTGCTCGCGGCGGCGGGAATCCACGCGCTGATGCCGTGGCTTCTGAGCTTCGCAGCGGGGGCGATGCTCTACGTCGTGGCGGAGGAGCTGCTGCCGCGCGCGGGCGGACGGCGGGGGACGTGCGGCTTCCTCGTGGGCTTCCTTCTGATGATGATACTGGACGTCGCGCTGGGGTAAGCGCGAAAAATCCGGCATAGAATGGCGCGAGGTGATCGACCATGCACATTCATGTTGTAAAGCGCGGCGACACGCTTTCTTCCATCGCCGCGATGCACGACGCCCTGCCCGCGTTCGTCGCGGCGGACAACGGCCTTGCGCTGAGTACGCCGCTTGTGATCGGCCAGGCGCTCGTCGTGCGGACACCGAAGACACTGCACACCGTGCGCGCGGGGGAGACGCTTTCGTCCATTGCGCGGGACTATGATTTGAGCGTCAGGACGCTCCTGCGGCGGAACTTTTTCCTCCACGGACGCGAGCTTCTGCGCGAGGGCGACGTGCTTGCCATCGACTACGCAGACGAAGCGCCGCTCGGTACGCTCGGCGTGAACGCCTACGCCTACCCCTACATCGGCGGCGAGCTGCTCGACTCGGTCCTGCCGTACCTGACGTATCTGACGCCGTTCACCTACGGCATCACGCCCGCGGGAGTCCTTGCGCCGCTCGACGACGCGCGCCTGCTCGAACGTGCGGCGCACTATGGCGCAAAATCGCTCATGCACCTCTCGACGCTGACGCCGGAGGGGAATTTTTCGAGCGAAAACGCCGCGGCGCTCCTGCAAAACGACCGCGCGCAGAGCGCGCTACTTGCCGAGATTTTGCAGACGATGGCGAAAAAGGGATACTGCGGCCTCGACGTCGACTTCGAGTACGTCCCGCCGGAGCTGCGCGAGGACTACGCCGCGTTCGTCTGCCGTATGCGCGAGGCGCTGAACACGGAGGGAAAGCCCGTCGTCGCCGCGCTCGCGCCGAAGACGAGCGCGCAGCAGCGCGGACTGCTCTACGAGGCGCACGACTACGCGCTGCTGTCAAAAGCCGCGAACGCCGTGTTCCTGATGACCTACGAATGGGGCTATGTCTACGGCGAGCCGCAGGCCATCGCGCCGCTGCCGCAGGTGTGCGCGGTGCTCGATTACGCGCTCTCGGTCACGGCGGGGGAGAACATCTTCCTCGGCGCGCCGCTGTACGCTTACGACTGGCCGCTGCCCTACGAAAAAGGCCGCACGCGGGCCGAGACGTTCTCGTCGCAAGCGGCCGTCGCGCGGGCGCGGCTGGTGGGGGCGGAGATCGAGTTTGATGAAACCGCGCGCTCGCCTTACTACCATTACTTCGACAAAATGCGGCGCGAGCACGCCGTCTGGTTCGAGGACGCGCGCTCGCTGCGCGCGAAGATCGCCCTCGCGGCGGAAAAGGGCTTGCAGGGCATCGGCTTCTGGCAGGCGGGGCGGGAGCTCGCGCAGGCGTGGCCGCTGCTCGACGCGCTGCTGACGCTCGAAACCCTCTAAAAAATGCAAAAAACCGCCCAACGGGCGGCAAAGATTGACAAAATGCGGCAAAAACCGTAAAATAAAGGTAGGCGCTGTTGTAAACGGCGGTTAGCCACTCCCTTGCGAAAGGGGGTGATGCGGATGGGAAGAGGAAATGCTCTGCGTTTTCTTCTGTGTCTCGTCATTGTCCTCGTGGTAATGACCTACATAGCCCCAAAAGCGTGTTAACCGCCCGGCGGCCACCGAGCGGTTAACATAGTATTTGTTTTAACCAGCTTTGAGGGCTAACCGTCATGACAACAGCGCCCTTTTCTATCTCCATTATACCCCGCTTTCCCGCGTTGTCAAGGCGGAAAATTTTTCCTCCGTTGCACCGGTTCGTCCCAAAAACCGCTTTACAGCTTTATAGCTGTAAACGGTCCGCGCAAATGCGTGGGCTGCACAAAATGAGGAGGAAAAACATGTACAACAACACCTATGAACGACCCAGAACCCAGATCGAAAAATGCGAGCACTTAGCGCGGATGAAATTCGAAAACCCGATCGAAAAGGCGCAGCGCGAGCGCGACGAGCGCGTCTACCGCTTTTCGAGCATCGACGAGGCCATCGGCGTGCTGAGCGTCGTGCGCCGCGCGTGGTGAAAGGGGAGGACGCGATGGGAAAAACAGCCAATTACGGCCTGCCCAAGTGGGAAAAGTCGGACTTTATCAAGATGGATGACTTCAATGCGGCGTTTGGCAAGATCGACGAAACGCTCAAGGCCAACGCCGACGCGGTGGCGGCCAAGGCGGAGGCGGAGACCGTGACCGCCATTGCGCAGACGATTGCCAACAGCAAGATTTGCCGCGCGAAGTTCGGCACATACACCGGCACCGGTCTATCGGGCCAAAATCACCCGAACAGCGTCGAATGCGGCTTTTGCCCCGCGGTGCTGGTGCTGTTCCGCGCGGACGGCGGACAGAAAACGACGGTCATACGCGGCGTGACCTCCTGCTCGTCCGGCATCGGTTCCATGAACAATTATTATACATGGGGTGACAGCGGCGTGAGCCGGGTATCGCAGACGTTAGACAGCGACTCTGGCGGATATATGGCATCCTCGCAGTTCAATACCAGCGGGAAAGAATATTGCTGTCTTGTCCTCGGTTATGACGCGGACTGGATAAAGCAAAAAACAGCCCCGAGCCTTTTGTTTCCCCCTCACAGGGGTAACAAGTGATTCCTGGGATACCCCGGCAGGTCATCGTGTTTACGATGCCTGCCGGGGCTTCTCTGTGTCCTGGGTTTGTAGGGATTCCGGTGCTTCCAGTGCTTCTTCCACATCCTGCTGACCGCTGCCGACATAGCCAATGCCGTTGTAGTAGATCTCCACGGTCTGGGGCGCGTGTTTAGACCACTTTACCTCTTTCTCGTGAACCACGATCTTCTCAATGAACAGCCGCAGCAGCTCCGGCGTCAGTTCCGTGATATCCGTGTACCGCTTCGCCTTATCAAGGAAGCTGTCCGTCCCGCTCACCGTTTCCCGCAGGCACTGGATCTCACTCTCTTTCTGTGGAATACCGGCTGTGATGCGGCTCTGTTCTTCCGTGTAGCTGCCGGAGAGCATTTGGGAACTGCTCCGTGGTGATACGGCCCAGCACGCTATCCTCATACAGCTTCTTAAAGATGGTGTCCAATTCCATTTTCCGCTTCCGCATGGCGGCCAGTTCTCTCCTGCCTGCGGATCTCCCGCTGAAGCTCGGTGGACTGCTTGCTGCCAATGTAGGCGGCGAACTTTTCCGGATGTTCCCGCGCCGCGCTCGTCACCCGGCGCAGGTCCTCCAGTACGATCTCGTCCAGAACACACTCCCGGATATAATGCCCCGTGCAAGCTTCCCCGTCCTTCTTGTAGGTGCGACAGGTAAAGTGATTGTAGCTGGCGGACATGGTATGCGCCCGGTGCAGCACCATGTTGGAGCCGCAGTCGGCACAGAACACAAGACCGGAGTACTTGCTCTGTTCTTCCATCTTGGTCAGACGGCGCTTGTTCTTCCGCACTCTCTGTACCATGTCCCAGACCTCCCGCGTAATGAGGGCGGGATGGGTATTCTCAAAGACCATGCATTCCTCTCTTGGATGTTCGACCCTCCGTTTGTCCTTGTAGGACTTCGTACTGTACTTCATGTTGACGGTGTTGCCCAGATAAATTTCGTTTTCCAGCAGGTTGGCAATGGCGCTGTCAGACCAGTTATACGGATGTGCTGTATCCAGACAGGTGTGCGTGATACCGTACCTGGTGTAGGCGTACATGGTGGGCGTCAGGATCTGCTCTTTCTTGAGAATGCGGGCAATTTGGCTGGGGCCGCTGCCGCCGGCGCACATGGCAAAGATTCTGCGGACAATAGCTGCCGCCTCTTCGTCCACGATTAGTTTTTTCGTGTCCGGGTCCTTTCGGTAGCCATAGGGCGCTCTGGTCCCCAGCCGTTCGCCCCGTTCCGCCTTGGCCTTCAGCACCGCACGGATCTTCCGGCTGGTGTCCCGAATAAACCACTCGTTGAACAAATTCTTGAACGGCATGAGGTCGTTGCTCTCGCTGCTGTCGGTGTCCACATTGTCATTGATGGCGATGTAGCGGACGCCGAACATGGGGAAGCGTTCCTCGATGTAGAGTCCCGTGTGGAGCTGATTTCTACCGAGGCGGCTGAGATCCTTGGTCACAATGATCCCGATCTCGCCGTTTTCCATGTCTGAGATCATCTGCTGGAACGCCGGTCTTTGGAAGGTTCCTCCCGAAAAACCGTCATCCACATAGAAGCAGGGGCTGGGGAAATGGTGATCTTCCGCGAACTTCTGTAAAATGGCTTTTTGATTCTGGATCGAGTTCGAATCGCCCTCTATCCCATCGTCCTGGCTGAGACGGCAGTAAAGAGCGGTTTTCCTGATTTGGTTTGACTGATTCATACAGCCCTCCTTTTCTTTGCCAAACCGTTCAGAGCATTGCGACACCACACTACCCCGAACGGCCTGAAATGTCCAGCACTTTACGCACACAGCTTCCGATGCTGAAGTCCAGTTCCGCCAGAGCTTTCAGCTTGTCCTCCGCGGTTTCGCTGCCATGCCGGGGAAACACGGAGATGACTCGAATCTCCCGCCCGCAGGCTGTCTGCATCCACTCAACGGTGATATGATGATTGTCGATGGTGATATTGGCTTTTTGCTCCATAGGCTCTCCTTGTGTTATTTGGTTTATCGAGTTTGCCCACACGCCGCCTGTGGGGGCCTCTGCCGGAGGGGATGGGCAGGGACGCTGCCCATGCGGAAGAACGCCGCACAGGGCGGCACGGGGCGAACGGGCGGGTGTTTACTGCCCGTCCTTGTGGCTCAGATCATGGTGTGCGTTTATGTGGTAGGCCTGTTCGAGAATGTGTTCCAGCAGGAAACGGATTCTGTCCGCCGCCTCCCGGTCCAGTTCCTTTGCGCGGGGATTCCGCAAAATCTGGCGGATATTGGAGTCGATCTTGTTGACTTCCTCGTGGAGCCGAAACCTGATCCGGCTGGGTCTTTCCACGATCTCGCTCTCTGCAATGAGCTTGCGGAAATAGGTGGTGACCGGCAGGCGGGTCAGTTCCCGATAGCGTTCCAGCCTTTGAAATTGTTCCTCTGTCATCCGGACAGAGATGCTTTTGCTGTTGTCCCGCAGTTTCCCTCTGGGAAGCGGCTTTTTGCGCTTATGGCGCATGGGTGAACCCCTCCTTCCTGACCTCGTATGCTGCCTGGGCAATGTCCTTCAGACAGTCGAGTGCTTGCTGGAGCCCCTCTGCCGTGCCATATCCGCTGTTGAAGGCACGAGCCACGGTGTTGATCTCCCGCCCCCTCTGATTGAGCAGGCGAAGGAAGTCCGGCATGACGCCGTTCCGACTGATGATGGGACGATTGTCGGCGAGCTGCTCCATGAGCCATGCGTTGGCGGGCAGCCCTGCCGCCTTGCTTCGTTCCATGAGCCAGCTGTATTCTTTGGCACTCATGCGGACGCAGGTCCGATGTGTCTGTTTGTTCATAAACCACCTCCAGACCGCTTCCGGCAATGTTGCCGAGAGCGGTTTTCTGTTTTTTCAGATACCCCCTCACTACCCCTCCCGAAAAAACAGCATGGTGAATAACAAAAAATCCAAAAATTTTGCAAAAAAAATTGAAATCCAGGGTGTGCAATAGACACCCTCGCCGTCCAATCAAGGGTGTCTTATTGACACCCAAAGCGAAAATCGGCAGACAGACCCTTATAAAGTCTGTCTGCCGATGGTAACATACCACAAATCGAAGAAGGAGGCTCGGAACATGATGTATGCTGTTTTATCATTGGGGCTGGCGCTGCTGGGCGGGATCGTCCGTCTGGCACAGGTGCTACGGTTGTCTGCGCCGCTGCTGTACGGTGCACTGGTAATCACGGTATTCCGCCCGTGGTATCTGGCCCATACCGCTCTGGCGGACGGCATTTTCCTTGTGCTGGTGGGTCTTGCGGCGCTGTCATGGGTGGTGACGCTGATTCGAGCGGTGCGGGAGACGATCTGGTAAAGTAAGGGTTGGCAAGATTGCCAACCCTTACTTTCAGACAACCTTGTCAAAAAGTCTGACCGGGTTCGGTGAATTCACCGAACCCGGTTTTCAGCGTCTACCGCTTTTGACAATGTTGTCTGAAGCGCTTTAGGGCAGTCCGCTGTGATCGGGTTCGGCCATATTGCCGAACCCGATTTTTACACTCACTTTCCGGCAATGCTGCCGAGAAGTTCCCGCCCGCGGGCGGCATGGGGGACTGGGGTTTACCCCAGCAAGCAGTATTTTGACATCAAAATGCGATGCTTGCGCTTTTCTTGCGCAGCAAGAAAAGCCAAACGTAGACAAATCCTCGTTCTGTTTAGAAGAATTTTTTGATTTTCATTTTGTACAAGCCATGAAATTCAACATTTTTGCGCTTCGGATGTCGTAGTCGCTACATTAGTCGCTATGTAAATTTGAAATTCGGATTTTTGCCTTTTGTAGTCGCTAGTATAGTCGCTATGGTTTTCTTACGCCGTATTTGCAGCTCGCGCCCCGGCGATGGGGAACAGCGCGGACAGAGCTTGGCAGCTCTCACAGCTCGTGGAAGGGGTCTTGACTGCTTTCAACCCCAGCCACGGCAGCCTGTCTTGTGTGCAGGCCGGACGTTGTGTGTCCAAACAGATTGGGCGGCATGATGCAGCCTGCCAAGGCTGCCCACGGTGCGTTTCTCGCTCGCCCGTCTTGGGGACCCCGCAAAGCCGGATGGCTTTGTGGGGAGAGGAGAAGCAGCGTAGTGATTGAGCTTTCGTGCTTGCACGGAAGCGAAAGATATCAAAGTGATCTCTTTGTGGATTTAGAACATTATATGACGTTTTTTTCCTCAACGACCGACGAGGAAGATTTGCTTAAGACTATGAAAAAGATTGGTGATGAGCTTAAGGGCATAAAGCAAATCTTAAGCGCTCAAAGTGCGAATGAGGAAGATTCTGAATAAAATATATCTTTTTCAAAATCGAAGACCCTTTGCCATTATGCGAACAGTTGAAATAATCATTGAAAGGAAAAACAGACCATGAGTAAATATAATCCAAAAGACTTTATTGCCGCAATAGGCAGCAAAATGAATAAACATAGATTTCCCGATTGTCCTTATTGTGGTGGAAATAAATTTACTACCACTCAAAGTTTCGCTACAATTTTAATAGGTGACGATACAAAAAATATCAGTTTAGGTCCTAATATTCCTGCCGGGGTAGTAGTATGCGAAAACTGTGGTCATATGGAATTCTTTGCTATGGGTTCTCTCGGACTGCTAAAGGCGGAGGAGCATGATGGCGACGGAAAGTAATATGAATATAATCGATACCAAGGATGAAGGTATCGTGGTTAAAGAGATTCCGATCAGCATCTCCGACGAGAAACTAAGAAATTCACTATCTTGTGCATATGAGGAAGCACAAAAGGATATGAGCACGTTTCATTTTTACAATCTCTATAGTGTATTTCTTTCGATTGCAAGCACTTTGTTTTTATCACTTTTAACGTCAGACTTTCATGCAATTGGATCTATAACGGCAGAAAAAGTTACAATTGGCGCTTGGGTAATTTGCATTAGTTCTGGCTTTTTAGGTGCTATTTTGGCATGTTATAAAGTTTCCCAAAAAACCAAGAATGATACCAGCAATCGTGACGTCGCAGTAAAAAAAGTGTTCACTCAGCACATTCAAAAGAATTAGGTATGATATTTATGGGATTAAAAGAGAGAAACTTATCCCGTAATTTACTGAGCAAAAGCGCATCGTCGCCAAACTGGAAGAACTCCTGCCGCTGTGTGAACGATTAAAATGAGGTACTGCTATGATTTTTGATGGCAGATGGAAATGGGAATTGAAAAAACAGTCTTGGGCAATATCTCTTTGGCAAAGGGCTCCAAGCTACGGTGAATATGGGAAGCATAAGCTGAACCGTGCTGTGTTATACTCTGCCACCGTCCTGCGAAAAGCCATTGAAGACGAAATTGAAGCAGAGAAAGTTGCCAAAGAGCAGAACTGGACACTTCCCGAATGCAAAATCATGAGCGGCGTAATCTCTGCTACGAAATATCCGTACACCGATGAAGACGGTTGGGCTTTTCGTGGTAAAATCTGCGTGTCAAGCTATGGTGAAGGACAAGCTGCCTCGCTCAAAGTGAAGGATGTGTGTAACTGGCTTTTGCATTCCTATGTTTGGGGTGTCGCAGGCTATGCAGATCAAAAAGGATTCGCCGGTTTCTTGGTAGCATCGGACTTTGATAAAGAGAAGTTCGTCCATTTTGTTTCATTTGACGAATGGCAGAAAGTGATTGATGCAGCTATCAAAAATGGTGCGTTTTGAACATAAAAAACGTAATTATTTCATGTGTGATTTAATACTTGAGAGGAGGGTTATCAATGGATCACAATGATCGAGAACAATTTTGGAAAACATTATGTTCTTTGCCCGGGAATGATATTGTGGCAGAGCGAGAACAGCTATTCAAATCAATTAAGTATCCAAAGTTACTTTTTCGGTATCGTCCTGTCAGCACAAAAAGCTTGGAAGCGCTCAGAACAAACAAGCTCTATTTTTCTTCTGCGAATTATTATGATGATCCTTTTGATACCTTTCTTCACATCGACATTGAAGCGATCCGGAAAGAGTATCTAAGTGCATTCCAGACTCCGGAAAGTACAGAAGCTGTTGTGGATGGTGTTAAGTCATTGCTTGGGAATATTCTCTCTGAGGAGCAAGCAGCGCAGTTTACGGTTGAGAATGTGACAAACGCGCTTTCTCACGGGCTTACCGAAAGCTTTCTGAATGCAGCGCTTTCACTCCGTGATGAAGTTAAAAAGGATACGTGGTCAGTTTGTTTCTCCGAAAATGGGTTTAATGAGGTTCTGTGGCTGAAATATGCAGATCAACACAGAGGTTTTGTGCAAATCTACGACCTTGAAAACAATGACAACTTCTTATGCGGTAAGCAGGAAAAATGCGCTAATTGCGGAATCAAAAACTACGGAACGCCGCTATATCCGATTTATTATTCGGACACGCCTTATGATGCAACCAAATTTGCGAAATTCGTTATGCTCCGTAAAATAGCAGAGACAACCGCAACTCAGATTCCTCCAGAGCTATATGCAGGTATGGGAAGTGCTTTATGGGAACAAGAAAGAACGACCCTAATCAAAAAAGAGTGCCATAAATACGATGAAGAATGGCGAATGATAACTGGCTGCATTATGAAGCCGCCGGTGATGATGGAATGGATCCCAAGCGGTATAATTCTTGGCCTGCGAATGGGCGTAGCAGAGGAAAATCTTGTTGTAAGCATGGCAAAAGAAGCCGGAATCAAAAATATTTATAAATCCTACATAAATGCGCAAAACAAGCTGGATGCTTATCCTTTGAAATTGTAATCTTTCCAGCGGGTAAGTGAGTAGTTGAAATGAGGTGAAAGCAATGAGGAGAGAAGAATACGCTTGTCCTAATGGGTGTTCTCTTCCACCCAGAAAAAAGCAACTTAGGGAATATAGCAACGGTACATATGGGTTTGACTTTTATGATTTCACATTCTGTCCTTGTTGCGGGAGCTTAATGCCATATTCCCTAAAGAAACTCAAAGGATTTTTTGAAGTGTACAATGTCCACGCAGCATTATCGGATGCGGTACAACTCATTTACAAATCGGAGTTTGAGTCGGCAGCACGCGAAGCTTTTGTGACTGTGGAGAATTATCTCAAGAAGAAATCGGGTTTGGATGCTCATGGATTCGATTTGGCAACAAGAGCACTTTCTTTTGAAGTGGACAAGCAAACTTGTGCAATAAAGAGGGCTCCCCTTATTGCGATCAACGGACTGAAAAACGAATCCGAGCGCAACGAACAGGACGGCATCAGGTATATGCTTATGGGCTTCTTTCAAGGGCCTCGTAATTTGTACCAAGATAATCATATTGGATCCGGTGTAAGCAATACTATTTCTGTAATCATCGAAGCGTCCTTCTTCCTTCATCTGCTTGACGGTCGCAGCATCACTCAAAACGGACGCTGGATTACAAAAAAAGTAGACTATCGAGAGATTTATCAAAAGGTGCCTAAGCGGATTGATCGCTGGAAGCTGGTGCGCCTATTGAAGAAAAATCATTGTTGTACTCAAATGAGGTGGAATTATGGCACAAACGATTTTGTATTACCCGACAATCAACATTCAAGATAGTGCTTGGCTAAGGAATGCAGTTCTGTATTGGGATGAAGTGTCATCAATCGTCCCTTATGAGGACTATCCGAATTTTTCTCCAGAAGTGTTGTTTTTGCAGAGATCGGGGGTATATAAAGCTGTTTATCCCCAAAAACTGTTTTCTTCTGAATTCGCGGAAGATTTTTGCAATTCTATTGTAAAAAGAATTGCTGCTTATGAGGCAAGAACGGTCAATAATGAAAATACAAATAGCCGAGTGAGGGTACACAAAAATAAAGTATATGCACCAGCATTGCATGAGTTGATTCACTATAGGAAATTGCCGCCACAGTTATTGGGCTATTTCGAAAATAAAAGATATATAAACGATTACAACGTAGACGGCTGGATGGAGATAGACAGCAAAATAGCGCAAATATATATGAGAACTCTTGCAGAGTATTCGATAAAATGCTCTGACAAAGATATCGTATTAGGTACAGATACCTTTACCCATAGCCGGGAAATCTATAGTCCTTCTCGCAATCATGCGAATCTACAAGCGCAGTGTTGCAAAATCAACATTGAAAATTGCTTGCCACAACCTTCCATGGATGTGCGCTTTGAAGACATCCTTGAGTTTAAAAGTAAAAGAAAAGATGAACTTAATGCATTTAGAGCGAAAATCAGGGAGTTGGAAATAAATATATATAATGCCGATAGTCCGGAGTTAATACGGCACTATGAAACACAATTTATAGAGGAATGGCAACAGTGCTCTCAGGACTATTATAAGGCACTTAAAGATTCGAAACTTGCATTTTTTCTGAGCAGTTTGGTAAGTTTGGTTGGAATACCTTTTGTTGGCCAGCAGCTATCAATGTACATCGGCCAAGATGTTACTCCCTTAGTCCAAACAGGAGCACAATTACTTAAGATTGGGATTGGTTACTTCGATTATAGAAACAAGATTAGTCCAGCAAAAGCAGACGGTGGTTTTAGCTACATTATTAAGGCAAACAGAGATGGGATAATTCACATCTAAAACTGACGTGCGGAAATTTCTCGTGGAAAATGGCAGTATAATGTTGTCAAGACATAGGTAATCCAGTTGCTATTTGAACGATTGAAATGAGGTGATAATTATGGGAATGATAGGCATGGGAAATGAATGTTATTTATACGTTAATGGCATTTCTGTTTCAAAACCAATATGGCTACACGATACGGTTTGCATTTCTCCTGCAAAGTCAGCCATAAAATGGAAGGAAGTTATGCCGTTATTTGAAAATGATATAGATTTCTCCATAGCTGTGCTATGTAACCCTACAATCGCCTCGCAACTTCATATTATTGGAGATGATACAGAACATCTAATCGCCAATGCATGGAATTCACAATGGGATTGTGTTTTGTTAGGTGCTCTATTCAATCACAATGCTATGTGCAATCTGCAAAGTGATCAACCAATTGAGCAAATTGCAAAGGCTGAGTACATTCATATAACCAATTATGAATTACGTGCACTGTTATCAGACATCTACAACATATCTGAAGAAGACGAGTTGTGGTTGGAAAAATACTATAAAACGGCATATAAACTTTTAGAGAAAGACAGTTTCCAAACCGCAGTACACACCATGGCAAGTTACAGATGGCATTCTGTTCCTCGTGTGCAGTTAGCTGTTATTTGGTCTGGAATCGAATCGCTGTTTAACGTGAACACCGAGGTTAGCTTTAGAATAAGCTTGTATATTGCTAACTTCCTTGGTGAAAACGAGGCACAGGCGCAGCAGATATTTAAGCAAGTACGAAAAATATATTCTTCACGTTCCTCTGCCGTGCATGGTAATAAGACAAAGGACAACCTTGAAAGCGCAGTAGAAGAATCTGCAAATTTACTGACTCGGATACTTAGGCGATGTGCAGAACTGAACAAACTTCCGGATGTAGATAATTTAGCGTTCCGAGTAGACAAACAAAAGCAAGGCATTAAATGCAAAATATTAGTGCCTTGAACGGAAAAGCGGCATGAGTAATCATGCCGCTTCCCGAAAACATTATTATACTGTTTTATTGGACCGCACCCTTGTGTGCTTTCTTTTGGTTGTGGTTCTGAATTTTTTCCTGCCGCGTCTGCTGCCGGGCAACCCCGTGGCGTACTTGACAGGCTTTTCCGAGCAGGACATGACGCCCGCGCAGGTCGCATTTTACGAGGACGCGCTGCACCTGAACAAGCCGCTTGCGATGCAGTTCGGCTACTACCTGCGCTCGCTGCTGGATGGAACGCTTGGATATTCGTATAAAAAGGACGCCGCCGTCTCGGCGCTCATCGGCGAAAAGATCGGCTATACGCTGCAAATCACTGTCCCGGCGGTGCTGCTTTCAGCGGGGATCGGTCTATTCTGGGGGCTTCGGTGTGGGTACAAAAAGGATTCGCTTGCCGATCGCTTTTCCACAACAGCGCTGATCATCCTCAACGCCGTGCCAACGTTTTTAATTGGGCTGGGTCTTATGATCGTATGCTGTTTTCAAAACCGGCTGCTGCCCTATACAGGGCTCAACTCCCCGGAGGCTGTGCGCGGCACGGCAGGGTATGTTATGGGACAGGGTTCTGCATCTGCTGCTGCCGGTCGGAACCTTAACGCTGGCGGCGCTTCCCAGCCGGTATCTGCTGGTGCGCAACATGGCGGCAAGCGCGTCGGATGGGAAAGACATTTTATACGCAAGGCAGCGGGGACTTTCGGACGGCGTCATTCGCCGGGATTATCTCCTGCGCTCGATCGTGCAGCCGTTTCTCACGATGCTCGGCATGAGCGTGTCGCTCTGCGTGGGCGGCTCGGTCGTAATTGAGAAGATTTTCTCCATCGGCGGGATGGGGTCGCTTCTGACGGAGGCGGTCTATACGCTCGATTATCCGCTCATGCAGGGCATTTTGTTTGTGACGACGTGCATCATGGTGCTGTCGATTCTGCTTACCGATTTTTTGTGTCTGCTCCTTGATCCCAAGCGGAGATCGGAGGGCAGGACATGAGAAAGAAAGGCCTTTTGCCGCTCATTTTGGGACTCTTGCTGCTGACCGTTTTTGCGTCGGCTGCATTTGCACCCGAGTTTTTTACAAGTTACAGTCAAAAAGAGCTGTTCACGAAGTGGCTCCCCATGAGCCGGGAGCATTTGCTCGGCACAAACGCGATGGGTTATGACATTTTGACCGAGCTCATCTACGGCGCACGGCAGACGCTGCTGGTCGGCATTTTGAGCAGTATTCTGACGCTGATTCTGGGGGCGGGTATTGGGATTTTGGGGGAGCTTCCGCGGCTGGATCGGACAGCTTTTCAACGGTCTCATTCAGATTTTTGTCCTGCTTCCAAAGCTCGTTACGCTCATTGTTCTGGCGACGTTTTTTGGAAGTTCCGCCGCGCACCTGATCGTCCTGATTGCGGCGTTCAGCTGGGTCGGCACGGCGCGCGCCGTGCGCGCAAAGGTTTTGCAGCTGCACACACAGCCGTTTATCGAAAGCTGCCGGATTCTCGGCTACAGCCGCACCTATATTGCCGTGCGGCACATCCTGCCGAACCTGTCGGACGTGCTGCTCTCGCGCTTTCTGCTCGGGGTGAACAGCTGCATTATGATGGAGTCGACGCTCTCGTTTTTGGGGCTTGGCGATCTCTATCGCCCGACGTGGGGCACGATGGTCAATTTTGCGTATAAACGCGGCGCGTTTTTACGGGGTGCGTACCAATATCTGCTGGCACCCGGCGTGTGCGTCATGCTGCTGTGTCTGGCGTTCTATCTCATCAGCCTCTGGCTGACCGCCAGAAAAGAAACCATTTTGGAGGGGTAATATGGGAAAATACTTTGCGGACGTTCATGCGTCATACAAAAGCCAGTTTGAGAATCTGCCGCATGGGCTTACTGACACGGACGAAATTCTCGCCTGCCGTACAAAGCTGCAGACGTATGAAACGCTTTTGGAGCTGGCGGACGCGCTGTGCTGGCAGCTGCGCTTCCGGGAGGCAATTGACGCTCTGACACAGGCCATCGCGCTTGAACCGGAACGCATGGAAGCTTACTGCAAACGCGGCCCCAAGTATCTCGATACGCTGCAATTTGAACGGGCGCTCGCGGATTATACGCGCTGCGAACAGACGGACGGCGTGAGCGTCGAGTCGCGCTACCGCGTTGGTATGGCGCACTATCTGATGCGGAAATATGACGACGCGATCCGCACATTTACAGATTCTCTCGCCATCGCGCCGCAGGACGACGATATGTATATTGCGGATGTCTACTGGCTGGTACTTTCGCAGCTTCGTGCTGAAAAAGCGGACGAGGCACAAAAACGTTGAAGCAGCATTATCGACCCGATATGTACGTCGGCCACCACACGGCGTATGAAAAAGCCATGCGCGTGGCGGCAGGGTTTGCGCCGATGGAGGATATGCTGGCGGAGTTGGACGCGGAAGAAGACGATTTGCAGTTTGCCATGACGGCTTACGGTCTTTGCGTACTGTTGGAAGCGCACGGCGAGACGGAAAAAGCCGATGCCCTGCGTGAAAAACTACTTAAGCGCGACGGCTTCTGGTTCTGCTTCAGCTATCTCGCGGCATATAGCGACTATAAATACACAGTTAAACCGGCAACAGTCAAGTGACTGCTGCCGGTTGTTGCTCTAAGCGATTTTTTGTTGTCCTTATGCGTGTTCGCCTTTCGGCTCGGGGCTGAAACTATTTTTGGGGTAGTTTTTTTCGTTCAATTACTGAACGTTGTTGACGTAGCCAGTGTAAACATTGGCGCCATCAGCAAAGGTGAAGTCATCAGCATTGCTGCCGGTGAGCTCAACAGTAGCAACGAACTTGTAGCTGTTACCAGCGATGAAGGGGGCGTTGGTATCAACGACCTTAACATTGTACTCGGTACCAGCCTCGTTCAGCTTATACCACTCGATGTTGACAGTCTTAACGGTAGCAGTGCTGCCCGAGGTGAGACCATCAGTGTACGTAACATCCCAGTTGGAGATGGTGATATCCTTGAAGGACTGGGAAGAGGCAGCGGTAACAGTGCCGTTGGGCTTAACAGCGCTGATCTCACGCAGTTCATCAGCGGTGGTAGCTCTGTCAACAATGTTGGCATGGAGGATAGAGCCGCTGTACTCGCCGGAACCGGAGATGTAAGCGAGGTAGATCACCTTATCACCGAGGTTGGTGAACTCGCTGTTGATCTTGGAGGCGAAGTCTGCGTTGCTGACAACGGAGTACTTGGCGTCGTTGTGCGTGTAGACATTGCCCTCAAAGGTATCGGAAGAGAAACCCTGAATGGTGAGGACCTTAACGTCGTTGCGGTTCATATAGGCGGCAGCGAGCGGGTAGGTGACACCGTTGACAGACGCAGCGCGAATCGGGTCGGTGGAAGTGTACACCCAAGCGCTCGTGTAATCCTTGTCGAGGTAGCCGTTGCTCAGAGCGACACTGTAAATGGTGTTGGCATTGCCGCGACCGGTGGCCGTGTCGATGATGGTGTTCACGTTGCTGTTGTTCCAGCCGACAGCATAGATGGCGGTCTTCTCACCGTCGAGGTAGCCGGGGGTGGTCCAAACGCCGGTCTCGTTGTTGAAGGAAGCCTGCTCGCCAGCATAGAAGAACACGCTGGTGACCTTGGACTCGGTGGGATCAGCCTTGATGAAGACATACTTGGCGAAGTCGTCGCTCATGACGTAGTCGACCTCATCATTCTGATAACGGTCGATCTTGTCGAAGCCGGTAACAGACTTGAAGGTATACGGGCTGGCAGTGGTGTCATCACCGGAGCGGATCAGGTACACAGTGTTGGAGTTGGCAACAAGGCCGCTGGTGATCTGGGTGTCCTTGTAAATAGCCAGGTTCTCGCTGTGGAGATTCTTGTAAGCGGCGGCAGTGCCGGCACCACTGACCTCAACAGCCTTGACAGTGCCGTCAGTCTGAGTGCTGAACTGGAACATATCGTCGTTCAGGATCTGAGCGCCGGTCTTGTCGGCACGGGCGTTCTGATCGATATAGTCGTCGATGTAGAAGTAGCTCGTGGGCGCGGTGCTGTAGGTATCGCCGGACATGACCTTAAGGGCAGCGGTGTTGTGGGACAGTTTGCCGCCCTTAGCGATATACGTAGTGTTGCGGTTCTCGGCGGCAGCACCATTGTAGATGAGGGTGCTGATGTCGAGAACGGCGGTGGTGCCGTCCACATAGGTGACGTTGGCCTTTGCCACGCCGGAACCGTCAGCAGTGTTGCCGACCCACCAGATGGAGTTGATCACGCCGTAGCTGGTAGCAGCAGCGATCTCAACGTTACCGATGAGGTTGCCATACTGGTCGAGGAACCAGGTGCGGTTCCCGGTGGAGTTGCCAGCCTCATCGAGGACGAACTTGACAGCATCATCATAGACAGTGCCAGCAACGTTGTGCTGCTCGTTGTTCCAGTAGATGACGCTCTGAGCACCGGTGAAGGACTCGGCCTTAGCGACGATCTCGCCATAGTAATCAGTGCCCTCGGTGCCAGTGTAAGCGACAGCGCCGCTGACCTTGGAATCGTTGGTAGGCAGGGTGAAGGCGTTCAGGAGAACGTAATCGCCGACAGCATACGGATACGCATCCTCGCCGTTGGTGAGGGTGAGCGGGGTAGCAGCGGTGGAGTTCTTGGCATCATAGACTTCGAGGGTGATGGTGGCGGGGGTCTTCAGGTGGCCCTGCGCATCATAGGTCATGTCAGCGACATAGGTGACCTTGGCGAGGAAGGTGTCGATCATGACGATAACGTCATCATCTTCTCGCAGCCGAACACCCGCCGTCTCTCCCGCTTTCCCGTGGTTGCTGCCAAAATTCGTAAATTCTCAAATTATTGCAAGAACGATCAAGAATCACAAAAAATCGGCAGAATCAACGAAAAACATTCGATTCAGTGGATATCGCATCCCCTTAGGATTTTCGCCTTTCCTTGTATTCCAGCGCTTTGCGGGCCAGTCGTGGTAGCGGTTTGGTAGCGATTTGCCGGAAACGGGGGGTTGGCGGGGCGAAAAAAGCCTGATTTTTCAAGGGTTTGCGGGAATGAAGGGCCGGGTAGCGGTTTGGCAGCGGTCCGCAGCCACCATAATTTTAGCACTCTCGATGCGCGAGTGCTAAAATTAAAAGTTTGTTCATCAAAAGATGTATTTTTGTTCACAGGGCGTGCCTATACTCATAATTGTTCCGAGGGGAACGAAAGAAACGTAAACCACGCGGGCTGCAAAAGCGACTCGCCAGAATAGATTTGGAGGCTTTGTATTATGTTTGAACTGAGACCTTTTGAACGCAGAAACAACCACGTTGCGGCTTATGATCCCTGGGATCAGATGGAGCGCGCATTCTTCGGTGACGGCTCGTGGGGCCGCGGGCTGAGCGAGTTTAAGACCGATATTCAGGACAAGGGCGACAGCTACCTGCTGGAAGCTGATCTGCCGGGCTTCAAGAAAGAGGACATCCACGTCGATGTGGACGGCGACACGATGACCATTCGCGCCGAGCGCCACAGCGAGCACGAGGATCAGGACAAGAAGGGCAATTACGTCCGCTGCGAGCGCAGCTACGGCAGCTACCAGCGCGCGTTCGACATCAGCGGCGTCGAGGTCGCGAATATCTCCGCGCAGTACAATGACGGCGTGCTCAAGCTGAACATGCCGAAGAAGAGCGCCGTGGTGAACGCGAAGCAGATCGAGATTCAGTAAAGCACTTCAAAAAAGGCGGCGAAAGCCGCCTTTTTTGATTTTGGATTGCACGCCGCGGCAGCGCACGCGCCGTAGGCGCGCACGTTTGCGGCGTGAGAGGTGTTTTTTGTCACGCACACGCCCCAGGGCGGCTTCTCTTGCCGCTTTGCGGCAATTCACCTTCTGTCGCGACAAAAAACGATCAAGGTCATTGCGCGCCTGCGGGCGCGAAATTTTTTTGCGCTTGTACGGGGTTGTGCAAAAAATATTGGCGAAAGTCCGCTCAGGTGAGCGGGCTTTCCTTTTTTTCGGCGGGCCGCGGCTGGAAAAGGGAAATTTCGCTCCCCGCGCGGCGGCGCGGACTACTGTTACTTGCCGCCTGACCGCTGCGCGGGCCTAAAATCACAAAAGCGGCTTAGGCCGCTTTTTTCATATTTGTGCTTATATATTATATGTATGTGGTGGCGGATAATGGCGAAAGCGGGGGTTTTATGTCAAGCTGTAACAGAAGCGGCGGTTTGTTACAAGTGTGTTACAGATGGGGCGAAAGCGTTGACTTGAAATTTTGCTTGTGGTAAGGTGACAGTGCAGAAAGGGTGGGGAACGGTGCGTTCCCGACTTAGTTACGGGATCGGCATGCCACGGTAAGTAAGCCGAGAAACGCCGAAACTTGCTCCTTTCTGACAAACGAACCATCTTTAAGGGGATGCGATAGCAACTAAAATCGCGCGTTTTCCTGCAAAACGGTCAAAAATGCAAGAAAATCGAAATGTTTTGCAACTTTTTCGGTCAACCTTCATTTTCGCCCGCGAACAGCAAAATGCCCGCTTTTCGCTGCCGGAGCGCTCCAAGGGGATGGAAATTTATGAAAGGAGAGTAACATCTATGAAAAAGTTACTCGCAATGGTGCTGGCTCTGGTCATGACTCTGTCTCTGGCCGTCAGCGCCAACGCCTTCAAGGATGACAAGAGCATCAGCGATGATTACGCTGAGTCTGTTGCCGTTCTGAATGGCATGGGTGTGTTCAAGGGTTATGAGGACGGTTCCTTCAAGCCCGAGGGCAACATCACCCGCGCTGAGGTAGCTACGATCGTCTATCGTATCTACACTGCCGACGTCGCCAAGAACGATAAGTCCGGCCTCTATGCCACTTATAACAAGTTCAGCGACATGGCTGGTGCCGGTTGGGCTCAGGGCTACATCGGCTACTGCGCCAACGCCTCCCTCGTCAAGGGCTATCCCGATGGCACCTTCAAGCCGTCCGGCAAGGTCACCGGCTATGAAGTCCTCGCCATGATCCTCCGCGCTGTCGGTTACGACAAGAACAACGAGTTCTCCGGCGCTGACTGGGCGCTCCATGTTGCGCAGACCGCGCAGCAGCTCGGCGTTCTGGACAGAGTGGCGAAGACCACCGACCTGAACGCTCCCGCTTCCCGTGAGCTGGTCGCTGAGCTCCTGTTCCAGGGCATCCAGAAGGCTCAGGTCACCTACACCCCGGCCTTCGGCTATGTGACCGATAAGGTCATCGGCACCAAGACCAACAGCCTCGGCGAGAAGAACTTCAAGCTCGCTTCCGCTGCTGCTTCCGACAAGTGGGGCCGTCCCGCCACCAAGTGGACCTACAACACCGGCGACAAGGCCACTACCTTCGTTGAGAAGCCCAACCTGACCTACACCAAGGCTGTTACTGAGTGCGATGTCGCTCACGACGCCGGCCTGAAGGTCGACACCGCTTACACCCTGTATGTCAACGGCCAGAAGCAGGCTACGACCTACACGGTCAACCTGACCGACACCGTCACCAAGATGGGCGCTCAGGGCCGTCTGGTTGAGGTCTATGACAATACCATCGTCATGATCGACACCTTCCTCGCCAAGGTCACCTATGTTGCCCCCGCGGCTTATGACGCTCAGGGCCACCTGCGCACCGAGGCTACCATCAAGCTCGATGTCTATGCCACCAAGGGATCCACTGCTGCTACCACGCTCACCCTCACCAACGGCGAGGATGCGTATCCGTATGCTGTCGGCGATTACGTTCTCCTGAACGCCTACACCAACGCTGCTAACAGCGCTACCGAGAGCGGCCTCATCAAGACCGCCGCTGACAAGTACGGCGAGATCGTTTCCAAGGCCACTTCCATTGACGGCGCTCAGAGCGTGATCTACTACAACGCCAAGCAGCACAACGTCGAGGGCACTGTCTATGACGATGCTGCCAAGTTCTACTTCGACAACGCGGTGGCCAGCACCAACAAGTTCACCTGGTTCTTCGATCAGTACAACAACCTCATCGGTAACGTTGAGATCGCTGCTGCTACCAGCTACGGCGTCATCAACTCCATCTGGTGGGCTGGCAACGCTGCGGACGGTTCCGGCGTTGCTAAGGCGAATGTCACCTACATGGACGGCACCACCGCTGTGGTCGACCTGAGCAAGATGACCTACTTCGACGATACTGCTTCCGGCGTTGTGGCCCCCAAGATTGCGACCGGTAAGGTCACCCACAGCACCGGCATCCAGAACAAGGTCATGAAGGTTGATGGTGACTACTTCTACGTTGACTCCTACATCAACACCAACGCTGTCTGTGATGTCAACGGTATCCTGAACGGCCACCTCTTCCAGTTCACCACCCAGGCAAACGGCACTCTCGCCGCTGTCGAAGTCGCTACCGGTGTTGACGCCAAGTTCTTCAACGAGAACCTGTTCGTCAGCAAGAACACCCAGTACAACGGCAAAAACCTGATCGTTGACGATGCCACCGTCTTCCTGGTCCGCAACAACACTACCAATCCCTACACCTTCAAGTCCATCGTTGGTCTCGGCAACATCGACAACTATGCTCAGGCTGAGGTCGACTTCGTCGATCTGAACGGTGATAAGGTCGCCGATTACGTCTACGTCATCGCCGATCCCGTTGCCGCCAAGGTCACCAGCCTCTTCTACTATGCCAACGAGCAGGTCTCCTATGACGCCAAGACCGGTGTCTACACCATCCCCGGCTACGTTGACGGCGTGAAGGGCAACATCTACGGCTCCAAGGACGACGCTATCGTCCTCACCCTGCTCAACGCCCTCAGAACCCAGGCTACCAATAAGGTCGCCGGCGGTCTCTTCAAGGTCGCTCTGAGCAACAACTACGTCAAGGATTATGTCGCCATCGCTGCGATCGGCACTGAGTCCTCCACCACCGCTGCCATCACCGCCTTCACCGGCTATCCCATGGCTGCTGCCTACACCGGCTACACCGTTAAGGTCGACTCCATCGTGGGCGCTGACAAGGACACCTACAAGAACTCTGTCTACACCGACTATGTCGATGGCACCATCACTGGCGACAAGTTCTACACGGTTTCCGGCAACGGCGTTGACGGCCTGACCAAGATGCCTCTGGCTCTCGGCGATGTCACCACGCAGAACGTCATCGTTGTTTACAACGCTGATCCCGCTGGCACCTCCGCCACCCTCAACCGTCTGGCGCTCCAGGTTTACGCTGTGAACAAGGTCGACACCTCCACCAACCCCGATCCTCTCGCTACCTCTTACACCTACACCCTGAACATCGTGAATAAGGACACCGGTGCTGTTCTCCAGTCCTACGCCAAGACTGTTAAGAATCCCGTTAATGGCACCTACACCATCACCCTTAATGGTGCTGCTGCTGAGTTCGGCGTCTCTACCGCCAAGCTCACCGCTTTCGGTCCCGACTCCATCACCCTCACCATCGACAGCACTGTTGGCAAGCTCACTGATTCTGGTGTTCTCAACGCTTACTACGCCAACTAATCATTGACGTAAGCGCAAAAAATCTCTGAATAGAGTTTCAGCCCCCGGCTCTTTTGAGCCGGGGGCTGTTTTTTGTTTTTCTGCGTCTCAGTCCGCGTCGCAGCCGAGCACCACATAATAATATGTTTTGCCCGCCTCATTGAACTGAATGGCGGGCGGGGCGAAATACTGATCCTCTTCCTGCTGGCAGAACCAGCTTACGCTGCTGTTGTCCCATATCGCCGCGTTGCCCCGGTTATTCGAGTTGTAAAACCCGCTGACGCCGCGCAGCGCCCAGTGCTGCGTGTCGCTCTGCTCGCTCACCATCACCAGCAGCGGGTAAAAGCCGCAGTCGATCTTGTTGGGATTTTCCGCGCCGCTCAGACCATTGCCGGCGTAGCTGCCGTATTTGATGCGGCAGATTTTACCGTTTGCGATCGTCTGCGCCAATGCCGTGATGCGCTCCGCCGCCGTGCTGTCGGCCTCGCTGCGCGCGTCACCCTCAGCCTTGAGCGCCGCGTCGATGCTCGCAAACGCGGCATTGAAGTCCTGCATTTTGATCGGGTCCGCCTTGACCCATTGCGGAAGTTTGTAATTTGTTGTCGTCTCCATGCTCTTTCCCCCAAAATATAATGTTGGAAAAGGCAGCCCACACCCCCCTGCAAACGCGGGAACACTGATGCATGATTTGCCTTTTCATGATACGCCGTATCATGAAGCAGCGTTGCACACAACGCGGCAAAAAGCTGTACCGCCTCCGGTATTAGAATTCACGATACCACAAATTGCCGCGTTTTGTGCAACGATCCCCGTTGTGCATGGGAACTTTTTCGGCTATCATACGTCTATAGAAGTATCCGAAAGAAATGAGGAACGAACGATGAAGAAGCTCCTTTCCCTTCTGCTCCCGCTCGCGCTGGCCCTTTCCCTCGCCGCCTGCGGCGAAAAAAGCGCAGACGAGGCCGCGCGCCAAACCCCGCCGACACTGACGGTGACAAGCGCAAACGCTTGCAGCGTCACCCTCAAAAGCAGCAGCTACGACTGGACCTACACTCAGGGCCTACAGAGCATGACCGCCATTGCCTGCGGCGCGCACCCGCTGGACGAAACCTCCCGTGACATCACGCCTGTACTGGAAATGCCCTTTGCAGTATCAGCCGCCTATTTCTACACCGTAACGCTCGATTTCGGCGATAATTCGCCCGATTCCGTCAGTCTCCGCTGCTGGCCGTCCGACGCCTGGGGCAGCACCGGCATGCCGTCCGAGACCGTGACCGCCCAGCGGCAGGATAACGGCACATTCCGCGCAGAACTGCCGCAAAGCGACGGCATTTTCGCCGTCGACGCGCTCTGGGACGGCAGCAGCGCGACCTACACCTTCTGCACGCAGGCGGAGGGGAGCGAAGAGCTCCACCCGGGCGCGGTGCTCAGCATCGGCGAGAGCGAAGACATCCGCAAGATCGACATCTCGTGGCGCAGCGGCAGCGTGAACATCTATGCCGCCGAGCAGAGCGCGCAGATCAGCGTGAAGGAGGAATCCACCGCGCCGCTCGCCGAGAGCGAGAAGATGGTCTGCGCGATCGACGGCGACACGCTGCGCATCCGCTTCCTCGGCGACGCTTACCGCGGCAGCTACAACGGGGAAAAGCACCTCGACGTGGGACTTCCGAGGGAACTGGTCAGCGCCGGTCACTTTGAGGAGATCGAAGTCGAAACAACGGACGCCTACACCATCGTGGGCGCGGACGTTTCCGGCAGCATCAAGCTTTCGACCGTCGGCGGCGACGCGCGCGTGATGTGCGCAACCTGCCCCACGGTCGAGATCGAGACGGTGAACGGTAGCGTGGGCGTGGTGGACGGCACATGGGGGAAAATCGAGCTCTCGACCGTCTCCGGCGCGATCGAGCTGGCGGGCGATGCGGAGAGTGCCGAGATCGAAACCGCGAGCGGCAAGGTGGATATCGCCGGCGCGCTCGGCGCGCTGGACTTCGAAAGCGTCAGCGGTGACCTGATTTTGGCTACCGAGCGTGCGCTGCGCCTTGATGCCGAAACGGAGAGCGGTAGCATCTATCTGACCCTTCCCGCGCAGGACGGCTTTACTCTCGACTATGAAACGAAAAGCGGCGCGTTCCGCTCCGCGCTCACCGAGCGCGAAGGCACGCTCATCGCCTGCGGCGACCGCGAAACACACTACACCGTGCCCGCGCTCGACGGCGGCGCGGTGAGCGAGCTTACGATCGAAACGATGAGCGGCGAGGTGACGATTGGAGCCTCTTCCTCTGGAAGCAACTGAAACGAAGAAAAAAGAGAGCGGCAGCGCCGCTCTCTTTTTTCGTTATTTTTCGTCGATTGCAAGCCACGTCTGGTCGAAGCCGTAGGGGAGCAGCTCCTTGATGTGCAGGTGCTTTTCTTCGTTGTCCTTATTCAGGCACACGACCTCCATGTCGGGCCCGAACTCGTAGAGCACCTGACGGCACGCGCCGCAGGGGTAGCAGTAGTCGTCGCTGCGCCCAGCGATGACGATGCGCTTGAAGCGCCGGTGCCCCTCGCTCACGGCCTTGAACGCCGCGGTGCGCTCGGCACAGTTCGTCAGGCCGTAGCTCGAATTTTCGATGTTGCAGCCGGTGAAGACCGCGCCGTCCTCACATTCGAGCGCCGCGCCCACGGGAAAGTGGGAATACGGCACATACGCCATGTCCAGCATGGCGACGGCCTTCGCCTTGAGTTCTTCTAACGTTGCCATAATAACGCCTCCTCACCAGTCTACGCCAAGATCGGGACGGACATGCGTATCCATGATGTCCTCGGCATTATAGAATTGCAGATAGCGGCTGCGCGAGTGGCGCAGCGTGGTGCCGTCCGGATGCAGACGGTCGCAGATGACGGCGGAAATGTCGGGCTTCACATAGCTGAACGAACTCGTGCCGACGCTCGCGAAGATGCGGAAGCCCTGGCTTTGCAGGTACTTGAAGCGCTCGCCGGTCTGGTGCCAGTCGTCACCGTCGGGACGGCCGCCGTGGGGGTAGAACAGAATTTGCGTCGGACCGACGAGCGAGCCGACCTCGTCCGCCCAGCGCTCGGTGTCGTTGATGACGGTCTGGAGCGGTTTGGTGTCGAGGCGGATGTGGCCCCAGGTGTGGCTGCCGAACGTCCAACCGGTCTCCTTCAAGCGCGCTATGACGGGCTTGACCGCCTCGATCTCGCTCGCGCGGTAGGCATCGAACGCGGGGCGGTCGGGCGAATCTGCCGCGATGTCGCGGTCATCCTGCGTGCGATAGCCGAGTATCCCCTGATAGCCCGTCAGCGAGAAGATGGCCTTCGCGCCGTTCAGCGAAAAGTCGGGGTGCTCGTAGACAAACTGGTCGAGAATGGGCGTCGCGTCGAGTTCCTTGGTCAAAAAGGTCTCATTTGTGTACGGATCGGTGCACTGCGCCCAGATCTCGCCGTCGTCGCCGACGACGAGCTTGCTCGTGAAGCCCTCGTCGAGCATATAGGGGTAGTAGTTCACGTCGTCAAAGCTGATGACGAGCGGCTTTTTGCCCTCGGGCAGCATGAGGGTGTTGCGCACCATGTGCGTGCCGGTCTCGTCCGTCACCTCGCTCCAGACGTCTTCCATCGCGACTAAAATGTAGCCCTTGTCGTACACGGACTGCAAAATTTTGTTGTATTCGTCGACCGTCACCATCCAGTCGTCGAGGCCGTAGCGCTGATCCTGACTGGCATTGCAGTCGTGGAAGGCCCACTGCGGATAGGCGATGATCGGGTGGAAAAAGAGGTGCTCCACCACCTGATCCGGCCCCCAGGCCTGCGTGAGCTGGTCCTCCGACCAGTAGCTGCGCACGGCGTCGTAGGGGTCAGTTGTATCGTCAGTATTGTTGTCGGTGTCGCTGCCATTCTCGTCCGTGACGGTCTGATCGTCGCCGTCGGACGGCGTCGTCTTATCGCCGCAGGCAGTCAGCAGCGACAGCACCATCAGCACGCTGAGCAGCAGTGCAAAAAAGTGTTTCATGTCAAAATCTCCTCTCTCAAAACTGCGCGGTCATTATAGCAGACTTCACTTCTTTTGACTACGCTTTTCGAGCTTTTGTTCCCATTTGTAACTATTTACCACAAATAATGAAAGCGTCACAGCTTTTCGCATCCGCAGACGCGAAATGATTTCGAATCGTTTTTTGGCGCGACATGCGCGTGCCAAAAAACTCTTCTCGCTCCGCGCGTGTCGAAGCCGCCCTTTGGGCGGCAAGGCACGAAGCGGAGTGTAATTCTCAAAAAACAAGGGACACGGAAACCGTGTCCCTTGTTTTTTGAGGAATTAAAAGTCTGCGTTGCCCACGGTGCGGGGATGCAGCTCTACGTCGCGGATGTTGCCGATGCCCGTTAAATACATCACCATGCGCTCGAAGCCAAGGCCGAAGCCCGCGTGACGGCAGGAGCCGTAGCGGCGCAGGTCGCAGTACCACCAGTAGTCCTCGGGATTCATGCCGAGCTCGCGGATGCGCTTTTCGAGCAGCTCAATGCGCTCCTCGCGCTGGCTGCCGCCGATGATCTCGCCGATGCCCGGAACGAGGCAGTCCGCCGCGGCGACGGTCTTGCCGTCGTCGTTGAGGCGCATATAGAACGCCTTGATCTCCTGCGGATAGTCCGTGACGAACACGGGGCGCTTGAAGATCTGCTCGGTCAGGTAACGCTCGTGCTCGGTTTGAAGGTCGATGCCCCACTCGACGGGGTAGTCGAACTTCTGGCCGCTCTCCTTTAAGAGCTTGACGGCCTCGGTATACGTCACGCGGCCAAAGTCGGAACTCTCGACGTGCTGGAGACGCTCAAGAAGGCCCTTGTCGACAAAGCTGTTGAAAAACGCGAGATCGTCCGGGCAGCGCTCCATCACGCGGCGGATGATATGCTTGACCATCGCCTCCATGACCTCAAGGTCGCCGTCGAGGTCGCAGAACGCCATCTCCGGCTCGATCATCCAGAACTCGGCGGCGTGGCGCGCGGTGTTGGAATTCTCGGCGCGGAACGTGGGGCCGAAGGTGTAAACGTCGCCAAACGCCATAGCGAAGTTCTCGGCGTTGAGCTGGCCGGAGACGGTCAGGCTCGTCTTCTTGCCGAAAAAGTCCTTGCTGTAATCGACCTTGCCGTCGGGCGTTCTCGGCGGGTTCTCAAGGTCGAGCGTCGTCACCTGGGAACATCTCGCCCGCGCCCTCGCAGTCAGAGCCGGTGATGATGGGGGTGTTGACGTAGACGAAGCGCGGCTCTGGAAGAACTCGTGCACGGCGTAGGCCGCCGCGCTTCTCACACGGAAAGCCGCGGAGAAGAGGTTCGTGCGCGGGCGCAGATGCTGAATGGTGCGCAGATATTCGACGCTGTGGCGCTTTTTCTGCAGGGGATAGTCGGGGGAGGACACGCCCTCGATCTCGATCTCTGTTGCCTTGACTTCGAGCGGCTGCTTGGCCTCGGGCGTCAGCACGACGGTGCCGCGCACGATGAGCGCGGCGCCCACGTTCTGCGCGGCGATCTCCTTATAATTAGAAAGAGAATTCGCATCCATCACGACCTGCAAATTGCGGAAGCACGAGCCGTCGTTCAGCTCGATGAATCCGAAGGTCTTCATATCGCGGATGGTCTTCGCCCAGCCGCATACGGTGACGCTTGCGCCGCCGTACTGCTCTTTGTCGGCGAAGAGCGCGGCAATTCTCACTCGTTCCATAATAATTTTCCTTCCTTTTGTGGGTTTTCACGGGATAATAGAGGTATTATATGCCACTTCCCGTGCAAATTCAAGCCCCGCTTTGTATTGACTTTTGACAAGTTGTATGTTATCATACAACCTTACCTCAAAAGGTAAACGTGAAACTTTCACCTATTACTTTACAGGAGGATTTTAACTATGAACAAGTATCTGGATATCGCCCCCGAGGTTGCCGAGGCCCTTGCCGCCGGTAAGCCCGTCGTGGCGCTCGAATCCACCATCATTTCCCACGGCATGCCCTACCCCCAGAACGTGGAGACCGCGCTCAAGGTCGAGCAGATCATTCGCGACGCGGGCGCCGTGCCCGCGACCATCGCCATCATCGGCGGCCGCTTGAAGGCGGGCCTTTCCAAGGAAGAGATCGACTACCTCGGCCGCACCGGCGCGGGCATCCCGAAGGCTTCCCGCCGCGACCTGCCCGTGCTCGTCGCGCAGGGCAAGGACGGCGCGTGCACCGTCACCACCACGATGATGATCGCCGACATGGCGGGTATCCGTGTTCGCCACCGGCGGCATCGGCGGCGTGCACCGCGGCGCGCAGGAGACGTTCGACATCTCCGCTGACCTCGAAGAGCTGGCCAACACCTCCGTCATGGTCGTGTGCGCGGGCGCGAAGTCCATCCTCGACCTCGGTCTGACGCTCGAATATCTCGAGACCCACGGCGTGACCGTCATCGGCTACGGCACGAGCGAGCTGCCTGCGTTCTACACGCGCAAGTCCGGCTTTGGCGTCGACTACGAGCTCGACACGCCGGAGCAGCTGGCCAAGGCGTTCCACGTCAAGCGCGAGCTGGGTCTGCGCGGCGGCTTACTCGTCACGAACCCGATTCCCGAAGAGTACTCCATGGACAAGGAAGTCATCGACAAGGCCATTGCCGAGGCCGTCGAGGACGCGAAGAAGGACGGCATCCACGGCAAGGCCACGACGCCGTATCTGCTCGCCAAGATCAAGGACCTGACCGGCGGCGACAGCCTGGATTCCAACATCCAGCTCGTGTTCAACAACGCGCGCCTCGGCGCGGCGGCGGCTGTGGAGCTCAGCAAGCTCGAAAAGTGAGATATTTTGTCATCTATCTCGCCGCGATCAATATTCTGACGTTCTGCGTCTACGGCGCAGACAAGCGCCGCGCCAAAATTCAGGGCGCGCGGCGCGTGCCCGAAAAGACTCTATTTGCACTCGCGCTGCTGCTCGGCAGCGCGGGTGCTCTTTTCGCAATGAGGGTCTTTCACCACAAAACGCGGCACTGGTACTTCAAGTTCGGCATTCCGGCAATCTTACTTGCGCAGATCGCTCTGGGGGTGTTCGTGTATGTGCGGTTTTTCGCGGCGTAAAAAATTTTTGGGAAATTTTCGGGTTTTGTGAAACAAAACAGACGTTTCTTGCGTCTAATCAATGAAGCAAAGGGAAACTGGGCGAAGAGGGAAGATAAAGAATTTATGAATTTTCCATTTTCCTGTTCCCTTATTTCCCGCGGCATGGTAAAATGTATGTGTATGAGAAAGGCTCTGTGCGCGCGGAGCCGACAACAACAAACACGAAAGGATGAAGATCACATGAAAAAATTTCTCTCCTTGCTATTGGCTCTGACATTGGTCCTGAGCCTCGTCGTCGTGCCTGCAAGGGCGGCGGACGGTGAGGAAAGCAGCGAGCCTGCCGTCACTGTCACCGGTCTGAGCATTGCTGCTGGCAATGTTGATCGAGGCGTTCAGAAAACGTTCTCGCTCGCAGGAACGCCGACTGTCACCGACAATAAGGTTCCCGCAAAAAGCGCACGAATCACTTCCTGCGCTTGGACTGTTCCGAACTTTACCGGTAATCCCGGTACATCCCCTCAGACAGCTACCTTGACCGCGTTTACGCCTACCACCGGCAGTAATACCGTCAAGGTTTCCTGCGTTGTTACGGTTGAGTATGTTATGGCTGCTGCCGAGGGTGGCGGCGAAGATACGATCAAGACCGTGTCCAAAGTCGTTAACAGTGATCCTTTCACCATCGCTGACAAGCTTCTCCCGGGCGACATCACCACCGTCACCTTCAACGACAGAACCTATTCTGTGACGGACGGCACGGTCAACATCTCCCTTCTTGATAAAGAAACCATCGCCTCCGCCGACAACAAGTGGTCTGCCGCCGCAACCGGCTATGTGATCGATAATACGACGAACAAGCCCACCTATTCCGATTCCACGCATAAACTGACGGTGAAGACGACGGCAACGACTCCGCTTTCAACCGAAATCACAGTTACGACTACGGCAGCCACCGTGACCGCAAAGGCAAGCCTTACCGAGGTCATCTCCGGCGGCAAGACCACGCTCACCGCCACCTCCACCGGTCTCAGCAACGCCGCCACCTATGCGTGGTTCTACAAGATCGGCGACAAAGCCGAGACTCCGATCGGCACGGGTAAGTCCCTCGTCTGGACGGTCCCCGCAAACGTTGCGACCGCGACCGACTACTCTGTTTACTGCAAGGCAAGCGAGGGCGATAAGCTCGCTAAGACGAGTGACCCCATCACGGTCAAGAGCCTTCCCGACACCTATACCTTTACTGTCGTCCCCGCAAGCGTTACGCTGACGCAGATCGGTCAGACCGCGACTTTGGCGGCGAACTTTGTGAATACCTCACCTTCCGCCAGCATGGTCGTCCCGACCTACTCCTTTGTTTCCGCCAACCTCAACATCGCAACTGTGGCGAACCAGACGACCGCCGCGCCGACGGTAACGCTCAGAGCAAGCGGCTCTACCACTGTCACCGCAAAGGCGACCTATAAGGGCAAGGACTATGTGCAGAACATCCCCGTTACCGGCGCCCTGATCGAGGCGACCCTCAGTGCTGTTCAGAACGGCACTTCTGTGAACTACAGCTACAGTGATCTTGTTAACGCCGCGCAGGCCGCCATCAACAAGACCTACAGCACCGCCTACACCTACGAGACCGTCTATTCCCTCAGCGGCGTCACTCAGGTCGCCTCTACCGCTGCCTACGGCGTCGGCACGAGCAATGCTTCGTACAACTATCCCGCCGGCGGCTCCGGCTATCTTTACTTCAAGGCAAACCTCTCCGGCATCGGCACTGCAAAGTTCACCGCCACCGTGACCACCCGCGTTGCCAATTCTAACGTTCCCAAGACCTACAGCGTTACGTTTAACGTTCCCGTAACGCCCAGCTCGACCACCTATGCCGACCAGTATCCCGAGCCGGTCGCGGCTTACGGCAACACCTATCGCTATTACGTTCAGGTTCCCTCCGGCGCAAGGTATTACTATGTTGCCGGTGTGAACACCGAGCCTGTCGACTGGAACAACGGCAGCACCCAGAAATACTATCCCACCACTGCCGCCGCCAATCTCTATTCCCTGACCGACACCAACTTCATCAATGGCAAGTGCACGCTGTATGTCGTGACGCAGGGCACCGACAATAAGCTCTACTGCGGCACCATCAGCGTCTACCAGAAGAACTACAACATCAACTACAACGGCGTGGCCGGTGAGACCGTCCAGTTCGCGCAGAGCGACTTCAACGACTTCATGAACAAGGTCGCTGAGGCCCGCGGCGACGCCAGCAAGAGCAAGTCCTATCCCTATGTCACCTTCGATTACGTGACCTTCTCCCTGCCCACCACCGCGCAGGGCACGCTGTACTATGGCGGCACCGCCATGTCCACCAGCAATTCCTCCGGCGCGTTCAACACCCGCACCAAGGTCACCAACCTCGATAGCGTGACGTTCGTCCCCAACGACAAGACCACCGCGAAGACCATCACGCTGAACTTCACCCTGTACGCGACCCGCTATTCCAGCTCCTCCACGAGCCGCGGCACGACCGTGAGCTACTCCGGCAGCGTCGTCGTCAACCTCGTGCGCGAGGACATCAAGTACACCGTCTCTCAGGGCGACAGCGTCCGCTTCGACGAGAGCGACTTCCTCAGCTACCTGCACTCCACCAAGGGCTACAGCAGCAACTACACCATCGACTACGTGACCTTTGACCAGAGCGCCGTCTCCGCCGTCAACGAGGGCTCGCTCTACACCTACTACAGCGGCTACAACTACGGCGGCTCCGTCAAGACGACTGACAAGTTCTACTACAGCGCCACCGCCAGCCAGAATGCGCTCAGCGACGTCGCGTTCCTCGCCAGCCGCTACGCCAAGACCGGCGAGACCGTCTACATCCCGTTCACCATCTACGCCCGCTACGGCACGACCGGCACCGGCACCCGCCAGCTCACCGGCACCGTGGCCATCAAGATCGGCCAGACGATGAACTTCATCGACGTCAAGACCACCGACTACTTCTACAACTCCGTCAAGTGGGCCGTCGGCAAGAACATCACCAACGGCACGTCCAGCACCACCTTCTCCCCGTACAAGTCCTGCACCCGCGCCGAGATCGTGACGTTCCTGTGGCGCGCCGCCGGCAGCCCGGAGCCGACCACCACCCGCAACCCGTTCCGTGATGTCAACGCCGTCACGCACTCGAGCTACTACAAGGCCATCCTGTGGGCCAGCCAGAAGGGCATCACCTCCGGCACCAGCACCACGGCGTTCTCCCCCGATCAGGTCTGCACCCGTGCCCAGATCGTGACCTTCCTGTACCGCTACGCGGGTCAGCCCAGCGGCTACTACTCCAACCCGTTCAAGGATGTGGGCGCCACGAGCGAGGCGAGCTACTACAAGGCCATCCTCTGGGCCGTCGGTAAGGGTATCACCACCGGCACCAGCGCCACGACGTTCTCCCCGTATGCTTCCTGCAACCGCGCCGAGGCCGTGACGTTCCTGTATCGTTACACCAACGGACTTTAATGCTTAAAACGAAAGCCCCGCTCAGCGGGGCTTTCGTTTTAGCTTTTTGCGCTCCGCGGCAGCGCACGCGCCGTAGGCGCGCACGTTTGCGGAGCGAGAAGTGTAAATCCTGACGCACATGTCGTCAGGATTTACGATTTCATTTTATTTCGCCGCGGAGCGGCGAAACTCTGCGAGGCTTTTTGGGGGGGCGTGGCCCCCCTTGCCCCCCCTGTAAGGCGACTGACGGGGGCGAGCGGTTTGCGTTTACTCTTTTCCATTCTGTAAACTTTTGTTCAAACGCCTTTACGGGGGTCGAAAAAGCGTGTAGAATGGCAGCATCAAGATTTTAGGAGTGTTTGTGAACAAATTCCGCGATGCCCTTTACCGCTTTATGTATGGCCGCAATGGCGTAGATGCGCTGAACTGGGCGCTCGTGATCCTTGAGCTGGGCGTGAGCATTCTGAGCTCGATCATCCGCGTGCAGGGCGTTTCCCAAGCGCTGTACTTTGTGTCGATGGTGCTGATGTTCATCGTGCTCATCCGCATTTTTTCGCGCAATCTCGCGCGCCGTCAGGCCGAGAACGCGAAGTTTCTGACCTGGTGGACGCCGAAGGCGAACGCCATCCGCGGCGCGAAGGCACGCCGCGCCGACAAGGCGCACAAATACGTCCGCTGCTCCTGCGGCGCGTACTGCCGCGTGCCGAAAAACATCGGCAAGGTCGAGCTCACGTGCCCGAAGTGCGGCAAGAAAAGAGTCGTGAAAACGTGAAAGAAAAAATCCGTCCCGCGGGACGGATTTTTTTGTAAGAAAACCGGTTTTCCGCCGTCCTATAGACAGAAAGGGGGGTGAGGGCGCTGACGAATTTTGAAGAGGTGTACGCCGTGTACTTTGACGATGTGTACCGGTATCTGCTTTCGCTGTCCGGGAGCGAGAGTACCGCCGAGGAGCTGACGAGTGAGACGTTTTTCCGCGCGATGGACGCCCTCGACCGCTTTCGGGGCGAGTGCAGCGTGCGCGTGTGGCTCTGCCAGATCGCGAAGAATCTCTATTATTCGCAGCTGCGGCGCGAGAAGCGGCTTGCCCCGCTCGAAGACTGCCGGATCGCCGAGGAGAGCCACGAGGAGGAGTTAGAAGATCACAGCGAGGCCGCACGCATCCAGGGAATTGCTGCACGCGCTCAGAGAGCCGTACAAGGAGGTCTTCATGTGGCGCGTGTACGGTGAGAAGAGCTTCCGCGACATCGGCGCGCTCTTCGGCAAGACGGAAAACTGGGCATGCGTGACGTATCACCGCGCCAAGCGCATGATCCGCGAAGGATTGGAGGACGACTGAAATGGACAAAACTTGCAGCATCGTGCAGGATCTTCTGCCGCTCTATGAGGAAGACATGCTGCGCGAGGAGACGAAGAAATTTGTGGACGGGCATTTAGCGCAGTGCGCGGCCTGCCGCGCCGAGCTCGACGCGCTGAAGACGGACGTGAAGCCCGCGCCCGTCAGCGCGCAGCCGCTGCGCGACTTGAAGCGGCAGCTTCGACGCAAGAAGCTGGCCGCCGTGCTGCTGGCCGTCACGCTCGCGCTGACGCTGGCGACGGCGGGATTCGCGTACCTCACCGCGCCGCAGTATTTGCCGTACAGCGAGACAGAGTGGGCGATCTCACGCTCGCCCAGCGCGCTCGCGGACGACGGCTCGGCAGCGGATGGGCTTTCTGATCTCAGCGGCGCGGAGAGCATCTCCGTCAGCCTGCTCGTGCCGGTCTCCGGCGCAGAGGTCACGAACACGCAGGACCCCAACAGCGGCAAAACCATCTACTTCATCACCGCATGGCGCACGCCGCTCGACACATGGCGCGGCGCATTCGACAAAACCGGGGGCGCCCCGAACACACACAGCGCAAATGATCGCACACAGCGCGAGGCGGACGCACTGCAAGGCGTGCTCGCCAAGGCGGAGTCCGCGCGCACGCTCTTCACGCTCGACGCCGCAAATTGCACGGCAGTCTGCTATTCTCAGAACAACGGGCAGGACGATGTGCTGCTCTGCGGCAGCATGAACGGCGGCATCATTTCTCTGCCGAGGCTGGCGTTGGGCTATTACGTTTTGCTATCGTTAGCACTCCTTATTACGCTGGGTATTGCATTTTTCGTCTGCCGCAGGAAGAAAACGGGCAAAGCGCTCGGCTATCTCGCGCTGGTTCCCGCGAGCTATCTTGCCGGTCATCTACTCGTCAAGGGTTTCACGACGACGAGCTACCAGATGCAGCGCGACTTCTCGCTCATTATCCTCGCCGCCGCGCTGATCTACGCCGCGGTCATGCTGGCGATCAACCTCTGGCGGCAGAAGCGGGAGAAGGTGTAAAAGAGGAAGAGACGCATTCGCGTCTCTTCCTCTTTTACAATCAAATTCGAATGCTCAAGGCCCTTTGAGCAAAGTCGTGATAGTCCGCAAATGCGCTTTGCAGGCCGTCGATTCCCTGCGTTTCCCATCAGTCTGCCAGATACAGCATACCGCACATACAGGCAAACTTTTCATAGTACGATCCGCAGACCGCCTCTTCAAGAAACTGCTTTTGCCTGTCTGGGTCCGTCTCCGTAAGCGCGAGGCGCAGTTTGGCACGGCTTGCTGCCGCGACCTCGGTAAGCTGCGGTGTATGCCAGTTCACACAGTCGATTTCTGTCGCCTGATAGGAGAGAAGATGGGCGAATCCCTCATGAAATGTGTAAGCATCCAATCTTGTCAAATAGTCTGTACTTTCCAATGCGGCATCTGCCGCCGGATAGCGGTGTCCAATCAAGAGATGCGTAATCTCATGCGTCAGCAGATTCCGAATGATGCTGTCGAGCTGGTCGAGCTCCGCATAATTGCACCAACGGATGAGGTCAAAGATGAGATGTGCCTGCCCGTCGGGCGAGTGTGCCGCAACGGCGTCGTAAGGCTCGGGATAACCGACGATCAAATCAAGTGTCGGCTGTACCGCCTCCCAATCGGGGAAAAGCGCGTCCCAAATCGGGCGGTTGACGGGGACAAAGTGCGCAGCCGCTTCACAGATACGGCGTTCGAGCTTGCGCACAGTCTCTCGGAGAGCAAGATCCTCAGGCGGCGGAGTAAATGCATTCCTGCCAAGATCTGACGAAACCGAGGTGTGTTCAAAGAGCCATGAAGCACGAAAAGCGTCGACGCAGCTGCTCTCGATATATGCCTGTGCGATCGAACTGTCAATCAGCATTTTCAGTCCCTCTCTTTACGAAAAACCTCTTTTGCCGTAACAGACAAAAGAGGTTTTTCCTTGCAAAGGACGGTTAAAATCGATATTTTTGTTGGTGCAGAAGGCGCCGCAGCTTATAAAACAGGGCCGGTCTGCTCAATGCCAGCTTCCTGCACAGGGGTAATATCCATCTCAGGCAGATCGTTCAGATAGCGTTCCACATTCCGGTACTGCACTCCATTTTCCAGTGCGGCATCCTCACCCCGATACAGGACATAGCGTCCCCGGATCGGGCCAAATCGCCGCTCAGTTTTATCGCATTTTTCCTGATCGGCCAAATGCCGGTATTGTGCGGGAACCTGTTTGTCACTGTGTTTGATCTCGAAAATCTCGCAGCAGTTTTCCTTCTCGTCATAGATCACCATGTCAAACTCGCCGACCGCAAACTGCAGCTTGAACACCCGGTGTTCTCTGTCAGCCGACTTCATGGTTTCCAGCAGGACAATATCCTCCAGCATCCGTCCCCGTACTTCTTCGAGGATCCTGCCCGCAGCCTGGGTCTTCTCCAATTCGCTGAGAGCTGAAAAGGTCTCGTCCTTCATCAGCGAGTGGACAAGAGCCTGTGCCTGACAGTATCGCATCCCCGGCTGGGTAAACAGGATGTGTTCCACAGACTTTGCTCCTGGGTCAGCGGTTTCAATGGGACAGTTTACGATCAGTTCCAATGCGGAGAGATACTCTTTGATCTCCCGGATATGGGTATCTGTGATACCGATGGACTGTTCCTCTTTGTTGCGGATGTCCAGCAGCTCCATCAGGCGCTGGGTGACCGCTTCCGTATCGATATGATCCAGAATTTCGGTACGCTTTTCGGGGTCACGCTCTTTCCGAAGATTCGAGGCGGTCAGCCGTAGATCGTGAGATTGGAAGTCATCGGTCAGAACCGAGAGCAGGAACCGGTGGTTCATGTCCTCGATAATCCGGTTGATGGCGCTGGTCAGCTCACCGGCCTCATACAGAGAGTACAGGTGGCGGAAATGTCCGCCTGCCTCATAGCAGGCCAGGGAATGCTGAATGTTTTTGCAGATCGCTGTATCGATGTATCGCCGTGTGGACTCATCATCCCGGAAGGAGGCGTCCTGGGCGTTGACATCTTCATCATCAAAAGCAAGCTCACCGGCCCGCAGCGTCCCGCCATAGCGGATATATTCATCAATGCTGTCGATCCCCAGCAGGCGGCTGTATTCCCGGTATGGGATGAAGGTGGTGTGGATGGGCTTTGCCCGGTCGTAGAGCTCCTGATCCATCGCCAGCCAAAAACCGAGGGAGTCCGTACCGGAGAGGATGATCTTCATTCCCATCGCCGCAAACACATCGGAGAAGAGAGCCGCAGAATCGATGAAATCCCGCATCAGAGTGACCTCATCAATGAATACATAGCGGAAGCCCGCATCGAACAGTTTTTTCAGATCCCGGTTCATCATGGCCATGGTATCGCTTCTGCGGGCTTTGATATAGGCCGTGCGGCTGAGATCCTCTTTGCTCATTCGGGCGATGGCCTGCCGGAGCATGGTAGTCTTTCCGGTCCTGCGCAGGCCAAAAACCAGGCAGACCCTGTCGCTTTCATTGCTGTAGAGATAATCCTCCAATTGCCCGAAGCAGTCACGGAGGCCCCAGCCCTTTACGCCCTGCGACATGGCGGCCAATCCTTTACCAACAATTACACTGGTTTCAAAGTCCAACTTTGGCTGGCGCACTTTGGGCATCTTGGCTTGCAGCTCTTTCAGCTGTGCCTGCAATACTTTGCGCTGCTCTATTTGCTCCCGCAGCGGCTCCAGTTCGCCATCCCGCAGATATTGGCTGTGCTTCTTCCCATTTTCTGTCCACTGATGATAGTAGCGCGTCTTTCCGTTGATCGTCTTCTTGGAAATATAGCCGATGGGAAGGGCGGCGATCTGCCGCTCCAGTTCCTGAATCTTTTCTTTCATACCGCACCTCCATTCTGCTAAATTTATTATACCCCATTCCTCTTATATATTCAAGGGGTTATAAGGGGTTATATTGTTGTAAGCAGTGCCGCACAGAGCAATTTCTGTGCGGCACTGTTATGATTTTCTCGTTTACTCAAATTTCTAATCCGGAAATCTGCTCCCACTGGAGGATATATCTGTCATTGATGATCCGGTTGTCGTGGTAATGCCCGAAGAACCAGTATGTAAACTGGCACCGCTGATTGACCGTTTCCAGAAAATCGGTGAGCTGGTCACTTCCATAGGAGGGGTCGATTTTCCGCACGACACTGCTGGGACCGCAGTGGGACAGGATGCAGTCTACCCTCAGCTTTGCTTTTTCGGGGATTCTGGGGTCGATCACCGTGACCTGCGGAACTCTTGCTGTAAACACCCGCTCCACCTCGTCATAAAAACCGGCCATGTTGGAAAAGCGGCGGCCGTCGATGGTGAACACCTCTCTCATGTCCATATAAACGGCTCCTTTAAGTGGTATTTCTCCATGATCTTATTTTCCAAAGCTTCATAGGCATCCATATCCTCTGGCTGCGCTGGAATACCCTTTTCCCACCAGTAACCGTTCCCATAGTAGAAAGACATAGCCCAGTAATAAGGCAGGTCATGGCTGAATATCGCCACTCCCATGGCATCGGCCACTGGCTCTGCCAGCGGTGAGCGTTCCACTATCTGAGAGGCTTCCTCATAGGAGATCCCCACCAGCTCCACCAGCAGGTGCTTCACCAGTTCACAGAAGCTGTACTGGTTGAATATGACCTGACCATCCTCATCTTTGAATACAAGTCCATCTCTCACCATGGTATTTCTCTCCGTTTCTTAACCCGTATCCTTGTCATGGGCATAGTCCCGTCAAGTCATTTCATACAGCAGGGCTGTATTGCCCCGCACCAGTTCCAGATGGGAGCGCAGCGTTTCAAGCCCGCTTTGCACCGTCTCAGCGGGCAGATCCCAGTCTGGGGCAATTTCAGCGGCCAGTTCCGGGAGGTCCCGCTCCCGCAGAGCTGCCAGCAGTTTAGATGCCAGCTCTCCCTCCAGCAGGGCGCAGTCCAAGGGTATCCTCCGTCTGGGGAGCAGGAAAACGGACATCCAGATCCAGCTCGCCCTCACACCAGTCCCAGATGGCCATATAGACCGCGCCGGAGCAGTTGCCGTCGGACAACTCCTTCCGCTGGTTATTTTTTATCAGATAAAAGGACGCAATTTGTGACATGGCAGTTCCTCCTAAATGTTATTCTTTTTCCATCAGCCCTTCTGCCTGCATCCGGATCACATAGAAGGCCCGCACCCAGTCCAGTTCCTGCTCCATGGATTCCTCCAAAGCCAGCAGGCGGCGCTTTCCCAGTCTGCGATCCAGGAGGGCGAAGATGCGGACCAGGGGATTTTCACTGGCAAGGCTTTTTTCAATGCTCTGGTTGTCAAATATCGCAAACGCCTCGTAGAACACCTTTTGGTCAAAGGTGCCCTGCTCCAGCGCATAGGCATAAGCCCGGTCGATGGCCTCTCTTGCGGAGTCGTGATCTTTCAGCGTTGTGGACCGCAAGTGATGAAATTTCGTCCATACACATTTCAAAATAGGTGTAGTAGTTGCTCCGCAGCACTTCCACGCCGTCCACACGAATGGCTGCCCGGCCCTCATGGTCGGCGCTTTTGCTGTAACTGGTGGCAAAATACTGGATGTGGCCTCGGAGTGCTGGGCACAGGTAGTCACTTTCCAGTTTGTTTCGGATTCCGCTCCAGGTGGATACTCGGCTGTTTGACATAGGCATTGTTTCCTCTCTGCTGAATCTTACTGCTTTTGGAGATACTCCCGGAAGCATTCGATGAACTCCCGATTCCGCTTTGGGACATCGAACCGCTTCCGATGGGGAAAGAACCCCTCTCGTTCCACATCGTCCAGCAGCTTGGGCAGATTGGAAAACCGGGCAAAGAACGGCAGAGCATAGTCCTGGATCTGCCCGGAAATCTCCTGGATAGAGCGTTCCCGCTCCAGCAGAGTAGATACCTCATAGCGGGGGAAGTCATCATACCGGCGGGTCAGCCGGGCGATGGAGGTGCCCACGATACCATCATAGGTTTCCTCCGTCCCTTCCCGCTCACTGCGCCACTGGGCAATCACCGGGGAACTCACATCGAAGAAGGCAGTAAAAGTGGTGGAGCCAAAGCGGATAGAGGGGGAAAAGTAAAAGGAGAACACAAAGATGCCGTCTTTTTTGTAGATGTCATTTTTGCTCTTGCGGTATTTGTACCCCAGCGGGATCAAAGGCTCCGCGATCCGCTCACAGGTATAGACGAAGATCTCACGGGGCTTGGTTCCCTTGGGGAAATCCTTCTTCTCCATGTTGCCACCTCAATCAAAATCCATCCAGACCAGGTGCTTTCCGCAGTGGAGGCACTGGAACAGATAGCATTGCAGGTGCCCTCCATTGACGGATTCCCGGATCATTTCTTTTTGCTCCTCGTCCCACATGGGATCGTCCAGCACCTCCTCCAGCATACCCAGTGCCCTCAGTTCTCTGGCACCCACATGGCCCAGATAGGCACAGTAGTCGTCGCAGTGAGCGCGCCAATATTCCTGCTGCCAGCCGGAGTAGCCGGGAGTGCGGTGGATCAGCTCGTCCAGCTTCTCCGGATCGTCTACACCATTATCCAGAGAGCAATCGTCCTGGAAGCAGCCGTCATATTTCCGGGCTGCTTCGCCACTGGAGATACACTCCGGGCACAGATACTCAATATCCTCCACAGCGTAAAAGGGGCCTGTATAGAAAATATGGGTCGTCTTGCCGCAGCAGTCGCAGACAACGCCGTCTGCGGATTCCTCAAAAGCCCCAGTTTCCAGAGGGTTTGGGTGATACCGGAAGGCGGGCAGGCCCAGCTGGGCCTGCCGTTCCTTTTCTTTCTGCTTTTCCTCCGGCGTTTTGGGCTTGGGGAGAGCATAATGATTGCCCCAGTTTTCCGCATAGTCCTTCAGCGTGCCCAGCCGCTTGAGGGTCTTTTTATCGGAACGATTTCCGATTTGGCAGAGCAGTTCATAGGCATCCTTCTTGAAGTCCAGTAGATCATACATATCCACCAGCACTTCCTTGGCCTGCTGATCCTCACTCTGCTCAAGTTCTTCCTTGAAGGTATATAGAGCGCGGACACTGTCCGGACCTTCATTGGTCGCAACAAACTGTTTTTTTTAGTTCGATATAGGTTTTCTGATATTCTGTCATTGGTCGCACCTCCCATCAATCCCACCAGAAATACCAGACGGTGGACTGCCACAGGACATCTGCCAAGGAGCCAATGCTTCCATCCTCATTCTGATCCAGATCTGGGCAGAAACCATATTGCTCCACAGCCACCTCCATAGCTCTTTCCTTGGAGATCGGAGTTGGAAGTTCAAACTCCAATTCATCGTGGCTCATGGCGGCAGGAACTGCGCCGTACTGCTCGAACCAGTATTTGGCCGCAGCCATCAGGTCCGGTGTGTCGGGGCAGTCGTTCCAGTTTCCGAAGGGCAGGTAGGCGAAGATCTCCCAGGGGTTCTTTACCGGAATTTTAGCCAGAATGAGCGGATATGTCATTCCGGTATCATCGTTCCAATAGTTTGCGAAGCGGTCGTTGGGTTCTCCGCCCTCCATCTCGCCCAGGACTTCCTCATCCCAGCCCAGATCATCGTCCTCGGCTTCTTCCTTGCGCTGGCCGGTCAATTCCTCCAAAATCGCCTTTCCGTCCTTGATGGGAGCGGAGAGCACCTTCTTCCGGTACTCCGTTACGGTTTTGAGGTCAAATTCATAGAAGTCCGCATCATGCTCCGAATCGGCGTTCATTACCAGACACTCCAACAGCGTTTCATCATCCGCCTGGATAAGCACGGGAACAAAGCCCTCCCGTACCCCCAGCCGCTGGGCGTAGCTGTATGCCGACATGATGGGGTCATCATCTGCCATGGATGGGAAATAGGTACACTCGCAGTCCAGATACTCCATGATGGCATGAGCCACTTCGGAAGGCTCCAGCGTGTCCTCGTCGAAGTCCTGTTCCTGCCAGTTGACGAAGCGTTCCTCAATCACTTGAGCCATGGTCTGATAGTATTTCTCATCAAATGGGATGAATAAGTATGCCTCCTGTTGAAATTCATTGGAGTGGTATCGGGACGGACCAAAATATTTCAGGGCATAGTCATCAATGTCGGCAGGATAGTAGGGACTGTCGCCCTCTCCGTAGTAATAGCCTGCAAAGGCACGGCCTTGCTGATTGAACAGCACAGAGAACAGACAGCCGTCCAGCTCATCCCGGATAAACTCCCGCAGATCCACGCTGGCAGGGTCGGCTTTTGACCTGTTTGGCCACTTCGCTGTATTCTTTCAGTAAGTCCTCGCCCATCAGGTCGTGCTCCATGCACCAGCGCAAGTAGATGGCCATGTGGTTATAATAACTTTGCATTGATGGGGTCAATAGGCAGTTCCTTCTCCTCAATGCTCTCGATATGATAGGAAGCATCGTCCATCTCACCGTCAAAATCATCATTGGAAAGGGTGCCACGGGTGATAGCATCCTGACGATCAGGCTCCACCACAAAGCTGATGCCGTTCATTTTGCCCAGCAGGGCGTCCGCGTCATGGGCCAGCTTATATTCCAATTCATCCCGGTAGAGAGAAATCACCTGATAGAAGTTGACCTCCTCGCCGCCCGGCAGGGTGCAGACCTCGCCGCCCTCCTCTGTACTTTGGGGGCCGGTGAGAATGGCGGCACACAGCTTCGTATTTTCCGCAAAGTTCTCCTTGTTATCCATGGTATGTCCAAAGCCCAGCCAGGTATCGCTGGCAATGGGAAGGCGGGCCAAGGATTTCAGCAGGCGGATGGGCCAGTACCACTTTTCGTCTTTCATGGACTCCTGATCCAGCTTCCAGTCCGCAGGCAGGGCAATGGCCAGCTCCGCCCGCTCCAGCTTATATTCCGCCAGTTCCTCCGGCACATTCATCCGATGAGCACCCATACCCATGGTGACCAGGGTATAATAGTCCCGCTCCTCAGTGGGCGGCACGATGCAAATGTCCACATGGATGTCCGGGGAGACCAACTCGTGGAACACATTCTCGACCTTGCCGAAATGCTGCTGGATGTGCCTCTCGACGGCTTCCATCTCCTCCTCGGTGTAGACTTCGGGATTACTGAATTCTTCCTCATCCTGCTTGTCATCATTGTCCGAGTGGTCGCAGCTGTCATCCTCTGGATCTCCCTTTATAGGCTCGTAACCAATCTTCAGGGTCATCTGTTCTTCTGGCAGAGAGATGCCGGGGCTGCGGGTGATGGTGTGCTTATCGTCCGCAGAAAAACCGATGGTCTCGCCGTCTTGCAGCGTCACATCACACGCCAGCACATAGGAGGCAAGGCTTGCCAAAAAGTCCCGTAGTTCCTCCGGCTCAGCGTCTGTGTTCAACACCTCCATTTCCTCCTTGCCAAACACATCCATGCCGTAAGTGTAGCCGTTTAGGCCCCCCTCGCTCCGGTACAGGCCGAACCAAACCCAGTTGAAGATGGGCAGTTCGTCCTTTTTGAGCATATCGGCAAGGCCCTCATAGAAACGAGGCTCAAATACCACGCCGCTGGTGTAGACACCGGTGGCGTATTTCTGCTTGCAGCACACTGCCATCGCCTTGGTGAACAGCTTGCCCCGTTCCAGCAGTTTTTCCTCCTCGCCCAACACAGCCACCATGATATGGGCCTTGTGCGCTTTGGCCACTTCTACGGCCTCTGGCCACATATAGTTGTTTTCGGCGTTGATCTCTGCTTCATTGTCAGGGATGTGACCGTGGAATAGTGTCACAATCAGCATCATACCTCCGACCCGCATTACCACAGCGTCATCGCTGTTCTCAACATCTTCATCGCCCTCAGCCGGCTCATCGTCCACGATGCCCCATTCTTCCCGCAGATCTCGGATCAACTGCTCCTTGTCCCACTCTGCTTTGGAGAGGAGCACAGATCCGGCAAAGGAACCCTTATGGTCGGTTTCCTCCTCGTCGGCGTCATCCTCAAGATTCTCTGCATCTTCATCCGGATCATAGAGGGATTCATGCTCCAGTCCGCGGATAAATTCCTCAAAGCTATCTGCCAGATGGGTAATTTTATAGTCATTTTCCTGATCCACATGGACTACCGCAGGCTCTCCCTGGGGACCGCAAGCTCGGTAGTCCAGGAAAATCATATCGTGTCCGGCGCTTGGACAGTCACAGATGGCCACGCCGATGGCAGGATACTCCCACTCATCGATCATAAACTGGCTGCCCAGCTCTCCACAGAGGGAGCAGCTCTTTTCTCGTCCGATTCCGAAAATGCCGGTGATGGCCACATGATCATCTGACCAACAGGTAGGCTCATCGCAGGGATAGCAGGTGTTCACCGGAATGCCGCCGTTGTGCTGCTTCATCAGCCAGATGTAGGCAGCGGGCAGCTTGTAGCCCAGTTCCTCCTCCACGCTGGCAATCAGCTCATCGGAAGGCGGATCACTGACATATTCTTTCAGTGCATACCAATTATCATCCCAGAAGTTGGTGAGGTCGAAGCCCTCAAATGGGGTATCACCGGGCACGAATTTGGCCTTCTTCTTCCGGCTGCGCTGGCGTTTCCGAATCTCCGCCTTACACTCCCGAATTACTGCCGGGGCATTTTCGTCCTCGGGGTCCAGCTCCGCCCACCGCTCGGCGTAGGGGATGGCCTTTTCCTCCTGGCCGTAGAGATACTGATAGCCATAGGCCATCCGCATATTCCACTCCGCCTTGTCCTGGCCTTCCTCCCGGACGGACTCCAGCACCTCAATGGCCCTCAGAAGGGCTTTGTCTCCCTTGGATTTCAAAGTACCTTCGTCATGGTCCCCGATGATGGCGTAGTTCTCCAGTGCACGGGCCAGGGCGTAGGCGGTGCGGTAGTTCCGCCAGTTCTCCGGGATGGCATTCAGTGCCTGGATACAGCGGGTGTACTCGTCCTCGTCGTTCCACTGCTCCAGCTGCTGGAAGAATGCTTCTTCGTTCTGCGGGGTGTAAGGAATATAGTCCATGCCCGTCAGCGTTTCGTCCAACTCGTCATCCTGATTCTCAGTTTCTGTCCCATCATCTTGTTGCTTTAGGGGTACAGAACCGGCTTCACGGCGGAAGGTGTGGAAGATGGCCCAGGGGATGTCCGTGCCTTCAAAGAACTCTTTCGCCATGTTCAGCGCCTCTTGGATGTCCCAGGCGATGAAGTCCACATAGCCACAGTAGAGGCCGGTAGCCCCGCCGGTGAGAGTGAGCACTTCCGAACCATCCCCGCCGGTGAGCACTTCCTCCAGCTTGTCCCGGAAGTCGAAAATTTTCTGACTGCCTTCCTCCTCCCGCAGGGTATCCAGGGGATAGCAGAAGAAGCCCGCCACCGCGCCGTCGGCATGGAGATCGTCCATAAAATCATTGTCGGCATTCAGATAGCCGTTGATGAGCGGCACACAGCAGGTGGAACCGGCCATTACATCCAGCCGCCAATCGGCGTCCGGGTCCTGTTTGGGTTCCATTTTGTAACCAAGGTAGCTCTCCAGATAGGCTTCCGGGTCGGTGGAGAGCTCCAGGCCCTGCTCCCGCAGTTTGTCGGGCAGCTGGGACAGGAGGAAGGACGGCTCTGCCTTGGGTTCCTCCAGCACATCAAAGCTGTCTATGTATCTCATGTGGGGGATCTCGCCCAGCACTTGGTCGGTGAGGGTAGTGAGCATCCACCAGGCCCGGCCTTCTTCCTCTTGAAGCTTAGGCAGCAGCTTTTCACAGTAAGCGGAGATGGCAAAGCTGTTTTCACCCTGTTCCTCCAGCCAGATCTGCACATCATCCCCGGAAATCTCCCAGCCATCATTGGTTCGCAGACCGATGTTTTGAACAGGTTGACGGCCCACCAGGATGTTCCAGTGCTCCAGCACCTCTTTCGGAGCGTGCTTCTGGAAGTAGACCAGCTCAAACAGTTTGACTTTGTCGCCCTCTGGGGTGAGGATCAACTCATGCTTTTCGCCATTGAAGCCCATCTCGAAGGAGATTTCGTCAAACGCCTGGTTCAAAGCCCCTTCCATTTGGGCCACGAGTTCTGCGCCGCGGGTGTGATCTTTGTCCTCATCCATCATCTGGCGCAATTCTGCTTCCATCTCGGCAAAGGTTTCCCACCAGTTCTCTGTCCGCCCCCGGAAGCACTCCGAGAACTGCGGCAGAGAAATGCCTTTCTTGCACCGGTCGATAAACTCTTTGGTGTCATCGTCACCAGGGCGGACTTCCAATGCCTTTTCAAAATATCGCAGAGCCCGGCCCTCCTGATCCAGATAAAAGTAGGAGTAACCCATGCGGAAGTTCCAGTAATAATCGTCCTCGAAGTATTCCTCATGGGGCTTTAGCAGAGCGAGGGCCTTTTTGAGCATTTCTTTGCAAGTTGGCTTATGTGGGTCTGCCAGATTGTTATAGGCACGGGCCAGCTCGCTGTCCATCTCAGGGGTACGCTCCTCGGCGGGGATGGCCTCCAGCGCATCAATAATTTTATGTTGTTTGCTCTCCTCATGCCACTTCTGGCACTGCTTCAAAATGTCCATATCAGGGTCCTCCTCGTCCTCATCCGGTTTCCAGTCTTTGATCTGCTGGAACACACCGTTCTCATCCCGCTCAAAGGCGCAGGGGGCGGGGGTGTTCAGCAAAGGGATGATGTCGGGATCGTCATTGCAGATCGTGTTCAGCTTGTAGATCCCGGCGTTGTTAGGGTCGTCCATGTACTCGTCGCTCTCATCACCGGCGGTAAAGCGCCAGCCGCTGTCCCAGCCGCCGTCCGGCTCCTCCCGGTAGCAGTAGCCAATCTTGCGGCCCTCTACTGTGATGCGGTTGGTGGCGATGCAGCCATCGGCACCCCTCCAGTCAGGGAGCAGAGATTTCACATCCTCCGCTTTCACATGGTAGTCCCGGTTGCGGCCAGCGGCCTCGTACAGTTCCTTCCGCAGCGCCTCCACATCCCGAGCCATCTCCTGGATCTCCTCGTTGTCCATCATCTCACTGAGGTCATATTCCAGCGGATTCTGGGCAAAATCCGCCAGTGCCTTGTTCATGGCGTCATGCTCCTCTGGCGTGGCGGTGATGCGGATGCGGCGGGCAGGGGTGTTGTACTCGTCCAGATCCTGAAGGTTCACACTGCCACTGACGCTGCACTCCAGCAGGATGGCGGCCAGATCAGTGACCACATCAATGGCGAAGTGGAAGTCCATCTCCACGCCATCGGAGTGTGTAAACTCCAGATACTCCACGGTCTGGCGGAAGTCCCAGTTCTGCTTGTCCAGCCCGATCTTGGCGAAGATCTCGCTGAGGGGGATCTCCTCCTTCTTCTGATCTACCAAAAAGGCCACAAGGTTCAGGCTGTCGTCCGAGCCTCCGATAAAGTTACCCCAGTATTTTTTGATATACATTTTCCGTGCCTCCTGTTCCGAGATTAGTCGCTTGATGAGCCAGTCCAAATGCTCTGACCACGCAGGAGCGATCTCACTGCTGTCCTCGTTCTTCCAAAGATCCACAATCTCACGGATGCCGTCCTCGTCCGGCACCTCGTTTTTGATGTCGGTGAGCTGCCGCAGCAGGAAAGCAAGGGCTTCTTTGGATGCTGTGAAACCGGTGACTTTATCCCATATAGCTTCTTCATGATCGTAGTCCAGCTTGCCATTATCCTTCCATTGGAAATACAGCTCCGCCAGAGCCATCGCAGTATTGTCAAAGAGGAAGTCGATTTGTGAGAAGTCAGCTCCCAGCATGACTTCCTCTTTCATCAGTTCAATCATCTCGCCCAGATCCATTACCGGATGCTCCGGTACATATTCATTTTTGAGGATGTCCAGTACATCCAGTCCTTCGTCACGCTCTAATGCTTTTATGCCCCATGCTCCCATGTCGGCACCTCTCTTTCTTTATTTTGTATCAAGCTTCTATTGTCAATCATAGTTCTCCAGCCGAATGATAGGCCGATAAAAGTCATAATCTCCGTTTAGTTCATTGTCCTCCTGCACTTCCGGCTTACAGTGGGGCGAACAGGGTAGGAAACCGAGAAATGGACCCAGCCCGCCGCAGATATTGCACCCGCCGTCACCACCGCAGGTGGTAAGCCTATCAGCCTGCACCACTTCCCGCATATAGGGATCGTAGGCGATGGACAGGCCGAAGAAATTGGGTTCCTCCATGTCGTAGGACCTGTTCTCGTCCTCATCCATGTCCTCAAACCAGCGCAGGCGCATGGAGTAGTCCAGCCCATCTCCCCAGGGAAACAAGGTTCGGCAACCACCGCCGCACAGGTAGGCCCACTCATCTGCTGTGGGCAGCGAAAGCCCCTGCTTTTCCAGCCCGGTAAGAAGTTCATCGTAGTCTGTGCGGTTATAGATCCAGGTCTGAAATCCATCTTCCGTCCGTTCTATGCGGGCCGACTGGTGCAAGGTAAGACTGCTGCTGTCACTCCAGGCAAAGTCACGGAACTCCTTCAGCCAGTCAGGGTGGGCGGTCAGCCTGGGATCGTCCATCTTGACTGACTCCCAGCAGAGTTCCTCCAGCTCCCGGCCCACCAGCATGGGGCCAATGGCCGCTTGCCGGACGGGAGCCATGCTCTCTCCGATGAGTTCCGCCGGGTTCTGCTCCATTTCCCATTCTCGGAACAGATACTCCAATTCCTCCCGGCTCTCCTGATTCAGTCCCTCGGCAAACTGCTCCCAGCCCAGGGTGACGGTATCGCCGGGGACAAAGACGAACTCACGACCATCTTTCTTGAAGATGCCGGTGGTGCAGCTCTGGCACCAGCGGTCAAAAGTATGTAGACCGAGAAAGGTCATATCATAACGGGCAGCCAGGCTTTCCATCAGCGTCTGCTTCTCGGTTGTATCCATTTGATTGAATTGGGGACGGGACAGTTTTTCATTCATGGCAAGTCCTCCTTCGATTCGTTTTGCGTGTTCCAGCAGATAGCTCCGACCATCCTGCTTGGCCCGTTCCAAGTATTGTGGAAGCAGGTCGGAATGGATGGCGTCCAGTGAGACCAGAACGGCGATCCGCTGGTATTCCTGAAGTTCAGGAGAGTAACAGTTGCGCTCCCAGAACAGCGGAGCGAACTGTTCCACACAGTCAGGACGCAGAGCGGGCATCGCCAAAAGCGCCCGCCGGCTCACATATTCATTAGGGTCCTTTGCGAAATCCAGAATTATATCCCTGACTTCCTGACTACATGAGCATTCCGGCAGATAGGCGGCAAACTGCCACTTGGCCTCATTCTCATTGGAGGCTGCGGCCCTGCGGCAGAGGCACTCAAACCATTGTGGATGGGAAGTGGTCTCCTGTATAAACCCCTCCGCTTCGTTGTCCCTGGCTATCAGATAGACCATCTCATCCAGCAGACGCTGTCTGCCGTTTCTGCATCCATTTGGGTCAACACATGGCAAAAGGCATCAAATATATCATTCCACGCAGGGTAATCGACCTCCCACGCACCGCCAATCTCCTCGGTGGTTTTTCCGGGATAAGTGATTTCCTGCCACTGATGAAATTTTCTTGCCTGCTCCAGCAGGCACTCCCTGATGTCCTTTGCCATACGCTTACCTCACAATTCTTTGCACAGGTTTCCCCGTTCCAATGCCTGTTCCACAAGGCCCAGGAGCAGGCTGGAAAAATTCTCGGCAATCTCCTCCAGATCGGCATAGTCACAGTTATAGCCCCGGACTCTGCCGCTCTCCAAGTCGATAAATACGATACTCCCGTCACCCAATCCTCCGATTGGAAAGGTGGGGCCGTGGTCATATTCGCTCATGTAATCCTCATAAGCCTCTTGAAAAATCGGGTAGGCTTCTTCCAACTCTTTCAGTGTGAAGATCCACGGTTCCGCCAAATAGCAGCCGCCGAAGTTCAAAAGTAGCCAGTGGTACTCTGCTGGGATGGGAGTATACTTGTTTTCAAATCGTTTCACAGCATCCTCCGGTTCTGGGCAGGTACCCTTTGTGAAGGGGCTTACTTTATAAGCAGTTTGAATTTTACTGCGGTTTTTTTCCAAATTCATGTCATGCATTGTATTTCCCTCACAGAGCATCCAGGTTTTCCTGTAAATCGCCCTGCATTAAGTGCTGGGCAATGGCTTGGTTCAGTGGCTTATGGGGGTGATAGGCTGCCTGCTCTACATCGTGCAGGCACTCCTCCATCAATGCCTCTGGCGAAATGCCTTCCCGTTTGCCATAAAGATGGCCGAAGGCATAGCACATGGACTTGAGAAAGCCGAAAATATAGTCATGATTTCCACGCATACTGGACAGGTCATTGAACGAGCCCATGCCGCCATAGGCCCGAAGGTGGTGGGCGACCTCCTGCCGCTGGGTCCAGTCCTGAATATCCCTCTCCAGCCAGTCAATCCAGTTTTTGGAACTCTGGATGGTCTGCCAGAAGGATGGAGCGCAGACAGGTCAGAGCTTCGGTATAAATATCGGTCTGTTTCATCAGAACCCTCCTGATTCTTTTAACGCTCCATCATGGGTGTGGCTTTTCCAGATGGACTCAAATTCCGCCTGCTCTATGATGCAGGCGTGGAATTCCTCGCCCCAGACATGGGCGTTCAATTCCTCCACGGTGGGGATCGGCGTGATCTCGATGGCGCCGTCGTAAAGGTCAGGGATGTTACGGGTGCGGCAATCTGCAAAGATGTCGATGGAGCGGAGAGCCAGCCGCTCATTTTCGGTATCCACTTCATAGAGGATGACCGATGGTTCACCCTCCGGTGCGCCCTCCCAAAAGAGCTTGATGTACTCGATCTTGCCAAGATAAGTCCGCATCGTTTTTTCATCGGCACAGGCCGCCCGGATCATTTTGGCCAGCATCATCAGGTCGTCGATGTATTGGGAATAGACGCAGAACACATCCTCGTCGGAGTCAAAGTGAAACAGATCCTCACCACTATTGCTTTCCTCAAACTCCCGGATCACGCTCCGGACCAGCCGTTCCCAGTCTCCGCTGCTGCCGGTCAGTCCCAGCCGGCAGAATTCTTCTGTCCGGAACCCGTCACTGATCTTCAGCAGAAGGGAGAGCGCATAGGGGTGGTGGGGAATGAGAAAGAATGGCGCAATCTGCTCCGGCTTCACCCAGATTTTGAAGGGCGGACGCGGGTCAGGTATCCAGGGCAAGATTTCCCATTCGTCCTCCGGTCGGTTTCCGTATTGGCAAAGGTCTTTCATAGTGTTCTCCTCATTCGATGTCGCTTAGTTCTTCTTTCACATCCAGTGGAGCGCCGTCCAGAGATGTGATCTGTGCCAGTTCTGTTTCCGTCAGATTTTTCAGGAAAATGCAGTATTCGTCCGGGTGGCCTCCCACAAACTCCATTTTGGGCCTCTCGATCTGCTGTGGGTCGGTGATCCACAGGCAAGGTTCTCCTGTTGCCCAAAACCGAGTCAGAGTAAGAATTTGGCCGTTGTAAATTACTTTCTGTTCCATCCTCATTTCTCCTGCATTTGCCTCAGCAGCTTCACGATCCGCTCCCGGTTCTTTGCGGTTTTCATAAAGGTGGGGAGATGGTCGGCCTGGGTCATTTTCGCTCTTCCCGGCGGCTTTTCCCGCAGTCCGGCGCTGAGATAGCCGATCAGATAGGCAAGATGTTCTCGGTTGAGTGCCCATACAGGTTTTCCCTGAAATGAAGTCAAAAACCATAGTTCCAACCCGAAATAAGGTTCTCGTCCATCTCTGATTTCGCCAATATATGAAAACGCCTCCGCTGTTTTATGAACTTCTCCCGACATGGTTGTTCCACAATAGGGACAGGCCACATGGAGGACGGGAAAGTGCTGCTTTGCCGTATCTTCAATATCCACTCGGTAGTACCTGCCGCAGTTTTTGCACTGGTTATGGACATCATAGCGGTAGATCGTCCGGTCCTGCGTCATCCGGTGGCCGCAGCTCAGGCACCGGAAATAGGCGTTGTCATCATCCGCTGTCACCACACCTGCGCCATGGCACTTGGGGCATTTCACCTGAATGCCAGAGGTCAGGGCGTTGTATGCACTGTATGTAAAGTAGGGTTCATCAACAATTCGGCTCATGCGCCCACACACTCCTCTCATCAGTTCTTTTCCAGATAGAATCCCCATACGCAGTTGGAGAACTCTCCAGCGGCAAAGCGGTGAATCTGCCCGTCAATCTCCACCTGCCAGACCTCGAAGGTATGGTCTTGGTGATAGATCGGGTCTTTGACTTTTACTCGCTTGCCGGTGGTTTGCCAGTTGTAGTCAAAGATGTTCACACCGAACAATTTGCATTGACCGTCTGGGCCAAAAGTTTCATATTTCCAAGCCATGTGATGCCTCACAATCCCGTGCGCTGCCAGCCGTCCAGCCGCTCCTGAACCCCGTCGATCATCCAGTTATCGCCCACACGCTTCATGAGAAAGCGGCGGTCAAAGCTGGTATTTTTCTCTCTGGTGTAGATGTAGAGCTTGTTCTTGGTGATCTGCTCCGCGTCAAGGAATTCTTCCCCGTTGTAGGTGCCCTGGGCGCTGTATGAGAGGGCCAGAGGCCGATAGCCCGGACGGGGCTTTTCGCTCACATACTTCTCCCAGATCGCCAGCAGGCGGGGCACAGCCTCGGCATCTTCAAACCCAGCCTGCTCCATGTACTGCTCCCATTCTGTCATTTCGGCAAAGAAAGCGGACAACACACTGCGGCATTCCGACGCTGCCTGCTCATCCAGCTGGACGGGCTTTTTGGCCTTTTCCCGCTGGAGCTGGGAGAAGTGTTCCATCTGCTCCTTGGTGAATTGCACATGGGCCACCGGCTTGATGTAGTTGTTGCCGGCGACAGCCAGCAGTCCATCATAAGTAACAGCAGTGTGGTCGATCCAGATATGAGAGAGCTTGGGGATGGAGACTGCCTGGAGCAGACCGGCATCATCCAGCCCAGTGTGGTCAAGGGTCAGCAGGTCCAGCTTACAGCCTTGCAGGGCGGACAGGCCGCTGCCGTCGATCCCGGCGTTCCCGGTCAGCAGCAGGATGCGCAGCTTGGGCATGGCGGAAAAAACGGGGAAACAGGCGTCGGTGAGGGCGCCGTTCTCCACGCCGAAGTTGACCATGCTTTTATGCCCGGCAAAGGGGGCAAGCAGTTCATCCGTCACCGGATACCCTTTCACATGGAAGCCCACCAGGGTGTAACCGGCCAACCGCTCCATGATCTCTGCGGTCAGCTTCGGGACTTCAAATTGTTTCTCTCTATCTAAGGCCAGGACACCATTTTCCCAATCCGCTGTCCGCGCCCGTTTTGGCCATTCCATAGCTTTCCTCCTTACTCCTGCTCCTTGTAACTATCTTCAATGTCGATGAAGCGCACATACACGGCGCAGACTTCGCCCTTTGCGTCATAGCCGAAGTAGACGGGATAATAGCCGTCCCCCCAGCCAGAGGCAAAGATGGGCAGATTACAGTCCGTGTCAGGCACCGTCCAGTTGAGCCAGTCGCCGTAGTCCCCCTGATATTTTGGGTGGGCTTTGGCGTTTTCCTCCAGGAGATCGCAGAACAGGTCGTTGTAGGGGTCGATGTCCGGGTCTTCTTCCAAACGCTTGGCCCAGTAGGTCTTGAAGGCCGCCTGGGTCTGGATGTCCGCAACACAGCCCATTCCAGCGTCTACGCCAAAGCCAAAATACTCGTCCTCGCCCAATTCCTCGTCCAGATCCTCTTTGCCGGTCATGCCCAGCTCATAGCGGACAGGCTTTTCCTGGCTAACTTCCACCTTGACACAGGCATAGCGATCACCATATTTCTCACTGGGCACCACACAGATCTTTACGGGATAAGTCCCGGCGGGGATTGTCTGTATAAAGGGCGGCGTGTCCTCCAGCTCCACCAGCGGATCGCAGGCGAAAATTGTTCCGGTAGGAAAGAGGACGGCCCCGATGTCCAGCACATCCACGCCCATATTCCCAATCACTTTCTCAGTGAAATGGGCCTCCAAGTCATCTTTACAGGTCAATTTATCCTTAATTGCTTCGTATTTGTTCAGCCATTCAGTTGTAGGCATATCAGTTTCCTCCTGTTGATTCTCTTTCTTGATGTACTCGCTCTTTGAGCCATCCCAGTAGCAGTTCACACACCGGCCATCCTGAAAATGATGGTCACAATTCGGGTAGCCATAGAGAACATGGGCACATTCTGGCACAGCCCCATCATCTGTGAGGAGCCTTTGAAAAACAGGCTGCCGCACTCATCACAAACGGCCAGTTCTTTTTCTGCCATAGGGTTCACCAGTCCCGTTCCCGGATGGCCTCCTCGGTGTCAATGGGGATGCCAAACCACTCCAGAATGTAGGCCACGGTTGCCGCAATACATTCCCGCGCCACCGTTTCGATCTCGCTGTCGTTCTCGTCAAACTCCTCCTGGAGATCATTGATGCCGCAGACCGCCTCGTCCAGCGTTTCCTGCACCACTTCGGTGTCGGTTTCGCCACTCTCCAGCAGGGCGATGACCTTCTGAAGCTCGTCCTTTACCTTGTCCACCAGAAAAGCAGGATAGTAATCGTCCTGATACATCTCGTCCAGCAGTTTGTAATTGGGGTCAAATGCTTTCATAGGGATTGCTCCTTTCTCATTCAAACATCAAACCGTATGATTCGGTCAGGCTTCCATCGTCCTCATGGAAAATACACTGATACACAGGCTCACGCTGGATTGCTTTGCGGAACCGCTCCAGAACCGGAGCCAGCGGCTCACCGGTAGGGATGCCGAGAGCATCAGCCACCCGTCGCCAGCTGTCCATATCCATATCTTCCAAGTTACAGTTACGCTGCCTCTGCCCATATTCCTCCAGTGTTTTGGAATCCACATACTCCTTTGCGTCACAGCAGTCGTGCCAGCAGATACAGCTCACAATCAGCGAAAAAAGATCATCCATGCTCTCAGCCAGACGGCCTGCCTCACCTTCGCTGCTGTAATAACCGATGGAGCCATCTTCCAACAGGTGGTATTCTCCGCCGGAGCCATCTCTGGCAAAAGCCATACCGGGCAGGGAGAAGGTGCATCGGCCTTCTGCGTCATCCCGCGGGGACAACTCATCCAGCAGGAAGAAGTCAAACAGCGAATCAAATTCATCCGCCAAATCAGGGTTTTCATGCAATATCTTCAAATAGTCCATAGCCGTTTTCCTCCGTTTACGGTTCTTGGGTCATTTTGCGCAGCTGTTCCAGCCAAAGCGTTTCTTCCATTATCTCATCATTTTGGTAAAAATGGTCTTTGTCGCGGGCCAGATGATCGACAAGTAGAGCCGCGTCCACAGGAGTGCAGACTGTGAAACTGTCCCGATCCGCCCCCTTGATCTCCCGGTTGAGGTAGTACACCCGCCTGACATCGCGGGAATACCAGTGCCCAAGCAGTTCCCAGGAAGTCAGCTCTGCTTTGGGAAGCTGTTTGCCGTAGGCATAGATCCGTTTCTCATCCCTGGCAAAATAGGTATCGCCCAACGAGCGGAAAGAGGAAACTTCCGCGCCCTTGATGATCTTCACCTTGCCGTCTCCGTTGTGGAAGTAGACCTGCCGGCTGTCCTTTGCATATCCCTGGGGCGCACCCGAATCGTTCTGGCCGTTGTCTAATACCTGGAAGGCTGTCAGCTCTACATCTGGGATTCTCCCGCTGGTGGTGTAGACGGCTGTTTTGTCCATCGCATAGGCATAGTTTAACACCCGAAACGATGCCGGGTCTGCTCCACGAAGGCGAATCCCGCCAAGAAAGCAGGCCGTAGAGGATTTGCCCCAGTAATGCCAGCAGCAGAAGTCTTTGGGCGCAACACCCTTCAACAAGCCGTTTTCATATAGGCCGGAGAAATAGACCGCTCCATCCCGAAGGAAAAATTCATTGTCCACCGGCTCTGTGTTGGTGAGCGGTTGGAGCATTTCTCCGTGCTCGGCTGTGATGCTCAACTCGATCTCATCGTCGCTGTAAACTAAGTAGAGTTCATGAGGGTCCTTTCTATCGAAATGCAGTTCAATGTCATGGTATTTGAGGATCAAAGGTTTCCCGTCGCTTCTCATGGTGGAAACAGCATCGGGATTCCCGAAGATTTCTATGACCACATCCTGCGATATTCCGAATTTCAGCGGTGAAATGTCCCGCGGATTCTGCAATATTTGATTGCGCCAAATAGTAAAGTCATGTTTCATATTTTTAATAGCACTGGAGGATCAGCCAGATCCGGTCAAAGCGGCGGGCGGCCAGGTCCTCTTTGGTAATGTAGAAATAGATGTACCCGCAGTCTCCGAACATCAGCTCAAAGTCGCCAAGCTCCACGGTATCCAGCTGGAACAGCAGCATCCAGCGGTCACGGGCTGTTTCTTCTGCCCGCTGGCGTACCTCTTTCGGAATTAACCCAGCCATCACCCAGATAGTAGCCCTGGGTCACCAAATCACATTCGTCAAACATACTGTTCTGGATCACATCAGGCCAACCCAGCAACTGGGAACGGTCATCCGGGTCCTCTGAGTCCTCGCCGGTCAGTTCCTCCCATGCATCGTCGAAAGCGTCGTCATCCTCCTCATCCGGGAACACCTCGCTGAAGTCCTCCCAGGAAGGATAGGAGGTCTTGGCATCCAGCTTGATCTTGACCATTGGAAACTTGAAGTCTTCCTCCATATCCGCCGGGAAGTCAGCGGCGGACAGCGCCGAAAGATCCTCAAACCAATAGACGCGGGCGCAGCCCTGATCCTTGGGGTCATAGCCCCAGCACTGGGTATCCGTTTCATAGAAGAAGGAGAGCAGGCCGTGGTCGGGCAGAAGATGCTCCTTATCAAACTGGGCCAACTCCGCACAGTTGAACTGAGCCAGGAAAGTGAGAGGACGATCTTTCACCACATGGTCATAGCTCTCGCCCTCATAGGTGGGCCAAACAAAGTCCGGCGGCACATCCGGCTTTCCGCCGAAGCGGGTGGCGCCCAGCTTGTATGTTTCTTTTCTGGCAATTTTCAGCTGAATGCTGTTTCTGCCCAACGACTCCAGTTTCTCTTTGATGCTCATGTCAGTTCCTCCTTGTTAAGTTCTTACAGCTTTCCATCCAGTGCCTCCACAGTTTTCATGGCAGCGGAATCAAATTTGCACTGCCGCAGTTCCCGTTCGATCAGGGCAAACACATCTGGAAAGCACTCAATCTCATCCTGGTACTCATATTTCGCATACAGTTTCCCGTACTCGGAGATCCAAACCTCCGCCGGGTAGTAGTAGCCGATATGACCGATAGGCTGGCATTTTTCACCGGCAGCCTGTTCGATCTCTGCCAGTTCACAGCCGGACATATCCCGGAAATAGGCGTCCTCCAAATGGTTTTTGATCCCGTTGACCAGGTAAGGGAATAAAGCAAACTCAAAGTCAGCTGCCCATTTCAGCTTTTTCTGTGCCAAGTACCACTCACAGCACAGGCCGAAATACTTGCGGTAAAACCGCTGGGTGGTCTTCATCATAGGGACGCCATGATCGGCGTAATACTGCTCCGCAATGGAGATGTCCACTTTTCGCCCTTCCTGCCATCCGGCGTACTCCATCAGCTGCTTGACCTTGCTTTTGAGATCGCCGGAAATGGAGATGCGTTCTTTGATCATGGTGGTTACCTCCATTACCAGGTTTCAGACATTTACAACTCTGCCGCAAACTCATAGGAAACCGCAATGATGTTGTAAACTTCATCGTATGTAAACAGCCGATAGTGCCGATAGATGTCTTTATTAAAGTCCTCCCGCACCGGCAAAGACTTCAGCCAGGTGCTATCCTCGATTAAATCAAAAGAACTGCCATCCAGATGCCCCGTTTCAGCCAGATTTTCATAGGTGTCCAATTCACAGGCAAAATAGGTCAGCACCCGCCGGAAGGTGAGTGTGTAGGGAAACCAGTCTTTTTCGTCCCTGTGCTGAGAGATCAGATGGCCATTGATGTCCCCCGTAAAAGTCAGATTGTTCAGAGCATCCTGTTTCACCTGATCCAGATAGATGCAGTCTCGTCCCTTCAAAACACCTAAGCAAGTGTTAACAGCAGTCGCTTTTTCCATAGGCAATTCTCTTTCATCAGCTTTCATTGGTAATACAGAAAATCTCCTGGTTTAAGTCAAAGTAGATTACCATCAGCTCGTCGGTGATCTCCGGGTTGAGGGACAGATCCATAATGAAAACTTGTTGATCCATCTTGTAATCCACCAGGCTGCCAAAGCGATCAAGCCTCAAAAAGTCCACCATCTCGGCAAAGGACAGCTTGGCCGGGTCGGTTCCCGGAAAAAGTTCCGCCGCAATATCCGGGTCTACATCGTCCCGGTAGAACTCCATGAAAAATGTCACAACGCCATGGTAGCGACTGTCCTCGTCCGCCAGCGCCGCTTTGATGGCGGTTTTGGCCTTCTCCGCCAATTTCTCCGCCTCATCGATCATTTTTCCCACCGCATCCATAGCGGCAGAATCAGCAGTCAGTTCTTCCTCTACATCGAAAAGAAATGGCAGTCCCGATTCATCGGGAAAGCTGAAGATTTCCTCGCCGGGTGTATATGTAAAATCAATGCGTTTACAGTTCAGTTTCATAGATATACCTCCTTATTGGTTTTCCAGATGGGGTAATGGAATTGGTGAATAGACCACGGTATCTCCATCATGATCCATCTTGAGAATGACAGCAAATTCCGCTACATTGCTCTCCTGTCCCTTTGGGAGAGGAAAGATCATTGGGGGGGCAACGCAGGGCAGCATGGTTCGTGGTATTATTCCAATCTTCCATGGCAGCAGATAAAATGACATCAATGTGTGCCAATACCTTCTCAATGGAACCCGCTGAGATGTTGTAAAAAGTGGGGTTTTTATGATACTGCTCTGTGATGAAGTTTTTATAGGTTTGCACTGGCATAAAGCAAAATTCCCAATCAAGGGGATACAACCCAAGCCAATACTCATACAGTTTCATAGGCGCCTCCTTACCCCTCAATGTTGGCAGCTTTGAGACCCTTTTTCAAGGAGCCGTAGACCGTCACCGCATGGTCGGTGAACATCTCGTCGCAGTCAAACCAGGCGGTGAAGCTGCCGCCGGAGGTGACGGACAGGCTCGTCAGGCTGATTCGCCGGGCAAGTTCGTCCTCTGTGATGGGGTCGGTTTCCGGATTGCGGGGGTTTTCCTCATCTTGGGAGAGCCAGTTGTTGGCCAGCTCGATCAGGTTCTTGGCTGCAAGCTCCCGCATTGCCTTAAACAGACCATAAGGTTCGTTTTCCAGCTCCTTTTCTGCAAGGAGCACTGCCTGGCGGAAATTCCCTTCCGCGATTTCACACAGTACAACATTCAGTCGTGCGGTCGGCGCAGTATCATGGAGAATCTCCGCTTTGAAGTCGGAGACTGTACTGCAGCGGCTATGATGGTCTTGAATGGACTTGTTAAACCGACAAAACACCTCATTCATGACCAAGGTTGCTGCGTCTACCGTGGGGACAGGTAGTTCCATTTCCTCGATGATATGAGCGGAAGGGGAATGTGCCGCTGTGATATGGAAACTAAATGGTTTCTTCCGGGCTACCTCACCCATTTCATATGCATCCCAAAAGACATTGTCAATGACGCATGGCTTTACGGAAACGACTGCTCTTATGGCAGTCCCACGCCGGATAGGGGGCGCTGATAGAAACACTTCATATAAGAAATCACCCAGAACCTTATAGGCACAGTCTGAAACCACTTTGAAGCCATGCTCTTTGGCAATTACTTTTGTGTTTTTTGAAATCATCGCGCTTAATTCCTTGACTGCCTTCTGCTCCTGCCGTGTCATACTATTTCCACCTCCTGAGCCAATACAAATCCGCACAACCCAAGGGAAGAATCAATGACAAATACCCGGATGTGCTCCCGATCCATGCGCTCCCGCAGTTCCTCGATGCTGCAACAGACGGGAAAGCCGTAAGAGATGGTCCCGCCCAGCAGGTCTTTGTACTGTTCAAAAAAAGCGTCCACACTGATCTCATCCATGCCGAAGAGGATGTTGTCCTGGACCACATTTTCAAACCAGTGGGCCAGCAGGCCGGTGAAGCGAACGGATACTTTCTCTCCGGTCTCGGACTGGGTATCCATGTGCAGTGTGTGGGCTTCAAAGTCAGCGCAGTAGCGCAGGACTCTGTTGTCGTGCAGCTTTTCAAAGGATTGAATTACCATACTCATGCCAACTCTGCGTCCAAAATCTGGACTTGTTTCCCTTTCTCGTTCACATAGTAAAGGGCGATATAGTCGATGCCGTCCCGCTTGACCTGTTCCCAAGGCATACGCTCGCCGTTGATCAGTTCCACAGTATCCGCCTCATCCGGTTCGAAGTCTTCTTTTTCGTCCTCGTAGTCCACGCTGTACCCCAGTTCCAGCACCAGCTTGGAGGCGGGGATCTCATACCGCTTGAGGGAGCGGTGTTCCAGCTCGGATGGATCATGTTCATCGCAGAACATATTGTCGTAGCCATGCCGTCCACCATCAAAGATGACGAACTCCTCGCCGCTCTCCGGGTCGCGGGCCGCCACCAGTCCGGGAGCCGCATCGCCATCTACAATATAGGATTGGGGTTCTCCCTTTACTGTGAGCAGATCTCCGTAATACCAAACTTCCAGCAGTTCGTTGCCAGTGGTAGAACAGAGTGTCACGGTTGGCAAACGCTTCTCCGCCCACTCTTTCACATGGCCGGTGAGCCAGGTGGGATATTTCTCAGTCATCATAGCCGTACTCCTTCTATTGCAATTTCAGTACAAATCCCCAGATGCTCACCACGATCAGGAGGACACCCAGCAGGAAGAACACCACCCGCCGGTATCCTCTGCTGTGGCGGTGGGCATCCCGCGTACCAGTGGGGTCGCAGAGCCAGTTCCAGTTGCGGATCGCCCCAATTAAAATCACGGCCCCGATGAGCACCGAGGCAATATACCAATGCTCTTGCAAAAATGCTGTGACCTGTTCGCTGTTCATTTACAGATACCCCCCTTTACATCATCGGGAGTTTCCTTTCGGATGATTTCCTCCCGCTCTTTTAAATCCAGCTCCAGAGCTTTTTCCTCCTCCAGATATTCCTCGCAGTCCCGAACCAGCTTTTGGGCGGCTGGGTCATCCGGGAGCAGGGCCAGCCAGCGTTTTGCGTATTCATAGGCGGTGGCTGCGGAGCTGTATGCCATCAGGCAGGAGTAGCCCATCCGGGCGTTCCAGTAGGGATCGTTCTCACCCTGGGTGCGAACGGACTCCAGTAGATCAATGGCGTGCCGGAGAAGATCTCCATCTACTTCAGCGTTCTCGCCAAGGGCGCCGTGGTCACCCAGCACCGCCAGATTGCTGTAGGCTCGGCCCAGTTTTAGCGTCAGCAGATAATCCCGCTCCTGTTCCGGGATGGCTTCGATAGCCTCAATGCATCGGGCAAACTCATCCGCATCATTCCACTTCTCAATCTGCTCCAGCAGCTCTGCTTTTTCTGCCTGATTCATCGTTTCACCGCCTTTTCCGTGTCATCCTTTTCCTTTTTTGAAGTGTCCGCTGCCTCGCCAGGTGTTGACTACACAGGTGAAGATCTGACCGCAGTGCTTGCACCGAATCATGTGAGCCATAATTTCGTCTGCCCACCCATCCTCATTCTTTACCTTCTCCAGCGGACAGGTGGATTCCTCTGCAATCAGTTCAAATTCACCTTGTTCCACCAACTGCTGGATATAGGCAATACAGGCCAGGTAGTCCTTGGGGGCATCAAATTTTCTCCATGTTTGAATATTTCGGCAGTGTTCACACATATGTCAGCATCTCCTTTCAGGTCTGCTGATGCTGCATGGATACGATATGGCAGTCCGGGCAGAATTCCACATAGAGCGTGCCCTCCGCACAGTCAAACACCGTATCCCACTGGATCTGCGCCAGATATTTCATAGGTTTCCCGCAGTGGGGGCAGATGGTATATTCCGCGTCCTGTACCCAGTTGGCAAAACCGCCGATGGTGTTCACATCCTGGCAGGCCGCGCCGTAAAACAGGGGCGCCGGCGTCTTGTCCAGCACAAAGGGATTTTCCGTGAGGGCCTTGTAGTCTTCGGGACTGACATAGCAATCTGTCTTCTCCGCCCCGTCAAAGAGTTCGGAGGGGAAGACCTCCACGCCGCCATCCAGGGTGAACCGGTTGAAGGCGGGGCCTTTCAAAAATCCCACACAGTTGGGGCAGCAGGTAGCGGTCAGGATGCCGTCCAGCCCCAGGAATTTCAGCCGCTCATCCCGGCCATCCAGCACCAAAATATCCACCATGTGTCCGCCGCAGTGGGGACAGGTATCCTCCCGTGCCCGGCCAATGCGGATGGGAGATTTCTCGCCAGTGGTTCCCTTGACCATAGGATAGCAGGTGTCGAAGTTGAGTTGGATTTTCTGGCCCTCCTTGTCGAAGGTCCAGCCGCCGATCTGTGCATAGCTGGATGGGTCCACATAGAGGCCCTTGCGCCAGGGCCAGGGATTTCGCTCCAGCTCCAGCAGAGTCTCCATTGCCTTGTCATCTCCTTGCATAGCAAGGCAACTCATCAGGTTGGAGGCCGCGCTGGAATATTCCGCAGACAACAGCGCATGGATCAGACCATCCCGCACATCGGCGGGAGCGCGATAATAGATCTCACAGGGCCAAAACACCTCTGCGGCCAGTGCCATCCGCTGAATCTCTGGGGTGATGGCATCATGGTAGCCAAGCAGCTGCCAAAAGTCAGCGAACTCTGGGTCCTCCATATCAGCCAGCCTCTGGATGTTCTGTATCAAGTTTCTCTGCTTCTCTGTGATTTGTTCCGGTGTCCAGGCAAGGGCAGCCTTCCGCTCCTGTTCAGATTTGCATTTCCAGCACAATCCCTCATAGCCCAAGGGTGTCCCACAGCCGGGGCAGGTATATTTCAGACTCATATTCTTTGACTCCTTTCCAGCGATAGAAAAAAGCCCCACGCCGCACTGTCATAAAGATAGGCTGACGCAGGGCGCGAAAAGGCCGCAAGGGAGACTCCACATCCACCAGCGGATGTAGTTTCTTCTTCAGCCAAAATCAATTTTTCATATTTGAACAGAACAGCCGTGGACTGTCCCAGTTTTTCTTCCATAGCAAGACCTCGGGTTACAAATTTCTAAATGGGCATACTTTACTATTCTATTATATCACATCATCTGTTTTCTTTGGAAGAGGGATTTGCTCCTCCGCCAAATTTGTGATGTGGATTTTTCCCTTTCTCTTTCCAGTCCCAGCATACTCCAGCAGTTCTTTGGCATTGCTGGCGGGATGCCGCACATAGGCGATGAGAAAATCGCTGCGCTCACCATGTATCGGTTTGCTCGGATGATGGCAAGCCGTTTGGGGACCGTTTCCAGATCCGGTGGATAGAACAGAGCGTCGAACTCCTCTGGCAGATCCACCTTTCTGTTGACTGGGTAATATGGGGTCATCAGCATCAGCGTAATATCCGGGTGCGCTCGCTTGGCCTGCGACAGTGCCCGGATCACCAGACGGTCGAAGCTTCCATACTGTCCCACCACAAATTCAGATACGCCATATTCCGTGATATGGCGCTCTATGGTTTCAAGCAGAGTTGGGTACACCCGATCCGGCGTCTCCCTGTGCCCTATAAAAAAGCAGCTTCCCATCTGACAGCCCTCATACACAGTCGCAGTCATATTTTATTGGTTGTGATTCATAATAGAAATATAAAGCTCGCGCCCATTTTAATAATTATATCACTAATTATTCGTTGTGTGAAGCGAAAGTTGATGATTTAAGTGCGAACCCACAACGCTCACTTATATTAAAATAATAAGCAGAGATTGGAGGGAGAGGATCATGGACGACAACCGCCGCTATGAAGCGTTTGTGCGGAACCGCATCACAGAGCTACGGGAACAGAAGGGTATTTCTGAGCATCGGATGAGCCTGGAGCTTGGAAAGAGCGGCTCCTACATCAGAAGCATCACTAATGGAATTTCTATGCCCTCTCTCCGAGAGCTGTTCAACATCATGGAATACTTTGATTTGACGCCAACTCTTTTCTTTGCTCCTATGGACGATCCGGATTCCCTGCGTGGGATTATAGGCAATAAACTGCTCGCCCTGCCGGACGAAGATTTGGAGAAGGTTTCTCTCTTTATCGAATGGATTAAAAAATAAGCAGGATATCAGCAGATGCAGGCCCCGTTCTTCCGGTACTCTTACAGATTCATTTGTGGTTCCTGTCCCTGGCTTTGCTCCAAACGCTCTGCCAGATCCGGGACGGTGTATTCGATCTTTGTTCTTGAAGTCTGCAGGGCCTTGAGCTGGCCATCCTCCGGCTCAGGTCCCTCATCCAGCAGATAATCTGTGGCCCGATAGAGCTGGGTTAACTCCTCCGGTGAAAAAAGCTGGGCTTTGGAGATCAGCCCGGAGCGGACGGCGAAGTCCTGTTTGGCTCCTTGGAAATCCTCCTCATAATAATGTCCATGACTCACCCCGGTCCTGTCATGATCCCAGATCCATGTGACAAATTGATAACCCCAGCCGTTTTCCAATTCACGCCCAGCCAGCACTGCGCCGCCAAAATCCGCCAGCAGATGGAATTTCTCACTCAGACCGCTGGCATGAAGGAGGGGGGCGGTCTGGACCGCTTCAACATAGGCATACACTTCATCTGCAGTCTGGGCAACTTTATGGTATAGTTCACCGGCTTCCGGCTGATTGCTTCCGGCAGGGAGGAGGAACACATCACTCCCCGCCGAAACAGAGAGAACCGGCTGGTTGTTCAGCAGCACTGTCAGCCGGTTCTTCTCCGGATGGCCTGCGGTGATTCCAGCTGCCCGCAGGCGGCGGGCTAACTCTGCAAAATATTTATTTTCCAAACTCATTCCTCCCCTGAAAATGAAAAAGCCGGAACCTCTTTTGAGATTCCGGCAGAAAAGAAAAAGCGGCAAATATTCCCCGCAGGAAACACCGCCGCTCTTTTCCGTTCTCTATATCATCTGATACCCGCGGGTTTGACTCTTATCAGAGTGAATAGCGCAAGGTCAAATATCGATAAAATGAGGCCCGTAGATTTACTCATCTACGGGCCTCGGAAGCCTTGAAAACACTGGGCTTTTACACCCAATATCTTTTTTAGCCTCCCTTTTTGGCGCAGCGGGAGGGATTCGAACCCTCGTGAGGTTTCCCTCAAACTGATTTCGAGTCAGCCCCGTTATGACCACTTCGATACCGCTGCATATTCAGTTCGCTGTTATCAGCCAAACTATTATGCCATAACTTTTTGCGTCTTGCAAGGTCTTTTTTCGCATTCGGGGCATATTCTGTGCGTATGAAGACTGTCTATTTATCGGTACGCCTGAAAAATTACGAAAATGCGCTCGCGCTGGTCGGTGCGCCGCTCGCCGAAACGCCGGAGAACGCGGACGTTTTGCTGCTGCCCGGCGGGGGCGACATGCACCCGCGCTTTTACGGTCAAGCGCTGAACGGCTCGGAAGATCTCGACGAAGCACGCGACGCGCGTGAGCTCACGCTGATTGACAACTTCCTGTGCGCGGGAAAGCCTGTCATCGGCATCTGCCGCGGGCTGCAAGTCCTCAACGTCTATTTTGGCGGCACGCTGCGTCAGCACATCAAGGGCCACAGTCAAATTGACGGCGTTGACCGGCTGCATGCCATCAACACCGCGCCGGGCCTTCTGCGCGAGCTGTACGGCACGCGCTGCACGGTCAACAGTGCACACCATCAGGCCATCTGGCGGCTGGGGACGGGGCTTCAGGTCTTCGCCTGCGCGGAGGACGGCACGGTCGAGGCCGTCGGCCACAGGACGCTCCCCGTCTTTGCCGTGCAGTGGCATCCTGAGCGGCTGTGCGGCGCGTTCGCGCGGCCGGAAAGTGCTGACGGTGCAAGGCTTTTGCGCGCTCTACTCAGATAACATAAAAAAGCGCAGAAAAATTCTGAAAAAACGTTGACAAAACGGGACACTGATGCTATTATAACAGAGCTGACGATTTTTGCGGAGGGCGCATGCAGGTGTAGCACAATGGCCAGGGCACCAGCCTTCCAAGCTGGGGATGCGGGTTCGATTCCCGTCACCTGCTCCATTCAATTTGCGCCAGTAGCTCAGTTGGATAGAGCAACTGCCTTCTAAGCAGTAGGCCGGGGGTTCGAATCCCTCTTGGCGTACCATTTACAAGGCGCCCCTCAGCAAAGCAGCAAATATCGCACGGATACAGAATATGTGGTGGGTGTAGCTCAGTTGGTTAGAGCACCGGATTGTGGTTCCGGGTGTCGAGGGTTCGAGTCCCTTTACCCACCCCACAAAAAGAGAGGGATGGGATTTGGCCCCAGCCCTCTCTTCCCAATAGGGGTGTAGCCAAGCGGTAAGGCAAGGGACTTTGACTCCCTCATTCGCTGGTTCGAGTCCAGCCATCCCTGCCAGATTTTTACCGCTTCGGTGGTTTGAAATAGAATATGCTTCGTTAGCTCAGTTGGCAGAGCACCTGCCTTTTAAGCAGGGTGTCCGGGGTTCGAATCCCCGACGAGGCACCAAAAAAGAGATGGCTTTAAGCTGTCTCTTTTTTTGGATTCCGTTAGAAATTAAAATACTCGGGACAAATAAACGCCTCAGGGCAGCTTCTCTTGCCGCTCTGCGGCAATTCACCTTCTGTCGCGGCAGAAAACGAATTTGAATTTATTTCGTGCCGTGCGCGGCACGAAACTCTACGAGGCTTTTCATTCTACGCCGCCCGCAAAGAACCTTTGCTTGTCTGCTCGTGGCTTTTTTGCTATGATGTGAGCAGCAAGGGAGGTCGATCTATGTCTGATTTCAGTTCCAACCTGCGGCGGCTGCGGAAAAGGGCAGGCCTTTCGCAGGATGCGCTCGCGGAAAAGCTCTCCGTCGCCCGCCAGACCGTTTCAAGCTGGGAGCGCGGAGTTTCCCATAGTTAAAGATACCACACCAAATATGATGAACCCACGCTTATACACTACCAGCTATAATAAACCGCAAGGACAGCAATTTGATGATACTGCTGTCCTTTCTTTTATAAAATTGCAGTACACATAAAAAAGCTGTAATATGATAAATATATTTGTCCTTGTAACAATTCTCGGACATTTGCCTGTTATACTATCTGCAAAAAGCAAAGGAAGTGAGGATATGAAGCAGATTTTAATTGTCGAGGACGACAGTTTTTTGAATAAGATGTTAGCCTATAACCTGACCGCAGACGGCTACGGCGTGACTTCTACTCTAAATGCCAGAACCGCAGCCGAAGCCATCCGCCAGCGGGAATTTGATTTAGTGCTGTTGGACATTAACCTGCCAGATGGGAACGGTTTTGAGCTGTGCAAGCTGATAAAGCCCCAGCACCCGGACACCATCGTAATATTCCTGACCGCCAACGATCAGGAGAGCGACCAGATACGGGGCTATGAGGTGGGCGCGGTGGACTACATCACAAAGCCCTTTGTGATCGGGGCCTTGCAGCGAAAAATCAAAGCCATGTTCGCTATGCTGGAACACCACAAACCGGCCAAGGACATTTACGACGACGGGCGGCTGTTTCTGGACTTCTCGGAGCAGACGGCTTCCCTAAACGGCAAGCCCCTGACCCTATCCCCGATGGAGTATAAAATGCTGAACCTGTTCCGCAAAAATCCCCGGCAAGTGCTGACCCGTGGGCAGCTTTTGGAAAAGCTGTGGGATATAGACGAGAGGTTTGTAGACGAACACACCCTGACAACCTCCATCAGCCGGATTCGCAGCAAGATTGAATCTGACGGCGGCGCACCCTACATCAAGACTGTTTACGGCATGGGCTATCAATGGACGGGAGGCGAGGCAAAATGAAGTTTCAAAACCTCTCGGTAAAGCGGCTGTTTGGCCGGGTGGCAATGGAGCTTGTCCTCTCCATGTCCGGGATCACCATAGCCCTGTTTCTTGTGACAAAACAGATTGCGGTGCTGCTGACAGGCGGGACGCTGCTGCTGTGCGCCCTTGTGGGGATTTTTGTACTGACGCAGGCGTTTGGAAAGCGGCTGTCGCAGTTTACCGCTGACCTGTGCCAGACCTTAGACCACATGATCGCCGGGAATGAAGCGCCCCAGCGGCCAGAGGACAGCGAAACCCAGCTTGCCAGAATCGGACACCGGCTGGCAAGGCTTTACCAGATCATGCAGGAGAACCGCCGCCGGGTGGACGAGGAACGGCAGGAGTTACAGACCCTTGTATCGGATATTTCCCATCAGGTGAAAACGCCGGTAAGCAATCTGAAAATGGCGACGGACACCCTGCTGGAAAAGCCCATGACCGAGGCGGAGCGCACCGACTTTATCCGGGGAATCCGCAGCCAGACGGATAAGCTGGACTTTCTCTTTCAGGCCCTTGTGAAAACCTCCCGACTGGAAACAGGCGTGATCCAGTTGGATAAGAAGCTGGGCCGTCTTTTTGATACTGTGGCGCAGGCCATGAGTGGGATCGTGTATGCGGCGGAGAAAAAGGAAATCGCCGTGTCCGTGGACTGCCCGGAGGATTTGACCGTTTCCCATGACAGCAAGTGGACATCGGAAGCCCTCTTTAACCTGCTGGACAATGCGGTGAAGTACACCCCGGCAGGCGGGAAAATCGCTGTGTCGGTGGTGCTGTGGGAAATGTATGTGGAGATCAAAGTGACCGACACCGGCAAGGGCATTTCCGAAAGCAATCAGGCTGCCATCTTCCGGCGCTTCTATCGTGAGGAAGAAGTACACGAACAGCAGGGCGTGGGCATTGGCCTGTATCTGGCCCGCGAGATTGTAATGCGCGGCAGGGCGGCTATGTCAAAGTGGTTTCAGAGCCGGGCAAGGGTTCGGAATTTTCCATTATGCTGCCTACAAAATGAAAGTAAACAAGCGAGGTGTTTCTATTATGAATGAACGAGAAAAAATAATCCGACTGTGGTTTGATATGTGGCTTTATCAGAAAGATATGGGCATTGATGATATTTTTGCGGAAGATGTACTCTATACAGAAAAAGTTGGTGTCCCCAGTATAGCAATCGTAAAACAGTAAAACATTGGTTTCAGGAGTGGAATACCCGTGGAAAGGTGGTAGTTTGGGAAATCAAGCAATTTTTCCATAAAGAAAATCAAACGATTGTAGAGTGGTATTTCAAAAATGGAATGAACAATGGGGATATAGAGGAATTTGACGGTATTTCTTTGATTGAATGGACAGAGGACAATAAAATAAAATCATTAAAAGAGTTTGGGTGTAACCGTAATACCTACAATCCTTATCAAGAAAGCGATACTCCTCAATTTAGAAATCAAAAGGCGAATTGGTTTTAGAACAGATCATGAGCTACGGCGGACGGCCATTTCCGGCTGCCCGCCGTAAATTTTTTTGAAATGTCCGAGCGCTGTAACATTTCACCCCGATTTTCAATGAAATTTTTTGGCCGCTGTAACATTTCGCGGACATTTGGGTTTTACAATGACCTTATCAACAGGCAGAAAGCCTTGAAAGGAGTTTTGAGTATGAGCGTTTTGCAGACGATTGATCTGAAAAAGTATTACGGCACAAAGCCGAATATCACCCGCGCCCTTGACGGCGTGAACTTCTCCGTAAATGACGGTGAGTTTGTGGCCGTTGTGGGAACCTCCGGCAGCGGCAAGTCCACCCTGCTTCACATGATGGGCGGGCTGGACACTCCCACCAGCGGAACCGTGATTGTCCGAGGCGAAGAACTGGCAAAGAAGAACGACGAGCAGCTTACCATCTTTCGCCGCCGCAACATCGGCTTTATCTTCCAGAACTATAACCTTGTTCCGATCCTGAATGTGTATGAGAACATCGTCCTGCCGGTGGAGCTGGACGGGGACACGGTGGATCAGAAGTTTTTGGACGAGATCGTTCACCTGCTGGGGCTGGAAGATAAACTGAAAAATATGCCGAACAATCTTTCCGGCGGACAGCAGCAGCGTGTGGCTATCGCCCGCGCCTTGATTACCAAACCGGCTATTGTGCTGGCCGACGAGCCGACCGGCAACCTTGACAGCAAGACCAGCGCCGAGGTGCTGGGGCTTATCAAGCGCACCAGTGCAGAGTTCCGGCAAACTGTTGTGATGATTACCCACAATGACGACATTGCCCGCCTTGCAGATCGGATTGTCCGCATTGAGGACGGCAAGATTGTGGAGTAAGGAGGTGGCAGGCTATGACATGGCCTTTTGAGAATGATACCAGCGCCATTACAAAGAAGCTGGCAAAGAAAAGTTTGCAAAGCGAGAAGCGCCGGAATCTGATGGTGGTGATTGCCGTTGCGCTGGCGGCATTTCTGATCTGCTTTACGGGAATTGTGTCTACCTCCCTGACACAAATGCAGCGCAATCAGGTTGTCGATACTTATGAGGCGGTCTGGCTGGGCGTAGAGGAAAACGACATTGAAACCCTGAAAGGACTGCCGGAGTTTGAGCGCGTAGGCGGCTACTATATGCTGGGTGAGGAGCTTTCAGAACAGGGCTATCATGCGTCTTATGTGTATTGCGACGCGCAAATGATGGAGATTAAAGCAGAATGAGGATATGGGTGTTGGTTCAACAGTTGACTTTTATTTTGGAGAGGGGCAACCGCCTGTTTCCGTCACTGTATCAGGATTGTTTGATTCCAACAAGACGCCTTCCGGGCATGGAAAACTGGCCCTCGATGGAGTACTCTTTTTCGCACCAGAAGCATTGTTCCATGAACTGCACCCGGAAATCGCTTCTTTCGACTATTCATGGAGCATTGTAAACGATCCGAAAAAAACGGACTATGTGGGAGCTGAATTGAAAAATATTGTTGCCAGCCATAGTAATATTGCCTTAGATGAAATCAATACAGTGATTGAATATGAAGAAATGACAAATTCTTTGCGTTTGGCAGTATGGAGATACTTTCATGGTTGGTATTTCTCTTTGGCGTTATCAACCTTATCAATACGACACTCTCTAACCAGATAGCCCGAAAGCAGGAAAACAGTATTCTGCGTTCTATCGGCCTAACACAAAAACAGCTATGTAAAATGAACATCTGTGAGGGGCTGTGCTATGCGCTCTTTGCAACATTGGCGACGCTGATCGTTGGGCTTCCGGCTTCCATCTTTGCTTGCAGAAAAATGAGTATAGGAGCTTTTGCCGGAAATGTAGTGCCTTACAAATTCCCGGTTTTGGAAATGGGACTGTTCATTCTGGTATTGTTCGGAATGGAACTGATCTTGTCTGTATGGACAATCCGCAGACAGAAAAAGCAATCCCTGATCGAACAAATGCGGGCGATGGAATAACCGTATGGGATCGGCGGGGCGGCGTGTGCTGCCCCGCTTTTTTCGCCATTTCTCAAAAAATTTTTGAAATGTCCGAGCTTTGTAACAATTCAGCCTGTTTTTTTGTCGAAATCGAAGGCACCTCGGACATTTATAGTTCTTCCAAAAGTTTGATGATAATATTACCATTCATGGAAGAAGCAATCTGTTATTGCAATAATGCGAAATTGACGATAGAAAGTTTTTCATATCTCGGTCAGCTCAACAATTACATTACTCTGCTGATACAGCCAGTCCGTAAATTCTTTCGGGCTGGCTGTTCCTGTTTTTACAGCCTTTTTTCTCTGTAAGGCTTCTTTCTTAAAGTCGGAAAAGGCAGCCTGTATTTTTTCCAGACGGTCAGCCGGAAAGCCTGCGGTATTTTTTACCCGGTTTATTTTGTTGCGCCAGTTCTGGCATTCATTTTTATAAAGCAGGTCATAGTTATTTTCTCTTGCCCTCTCGTCAAATTCCCGCTTGTTTTGAAGCGCCTGTGCTTTTCGGCACTTGTCGCTGCACAGCTCATACCGCTGGCTCTTTGCCAGAAAATATTTTCCACAGACCTTGCACCGCCGGAAGCAAAGCCCCCAGTCATTCAGCCTGTTCAGATAATAGGTAATCAACGGGTAGAGGGACGCATAGGCAGACACACATTCTTCTGTGCGCCGGTTGTCCGGGAACCAGAGGTCAAGCCGGGTATCTTCTGACGGTGCGCCTTTGAAATAAAGGCTGCCAGCTTGAAATTGTTTCGGTTTTCCTGTCTCCCTGTCAAAGCTCATGGTTTCGTTTTGGAATACCCCGGTCAGTCTGCTCATTTTATCCATGAAGCGGTCACAGGCAGCGTTACGGTCACGGGGTTCTCTGGCAAGCAGATAGCTGTTCCAGATACGGAACGCCACATACATTTTCAGAGGGTCGTTGCTAAGATATTTCTCCCAAAGAAATTCGCTTGCCGCCTGCTCCAGCTCCGGCTGTTTCCATCGGTTGGAGTGGAGAGCTTGCCGCAGCGGAGAAAGCCCGTATAAGTTCCAGTCTCTGTCCGTGTCACGCTCAAAGTTTATCAAAAAAGTTCCCAGTGGGCGTGTCATATCACAAAAAGCACCTCTGCGTTTTGGCTCCCGTTCAGACGGAAGCGGATCTGCTGTTCTTCCCCAATCAAAATCCGCTCTTTCATTTTCTTCCTGTCCAGCGTCAGGACAAACAAAATCCTCTCAAAACATGGCTCATGCCGTATAAACTGATTCTCCATCCCTATCCCCTGCCTTTGTTTATGGTAATTATATAATTCAGTTATATTCGTTACACTCATGGTATCGCAGAATCATTGTTTTGTCAAGGATAGTACGCTATGATGATTGCGGTTGGTAATTTCGTACCGCACAGTACCTTGACAAGTGAATGACCGTCCAAAAGGGATATGACCGGCAGGAGAAGTGACGCATTCGGCGCACCAATGCAGGGAAACACCGCAGGAATGGGGCAGGAAAACGGCTTTTGGGGAGAACGGCAACAGGAAGCATTTTAACCTATTTGATTTATGGGAGGAACAGAATGAGCGATAAAAAGAGATTGAACAGCTACGAGGATTTACCGCTGGTTCTGGATGTGGCGGACATTCAGCGGATTATGGGAATTTCAAGAGCGAGCGCCTATGAGCTGGTACACACACCCGGCTTTCCAGCGTTCCGCAGGGGCAGACTTATCAAGGTCAGCAAAATTGCTTTCTTTGAATGGATGGCAAAAGGCTCCGAAACCGTACCGGGAAGCGACAAATAAGCGTGAGGTATCATTCCCTGACTTGCAATACTGCCGCACTTTCCAAAGGGGCATACAGAGGGAAAAAAACTTAAAAATGATACCGAGACGCTACATCAAAACAGCCTATCTGCGTACATCAGATAGAAACGGAGAAAGGAGCCGGTTATGGCAAGAATGAGTAACAAGCGGCGGTTTTGGAATGGTCTTTCTTCTTAAATGATCGCAGCCGTATCACTTACAACGAACTGTGCCGGAAATGCCAGCACGAATGTAAACAGAGCTTCCGGGCGGTTGTGGTTGACTGCCCGAAGTATCTTTCCAAGCGTTCCAAGAAAAAGGACAAGACTGCCGGAAACGGCAAAATCCCTTAGGAACTAAGGGCGCACTTCTATATAGTCTAAAGACCATGTATCGTGCGTCCTGCGGAGCTTACCTCTGCCGCTGATAAAATCAGCAATCCGAGGTCTGCGTTCGCTTCGCTCCGACAAGGTGGCTACACCCCCTTGCGCCGCTAAAGCGGCTATCCCCTGTGTACCCGCCGCAAAGAGAAATCCGCTCTGCGGTTTTCCCTTTTCATCGGGTTTTATAGAAGCACTGACACACGGACTGTCTGCGGATGGTCTTTCTTTATCTTATCAGCAAAGGATGTGAGAACATGGAAAAATCTTTGGAACAGTTGAAGCAGGAATATGAAAAAACCACTGTCCTGCTGGAACAGGAAAAACGGAAAATGCAGCGTTTGAAAAACCGGCAGGCGTATCTGGAAAGCGGTTCCCGGAAACAGAGGACGCACCGGCTGATTACCCGTGGGGCAGCTATTGAGAGCATTGCACCACAGACAAAGGAGCTATCCGAAGCGGAATTTTATTCCCTCATGGAAAGCATTTTGAATCTGCCGCAGGCGGAGCATTTCATCCGGTCTGCCACAGAGAACCACGCCCGTATTTCCGGGCAGGAGAAAGGCGGTGACTAAGGATAGCACTTTATCATTTTTCAATCGCACAGATCAAGCGCAGCGCCGGTCAGAGCGCCATTGCCAGCGCAGCCTATCGAGCCGGGGGAGCGTCTTTACAGCAGCTACTATGGAGAAGTCAGCGACTACACCAAAAAAAGGGCGGCGTGATCGCTTCGGAAATCATGCTGCCGCCCCATGCGCCGGAAATATATCTTGACCGGGCGACCCTCTGGAAATGCTGTGGAGAACTGCGAGAAACATCCAAAAAGCACAGCTTGCCTATTCCTTTGATATTGCCATGCAGAATGAATTGACGCTGGAAGGAAACATGGAGCTGGCGAGGAAGTTCGTACAGGAGCAGTTTGTGACAAAAGGCATGATTGCCGACCTTGCTTTTCACAGCCCGGAGAAAGAGGACGGCGGCGGCATCCCTAACCCGCATTTTCATGTGATGACAACCATGCGCCCTTTTTGAACCCGGATGGCACATGGGGACAAAAACAGCGTCGGGAATATCTTCTTGATGAAGATGGAAACCGAATCCGGGATAAAAACGGCGATTATATGTTTAACGCTGTCCATACAACAGACTGGCATGAGCCGGAAACGCTGGAACACTGGCGGGAGCAGTGGGCGGCTGCCGTTAATTAATAAAATTTGAGGAAAAAGGGGCTGGATGTTCGTATTGACCACCGCTCCTATGTGCGGCAGGGGATTGACCTGATACCTACTGTCCAACGAGGGAGCTAATGTCCGGCAGATGGAAGCAAAGGGCATCCGCACCGAGAAAGGGGAACTGAACCGCTGGATTAAAGCCACCAACCGGCTCATGCAGGATGTGAGGAAGAAGATCAAAGCCCTGTTTGTCTGGATGGCAGAGGTAAAAAGAAGAACTTTCCAAACCGCAGACACCGAGCCTTGCCGACCTGTTGATCGCTTATTACAACCAGCGCAACGCAGGGGCATGGAGCAATAAAGCCAGAACTGGAAACTTAAAGCAGTTTGCCGAAGCCGTTAATTATCTGACGGAAAATAAGCTGCTCACATTAGAGGATTTGCAGGAGCGTCTTTCCTCTGTCAACGAAGAATTTGAAGCGTTAAGCGACTCCATGAAAAAGAAATCTGCCCGGATAAAGGAATTGCAGGAATTGATACGGGAGGGCGAGAATTACCAGCGGCTAAAACCTGTCCATACGGAATTGAACAATATCAAGTTTAAGAAACAGAGGGAGAAAATTTGAAACATCCCACGATGCGGAGTTACGGCTGTTTTTTATGCCGCCCGCCGTATTTTGAAAGAAAAACTGGACGGAAAACCCATTGCCCTGAAAGCATGGAAACAGGAATACGCACAGTTAAAAACAGAGTATGCCGAACTGTCTCCGCAGCACAAGCCACTCCGGGAGGAAGTCATACGGCTACGGCAGGTGCAGAACGCCGTAGATACCGCACTGCGCCGGAGGGAGCAGCCACAGGCAGTACAGAGAAAGAAACATGAGATGGAGCTATGATATAACCGGCAGCTTTACCGCTACCGGTATTTTTATGGAGGGAGCATTTGAATGTATTTGAAGCGGTGAAACAGTCTGTTACCACTCGGCAGGCTGCTTCATTCTATGGAATCCGGGTGGGGAGAAACGGCATGGTCTGCTGTCCATTCCACAATGACCGCACGCCCAGCATGAAAGTGGACAGCCGCTTTTACTGCTTCGGCTGCGGCGCTTCCGGGGATGTGTGATCGACTTTGCCGCTTTGCTGCATGGATTGGGGAAACGGGAAGCTGCGGTCAGGCTTGCGGAGGACTTCGGCGTTTCCTATGAGAAATCCGGCAATGCGCCGCCAGATAGGAAGCGTCACAACAGGTCACAGCCCCGACAAAAATCAGCGGAGCAGAGATTTCAGGAAACGGAACGGTATTGTTTCCGGGTGCTATGCGATTATCTGCGCCTGCTGGAGCATTGGAAAACAGCATACGCCCCACAGCCGCAGGATGCCATCTGGCATCCTCTTTTTGTGGAAGCGTTGCAGAGGATAAGCTACACAGAATACCTTTTGGATATTTTGTTATACGGAGAAATAGAAGAAAAAGCGGCGTTGATCGCCGCACAGGGAAAGGAGGTGCTGCGGCTTGAACAGCGAATTTCAGAGATTGCCGCTGGAAACGCAGGAAGCGGTCAAAAAGACGATGGACACAATGGAACCGGCGCAGACACCAGCAGAAAATCCGGGAAACAATTAGAGGGGACGCAGAAAGGCGGCGTGAAGAACAGCATCCGAAACTGCCTGACGGTGTTCCAGCGTGACCCGCTGTTTCGTGGGGCGCTGCGCCTGAACCTTTTGACGGAGCAGATTGACATTGTGAAGCCGCTGGGCTGGGAGCGCACCAGTACCACGCTGACCGACATGGACATGAACTACCTGCTTTTGTATCTGGAAGAAAATTACGGGCTTACCAGCGAGAAAAAGGTGCAGAGCGCCATCAAGATTGTTGCCAATGAAAACCGCTACCATCCAGTCAGGGATTACCTGAACAGCCTGCAATGGGACGGCACAGAGCGCATCCGTTACGCCCTGCATCACTTTCTGGGAGCCGATACGGACGAATACACCTATGAAGCCTTGAAACTGTTCCTGATGGGAGCCATCCGGCGGGTATTCAGACCGGGGAGCAAGTTTGAGGTCATGCTCTGTCTGGTTGGTGGTCAGGGAGCCGGGAAATCTACCTTTTTTTCCGGCTGCTGGCAGGCAGGGACGAATGGTTTTCAGACGATTTGAAGAAGCTGGACGATGAAAATGTGTACCGCAAGCTGCAAGGACATTGGATTATCGAGATGTCGGAGATGATCGCCACAGCCAACGCCAAGAGTATTGAGGAAATCAAGTCATTCTTAAGCCGCCAGAAAGAAACCTACAAAGTGTATATGAGACATCCGGCAGACCGGCTGCGGCAATGTGTATTTGGAGGGACGACCAACCGGCCGGCAGGACTTTTTGCCCCGTGATCGCACCGGCAACCGGCGCTTTCTCCCCGTGACGGTGTACCCGGAACGGGCGGAGGTTCACATACTGGACGATGAAGCGGCGGCGAGGGCGTATATCGAACAGATGTGGGCGGAAGCCATGACGGTTTACCGCAGTGGGAGGTATAAGCTGTCGTTCAGCATAGAAATGAACCGATACCTGAACGCCCACCAGCAGGACTTTATGCAGGAAGACACACAGGCCGGCATGATCTACGCCTATTTGGAGGACTACACCGGCGACAGGGTATGCTCCAAGCAGCTTTATGAGGAAGCGCTGGGGAACTTAAATTCCCCGGCAGACTGGGAGACACGGGCAATCTGTGAGATTATGAATACCGGCATTGCGGGCGGCATCATACAGGGCTGGGCAGCCTACAAAAGCCCGAAGCGGTATAAGAAAATACGGTTCTCAAAAAGGCTGGGAGCGTGTCAACCAAGCTCCGCCGGAGGGGGACGGTTTTCAGGAAATCACGGAAGAAGAAGCCCGGCAAATGGAACTTCCATTCTGAAAAGCCACCGGTTGACAGTTTGGTTGACGCTTTGGTTGACAGCCGGTTGACGGGGAAAAGCCTGATATTTGGGGCATTTCTCTCCTTTGTCAACCATGTCAACCAAGAAATCAAAGAAAAAGTAAAAAGTAAAAAGTAATAATAGAGCGCCTATGGATTGTTTTCAAAGTCTTTTCTGCCGGTTGACACGGTTTGGTTGACACGGAGACAGTCTGCGGCTGTACACCTGCCTGACATTCCCTTGTCGGGCATATTTCATTTATGGAGGTAACTGCCTATGGCAAAAAACAAAAACGAGAGCAATAACAAAAACAGCGGCACCCTGCTTACCGAAAAAGACGGCACCCAGTATTTTGTCATGGGGAAAGTCCGTATCAAGGTATCGGAGCATTTCGCACAGGATGGGAAGCCGCTTGACAGCCTGCTGGAAGATGTGATCCAGCACGCTGCCGCCGCTTCCTGAAAAATACGGAATAACGACTGTCAATCAGCCCACGCTTATGATATACTTGTACCAGCGAGTATTGTATAAGCGTGGGTTGTTTCTTTTAGAAGGAGGATTTTTAACCGTGAAACAACCATACAATACAACGATTTATAACACTGCACTATATTTGAGATTGAGCCGTGACGATGAATTACAGGGGGAAAGCGGCAGTATCCAGACCCAGCGCATGATGCTTAGACAGTATGCCGCAGAGCATGGGCTGACCGTTGTAGACGAGTACATTGACGACGGATGGAGCGGGACAAATTTCGAGCGTCCAAGTTTCCAAAGGATGATTGATGACATCGAGGACGGAAAATCAACTGCGTTGTCACAAAGGACTTATCCCGTCTGGGAAGAAACTATATCCTGACCGGTCAGTACACGGAAATCTATTTCCCCAGCAAGGGAGTACGCTACATTGCCATCAATGACAATGTGGACACCATCAACGGAGAAAGCGAGCTTGCACCGTTCTTAAACATCCTGAATGAAATGCATGCCCGACAGACCAGCAAAAAAGGTCAAGGCTGCCATGCACACAAGATTTGCCAATGGCGCACACTATGGAGCCTATGGACCGCTGGGGTATGTAGAACACCCGGACAAAAAAGGTCATCTTCTGATCGACCCGGAAACACGCTGGATTGTAGAGAAGATTTTTGACCTTGCAGTACACGGGAGGGGAGCCGCCAGCATTACACGGACAGTTCTGGTGGAGGAAAAAAGTACCTACCCCCGGCTGGCTGAACTATGAAAGATACGGGACTTTCGCCAATATCTACGCCGGTGCGCCCGCAGAAAAAAAAGCCTATGCGTGGACGATAGCCCAGGTCAAGAGCATTTTTTGAAGAGGAAACCTACATCGGTCACAGCATTCACAACAAGCAGAGCAACATTTCATTCAAGAACAAGAAAAAAGGTGCGGAAGCCGCAGGAAGAATGGTATCGTGTGGAAAAAATACCCACGAAGCCATCATTTCTGAAGAAGTGTTCCAAAAAGTTCAGGAGCTGATTGCAAGCAGACGCAGGAAACGCAGAAACGGTACGACACAGATTTTCGCAGGATTGATAAAATGTGCAGACTGCGGATGGTCTTTAGCCTATGGGGAAAACAAGCAGAACAAAAACCCATACGGGTACTACCATTGCAGCAAGAACGGACAGGGATTACGCCAGTGTTCCATGCACTATATCCGCTATGATGTACTGTATGCCTATGTGCTTGCAAGACTGCAATACTGGTCTATGCTGGCACAGAAAGACGAGGACAAGCTGCTGAAACGCCTGCTCAATGCCAACGACAGGGAAAGAAACTCTGCGAAGAAAAAAAAACAGGCTGCGGAGCTGAAAAAGGCAGAGAAGCGTAAAGCAGAGGTTGACGGGCTGTTTGCTAAAATGTATGAGGACTGGTCTGCCGGACGCATAACCGAGTATAACTTCAATATGCTGTCCGAGAAGTACCAGAACGAGCAAAAAAAGGAGCTTGAAACAAAAAAAAAAGACAGCTTCACGAAACGATGGAAGCCGCCGTACAGACCGCAGCGGATGCTGAAAAGTGGATTGCCCTAATGAAACAGTATGTCAACCCTGTGGAGCTGACCGCCGAACTTCTGAACACTCTAATTGAAAAAATAACCGTCCACGAAGCTGTCAAGGGCGAGGATGGAAGCCGTGAGCAGGAAGTAGAAATCTACTACCGCTTCATCGCGCTCGGCAAAATCGACTGACCTTTCTTTTTTAATTTTTCTACAACAATATCTTTATCAGCGACGCGCTCGCGACCGATCCGAACGAGCTGCTTTACCCGAATCAAAAACGCAGGAGCGGCGGCGTGAGCCGCCTTGTGGACGACGACTTTTTCGGCAAGCTCACGGTCGTCATTTGGATCGTGGGGTTCCTGCTCGGCCTGTCCGCCGGCAGTCAAGGCTATGCGTCGGGGCCGAACACCATCTCGTGGCATTTCGTGTTTTCCGACGCGCTGCGATGCTGGGCTCCCGCATTTTTGACCGGCATGGCGTTTCTCGGCCTTCAGAAGATCATCGACCTTTTGAAAGAGCGCGGCGAGTGAGCGGGCATCTTTGCCCAGGATCTTGCCATTCTCCTCAAAAACGGCTATGATGGACTTACTTTACATGAACAGGAGAAGCGCATTGAACATCACGACCATTTTATTCGACCTGGACGGGACGCTGCTGCCGATGGATCAGGAGGCGTTCACGACCGGATACTTTAAGCTCCTCGCCAAAAAGCTCGCGCCCTACGGCTACGAGCCCAAATCCCTCGTCGACGCCATTTGGGCGGGCACGGCGGCCATGGTCAACGACGGCAGCTGCACGAACGAGCAGGCCTTCTGGAAGAAGTTCGCGGCGATCTACGGCGAGGAAAAGTGCCAAAGCGACCAGGGTCTTTTCGAGGATTTCTACGCCAATGAGTTCAACGCCGCGCGCGACATCTGCGGCTTTAATCCCGCGTCGGTGGAGACGGTCCATAAGCTCAAAGAGTGCGGCTACCGCGTCGCGCTGGCGACGAATCCGATCTTTCCCCACATGGCGACGGAGAACCGCATCCGCTGGGCGGGCCTTGTGCCGGAGGATTTTGAAATTTACACGACCTACGAGGCCTCGACCTTCTGCAAGCCGAATCCTGCTTACTACCTCGAGGTCGCGCGCACGCTCGGCGTCAAGCCGGAGGAGTGCCTGATGGTCGGCAACGACGCGACCGAGGACATGGCTGCACGCGAGGTCGGGATGGATGTCTTTCTTTTGACCGACTGTCTCATCAACGCGAAAAACCGCGACCTGAACGCCTATCCCCGCGGCGATTTTGCCGCGCTGAACGCTTACATTGACGCACTGCAATAAAAAACTGCCGCCCGTTTGCCGTGTGCCGATAAGACAGTAATTTGAGAAAACTACAAAATCGGCAGCTGCTAGGTAGGATTGGACAGCAAAACAGGCGGCACTCAGCTTCGGTTGGGTGCTGCCTGTTTTTGTACATCTGAGGGTTGAAAATTGCTTGTTTTCCCCTCTGTGTGGCTTTGTTCAAAAGTGAGCATATCTGGCTTCATTTATTCACATAGATTAAGTTTGAAACATGAAAAAGGCCACATTTCAACATATTGATTATACGGATCAGAGAATCACTTTACGATGAAGTCATTATACATAGCAGCATAAATTTTTGCTTGAATAAGCATCACTATTTTACATGCAGGAAAAGTGACCCAAACGGAGCGAATAAACCGATTATACTAATTCTCTGAAATATGCCACATTATCTTGAAAAAGCAGAAGAAAATGAGTATAATATAATGTGTACACACTATTCAGGGATACCCAATTAGAGCTATGGAGGAAAAATGAAGCTATCATCCTTTTTTCACTTCGCTGCTTTTGGCGTAAAGACGATTCTGCTTAGAAAGAAATCACCAATCCTTGGAACTGTAATCCTAACAGACAAATGCAATTTGCATTGCAAGCACTGTTCCGTCAACAATATTACAGCAATCGTCCATCCATATGAACAGATCTGGCAAGAAATGCAGCGGCTATATGACATGGGAGTTCGCATTTTGTTCTTCTGCGGTGGCGAAACATTTCTTTGGAAAGATGGCGAACGCACTCTCAGAGATTTGGTTATAGAAGCAAAGAACATGGGTTTTCTCATCGTCAACGTAGTTACGAACGGAACGTTTCCCATTGATCTCCCAGAAGCAGATTTGATTCTTTTGAGCTTGGACGGAGATAAGCAGCGCCATAATGAAGTTCGTGGTGACACCTACGACACTATCATGAAGAACATCAGCAATGCTACCGCAGACAATATCTGTTTCTATATGGCAATCAATCAAATCAACAAAGATCATGTACGAGATGTCTGTCTAACGGCTCGTGACACTAAAAATGTCCGTGCAGTATCATTCAATTTCCATACACCATATCCTGACACAAAAAAATTAGCTCTGACTAAAGAGGAAAAAGCCAAGTGCTGTGATACGATAACTCAAATGATGAAAGAAGGCGCACCTGTATTCAACCTAAAAAGTGCGTTTCCATATCTTATTGAAAATCGTTTTCCTACGCCTTGCCATCAGTGCGTAGTGATGGAAAACGGAAAGTTGTCTACTTGCGGGCGCTGTATAGATGTTCCTGGCCTTTGCGACCAATGCGGATACTTTTTTGTTGCTGAATATACGCTTCTGTTCAGAGGCAATCCCAAAATAATCATTGAGATGCTTCATACATACTTGAAGTATATTTAGGAGTAATATGAGCTTCATTACAGGTTTAACGAGAATGTGGCTTACACGGACAGCGAAGCCATTTACGTTCAAAAATGGATATGACCAGATATTGCCGTATGCAGAATGTGAAAACCTTGGGCTGTATGTTCATATCCCTTTTTGCAAAAGTATCTGCAACTTTTGCCCTTATTGCAAAGTGCGGTATTCTGCTGAATTGTGTGATAGGTACATAGATTCTTTGATTCAAGAAATACACATTGTGGGCAGCCAACATGCGGAGCATAGAAAAGCAACCAGCCTATACTTCGGTGGTGGGACACCTGCACTCGCAGCCAACCGTATAAAAGAAATCGTTAATGCATTGAGTGAGCACTTTATTATCACAGAGGGGATTGGACTGGAACTTCATCCCTATAATGTGAATGTGGAAACGCTGCAAATGTTGAAAGATGCAGGTGTAACAAAAATCAGCATCGGCATTCAATCATTCTGCGATAAGTATCAGAAGATTCTTGGCAGAAAGAAAATTGATACCGCAGAAATGATGTCTGCGTTGTCTGCCGTTTCTTTTGAAACTGTTTCCATGGACTTTATCTTTGCGCTGCCTGGACAAACCTACGATGATTTGAAGTCGGATATTGATACCGCTTTTTTATTGGGGGCAAATCACGTTGCCATATACCCATTCATTGATTTCACTTTTACAGAAAGTCCCGTTACTGCAATGCCTAAAAAAGATAAACGAGAGTTGCTGGATGCCATTACTCAATACTGTTTAGGAAAAGGATACTCTCGAAATTCTATCTGGACTTTCTCAAGTGGAACGGATGCAAACTACTCATCCATGACCAGAGATAATTTCCTCGGATTCGGTTGCTCTGCTACGAGTCTATTCAAAGAGCAATTCAAAATCAATACTTTTGATGTAGATTCCTACTGTGAAAGAATTCGTTCCGGGAACCTCGCCACATCATTGACAATTCGCTTTACCAAGCGGCAACGGATGGTTTATTGGCTATTTTGGACAGCATACAGCACGAGAGTAACTGCCGAAGATTTTGAAAAATTCTTTGGTGTGTCATTGAAAAAAATGTATGGATTCGAGCTTTGGGTTGCCAAACAATTAGGGCTTGTCAAGGAACACAACGGCACTTATGAAATGACGCTAAAAGGTGCCTTCTACTATCATTACTATGAGAATTTTTACACGCTATCTTATATCGACAAGATGTGGGGTATCATGCGAAAAGAAGCATTTCCCGAACAGATTGAACTGTAAAAGAACGGAGATCGCTCAATGCCAGACAACAGGAATCGTAAGCGACCGATACAGGTCAAATTCTTCGTAGATGAAAAAGAACTCAGCTTGATAAAGGCGAGGATGGCGCAGCTTGGTATAGAGAATATGAGCGCTTACCTTCGGAAAATGGCGATCGACGGATATGCAGCAAAACCGGATTTGCCTGAACGCCGTGAACCCAAAAATCCATGACTCACTTTCCGAAGATAGATTGATATTCAGCTCCGCAGGAGCGTAGCCAATTTCTTAGAAATCGTTAAAGGGTTTGGGATGTTTCCCAACAAGATTTTGCAAAAGGTCAGCAAGGCTGAAATTTTGCAAAACGCACGAGTGGGTACCGCCGTGCATTGCTTGCCAGAATGGCAAGCTCCGGTGTGGGTACTCACCGGATTTGCTTGCTATTCTGCAAGGAAATCCCGGTCGTGCCACGCCGGATTTCGCAAGTGTACATACACTTGCTGTGCTTGCTATTCTCTGTTCTTCATAATAGCAAGCGCCATTTCCTTAAATGGAAATCGGCGGCAACCGCCGCCTTGTCTGCCAAAAAGCGAAACGGACGGGCGCTGTCAATGGCGGCGCAGCCGTTCATCTTAACCATTGACGGCGTTCGTCCGTTTTGCTACTCCGACTATAATTTTGAATGAAATGAATCGAAGCGAAGGAGGCTTGACGAAGTGAATCCAAAAGAAAATGACAATGAGATCATTGAGCTGACCGACGAGGAACTGGACGAGATTTTTGCCGATGATGATTTTGATAACGGCGAGGAGGACGGTGAAATCCGCTCGTTTCATTTCTCCAATCCTGACCCGTATGCCAAGGTCAAGCCGCGCCCCGACGATGCCCCCAAGAGGGAGTTTTCTTTCGATGCAAAGGGCAACATCGTGGTGAAAAATCCGTCCGCCTTTTGGCTGCCAGACATCAAAATTGTGGAGGAACATGGCGGCACGGAATACACGGTAACCGGCAGCTATGAGGGTACGGAAACCCTCGACAAGAAGCTCAGACGCATTATGGAGCAGAACGCTGCCGATGATAAAAACGGTATCACGGAGGACGCCGATGAGTAACGACGTTTCTCTTGATATAAACCAAAAATCCAATCCTGTTCAAGCAGTTGCCCCACCGAAGGAGGACAACAATATGTTAAGGGCAACCGACAAAATCACAGCGCTTTATTGCAGACTGTCCGTGGAGGACACCAAAGAAAAAGGCGGCAAGGATGACCCGTCGAACTCCATACAGCATCAGCAGATCATGTTAATGGAGTATGCAAAATCTCAGCACTTTCCGAACCCGACGTTCTTTATTGATGATGGGTACAGCGGCGTGGATTTTTCCAACCGCCCCGGCTTTCAGAAGATGCTTGCGGAAATTGAAGCCGGTCATGTGGAAGTGGTGATTACGAAAGACCTTTCAAGACTCGGTCGTAATTCCTCGCTGACAGGGCTTTATATCAACTACACGTTTCCTCAGTACGGCGTGCGGTATATTGCCATCAACGACCACTTCGACACCATTGACCCCAACAGCACCGACAGCGACATGGCAGGCATCAAGAACTGGTTCAATGAGTGGTATTCCAAGGATACCAGCCGCAAAATCCGTGCCGTCAACAAAGCGAAGGGTGAGCGTGGAGAGCGCTTGACCACCAACGTTCCCTACGGCTACAAGCATGACTCTAGCGACCCCAAGAAATGGGTGATTGACGAGGAATCTGCACAGGTCGTCAAGCGGATCTTTGCGCTCTGCATGGAGGGAAAAGGGCCGAGCCAGATCGCCGCCTTGCTGGAAAAGGAAAAGGTGCTGAATCCCACCGCCTATAAACAGCGGGAGGGCAGAAAAACACCGCATCAGACCCCGGAGAACGAGTATCGCTGGCACGAAAGCACCGTTGCTTACATCCTCGAATACATGGAGTACACAGGCTGCACGGTCAATTTCAAGACCTACACCAACTCCATTTGGGACAAGAAGCAACGGGAAAATCCAATGGAAAATCGCAAGATTTTCTATAACACCCACCCGGCGATCATCTCTCTGGAAGTCTTTGATAAGGTGCAGGAGATTCGGCAGCAGCGGCACCGCAGAACGGCAACGGGCAAGAGCAATATGTTCTCCGGCTTGGTGTTCTGCAGCGACTGCAAGCAGAAGCTCTACTACTCCACCACCAGCTATTTTGAAAAGCGGCAGGACTTCTTCATCTGCTCCACCCATCGTGTCAATAAGGACAAGTGCAGCGGACATTATATCCGTGCCGTTGTGCTGGAACAAATCGTCTGGAAGCACATTCAGGAGGTCATATCGGTAGTCACTCGCTACGAGGCGTATTTCCGCTCTGAAATGGAGCAAAAACTCCGTATACAGAGCGAGGAATCGCTGCGGCGGCATCAGAAGCGGCTGGCACAGGCTGAGAAGCGAATCGGCGAGCTTGACCGTCTTTTCATCCGCATTTACGAGGACAATGTAGCCGGTCGGCTGGACGATGAACGCTTTGCCATGATGAGCAAGAACTACACCGAGGAACAGAAAGACCTCAAAGCCGAGGTCAAGAATCTGCAACAGCAAATACATGAACAGGAACAACAGGCAGAGAATATAGAGCAGTTTGTTCAGCGGGTAAAGAGGAACAGCACCCTCACGGAGCTGACCCCCTATGCCCTCAGAGAGCTTGTGAAGGCGGTCTATGTAGATGCACCGGACAAGTCCAGCGGCAAGCGCAGGCAGAAGGTACATATCGAGTACGACCTTGTGGGCTACATTCCCGTGGATGAGCTGCTAAAAGCGGAACAGGCATGACCGAGATCATGCCTGTTCCAAGAAATTTGAGTTTTACTGTCTTACCAGCAGGGGGCCTTTGGGCGGCAGTTTTTACTTTTCGAACACTACTTTCTGCTTTTCCCGTTCTGCGCGGTGACGAGGCGGAAGATCGTGGACACCAGCAGGATCGCCACGGCGATGCTGCCCGCGACGCCCGCGGTCTCAAGTCCTTTGTGCACCGCGGTCTGCACATCGCCGCCCAGGCCGAGGCTCATCGTGTAGTAAATGCCCGCGCCCGGCACCAGCGGCAGGAGCGAGATGACGAGGTACGACGTGACGGGGTATTTGCGCGAGCGCGCCATAAGCTCAGAATACAGCGCCGAAACGACGGCGGCGAAGAAATTCATGCTGTAAATGCTCATGCCCAGATCACGGCAGAGCAGGTACGTCATCCATGTGAACACGCCGCCGAGAGCGCAGAGAATGCTGCCCCAGTCGTGCACATTGAAGAGGATGAAAAAGCCCGTACAGGCGACGAAGATCATCACGGCCTGTGCCCAGGCGGGATAGCTCGCTGAGCCGGACGCGACCGTCAGCCCGTATACGCCGGACGTGACGCGCCATGCCGCCGCCGTGCCGAGCGCGATGGCGAACGCCGAGAGAAGCACCTGCACGATGCGGTTGATGCCGGAGTTCGTATCGCCGTAAATGATGTCGCGCATGGAGGTCGTGATGAGAAGGCCGGGAACCAAGATCATTAAGGTGCCGATGATGACAAAGTCGATATAGTCGACCAGATGGAAGCCCGCGGCGAGATACGCCGGCACCGCCATGGCGAACGCCTCGACGATGGTGCTGAAAAACGGGTTCGTCTCGCGCCTGTCCATCTGGCGCGAGACAAAGCCGATGATGAGGCCAAGAAGGCCCGCGAACAGGCTGTCGCGCAGCGTGCCGCCAAACACCGGGCAAAAGCCCGCCGCGGCGCAGAAATTGCCCAGGTAATAAACGGGCACCGAGTAGTGCCGCCGCCCCTTGAGCGTTTCGTCGAGCCACTGCGCGGCGACGCTCGGGTCAGGCGTTTCGGCGCAGATGCGGCGCGAGAGCGCGTTGAGCTTTTCCACCGACTCGAGGTCATTGCCGTGAAAGTCGACGCGCTTCATCACCATCAAAGGCTTGCCGTTGGCCGCCTCGAGGCTGACCATCACGCAGTTGGGGATGGAAAATGCCTCACATTCAATGCCGTAGGCGCCGATGATGCGGCGTATCGTCTCTTCGACGCGGAACGTCTCCGCCCCGCTGAGCGCCAGATGATAGCCGACGCGCGCGGCCAGATCGGTCAAAAGGTAATAATCCATAAAAAATCCTCATATTTTTGGGAAATTTGCCGTCAGCGGGCCTTATATTACAGCGAAACGACCGTCCTGTCAATGCTGACAGGGCGGTCACGCAAAAAACATTTGCCATTTTGCCGCGGCGGCACTATACTGGTGCTCGGTCAAGCGGAAAACAGAAGGAAATGAGAGAGATCATGGGAACTACAGTCAAAAAGCATGAGATCGACATGCTGCACGGCTCCATCTGGAATAAGCTGCCGCTCTTTGCCCTGCCGGTCGCAGCCACGGCGATCTTGGAGCAGCTCTTCCACGCCTCGGACGTCGCCATCGTCGGCAACTTCACGGGCGATGCGCGCACAGTCGCCGTCGCGGCGGTGGGCGCAAACGGCCCGATCATCGGCCTCATCGTCAACCTTTTCATCGGCATCGCGCTCGGCGCGAACGTCGTCATCGCGAACGCTATCGGCTGCCGCGACGACAATGCCGTCAAGCGCGCGGTGCACACGGCCATTGTGTTTGCCGTGTGCGGCGGCGCGGCGGTCGCGCTGCTTGGTCAGCTCATCGCCTCGCCGCTTTTGAGTATTCTCAATGTGCCGGAGGACGTGTTCCCCTATGCGCTTTTGTATCTGCGCATTTACCTTCTCGGCATGCCGGTGATATTGCTCTACAACTTTGAGGCCGCGATCTTCCGCAGCATCGGCGACACGAAAGTGCCGCTCGCGGCGCTTGCGGTCTCCGGTGTGTTGAACGTGCTGCTGAACCTCTTTTTCGTCATTGTGCTGCATATGACGGTCAACGGCGTCGCCATCGCCACGGTGGCGGCCAACGCCGTGAGCGCGGCACTGCTCTACGTCCGCCTGACGCGCACGGATAAATGCGTGCGCGTGGAGCGCAAAGCGCTGCGCATCGACGGCGCGAGCTTGAAGCGCATTTTGAGCATCGGCCTTCCTGCGGGCGTGCAGAGCGCGGTGTTCTCGTTCGCCAACATCGTCATCCAGTCGGCCATCAACACCCTCGGCACGGTGGCGATCGCGGCGTCGAGCGCGGCGTTCAATGTGGAAATTCTCGCCTACGACGTGCTCAACTCGTTTTCGCAGGCCTGCACGACCTTTGTCGGCCAGAACTACGGCGCAGGGCAGATCAAGCGCTGCAAGAAGACGATGCAGCTCAGCTTTTTGGAGGGAGCCATCGCGACATTTGTCTCGGTCGTTGTCCTGCTGCTGAGCGCAAGGTCGCTGCTCGCCATTTTCAACAGCGATCCCGAGGTCATTGCCATCGGCTATATTCGCCTTGCGACGATCCTGCCGGCGTATGTTTTCTGCCTGATCTACGAAATACTCTCCGGGTATCTGCGCGGCTTCGGCATTTCGCTCGCGCCCGCGCTTTTGACGATGCTCGGCGTGTGCGGTATCCGCATCGCGTGGGTCAAGTTCGTCTTCCCGACGAGCATGACGTTCCAGACCGTCATGTGGGTCTATCCCATCAGCCTTGGCGCGACGGCGATGCTGATCCTCTGCGCCGTGCTGATCTACCGCCCGTCCAGACGCTTTGCGGGCCTTGAAACGGAAGAAGAGGACAAGTGAGGGGGAACCCTCACTTGTCAAAATGCTCCCAGAAGGCGCGCACAGCGGCCTCATACGCGCCGCGGCCCATGTAATAGCTCATCGCGTGATCCGCACCGGGCACGACGAGCAGCTTGCAGGGCGCGGCGCAGGCGTCGCGGTTTTCAAACGCCATTTTGAGCGGGACGAAGTGGTCGTCCTCGCCGTGGATCAGTAAAATCGGAACATCGGTATTTTTGAGCGCCTCGACGGTGGAGTAGCTGCCGGACGAGGCGTTCAGTCTCTTCTGGCACAGAAGATCGGCGATGACGGTTGCTGCGCGGACAGGAAGATGCAGGTTCTTCCCCATCACGTGCTGCCAGATCGCACGCGGCGAGGTGTAGGCCGAGTCGGCGATCACGCCGTGCACCGCGGCGGGGAGAATATCGCCTGCGGCCATGAGCACCGTCGCCCCCGCCGAGCGACACGCCCATAAGGTAAACGGGCAGGCCGGGGAAGCGTTCGGCTGCCCAGTTTGCCCAATCGACGCAGTCGTAGCGCTCGGTCAGGCCGAAGCCGATGTAGTCGCCCTCGCTCTCGTTCTGCGCGCGCTGCTCCACATAGAGCACGCTGCACTGCTCGCGGCTTAAAAAGTCCGCGAGCAGGCCGAAATCGCGGTACCACGCTGAGCGCCAGCCGTGAAACGCGATCACAAGGCGCTTGGCCTTTTCGCATTCGCGGAGATGGCCCACGAGCGTCAAGCCCTCGCGGTTTTCGAGCAGCACTGTCTCCGTTTCCGAAGACGCAAGCTTTTTCGCGGCGGCGCGCTGCGCCTCACGGTAGGGCTCGTCGCGCTTTTCGCCCGTGAGCTGGGCGCTGCCCTTATTTTTGAGCGCCTTGGGCGCTTCGCGCTTCATCGCGACGTCCATCAGCGTTCTCGTCACGCCGTAGGCCGCCGCGCCGTAGAGTGCCGCCGCAGCCGTGACGAATATAGCCGCCTTTGTCGCTTTTTTCATAACTGTGACCTCCTTGTAGCCAAACTGTAAACTCTTATCTTGGGTACTGGACAGGGATATTTTCCCGTGTTATACTCCAAACTAATCTAAGTTCCGGGCGGTTTCGACCGCCCATCTCTTCTTTCAGTGTAGCAAAAACTCCGGCTTTTTGCTACGTTCAGTTTTTCCCGTTTGTATGCATTTCCTGCCGGAAATTTCAATGATCGGAGGAACGCATTTTCATGAACGAAGTCAAGTCCCCGAAAAAGCCGCTGCTGTACTACTACTTTGTGGCGATGCTGCTTGTGATGCTCTTCAACTTCATCGCCATGCCGTGGATCTCTGAGCACCAGATCAAGGATGTCGACTACAACACTTTCGTCACCATGACAGAACAGGGCGAGGTCGGCCGGGTCGAGATCCAGGAGCAGTCCAACCGCATTCTCTTCACCAGCAGCGATGAAAAGACCGTCTACAAGACGGCAATGGTGCCTGACGACGGTTTGGTGCAGCGCCTTTTGGACGCGGGCGTCTCCACCACGGGTGAGGAGATCGAGCAGACGTCCACACTTGTCAGCATTCTCGCCTGGGTGCTGCCCATCATCATCTTTGTCGCGCTGGGACAGTATATGTCGCGCAAGATGATGGAGAAGATGGGCGGCGGAGGCAACTCCATGATGTTTAACATGGGCAGGTCCAACGCCAAGGTGTACGTCAAGTCCGCCGAGGGCATCAAGTTTGACGATGTCGCGGGCGAGGACGAGGCCAAGGAGAATCTCACCGAGGTCGTCAACTACCTGCACGACCCCAGCAAATATCAGGAGATCGGCGCGTCGATGCCCAAGGGCATTCTGCTTGTCGGCCCTCCGGGAACCGGTAAAACGATGCTTGCCAAGGCGGTCGCCGGCGAGGCGAACGTGCCGTTCTTCTCGATGTCGGGCTCTGAATTTGTCGAAATGTTCGTCGGCATGGGCGCGAGCAAGGTGCGTGACCTCTTCAAGCAGGCCAAGGAAAAGGCCCCCTGCATCGTCTTCATCGACGAGATCGACGCCATCGGCCAGAAGCGCAGCGGCGGCCAGTACGGCGGCAACGACGAGCGCGAGCAGACCTTGAACCAACTGCTTACCGAAATGGACGGCTTTGAGGGCAACAACGGCGTCATCATCCTCGCCGCCACGAACCGCCCCGAATCCCTTGACCCCGCGCTCACGCGCCCGGGCCGCTTCGACCGCCGCGTGCCGGTGGAGCTGCCCGACCTCAAGGGACGTGAGGCCATTTTGCAGGTCCACGCGAAGAAGATCAAGGTCGCCGAGGACGTCGACTTCAACAAGATCGCGCGCATGGCCTCCGGCGCTTCCGGCGCGGAGCTTGCAAACATTGTGAACGAAGCGGCGCTGCGCGCCGTGCGCGACGGCCGCCGCTTTGCCACGCAGGCAGACCTTGAGGAAAGCATCGAGGTCGTCATCGCGGGCTACCAGAAGAAGAACGCCATCATGACCGACGAGGAGAAGAAGATCGTCTCCTACCACGAGATCGGCCACGCGCTCGTGGCGGCGATGCAGACGCACTCCGCCCCCGTGCAGAAGATCACCATTGTGCCGCGCACCTCGGGCGCGCTGGGCTACACGATGCAGGTCGAAGAGGGCAACCATTATCTCATGAGCAAAACCGAGATGGAGAACAAGATCGCCACGCTGACCGGCGGCCGCGCCGCGGAGGAGGTCGTGTTCCACTCCGTCACGACCGGCGCGTCGAACGATATCGAGCAGGCGACGAAGCTCGCCCGCGCGATGATCACGCGCTATGGCATGAGCGACGATTTCGACATGGTCGCGCTTGAAACGGTCAACAATCAGTACCTCGGCGGCGACGCATCGCTTGCGTGCTCTGCCGAGACGCAGACGAAGATCGACCAGCGCGTTGTGGAGCTGGTGAAAAAACAGCACGAAAAGGCTGTGAACATCCTCACCGAGAACCGCGCGAAGCTCGATGAGCTGGCGCAGTACCTCTACGAGAAGGAGACCATCACGGGCGAAGAGTTCATGAAGATCGTAAACGAAAAATAATCCGCAGAAAAAGGAAGGCACAGCCGAGCGGCTGTGCCTTCTTTTTGCTATTTACAGGTTGCTTTCTTTTCTGCTCGTGCGGCTGCGCAGGTAGTCGCCGAGGTTTGTGATGCAAAGGAGCGTCACGACTAAAAATGCGCCCGGGATGAGCAGGATCCACCACGCGTCGGTCATCAGCGCCTTTTCCGCGAGCGAGAGCATGCTGCCCCAGGTCACGACCTCGATGGGCAGGCCGAGGCCCATGAAGCTGAGCGTCGATTCGGCGATGATGGCGCTGCGCACATTCATCACCACCATGAAGAGGATGGACGAGAAGAAATTCGGCGCAAGGTGACACCGCAGAATGTGGAAAAAGCTGTCGCCCATGCACTTCGCCGCGATGACATACTCGCTCGCGCGCAGCTGCTGCACCTCGGTGCGCACGACCTTGGCGATACTCGTCCAGCTTGTGAGTCCGATGACGAGCGCGATGCTCCACGCGCTCGGCGTGCCGATGACTGCCTGCAGGAAGATGACAAGCAGCAGGTTCGGCACGCTGAGAAGAATTTCGGTCAGGCGCATCAGCAGCGCGTCGAGCCATTTGGGCGCAAGGCCGCTGACCGTGCCGAAGAGGATCGCGAGCAGCGTCGAAATGACGGTCGAGCCGACGCCGATGAACAGCGACAGCCGCCCACCGTACCAGATCATCGAGAAGATGTCGCGCCCCATCGTGTCCGTGCCGAACAGGAACTCGCGGCACGGCACGGCCGAGCAGTGAGCCAGGTCGAGATACATCGGGTCCTTCGTCATGATAATACGCCAAAACTTTCGCAAACAGAAAAGGATGATATCACAATGAAAGAAAACCGTAAGCTTTTAAGAGAAGTCCTCAAGGACATCCGCCGCGATATGACGGACGAGGAAGTGCTGAACCTGCTGGCAGACAGCAAAATTTCCGAAAATCCCGCGGGTGAGCAGGAAAAATACACCCTCGGCCAGCGGGCGGCGGACGCCATTGCCAAATTTGCGGGCAGCTGGGCGTTCATCTTTTCCTTCACCGGCGTGCTGATTTTGTGGATGCTTGTCAACACGCTGCTGGCGGCAAAGGCGTTCGACCCGTACCCCTTCATCCTGCTCGATCTGGTGCTCTCCTGCGTGGCGGCCATTCAGGCACCGCTCATCATGATGAGCCAGAACCGGCAGGAGGAAAAGGACCGCCGCCGTGCAGAGAACGATTATAAGGTCAACCTTAAAACGGAGATCATGATCGAGGATCTTTACGACAAGGTCAATGCCATCCTTGCCAGACAGACCGCACTGGAAAAACAGCTGACGGAGAAGGGCGAAAGCGCAGGGCAAAAATGAGGGAGGACAGAGCCGTCCTCCCTCATTTTTTTGCTGTTTTTGCGCAACGCGGGATCCTCCTCCGCAAACCTGCACGCTTTTGTTGAGATGCCTCTCCGGCGCGTAAAGCCCTTATACGTGCAAGACTCTATGTTGCTTTACAGCCGGAAGTGCTTCTTAAGTTCTTGGTTTTCCCCCCAGCACCAGCAGCGTCATATCAGCGTCCAGCACAGTTTCCGGGGAGATGTTCACATCGGTATTGCCGTTCCGCTTCACGCCGAGGATGTTGACGCCGTATTTTCTGCGGATGTCCAGCTCGCCGATGCTGCGGCCCTGCCAATCCTCCGGCACGGCAACCTCGATAATGGCGTGCTGCTCGTCCAGCTCAATGTAGCTGAAAATATGGTTGGCGGTATAGCGGATGGCCGCCCACTTCGCCAGCTGCTTTTCCGGGTAGGCGACCGCGTCCGCGCCGTTGCGCAGCAGAAATTTCGCCTGCACATCCCGCTCAGCGCGGGATACCACATAGTTTGCCCCCAGTTCCTTGAGCAGCGACGTCGTCTCCAGCGAATTCTGAAAATTCCCGCTGATGGTGACATAGCAGACATCGTAATTGCTCACGCCCAGCGAGCGCAGAAAGTCCACACGGGTGCTGTCGCCGATCTGCGCGTTGGTGACAAAGGGCATACACTCGTTGACGCGCTCCTCGTCTTTGTCCACTGCCATCACCTGATGGCCCAGCTCATTGAGCTGCATGGCAAGATGCCGCCCGAAGCGGCCCAGTCCGATCAATAATACCGTTTTCATCGTGTGCTCCTTTCAGCCTACGGTAATTTTCTCCTGCGGATAGCGGGCGTAAGTCAGATCATGCCCGGAGAATGCGGCGTAGATCAAGGTCAGCCCGCCGACGCGCCCGAAATACATCAGCAGGATGAGAATGCTCTGCGACAGGACTCCCAGCTGCGGCGTCAGCCCCAGCGTCAGGCCCACCGTACCGGCGGCGGACGCTGTTTCATAGAGACAGGCACCGAGGGGAAGCTCTTCCGCTGTGCTGATGACCGCCGCCCCCGCAAAGGTCAGCCCCAGATACAGCAGCAGAATGGCGGCGGCGTTGCGGACAGTGGATGTCTCCAATCTGCGGTGGAAGAGCTGCAGATCCTCTCGCCTGCGGAAGGCGGCAATGGCGTTGGCAATGAGAACTGCCAGCGTCGTGACCTTCATGCCGCCCGCCGTGGAGCCGGGTGCTCCGCCGGTGAGCATCAGCAAAATGGTGACCGCCTGAGAGGCATCCGTCATCTCCGTCAGATCCACTGTGTTATAGCCGGCCGTCCGCGGCGTGACCGACTGAAAAAGGGAGGCCAATATCCGCTCTCCCACGGGGAGGTCCGCAAAGTCCGTCAGATAAAAGAGAACCGCCGGAATCGTGATCAAAAGCGCCGTCGCGCTCAGAATGACCTTGCTCTGCATCCGGTAACGCCGCAGGTGCAGACCGTGCGTACAGACATCGTCCCACGTTAGAAAGCCGATGCCGCCCACGATGATCAGCAGCATGATAACGATGTTGACCAGCGGGTCGGCGGCATACGCCGTCAGCGAGGGGTAGAGGGAATCCGTCCGCCCCAGAATATCGAAGCCCGCATTGCAGAAGGCGGAAACGGAATGGAAAACGGACATCCATACGCCCCGCAGTCCATAGTCCCGGCAAAAAGGCTGGCAGCAGCGCCAGCGCGCCCAGCAGCTCGACCAGAAAGGTCCCCTTGAGGATAAATCTCGTCAGGCGCACGATGCCGCCCACCGCAGGGGCGGAGATGGCGTCCTGCATGGCGCTGCGCTCCTTGAGCGTGATGTTCCGCCCGGCGAGCATCAGGAAGGTCACCGCACCGGTGATCACCCCCAGCCCGCCGATCTGGATCAGCAGCAATATGACTGTTTGACCGAAGGCGGACCAGTAACTGCCGGTATCCTGCACCACCAGCCCCGTCACGCAGACAGCGGAGGTGGAGGTGAACAGTGCCTCATGAAACGGCGTCCAGACCCGCTGTACTGTGGCGATAGGCAGCATCAGCACCAGCGCCCCCAACAGGATCACACCCGCAAAGCCGAGGATCATGATTTGAAAAGAAGTCAGATGCCGCTTTAAGCGAAACACGGTCTCCGTCACATCACACACCTCCTTGAAACAATGGTACTTTCAATTTTCCATACAGTATAGCACGGCTTTTGCAATGTGTCTGTATGTATCTTGTAAAATTTTTAGGTGCAGAGTCCTTATTTGCAGCCCAGAGGCGGGCTGCAAAGCTGCGGTTGACAGACTTTGGTGTATAGAATTCTCCGCGTGACCTGTAAATCTTTCCTAATTTTTTACAGGAACCGTTGCCTTTTTCCAATATTTGTTTTAAGATAAGCTCTCTATCTGTCATATTCAGCTGAAATTCTACGAAGCTTTTTAAAGAAGCCCTAACGGGAGAACTAATATGCTCAAAGAAAAAACATCCGATGTATCCATGACAAATACAAATCAAGGCTCTGGCACTGCTGCTGAAGCGGCAGTGCCCATGAGCCATGGCCTTTGGAATACGTGGCGCAAAAATCTCCTGCTGTTCTGCCTGACCGGCGTTTATGTGGAGCTGTGCCTGCATCTGTGCGTATTCGGCTCGATGGACCGGTACGCGGGATATCCTGTCCTGTTTGGCCTGCTGGGTGGCGCACTCTGCACGCTGGTAGTCTCAAGCCTGCCAAAGGTTCTGCGCCAGATCACAGGGGTTTTCCTGGTCGCGGCACAGGTGCTGCTGGCCGAGGTGCAGCTGGTCTATCACTGCATCTTCGGAGATTTCATGCCCGTCAGCCAGATCGGCATGGGCGGAAATGTGGTCGTCAATTTCAACTCGCAGCTTCTCTATGGGATCCGCCAAAATCTGCTGAAGATCCTGCTCCTCCTGCTGCCGCTGATTGCCGTGATCCTCTGCCTTGCCCTGCGAAGGGGGCAGGCTTTGAAGCTGCGGCTGCGCTGGAAACAGACTATGGCCTCCTTTGCCGTGCTCCTCGCACTGCTGCTGACGGTCACGGGACTGATGTATGTTGGACGGGACAACGCCTTTTCCGTCTATCGTACCTTCACCAATGTGAACACCTCCACCGACAGCAGTTATAAAAAATAGTAGAATTTTTTTCTCTCGCACAAGATAGATTTAAGTCGGTTGAGGGATTAGAAAACGCCGGAAACCCGCATAAACACTATGTTTTTGCGTGTTCTCGGCGTTTCTTTATCGCCTGTTTTGGTGGTGCGTTTTCGGCTAATGGTGCCCAAATGGTGCCCAAATCCCACGCGGGGCTATAAAAGGCTATAAGAAGCAGTAAAAAGATAAGGCGGTTAAAGCTCAATTTCGCTGCTCTTTTTCTTCGCCGCACTCTTTGCTTTCTTCGGCTCGGCTTCCTTTGCCTTTGCCGGGTCAGCCTGTTTGACAGCCCCATGATAAGCGTCCAGGACTTCTTTTTTCCGTTCAAGCCGCACGTCAACATAGCGGGCAGTAACGGCTTCAAAGTTCATAGACAGCCCAAGCGATACGCCGATACCCGCAAGCGTATGTCCCAACACTTCGCCTACGGTGTAGAAGTCGCCCGTCAGTTGGTGCATATTCGTAGCCGCCGTATGGCGTAAATCGTGAAAGCGGATATGCGGCATATCCAAATCTTCAAGCAGCTTTCCAAACTGGGAAGATACCCACGACGCGGAGATAGGGGAACCGTCCGGCTTCGCTACAACAAGGTCATTGTCATAGTAAGGCTTTCCCGTTTTTTCTGCCTGTTCGCGCTGCGCTTCCTGCATGGCAAACTGTTTTAGGAAGAACGGGCGGGCAAGCTCTGTAATCGGCAGCGTGCGCCCGTTGGACTTCGGCGGTGCCATTTCCTCGATAACCTTTGTTTTTGGCGGCACCTTAAAGGGAAGCTGCTCGGAAACATCAAAAGTGTTGTTTTCCAAGTCAACATTGCGCCAACGCAAGCCCAAGATTTCAGAACGCCGCATACCATAAAGCCCGCCTAAAATGACGGGCATTTCCCAAACCGTACCCTCGACGCGCTGCATAAGGGCTTTTACCTGTTCCGGCGTGTAAGGGTCGGGGGTCTTGTCGCTCTTTCCAAACTTCGTCAGCGTGTCCTTTGCCGCGTTGGTTTCGATATAGCGGTATTTGCGGGCATGGCTCAACGCCACGCTTAAAACACGTTTTGCCCCGGCAGCGGTGGACGGTTTCAATCCTTTGTCGATAATCTGCTGAAACATTTTGTCTACCATAGCGGGGGTAAGCTGATTAAGGGCAACGCCGCCGATATAGGGATTGATATAGTTTGCAATCGTCTTTTTGTACCCGTCATAGGTAGAGGGGCGCAAGTTCACTCTTGCGTAGCTTTCCACCCAATCGTTAAGGTAGCTTGCGACGGTCTGTTTCCGCTGTGAAGTGATTGACGCAATTTGCCCCGGATTTTGGAGCTTCGTTTTCATTTCCGCTTCGTGCTGCGTCGCTTCCTTTTTGGTGGCAAAGCCCTTTTTCGCATAGGACTTCTTTTTCCCGTCCGGGGCGGTGTATTTTATATTCACGTCGTAGACTGTACCCGGTCGCCCGGTCAGTACGCCGTTACTGTCGCGTTTGTTCTTAACTGTCTTGATGATACCGCCATAGCTTAACCTCCCTGTCGTGCCGGGGGCTTCGCTGTCTTCTTTGCTCTGTGATACCAGTCCCAGATAGCAGCGTCAGCTATCAATCGGCGGTTTCCATTCTGTATATATTCAAGCTCGCCGCTATCCATAAGCTCGCGCAGTTTATTTTCCCCGATACCGCTAACTTTGCTCATTTGCTCAACGGTCTTTAACATAGGGAATACAGGGATAGCGGGGCTTGCAGTTTCCTTTTTTGCCATAGGAAAATACCCCCTTTCATAAATGGCTAAAAAGTCAGATTTACAAAAAGTGGGCTTTAATCAGACGGCTTCGGCAAGCTCCACGGGAATTGCACCCCTGCATGGTTCTCATGCAGCCCTACCCATTACCTGCGACGCTTCTAACGCTCGGATTATGGCGGTAGGGGAGTATCATTATACCGATATATGGATTGTGGCGGCAGACGTGCCAAGGTCTGCTATGGAACGCTGATAGTTCTCGCTCGGTGTTTCTCCCGCCTTTCGGTCATCGCGTATCAGCCCAACGGCTCCCCATATATCGAATGTATCTGATTTGCCCTATGCTGCGTCGCCGTTATCTTGCGCCGCTTTCTTTGTCAAGGTGCTGCGATAGTCTGAATATGTGGAACGGAAAGGGGAACGTCCACATACTATGTCAGTCTATCTTATAGTCCAGAACAGCCCGCATGAGCTTCGCTTGCAGCCGGTCGCGCATATCCTCGTCTATGCCGTAATAAACATTGCCGTATTCATCACGCACTTTACGGGTAGACAGGTAGGCTATGTAGCTTGCGTAGTGCTGCACAACGATTTTCATTGCTTCGGGGTCGCCCTTTGTTGCGGCTAAAATAACCGGGTAAGGCAATAAGCCGCGTTCGTCGGGATTGTTGCTAATCGGTTCATTCATCGGCTTTCCTCCAAAAATCTTTTTAACAGCTCAAAAGAGCTTGTCCGTCGAAATTGTACTGTGCTGCGCGGTATCTTCATCAGCTCCGCGATTTCTGCGTCTTTCATATCAAAGAAGTAATACAACAGTACAGCTTGACGCTTTTCTTCCGGCAAAGAGTGAAGCGCGTCGGCAAGCTGTTTCGCCGTAATTTCTTTCCCAGCGACAAAGAAAGATTTTTCAGCTTCATCATTTACAAAATACTTGTCGCAAGTGTAAAGCTGATTTTCTTCCTGTGGCGACAGGTCTGAAAAAGTGACTTCATGCTTTTTCCGATACTTTCTTTCTCGGATAGCGTCGATAGCTTCATTCCTCAATACCGCTTTGCAAAAGCCGTTGAATGTGCAGCGTTTCTGCCATTCAATGCGATTAGGTTCCATATTCTCACCCCCTTTCGTACCCGGTGGGGGCAGGTTTATTTCTCCCCTTTCGCAAACCCTCGACGGACGCGCGAAAGATTTTGCCAACTGGGGAGCAAACTTTTTCAAAAAATTTTTGAAAAAGCAAAATGCGCCTGTCCGAAGAAAGCCCGGACAGGCGCATAAGTATAGTAAAAAGTATTCAGATGATTTGACAGTTCATATTCAAGGGTAGAAATGTCCCCGGCGGTGGTCGGGCTTTTTTTGATAAGTCAAAGAATGTAAGAATTTGTCGATACAGTTTATAGCTCATGGCGGTTCCCTCCTAAAGCCGCCATGTCTTTTACATGGTTTAGGGTCGTCGTAGGTTTCTGATAGGCAAAAAGAAACGGCGGCTCTGAAAATCAAAGCCGCCGAAAAATAGTAGGCGCGTGAAAATGCTTCTGCTCTGCGACGGCTTTTTTTCTTTTGCCGTCGTCCGGCAGATTATTTTTTTATGAGTAAGGGAGAAAAATCAATCGTAATCTTAAAAATATGGTCTTGTATCTCAATTATTGGATTTTTGCAATTCATCAACAGCAACAGCTTTTTTACAATATAAAGTCCCTGTCCAGATGTACCGTTACTCCTTGAAATATCTGCCACATAAAAGCGCTCCAACAATTTTGAATATTCTTCTGTAGGAATAGTTGCAATAGGATTTTTGATACACAGTTGAACAGAATCTGTATTATAAATTAGCTGAACTACAACATTACTTGTAGTGGAAGTTATCGCATTGAATATAAGATTCTGTATAATGCGAATACACGCTTTTCTATCAGCATTAAGATAAATATTCACATCAGGTATTTCTATTTGCGGTTCAATTCCATTAACACTGAAAGTCGAATAGTTGTCCAACAGGATTTCGGTAAGCAATGAGCATAATTCAACTTTTCCATAATAAAATGGATATTGTCCTGCTTCCAAAAGAGAGATTTGATAAAAGTCGTCTATGAGACGTTCTAATCTCAAGGCTTTTCCTGATAATGCTGAAATATATTCTTGTCTTTTTTCGTCCGGCGCACTTGATAAAAGCTGCAAATATCCGCGAATAGAAGTTAGTGGTGTCCGTAAATCGTGAGAAAGGCAAGAAATATTCTCTTTAAGTTCATCCTCCTTTTTTCGGATTTCTCCCAGATAAATGTTATCTTTTGATACGATTTGATTTATGATTTCCACTAAATGCTCCAACCGCCTATCAGTTAAAGATATTGTAACTAACTTTTTCGTTTCTCCATTCAGAATAGCATTTAGTTGGACGTTCACTTTGTGTATCTGCATTTTCCAGTTAATTAAAGAAATTGAAAGGATAATGACCAATACTACTAGAACAAGAAACAGAATCGCCCAACCCATATTCTACCTCCTTGTTTTTACTTGATTTCTTTCTTACTCATAGCAATGCCGCCGACAATCAAAAGCAAAATGCCCCCCATGAAATAAAATGGTAAATGTTCGATAATCCCCATTGTGCGGCAAGAACAAAAATTCATCCAATAGTACATAGGATTTCCATACACAAAAATTTTTCAAAGGTATTGAAGCCGCGTCCATATTACTCCATAGCATTAAATAAACAGACGCTCCGCTGAATACATATAAGCAGCAAATTCCAGTTACAACCCCTATATTTTGAATGATAACACACAGGAAAATAGAAATGCTTTCAAATGCTAACAAAACGATTCCACAAGCCAGTGCCCATCCAAACAGGGTTAGTGCTTCACTCGCAGACGGAATATAACCGGATTGTATGATTTCGATAACGAAAAATGCAGCGACAAAAATCAGATATGTTATCAGGGACACTGCCAATATTGTAATTGCCTTGGTGTAATAGAGAATAGTCCGTTTAGTACCGTATGCAACAGACAACTTGATTGTGCCCGTGTTATATTCTTTTGTAAAAAATATGGTCGCAAATACAAGGCAAACAATCCAGAAAAAGGCTGTGTATGCAAGGGATGAGCGGGCAACAGTTTGAAAAGTTGGCATTTCACTGGATAAGTAACATTTAGCTTGAAAGCCGATTACACTTTCTGTTCCGTCTCCTGCTCCGAAAAAAGTCATATCGCCAAGTGCAAAGGAGACCATTACAAGTGCCACACATACGCCTAATATAGCTATCATTATTTTTGAGCGAAACAATTTATAAAATTCAGCTTTAAAATGGTTAATCATTTTTGCACCCTCCAATCAAATTAGTATAATAAGTTTCAAGGCTGTCTCCGGATTGTGCCAACTGATAAATTATAATATTATTCGCACTTAGCAACGCTGATACTTTTCCGGCATTTTCAACATAATCATATAGATGAATACTTTTATCTGGCATAACAGAAAAATTTGAAGTATTCAGTTCGCTTTCCAACAAAGCACTGGTAGTAGCTACATCATTAACCTGTAATAATAAATGCTTTTTGCAGCGTTGCTCTAACTCTGCCGCAGTAATTTCCTGCAAAAGTTTCCCCTCATGTAAGATACCGTATCTATTGGCTAATTGATGAAGCTCCGAGAGAATGTGACTTGAAATTAAAATAGTAATTCCACGTTCTTCATTTAACCTTTTTAGTAAGTTTCTTAATTCAATAATTCCAGTAGGGTCTAATCCGTTAATTGGTTCATCCAGTACGAGAAATTCAGGATTTCCAAGCAAAGCGATTGCAAGAGCTAATCGCTGCCGCATACCCAAAGAAAAATCTTTTGCTTTTTTCTTTCCGGCGTCTCTCAGATTGACCAATTCCAGAGCATTATCAATGCAAACCTTTCCAGGAATACCACGTTGCAGGCGTTGTACCTCCAAATTTTCATGGGCTGTCATATCAAGATAAAGAGAAGGACTCTCAATAATACAACCAATGCGCTCACGCTGTTTTGCGAGTTTCTTATCACTCTTACCGAACAAAGCAATATTGCCAGTTGTAGGTTCTGCTAACCCAGTTAATAAACGGATCATGGTCGTTTTACCTGCACCGTTTTCTCCGATAAACCCATAAATGTCTCCCTGCATTACAGACATAGATACTTGATTTAGGGCCAGTGTGTTGCGATACTTTTTCGTGATGTTGATAGCTTCAAAAACTGTTGTGTTCATATTTTCACAGCTCCTTTCTTATTACTTAGTATCGCAGATAATTTCTTGAATAATCTAAGGCAAATCTAAAGAATAGCTAAAGTTTATTTTGCAAAGCGGTAGCCCAAGCCCCATACGGTTTTAATTCGGCAGCCTTCGCTCCTTAATTTTTTGCGTAAGTTGCTTATATGTGTGTTAATGACATCGTTATCCCTTGCAAATGGTTCTTGCCAAATACTTTCATAAAGATTTTGCTTTGAAAAAACCTTATCGGGATATTTCGCCAATAGTTCTAAAAGTTGATATTCTTTTGCGGTAAGCACAATGATTTCGTCTGCAACAGTAACTATTTTTGATGCTGTATCAATGGAAAGTTCTCCAAATTTCAAACAAAGATTGGGCGTACATTTTTGACTTCTCAATAAGTTGCGCTCAATCCGTGCTAATAATTCGTCCAAATCAAATGGCTTTGTTAAATAGTCATCAGCACCCAAGCGAAAGAGTTCAACTTTATTAAATGTCAAACTCTTTGCAGAAACAACAATTACAGGTACATTTGAAAATTTTCTAATAGTTCTAATTAACTCATCTCCACTGATAAAAGGAAGCATTAAATCTAAAATAATTAAATCTGGGGTCAATTCTTTTACACGTTCAAGCGCATTTGCACCAGTAAATGTGAAGAATACTTGATAATTGTATTTTTCCAGATGGTCTTTTATCATAAAGCATATTTCTTTATCATCCTCAATAATTAGCACCTTGTTCATGGCGTAACTCCTTTCTCTGTTTTGTTCTCCCGTCAATCGGCTTTTCCGCGTCCTTTGGTATCAGCCACATATACCCAAGTTTTGAAACGCCCGGTATGCGGTTCTGGCTGCAAAGTATCTGTACCCGTCGTTCCGAAATGCCCCATTTTTCCGCTGCCTGTGGCGCAGACATATATTCCATAATTCTCCCGTCCTTTCTGCATACAGTATCAGTATAATTATACTCGGACAGGCGAATAATAGCAAGTGTCTGATTATGAATTATTTTGGTGCATAGTAGGAATTGTGTAAGCATATCCAACGGGAAAGGGGAACAGTAAAATGTAATCGGGTGAATGAATATGGCAAAAAGACCAGTAGAAAAGTATGACTTCAAGGCTTTTGGGGAAGCGATAAAAGAAGCTCGGAAAGGGCGCAAGGAGAGCCGCAAGAAAGTAAGCGACGAAATGTATATCTCCCCGCGTTACCTTGCGAACATTGAGAACAACGGGCAACACCCAAGTTTGCAGATTTTCTTTGAGCTTATACAGCGTTATAATATATCCGTAGACCAGTTCCTTTTTGACAGCCCCGCCGGGAAAGACACAAATCGGCGGCAGCTTGACGCGCTCCTTGACGATATGAGCGATAAACGGAAAGCTCTTTGTACTCGGCGTCGGTCAGCGCGTTCACTTTGGAAATGGTGCGCTCTGCAAGCTCCCGTACTACGGCACGTTCCAGTCCGTCACCACCAACGGCGAATACACCATGTGCATGGGGCTTTATCCGGATATGTCCCGCACGAAGACGGATTCCAGCTTCAATGTGGCGGGCACCAACTATCTGCCGTTCTGCCTGGGCAATGCGCTCAAGGGCATGGGCTATCAAGCCTGGGGCTATCACGACTACATCGGGGATTTCTACAACCGGAACATCACCCACGCCAACATGGGCTACACGTTCAAGGCGGCGGATTCTGGTCTGGCCATGAAGATCGACTGGCCCTCCTCCGATCTGGAGATGATGGAGGCCTCTGTAGACGACTACATCAACAGCGGAGAACCCTTCCACGCCTATTACATGACCTTCAGCGGTCACTACCAGTACAACTGGGACAACGCCATGAGCGCCAAAAACCGCGACGCGGTGAAAGATCTGCCCTATTCTGAGCCGGTGAAGGCGTACATTGCCTGCAATCTGGAGCTGGAATACGCACTGGAGTACCTGATGCAGCGGCTGGAGGAAGCCGGCGTTGCCGACAAGACCTGCATCGTCCTGACCAACGACCACTACCCCTACGGCCTGACCGAAGACGAGTACAACGAGTTGGCAGGGCAGACGCTGGACACCACCTTTGAGAAGTACCGCAACAGCTTCATCTGCTATGTTCCCGGCCTTTCAGAGAACATCGTGGTGGATGAATACTGCTCCACGGCGGACATCTTGCCGACACTGCTGAATCTCTTCGGCGTGGACTACGATTCCCGCCTGCTGGCGGGCACCGATGTACTCTCCAGCGGCCTCCATGTAGCGGTGCTGTCGGATAAGTCCTTTCTGACGAAGACCTTCCGCTATGATGCCGGTACGGAAACCGTGATCCCCGCCGACGAGAATACCACAGTCTCCGACAAGCTGGCGGAAGCCTACCGGCTCTATGTGGACAGCAGGTTCCAGCTCTCCGGCAACATTCTCAACAGCGATTACTACGCCCACGTCTTTTCCAAAGAGTCCAGCGGCGGGAGCCTTGCGGACACGGTGGTATTCACGGACATCAAGAGCATTTTCAATCAGGCCAGCGTCCTCTATATGTACCGCAAGGGCTATGTGGAGCCGGAAGCGCCGGACACCTTCGGCGGCAAGGCCACGGCAAGGCTGGGCGAGTTCATCGATGTGCTCTACCGCATCGCGGGTCGTCCGGAAACGGACAACACCGCCCTTCCGGCTGACTACGAGAACGAGGAATTCAACGCGGCCCATCCCTATTATAATGCTGTGTGCTGGGCCTATCAGACAAGGCTGCTCCGGCAAAATGATCCCAATGCCGAATACGATGACAAGGTGGACTATCAGACGGCGTGCGTACTGATTCGCCGCTACGCGATCATGGCAGGCGTCGATACCGGCGTGAATCAGACGCAGCTCAGGCAGCTTCTTCGGGATGCCCCCGATCTTGGCAGAGAGGCAGCCAAAGCGATGCTCTGGTGCGATGAAAAGGACATCACCACCCGGGACAGCAGCCTTGACGAGCTGCTGGCGTCCGCTGGCACCCGCATCAGCCGCTATCAGATGACGTCGTTCCTGTTCTACCTCTGCACCTACGAGCTGGATATTGGCAGCTGAGCATGCGGCGCAGATCCTGCCGGAGAAGTGTTCCGCGACCGATTCGCAAAAAGAGTCGCCTTTCTCGGCTGTGTACCGGAAGATACCCATTCGATGCCGCACTACGCTTAATGTTGGAATAAGTAAACATACTCACAAGCATTACACTCAGTGTAGACCTAATGTAGATTCAGACCATTCTGTGTTTACGAAAGTTTACATTGAGTGTAATTTTTTTGCTTTGTATGGGTGGTCAAACGGGGCCGGTTTTCTACATTTATTACGAAGGGATGAGACATCCACCCCCCCTATTCTCACATGAAAGAAGGAGTTTGATTTGAGCAAACGAAAACACGGACCTACGATTGTACCGGCCTTATCCGCCAAGGTGGATAACAAAGAAAAACGATTCATTCAGGTTGGAAACTCACTGCTCCTCTCCAAGCAGTTCCACGCACTCAGCACCGGCAGCCGGTTTCTCTATTTCTGCATGGCCATGGAGAGCGACGGAAGGAAGAATTTCATTCTTTCACAAAAGGACGCAAAAAAGTACGGGATCGCGCCTTCCGGCCTGCGGAAGCACATCAACGAGCTGAAAGCTGCCCGGTTTATCAGAGTCTATTCCGAAAAGCCAACACGCGAGCCAAACCGATATGAATTTTGCCTGAGTTGGAAGCTGCCGCCGTCACCCCTTCGTTCGCATACCCTCATGGCTATTGTAGTAAATCTGTCTCGGATGGAAACAAGGGCGGGCCGTAAAAAATCTCACTGGTTGTATCTTTAGAATGAGTGCCGGCTGACAGAACGGAGGTTACTTGTGCTGTTTTGATACAAGATTGGCATTTCTCTTGCGCAAAAAAGAACCAGCCGAAATGAATGAAAGGATACAAAATGGATCAATTCAGTTTCCATACAGCAACATTGGGATCAACAAGATCGAGAGTATGCTGCGCAGTCCGAATTGCCCGTTTGTTCTCTATGTTGGGTCCAAAAAGCTGGTCAAACGCAGGGAGTTCGAGCAATATATCAGCCATAAGTTGATGATTTGACGGTAAGTTCACTATTGAGAAAAGAAAGTCCTTGTGCTACAATTATAAAATGCATAGGGGGTTCTTCTCATAGTGGGAAAGGAGCTTCCGAATGGGTAAAAGTTTACGAGGCAAAGAATGCGGCAAGGGTATCTGCCAGAGAAGGGACGGATTATATCACGCACGTTTTGTAGACAAAGCAGGAAAACGACATGAGAAATATTTCCAGACGATTCCCGAGGCGCGTAACTGGATCGAGCAGGCGAAATATGCCGACAAGCACGAAGATGTGTTTTGCCCCTCGGACACGACGGTTGACGCATGGTTTTCATTTTGGATTGAGAACATTGTGGGCGATTTGGCACCCAACACCCTGCGAAATTATCGGGAGCGATACAAGCAGAATATCCAGCCCATCATCGGCAAAATGCTCCTTTCCGATGTGAAGCCCATGCACTGCAAAAAAGTGCTGCTTTCCATGGATGCGGATTATGCAGGGTCTACCATCCGGCAGACCTATATCACAATGGGTACGATGTTCAAAGCTGCGAAAATGAATGATCTGATTGCCAAGCACCCGATGGACAGTGTGCGTTTTACAAAGCCGGTCCGAGCGCCGGACGACATTCATTTTTTAACGCGGGATGAGCAAATCAGATTTCTTGAAGTTGCGAAACGTTCCCACAACTACAATCAGTACGCGCTGATCCTTGAAACCGGTTTGCGTACCGGTGAGATGATCGGGTTGACGTGGGATGCGATTGACTTTGAAAAGCGCACGCTCACGGTCAATAAAACGTTGGAGTACCGCCACAAGCAGCACTTTTGGCGCGCAGGTCCTCCCAAAACGCAGCAAAGCTATCGCACCATCCCGCTGACAGATCGGGCCTATGAAATTCTGAAAGAAATCAAGGACAAGCGCCCTTGGCAAAAGGAATCTCCGCTGCTCTCGCAAACACTGGAATATATTGATCGGAGAACGGGGGCAATCTCCCGGCTGGTCATGCGCGATCTTGTCTTTATCAACTGGCGTACCGGGGAACCGGCGAAAAACAGTTCCTATGATACCCACCTTTATAAGCTATGTGACGAAGCGGAAATTGAAAAATTCTGTATGCACGCTTTACGCCATACCTACGCCACACGAGCGATTGAATGCGGCGTGCAGCCCAAGGTGCTGCAAAAGCTGCTTGGGCACGCAAGTATAAAGACAACGATGGACCGTTACGTCCATGTCACATCCGAATCTTTGGATCAGGCTGTGCGGCAATTCGAATCAGGCAGGGTTTCCTAGCATATAAGTCCATGCGAAAATGGCGTAAAAATGGCGTAAGCCAAGTGTGCCAGATTCCGGAAGCCCTTGAAAATCAAGACTTTTTAAGGAGATAGAGAAAGCTATGAAATTAGGTATTGTCGGACTGCCGAATGTCGGCAAGTCCACTCTCTTCAACGCGATCACCAACGCGGGCGCGGAAAGCGCCAACTACCCCTTCTGCACCATCGAGCCGAACGTCGGCATGGTGGCCGTTCCCGACGAGCGCCTCGATAAGCTCGCCGAGATGTACCGCCCCAAAAAGAAGACCCCCGCCGTCATCGAATTTGTCGACATCGCGGGTCTTGTCAAGGGCGCAAGCCAGGGTGCGGGTCTCGGCAACAAGTTCTTAGAGAACATCCGCCGCACGGACGCCATCGTGCACGTTGTGCGCTGCTTCGACGATGAAAACATCATGCACGTCGTGGCCGACGCGAGCACGAACGTCCCCGTCGACCCCCTGGGCGACATTGAGACCATCGACCTGGAGCTCATCATGGCAGACCTTGAGATGGTCAACCGCCGCGTCGAAAAGGCGACGAAGATGGCCAAGGGCGACAAGAAGTTCCTGCACGAGGTCGAGCTCTTCTCTGCTCTCGCCAAGCACCTCGACGCGGGCAAGAGCGCGCGCACGTTCGAGGTTTCGTCCGACGACGCTGAGCTCATCGCGACCGCCGATCTTTTGAGCCTCAAGCCCATCATCTACGCCGCGAACATGGACGAGGACGGCTTTGCGAATCAGGACGGCAACCAGTATCTCCAGCAGGTCAAGGAGCTCGCCGACCGCGAGGGCGCGCAGGTGCTGCCGATCTGCGCCAAGCTCGAGCAGGACATCGCCGAGCTCGACGGCGAGGACCGCGCGATGTTCCTCGAGGAGCTCGGCATTCAGGAGTCCGGCCTCGACCGCCTGATCAAGTGCTCCTACGCGCTGCTCGGCCTCATCTCGTTCCTGACCTACGGCGAGGACGAGTGCCGCGCCTGGACCATCAAAAACGGCACCAAGGCTCCGCAGGCCGCGGGCAAAATTCACTCCGACATCGAGCGCGGCTTCATCCGCGCCGAAACGATCAATTTCGACGACATGATCCGCTGCGGCAGCGTCGCGGCGGCAAAGGAAAAGGGATTGCTGCGCAGCGAGGGCAAGGAGTACGTCGTCAAGGACGGCGACATGATCTACTTCCGCTTTAACGTGTAAAATTCCGAAAATTCCATCATAAATTTCAGAAGACGGTGCAGCTCAGCTGCACCGTCTTTTTTTAAGTGAAACGGGTGCGCTACCATGGTAGCGATTCTGCAAACCGTTGGTATCACAGGAAAAACCGCACTTTAAATTTTTGGACCGCTACCAAACCACTACCACGATAAGACCGCAAAGCGCTGGAATACAAGGAAAGGCGAAAATCCTAAGGGGATGCGATATCCACTGAATTGAACGTTTTTTGCGTTGATTCTGCCGATTTTTTGCGATTCTTTATCGTTCTTGCAACAATTTGAGGATTTGCAAATTTTGGCGGCAACCACGGGAAAGCGGGAGAGACGGCGGGTGTTCGGCCGCGAGAAGATGGAAATTTATGAAAGGAGAGTAACATCTATGAAAAAGTTACTCGCAATGGTGCTGGCTCTGGTCATGACTCTGTCTCTGGCCGTCAGCGCCAACGCCTTCAAGGATGACAAGAGCATCAGCGATGATTACGCTGAGGCCGTTGCCGTCCTGAACGGCATGGGTGTGTTCAAGGGTTATGAGGATGGTTCCTTCAAGCCCGAGGGCAACATCACCCGCGCTGAGGTGTCCGCGATCGTTTATCGCGTGTACACTCAGGACGTCAAGGATGCTAAGGCTTCCATGTACGCCACCTACAACAAGTTCAGCGACATGGCTGGCGCCGGTTGGGCTCAGGGCTACATCGGCTACTGCGCCAATGCCGAGCTGGTCAAGGGCTATCCCGATGGAACCTTCAAGCCCTCCGGCAAGGTCACCGGCTATGAAGTCCTCGCCATGATCCTCCGCGCGGTTGGCTACGACAAGAACAACGAGTTCTCCGGCGCTGACTGGGCGCTCCATGTTGCGCAGACCGCGCAGCAGCTCGGCGTGCTCAAGAACATCAAGGGCGTTGACCTCAACGCTGCTGCGTCCCGTGAGCTGGTTGCCGAGCTGCTGTTCCGTGCCATCGCTGAGGCTTCCACCGTCAACTACACGCCCGCTTTCGGTTATGTGACTGATAAGGTGCTGAAGCTCGACGAGAGCACTCTCGGCTACAAGAACTTCAAGCTCGTCGGCAAGGCTGACGCTGATTCTTTCGGCCGTCCCGCCACCAAGTGGACCTACAACGTTGGCGACAAGAGCACCCTCGTTGTTGCTAAGGCTGACGCCTCCTACACCACCAAGGTCGACGAGTGCGACATCGCCAAGGATCTGGGCATCACCTCTTCCAAGAAGATTCCTATGAGGTCTACAAGATTGGCGAGACTCAGGCTACCACCATCTTCTCCACTCAGCCCAACCTCTTCAAGGAGTCTGCTCAGTCTGACGGCTTCTACAAGATCACGCTGGGTGCCGACAACAAGGTCAGCAGTGTTGATCTCTTCATGGGCGCCTATGGCGATGGCCACACCGCTGCCGGTGTTGCTTCTCAGGTCGTCGATGAACTGAATTGGTCTCGCGGCTACATCAAGGACTACAAGGGCGGTTCCCTCGTTCTCACTCAGGAAGACAAGACCAGCACGTTTGCTGATTACATTGCTTCTGGTGCGAAGTTCTTCGATGTGACCATGACCATCTGGGCTGATGGTGCTAACACCACCACCAGAACCAGCATTACTGCGAACGAGTCTCAGGCCGTTACCGCCGGTGATCGCGTTATTGTCGGTTACAAGGATGGCGTTGCTGCTTACGTCTACGCTCTCAAGACCGTGACCGACGGTCAGGAGACCCCGACTGAGGCTGCTTCTCTCATTCTGGTCAACAACGCTGCAAAGCAGGTTCAGGCTACCTACAAGACTGGTAGCAAGGCTTTCGATATTAAGGTTGTCTACTACTATCGTCTGGCTGGTACTTCCAACTGGTCCGTGATGGATACTGGTTCCAACCACTCCTATGCGGCCGGTTCTGCTGCACAGACCTTCGATGCCAGAACTGTGCCCGGCAATGCAACTCCTGCAAACTATGAGGTTTATGCCGCTGCGGCCTCTACCGCTGCTGCTACCCTCGATACGGTCGTTGCTACTTCCGGTATCGTCACTATTCTCGCGTAATTAGCTGTGCGACAAAAAACTAATTAAAGTTTCAGCCCCGAGGCAAAATGCCTCGGGGCTGTTTTTCATTTCTTTACACCGAATAATATTGCCGCTGCACCAGCGTTGGAGTCTCCTTTAATCATAATTTTGTTAATTGTTGTCCAAGCAACCGTTTTGCACGTACCACAGAAACCGCTTAGCGACGTTTTGTTGTCTGTACAGCCAGTTACAGCGCAGGAGATTCCGCCGTTGATCGGTACGAACCATGCAATACCCGCGCTATTATAAAAATTGTTGCTGCAAATTGACGATACGACTGTATCGTTAGCGGATAATTTAATTTCTCCGCTGCCGCCCGCACTGAACACGACGAACAGCGCCGCAACCTTGGTCATGTCGACCTGCGAGAGGTCGAATTCCATCGCGGCGTTGGCCGCCGTCGTCACGAGTGGGCCCGCGAGCTTTAAGAGGCAGTTGGCCTCGCGCGCCGCTGCGACCTCCTGCTGCACGGCGGTGACGGCCGAGGTGTCTGCCTTGGTGTTCAGTGTGTCGTCGTGGCTTTTGAGCGCGGTGTCGAGCTTGTGCGTCAGGTCGTTCGGACATTTGGATGAAGTCCGATTTTTCCCAGTCGGGAAGAGCGTAGTTGGTTGTACGTTTCAATGCAAAATCCTCCGTTATGATAGAAATAAAAAAGCACTGCCGAAGCAGTGCTTTCGTGTTTCGTAAACATGAAAAAAGATACATAGCGAAACGGTACAACGAAGCAAAACAACCCTAAATAACTGAGATTATGACTGATTTCGCAAGTCAAATTATGACTAAATATGCAGATAAATTTTACAAATCGCCCGACATAAAGCCGCCGCGGAGCCAGTTGGCAAGCTCGGCGGGGGTGCCGGGGACGCCGACGGTGGCGAATTCCGTGCGCGAGGGGACCATCTGCGCGTTGTCCGAGCTCTCCGCCCACTGGACGCGCTGCAAAATGTGCTCGGTGCAGTGCTCGAGCGGGCCGTCGGGCGCGGGCTTATATTGGAGGAGGATGGTCACGCAGTGGTTGTCGGATGTCCAGCGGCCGAAGTTCGTCGTGGGCTTGCGCCACTTCCAGAGGCATTTGTCGCCGCGCTGCTTTTTGAGCTTCAAATAGCCGTTTTCGATGTCCTGCGTGCAGCGCATGAGCCAGATGACATGGTAGCCCGCGCGCTGGAAGTGGGAGCAGACGTCGAAAAAGTGCTCCTCCATGAGTAAGCCGTCCTGGAGCATCATCACGAAATGGTTGATCTGCACGTAGGCGGTGACGGTCTTATCGCCGACGGTGACGGGGACGTTGCGGCACTCGGGCGGGACGATCGCGCGCCACTGCTCGCGCCACGCGGAGGCGGAGGACTGGACGAGCGGGGGCGTTTTCTTTTTCCAAAACAGCATGGGGGGCTCCTTTTTCGCAATTTTTGTTCCATTATAGCGAAAACGGGACGAAAAGGCAAGGAATATTGGCATTTTACAGGGATTTGACAGAGCGGCGGGCGACGGGCGCTTGCTATTTCGGCGAAAACATGATATTCTACTGTGATTCTAAGGAAATCGACTTTTCTTTGCAAGGAGAACGGCTATGAAGCTTGACCACAAGCGCACGGTGCTGGTGGGGCTGGCGTTTTTGTCCATCTGCGCGTTCTGGCAGATGTACGACAACATCATCCCGCTGATTTTGACGAACACGTTCCACTTAGACGAGACCATTTCCGGCGCGATCATGGCGGCGGACAATGTGTGCTGGCGCTGTTTTTGCTGCCGTTCTTCGGCGCGCTGAGTGATCGGACGAGCACGAAGATCGGGCGGCGGATGCCGTTTATCCTCGGCGGTACGGCGGCTGCGGTGATCCTGATGAATCTGCTGCCGCTTTTTGACAACGGCTACGCAAATGGCGCGAGCACGGGTAAGCTCGCGATGTTCGTCGTTACGCTGGGGCTGCTGCTCGTGGCGATGGGGACCTACCGCTCGCCCGCGGTGGCGCTGATGCCGGACGTGACACCCAAGCCCATAAGATCGCGCGCGAACGCGATCATCAACCTGATGGGTGCGGTCGGCGGCATTTCGTATCTGATCGTGGCGGCGGTGCTGTATCCGAACAGCAAGACGGCGGGGGCCGCGCATGTGAACTACCAACCGCTTTTTGTCGTCGTGTCGGTGCTGATGGCGGTTTCGGTCATCGTGCTGTACTTCACGACAGACGAGCCGAAGCTCGCGGCGGCGGAGAAGGAATACGAGGCCGAGCATCCCGAGCAGCAGCTCGTGGAGGAGGAGCCGGACGGCAGCGAGGAGCTGCCCAAAGAAGTCAAGCGCAGCCTTGTGATGCTGCTGAACTCGATCGCGCTGTGGTATATCGGCTACAACGGCGTGACGACGTGGTGGACGACGTATGTCGGGCGCGTGATGGGGCAGGGCCTCGGCGGCGCGTCGACGTGTTTGCTCGTCGCGACGGGCGGGGCCATCGTGTCGTACATCCCCGTGGGGCAGCTGGCGTCGAAGATCGGACGCAAGAAGACCATTCAGGGCGGCGTCATCCTGCTTGCGGCGTGCTTTGCGTCGGCGTACTTTTTGACGACGCATTATCAGAGCATCAACGCCGTGATGTTTGTCGTGTTTGCGCTCGTCGGCCTTGCGTGGGCGGCGATCAACGTCAACTCGCTGCCGATGGTCGTTGAAATGTGCAAGGGCAGCGATATCGGCAAGTTTACGGGCTACTACTACACGTTTTCGATGGCGGCGCAGGTCGTGACGCCGATTTTGGCGGGCACGCTCTTGAAGCACATCAGCTACAGCATGCTGTTCCCGTATGCGGCGTTCTTCGTGGCGTGCAGCTTTGTGACGATGTGCTTTGTGCGCCATGGCGACTGCAAGGTGGAGGCCAAGGCCGGGCTTGCGGCGTTTGAGGACATGGATGCGGACTAAATCGAATACAAGAAGTGATCTAAAGTGAAATTTTTACAGATCGTTGTCGGAATTTGCCTGATTCTGGCGGTCGCGTGGGCGGTTTTGCTGCGCGCGCGGCGCGGGACGGAGTCGATGGCGGCGCTGCGGAAATTCCGCTATGCGCACCGCGGGCTCTACGATAAGGAGGCGGGCATTCCCGAAAATTCGCTGCCGGCATTCTCGCGCGCAATCGCGCGGGGCTTCGGCGCGGAGCTCGACGTGCACCTGCTGCGTGACGGGACGCTTGCCGTGTTCCACGACAGCGATGTGAAGCGCATGACGGGCCGCGAGGGATACCTCGAAGACCTGAGCGCGGACGAACTCAAGGACTATGCGCTGGACGGGACGAAGGAGACCATCCCGCAGTTCAAGGATGTGCTCGCGCTGTTTGCGGGGACGGGCCTGCCGCTCATTGTGGAGGTCAAGAGCTTTCGCGACAACTTTGCCGAGCTGACCGAGCGCACGATGGCGGAACTCGACAAGTTTGACGTCAAGTACTGCGTGGAGTCGTTCGACCCGCGGTGCGTGGCGTGGCTGAAAAAGCACCGGCCAGAGGTCATCCGCGGGCAGTTGAGCTGCGACTTTTTGAAAGACCGCGGCAATTTGAGCCTGCCGATGGCGTTTGCGACGACGAACCTGCTGGGCAACATCATGGCACAGCCGGATTTTGTCGCCTACAAATTTGAAGATAAGAAAAACTGGGCGCCGCGTTTATGCCGTAAGCTCTACGGCGCGCAGGGCGTTTACTGGACCATCCGGTCGAAAGAAGACTTGGAGACGGCGGAGCGCGAGGGCGCGATCGCCATTTTTGAGCGGTTTATTCCCTAAAGAGGGGTCCCACTTGTGGAAGGGTGGGGGAAAAGAAGCAAAACCGAAAGAAAAGGAAGAAGGTTTTATGGCAGAACAGAAAAGACGCTGGGGCGACCGGCGCGACGCAACACTGCTGCGGGATGTGGATTCGCTGCACTTTATCATGGGCATCATCTATCCCAACCGCGCGGACAACGAGGCGTATATCGCAGAGCGCGTGAATTTAGAGCCCATCAAGGACTACATTGCGACGAAAAACTATGAGGGCATTCCGTTCAAGTACACGTTTTTCCACGTGATCCTGACGGCGCTCGTTAAGACGGTCATTTTACGGCCGAAGCTCAACCGCTTTTACGCGAATGAAAACTACTATCAGCGCAATAAGGTGACAGCGGGCTTTGTCATCAAAAAGGAGTTTGCCGACGGCAGCGAAGAGGCCATGGCTCTGCTGGAGATAAAGCCTGAGAGCACCATCGAAACGATCCACGAGGAGATCCACCAGGAGGTTGCGGCCTGCCGCGAGCAGAAGAAGGTCAACACGACCGACAACAGCATGAATGTGCTCAACAGCCTGCCGCGCTTTTTGTCCAAGGCGGCGGTGCGATTTATCCGCTGGCTCGACAAGCACGGCTGGTGCCCCGATTTCCTGATCGGCAAGGACCCGAACTACAGTTCGGTGTTCATCTCCAACCTCGGTTCCATTCATCTCAAAAGCGGCTACCACCACCTGACGAACTGGGGCACGAGCTCGCTGTTCTGCATCATCGGCGAAAAGAAGTGGACGCCGCTGTACGACGAGCACGGCCTTGTCGAAATGCAGGAGACGGTCGACCTCGGCCTCACCGTGGATGAGCGCATTGCCGACGGCTACTATTACGCAAAGAGCGTGCGCCTTTTCAAATATCTGTTAGAACACCCTACCCTTTTGGAACGACCGCTATCGGAGGAAGTAGAATATGAGTGATTCCATTGTCAGAACGCCCTGGAAGGATTACATGGGCGAGGTGCCGATGCACCTTGAGTATTTCGACGGTTCGATGTTCGAGGCCGTGGAGCAGATCGCTAAGAAATATCCGGGCAACATCGCTTTTACGTTCATGGGAAAGTCGACGACCTACCGCCAGATGATCCGCGAGATCGAGCAGTGTGCCAAGGCGCTCAAGACCATCGGCGTGCGCGAGGGTGACAAGGTGACCATTGCCATGCCGAACTGCCCGCAGGCCATCTATATGTTCTACGCCGTCAACCTCGTCGGCGGCATTGCGAACATGATCCATCCGCTGTCGGCAGAGAAGGAGATCGAGTTTTACCTGAACGCCTCGGAAAGCGTGGCGGCGGTGACGCTCGACCAGTTCTACAACAAGTTTGAAAAGGTGCGCGAGCGCACGAAGGTCGTGAACATGATCATTGCAAGCGTGCGCGACGCGCTGTCCCCGACGATCAAGGCGGGCTATATGCTGACCGAGGGACGCAAGATCGAGAAGATTCCCGAGGATGCGCCGGTCATCATGTGGAAGGACTTCATGAAGCTCTCCCACTCCTGCTACTATAAGACCTATAAGGTCAAGCGCGAGGGCGCGGACCCCGCTGTGATCCTCTATTCCGGCGGTACGACCGGCACAACAAAGGGCATCGTGCTGACGAACAAGAATTTCAACGCCCTCGGCCAGCAGGTCATCGCGGCGAACCCGATGTTCCGCCCCGGCGACCGCATGCTCGCGGCGATGCCGCTGTTCCACGGCTTCGGCCTCGGCGTGTGCGTGCACACGATGCTCTCGCAGGGCGGACGCTGCATCCTGATCCCGCGCTTTACGGCCAAGAGCTACGCCAAGCAGATCGTGAAGTACAAGTGCAACTTCATCGCCGGCGTGCCGACGCTTTACGAAGCGCTGCTGCGCCTGCCGAGCATGGACGGGGCGAACCTCAGCTCGCTCAAGGGCGTATTCTCCGGCGGCGACAGCCTGTCGATCGAGCTGAAGAAGAAGTTCGACAAGTTCCTCTATGACCACAAGGCGTCCATTCAGGTGCGCGAGGGCTACGGCACGACCGAGACGGTCACGGCCTGCTGCCTGACACCGCCGCACATGTTCAAGGAGGGCTCCATCGGCCTGCCGTTCCCGGATACCTACATCAAGATCGTCGAGCCGGACACTGACCGGGAGGTTCCCTACGGGCAGGAGGGCGAGATCCTGCTCGCGGGCCCGACCGTGATGAAGGAGTACATGAACAATCCCGAGGAGACGGCGCAGACGCTTCGCACGCACGCCGACGGCCTGACGTGGGTCTACACGGGCGACCTGGGCGTGATGGATGAACAGGGCTTTATCTACTTCCGCGGCCGTGCCAAGCGCATGATCATTTCGTCCGGCTACAATGTCTATCCCGGCCAGATCGAAAATATCCTCGACGCGCACGAGTACGTGCAGATGAGCTGCGTGATCGGCGTGCCCGATCCCTACAAGATGCAGAAGGTCAAGGCGTTCGTCAAGCTTGCGCAGGGCGTGCCCGCGACCGAGGAGACCAAGCAGGTGCTCATGGCCTACTGCCGCAAGAATGTGGCGAAGTACGCCATGCCGTATGACATCGAGTTCAAGGAGGATATGCCCAAGACTCTGGTTGGTAAGGTGGCGTATCGCCAGCTGGAGGAAGAAGAACTTTCTAAGCTGAAGGCTCAGGAAGAGAAATAAGGTTTTCTGCGCTGGTGCAGAGAGAGAAGATTCCCCCGCCTGATGCGGGGATGCGAATAAAGGGGGCCATTCTCTCACGTGAGAGAATGGCCCCCTTAGACCCCCAAGAGAACGCGAGGGGAGGACCCCTCGCCCCCCAACATTGCCGGCCTGGGGCTTGAAGAGCTGCACGCGCTGCGCGATGTAAGTGCGGTGTACATGGCTTCGCCATGAATCCCTACCATCTCGTTAGCACTTGCAACCGCGCCTTACTATCGTGAGGCGCGAGTGACGGTAGAACGGCGGCAGACTGCCTGCGGAATGCGGCATTGCTTCGCTCGCCGCATTGAGGAGTGCCACGGTAGACGGAAATTAAGTTGTACTCCTACAAGATGGGCAGAGCGGCACCCGCAAGGGGTGTACCGCATCCGTAAGGCGGCAAAGCCGCCAACGGCTGCGCAACAGCGGATGATAGAAGCAGCGGCAAATCGTATAGCAACATCCAATGCGGCAACGCCGCGCGCAGGCAGCGCAATCGGCAAGCGCCGCACCTCTTCAAGCTGCTCGCTTGCAATGAAAATCCCTTTCTCTTGGGGGTCAAAGGGGGGATATTCTCTTTCCGAGGAAAGAGAATATCCCCCTTAATCGTTTCCCTGCGCGGTCGCAGGAAATTTATCTTCTGTCAGCGACAGAAAGAATTTTATCCACCGCTGCTTTCGCGCCGCCGCAGCGGAGGAAGCTCTCACGAATATTCTGCGCATTCGCGCGGTACGACGGTGTTTGCAGAACGGCGTTGACCGCGGTGCGGATGGAGGCGGCGTCGGCTTTTTCGAGCTTGAGGCCCGCGCCAAGTTCGGCGACACGGGCGGCGACGCCGCCCTGTTCGTTCGTCTGCGGGAAGAGAACGAGCGGCACGCCAAAGTAGAGACTCTCGCTCGCACTGTTCATGCCGCAGTGGGAGAGGAAGACGTCGGCTTTTTGCAGCACGGCGATCTGATCGACGTGGGGGAGGGCGGTGATGTTGTCGGGAAGTGTGCCGAGGGCGGAACGGTTAACTTGATCGCCGGTGGAGAGGATGACCTGATAGGGCGAGTCCGCGAACGCGGCGATACAGGCGCGGTAGAAGGGGAGGAGGTCGTTGTTGACTGTGCCCATCGAAATGTAGATGAGTACATCGTGGGTCTTTTCGATATTTTCTGTCGCGGGGCGGATGGACGGGCCGACGAAGGCGTACTTGTCTGAGAACGTGTCGGCGCAGGGCTGGAACTCGGGCGAGGTGTAGACGATGGTGTCAGTCTGATCGTCGTTCTGGATGATGTCGAGAATATTCTTGATGGGATAGCCGCGGTCACGCAGGCGCTGGAGATCGTGGTTGATCTTTGGCATGGCGAGCATCATTTTGAGCATCTGGCCGCCGTTCTGCTTCATGACTTTGACCGAATAGCGGTTGAAGGCAAAGGTCGTGGTCGAGGAGATGAACGGGATGCCGAGCTTTTTGGCGACGGCCTTGCCCCAGACAGCCATCGAGTCGGCGACGATACAGTCGGGCGCGTAAGCGCGCATGTCGGCGCAGACCATTTCGTCGAGGGCGAGGGTGGTCTCGACCAGAATGTGCGTCGAAAAGGCGATGTCCTTGCCGACGCGCACGCCGTCGGCGGGCGTGAGGTGCTGTTCGCAGTCATACGGGTCGCAGGCGACGAATTGCGCGCCTGCGGCTTCGATGAGCGTGCGCATGGGTTCGTAGGAGTAGTAGCGGACCTCGTGACCGCGCGCGGTGAGCTCGCGCACGACGCCGAGCGTCGGGTTGGTGTGGCCGTAGGCCGGAATGCAGAAAAAGACGATCTTGCTCATTTGCTGTCGCCCCCGTTGTCCATTTCGGAAAAGATGCGCAGCATATATTCCGCTGCATGGCCTTGGGCAGGATGGCGATGCCGCGCTCGTCGTCGCCGAGGACGAGCAGCTCGTCGCCGGGGTGAAAGCCGAAAATGTCGCGCGCTTCCTTGGGGATGACAAACTGACCCTTTTCGCCGATCTTGACCATCCAGGCGTGCTTGCCCTGAGGTACTTCCATAAAATCAACCTCCTGAAGTATGATTAATTATACTAATCATACTACAAAGCGTAAAAAAGTCAAGCCAGCAGGCCTGACTTTTTTATTTCAATTCATGGCATCGGCCTTGAGCTCGAAGAGAAGCTCGACGCGGGCTTTGAGCAGCGGGTGATTTTTGAGCGCGGGGTCGGCGGCGAGGAGCTGCTCGGCGGCGGACTGCGTCTCGTGCAGAAGGGATAAGTCGCACGAGAGATCGGCGACGCGCAGCGACGGCAGGCCGTGCTGGCGGGAGCCGAAAAAGTCGCCCGGGCCGCGGAGCTTCAAGTCCTCTTCCGCGATGGCGAAGCCGTCGCTCGTGGAGGACATGACCTTGAGACGCTGCTTGTTTTCCTCACCCTTGTTGTCGGAGACAAGGACGCAGTAGGACTTGTGCCGGCCACGGCCAACGCGGCCGCGCAGCTGGTGGAGCTGGGAGAGGCCGAAGCACTCGGCGTTTTCAATCAGCATGAGCGCGGCGTTCGGCACGTCGACGCCGACCTCGATGACGGTAGTGGAGACGAGCACGTCGATCTCATGCGCGGCGAAGGCGCGCATGACGGCGTCCTTATCCTTAGGCTTCATCTTGCCGTGGATGGGGGCGATGCGAAGGTCGGGGAAGACCTCTTTTTGCAGCATTTCTGCGTAGGCGGTGACGGCCTTGCGCTCATCGGGGAGCTCGTCGTTTTCCGCGACCATGGGGCAGACGATATAGGCCTGACGGCCCTCGGCGACGAGCTTGCGCAAAAAAGCGTAGATACGCTCGTGATAGCTCGACGGGACGGCGAAGGTGTCGATCTTCTGCCGTCCGGGGGGAAGTTCGTTTAAGATGGAGACGTCGAGATCGCCGTAGATCATCAGTGCGAGCGTGCGCGGAATGGGCGTGGCGGACATGACGAGAAGGTGCGGGTCATCGCCCTTGGCGGACAGCGCGGCGCGCTGGTCGACGCCGAAGCGGTGCTGCTCGTCGGTGACGACGAGACCGAGGTTTTGATACTGTACGTCGGGCGAGAGCAGGGCGTGCGTGCCGATGACAAGGGAGAGTTCACCGGACCGGAGACGTTCATTCAGTGCACGGCGCTCCCTGGCCCTGGTCGAGGCGGTGAGCAGCGCGCAGGGGATGCCGAGAGGCTCCAAAAGCGGGGCGAGCGAGCGATAGTGCTGCTCGGCAAGGATTTCTGTCGGGGCCATGAGGGCGCATTGAAGACCATTTTTCGCGGCCATGTAGATGGCGGCGGCGGCGACCATTGTTTTGCCCGAGCCGACGTCGCCCTGCACGAGGCGGTTCATCGGGCGCTGACCTGTCAGGTCGCGCGCGATATCGCCGATGGCGCGGCGCTGTGCGCCGGTGAGGGAAAAGGGGAGAGAGGTGAAAAAGGGCGAAAGGTCGACTTTTTTGCACTGTTTTCCCGCGACGAACGTGCGGCGCTCGCGCAGGAGCTTGAGGCCGAGCGCGAGCAGGAAAAGCTCTTCGAACGCAAGGCGGCGGCGCGCGGCGGAGAGGGCTTCGTCGTCTGTGGGGAAGTGGATGTTTTCGTAGGCAAAGCGGGTGTGGCAGAGCTGGTAGACGAGGCGGACGTCCTCAGGCAGGATGTCAGGAAGTTCGTCGACGCAGGCGGCAAGGCCCTGCTCGACGGCCTTGCAGAGCATCGACTGGCTGACGCCCGCGGTGAGCGGGTAGATGGGCATGATGCGGCCGGTGATCTGGTGCGCGCCCTCGCGCTCAAAGAGGGGATTGGTCATCTGCGGGCGGCTCGGCGTACCCTCGGCACGGCCGAAGAAGACGTAGGCGTCGCCGGTGTGGAAGGTGTTTTTGAGGTAGGACTGGTTGAAATAGGTAAGTTCAAGCGCGCCGGTCTCGTCGACGGCGCGGAGCTTGACGAGGTCGAGCCCCTTGCGAATGCGCGAGAGCCTGGGCTCGCCCGCGATGACGGCGCAGACACAGGCATTCTCGCCGGGGATGAGGTCGGCGATCTTCTTGTACGCGCGGCGGTCGTCGTAGGCGCGGGGAAAGTAGGAAAGGAGGGAGCGCAGGTCGGTGATGCCGAGTTTGGCGAGCGATTTGGCGCGCGCTTCGCCCACGCCCTTGATATAGCGGATATCGGTGTTGAGCGTCGCCATGCGGTGGACCCCCTTTACAAATGCGGTGTCTGTCTATTATAATCAACTTGGATGGAAATGAAAAGACCCTTTGCAAGGATGAAGAAAGGAGTATTGTCATGCAGAAGAAACATTCCGGAAAGATGGGCGCGATCGCGCTGCCGGTCGCGCTGATCGCCGCGGCGGTCGGAGTCCTCTTATGGATGCTGACCGGTGCGCAGGGATACCGCGCGGCGGACTGGACAGACACAGACGGGCAGCGCTACTACCGCAACCTGGTGACGCATCAAGCCTTTGCGGCGGACGTTGACTGGGACGGGAGCGACGGCGCGGTGATCGTCATTCCCGATGAGGTGCACGGCTACAAGGTGACGGCGCTCGGCGGGTATATCGGCCGCGGTGTGCCGACGGCGTTTGCGCTGAACGCGCCGGAGATATGGAATACCCAGGTCGTCTTCGGTGACGAGAAAGTTGCGGCGGACGCGGAAAAGGACTATCCGAACGCGAAGATCGTCGACTGCACGGTGACACTGCGGCTTGGGAGAAACGTGAAAGCGCTGAACGAGGTCAGCTGCTTCGGCTGGCAGGGCTATGACGAAAACGGAGCCGAGACAGTGTGGCGTCTGCGCTGGAACGTCGAATGCGACGAGGGGAATGAGACGTTTTACGCCAAGGGCGGGCGGCTGTATCGCTGCGCGGATGGGGCGGCTGTGGAAGCGTTCCGCTACGCGTGATGCAGCGCGGCAGCGCTGCGTGCTTTTCCCTGCGTACCCGCAGGGGTGCGGCAAAGGGGGCCATTCTCTCGTGTGAGAGAATGGCCCCCTTTAGATCCCCCAAGAGAACGCAAGGGGCCTTGCCCCTTGACCCCGCACATTGGCAGTTTTTATCTTGAAGAACTGCACGCGCTGCGCATTGCACAGCCGTTGGCAGCTCTGCTGCCTTACGGATGTGGCATACCCCTTGCGGGTAATCAGGTGCGGTGTACGTGGCTTCGCCACGAGTCTCTGCGAGTCGGTTCATTCAGCAACCGCGCCTTACTATCGTGAGGCGCGAGTGACGGTGGACCGGCGGCAGACTGCCTGCGGGCGCGGCATTGCTGCGCTCGCCGCGCTTTTCAGTCTTCTGCTGGAATTAGTTTGATGTGGGCGATGTAGTATTTGGCGGGGTCTTTGGGTGGGGGTGGTTTGAGAGTAAAATCTTCACAGGCGGGGGTGTCCGCCTCTCGTTTTTTGCAGCGCCTGCTGGTGCAGTGACCGTAGTACAATGCTCTGTATTCTCCATCGGTAAAGATATAATGTCTGCGAAAATGCTCGCAATCATTGCAGGTTTGCTTTTCCATGAAATCACCTCAATGCTCATCTTAGGACAATATGTCCAAAAAGTCAATAGGACATATTGTCTTACGATATAATCGCAGTGGTGATGTAAATGAAGTTACGGATTCGTGATTTGCGGGAGGATAAAGACTTCACGCAAAAGCAGATCGCAGAATTTTTGATGTGCGACCAGTCGCTCTATTCCAAATACGAGCGCGGCGAGCGAGCGCTTCCGCTGGAATACGCCGGGCAGCTCGCCGGATTCTACCATACAAGCATCGACTATCTCGTCGGCCTGACCGACGAAAAAGAACCCTATCCCCGCGAGAAACGCACCACCTAACCGCGGCGAGCGCAGCAATGTCGCCTTGGCAGGCAGCAGCAAAATTGATAAAATCCGAAGTAGACGGAGATTAGGCTGTGCTTCCACAAGATCAGCAGAGCGGCACCCGCAAGGGGTGTGCCGCATCCGTAAGGCAGCAGAGCTGCCAACGGCTGCGCAACAGCGGATAATAGGAGAGAGTCAAGTCGTATAGCAACACCAAACGCGGCGAAGCCGCGCGCAGGCATTTGCATTCCGGAGGCATAAAGGCTGTTCGAGCCTCAGACTGCCAATCGAAACCTTTCTCTTGAGGGATTTAAAGGGGGCTATTCTCTTTCGTGAAAGAGAATAGCCCCCTTTTCCCGTGCAGCGCCGCTGGCGCTGCTTCCGCATGCCCTTTAGGGCGCAAAAAAAGAGGGGCCTTGGCCCCTCTTTTTACTTGCGGACATAGTCGACATAGCGGAACTTGAGGCCGTTTTCCTCAAAGGTCTCGCTCTCCGACTCGATGCGCCAGTCGGGATTGTCGTCGAGGTTGGGGAAGAAGCTGTCGGCGTCCGGGTCAGCGTCGACCTTGGTGACGTAGACGCGGTCGCAGCGGGAGAGAAGCGCCATGTAGACGCTGGCACCGCCGATGACGATGGCGTCGTCGCCGCCGAGCGCGGCGGCTGCATCAAACGAGTGGGCGATCTCCGCGCCGGGGACGTCGAGGTCGCGGTGGGAGAGGACGATGTTGCGGCGGTCCTTGAGGGGCTTGCCGCCGGGGAAGGTGTCGAGGGTCTTGTGGCCGAGGATGACGGTCTTGCCGACGGTGAGGGCGCGGAAACGCTTGTGGTCGGCAGAGATGCGGAACAGCAGCGCGCCGTCGCGGCCGATGCCCCAGCTCTGGGAAACGCAGACGATTGCGGTCATAGTATCAACTCCATGGCTTTCTCTATAAATTTTGCCGGTGCGAACGCTCAGACGGCAATGGGGATCTTGTCTTCAAAGGGACTGAACTGATAATTTTCCAGCCGGACGCTGTCGGGAGTGAAGGCGTAGAAATCCGTCACGGCGGGATCGAGGGTGAACTGCGGGGCGGGGTGCTCCGGCTCGGAGAGCATCTTTTCGATGATGGGGATGTGGCGGTCGTAAATGTGCGCGTCGGCAATGACGTGGACGAGCTCGCCTGCTTTGAGGCCGGAGACCTGGGCAAACATGTGGACGAGCACCGCGTACTGACAGACGTTCCAGTTGTTGGCGGCGAGCATGTCCTGCGAGCGCTGATTCAGGATGGCGTTCAGCGTGCCGTTCGAGACGTTGAAGGTCATGGAGTAGGCGCAGGGGTAGAGGTTCATGTCGTGTAGGTCCTCGAAATTGTAGAGGCTTGTGAGAATGCGGCGCGAGGCGGGGTTATGTCTGAGGTCATAGAGCACGCGGTCGACCTGATCGAACATACCCTCCTTGTATTGGTGCTTGACGCCAAGCTGATAGCCGTAGGCCTTGCCGATGGAACCGGTTTCGTCCGCCCAGGCGTCCCAGATGTGGGAGGAGAGGTCGTGGACGTTGTTGGACTTTTTCTGCCAGATCCAGAGGAGCTCGTCCACCGCGCTTTTGAGGTATGTGCGGCGCAGGGTGAGGATGGGAAACTCCTTTTGCAGATCGTAGCGGTTGACAAGGCCAAATTTTTTGATCGTGTGGGCGGGGGTGCCGTCCTCCCAGTGGGGACGGACGGTGAGGTCGTCGTCGCGCACGCCGTTTTGGAGAATGTCGAGGCAGTTGGCGCGGAAAACCTGATCGGCATAGCTCATGCGCGCGCCCTCACTTGGTTTCACAGCCCGCGGCGCGGACGGCAGCAAGCGCCAGCTCGAGCGTCGGGTCGACGTTGGGGTAATCGAGATGATAGATGTCGAACGCGGGGGGGAGCTCGGTGCAGCCGAGAATCAGGACCTCGGCTCCGCGCGCGAGAAGATGCTCACAGGCGGCGCGGAAGGCGGTCGCGTCATGCGTGAGGTCGCCGGCCTTGACGCCGTTGTAGATGATGTCCATGACGGCGGATTGATCTTCGGTGTTGTCGGGGGTGATGAGCTCGACGCCGCTGCCCTCGAACGTGCGCTGGTAGATGCCGGTCTGGACGGTGCCGTCGGTCGCGAGGAGACCGGCGCATTTGACGCCGCGGGACTTGAGCGCGTCGCGCGTGATGGCGATCATGTGCAGAACGGGGATGGAGACGGACGAGGCGACGGCGTCATAAAAGTTGTGCGCGGTGTTGCAGGGCATGATGAGAAGATCCGCGCCGATGGACTCGAGGCGCTGCGCGCTCTTGACCATTTCGGGGACGGGGTCGGCGCCACCGTGCAGGAGGGCTGCCGTGCGGTCAGAAATATTGGTATTGGAGTCGATGCACACGCGCGGATGGTCCTGATCGCAGGAGGCAGCCGTGTGCAGGGTGATCTTCTGAAAGAGGTCGGCGGTAGCGAGAGGACCCATGCCGCCGAGGATACCGATGACCTTTTTATCACTCATGGAGAAGCCCCTTTTCTTTCTTTTCGAGCAGCTTTTGATCGTGATTCGGGAGCGCGGCGAGCTCGCGGTCGCGCTGGATGATCTTCTTGAGACCTTCGACGGCGACCTTGACGGAGGCGGAGGTGTCCTCGCTCATGTCCTGATCGAGGCCGGCCTTTTCGCGCTCCTGGTTCCAGACAACGTGGAAGCAGGAGCCGCAGCGGCAGCCGAGCGCGGAGGCGACGACGAACATTGCGGCGGACTCCATTTCGCTTGCCTTGACGCCAAGGCGCTTCCAGCTCTCCCACTTCTGCAGAAGCTCATAGTAGACGGGGCTCTTTTCCGGGGAGTGCTGGCCGTAGAAGCTGTCCTTGCACTGGACGACGCCGGTGTGGGTGCAGTAGCCGAGCTCTTCGGATGCCTGACGAAGGGCGAGGGTGATGTCGAAATCGGCGACGGCGGGGAACTCGATGGGCGCGTATTCGAGCGAGGTGTGCTCGTAGCGGATGGCGCCGGTGGCGACGACGATGTCGCCGGACTTGACGTTTAAGTCAATGCCGCCGCAGGTGCCAGTGCGGATGAAGGTGTCCGCGCCGAGCTGATGCAGCTCCTCCATGGCGATGGAGGCGGACGGGCCGCCGATGCCGGTGGAGCAGACGGAGACCTTTTCGCCCAGCAGCGTGCCGGTGTAGGTGGTATATTCGCGGTTGCGCGCGACGAGATGGGCATCGTCGAACAGTGCGGCGATGGAGGGGCAGCGGCCGGGGTCGCCGGGCAGGATCACATAGCGGCCGACTTCACCCTTGGCGCAGTGGATATGATAGAGACGTTCCAGTTCATGCATGATGACAGCGCTCCTTAGCTATAAAATCATTCAATAATTATATCAGAGGAGAAGAGGGGGCGCAAGGGGGCAGACGGAGAGATATGAGCAAAAACGGGGTTGCGCTTTGTGCATGAAGCAGATTATAATAAGGCAACAAAATAAGAAAAGAGGAAGAATATGAGCTATAAAGCGGTTCTTTTTGATATGGACGGGACGCTGCTCGATACGCTGGAGGACCTGCGCGACAGCACGAACCATGTACTGCGGCAGATGGGCTATCCAGAGCGGAGCCTTGAGGAGATGCGGCGCTTTGTCGGCAACGGGGCGGAAAAGCAGATCCGCCGCGCCGTGCCGGAGGGGACGAGCGAGGAAAAGATCATGGAGACGCTCGCGGCGTACCGCGCGTACTATCAGGATCACTGCCAGATCAAAACACGGGTGTACGACGGACTTTTGGACATGCTGAGCGAGCTGAAGGCAAAGGGCATCAAGCTGGCGGTCGTGTCGAACAAGCCGGACAGCGCGGTGCAGAAGTTGAGCCGTGAGTATTTCGGCGACCGGATGGACTTTGCCGTCGGTCCGAGCGACGGCGTGCGCTGCAAGCCGTACCCCGACATGGCGGAGACGGCGCTGAAAGCGCTGGGAATTGCAAAAAAGAACGCGGTGTTCGTCGGAGATTCCGAAGTGGACGTGCAGACGGGGCTGAACGCCGGACTGGACGTCATCGCTGTGAGCTGGGGTTTCCGCTCGAGGGAAGTTGTGATCGAAGCCGGCGCGAAGATGATCGCCGATGATGCGAGTGAGCTGGAAAAGCTCATTCTCGAATGATTGTCTCCCATGCTGGGAGGGGATTCCCCTGCGCCGCGCAGGGGTGCGAATAAAGGGGGGCCATTCTCTCACGTGAGAGAATGGCCCCCCTTTAAATCCCCCAAGAGAACGCAAGGGGCCTTGCCCCTTTGACCCCGCACATTGGCAGCTTTGGGCTTGAATGACTGCACGCGCTGCGCAGTGTGGGTGCGGTGTACATGGCTTCGCCACCCTAGGCATGTGTCTTGCGACGCAGGCACCACATATAGTGTTTTCTTGAATCAGATAGCACTACATATTGACGAATTACAAGTTTCTTGTTAAGATTGGGGTTACCAGAACAACACGAAATGGGGGGTATTACTGGTGGAAGAAGCCTTAGAATGTCAAATTGCGGTCATGCTGCGCTTGATTGGCGTGCAGCCAAACGTGCGGGGCTGGCGGTACATCGTGGACGGGGTAAAGCTGGTCGCAGCGGACGAAGAGCTCGCACACCACATGACAAAAGAGCTGTATCCGGCCATCGCAGCCAAGCACGACACGACGAAGACAAGGGTCGAACGCTGCATCCGGCACGCGATAGAATGGGCCTACACAAACGGCAATCCGGACATGCTCAAGCACTATCTCGGGAACATTGCAGCCTATGACAAGGGCAAGGCGACGAACGCTGCGTTCATTGCGGGGTTGGCGTCATGGTGCAGGGAATGACGGAAGCGGAAGCGAAACGGCAGCAGCAGCGGCGAGCGTGGGACGCGGAACATCTGCGTTCTATCGGAACCAAGCTGACGCCGGTGGAGCTGGCCCGTCTCGACGCCTATTGCTTCAGGATACGAACCACGCGCTATTCGCTGCTGCGCACATTAGTCCTCGAAGAGCTCGCAGCGTATGAACGGGAGAACCGCGTGACCTGAAGGAACGTCGTCGCGCAGCGCGCAGCAGCAGCCGAATGCCTGCGCCCGTCTCGCCCGGGATGGACGCTGCTGCCTGCGGTCTTCAGAAGCAAGCCCCCCCTTCGTTTGTGGAAAACTCTGTGGATAACACGCCCGTCAAGGGCTTCGCAAGTGGCCTGTCGGCCACCCTTGACAGGCGTGTTGCTGCGCGGGTATCAAACGAAAGGGGGCTTCAATCATGAAGACCAAAGAAACTTGTCTGCATCCATCCCGAACGAGACACGAAAGGCCGTCTATGCCCGTGACGGCTACCGCTGCGCGCTGTGCGACGACACGCACGGCTTGCAGATTCATCACATCGTTCATCGCAGCTGCGGCGGCAATGACACGCCCTGCAACCTCATCACGCTATGCTGGCGCTGCCATGCGGAAGCGCACGGCACGTGGGTTGCCGAACGTCACGCGGTTCGCCCGCCGCGCACCGCAGAAGAGCGCTACGCGGCCTACCGGATGCTGCAAGACGAATACGAGCAGCTGTGCGTCGAATACGTCAGCGACTACTACGCCGAACGCGGGGAAGAGTGGTGGCCCTATAAATAGGGCCCCCACTTCCGCCGCGTGACGGTAGCTCGCGGCGGAGACTGTGGGTGCATGGGGGATGCTCGCGGCTGCCGTGGGGGGCGCCGTCGCGGCCTGCGCCCCCCCCGTTGCCGCTCGTTGTGCTGCCGCCTGATGGCGTCAGCACTCTTTGGTATGCGCGCGGCCCCGTCCCGCCGAAACGGCGGGCCGCGGCCATCATCGGCTTTGCCCCTTAACCGCGCCCGCCGCCCCCGCTTCGCAGATGGCGGCGTCCGCTGGGGGCAAAAGCCTGCGCGCCCGCTGCGGGGTTCCGCTGCGCCCCCCTGTGCCCGCTGGCCGCCGTCGTCCGTGGCCAGCGGCGGGGGCGTCGTCAGTCGTCAGCCGCCCTTGTCCAGTTCGCGCAGCGGTGGGGCGTCTGCGCAGCCGCCGTCCCCGCCGCCGTCCCCGCCCGCGTCGCTCTGCGCGGGCAACCAAGGTAGGGGGGCTTGCTCCAGCGGCCTTTGGCCGCCGCGCCGCTGCGGCGGCGCGCCCCCCGCCCAGCCCCGCCCCCCGGTTTTGGCCCCGGGGCGGGGCTATTTTGGTTTCGCTGCGGCGGGTTTGGGGATTGCGCCGCCTGCGGGCGGCGCTAAAGGTCTACCGAGCTGCACGCGCTGCGCAATGTAAGTGCGGTGTACATGGCTTCGCCATGAATCCCTACGTTTCGTTACGTCTTGCAGCCGCGCCTTACTACCGTGAGGCGCGAGTGACGGTAGTTTGGCGGCAGAGTGCCTGCGGAATGCGGCATCGCTGGCGCTCGCCGCATTGTGGAGACTGGCGGTAGACGGAAATTAGGCTGTACTTCTACAAGATGGGCAGAGCGGCAGCGGAGATAGGAGCAAACCAAGTCGTTTAGCACCATCGTCTGGCAGGCATTTTCATTCCGGAGGCATAAAGGCCATTCGAGCCAGAGGCTACCAACGTGAAATTTTCTCTGGGAGGGTTTATGGGAGGGGCATCTCTTTTTGAAAAGAGATGCCCCTCCCTTTTTCGCTGCCGCAGGTACTGCGGCATTTTTTTGCGCGCAAAATTTTGCGCGCGTGCATACGACTGTGCAACAAAACGGGTGCGGCGGGGTTCGGGTGAAAAGAGAAAACAAAATGGGGGGACACGATGGAGAAAAGGACGTGCGGCGCGAGGATGTGATCGAGGCGCTCAAGGAGATCGCGTTCGGACGGGTGAACCGCGGGGTGGAGCTGACGTATCTGAGCGAGCCGACGGCGCAGCTCATCCGAAAGATGGACTTGTCGGCGGTGGCGGAGTTCAAGAGAAACGGCAACGGCACGGTGGAGGTCAAGTTCGTCGACCGGGTAAAGGCGCTCAGCGCGCTCTATGACATGCTGGGCGGCGGAGACGCGGACGAGGCAGCGGAGTTCTTGCAGGCGCTGGAGCAGGCGGGAGAGGAGAAGGACGATTGGCGGGCGTGAAGCAGTTTTCCGCCAAGCAGAAGACGGCAATGACCTGGTGGGCGAATCCAAGGTACCAAGAGTACGACGCGATCATCTGCGACGGGGCGGTGCGAAGCGGAAAGACGCTGTCGATGGGGATGGGCTTTTTCCTGTGGGCGATGCGGCGCTTTAGCGGCGAGCAATTTGCGCTGTGCGGGAAGACGATCGTGTCGCTGCGGCGCAACGTGCTGCATGAGATTTTACCGAAGGTGACGGCGCTGGGCTTTCACTGCGAGGAGAAGCGGAGCGAAAATTTAGTGATCGTGCGAAGCGGAGGACGGGGAAAACCGCTTTTACCTCTTCGGCGGATACGACGAGGGAGCGCGGCGCTCATCCAGGGCGTGACGCTGGCGGGGGTGCTGTTCGACGAGGCGGCGCTGATGCCGCGCTCGTTTGTGGAGCAGGCGAGCGCGCGATGCAGCGTATCGGGCAGCAAGCTGTGGTTCAACTGCAACCCCGAGGGGCCGATGCACTGGTTTTACCGCGAGTGGATCCTGCGCGCGGAGGAGCGCGGGGCGCTGTATCTGCACTACGATGGACGACAATCCGTCGCTCTCGCCGCGCATTCGAGCGCGGTACGAAAAGGCATACAGCGGGACATTTTACCGGCGGTTCATCCTGGGCGAGTGGACGGCGGCGAAGGGGCTCATCTATGACTTCTTTACGCCGCAGGAGTATTGCGCTCGCGTGCCGGAAAAGCCGTGGGAGCGGGTGAGGATCTCCATCGACTACGGGACGGTGAATCCGACGAGTTTTGGCCTGTGGGCGCTCAAGGACGGGGTGTGGTACCGGGCGCGGGAGTATTACTTCGATTCGCGCAGAGAGGGGCGGCAGAAGACGGACACGGAGTATGTGGCGGACCTTAAAAAGTTTGCGGCGGGGGAGATAGTGGAAAAGGTGATCGTCGACCCGTCGGCGGCGAGCTTTATTGAGGCGCTGCGGCGCGAGGGATTCCCTGTGAGCAGGGCGGACAACGATGTGGCGGACGGCATCCGCGTGACGGCGAACCTATTGAAGCAGCGAAAGATCGTGATCTGCGAGGGCTGCGAGAGCTGCCTTAGCGAGATCGCGGCGTACTGCTGGGAGGAGAGCGGAACGGGAAGAGACCGGCCGAAAAAGGAGAGAGATCACGCGATGGATGAGATGCGGTATTTTGCCGTGTCGATCGCAAAAAAAGGAACGCGGAGGCGGCATTGCGATGCGCGCGGTGGAGCGCGCGGCGCGATGAACAAAACGGAAAAGGAGAGGACAGGATGAAAGTACCCTGGCAGAAGGAGAGAAGCACGGGCGGCGAGACCGCCGTGCAGCTGCGCAGCGGCGGACGCAGTACATTCGGACGGCTTGAGAGCTATGTGCCGCTGCTGGACGGGGAGACAGCGCTTTACCGCGAGGTGCGCGAGGCGGTGCCGGTGGTGGACGCGGCCATCTGCAAGCTGATCCGGCTGACGGGCGGCGTGCGCGTGGCATGCGGCAACGAGCGGGCGGAGCAGGGCTTGCAGCGCTTTTTGTGCGAGGTGCCGGTGGGCAGAGGGCAGAGAGGCATCAACGCCTTTTGGACTGTTACCTCGATTCGCTTTTGACCTGCGGGCGCGCGGTGGGCGAGATCGTACCGGACGCGGAAGGACGCGAGATCGCGGCGGTGCTGTGCGCGGACGTTTCGCAGGTGGAGGTGCGCGAGGGGGACAATCCGCTCGAATTCTGCCTGTGCGGTGTGGATGGCGGCGGGCGCAGCGTGCCGCTCGAGTATCAGGACCTACTGCTCTTTACGCCGCTCAACCCCGAAGCGGGGCACCCTTACGGCGTTTCGATGCTGCGCTCGATGCCGTACTTAACGGGGCTGCTGCTGAAAATTTACGACGCGATGGGAAAGAACTGGGACCGCTGCGGCAATGTGCGCTTTGCGGTGACCTATAAGCCGCAGGACGGCGAGCTCGACCGCGGGGCGGCACAGGAGCGTGCCGAGCAGATCGCCGAGGAATGGTCGCGGGCGATGCAGGAGGGCAGAAACGGCAGCGTGCGCGACTTTGTATCGGTGGGCGACGTGTCGATCAAGGCCATCGGCGCGGACAACCAGATCCTCGACAGCGAGACGCCGGTACGGCAGATCTTAGAGCAGCTGGTGGCGAAGACGGGGCTGCCGCCGTTTATGCTGGGGCTGAGCTGGTCGTCGACCGAGCGGATGAGCGCGCAGCAGGCGGATATGCTGACAAGCGAGATCACGGCGCTGCGGCGCACGCTCGAACCGGTCATCGAGCGCGTCTGTACGCTGTGGCTTAGGATGCACGGCTACGGCTGCCGTGCGGTGGTGGACTGGGAGGACATCAACCTGCAGGATGAGGTGGAGGAGGCCAAAGCGGCACTCTACTTGCAGCAGGCGCGAAAGCTCAGGCAGGAAAATGATGAAGCGGAGGGGAAATGAGCATGGAAGTGAGAAAAGAGAGCAATGGGCTCAAAAACAGCATGGTGACGCGCGAGGAACTGGCAATCATCAATCAGTTCACGAAGCGCGCGCTCAAAGAGGACGAGGTCTACACCTTTGCCGTGCGGCTGTGCGACAACGAGGTGGACCGGGACGGCGAGCGCTTTCCGCGCGCGACGCTCGAAGAGCTCGCGGAGCTGTTTGTGGGCAAAAGCGGCATTTTTGACCACGAGTGGACGACGAAGGGGCAGGCGGCGCGCATCTACCGCACGGAGATCGTGGAGGAAGAGGGCGTTTGCTCGCAGGGCGAGGGGCGCTGCTATCTCAAGGGCTATGCGTATATGCTGCGCGGCGGCGAGAACGATGCGCTGATCGCGCAGATCGAGGGCGGCATCAAAAAGGAAGTGAGCGTGGGGTGCAGCGTGGAAAGGTGCGTGTGCTCCATCTGTGGTGAGGACATCAACACCTGCGCGCACAAAAAGGGCGAGGTGTACGGCGGCAAGGTGTGCTGCGCGGAGCTTGTGAACGCGCAGGACGCGTATGAGTGGAGCTTTGTAGCGGTACCGGCGCAGCCGAGAGCGGGCGTTTTGAAGCGCTGCGGCGGAGAGGACGCGGGCACGCTCAAGACGCTCGTCAAGCGGCGCGGGTCAAGAGCGAACCAGAGGGAGCTTGAAAGCCTTGAAAAGCAGGCGGAGGTCGGTAAGCGCTACTTGAGTGAGCTGCGCGGCGAGGTGAAGCGGCTGATGCTCGTGTGCGAGCAGGAGGCGGATGGCGAGGCCATTGAAAAGCTCGCGGAAAAGCTCGACGAGAGCGAGCTCAAGGAGATGGAGAAGCTGTATCGCGGGAAGATGGCGAAAAAGCTGGGGCTGCGCACGCAGCTCACTTACGGAGAGAAGACGAAAGCAGCGGAGGACGAGAGCGACTTTCGCGTGTGAAAAGGAACAAAAAGCAGCGGCGCTTTTTGGATAGAACAACAGATCAAGGAGGAACGGTATGAGCATTTCTTATGAGGGCATCGGCGAGTGGTGCGCAACGTTTGTTTGCGGCGCGGTCAGCGAGGGCGACATTGTGAAGGTGAGCGCGAACGGCACGGTGGGCAAGTGCACGGCGGGCGACGGCTTCTGCGGCGTGGTGCGCGCCGTCGCACATGACGGCAAGGCCTGCACGGTGCAGCTCGGCGGCCTTGCGAGCGTGAAGTACAGCGGCACGGCGCCTGCGGTGGGCTACGCTGAGCTGATGGCGGACGGCTCGGGCGGCGTGAGCAAGCCGGGCGAGAACCAGAGCGGCAGCAGCTATCTTGTGCTGAGCGTGGACAGCGCGGCGAACAAGGCCGTCATCAAGCTTTAAGGAGGAGAAGGACAAATGGCTTATCAGTATGAAAATGTGAAGCTCGAAAAGGGCATGTACGGTCAAAGCGGCAGAAGTTTTCTGAAGGTGCTCGAATCGCTCGACCCGAGCGAGAACTACAAGGGCACGGCGCTCGAGGGGCTGGACGCCTTTCAGCGCCAGCTCAAGCGCTTTGATATCCACGTCAAGGGCGCGGGCAGCGACATGGTGGAAAAGTTTTTCCACACGAGCGAATCGTCCGTGCTGTTCCCGGAGTTCGTCTCCCGCGTGGTGCGCCAGGGCATGGAAAGCGACATTCTGCCCGACATCACTGCGACCGTGACGAATTTTGACGGCATGGACTACCGCTCTATCGCGTCCGTTCCGACGGATGACGACAAGGAACTCAAGCGCGTGGAGGAGGGCGCGGGCATCCCGACGACCAGCATCCGCACGCAGGAAAATCTCGTGAAGCTCCACAAGCGCGGCAGAATGCTGGTCGCGTCCTACGAGGCGATCCGCTTCCAGCGACTGGATCTCTTCTCTGTGACGCTGCGCCAGATCGGCGCGTACATCGCGCGCATGCACTTAAAGGACGCCATCGACGTTTTGGTGAACGGCGACGGCAACAACAATGCGGCAACAAGCTATACCATCGGCGATGGCGGCATCGGCGGCACGAAGGGCACGCTGAGCTATGACGCGCTGCTGGGCTTCTGGTCGCAGTTTGACCCCTATACGATGAACACGATGCTGATGGGCAGCGACATGATGCTTGCGATGCTCAAGCTCTCGGAGTTCCAGAACCCGCTGACGGGCCTCAACTTCCAGGGCACGGGCACGCTCGCGACCCCGCTGGGTGCGAAGCTCCTGCGCACGAGCGCAATGCCCGCGGGCAAGATCATCGGCCTTGACAAGAACTATGCGCTCGAGCGCATCTGTGGCAGCGAGGTGCTGGTCGAGTACGACAAGCTCATCGACCGCCAGCTGGAGCGCGCGGCCATCACGAGCATTTCCGGCTTTGCAAAGCCGTATCAGGAGGCCTCGAAGGTGCTGTCCTTACAGTAAAAAGTAAGGAGGAAGAGCGAATGGCGGAGAGCATGAGCGAGCAGATCTTTTCGATCGCGTGTGCGCTGAGCAAGGCGGACGAGAGCGAGAAGAGCATGCTCCGAATGATCTGCACGGCGCAGGAGGAGAGCCTTGTGTGCGCGCTGAAAGAGGGCGTCGCCAAGGAGGACTGCGAGAGCGCGTTTATCTGCGCGGCGTCGTGGTTGGCGGCGGCCGCGCTGGAGAGCGCGAGAGCGGGCGGGGAGGAGTTTTCCTCCCTGCGCGCGGGCGACCTGACAGTGACGAAGTGTTCGTCCGATGAGGGGAGCAAAAGACTGTCGCTGCTGCGCGAGCAGGCGTGGGCGCTGATGCGCCCGTATACGACGGACGGCGGGTTCTGCTTCCGCGGGGTGGAGACGTGAAGCGGGCGCTGAGTGAGGCGTTCGCGCGCTACGGCATGAGCGTTTCGGTGCTGCACGGCGGAGAGACGGCGGAGACGAAGGCGTTTTTGCAGCTTGTGAAGAGGGAGAACGGCGAGGAGCCGTTCTCTGTGACGGCGCTGGGCGCGGTCGACGAGCAGTGCTGGCGGTACCTGGGCCCGGCGGACGTTGCGGTCGCGATGGGCGACTTTGTGCAGTGCGGAGAGAGGCGGTACGTCGTGCGCGCGGCGGGGCCGTTTTACGTGGGTGAGGAGATCGCCTGCTACTGGGCGATGCTGCATCCGAAGGAGGAAGAGGCATGACGGCGGTCGGACAGGTGAAGCGCGCGGTGGCTGCGGCGATCAAGGCGGCGGGGTGCGCGGCGATCGAGAGTTACAGCGAAGAACAGCTCAAGCGGTATGCGACCGCGGTGGCGGCGGTCGGCACGAAGGAGACGGTGATCGAGGAGAGCGGCGCGGCCCAGTATCTGGGAGAAAAGGTCGACGAGGCGACGCAGGAGACGGTATCTGTCTACGGGCGGAAAATGCTGCTGACGCTGCTCATCGAGGTGTATGCGCCGAGGACGCTGGGCGCGGCGGGCTGCGAAAAAGCGGCGGAGGCGGTGACGCAGGCACTGATGACGGCGCTGCCGGAGGGGCTGAAGCTCGGATCGCTCCAGTGGGGCAAGACCGGCTGGGACAAGACGGCGGGCATGTTCCGGCTGGACGCGAGCGCGAAATATGCGGCGTACTTTGTCGCGGAGGCGGCGGAGGATGAGACGGTGTTTACCGATTTTGTATTGAAAGGCACGGTGAAAGAACGTGAATAGTACGATCCATGAGCGGCCGGGCGTGTATTCGTCCTACGACGCATCGAGCGTGGTGAGCGCGAGCGCTGCGGCGAAGACGATCGGCGCGGCAGCGGTGGCGACGAAGGGGACGGCCAATAAGGTGGAGCTCATCACCTCGTATGAAGAGGGAAAGAGCGTATTCGGGGAGGATGCGAGCGGCGTGTATGGCATGAGCACACTGCTCAAATTCCTCTTCGCCAACGGCGCGGGTGCAGTGAAGGCTGTGGCCGTGGGCAAGGACGAGAGTGAAGAGAAGGACTACGCGAGCGCGTTTGCGGCGCTCTCTGATGAGGAAGATGTCGGCGTGATGGTGTGCGACAGCGCGGCGCAGAGCGTGCATCTGCTCCTCAAAACGGCGGCAGAGGATGCCTCGGCGGCGAGACGCGAGCGCATCGCGGTCATCGGCGGTTCGGAAGAGACGGTCGCGCAGATGGTGAACCGCGCGAAGGCTGTCAACAGCGAGCGCGTAGTGCTGGTGGGACCGGATATCGCATCGGACGACGGCGGTACGATGAGCGCGGTGTTTGCCGCGGCGGCGGTGGCGGCGGTGATCGCGGGAAACACCGACCCGTCCGTGCCTATCAACGGCGCGGAGCTGACGCTTTTCGGCGCGGCGGGCAAGAGACTGAGTGACAATGAGATCGACCAGCTGGTGCGCGGCGGCGTGACGCCGATCGAGACGGTGGGCGGCGTTTCCTCGCCGGTGCGAGGTATCACGACGAAGACTTCGAGCGGCGGGGCGGCGGACACGACGTGGCGCGAGCTGACGACCATTTTGATCGTGGATGAGGTCATCCCGACGATCCGCAGCGCGCTGCGCACGCGCTTTGCCCGCAGCAAAAACACCGCGCAGAGCCGCGGGGCCATCCGCTCGCAGGTGGTGCTGGAGCTCGAGGAGATGAAGAGCCGCGAGATCGTGGACAGCTACGGCGAGGTGCTGGTGAGCGCGCTCAAGAGCGACCCGACGGTGTGCCTGGTGGAATTCAGCTTTACGGTGGCGCACGGGCTGAACCGCATCTATCTGACGGCGCACATCACGGTGTAAGGAGGAAAAATATGGCGAATACGGTATTGCCGCTGAGCAGCGACATCTATCTCGAAGTCGACGGCAAAAAGGTGGCGGTGGTGCAGAGCTACACGACGAGAGCGACGCGCACGAGCCGCGAGATCGAGGCCTTTGGCGAAAACGAGCCGGTGGCGACGATCGCGGGCGCGAACAAGTACACGCTGGAGTTGAGCCGCCTGTACGCGACGGATGAGGCCATCAGCGACGGCATCAACTTCTATGATCTGAACGACTTTTCGCTTGTGATCTGCAAGCCGGACAAGCGCATCATCTACTCGCAGTGCCGCTGGAGCAGCATTGAAGAGGCGGGCAAGCTCGGCGACCCGCGGCGGAGAAGGTGACGATCATCGCGCGTAAGCGCATGGAGATCGCAAGCTGATGGACGAGCTTCTGCTGAACTTTTTGGGGCGCGAGCGGGAGAAGACGGTGCGCATCGGGGAGAGAACGTGCGCGATGCGGCTGCTTTCGGCCCGCGAGACGCTCTCGCTGCGGCGCGAGATCGCGCAGCTTGACTGCGCCGACGAAGAAGAGCGTGCGTTGCGCGCGAACGCGGCGCTGCTCAAAAGAAGCCTGACGGAGGGCGGAGAGGCGGCCTTTGCAAGCGCGGAGGACGTTGAAAATGCGCTGAGTGTCGGCGAGATCAACGAGCTGGTGCGGTGCTACGCGCTGCTTGACGGGGCGGAGAACCCGTCGAGCGAGGACGGGCGCGAGAAGGTGGAAACGCTAAAAAAAGCATGGAGCACGCGCCCTACGAACGGCTGAAATGGCGCGTGCTCCGATATGCCGGCGCGCTGCCGAGCGAAAAGCGCGCGCAGGAGATGACGGACGCGGACTATCTCTATTGCCTTGTGCACGAGATGCTCGACCGCGAGGAGGCGATGGAGCGGCTGTGCCCCGAGTGCCGGACGCGCGCGGAGGAGGCACGGTGCAGCATTTGCGGCGCAAAGCTCGGCGAAACCGCAGGCGGCGGCAACGCGAGCTTTGATATGGCGCGCTTTATCCGCATGAAGGAGGGGCGAAAACCTTGAATTACATCGAATGGGCGCTGCAAAGAGGCGCAGAGCTGTGGCGCGCGCGGGAAGAGGCGCTGAAAAAGCGCCTCTCCCTTGTGCCGGAGGGGACGGCGCAGAAAAAGGCGGCGGAGGCGCAGCTTTCGGAAGAGGAGCCGCGGCGCAGGATGCGGAGATGAGCGGCGGCGCGGAAACTGTGGCAGAAGCAGCGGATGATCCGGTGGAGACGGCGACGGTGCGGCTTGGGCAAAAGCTCGGGCTGGGTGCGACGCAAGAAGATGATGGCCCAGAGAGGGAGACGGCGTTTTCTGCCGATTTGGCGGGCACTGCGGCGGCGAACGCTGCGCTTCTGCGCGCGAGGGAGGCCGAGAGCGCGGACAATGCGTCCGACTGGATAAGAAAGCTCCTGAGCGCGGACGGCCGCGACGGGGCGAGCGCGGCGGCAGCGCGAGGGAAAATGACTTTTCGCTCGCGCAGGAGCAGGAGGTGCGTGAGACGGAGTCGTTTTCGCTGAGCTTAGAGCGCGACGCGCGCCGATACGATGGCGGATTTTTATTTTACTGAGAAAGGGGCGGGAGGATGAACCTTGCACCGATGCGATACAAGGATTATGTCTGGCCGCACAACCCGGAGACCTACACCATCTCGTTCAAGCGGCAGGTGGCAGTGGCGAAGGTGCCGTTCGGGCGCTACGGGATGCAGGATCTCGGAATGAGCTACCGCGTGATGGAGGGCGAAGGCGTTTTTGCGGGGAAGGGCGCCTACGACGAGTTCAAAAAGCTGGCATCGGTCTTCTATCAGGGCGGGCCGGGGCTGCTGATCCATCCGGTGTGGCAGGCGTCGCAGGCGTACTTTGTGTTGCTGGAACTGGCGCAGCAGCCGCTTGAAAACTACGTGCGCTACCGCTTTGCCTTCTGGGAGACGAGCCCACTCGATACGTCGCTCATCCGCGTGAGCGGCGGAAGCGGCAGCGCGGGCACGGGAACGAAAACGGCGAGCTCGTACTACACGGTCAAGCGCGGCGACACGCTGTGGGGCATTGCGAACACGTATGGCGTGACGCTGACGGCGCTTTTGAACGTGAATCCGCAGATCAAAAATCCCAACAGGATCGCCGCGGGAGAGCGGGTGACGCTGCCGTGATGAAGGGGTATCTGACGACGTGCGACGGTGCGCAGTTTGAGCTGCCGACGCTGCTGAAGTGGGAATTTTCCTACACGGGAAGCGTGCCGTGCGACAGCTTTACGCTGCGGTGCGCATACGAGCCTGCGATGGCGGAGACGCTGCGGCGGGCGGTGCGCTTTACGGCGAGAGAGGACGGCACGGTCGAATTTGCGGGCGTTGTGGACGAGTGCGGCGTGACATGCGATGAAAAGGGCTTGCAGCTTGAGGTGAGCGGACGCGGCATGGCGGCGCTGCTGCTCGACAACGAGGCAGAGAGCGTGAGCTATCAGTGGGCGACGATGGAGGAGATCCTCAAAAACCATGTGACGCCGTACGGCATTGTGTGCACGGGCTATGACGCGGTGACGGCTGCGGCACGGTACCGCGTGGCGAACGGGTCGAGCCAGTGGAAGGCGCTGAACGATTTTGCAGCGCTGCACGGAGGAATCGCGCCGTATTTCGACAAGACGGGCGCGCTGGAGGTGAAGAAAAACCGCAAGGCCGCGCGCGTGAGCATCGACGCCAAAACGCCGGTGACGGCGCTTTCCTACTGCGACAAGCGCTACGGCGTGATCGCCGAGGCGCTGGTGGTGGACAGCAAGGCGGGCGTGAAGCAGAGCGTGAAAAACGAGGCGTTCTGTGCTCGCGGCGGCACGAGCAGGCGCGTATTTTACGTGCCGGCGCGCAGCGGCACGCAGGCAATGCGCTACACGGGGGAGTATCAGATCGCAAAGTCGAAGGAGGGCGCGGAGACGCTGCGCGTGACGATCGCGGGGCGGTTCACCGCCGCGCCGGGGGATATCGCGGCGGTGAGCGAGACGAAGGTCGGCATTGTGGGCAATTTCCGCGTGATCGAGTGCGTGAGGCGCTTTGGCGAGAGCGGAGAGGCGTACGAAGTGACGATGCAGAGGGAGTGAGAGACGATGTGGCTATCGAGAAAGCTAAGCCAGCATGAGATGCAGGACGTGGCCTCGGCGCAGGACGGAACGGTGACGGTCGAGGGCGGCGAGCTGGCGGTGTTCAGCAGCGGGGAAAAGCGCGAGGTGAAGACCGCCGCGCCCGGCGGCTATGAGTGGCAGCCGAAAAAGGGCGAGGATGTGCTGGTGGTGCGCGGCGGGACCTTTGGCGAGGAGGCCTACGCCGTGGGCGCGGTGGGGCAGAGCGCGGACGACCTGGCACCCGGCGAGGTGCGCATTCGCTCCGCCGCGGCGGGGACGGAGATCGTGCTGCGCAACAACGGGCGCATCGACATCAACGGGCTCCTTTTCATCAACGGGATGCCGTATCTGGGAATGGGGGGCTGAGGATGGAGCTGAAGATCAAAGACCGCGATTATGTGGCCGACGGCGCGGGCGGGCTCGTGCGCGTGAGCGGCTGGGACGAGCTGCTCGAACGCGTGCTCTTTAAGCTGAGTGTGCGGCGCGGAAGCTTCGCGCTCGCGCCGGAGCTTGGCAGCAAGCTGCACCTTTTATGGCGGGAAAAGGGCGAGAGCCGCGCGACGGCGGCAAAGCAATACGTGGCCGAGGCACTGGCGGATGAAGAGGGCCTGAGCGTGACGGGCATGGAGCTTGCGGAAAAGAATGGATTTTTGGAGCTGCGCGTGCTGCTGCGCTATGAGAACGAAACGGGCGAGGCGGTCGTGACGATAGGGGGAGAGTGAAGAATGGAAGAGCTGAACGCGATCTACGAGCGGATGCGCGCGATCTTTGCCGAGGAGGCGGGCTTTGTGCCGAACGACGGCTGCGACGCGATGGTGCGCCTCTATGCGCTGGCGAGCGAGGTACAGTCGCTTCTGGCGCAGGCGGACTGGGTGCTGGATCAGAGCTTTCCGCAGACGGCGGTGGGGCAGTATCTTGATTATCACGCCGAGACGCGGGCGCTGACGCGCCTTCCGGCGGCGAAAGCGGCGGGCGTGCTGCGCTTTTCCGCGCCGTCGGCGGCGGTGACGGATTATGAGATCGAGCAGGGGAGCGTCGCGATGACGAGCGGCGGCGTGCGCTTTGAGACGACGGAGAAGGCGACGCTTGCAAAGGGCGAAACGTATGTGGATGTGCCGGCGAGCGCCGTGGAGGCGGGGGTGAGCGGCAACGCCATCGCGGGGGGCGATCCATCTGATGTCCGTGTATCCGGTGGGGATTACGCAGTGCGTAAATCCTGAGGCGTTTTCCGGCGGCAGCGACGAGGAGAGCAACGAAAAGCTGCGCGAGCGCGTACTAGCAAGTTACAAGCGTCTGCCGAACGGTGCGAACGCGGCGTTTTACGAGCAGGAGGCGATGAGCTTTCCGAACGTGGCGGCGGCGAAAGCGGTCGGCCGCGCCCGCGGCATCGGCACGGTGGATGTGTATGTTTCGACGCACGCGGGCGCGCCGGATGAGAAGCTGCTCGGCGAGATCGAGGCGGTCTTGCAGAAAAGCGCGAGATCGCGGTGGATGTGGAGGTCAAGGCGCCGACAGAGAAGACCGTCAACATGAGCGCGGAGCTGACGGCGGAGCAGGGCTGGACGATGCAGGAGATCACCGATGCGGCGACGGCGGCGCTGCAGGCGTACTTCACCGGCGAGCGGCTGGGTGAAGCGGTGTATACGGCGAAGCTCGCGAGCATCCTCTACGGTGTGGAGGGCGTGAAGAACTGTCACCTGCTCACACCGAGCGCGGATGTGAGCGTGAGCGCGACGGAGCTGCCGGTGCTCGGCACGGTGACGATCACGGAGATCGGGGCGGGTGAGGCATGACGTATTATGACTATCTCTGCCGCCTTTTGGAGCCGATGCGCGTTTACCGCACCGAGCGCGGCACGCTGAGCGGCGGAGAGCTGTACGCAGCGGGCGCGGCGCTGGATGAAGCGGACAGCACGATGGAATACGCTGAGCAGGAGGGAGTTTTGCAGACGGCGGAGGACGAGGGCCTTGCAAGGCGGGAGAAGCTCTTTTCCCGCTGCCCGGTCAGCGTTTCGACTGCGCTGCGGCGCGAAGCCATCGCGGCGCTCGCGCGCATCAACGCCGACAGCTTCACGTTGGATGCGATCAACTCGACGCTCAGCGGCTGCGGCATCAAGGCGCTGGCGGAGGAGACGGAGAAAAAGGGAACGGTCAAGGTGTGGTTTCCGAACACCGTGGGCGTGCCGGATGAGTTTTCACAGGTGGAGAGCATCATCCTTGATATCATCCCGTGCCATCTGCTGGTGGAGTTCTACTTCCGGTATCTGACGTGGCTCGAGTGCGAGGCACAGAAATTTACATGGCAGAGCGTGGAGGACGCGCATCACACATGGGAGAGCTTTGAAAAGGCGGTGCCGGAGGAAGAATGACGGAACAGGAGATCTCGGTCAAACTGACGGAGACCGAGCAGCGCGTCAAGTCGAACACGCACCGCATCGAAAAGCTGGAACAGCAGCAGAAGGACCTGAATAAGCTGGTAACGGCGGTGGAGGTGCTCGCCTCGCGCGAAAAGGGCGTGGAGACGGACGTCAAGGAGATCAAGGCGGACGTGAAGACCATCACGCAGAAGGGCGGAAAGCGCTGGGATGCGATGATCGACCGCGTGCTGTACGTGCTCATCGGGGCGGCGATCTCCCTGCTGATGACCGGGGGGAGCTTATGAAAGGGAAAAGAAGGCGCACAAAAAAGAAACGCGTGAGCTTTTCCAAGCTCTTGCTGCTGCTCGAGAGCGGGATCGTGCTTTATACGACGTATGAGGCTTTGCGTTGGCAAAGTTTGCGGTCGAATCAGGTTTTATGGGTACGCTCCCGTGGATCGCGACGATGGTGACGGCGGCGTGGGGCGCTTACGGCACGAGCGCCGCGTGCTACTATGCCAAGGCAAAGGCGGAAAATACGGCGGGCGGCGTGACGTATGAAACGGTGTGCCGCGGGCAGGACTGCGAGGGGTGAGAGAGCATGGAGCTTTTGAAAAAGAGACTGGCGAATCTTTTGAGCGTGAAGAGCATCGTGACGCTGTGCCTGACGATCACGTTCTGTGTGCTGACGGTGCAGGCAAAGGTGACGCAGGAGTTCAACACGGTGTATCTCATGGTAATCGCGTTTTATTTTGGTACGCAGAACGGCAAAAACGCGCAGGAGGAAACGTAAATGCGCCACAGCAGAAGCATCAGCGACCTGCGCGCGGACGTGGGAGAACTGCCGGGCGCTGCTTATGCTCGCTGAGCGCGAGGGGTTGAGCGTTCTGGTGACGGAGACGGTGCGCGATGCGGAGTATCAGCGGATGCTCGCCGAGAAGGGCTACGCGGCCAAAGGAGCGGTGACGCCGTCGTTCCACGCCGAGCATGCAGGATTGGCCTTTGATATCTGCAAAAATGAGGCGGGGCACGAGTATGACGATCCTGCGTTCTTTATAAGGGTCGGAGAGATTGGGAAAATGCTCGGATTTTCCTGGGGAGGAGACTGGGGGAGCTTTCCTGACCGGCCGCATTTTCAGTGGGACGCGGGCGCCACGTACACGAGCGCGATGATCCGCGCGAAGCGCTATCCGCCGCCGATGCCGCGCTATGAGGAGGAAGAGATGACGCAGGAACGGTTTGAAGCAATGTTGGAGACCTATCTCAAGAAGCTTGCGCAGAAGCCGCCGGCAGCATGGAGCGCGGAAGCGCGCACCTTGGGCGGAGGAAACGGGATTGATCGCGGGCGATGAAACTGGCAACAAGCAGTACCGTAATTTTTTGACGCGCGAGCAGTTCGCGGTGCTTTTGCACCGCTATGATGCGCTGCGCCGCGGCAAATGACGGAAGGACGGACGAAAGCGCCGGAGGGGAGACCCTCCGGCGCTTTTTTGCGCTGTCACGACAGAAAACTTGCAGGAAATCTTGCAAATTACATGCTTTGCACAAAAAGAATGTGAAACGTCTCCACGGAAACGACAAAAAGCGACGCTAAAATTTGTTCAGTTTTCGCTTTCTGAACGGGTTTTCATTGATTTTGCGAGGAAGTTCCACTATAATTTACACTGAAGCCTGTATGAGCATCTTTCGAAGAATTTTTGACGGAATCCATGCAAGCAGAGAGGGCTCTTCGGCGATAAAAATGTTTATCAAAATCAGGGAGGGTTTTATCTTGAATAAGGTCATGTCACTGCACGATGCCGTTGCAAAGTACGTCGAGAATGGCGATACTCTTGCGATCGGCGGTTTCACCACCAACCGTAAGCCGTATGCCACGGTTAGTGAGATCCTGCGTCAGGGTCAGAAGGACTTCATCGTTTATGCCGGCCCCGGCGGCGGCGAAGTCGATATGCTCATCGGCGAGGGCCGCGTGGCTGCTTACATCAACTGCTACACCGCTAACTCCGGCTACACCAACGTTTCCCGCCGCTTCCGCGCTGCCATCGAGCAGGGCAAGCTCACGTATGAGGACTATTCTCAGGACGTGCTGATGCTCATGCTGCACGCCTCTTCTCTCGGCCTTCCGTTCCTGCCGGTCCGCCTGATGCAGGGCAGCGGCCTGATGAAGTTCTGGGGCATCAGCGAGGAAAAGCGCAAGACCATGCCCAAGATCGAAAATCTCAAGTGCGTCGAGATCGAGAACCCGATGGTGCCGGGGCAGAAGGTCGTAGCCGTGCCCGTGCCCAAGATCGACACCGCCATCATCCACGTCCAGCAGGCCTCTCCGGACGGCACCTGCATCATCATGGGCGATGAGTTCCATGATATCGACATCGCGATCGCCGCGCGCAAGACCATCGTCACCTGCGAGGAGATCGTCTCCGACGAGTTCATCCGCCGCGACCCGACCAAGACCCGCATTTTCGGCGAGTGCGTGCAGGCGGTCGTCAAGGCTCCCTATGGCGCATGGCCCGCTCAGTGCTATGATTACTATGACGACGACGACGCCGGCCTGAAGGAATACGACAAGGCCTCCAAGTATCAGGATGCCGAGGATGCCGTCAAGCAGCTTGAAAAGGCTGCGGCCAAGGCTGCCAAGGCGCTGGAGAAGGCTCCCGAGGACGAGAAGCTCAAGCTCGCCGCCGAAAACGCCCAGAAGGCCTTCGAGCTCGCCAAGAGCGGTGAGAAGATTCCCGAGACCTTCAAGGATTTCCTCGAAAAGTGGGTCTACAGCTGCGAAGATCAGTCCGCTCTGCTCGATAAGCTCGGCGGCAGCCGTCTGATGCGCCTGAAGAACGAGCCGCACCTCGGCTATTCCACTACACATTAAGGTTTGGGAGGCTAAATAGAAATGTCTGATTATACGAAGTATACCAAGCAGGAAATGCAGGCGTATGCCATTGCTAAGAATATCAAGGAAAACCAGATCGTCATCGTTGGTACGGGCCTGCCGCTGATCGGTGCGTCCCTTGCCAAGCGCGCGGTCTGCCCCAGCTGCCACCCCATCGTCGAGTCGGGTCTGATGGACTGCGACCCCGTTGAGGTCCCCCGCTCCGTCGGCGATAACCGCTTCATGGCGCACTGCGCCGTGCAGTGGCCCAACATCCGCTTCGTCGGCTTCGAGGCCAACGAGTGGCTGCACGACGAGGATCGTCTCGTCGCCTTCATCGGCGGCGCGCAGATCGACCCGTACGGCAACGTGAACTCCACCTGCATTTTCGGCAAGGGCGACTACCTGCAGCCCACCACCCGTTTCACCGGTTCCGGCGGCGCCAACGGCATTGCCACCTACTGCAACACCATCATCATGATGCAGCACCAGAAGCGCCGCTTCATGGACCACGTCGACTACATCACCTCCTGCGGCTGGATGGACGGCCCCGGAGGCCGTGAGCGCGCAGGCCTGCCCGGCAACCGCGGTCCTCAGATGGTCGTCACTGACCTCGGCATCATGAAGTTTGATGAAGAGACCAAGCGCATGTACCTCGCTTACTACTATCCGTTCTCCTCTCCCGAGATGGTTCAGGAGAACACCGGCTTCGAGATCGACGTTTCCCGCGCCGAGCTGATGGAAGGTCCCTCTCCGGAGATCATCCGTCTCATCCGTGAGGAGATCGACCCGGGTCAGGCATTCATCAAGGTTCCCAAGGATAAGTAATTTGTTATTTCGATTTAAGAAGGAGAACTTAATATGAGCGAATATTCCATGCCCTCTTATTTCCAGAGCATGCCGGTCATCGGCAAGGACCTCAGCGCATTCCACGAGGACAACGCCGCTGAGATCCAGGCGGTGGAGCAGGAGATCCACGAGATCCGCGAGGCTGCCCTCGAAGCCGGTAAGAGCACCGAGGCGCTCAACGAGTCCGGCCAGTGGACGGCGATGCAGCGCATCATGGAGCTCGTTGACGAAGGCACCTGGTGCCCCCTCAACAGCCTCTATAACCCCCAGGACAACAAGAACGGCAGCGTTGGCATCGTCAAGGGCCTCGGCCGTATCGACGGCAAATGGGCCGTCATCATCGCGAGCGACAACAAGAAGCTCGCCGGCGCCTGGGTCCCCGGCCAGGCCGACAGCCTGCTGCGCGGCAGCGACACGGCCAAGCGCCTGCGCATCCCCCTCGTGTACGTGCTGAACTGCTCCGGCGTTAAGCTCGACGAGCAGGAGAAGGTGTACCCCAACCGCCGCGGCGGCGGTACGCCGTTCTATCGCAACAGTGAGCTCAACCAGATGGGCGTGCCCGTCATCGTCGGCATCTACGGCACGAACCCCGCCGGCGGCGGCTATCACTCCATCTCCCCGACCATCCTGATCGCGCATCAGGATGCCAACATGGCAGTCGGCGGCGCCGGTATCGTCGGCGGTATGAGCCCCAAGGGCCATGTCGACAAGGAGGCTGCTGAGGCGCTCATCAAGGCGCAGAAGAACCTCAAGAGCGACATCCCCGGCACTGTCGCCATCCACTATGGCGAGACCGGCTTCTTCCGCGAGGTCTACGCCGATGAAGAGGGCGTGCTCGCCGGTATCCGCAAGTACATCGACATGCTGCCCGCTTACGATCCCGAGTTCTTCCGCGTCGACGATCCCAAGGAGCCCCTGTTCGACGCCAACGACCTCTACAGCATCGTTCCGTTCAACCAGAAGCGCTCCTACGACATGGTCGAAGTTCTGGCGCGTCTTTTCGACGGCTCCGAGTTCATGGAGTACAAGCACGGCTACGGCCCCGAGATGATCACCGGCCTTGCCAAGATCGACGGTCTGCTCGTCGGCGTTGTCGCCAACTATCAGGGCATGCTGATGAACTACCCCGAGTACAAGATGGCGACTTACGGCCAGGCGATGGGCGTGGGCGGCAAGCTGTACCGTCAGGGCCTCATCAAGATGAACGAGTTTGTCACCCTCTGCGCGCGTGACCGCATCCCGATGCTGTGGGTCCAGGATACCACCGGTATCGACGTCGGCAACGACGCTGAGCGCGCTGAGCTCCTCGGCCTCGGCCAGAGCCTGATCTACTCCATCCAGTCCAGCAAGCTGCCGATGATGGAGATCACGCTCCGCAAGGGCACCGCCGCGGCGCACTACGTTCTCGGCGGCCCGCAGGGCAACGACAACAACGCCTTCTCCATCGGCACCGCTACCACCGAGATCTACGTCATGCACGGCGAGACCGCTGCGGCCGCCATGTATGCCCGCCGTCTCGTGAAGGAAGAGAAGGCCGGCGAGGATCTGCAGCCCACCATCGACAAGATGAACGCGCTGATCCAGGACTACGCCAAGAAGTCCAGCCCGAAGTTCTGCGCCAAGGCAGGCATGACCGACGAGATCGTCGACATGAACGACATCCGTCCCTACATCCAGGCTTTCGCCAACGCCTGCTATCAGAACCCCGAGAGCATCTGCCCGGTCCATCAGATGCTGCTGCCGCGCGTCATCCGCGACTACGACGCCCTGAACGCGCAGTAAAATATCACAACAATGCTTTTCTCGGCGCTGCGCGGAGGCAAGAACCGCGCAGCGCACGGGAAGGCAAACGGAGAGTACAATGAGCATTTATACCATGGGTATCGACGTCGGCTCCACCGCGTCGAAATGTGTGATCTTAAAAGACGGCAGCGAGATCGTCGCCAAGTCCCTCGTCGCTGTCGGCACGGGCACGTCGGGTCCATCCCGCGCGATCGCTCAGGTGTTGGAAAACGCGGGCATGACGCGCGAGCAGATGGACTTCGTCCTTGCCACGGGCTACGGGCGCAACAGCCTTGACGGCCTTGCCGACATGCAGATGAGCGAGCTTTCCTGCCACGCCAAGGGCGGCGTTCCTGTTCCCGAACGTGCGCACGGTCGTCGATATCGGCGGGCAGGACGTGAAGGTCATCGAGATCGAGAACGGCATGATGAAAAATTTCGTCATGAACGACAAGTGCGCAGCCGGTACCGGCCGCTTCCTCGATGTCATGGCCCGCGTGCTTGAGGTGAAGGTCGAAGAACTGGGCGATCTTGGCGACAAGTCGACCAAGGAGGTCGGTATCAGCTCGACCTGCACGGTGTTTGCCGAGAGCGAGGTCATCTCGCAGCTCGCCATGGGCACAAACAAGTGCGACATCATCCACGGCATCCACAAGTCCGTCGCGGGCCGCGTTTCCGGCCTCTGCCACCGCATCGGTGTGCGCGACGACGTGGTGATGACCGGCGGTGTCGCACAGAACCACGGCATCGTGAAAGCCCTTCAGGAGCAGCTCGGCCACGAGATCCACACCACGCCCCTCACGCAGTATAACGGTGCGCTCGGCGCCGCTCTGTTTGCCTACCAGAAGGCTTTGAAGAACAAATAATCCCCGTCATTCGTTATCAAATTTTTCTATATCGCATTAGGAGGAATCAATCATGGCTAAACAAGTCAGTCCCGGCGTGCTTGCTCTGCGCAAGGTCGTCGATGACGTCTATGCCGACGCCCGTGAAGCGAAGAAGCAGGGTAAGCTGGTCGGTTGGTCCAGCTCCAAGTTCCCCTGTGAGCTTGCTGAGGCCTTTGACCTCAACGTGATGTATCCCGAGAACCAGGCTGCCGGTATCGCCGCCCAGCGCGACGGTGAGATCATGTGCCAGGCTGCCGAGGATCTCGGCTTCGACAACGATATCTGCGGTTACGCACGTATCTCCCTGGCTTACGCCGCCGGTAAGCGCGCCAGCCGCAAGTTCGACCCCGAAACGCTCGAGTTCATCATCGACCCCAACAGCGGCAAGCCCCTCAAGGACGAAAACGGCAAGGTCGTCATCGATCCTGAGACCGGCAAGCCCAAGAAGGACCCCAAGACGCAGGTCCCCTACACGGTTCTGGACGATATCCACGAGATCGAGGCTCTGCCCGAGACCACCGAGAAGGAGATCGCCTATAAGAACTTCCGCCGCGAGGCCATCAAGCCCTACAAGCAGATGCGCATCCCCCAGCCGGACTTTGTCCTGTGCTGCAACAACATCTGCAACTGCATGACCAAGTGGTACGAGAATATCGCCCGTATGTGCAACATCCCCCTCATCATGGTCGATATCCCCTACAACAACACCGTGGAAGTCAGCGATTCCGCTGTCAAGTACGTCCGCGCCCAGTTCGACAACGCCATCCATGAGCTCGAAAAGCTCACCGGCAAGAAGTTCGACGAGAAGAAGTTCGAGCTTGCCTGCAAGCACGCGAACCGCACCGCGCAGAACTGGCTGAAGGTCTGCGACTTCCTGCAGTACAAGCCCGCCCCGATGAGCGGTTTCGACCTGTTTAACCACATGGCCGACGTCGTCACTGCCCGCGGCAAGGAAGCTGCTGCCGACGCCTTCGAACTCCTGTCTAAGGACCTGCAGAAGAACATTGAGGAAGGCACCTCCACGCTGCCCTTCCCCGAGCAGTACCGCGTCATGTTCGAGGGCATCCCCTGCTGGCCGAAGCTCCCGAACCTCTTTAAGCCCCTCAAGGAGAATGGTATCAACGTCACCGCAGTTGTGTACGCGCCCGCGTTCGGCTTTGTTTACAACAACATGGACGAAATGGCCCGCGCTTACTACAAGGCTCCGAACTCCGTCTGCATCGAGCAGGGCGTTGCCTGGCGTGAGGGTATCTGCCGCGACAATAAGGTCGACGGCGTGCTCGTCCACTACAACCGCTCCTGCAAGCCCTGGTCCGGTTACATGGCTGAAATGCAGCGCCGCTTCACCGCTGACCTCGGCGTGCCCTGCGCCGGTTTCGACGGCGACCAGGCTGACCCGCGCAACTTCAACGAAGCGCAGTACGCGACCCGCGTGCAGGGTCTGGTCGAGGCTATGGAAGCCAACAAGAAAGACTAAGGAGGCGTGCAAAAATGAGTATCGAAGCTATCGTTAATGAATTTTCCGCTGTTGCCGCCAATCCCAAGGGCCAGCTCAAGGCCTATAAGGACGCAGGCAAAAAGTGCATCGGCGTGATGCCTTATTACGCCCCCGAAGAGCTGGTTTACGCCGCCGGTATGATGCCGTTCGGCATGTGGGGCAGCAACGACAAGACCGAGCAGCGCTCCAAGGAATACTGCGCGACCTTCTATTGCACCATCGCCCAGCTCGACCTCGAGATGCTGCTCGACGGCACGATGGATCTGCTGGACGGTGTCATTACCCCGACCATCTGCGACACGCTGCGCCCCATGAGCCAGAACATCCGCGTCGCCATGAGTGAGAAGCTGCCGTGCATCTTCCTCGCCCATCCTCAGAACCGCTTTGCCGACTGGGGCAAGCAGTTCTGCCTGGATCAGTACAACAACGTCAAGGCCGGTCTTGAAAAGATCGCCGGTCACGAGATCAAGAGCGAGGACATCGCTGCGGCCATCAAGGTCTACAACAAGTCCCGCGCTGCCCGCCGCGAGTTCGTCAAGCTCGCAAGCGACCACTGCGACGTCATCGACCCGATCATGCGCTCGGCCGTCCTCAAGGCTGCCTGGTTCATGGATAAGGCCGAGTACACCGAGAAGCTCGAGGCTCTCAACGCCGAGATCGCCGCGCTGCCCGAGGCCAAGTGGAACGGCGTGAAGGTCGTCACCTCCGGCATCATCTGCGACAACCCGACGCTGCTCAAGATCTTCAAGGACAACAACGTTGCCATCGCGGCGGACGATGTCGCCCATGAGTCCCGTGCCTTCCGCACCGACGCGAGCGAAGAGGGCGACCCGATGATGGCGCTCGTCGAGCAGTTCACCAACACCGACTACGACGTGCTGCTCTACGATCCGCAGTCCAGCAAGAACCGCCGCGGCGAGTTCGTGGCCAACATGGTCAAGGAGTCCGGCGCACAGGGCCTCGTGCTCTTCATGCAGCAGTTCTGCGATCCCGAGGAGATGGAGTTCCCGTACCTCAAGAAGGCGCTCGACGCCGCTGGGATCCCCTTCATCAAGCTCGGCATCGACCAGCAGATGCGCGACTTCGGCCAGGCGGCGACCGCCATCCAGGCGTTTGCCGACGTGCTCTCCGTGCAGTAAGGAAAGTCTCTTTTCCCTCCTGCCGTGCAAGGCAGGAGGGAAAAGCCGTTAAAAACGCGCAAAAAGTGCATACGCGCTTGCAAATTGAGCAACCGCTTTGCTATAATCCAAATTGAAAGGTAAAAGGAAGAAATGGAATACAGCAGCCTGTTCGTTACCCTGATGGGTATTGGCACGGTGTTCTTTGGCCTGATCTGCATCATTTTCCTCACCATGGCAATGGGTGCGATCCTCAAGGGTAAAGAGAAAGCACCGGCCGCCGCTGCCGCCGCTCCTGCTGCCGCCCCCGCGCCGGCTCCCAAGCCGCAGGGCATGCAGCCTGAGATCGTGGCCGCGATCACTGCCGCTCTCTCGGAAGAGGTCGGTATCTCGTCCCGCAGCATGAACATCGTGAACATCAAATCTAATTTAATTTTTAGGAGAGAACAAACATGATCAAGCAGTACAATGTCACCGTTAACGGCACCACCTACGAAGTCACCGTCGAGTCCGCTGCCGGCGGCCGCATGGCTTCCGCTCCCGTCTCCCGCGCTGCCGCGGCTCCCGTTGCCCGCGCTGCCGCTCCCGCTCCCGCCGCTGCTCCCGCGCCTGCCGCTGCTCCCGCTGCCGCTCCCAAGGCCGCCGCTCCCGCCGGCGCCGGCACTGTCGCCAGCCCCATGCCCGGCACCATCCTCGATGTGAAGGTCGCCGCCGGTCAGGCCGTCAAGGAAGGCGATCTGCTGTTCATCCTCGAGGCCATGAAGATGGAGAACGAGATCTTCGCTCCCTGCGCTGGCACCATCTCCTCCGTCGCAGTTGCCAAGGGCGCTGCTGTCAACCCCGGCGACGTTCTGTGCGTCATCGGCTAAATAACAGCATTCCCCTGAATTAACTGTGAAAGGAAAAGAAACATAAATGGCTGCTATTAACAATTTCATGCAGCAGACCGGCTTCTATATGTTCGGTCAGGAAGGCAACTGGAAATGCCTCATCATGATCGCCGTTTCCTTTGTCCTGCTGTATCTGGCCATCGTGAAGGGCTTTGAGCCGCTGCTGCTCCTGCCCATCGCGTTCGGTATGCTGTGCACCAACCTTCCCGGTGCGGACATGTTCCACGAGATCCTGTTCGCCGGAGGACATGTCCATTGGGACCTCTTCGGAGGAGCGCCCATCACGCAGGAATTCCTGACAGAGATGTCGGAGGCCGGCGTAGCCGATGCGGTGCTTGCCCCGTGGGCGGTCGGCAGCACCGTTAGTCTCGGCCTGCTCGACGTTTTGTACCTCGGCGTTAAGCTCGGCATCTACCCCTGCCTGATCTTCATGGGCGTCGGCACGATGACCGACTTCGGTCCCCTGATCGCGAACCCCAAGTCCCTGCTGCTCGGCGCTGCCGCTCAGCTCGGTATCTTCATGACCTATGTCGGTACCCAGTTCATGGGCTTCACTTACCAGCAGTCCGCCTCCATCGGTATCATCGGCGGCGCCGACGGCCCGACCGCGATCTTCGTCACCTCCCGTCTGGCTCCCGAGCTGCTCGGTCCTATCGCCGTTGCCGCTTATTCCTACATGGCCCTCGTCCCGGTCATTCAGCCCCCCATCATGAAGGCTCTGACCACCAAGGAAGAGCGCCGCATCGTGATGCGCCCGCTGCGTCAGGTCAGCAAACGCGAGAAGATCATCTTCCCCATCATGATCACCGTGTTCGTGGCGCTGCTCGTTCCTTCTGCCGCGCCTCTGATCGCGTGCCTGATGCTCGGTAACCTGTTCAAGGAGTCCGGCGTTGTGGACCGTCTGCAGAAGACCGCCGGTAACGAGCTGATGAACATCGTCACCATCTTCCTCGGCTTCACCGTCGGTGCTACCGCCACCGCCACCACCTTCCTTTCCGTTCAGACCCTTGAGATCATGGCTATGGGTATCGTCGCGTTCGGTTTCGGTACCGCGGGCGGCGTGCTGCTGGCCAAGCTCATGAACCTGTTCCTGAAGGAAAAGATCAACCCGCTGATCGGTTCCGCCGGCGTTTCCGCCGTTCCTATGGCCGCCCGTGTTTCTCAGGTCGTCGGCCAGAAGGAGAACCCCTCTCCAACTTCCTGCTCATGCACGCCATGGGCCCGAACGTTGCAGGTGTTATCGGTTCCGCTATCGCCGCAGGCGTCCTGATGTCCCTGTTCGGCTAATTCTCAGCAATTTGAAAAAGAGCACCCGTAAGGGTGCTCTTTTTTATATTTTTCCGCACATTGCGCGGAGGAGGAAAGCAGCGCCGTAGGCGCTGCACGGGAAAAGGGGGATATTCTCTCACGTGAGAGAATATCCCCCTTGGACCCCCAAGAGAACGCAAGGGGCCTTGCCCCTTGACCCCGCCATTGCAAGCGAGCAGCTCGAAGAACTGCAATGCTTGCCGAATCAGGTGCCTGCCTTGTTTTATATCTAAACGATTTGACTTACTTCTATCTTCGCTGTCGCTTTGCCTGCGATTCATTACCCTTACATAACTGCGTTCTACTTCGGATTCTATCAATCCTGGTATTGCCTGCCGAAGCGGCATAGCTTCGCTCGCCGCAGTACGCATTATCGAAACGGTATGCATTGTTGGCAGCAGGAGATTAGTCTGTACCTCTACAAGATGGGCAGAGCGGCACCCGCAAGGGGTGTGCCGCATCCGTAAGGCAGCAGAGCCGCCAACGGCTGCGCAACAGCGGATAGTAGGAGCAGAGGCAAATCGTATAGCAGCGCTCAACACGGCATCGCCGCGCGCAGGCATTTCCATTCCGGAGGCAAAAAGGTCATTCGAGATTGAGACTGCCAATCTAAAACCTTTCTCTTGGGGGATTGAAAGGGGGCTATTCTCTTTTGTGAAAGAGAATAGCCCCCTTTGACTCGCACCGCGCTCAGCGAACGCGACTATTTACATCGAGATCCAGCCGAACGCGCTGGCGATCGAGCTGATCAAAATGATCGCCGCGAAGAACGGGCACAGGAAGCGGATCATGGCGTTGAAGACCTTCCTTCTGCGGAAGGGCGCGCCGTTCAGCGTGACCTCGTCCGCGATGCGGTCGACACCGATGACGCGGGAGACGAGGATGCAGCTTGCGATGGCCGCGATGGGCATCATCACGGAGTTGGTCAGGAAATCGAAGAAGTCCAAAAACTGCATGCCGATCACGGTGACATTTGCCAGCGGGCCGTAGCCCAGGCTGGAAAGGCTGCCGAGGAGAACCATAGAGACGCCCATGATGCTCGTGGCCTTCTTACGGCTCCAGTGCAGTTCATCCTGCAAGGTAGAGACGGCACTTTCCGTCAGCGCGATGGAGCTCGTCAGCGCGGCGAACAGCACTAACAGGAAGAACGCGATGCCGATCACCGTGCCGAAGCCCATGGAATCGAAGACCTTCGGGATGGTGATGAACATCAGCGAGGGGCCGGCCTTCAGCGCGCTGGGATCGCCGCCGGAGAAGGCGAACACCGCGGGGATGATCATCAGGCCCGCCATGATGGCGATGGCCGTGTCGAAGACTTCGACATTGCGGGTGGAGCTTTCGATCGGGACGTCCTTTTTCATGTAGGAACCGAACGTGATGAGAATGCCCATGGCGATGGACAGGGAATAAAACATCTGCCCCATGGCGGAGACGACCGTCATCCAGGAGAAGTTGTCAAGATTGGGCACAAGGAAGTACTTGACGCCCTCCAGCGCACCGGGGCGGGTCACGGAATACACGGCGATGATCAGCGACAGCACCACGAGAATGGGCATCATGATCTTGGAGACGCGCTCGATGCCGTTTTCCACGCCCGCAAAGATGATCGCCAGCGTCATGGCCGTGAAGACGAGAAAGCAAAGCTCCGAGGACACGCCGTTGGAGATGAAGGACGAGAAATAGCCGTCCTCCGCGACGAGGTGCGCCTTGCCCATCAGGTATTCCGCCAGATATTTGATGACCCAACCACCGATGACGGAGTAGTAGGGGACGATCAGAATCGGAATGATGGCGTTGATCCAGCCGCCCACGCGCAGCGCAGGCTTATCGCTGAAGGACTTGTAAGCGCCGACAGGGCTCTTGCCGGTCATGCGGCCGATCGAAGTCTCCGCAATGATCATCGTGTAGCCGAAGGTCATCGCCAGAATGATGTATACCAGCAGGAAAATAGCGCCGCCGTATTTGGCGGCCAGATAAGGAAAGCGCCAGATGTTTCCGAGGCCGACGGATGCGCCCGCAGCCGAAAGGACAAAGCCAATCTTGCCGGAAAAGGAACCTCTTTTATGATCCATGAAGAATCTCCTCTCTTTTTTACGACATACAATTTATCTAGTATATCATAGAATAAAGATGAAAACAATCTGAAATCCGAAGAAAAGAGAGCTATTTGTCGTTGGCCGTGCAGAAAAATAAAAAAGGAAGACTCGAAAGAGTCTTCCTTTTTCCATATTTAAGACCAGAGCAGCTGCATCGCGACGATTAGCGCCGCAGCGGCGAGGATATACACACCTGCGATCAGCAGTCCCGCCTTGAGCGCGCCGCGGATGGCGGCATTGCGCTCCTCGCGCGTCAGCTCACCGGCAGTGCTTTCCCACGGGCGGTCGTTCGCACGGGGCGCGTCGGGCGCGGAAAAGTCGCTGCGCTTGCGGTGAAAGTGTGGGAGAAAGGTCGGCTGGCGTTCGATGCCGCTCATGTCGGCGATCGTGCGGCCGTCGTCCTCCTCGTAGAAGTCGTCCTTCTTCATCACTTATCGTACAGGTGGCAGCACACGAAGTGGCCCGGCTCGATCTCGCGCTGGACGGGTGCTTCCTCCTTGCAGCAGGCCATGCAGTTGGCGCAGCGGGTGTGGAATTTGCAGCCCTTGGGCGGATTGGCAGGGGAGGGGATGGAGCCCTCGAGCACGATGCGGTTCATCTTCACCTTCGGGTCGGGGATGGGGATGGCGGAGAAGAGCGCCTTCGTGTAGGGGGTGGAGCGGGTTGCGGAAGATATCTTCCTTCGCGCCGTACTCCACAAGGTTGCCGAGGTACATGACGCCGACGGTGTCGGAGATGTGCTCGACAACGGAGAGGTCGTGGCTGATGAAGAGGTACGTCAGCTTGTATTTATCCTGCAATTCGTTCAGCAGGTTGATGATCTGCGCCTGGATGGACACGTCGAGTGCGGAGACCGGCTCGTCGCAGACGATGAACTCGGGGTTGAGCGCGAGCGCACGCGCGATGCAGATACGCTGGCGCTGGCCGCCGGAGAACTCGTGCGGGTAGCGGTCCTTGTGGAAGGGCTGTAAGCCGCAGTTGTCCATGACCTGGTCGATATAATCGTCGAATTCCGCCTTCGGGACGAGGTTGTGCTCGCGCACGGCTTCGCCGATGATCTCGCCGACCGGCATACGCGGAGAGAGCGAGGAGAACGGGTCCTGGAAGATGATCTGCATCTTCGTGCGCAGGGCGCGCAGTTCCTTGTGGGAGAGGTCATAGACCTCCTGTCCGTTGAAGAGCACCTGACCGCCGGACTTGGAGTCATACAGGCGCAGGATCGTGCGGCCCGTGGTCGTCTTGCCGCAGCCGGACTCACCGACAAGGCCCATCGTCGTGCCGCGCTTTAAATTGAACGTGACGCCGTCGACGGCCTTGACATAGCCGACCGTCTTCGACACCATACCGCCCTTGATCGGGAAGTATTTCTTGAGGTGATTGACCTGCAGAATGTACTGCGGGTCATATTCCACGGGGGTGAAATTGTTGTCGATGATGAGTGAGGACTTCTGCGCCTCATCGGCGTGCTCCTGCTTCTTGACAAATTCATCGGCATTCTGCTTCTGCGTTTCCTTCAGTTCATCGAGGACCTGATCGTCGTTCTTACCGGCTTTCCAAAACGGCATCTTATTCACCCTCCTTTCCGTTTTCCTTGCCCTCGGCCAGCTCTTCCTCCACGACCTCCTCAAGGTCGGGACGCTTGCCATCGTAGTAGCGGTAGCAGCTCACCTTGTGCGTCGGCGAGATGCTCACCTCGCACGGGTAGTCGCCCTCGCAGCCGTTCACGCACATTTCGCAGCGGTCCTTGAAATAGCAGTAGTTCGGCATGTTGATGGGGTTCGGCACCTTGCCGGGGATGGAGTAGAGCTTTTCGACCTGACGGCCCACGACCGGCTTGGAGGCCATGAGGCCGATGGTGTAGGGGTGCGCGGGATGGGCGAAGATCTCCTCCGCCGTGCCCTGCTCAACGATGCGGCCAGCGTACATGACGACCACATAGTCCGCCATTTCGGCGATGACGCCGAGGTCGTGCGTGATGAACATGATCGAGGAATTGATCTGATCCTTCAGATTGCGCAGAAGGTCGAGGATCTGCGCCTGGATCGTCACGTCGAGCGCCGTGGTGGGCTCGTCGGCGATGATGAGCTTCGGGCTGCACGCAAGCGCCATGGCGATCATGACGCGCTGGCGCATACCGCCGGAGAGCTCGTGCGGGAACATCTTGTAAACGCCCTCGCTGTTGGCGATGCCGACCATTTCAAGGAGCTCAATGGTGCGCGCCTTGATCTGCGCTTCGTCGTGGCCCTTTTCGTTGTGCAGGGCCAGCACCTCGTCGACCTGGTCGCCGATGCGGAACACGGGGTTCAGCGCGGTCATCGGCTCCTGGAAGATCATGGAGATATAGTTGCCGCGTAAGTGCTGCATGACGCTGTCAGGCGCCTTCGTGACGTCGTAGGCCTTGCTGCCGAGGTTTAGGCGAATTTCGCCCTCCACGACCTGACCCTGCGGGCGCTGCAAAAGCTGCATGAGCGACAAACTCGTGACCGATTTGCCGCAGCCGGACTCGACGACGCCGACAGTCTTGCCGATGGGCACGGAGAACGTGACGCCGTCGACCGACTTGACAACGCCCGTGTCGGTGAAAAAGTAGGTGTGCAGATTGTCGAATTCGACCGCGTTGTTGGGGTCGTGCATCTCGGTCAGATACTCGGATTCGGGAACGTTCTTGCGCTTGCGCTTCTTTTCGAGCGCATTTGTGATCTTGCGGTTTTCTTTGGAAATGCGGCGGGATTCCTTTGCGGAAAGATAGCCGTCATTATGCTTCTTAGCCATTCAAATTCCCTCCTTTCTCAGCGCTTCATCTTCGGGTCGAACGCGTCGCGCAGACCGTCGCCGACGAAGTTGAAGCCGAGGACCGTCAGCATCAGGCAGATGCCGGCGGGGATCCAGATGAACCAGTAGCTCGTGAGGACGTAAGAGTTGGAAACGTCGTTCATGATGTTGCCCCAGGAGGCGAACGGGAACTTGACGCCGAGGCCGAGGAAGCTGAGCGTTGCCTCGGTGATGATGGTGGAGCCGAGGCTCATCGTGCAGTTGACGATGAGCTGCGGAATGACGTTGGGGATCAGGTGGCGGAAGATGCGGCGCGAAACGCTGATGCCGCAGGCCTCCGTCGCGGTCATGAACTCCTGCTCGCGCAGAGAGAGGATCTGGCCGCGGACGAGACGGGCGATACCCGGCCAGCCGAGAAAGCCCAGGATCAACATTAAGTAGAGCATTCGAATCTGCGGGTCGACGCGCATGCCGTCCATCGCTGCGCCCAGAATGATGATGAGCGGGGTGGAGGGGATGCAGTAGAAGATATCGACGATACGCATGATGAGGTTATCGACCCAGCCGCCGAAGTAGCCGGAGACGCCGCCGAGCACCACGCCGAGCGCCGCGGAGATGATGACGACGATGAAGCCGATCATCAGCGACACGCGGCCGCCGTACATCAGGCGGGTGAGCATATCCATACCGTTTTTATCCGTACCGAGCCAGTGCGCGGAGTCGGGGAAGGAATAGGCGTCGAACACGCGGGTGGACGTGCCCTCCTTGATCGACCACTGGTACTTGGCGGGATTGTATTCGAGCTTGATCTCGCGCTCCTGACCGGCGTCGTTCACATAGGTGTACTTGGTCTCACCGTTTTCGACGGCCTGCTGCACGCGCTCTTTGAAGTCCTTACTGATGACCGTGCCGCTGACCTTGGACTGGATGACAAAGCGGCTGATGTAGGCGATCTCCTCGCCATTCAGCATGACGCTGTCTTCATCAAGCGTATAGGTCTTGCCGCTGGCCGTAAACTCCGCTTCGCCGTTGGCGTGCGCCTTGAGGGCGTTGAAGCTGAAGTTGAAGCCGAACTTCTGGCTGGGGTCGCTCGAGCTGATGATGTCCTTATAGGCGATGGCAAGGAGTCTGCCGCCGCTCGAGACGGAGTAGAGTGAGTCGCCCTCCTCGGTCACGTCGTAGGTGACGCCCTTGTAGGAGAAGCTGTCGTCCTTGCCCATGTGCAGCGTGAGCTGCGCCTGGAGGATCGTGCCGAACTCCTGGCCGTCGGCCACGAGATAGCGGTACTCGGTGTTCTCGCTCATGGCGGCGTATTCCTTGAGCTGGATATCGTCGCGGTAGAAGACCTCGTCCTGCCCGTAGGGGCTGATGAGACCGCCGATGAAGGAGAAAATGAACATCACGGCGAGGATCGTCAGACCCACGACCGCGAGGCGGTTGCGGAAAAAGCGCTTGGCGACCAGCGTGCCCGGGGAAAGGACCTTGACGCGGCGGTCGTCGTTGAGGGAGTAATCCTCCTCGGGAGGCTGTTTTCCTCGGAGGGCGTGTTGTCCTTTCCTGCGTACTTGTCGTTGAGTTCGTAGGAACGGCGGCGGGCATCGCCTTCACCGTGAACAGGATTGAAAACGTCTTTATCGGTTCTATCGTCAAAATAACTCATTCGTCACGTCCTCCTTTCTTACGCGATGCGCACGCGGGGGTCGACCACCGCGTACAGGATGTCGGAGATCAGGTTGCCCAGCAGGGTCAGGATCGCCAGGAACGTCATGTAGAACATGGAGAAGGGGATATCGCCCGCGACCATCGCGTTATACGAGATGAAGCCGATGCCGGGGATGGCGAACAGCGTCTCTGTGATGAGCGCGCCGGCAAAAAGGCCGGGCAGCGAGCCGCCGATGAACGTCACGAGCGGGATGAGCGTGTTGCGGAAGGCGTGGTGATAGATGACCTTATGCTCGGAAAGACCCTTGGCGCGGGCGGTGCGGATGTAGTCGGCGTTGAGCACCTCGAGCATGTTCGTGCGCACATAGCGCATCCACGGGCCGATGGAAATGAAGACCAGCGTCACGATGGGCAGCACCAGATGCTTTGCCATATCGAGGATCTGACCAAACTGGCTGAGGGAGTTGAAGTCACGTCCCGTCAGGCCGACAAGGTCGAACCAGCCGAGCTTGATGCAGAAGATGAGCTTTAAGAGCGTGTCGCGAAGAAGAACGTCGGCAGCGACATACCCAGCAGTGCGACCGTCGTGACGGTGTAGTCAGTCACGCTGTACTGCTTGGTGGCGGCCACGATGCCGAGCGGCACCGCGATGAGAAGCTCGAACACGAGCGAGATAGCGCCCATGATGAACGAGACCCAGATGACCTCGTTGAACTTCTGGATGACGGGCACGGTATACTTCCAGCTGTCGCCGAAGTTGCCGGTGCACAGGTTCTTGAGCTGGACGAAAAAGCCGGGGATGAGGCCCAGGTCCAGGCCGTATTGTGCGTTGAGCTGTGCCAGCCACTCCTCATAGGGCTTGGAGCCGGGAGCCTGCGAGAGCTGCCGCGCCATATTCTCCACGTAGGAACTGGGCATGCAGCGCATAAGCAGGTAGATGATGAATGTCACAAAAAAGAGGATCACCACCGACAGCAGCAGGCGTTTTACCAGATATTTGCGCATAGAATCCCTCCGTTTTTTGATAACGGCCGCCCCGCGCCCGGGGTCTTGTCGCCGTTTCGGGTTTGATATGTCTCTCTCTGCATATCAGCCAAATGCTCCGATGCACCGGGGCATTTGGATCATAGGCAGATGTGCATGGGGCAGGCTACCCCGCGGCAGAAGCCGCAGGGTAGCCATGCGCCTAAGTAATGTTTGTGCAGCGACGGAGCTTACTGCAGGTCGAGCAGCTCGATGTCGTTGTACCAGGTCCAGTAGGTCGTGATATCAGGCGTCACGGTGTCGAGGTTGACACGCTTGGCGGAGAAGATCACGCAGTTCTGGCGCTGATAGATGGGGATCTCGACCGCCCAGTCGGCCACGATGTCAAGGCACTGCTTATACAGGGTCTTGCGGTAGGTCTGGTCGGTGGACTGACGAGCCATCATGATGAGCTCATCGAGGTCGGCATCCTTGATCCAGTAGGACTTCTCGTTGGAGCCGCCCTGGCTGTGATAGATCTGGAACATATCCGGGTCGGGCGTGGCCTGCCATGCCATGGCGAACATGTCGGCAGTACCGGCGTTGATCGCGTTGGTCATCTCGGCGAAGTTGGACATATCGGAGACGATCAGGTTGAAGCCGATCTCCTTGAGAGCGTCGGACGCGAGGGTCAGAGCCATGAAGGAGGGGTGGTCGCCCTTGCCGCTGCCGCCGACCATGACTTCAGCGTCCATGCGGCCGCCGGCGGGAGCAGCGGTGATCTTGCCGTCAGCGACGGTGTAGCCGGCAGCCTCGAAGTAGCCGAGAGCGGCCTGCTTGGCGGCGGCGTACTTGTCGTCGGTGCTCATGCCTTCGGTGTAGATGTCGTTGCCGTTGACGTCAACGGAGAAGGCGACCTTGTAGCCCTCATCGGTAACGCGCGGAGCGGCCCAGGAGGTGTCGGAGATGGGGTAGTTGATGACGTTGGCGAACTCACCGTAGTAGGAGTCGACAGCGACATCGCGGTAAACGGCGATAACCGTGGCGATGGCCTTACGCAGATCCTTGGAGGCCTCATCACCGCCGTTGCCGTCGCCGACCTTCACGCGGTTGGCGTTGAAGCCGACATAGCCGTAGCCGAGGTTGGCGACGAGGTCGGTCTGGATGGTATCGCCGGAGATCTCGCCGTTAGAGTTGGCTTCCTTGATCTGCTCGGCAGCTTCCTTGGAGTAGGAGGGGTCAGTTACGTCGATCGTGCCGGAGACAACGCCGGGGATCTTATCTTCGTCCGTCATCTCGCGCCAGATGACAGTGTCGATCTTGGGCTCGCCCTTCCAGTAGGTCGGGTTCTTCTGCAGGGTGACAGCGCCGTTGGACCAGCTCTCGAAGGTGTACGGGCCGGAGCCGATGGGGGTGGAGGTCACGGACTTGACGTGGGACAGATCGCCCTTGACAAAGCCGAACATGTTGTTGTCGTAGTCATACTTGTCAGTCTCGCCATAGTAGTGCATGGGGCACACGGTGACGGGGAGCTGATAGATGGCGGTGGCATTGACCTCGGTGAGGGTGACGGTCATGGAGTAGTCACCGGTCTTGACGATACCGGCAACGTTGGGAGCGGACTCGCCGGTCTGGACGGCGACGGTATAGTCGGTGTAGGCGTTGCCCAGCTCAGCCTCGAGGAAGGAGGAGATGCTGGTGCCGGCGGTCTCGGCGTTGATGCCGTCATCGGAGATGTCGTAGCCGTACTTAGCAACGATGGCAGCCCAGAAGTCTTCGACGGTCGCGTCATCGGCGAGATCGAAGCCCCAGTTGCCAGCCTGCGCGGCGACGGAGTCGTCAGCGGTGGCGGAACCGGAGTCGACCACGTAGTCAAGGATCTCCTGGGCGAACTTCACGCCGGCGGCGTTGAAGGCGGCCCAGTAAGCGTTGTACTGCTCTTCGGTGTAGAAGTCGTTGGCGGCGTAGGCGTCAGGACCGGCGGAGAGGATCAGGTTCTGCACAGTGTCCATACCGCTGCGATAGGCTTCCAGACCCTTGATGGGCAGGGAGTACAGCGTGGAAACGCCGTCATAAGCGGGGTCAAGCAGGACATAGTAAGAGAAGATGACATCGTCGATGGTCATTTCCTCACCGTCGGAGAACTTGACGCCCTCTTTCAGGGTGATGTTGTAGTCGACCGTGCCGTCGCTGTTTTCAACGATGTCGCAGTCGGCAATGCCCTTGTAAGTATAGTCGGTGCCGTTGTAGGGACGGACATCGCCCTCGATGCCCTTGAGGACGACAGAGCCCTCGCGGTCGACGAGAAACAGAGGGTCGAAGACCATACCCATGACCTGGTTTTCATAGTCATTGGTATAGAAGAAGGGGGGAGAACTTACCGTCGAAGTTCTGCGTGCCGACAACAAGCGTCTTGCCGTCGGTCTGGCCGTCGTCCGTCTTCTTGTCGCCGCAGCCGGCCAGAAGACCAAGACACATGACCAGAGAAAGGATCAGTGCAAGTGTTCTTTTCATTGAATCTACTCCTTTATAAATTTTTGCCAAAACGGGTCGCCCCGTGCAGCACAAAGTAAGGTGCCCGCGCGTATACACGCGCGGAAAGGGGGAGTGCGCCTCCTATGGACATCTGTGCGCCGAAAAACAGCGCGTAGATTTTTTTTGATTATAGCATGAAAGGATGCACATTGTACAGAGTAAAATCTTAGGAGTTATTTTTTTTAGGCAATTTGTCCCATTCTGCCTGCATAATTTCGGCGCGCAGAACAAGGACACTCAGTAGGGCTATCAGCTTCAGCAGGACATAGAGCAGCGCGAAAAACGTCTGTCCTGCGTGGTCATTGACGAAAAAGAAGATCAATTCGCACACGATGCCGAGAAGAGAAAAGACCGCCGTGACCGCCGTTCGCACGGGCAGAACGGCCACGCTTTTTTTGTAGTTGTACTCGCGCACCGTGCTCCAGTCCGTTCCGAGCTTTGCAAGCGCCCAGATGACGCTCGCCGCGCCCAGAAACTCGCCGAGGTAGGGGAGCAGAACGTAAAAACAGTGCATCCCCGGCGCAGGAATGCACCCGCCCGCGGCGACCGCAACGGTCAGAATGGCTGCCATTCCCCACACGGCGCGCTTAGATCTGCGCTGCTTTGTATCATCGCTTTGGCAGGCGTAGAGTGCCCCGTCGTAAACATATTCGCCCGCGACGTTCAGATGAAAGTCGTTCAGGTGCTCGCGGCGGTTGTGTTTTTTGTGCTGTTCGCCCATTATTCGATGCCCGTGAGGTCAAAGTCCGCGAGCGCCTTCTCCGCCTCGGCGCACACGCCGCGAAGGCACGCTTCGTCAAACGGACTTTCAAGGCCGGCGTTTTTGAGAAGGTCGGTGAACGTCCGGCTGCCGCCCTGCACGGTGTAGGCCATGTAGTGCTGCCAGGCGTTCCCCACGTCCTTGCGGATCATCGCCCAGAATTCGAGCGCCACGGTCTGGGCAAGGCAGTAGTCAATATAATAGAAGGGGCTCGAATAGATGTGGTGCTGGCGCTGCCAGCCCATGCCCTCAGAGTAGAACGGGATCTCGCCGTCGAGCTTCATCCACGGCATGTAGACGCCGAGCAGCTTCTTCCAAACGGCGTGGCGCTCGGCAGGCGTCATTTCGGGCTTTTCATACACGATGTGCTGGAAGTGGTCGACCATCGTGCCGTAGGGGATGAACGTCAGCGCGCCGGAGAGGTGGCTGTAGAGGAACTTCTTCGCGTCGGGGCCGAAAAAGCCGTCTGCCCAGGGCTCGGCGAAGAATTCCATGGACATCGAGTGGACCTCGCAGGCCTCCATGCTCGGCCAGATGTAGTCGATGGGGATGCGCTTGCGGTTCGTCCAGGGCCTCGAAGGCGTGACCGGCCTCGTGCGTCACGACCTCGACGTCGTGCTGCGTGCCGTTGAAGTTGGCGAAGATGAACGGCACCTGATAGTCCATGATGCTCGTGCAGTAGCCGCCCGCCTGCTTGCCCTCGGTCGAGAGCACGTCGAGCAGCTCGTCGCGCAGCATCGTTTCGAGAACTCCTTCGTCTCGGGCGAAAGCTCGCTGTAGAACTTCATACCCTGGGCGAGAATGTCGTCCGGCGTGCCCGCGGGGCGGGGATTGCCGGAACGGAATTCGAGCGCGTTGTCGGCAAAGCTCATCGGATACTGCTTGCCCAGGCGCCTGGCCTGCTCGCGGTACACCTTGTCCGCCACGGGGACGAGATACTTGACGACCGCCTCGCGGAACTTCTCGACATCGTCTTTCGTATAGCAGTTGCGGCCCATGCGGTAGTAGCCGAGCGTGGTATAGCCCTCGTAGCCGAGCTTTTTGCCCATCGCGTCGCGGAGCTTTACGAGCTTGTCGTAGAGCTCGTCGAATTTCGCCTGATTGTCCTTGTACCACTGGCCCTCGGCCTTCCACGCGGCAAGGCGCTTTTCATCGTCCGCGCAGGTCTTGAACGGGGAGAGCTGCGAGAGGGTGTAGACCTTGCCCTCAAAGGGGATCTGCGCCGAGGCGAGCAGCTTCATACTCCTGCGTCAGGTCGTTTTCCTGCTGCAATTCAGGAATGATGGCGGGGGAGAAGGTCTTGAGCGCGATCTCGGCATTGACGAACATCAGATCGCCGTATTCCTTTTCAAAGTCCGCGCGGAAGGCACTTTCGAGCATCGCTGCCGTCCACGTCTGATTGTATTCCTCCAGCTCAGGGTTGAAGTTGTTCCAGAATTTTTCCTCGCCGTCGTAGAATTCGTCGCGTGTGTCGATCGAGTGGCGGATGCTCGCGAGCGTCGCGGCGGTGGAGATGTGGCTCATCAGCTCCTGCTGCGAGAGGAACACCTTGCGCGCTTCCTCATAGCTCTTGGCGGCCTTGAGTTCCGCCGTCAGCGCGGAAAGGCGCTGCTTGCTCGCCGCGGGATCGGGGCGGGTGTAGGTCATTTCGGAAAATTTCATGTTGTTTCCTCCATCAAATTTTTATTGTTACATTTCTTATTCTTGCCGGTTATAGATCGCGGACACGTCCCTGCGTCCGCCGCCGATGACGACGACCGCTGCGGCCGCCGTGACGAGCATGAAGCCCGTCAGCACGCCGCGCACGGGGAGAAACGCCACCAGCGCGCCCGCGAGCAGATTGCCCGTGAAGCTGCCGACGGTGTTGAGCATGTTGAACGCGCCGTTGAAGCGGCCCTTTTTCTCGTCGGGCACGTAGCTCTGCGTGGCGGAGATGCGGATGGTGTAGCTCGTCACGCCGAGGATACCCGTTAAAAAGCACGAGACCATCATCACCGGCAGCGGGCAGTAGAGATAGAAGCCCTCACACAGCGAGATGACGACATAAACCATCAGGGCAATGGAATACTTATGCTGCACAGGCAGCTTGATTTTATAATGAATGCCGCCGCCGATGGCGCGGCCGAAGATCGCCATGCCCCAGACGAGCATATAGATGTATTCGCCGTTATCGAATGTCGACTTGAAGTACGGCAGCGTGATGACCTGCGACGCGCCCGAGGCCAGCATGCTGAATGTGAAATAGATGGCCACGCGCAGAAGCCCCTTTTCACTCATCAGATAGCGAAAGCCCTCTTTGATGTCGCGCAGGAGCTGGCGGCCCGAGGAATGCTGCTCTTCGAGCGCGAGCGCGGCACGCTGCTTTTCGATGTAGTGTTCCTCGGCGCGGATCTGCGTCTCCGCCGTCGCGGCGATGAAGAAGCACAGCGCGTTGATGCCGAGCAGCGGCGCAATGCCGAAGAGATTATAAAAGTACGTTGCGATCGGGATGATGAGCGCTGAGAGCGTCTCCAGCACGCTCGCGATGGAGTAGGCCTTGGAGTAGTTCCCCTCAGAGATCAGCAGGGGATAGAAGCTGTCGTAGGCGACATAGTAGATGCTGTTGATCGAGCCGATGATAAAGCAGAAGAACGCGAGCATCGGAAAGCTGAACCAGCCGCGGCTCAGGATCAGTGCAGCGACAAGGTAGACCCCGGAGGAAAGGAAGTCCAGCGTGTAGATCGTCTTCTTGCGCGAAAAGCGGTCGAGGATCGCGCCCGAGAAGATCGGCATGACGATCTGCGGCAGCGTAAATGTCGCAATATAGATGGCATAGAGCAGGTTCGAGCCCGTGTAGTCCAGCACAAGCAGGCTCAGCGCGAAGCCGGACATCGAATTGCCCAGCATCGAGATCACGCTGCCCAATGTGATGATAGTGAAATCCCGCGTCCACAGCGGTGAGACCGGAACTGGCGCGGGAGAAGAGGATTCGTTCATAGAAATAGCCTCCTTCCGGCTTAAGAGCGCAAACAAAAGCCCGCTCGATGCGGGAGGGGGGACGGAAATCAACTGTATTATAAAGGATTTCGATAAAAGAATCAACTATAATTCCGCCAAATATGGACAAATGCACAAATGCTGCCCCCGTTTTGTGCGGCACAGAGGGAGTGTCCGCTTGCCGAGAAGCATGACGTGTGCTATAATACCGCCAAACGAAAATAAACTGTGGAGGACATCACCATGCAACATGCACCGGCAAGAGAACTGCTGCATTTTATCAAAAATAGCCCCACCTGCTACCATGTGACCGAGAACATCCGCCAAAAGCTCCTCGCAAACGGCTATACCGAGCTTTCCGAACGCGAACGCTGGGAGGTAGCCCCCGGCGGGAAGTATTTCGTCCGCCGCAACGGCTCGAGCACCATCGCCTTCCGCGTGCCGGAGATGATCGACGGCGGCTTCGCCATGGCTGCGGCGCACTCCGACTCGCCAGCGTTCCGTTTAAAAGAGCATCCCGACCGCCGCAGCGCGCATTATGTCCAGCTCTCGACCGAAAAATACGGCGGCATGCTGATGTCCACATGGTTCGACCGCCCACTCTCCGTCGCGGGCCGCGTCTTCGTGCGCGCAAACGGCGAGATCGTCGAAAAACTCGTGAGCGTCGACCGCGACCTGCTCGTCATTCCCAATGTTGCTATCCACATGAACCGCACGGCGAACGACGGCATGAAGTACCTCGCGAATATCGACACGCTGCCGCTGCTCGGCGGTAAAGACAGCGGCGGCATCCTGCCCATCGTCGCCAAAGCCGCGGACGTTGCAGAAAACGACATCCTCGGCAGCGACCTGTTCCTCTACTGCCGCGGCGAGGGGACGCTGCTCGGCGAGAACGAGGAGTACATCCTTTCTCCCAAGCTCGACGATCTCGAGTGCGCCTGCGGCTGCCTTCGAGGGCTTCCTTGCGGCGAAGGAGAGCGGAAATATCGCCGTCTGCTGCATTTTCGACAATGAAGAGGTCGGCTCGTCCACCAAGCAGGGCGCGGGCTCGACGTTCCTGCGCGACACGCTGCGCCGCATCGCCCTGTGCCTCGGAAAGGACGAGCAGGAGCTCCAGATGATGCTCGCGCGCAGCTTCCTCGTCTCGGCGGACAACGCGCACGCCCAGCACCCCAACCACGGTGAATACGCCGACCCCGACAACTGCCCGTATATGAACGAGGGCGTCGTCATCAAGTTCAACGCCAATCAGCGCTACGCGACCGATGGCCGCTCCTGCGCTATTTTCCGCGCCGTGTGCGAAAACGCGGGCGTTCCCACGCAGGTCATGTCCAACCGCTCCGATCTTCCCGGCGGCTCGACGCTCGGCTCGATCTCCGATACGCTCGTGCCGGTCAGCACGGTGGACATCGGCCTGCCCCAGCTCGCGATGCACTCTTCGTGGGAGACCGCGGGCGTGCAGGACTATGAATTCCTGATCCGCGCGATGACGGAGTATTTCGGCAGCGCACTGTAAGAGACCTGCCGAAACGGTAGACAAAAGCACGGAAACATGCTAAAATAAAACGATTTTTGATCAAATACGCTTTCAACGACAGAAAGGAAATATATCATGGACGTTAAGAAAATTCTCAAGCACGTTGACCATACCCTCCTCAAGCAGACCGCCACCTGGGAGGACATCAAGCAGATCTGTGACGACGGCATCAAATACGGCTGCGCGAGCGTCTGCATCCCGCAGACCTATGTGAATCACGCCGCGCACTACGTCGCCGAGCAGCAGCACTACGGCTTCGGCCAGCTGCCCATCTGCACGGTCATCGGCTTCCCCAACGGCTACACGCCCAGCGGCATCAAGTGCATGGAGGCCGAGTCCGCCGTCGCCGACGGCGCGACCGAGATCGACATGGTCATCAACCTCGGCTGGGTCAAGGAGGGCCAGTACGACAAGATCCTTCAGGAGATCAACTCTGTGAAAATCTCCTGCCACGGCAACATCTTAAAGGTCATCATCGAGACCTGCCTGCTCACCGACGAAGAGAAGATCAAGCTCTGCGAGGTCGTCTCCAATTCTCACGCCGACTATATCAAGACCTCCACGGGCTTTGCCGGCGGCGGCGCGACCCGCGAGGATGTCGCCCTCATGGCCGCCCACATGACCAACGGCAAGAAGATCAAGGCCGCCGGCGGCATCGCGAGCCTGCAGGACGCCGAAGATTTCCTCAAGCTCGGCGCCGACCGCCTCGGCACGTCCCGCATCGTCAAGGCCGTCAAGGAGCTCGAGGCCAAGGGCGAACTTTAAGAAAGGGGAGGGCTCAATATGCCGACTCCGCATAACAGCGCGAAAAAGGGCGACTTCGCCAAGACCGTTCTGATGCCCGGCGACCCGCTGCGCGCGAAGTTCATCGCCGAAACATTTTTAGATGAACCAAAGCTCGTCAACAACGTCCGCGGCGTGCAGGGCTACACAGGCACCTACAAGGGCGTTCCCGTCAGCGTGATGGCCAGCGGCATGGGGATGCCGTCCATCGGTATCTACTCCTACGAGCTGTTCACGCAGTACGATGTCGAGAGCATCATCCGAGTGGGTTCGGCGGGCGCGCTGCAAAAGGACTTGAAGCTCGGTGACGTGGTCGCGGGCATGGGTGCGTGCACCAACTCGAACTACGCCGCGCAGTACGGCCTTGGCGGCACATTTGCCCCCATCGCGGACTTTCAGCTGCTCTCCGCCGCCGTTGAATCGGCGAAGGAGCTCGGCGTCCGCATGGACGTCGGCAACCTCTACTCGTCCGACACGTTCTACGACGCGTCGAACCCGTCGCTCAAGTGGGCGGACATGGGTGTGCTCGCCATCGAGATGGAGGCCGCCGCCCTCTACTGCAACGCCGCCTATACGAAAAAGCGCGGACTTTCCCTCTGCTCGATCTCCGACAATATCCTCACCGGCGAGGAACTTTCGCCCGAGGCGCGGCAGACGAGCTTCACCGCCATGATGAAAATCGCGCTCGAAACAGCCGTGAAGATGGCGGCAGAATCCCAAAAGTAAGGAGATTATCATGCCATGCGCGTGATCGATATTGAAACATTGTGACCAACATGAAGGACGATGCCCGCTTCGTCCTGCGCTGCGAGGAGGTCTTTCACGACAAGATCAGCTCCGCCGCGGCGAGCATTTTAATGAACAAGGGGCAAAAGCCCATCGTCTGCCTGACGGGCCCGAGCGGCTCGGGTAAGACGACGACGGCGATGCGCCTGCGCGAATACCTCGAAAACCTCGGCGTCAAGGTCTGCATGCTCAGCATGGATAACTTTTTCCTGCCGCTTGATCAGCGTCCGCCCGAGGCGAGCGACTGGGAGTCGCCCTACTGCGTGAACCGCGATTTACTCATCGAGGATATCCACCGCCTGATGGACGGCGAGCTCGTGGAGCTGCCGGTCTACGACTTCAAGGCAGGCGGCGTCGGCGGCTACAAGCCCATGCAGGGCGACAAGGACGCCGTCATCATCGCCGAGGGCATCCACATGCTCAACCCGCTGATTTTCGACCAGCTCAGAAGCGAAGCTACGGGCGTTTACGTTGCCCCACGTACGCGTATCATCACGCACAAGGACCGCATCGTTCGTCCCGAGCAGCTGCGCGTGGCGCGCCGCATGATCCGCGACTATCAGGGCCGCGGCCATTCGCTGCGTCAGACCGTCGAGCGCGCCGAGAGTGTCGACCGCGGCGAGCTCAACTACATCATGCCGAACAAGCCGAACGCGAGCATCCACATCGACACGTTCCACGACTACGAGCCGTGCATCCTCGCGCGGTATTTGAAGGAGATCCCCGAGTTTTACAGCCAGCTCGACGATCAGTTTATCGCCGAGCACGGGCTGAGCGACCTGATGGACGTTGTCAACTCCGTGCCGTCGCTGCGCACGGACTATGTCCCGCGCGACTCCATCGTGCGAGAGTTCGTCGGCGGCAGCTGCTTTGAGTATTAAATCGGCAAAACATGACAACGAACTGTAATTTCTGATTTTGATAATACGAAAAGCAATCGAAATTTGGCGCTTTTGCGCGAAAAGGGGAGGAAGAGCGAATGCATTCTGACGAGCGGCGAAAGGCCATTGCCGACGTGCTGCGCGCGGCGGACGCGCCGGTCAGCGCCTCCGCGCTGGCGGAAAAATTCTCCGTCTCGCGCCAGATCATCGTGGGCGATATCGCGCTGCTGCGCTCCTCGGGCGAGGAAATTCTCGCCACTCCGCGCGGCTATGTGACGCCGAAGGAGGCACGCGGCATCCTCCGCCGTGTCGCCGTGAAGCACACGCCGCAGGAGATGGAAGCCGAGCTCAACACCATCGTCGACAACGGCTGTACGGTCATCGACGTCATCGTCGACCACCCCATCTACGGCCAGCTCACCGGCCCGCTGCAAATTTCGAACCGCTACGAGGTCAGCCAGTTTATCGAGCGCTGCAAAAAGGCCGAGCCTTTATCGAGCCTGACCGATGGCATCCACCTGCACACGCTCTCCTGTCCCGACGAGGCGGCGTTCGAGCGCACGAAGAGTGCGCTGCGCGCACTGCGCGTCCTGCTGGAGGAAAACGGAAATTAAGGGTTGACAATCCTCACACAAGCGATTATAGTGTCATGTGCACGTGTCAAGACACCTGTATATGACACTATTTTATTTTTAGGCTGTGAGGATATCATGGAAAAATTCAAAGCGTTCTGCAAACGCAAAAACATTGAAGTTTCGGCCAAGCGCTACGGCATCGATGCGCTCGGCGCAATGGCGCAGGGCCTCTTCTGCTCGCTGCTCATCGGCACGATCATCAAGACGCTCGGCGCGCAGCTGGGCGTTCCGTTTCTGACGGACATCGGCACCTATGCGATGTCCGTCTCCGGCCCTGCGATGGCGGTCGCCATCGGCTACGCGCTCAAGGCTGACCCGATGGTGCTCTTCTCCCTTGCCGCGGTGGGCTGGGCGGCCAACGCCGAGGGCGGCGCAGGCGGCCCGCTCGCCGTGCTCATCATCGCGATCCTTGCCGCCGAGTGCGGCAAGGCCGTGAGCAAGGAGACGAAGATCGACATTTTGGTCACGCCCGCCGTGACCATCCTGGTCGGTGTGGCGCTCGCCAAGTGGATCGCGCCGCCCATCGGCACAGCCGCCTCCGCCTTCGGTCTCGTCATCGACAACGCGACCAGGCTCCAGCCGTTCTGGATGGGCATTGCCGTCTCCGTGCTCGTGGGCGTCGCGCTCACGCTGCCCATCTCCTCCGCCGCCATCTGCGCGGTGCTGAAGATGACCGGTCTTGCCGGCGGCGCGGCGGTTGCGGGCTGCTGTGCGCAGATGGTCGGCTTTGCCGTGATGAGCTTTAAGGAAAACCGCTGGGGCGGCCTTGTCTCTCAGGGCCTCGGCACCTCGATGCTCCAGATGCCGAACATTGTCAGAAATCCCCGCGTCTGGATCGCGCCGACGCTCGCCTCCGCCATCACCGGCCCCATCGCCACGTGTGTGTTCCATCTTGAAATGAACGGAGCGCCGATCAACTCCGGTATGGGCACCTGCGGCCTGTGCGGCCTCATCGGCGTGTGGACGGGCTGGGTCTCCCCGAGCGAGGAGGCTGTCGCCAAGGGCGCGGCGGCCATGAGCCCAACGGGCTTTGACTGGCTGGGCCTCATCCTCGTCGCCATCGTGCTGCCCGCCATCCTTGCTCCGCTCATCAATATGGTCTGCCGCCGCCTCGGCTGGGTCAAGGACGGCGACCTGAAGCTCGACTGAGAAAATAACGTGTAAAAAGTGTGGACTTTTTGTAAAGAATCCCATCAATTATCACAAAAAAAGTAAAATTGGGGAGAATCGGACTTGATTCTCCCCTTTGCTTTTGCTATACTGTTAGACGAAGTGCGTCCGCACTTCAAAATAAACCGGAGAGCGGCCCGCCGCCGACCGGAAAAATAAGGAAGGATAGAAGAATGAAGAAGTTTTTTGCGCTGCTTCTCGCTCTCGTCATGGTTCTGTCCCTCGTTGCCTGCGGTGATAAGAAGACCGACGACAACCAGGATGCCAACAACACTGACGATCAGCAGGGCGGGACCACCACTTACACCAATCCTGACGATATCGACGACAACATGACGTCCGAGGACGGCAAGTATGAAGTCGCTTTCGTCACCGACGTCGGCCAGCTGAAGGATAAGTCCTTCAACCAGGGCACCTTCGACGGCGTGAAGCTCTATGCCGCCAACAACGGCCTGAGCTACAAGTACTATCAGCCCGCCAACGGCGATCAGGCGACCGATGATGACCGTTACGACGCCATGAAGGCTGCCGTGGACGGCGGCGCTAAGGTCGTTGTCTGCGCCGGCTTCATGCAGGGTGCTGCCCTCGCCAGAGCTGCGGCTGAATTCACCGACACTTCTTTCGTTTTCATTGATGGTGACCCTGTTGCGGACGAGAACGGTAATGATCTCTCCAATGTCGCGGCTGTTGCATTCTGCGAAGAGCAGTGCGGCTACTTCGCCGGTTACGCTGTCGTCAAGGAAGGCTATGAGAAGCTCGGCTTCACCGGCGGCGGCGGCGGCACGAACCCCGCCTGCATCCGTTACGGCTGGGGCTTTGCTCAGGGCGCCAACGACGCTGCTAAGGAAATGGATAAGACCGTCGACCTGAACTACTCCTGGGAGTACGGCGCTTCCTTCCAGGCTTCCCCCGAGCTGCAGACCATGGTCTCCGGCTGGTACTCCAACGGCACTGAGATCGTCTTCGCCTGCGGCGGTTCCATGTTCCAGTCCGTCGCCGCTGCCGCTTCCGCTGAGGACGGCAAGGTCGTCGGCGTCGACGTCGACCAGTCCAGCGAGTCCGAGACCGTCGTCACCTCCGCTATGAAGGGCCTGAGCGACGCTGCCGAGTGGGCCATCGCCAAGGTCTACGACGGCACCTTCTCCGAGATTGGTGGCGTTAAGACCGCTCTCGGTGTCACCGAGAACGCTGTTGGCCTGCCGACCGCTACCTGGTCCATGGAGAACTTCTCCGTTGCCGACTATGAAGACCTCTTCCAGAAGGTCCTCAACGGCAACATCACCATCGACAACAATGACAAGATGGCTGACCCCTCCACCGCCGGCCTGAGCAACGTCAACGTCAACTACATCGGCGGCTAATTCCCAATAGCGCATACATAAAAGAACGGAAGACTTCGGTCTTCCGTTCTTTTTCACATTTCTGACAGGGAAAGACATGAGAAAATCTTTGCTTTTCATCGGAAAACGTGATATAGTATAATGTAATTATGGTTTCCGTCCTCGCAGCGCAGCGCGTGCGGGCCATCAAAACGGAAGGAGGGCGAAAAAACTTGGAGAATCAGTATGCGATCGAAATGCTGAATATCACGAAGAAATTCCCCGGTATTATCGCCAATGACAACATCACCTTACAGCTCAAAAAGGGCGAGATCCATGCCCTGCTCGGTGAAAACGGCGCGGGAAAATCGACCTTAATGTCGGTTCTCTTCGGCCTTTATCAGCCGGAGGAGGGCATCATCAAAAAGGACGGCAAGGTCGTGTCCATCAAGGACCCGAACGACGCCACCGCGCTCGGCATCGGCATGGTGCACCAGCATTTCAAGCTGGTGGACGTGTTCACGGTGCTCGATAACATCATCCTCGGCGCGGAGACGACGAAGTGCGGCTTTTTGCAGAAGCAAGAGGCGCGCAAAAAGGTCGAGGAGATCTCGAAGCGCTACGGCCTGAATGTCGACCTTGACGCCAAGGTCGAGGATATCACCGTCGGCATGCAGCAGCGCGTCGAAATTCTGAAGATGCTGTATCGCGACAACGAGATCCTCATCTTCGACGAGCCGACCGCGGTGCTCACCCCGCAGGAGATCGAAGAGCTCATGGCCACGATGAAGGAGTTTGCCCGCGAAGGCAAATCCATCCTGTTCATCTCCCACAAGCTCAACGAGATCATGGAGGTCTCCGACCGCGTGAGCGTTCTGCGCAAGGGCAAGTACATCGGCACGGTCAACACGAGCGAGACCACCAAGCAGGAGCTTTCCAACATGATGGTCGGCCGCCCCGTGCAGCTTGAGGTCACGAAGGACGAGGCCAAGCCTGCGGGCGAGGTCTTGAAGGTCGACCACCTCTGCGTCCACTCCCACGTGCAGAAGCGCAACGCCGTGAACGACGTTTCCTTCACCGTCCGCGCGGGCGAGATCGTCTGCATCGCCGGTATCGACGGCAATGGTCAGACGGAGCTTGTCTACGGCCTGACAGGCCTTGATAAGCCGTCCTCCGGCACGATCACCCTCTGCGGCAAGGATATCTCTCATGCCTCTATCCGCCACCGCGGCGAGCACATGAGCCACATTCCCGAAGACCGCCACAAGCACGGCCTCGTGCTCGACTTCACACTCGAGCAGAATATGGTGCTCCAGCGCTTCAACGAGCCGCGCTTTGAAAACCACGGCTTTATCAACAACAAGGCTGTGCGCGACTATGCCAACTACCTGATCGACAAGTTCGACGTGCGCAGCGGCCAGGGCGCGATTACGCGCGCGCGTTCCATGTCCGGCGGCAACCAGCAGAAGGCCATCATCGCTCGCGAGGTCGACCGCGACAAGGACCTCATCGTCGCCGTGCAGCCCACGCGCGGCCTTGACGTCGGCGCCATCGAATTCATCCACAGCCAGCTCGTCGCCGAGCGCGACCGCGGCAAGGCGATTTTGCTCGTCTCGCTCGAGCTGGACGAGGTCATGAGCCTCTCTGACCGCATCCTCGTCATGTACGAGGGTGAGATCGTCGGCGAGCTCGACCCGAAGAAAACCACCGTCGAAGAGCTCGGCCTTTACATGGCCGGCGCCAAGCGCATGGCGAAGGAGGAGGCGGCCGTATGAAAAAAGAACACTTCCTGCAAAGCGAAGGCTTTAAGACCGTCGCAGCGTCCGTCCTCTCGATCCTGATCGGCCTCGCCGTCGGCAGCATCGTCATTTTGATCGTCGGTCTCACGAGCCCGAACCTCTCGCTCTCCTCGGCGTGGGACGGCATCCGCATCGTGTTCGGCGGCCTGTTCTCCACGGGACGCGACGCCTCCGGCACGCTGACGTGGGGTTTCAACCCGACGAATATCGGCAACATGCTCTTCCGTGCCGCGCCGCTCATCATGACGGGCCTTTCCGTCGGCATGGCGTATAAAACAGGCCTTTTCAACATCGGCGCGCCGGGCCAGTATCTCATCGGTACGCTCGTGTCGCTCTCCATCGCCCTCGGCCTTCCGTCCGAGACGATGTCCACCACGCTCATCTGGCTGCTCGCCTTCCTCGGCGGCACGCTCGCCGGCGCGCTCTGGGGCGCGATCCCCGGCTTGTTCAAGGCCCTGCTCAACATCAACGAGGTGCTCGCCTGCATCATGACGAACTGGATCGCGGCGAACCTCGTCACGTGGCTCTTTGATATCAGCAACTTTAAGAACGTCACCGAGTCCACCAAGACCGGCTACATTTACAAGACCACCTACAACGGCGTCGCCACGGCGAAGCTCGGTCTCGACAAGCTCTTCCCCGGAACTCGCAGGTCAACGGCGGCATCATCATCGCCGTCGTCTTTGCCATCGGCGTTTACGTCATGATGTCGAAAACGACCTTCGGCTACCAGCTCAAGGCCTGCGGCTCCAACCGTCACGCTGCGCGCTACGCCGGTATCGCCGACAAGCGTAACATCGTCATCTTCCATGGCGATCGCGGCCGGACTGAGCGCGGCGGGCGCTTCGCTCTACTATCTCTCCGGCAACACAGAGTTCTTCTGGTCCACGTACCAGTCGCTCCCTGCCATCGGCTTCAACGGCATCCCTGTTGCGATGCTCGCCTCCTGCCTAACCCCATCGGCATCATCTTCACGGCGCTGTTCTTGTCGATGCTCGATATCTCGGGCCTGCAGCTGACGAACCTGACGGCCTATAACGAGTACATCACGAACGTCATCATCGCCGTCATCGTGTACCTCAGCGCCTTCTCGCTGGTCATCAAGATGTGGATCGGCAAGCTCGGCAAGAAGAAGGACGACGGCGCGGATGCCAACGCGGAGCCCGCCCCGGCGGCAGCTTCCGCACCAGCCGGTGCACAAGCGGAAACGGAGAAAGGAGGCGACGCGAAATGACATTCCTCATTCAGCAGACGCTCATTTATGCCGTCCCTCTGATGATCGTGGCGCTTGCGGGCGTGTTCGCCGAGCGCAGCGGTATCATCAACCTGGCGCTCGAAGGTATCATGGTCTTCGGCGCGTTCATCGGCGTCTGGTTCGTGCGCATTCTGCAGACGAGCGACGCCATCCTCTCCCTCAAGCAGAGCGGCAACTGGGTCGCGCTTCAGGGCGTGGAGCTGCTCACGATGCTGGTCGCGGCGGCCTTCGGCGCGCTGTTCTCGCTGCTTCTGAGCTTTGCCTCTATCAACCTGCGTGCCGACCAGACCATCGGTGGCACGGCGCTGAACCTGATGGCCCCCGCACTGGTGCTGTTCTTCATCCGCATCATCGCCAACCAGAATACGCTGCAGATGCTCACGGGCGACGCGGCGAGCTGGTTCATGATCAAAAAGTCTACGCTCGGCATCGACAAGAACACCGACCTCGGCTTTTTCGGCGAGACGTTCGTCAACAAGGTCTACCTTGCGACCTACGTCTGCATCCTGCTTTTCATCATCCTGTCGATCCTGCTCTATAAGACGCGCTTCGGCCTGCGCCTGCGCGCCTGCGGCGAAAATCCCCAGGCGGCGGATTCGCTGGGCATCAACGTCTACAGATGCGCTACGCGGGCACGACCATTTCCGGCGCGCTCGCGGGCATGGGCGGCTTCGTCTATGCGCTGACAACGGCAAACTGCGCCTCGAACGGCGACGTTGCGGGCTTCGGCTTCCTCGCACTGGCCGTTATGATCTTCGGCAACTGGAAGCCCGTGAATATCGCGGTCTCCTCGCTGCTGTTCGGCCTCTTCAAGTGCATCGCGGCAAGCTATGCGAGCATCGACATCAACGGCGACGGCGTCTTCATGTTGGCGGAGATCGGCATCAGCGCCCATCTCTACCGCATGCTGCCGTATATCGTCACGCTGCTCGTGCTGGCGTTCACGTCCAAGAGCTCCCGCGCCCCCAAGGCCGAGGGCATCCCCTACGACAAGGGCCAGCGGTAACGTACATCAAAAAGCGGTATGGCAATGCCATACCGCTTTTTTGCAAATGAAATCTATGGAGAGAACTATGGAGATCAGAGAAATTACGACTCCCGATGAAAAGCGGCGCATTACGCGCTTGATTTTAGAATCGCTGCCCGACTGGTTTGGCATTCCAGAGGCGCGCGAGGAATACATCGAAAAGAGTGTTAAGCAGCCGTTTTTCGCCGCGTTCGACGGCGAGAACGCCGTCGGCTTCCTTTACCTTGCCGAAACGGGGAGGGATACGGCGGAACTCTATGTCATGGGCGTGCTGAAAGAATACCACCGCCGCGGCGTCGGCAAGATGCTCTTTGCCGCAGCGAAGCAGCGGGCGAAGGAGCTTGGCTACTCGTTTTTGCAGGTCAAGACCGTGCAGATGGGGAAGTACCCTGAGTACGACGCGACGAACCGCTTCTATCTCGCCCTCGGTTTTGGCGAGTTTGAGGTATTCCCGACGCTCTGGGACGAGTGGAACCCGTGTCAAATCTACGTGATGAGCCTGAAATAAGAAAATGTTGGAACTTTTTCCCGCCGTTTTGCGTCTATAAAAGCAGAAAAACAGGGGAGGGAAGCATATGACCGTCCGCGAACCGAAAAAACGCTCTAATTTGCGGCTGAAGCTCGGCGGCGCGTATTTCAGCGCGCAGCGAAAACTCAGATGGCTTTCGATGCGGAAGCATTTTGCGCGCGAGCGCAGCGGGGAAGACTTAGCATATCCGGCGTTTTCCCACCATACGCCGCTCATGCGAAAGCTCAAGGACGTCGACATGCAGCTCCAGCGCAACAAGGTGACGAATCTCCGCCTCGCCTGTGCGCGGCTCGACGGGCTTGCTGCGCCCCGGTGAAACGATGAGCTACTGGTATCTCATCGGAAAGCCGACGGCGGGGAAGGGGTATCTGCCCGGTATGATCCTGCGCAACGGCGGGTATCTGGCCGCGACGGGCGGCGGGCTCTGCCAGCTCTCAAACCTCATCTACTGGATGACGCTGCACACGCCGCTCACGGTCGTCGAGCGCCACCGCCACGGCTACGACGTCTTTCCCGACGCGAACCGCACGCAGCCGTTCGGCAGCGGTGCGACCTGCTTTTACCCCTATCTTGACCTGATGATCCGCAACGACACACAGGACACCTATCAGATGCGCGTCCGCGTCGGCAAAACAGACCTTGAGGGCGAGTGGCGCGTGAGCGCCGAACCGAGCGCTATGCGGTCGTCGAGCGCAGCCATGAGATGCGCGCGCAGTACTGGGGCGGCTACATCCGCCACAATGAGCTCTACCGGCAGACGTTGGATTTGCAGGGCAATCTGCTCGCGGAGACGCCTGTCGCCGTGAACGACGCGGTGATGATGTATTCGCCGTATCTGGAAGAAAGCAAAAAGGAAGGCTGAAAGCCTTCCTTTTATTCAGCCGTTTCGTCCGCCTCTTCGGGCATATCCTCTTCCTCGGGCTCTTCCCACGGCTGCATCGTGGCGACGCAGCGGTTGATGTTCTTGCCCTCGGCATAGAATTTGGCCTCGTAGTCGGTCATCACGCCGCGCTGTCCGTTCGCGTGCAGATCGCGTGTGACCTCAGAGAGTTCGAAGCCAAACTGCGGGATCTCCTCGATTGACCACTCAAACAGCGGGTCGTTGTCGGTCTTGAAATGAATTTGGCCGTTGTCCTTGAGCACCTTGCGGTAGAGCTTCAAGAAATTGCCGTGCGTCAGCCGGCGCTTGGCCTGCCGCTTGGGAGGCCACGGGTCGCAGAAGTTGACATAGATGCGGTCGACCTCGCCTGCATCGAAAATTTCGGGCAGCTGGTTGGCGTCGATGTCGATGAAGAAGACGTTGTGCAGCTCTGCCTTCGCCGCGCGCTCCATCGCGACGACCATCGCGTCGGGCACCTTTTCGACCGCGATGAGCAGCACGTCGGGCTCCGCCGCGGCCGTCTCGACGGTGAAGCGGCCCTTGCCGCAGCCGAGCTCCACGCGGATCTCCTTCGCCTCGGGCATCAAGTCGTGCCAGCGGCCCTTGCGCTCGTAGGGGTCCTTGATCTGATACGCCCCGCACCGCTCCATGCGGGGAAGCAGGTTTTTCTTTTTGCGCATTCGCATAGAATGAACCTCGTTTTCCTATAATTAAAGCCTATCATATCGAAAATTGGTGCAAGAGACAAGTCATTTTAAAAATTTTATACAAGAGTTGCTGCATTGGGAGAAAAGATCATTAAAAATGCAACGTTTCTTGCAATGACACTGGAAAAGTGTGAAACTTTTTTGAAAAAAGTGATTTTTCTCTTGCAAATATGCCTTGCCGCCCATATAATAGGGGGGAGTTGAAGAAGACAGGAGGAGACACACGATGTCTTTTGTCAAATATGAACCCAAGGGCAACATTGCCTATCTCATCATTGACCGCGAGAAGGCGCTCAACGCGCTCAATTCTCAGGTGCTCGCCGATCTCGATGCCGCGCTCGACGCGGTGGACTTAAGTGAGATCCGCTGCCTGATCGTCCGCGGCGCGGGCGAGAAGTCCTTTGTCGCCGGCGCGGACATCGCGCAGATGAAGGAGCTCAGCAAGGAGGAGGCCGAGGCCTTCGGCAAGCAGGGCAACGACGTCATGCGCAAGCTCGAAGCGTTCCCCATCCCGACGATCGCGGCGGTGGGCGGCTATGCCCTCGGCGGCGGCTGCGAGCTCGCGATGAGCTGCGACTTCCGCATCTGCTCCGATACCGCCGTCTTCGGCCAGCCCGAGACAGGCCTTGGCATCACGCCGGGCTTTGGCGGCACACAGCGCCTTGCCCGCCTCGTCGGCCCCGGCATGGCCAAGCAGATGATCTACACCGCCCGCAACATCAAGGCGGACGAGGCCTACCGCATCGGCCTTGTCAACGCGGTCTATCCGCTTTCTGACCTCTACGCCGCGGCGGAAAAGCTCGCCGGCCAGATCGCTGGCAACGCGCCCATCGCGGTGCGCGCGTCCAAGCAGGCCATCAACGACGGTCTTCAGGTCGACATTGACCGCGCCGTCGTGATCGAGGAGAAGGCCTTCGGCTCCTGCTTCCAGAGCGCCGACCAGCAGGAGGGCATGGGCGCCTTCCTCGAAAAGCGCAAGCACGAGCCCTTTATCAACAAGTGATTCCATAGAATTATCTATTTATATTGTAGGAGGATACACACAATGAAAGTTGCAGTTTTCGGCGCCGGCACCATGGGCAGCGGCATCGCTCAGGTCTTCGCGGCCAAGGGCCACACCGCTCTGATGTACGCTTCCAGCGTCGCTTCCGCTCAGCGCCACAAGGATAAGCTCGCCGCTTCCCTGCAGAAGCGCGTCGAGAAGGGCAAGATGACCGAAGAGGCCAAGGACGCCATCCTGAACAACATCCTCGTCGAGGAGAAGTCTGCCGCGGCGGACGCTGACCTCGTCATCGAGTGCGTTGCCGAGAACATGGCCACCAAGCGTCAGCTCCTCGGCGAGCTCGACGAGATGTGCAAGGAGAGCGCCGTCTTCGCGACCAACACCTCTTCTCTGTCTGTCACCGAGATGGGTCTCGGCCTCAAGCACGCCGTCATCGGCATGCACTTCTTCAACCCCGTGCCCAGCATGAAGCTCGTTGAGGTCATCCGCGGCGCCAACACCACGCAGGAGACCTTCGACTTCATCTACAACCTCTCCAAGGAGATCGGCAAGGAGCCTGTCGAGGTCGCTGAGGCTCCGGGCTTCGTCGTCAACAAGATCCTGATCCCGATGATCAACGAGGCCATCGGCCTGGTCGAGACCGGCGTTGCCTCTGTCGAGGATATCGACAAGGCCATGATGCTCGGCGCGAACCACCCCATGGGCCCCCTCGCCCTGGGCGACTTCATCGGCCTTGACGTGTGCCTCGCCATTATGAACGTCCTCTACAGCGAGACCGGCGATCCGAAGTATCGTCCCGCTCTGCTGCTCAAGAAGATGGTCCGCGGCGGCCAGCTCGGCAAGAAGTCCGGCAAGGGCTTCTACGATTACAGCAAGAAGTAATCCGTCCCTAAAAGGATAAAAAGGGGAGGCAGTTTACAAAAACTGCCCCCCTTTTCTCTTTTGGAATGGAAAGGATTCCTGAAAATGACAGAAAACTGTCATAAAAGGAACGGAAATGTCAAAAAGACTTTAATGAATTCGGCAAAAAGCACGAATTCCAAAAAGGAATGATAGTTCCTCTTGCGAAAATAAAACGCACAGGATATAATGTAAGTCACGGAACTGATTTGTGAAAAATTAGACAATCCAATTATTTTTATAGTGAAGGAGCAAAAGACTATGGATTTCCATCTGTCCAAAGAACATCTGCTGGTCCGCAAAATGTATCGCGAATTTGCAGAAAATGAAGTCAAGCCTTTAGCTGAGGAACTCGATGAGGAAGAGCGCTTCCCCATGGAGACCGTCGAAAAGATGGCCAAGCTCGGCATGATGGGTATTTACTTCCCGAAGCAGTACGGCGGCGCCGGCGGCGATGTTCTCAGTTATGCCATGTGCGTGGAGGAGCTCGCTAAGGTTTGCGGCACCACCGCTGTTATCGTTTCCGCCCACACCTCCCTCTGCTGCGCTCCCATTTTCGAGAACGGCACCGAGGAGCAGAAGATGAAGTATCTGCCTGACCTTCTGTCCGGCCGCAAGATCGGCGCGTTCGGTCTGACCGAGCCCGGCGCCGGTACCGACGCCTCCGGCCAGCAGACCACCGCTGTCAAGAACGAGAACGGCGACTACGTCCTCAACGGCAGCAAGTGCTTCATCACCAACGGTAACGTTGCCTCCACTTTCGTCGTGTTCGCCATGACCGACAAGAGCAAGGGCAACCACGGTATCACCGCCTTCATCGTTGAGAAGGACTTCCCCGGCTTCTCCACCGGTAAGCACGAGAAGAAGATGGGCATCCGCGGCAGCTCTACCTGCGACCTCGTCTTCGAAGACTGCGTCGTCCCCAAGGAGAACCTCCTCGGTAAGGAAGGCGAAGGCTTCAAGATCGCCATGAAGACCCTCGACGGCGGCCGTATCGGTATCGCCTCCCAGGCTCTCGGTCTTGCCGAAGGCGCCATCAACGAGGCTGTCAAGTACACCAAGGAGCGTATCCAGTTTGGTCGCCGCCTGAGCCAGTTCCAGAACACCCAGTTCCAGCTGGCCGACATGCACACCCGCACTCAGGCTGCCCAGTACCTCGTTTACGCTGCCGCTATGAAGAAGCAGAATCACGAGGATTACTCCATGGACGCTGCCATGGCCAAGCTCTTCGCGGCCGAGACCGCTTCCGACGTCACCCGCCGCGCTGTTCAGCTCTTCGGCGGCTATGGCTACACCCGTGAGTATCCCGTTGAGCGCATGATGCGCGATGCCAAGATCACCGAGATCTACGAGGGCACTTCCGAAGTCCAGCGTATGGTCGTTGCCAAGTATCTTGGTGTGAACTAAAAAAGGAGGTAAAGATATAATGAAGATTCTTGTTTGCGTTAAGCAGGTCCCCGATACCTCCGTAAGGTTGCCGTCAATCCCGATGGTACCCTGAACCGCGCTTCCATGCAGACCATCATCAACCCCGATGATATGAACGCCGTTGAGGCCGCTCTCAAGCTCAAGGATGAGCTGGGCTGCAAGGTCACCGTCGTCACCATGGGTCCCCCGCCGGCAGAAGGTATGCTGCGCGAGCTGATGGCCATGGGCGCTGATGACGGCTATCTCGTTTCTGCCCGTGAGTTCGGCGGTTCCGATACTTACGCCACCTCCCAGATCCTTGCCGCCGCTCTCGACACCATCGGTCTCGATGACGACGACATCGTCTTCTGCGGCCGTCAGGCTATCGATGGTGATACCGCTCAGGTCGGTCCTCAGATCGCTGAGAAGCTGCACCTGCCCCAGATCACCTACGCCGCCGATGTGAAGAAGGAAGGCGACACCCTGACCGTCAAGCGCATGCTCGAGGACGGCTACATGACCATCAAGGCTCAGACTCCGTGCCTGATCACCTGCATCAAGGAGCTCAATACTCCGCGTTACATGAGCGTCTCCGGTGTGTTTGAGTGCTACTCCAAGCCCATGACCGTTCTGGACTACAACGCCCTGAAGGATCACCCCCTCATCGACGCTACCACCATCGGCCTCAAGGGCTCCCCGACCAACATCCTGACCTCCTTCACGCCTCCCCAGAAGGGCGCCGGTCAGATGCTCGAGGGCAACGACATGGCTACCTGCGAGAAGCTCGCCGGCATCCTGCTCGAAAAACACATCATTTAAGGAAAGGAGATCAATACGATGCGTAACGAAGTGAAACTTGCCAATCCCAACTATGACTCCTCCAAGATCGAAGAGTTCAAGAACGTATGGGTCTTCTGCGAACAGCGTCAGGGCCAGATGATGTCCACCTCCTATGAGCTGATCTCCGAAGGCCGCAAGCTGGCGGACGAGCTGGGCGTGAAGCTCTGCGGTCTGCTGGTCGGCGACAATGTCGGCGATCTCGCCGAGAGCATTGGCGGCTACGGCGCTGATGAGGTCATCGTCTGCGACCACCCCCTGCTGAAGAACTACACCACCGACGCTTATTCCAAGGTCATCTGCGACGTCATCTCCGAGATGAAGCCCGAGGCCTTCCTCATCGGCGCGACCAACATCGGCCGTGACCTCGGCCCCCGCTGCGCAGCCCGTCTGCACACCGGTCTCTGCGCCGACTGCACCCACCTCGACGTTGACATGCCCATCTACAAGGACTTCCTGCGCGGCGCTTCCACGCTGCCCGAGGCCAAGATCGACGGCATGGCCACCGCCAAGGTCATGGGTCAGGACCACGATGTCTCCCGCGACCTCAAGATGACCCGTCCCGGCGTTCGGCGGCAACCTGATGGCTACCATCATCTGCCCGCGCTTCCGTCCCTCCATGGCGACGGTCCGTCCCGGCGTTATGAAGAAGGCTGCTTACGACGAGGCGAAGGCCAAGGCCGTTAAGGTCACCAAGTACGACGTCAAGCTCGACGCCGCCGATCTCCAGACCGAGGTCGTCGAGGTCGTCAAGGCTGCCAAGAAGCTCGTTGACCTGATCGGCGCCGACTACATCGTCTCCGTCGGCCGCGGTATCTCCAAGGACGTCGAGGGCGGCATCAAGCTCGCTGACGAGCTCGCCGATGTGCTCGGCGGCGTTGTCGGCGGCTCCCGTGTTGCCATCGACTCCGGCTGGCTCACTGCCGACCATCAGGTCGGTCAGACCGGTAAGACCGTCCACCCGAAGGTCTACGTTGCTCTTGGTATCTCCGGCTCCATTCAGCACAAGGCCGGTATGAGCGAGTCCGAGTGCATCATCGCGGTCAACAAGAACGAGACCGCGCCGATCTTCGAGATCGCCGACTACGGCATCTGCGGCGACCTGTTCAAGGTCACCCCGATGCTCATCGAGGCGTTCAAGGCCGCGAAGGCGAGCAAGTAAAATACTCAAAAAAAGAGGACACCGTAAAGGCGTGGTTCCGTAAGAAAACATTTATGTGAGAGAATCGGCGTAGTTTAGGCTACGCCGGTTTTTCTTTTTTTTGGGCTGCTTGGGATTGCTCCCTTGCGTCCTCAAAATCAAATGCACCAATGAAGTTATAGACGATCTCGATTTCTCTGACCTTGATGCGCGGCTCATTCTCGTCCGGCGTATAAACCTCGGAGATATAAATTTTATCCACAAACTCCCGGAGAACAGAGGCGTCAAGCTGCTGCATATCAGTGTACTTCCTGACCGCTGCAATAAACTGTCTGACATTGACTTTCTGCTTTTCCTGTTCCTTGACTTCCTGCCGCAGATGTTCGACAAGATTTGTAAGGTTGGTCTGTTCCAGCTCATAGTCACGGGACAGTTTGATGAAATGCTCGTCGGAGAGCTTGCCGGAAATGTTATCCTCATACAGTCGCTTGATGATAACATCCAGCTCGGCAATCCGCTTTTGCGATTGCGCCAGAGTGTCTTTCTTTTGTGCCAGCTCCTTATCCCGTTCCCGCAGGCTTTGATCTGCGGCCCGCTGCACGAAGTCGTCCTCATACTGCGTCACATACTGAATGGCTTCTCGCAGGTTTCGCAGCACGATTTCTTCAAGGACAACGCGCCGGATAGAATGGGTCGAACATAAAGTGCGGTCTTTACGGTAAGTTGAGCAAAGGTAATATTCCTGTTCAGGTTTGAAGTGATTGGCTCTGCACAAGTACATCTTTCCGCCGCAATCCGCACAGAACAGCAGGCCGGAGAACATACCCATGTCGCCCATCTTAGTGGGACGGCGGCGGCCCTGTCGGATTTTCTGGACGATCAGAAACACGCTTTCCTCAATAATAGGTTCCTGTGTGTTCTCAAAGATCACCCAATCCGCCGGATCATTCCACAATACTTTCTTGCTCTTGAACGATTGCTTGGAAGTTTTGAAGTTGACCGTATGGCCCAAATAGTCAAGGCGTTCCAAAAATATGCACTACCGTCTTTGTTGCCCATTTATAAGGGTCAGTTGGCCGGTTTAGATGTTGTCGGCAAGTCGTTTTTCGTAGCAGTAAGCAACAGGCGAAAAAGAACTTTATTTTCTTGGAGCCATTTTGCAATTTGCGTCGGCCCCATGCCGTCCATGCACAGTGCAAAAATCTTCTGAACAACGGCGGCAGCTTCTTCATCCACGATCCACCGCTTCTTGTTCTCCGGGTCTTTCTTGTACCCATAAGGCGGGATAGTGGTGAGGTGTTCGCCGGAACGTCCTTTGGATTGCCACGTTGCCCGGATTTTCTTGCTGGTGTCCTTGGCGTACATTTCATTGAATACGTTGCGGATGGCGGTAAACTCGCTGTCCCCGCGCACACTGTCCACACCGTCATTGACGGCAATAAAGTGGACGCCGTACTCTGGAAACAGCATTTCCGTATACATTCCGACTTGCAGATAGTTACGACCGAACCGGCTCATATCCTTAACGACAACGCGCTTGATCTTGCCCGCCTTGATGTCGGCAAGCATCCGCTGGAATCCCACGGGCCTGTTGAAGTTGGTTCCCGAATATCCGTCGTCCTCGTCGTAGTGGCGGATGGCGGTATAGCCGTGATCCCGGCAATACTTTTCCAAAATCCGCTTCTGATTGCTGATACTGTTGCTCTCGCCGTCCAGCTTATCTTCTTGGGAAAGACGCTCATAGCAGGCGGTAATGCCCTCGGCTTCCTCCTGCGGCTGGCTGTGGACATAGAATTGCAGCACTGTGTTTTGGATGGCCGTCTTGGTTTCCTCGCTCAACGGCGCGTCGTTGGATACGCGCTGAAAGGAAGTGACTGGCTGTTGGTACATTTGATTGTCAAGGTTCAAAGTAGTATCGTTATTCCGTGTCGCACGGGGGTTCCGTGCAATCACCATTTCCGGCTGTTTGCTCATAAGTTCCTCCTATTCCGCAGCCGGAAAACGAGGCATGATACAAGTATATTATACCATATCATGCCCCATCCGTCTGCTTGTAGGAAATGAAAAAATCTTTAATTTTTTTAAGTGGCTGCCTTGCTCAAATCGTTTTGGAGCAGCCGACGGATTTTCTTGACTGCGGTTTCTTTCGCGCCGTCTTTGACGGTCGCTTTCACAATATATCGAACGCCTCCGATCTCGTACTGACGTACAACGGGGGCGGTCTGGTTCTGACTTGTTACTGTACTCATACAGTGATCCCCCTTTCGCTTACATTGGTGTAAAACGAAATGGGCAGTACGGACGGCTGCTGGCACAGCTCCACGGGAATCTCACCCCGGCCCATGCTGATGGGTGCGCCGCGCAATGCTTTGAGGGCGTTCAACGCGGGAGTATCATTGTCCTGCCTGTACGTCGTCGCCCACAAGTTGCCACACTTGTTTTACAGCCCGGTTTGATCGCTCCGCTTTTTCCTACTGGAAAGCCTCATGGCGCACCTGCCGCACGGCTCGGCACAGACAGAATGTGTCCGTTTGCCCTATGATGCGCCGCTATATACGGGCATATTTTTCAAAGAACTGTGACGCCACAGACCTTTTGCTGGCGGGGAAAGGGTAAGCCGCCGCATCCAGCCGGGCGATTATCGTTAATCTTTAACGATGGCTTGGATCAACCTGATCTCTAAACACCGCTTCATGTACTCGTCCACACACAAATGAGGGTAGCCGTCCTCGTCATAGAGCGTCCGGGTGCACAGACAATTCATGTAATTGTCATAGTACCGAAGCAGCCGTTCTACGGCTTGGGGATCGCCTGCACGGGCGGACACATACACTGAAAGCGGCAAAGGCTCTTTGCCTTTGTAAGCAGGTTCTTTCATCCGCGTCAACCTCCTTCCGGCATGAGCGCCATCAACTTTACACGCAACTCTTTCAGTGTCTTTGTCCTGTGACGCTGGACGGCGCTGCGGGACATCCCTGTGAGGCTGGCGATCTCGCCGTCTGCCATATCCAGTACGCAGTACAGGATCAAAATGCTTTGTTCCTGTTCCGGCAGGTTGGCAAAAGCGTCGGCTACAAGCTCGTTGTCGATATGTAAATCGTACCCATAAGAGCTAAACACAAAGCTGTCGCTGGGATAGCGGTCTACGGTGCAGAGCTTGTCCAACTCATGCTGCGGCAGGTCGCCGAACATCGTTTCACGATCTCTTTGACGCTTCATATTCCGCAGATAAGCCCGTGCCTGCTCGTTCTTCAACACTTTTTGCAAAAGGCATCAAACTGGCCTCGTCCATAGTCGCGGGGGATAGCTTCCATCATTCTCACCCCCCTTTCTGTTGGGGGATTGGGTGGTTCTCTCCCTTTCCGCTACTACTAATCCTGCGATACCCTTTGCTGCCCGCTGAACGCCTCCTTTTTTGACTTTTTGAAAAAGGTTCCAGAGCAAATTTGAAACCGCAGGAAATGACAAAAAATCGCCCGGCAGGTCGTAGACCCACCGGACGAAATGAAAAGCGATATGAAGTTGCGTTACATAGTATAGTTCATATTGTTGGCCAGAGCTGCCCCCCTGTTGGTGGCTGAGGCTTTTTTAAGAAGTTACGCTTTTGAAAAACAGGATATATCAGCATGGCGGCTCCCTCCGTGGGCCGCCGATCCTGCGCCGGGCAAAAGCGGCGGCCTTGATTTCTCAAAGCCGCCGCAGATTGAATAAGCACGCCAAAAGGGCTGCTGAACGACGGCTTTTTTCTTTGCCGTCATTCAGCAGTTTAATCAACTATTTTTGTATCTGAAATGTAATAGAAACGGTAAAAAGTATCATTTATCACATTTCCCGTTATAAAACCATTCAGGCGTTCTACCAACTCTTTGGCGATTGATAACCCTAATCCTGTTGAGGTTGTGCTTCTCGCTTCATCCGCTTTATAAAAAGCGATCAAACACTTTTACTGGCCTCAATCGGTTCATGTGCCTGATAGTCATTTTCAAAGGAAATTTGTATGGTATCAGTATTGTTTATAAGACGAACATAAAGATGTTTATTCCGTGTTCAATGCAATTTTTAATATATTCTGGAAAATGCGGCGAAGTGCAGGTTCGTTTCCTTGAACCACTTACAATCCTGTTCGGGGAACATCAATAAACAGCTCAATAGCTTTTTTGTTTAATATCTTTATAGAAGCTAAAAGTACACTTAAAAAGTATTTCATTCACAGCACATGGGGAATAACTCAATTTCATACGCTTTATTTGTCAATTTGGCATAAGTAAATAACTCGTCCAGCATTTCTTTTAAAGAGAAAAGGCGGTCAGAGATAACAACGGCATATTGTTGTCGTTCCTCTGGATCATCACTTTTCAATAGGAGCTGGAAATATCCGTCCATAGAGGTCAAAGGTGTGCGTATATCATGGGAAAGGTTGATTATGGTATCTTTCAGATGACTTTCATTGTCTGCAATCTCTTTCCTTAAAGCGGCGGTCTGCTCAATTAGGGTATTCAATTCATCTGTCAGCTCGGCAACACAGCCCGATTTTCTGGTCGCTGGTTATCAACATATTTGTTTCATGCTGGTTCAAAAAAGAAATCTGGTTTTTGACATTTTTAATCTGGCGTCGATAATAAAAAAGCCAACCCTATCCCTAAAACGGCTATAACTACCAAATGATACACGCAACCGCCATCTTTTCACCTCTTTTCTCATATATCTTTCTTCTGCATCATAAGCCCACTTAAACTTCCCATCAGGATCAACGTGATTATTGCGATAAGAAGGGCTTTCAGGTATAATGAGCCGCCGCTTGCCATAGAAAGAAGCCCTACATTTCCTGATGATAGATAGTTCATAATACTAAAGTCTGCAATCTCTTTTAGACGGGGAATAATGTTTATCAGCAACGCATCCACAACCTGTAAAATTCCTGCCGCCAGCAAAATCCCTGTCAACAGGCTTGCTACCACATTTTGAAATAGGTAAACAAGGAACAGGATCACGCTGCCATAGGCAATATGAAGTAGATATTGCATCCCTAAATACCCGATGAATTTTCCTGCCTCCTGAATATGAACATATCCAAAAAAAAAAGAGAACACTTCCGGCCATGATTGCCAGAATTGCCGCAACCAACAGTACAGCAGTAAAAATTGCAATCGAAAGAAGTTTCCCAATTACAAACTCCCAACGATGTCTGGTCTGTCCGGCGATATTCTTGATAAATCCTGTTCGGATTTCGTTGCCCGCAAAAAGCGCAATAAATGCCACCAAAAACATCAGAAGTAATTTGCTTTGAATATTCATAGAAACAAGCTCTGGCAACGGGATTTTTTTGCACCAGTACACCATTCAGGCGATACCTGACCGATATAAATACCCCAATTCACTTCATCGCCAGTTTCTCGCAGGGTTTCCATTGCAGACGGGGTTTGCTGATAATAAGAAATATCCTGCTGTGTCATAAAAACAGAAGCAAACATCATTAGCATGGCAGCCGCCAGCACAATATAGGTGTACTTGCTCTTGAACATTCTGTATAAATCCATTTTTATTACTTTTAAGCATGATCCACACCTCCTGTCAGCCGCAGGAAAATAATCTTCAATGGACTCATTCGTGACGGAAATGGAATGAATATAGATATTCTTCCGTGACAGCTCCATTGTGATTTTTCCGCTTTCGTTCAGCCGTTCAAAAATGTGGATGGTGTTTTCATCAGCCACACGATAATCTTTGAAACCGAGTGCGTCCAGCACTGGCAGGGCTAAATCGGGATGTTCCATCTTAATTTCGATATGTTCCCGGCAAGTAGCTTCTAATTCCTCACGACTTAACTCTTTTACAAGTTGGCCCTTATCAATAATTGCATAGTTTGTAGCGATTTTAGAAAGTTCCTCCAAAAATGTGACTGGAAATGATGATGGTTAGCCCTTTTTCTTTGTTCAACCGAAGCAAAGTTTCCCTGACTTCTGCAATTCCTTCCGGGTCAAGCCCGTTAATAGGTTCATCCAGTACGAGAACATCAGGTTCCCCCACAAGAGCCATACCAATACCAAAGCCGTTGCTTCATCCCCAAAGAGAAGTGTCCTACTTTCTTTTTCCCTACATTGCCCAAACCGACAATATTCAAAATATTCTCAATGTAGCCGGGGCGGTGCAATCCTACACAGATACATTTCAGTTTCAGATTATCATAAGCGGACATATCAGGGTAAAGCCCCGGTGCTTCAATCAATACCCCAATGCGGGAGATAACCTTGTTTCGCTCTGCGCCGTGATACCCGAAAAAGGTAATATCCCCGCTGGTAGGTTTGGAAAGCCCGCTAATCATTTTCAAAAACGTTGTCTTACCCGCACCGTTTTTTCCAATCAGGCCATAAATTTCGCCTTGCCGGATATGCAGGCTGATATTATCAATGGCTGTCTGCCTTTTGAATTTCTTTGTTAAGCAATCCGTAGACAAAAGATATTCCATAACATATTCCTCCTTTGCTTAATCTAAATACAGTGTACCGCAGCAGTACAAATACATCGCAAAGGAATGTTTAAGAAATCATCAAGATTTAATCGGCCAGCTTAAAGCCTACGCCCCAGACCGTTTCAATGTATTCTTTATCGGAAAATGCCTTGATTTTCTGACGGATATTGCTGACATGGACGTTAATGGTTCGATCTTCACCGATATACAGGTCGTCCCACGCATAGTCATATATTTCCTTTTTTAGAAAATACCCGTTTAGGGTTCGTAATCAATAGCTCCAAAATCTTAAACTCTTGTCGAGTAAAGGAAATGGGGTGTCCTAAAACGGAAATGCTGTGTTCTGTAATGTTCAAAACCATATCCTTGTAATGATAAACGCTTTCTGTCTTATCTGTGCTGTGTTTTCTAATCTGAACGGCCACCCGTGCTACAAGTTCATCAATTTCAAATGGCTTTGTTATATAATCATCTGCCCCGGAAAAGAGCAGATTTACCTTTGTATCTAATTCGTCTTTTGCCGAAACAACAATGATAGAGGTATCTAAGTACGGCTTTATTTCTTCGACAATACTGTTTCCACTCTTTTCCGGGAAGCATTAAGTCCAAAAATAATCACACTGAATTTTTCCTTATTGAGATATAGCATGGCTTCTGTTCCAGAAAACGACTGTTTACATTCATACCCTGCCTTTGTCAACGCTGATGCCACCATATTGTTAATATCAGTATCATCTTCGGCAATTAAAAATTTGTTCCATGTTCTCACTTCCTACTTTCCTTATATCGTCTATCAATGGGCTTGACTGCATCCTTTGGGATCAGCCAGATTGTAGCCATCTTCACAGCGCCGGGAATACGGCCACCGGCGCAATAGTAGTTTACCCGTCGAGGCGTTACACCCCATTTTTTTCACTCGCTTCTTTCAAAGTCATATACTCCATAGCGCACCTCCACAACGTACATTATAGTTCTTTTGCTCGAACAATGCAACGAACAAAATATGAATAATAAAGTTTAAATCACCTACATATAACAACATTCCATCGAGATACTATGAACTATACAATGTAAACGTGTGATGCTATATGGCGAAAGTTGAAGATTGCCCCGGCTTTGAAACTTTCGGCGCGGACGTGAAAGCTGCGCGGAAAGCAAAAGCACCTAACGCGCAAGGTGCTGGCCGAAATAGTGGGAATTGAATGGCGCTATCTTGCCAATATTGAAAAAATAAAGGCACGATCCCCAGCCTCCCCCGTTGTGATCCAGCTTATCAAAGTCTGCGGGCTTCCCGTGGAGCAGTATTTCAACCCGGAAATCATACGAGGGGACAGCGAACAGCGGCAGCGGGTTAGCCACAAGCTGAAACTTTGCCCGGAACACTATTTGCCAGTCATTGAGGGCGCAATCGACGGGGCGCTGAAAATTGAACAATCAGCGAAAGAAACGGGGGGATGTGTGAAAAAGCATCCTCTGTTTTCCGTTTTGCCAGAGGGCCGTAAGGCTCTCTTATTTTTTTGCCCTTTTTCAGAGAAATCCGTATTTTGCGGGCAGTTGGACGTGTTGGGAGCGTTTTAGTAGCGGAGAAAAAAAACAGCAAGCATAGGAAGCGTAGCCACACTTCCGAAACCGGCCCGCCCGTCCTGCGGGCCGTGGCCGTTGCTTGTTGGGAAATCCCAAACCCCTGTTCAGAAAGGACGGTGAGCAAATGGCAAACCGAACGCGGAATATTGTGCTGCGCGTTCCTGTGACGCCGGAAGAACGGGCCTTGATCCAGCAGAAAATGGCCCAGATACAAAAAACTTTCTCGGCCTATGCCCGGAAAAATGCTGATTGACGGGTATATCATCCACATGGACACCAGCGACATCCGGGCGCAGACTGCGGAGCTGCAAAAAATGGCGTCAACGTCAACCAGATTGCCCGGCGTATCAACAGTACCGGGACTGTGTACGCGCAGGACGTTGAGGACATCAAGGGGGCGATGGCAGAGATATGGCAATTACAAAGATCCATCCTATCAAGTCAACGCTGAAAAAGGCGTTGGACTACATCGAGAACCCGGACAAGACCGAGACGACAAAATGCTGGTGTCCTCCTTTGGCTGCGCCTATGAAAACAGCGGACATAAAATTTGAAATGCTGCTGGCGCAGGCGATCCAGAAAGGCAACAATCTCGCCCACCACCTGATCCAATCCTTTGCCCCCGGCGAGCGCGCCGGTACAGGCCCATGAGATCGGGCAAAGCAGCTTGCCGACGAAGTGCTGCAAGGCAAATACTCCTATGTGCTGACAACACACATCGACAAGGGCCACGTCCACAATCACCTGATTTTCTGTGCTGTGGATATGGTAAACCACCGCAAGTACAATTCTAATCGGCAGAGCTACGCCTATATCCGGCGCACCAGTGACCGGCTGTGCCGGGAACACGGTTTGTCGGTGGTACAGCCCAGCCGGGATAAAGGCAAGAGCTATGCGGAATGGGATGCCGGGCGCAAAGGGTAAGAGCTGGAAAGCCAAACTGAAAATTGCCATTGACGCCGTAATCCGCAGGCCAAAAACTTTGACGATTTTCTCCGGCTCATGGCGGCGCAGGGCTATGAGATCAAGCAGGGTAAATTTATTTCGTTCCGCGCCCCCGGTCAGGAAACGCTTCACCCGCTGTAAGACCTTGGGTGAGAACTACACCGAGGAAGCCATCACCCGCCGGATCAAGGGGCTGGCCGTGGACAGAGGCCCGAACCGGCAGCACAAGGGTATCACCCTGCGGATCGACTTGGAGAACAACATCAAAGCCCAGCAGAGTGCGGGCTATGCACGTTGGGCGAAGCTCCAAAATTTGAAGCAGGCCGCAAAGACAATCAACTTCCTTACCGAGCATGGCATAGAGCAATATGCCGAGCTGGAAAGCAAGGTCGCCGAAATCAGCGCGGCAAACGACGAGGCGGCGGCTGCGTCCTCAAAGATGTGGAACATCGTCTTGGGAACATGGCGGTGCTGATAAAGAATATCACCACCTACCGGCAGCTCCGGCCCGTGGCGCTGGAATACAGAAAGGCCAAAGACAAGGCCGCGTACCGGCGCGAACATGAAAGCCAGCTCATTTTGTACGAGGCAGCGGCAAAAGCCATCAAGGACGCCGGGATCACAAGGCTGCCCGATCTGGCCGCCCTGAAAGCCGAGTACCGGGAGCTGGACAAGCAGAAAGCGCGGCTGTACGAACAGTACGGCGAAGTCAAGCGAGAGCTGAAAGAATACGGCATCATCAAGCAGAATGTGGACAGCATTTTGCGGGTGACGCCGGGAAAGGAACAGGCACAAGAGCTATGAGCATACCGAGAATGAGTTACCCTCAATACCGCAAGGCCCGGAAGCTGACGCATGAGTGCTGCAACTACTGTGACGGGAACTGCCTCTTGCTGGACGACGGCGAGGAATGTGTGCGTCCAGAGCATTTCCTATTCATTGTTAAAAGCCGGTGGTTTCACGTGCCGCTGTTCTCCCGCTGGATGGGGCGCTGTATGCCGAGATCATCCAGAGCCGGGACAGCGTGAAGCGGTGCGCCGTGCGGGGCTGCATTTACACCGAAATCCAACCGGGCGAAATATTGCCCGGATTGCGCGGTTCGGATGCGCCGGAAGCAAGAGGCCGAAAGGCAGCGGAAAAGATACCAGCAAGCTACGCAGTTAAGCCGCTGAATAGGCCGCCACAGCGGGCTTCTGGCAAGCGATTGACGGGGCGGCAATAGGATTGCTCCAATCCCCGCCGAAACGGGATTTGAAATGCGTAGAATATCCCCCATAAGAAAGCGCCGGGCGCAGGGCCAGCAGGCCGCCGCGTCCGGCGCTTTCTTATGGGCTGTTCAGGATGGCCCGGATCAGTCTGCTTTGTAATCGGCGCTTCATGTACTCGTCCACCCGCACACGGGGCGAACCGTCCAGATCGTAGAGCGTCCGGGTACAGAGCTTGTCCATGTAGCCCTCATAGTACCACAAGACGCGCTCCACGGCCAGAGGATCACCGGCGCGGGCCGCCTCGATCACAGATAGTGGCAACAGCTCCCGCCCACAGAAAGTCGGCTGCTTCATTTCGGTTTCCTCCTTTCGTCCTCCAATCGTTTCCGCAATTCGTTCAGGGCCTTGGTGCGGTGCCGCTGGACGGCGCTGCGGGACATTCCCACAAGACCGCCGATCTCACCGTCTGCCAGCTCCAACACACAATGCAGGATTAAAATGCCTTGCTCCTGTTCCGGCAGGCTGGCAAAGGCGTCGGCCACCAGCTCGTCCCGGATATGTAAGGCATAGCCATAGGCTGTGAATAGGAAGCTGTCACTTGGATATTCGTCTACTGTGCAGAGCTTGTCCATTTCTTGCTGCGATAAGGCGCTGAACTCGATTTCCCGGTTCCGCTGGCGGCCCAAATCCCGCAGGTGGGTTCTGGCCTCGTTGCGGAGAACGGTTTTGCAGAAAGCGTCAAACCGGCAGCGTTCTCCATAACCATCAGGAGTGTACTTCATCTTCTCACCCCCGATCTGCGGGAGAGTGAGAAGCCGGGGCCGATTGCGTCGCCCCCTGTGTCTATGTTGCTGCGGCAGCTCCGGCCCGCACCGAAATACCGCAGGAAACGACAAAATTCGCCCGGCAGGTCGTAGACCCCACCGGGCGAAAATTAAATTGATATGAAGTTTCCTTACATGGTATAGTTCATACCATTGGCCGGAGCTGCCCCCTGTTGGATACAGGCTTTTTTTAACAAGCTATGCTTTGGAAAAACAGGGTATATCAGCATGGCGGCTCCCTCCGTGGGCCGCCGATCCTGCGCTGGGCAAAGAGAAGCGGCGGCCTTGATTTCTCAAAGCCGCCGCTGGTTTTATGGGCGTGTTAAAAGGGCTGCTGTACGACGGCTTTTTTTCTTTGCCGTCGCCCGGCAGTTGAAACAATACTGTTTATTTGATTTCCAATGAAATGGTTAGTGTATCATTTTCAATTTTAGCGAACACATTGCCGCCGAGCTTGTCAGTTAATAGTTTTACCACAGCAAGCCCCACTCCTGTACCGCTATTATGCCTTGATTTGTCCCCGGTATAAAATCTTTCAAATAGTCGGTTTGGGTCTATTTCCACCTTACTATCAATGGGATTTTCAATGATAAAAATAGCACTCTTTTCTTTGCCTTGCTTCAAATCAATTTTAATCGAGCCAGAGGAATATCGAATAGCATTTATAATAAGATTTTGAAAAATACGTTCTACCATACCATAGTCCGAATGGAGATAAACGGAATGATTTGGCAGACCAATTACAGGAGATATGCCTTTTGCTTCCAATGCTGGGGCGTTCTCTGTGATAAGATTTATCAGCAAATTTGTTAAGTTGAAATCTTCACGCACAGGAGTTACTTCTTTTGCGTCTATTACAGAAAGATCGTAAAAGGTTTGTATCAGCGCTTTCATTCTTTCCGCTTTATTAAAAATGGTTTCTATACGCTGTGTTTGACCTGCTGATAAATTCTCCTTTTTTAATAATTGTAAATGGCCAAGTATTACCGTCAGAGGGGTACGCAAGTCATGTGAAATATTAGCAATGGACTCTTTCAAATACATTTCGTGCCGTAATATGCTTGCAATGGACTGTCTTTGCTTTTCATTATACTGGTTTAATACTGCGGCCAGTTGTTCTATATCTTTATCAACAAGAGAGATGTCCAGCATCTTTTCCGATTTTCCAGTTGTAAGATCGGTCATTTGTTTCGATAGGTTACGGATTTGTCTTTTGATTTGCACATATTTGAAAAGCACTACTATCAAGACTGCGATAACTAAAATTAACAACAGCTTTATTCCAGACACCTCCCTCCTTGTTATTTGAGTTCACATTTGCGAAAGCTAATCCATGAAAAGGTTATCAAAGCAACTATCCAAACAACGCTAACTAAAATGGCCCATGGCAAAAAATAGGTCACAGAAAAAACCGCTTCCCGTATCTGATAGGTTGCCAAAAATGCAACAGGAAGATCGAACATCATTCCATACCCAAGATAAAGGCTAAGAACAAAAGTGACTATGGCGCTCTGTGATTTCGCTTCCGTTCCTTTCCGTTCCGGCGGCTGTGCCGCCTCGTCCTCCAAAGGAGAGGGTCGGGAAAGGATAGGAATGGGATCGGTAATTGATACATCAGTAATTGATTTTTCTTTACTTGATATATCTTTATTTAATTGCGTTGGTTTTCCCAACGCAGGCTTTTCCTGCGTTGGATTATCCAACATTGGATTTTCCAACGAAGGTGAATCCGGCACAGGCTGGGGCTGTTCATAGATCACATAGTCCGCGCCGCGCAAGCGTCCTTGGCTGTCGCGCTCACGGGATCGGACGATGTACCCGGCCTGTTCCAGCTCCCGGATCGCGGCCCGGATCGCGTCGATCTGCTCCCGGTTGATAAGGGATAAGCCTTTGAGCGTATAGTCCCAATCTTCCGGCAGAGAGAGCATTTGCGATAACAGGCCCTTGGCTTTCAGGGATAAGTCCTTGTTCCGCAGGTGGTGATTGGACATCACCGTGTAGCCCTTGTTACGCTCTACACGAAATACTGCCATGGTTCTCAACTCCTTTCACTCGAAATGTCACCGCGTCGTAGGCGGTCAGCTTGCCCGGCTGGTAGGGACATTCCGCATAGACGCAGAATTGATATTTCCAGTGCGGGCGATAAAAGCGGCAGGTGCCGCAGTCCTCCGGCGTGACCGCCTCGCCGCTGTCGTAGTGGTCGAAACCGGGCTTGCCCTGCATGAGCTGTTCAAAGGCCCGGTCGCTGCCGGAAGTGAAGTACATAGGCCGTCGCCTCCTTTCTGCTTTTGGGCAAAAAGAAAAGCCGCAGACTTTTTTCAAAATCTGCGGCTTGGCCGGGGAACAGAAAAGGGCGCTGTCATGCTTGACAACACCCTGTTTCTGTCTGATTATTCAGTTGTTTTGACCTGCCCCGTTTTCCGCTGCCCTAAAAAACATTGATTTTACTGGGTTTTTTCATGTTTTCTTATGGCACCACGGTTAAGGTGTCCTCTTTTTTTGCTTTTTACACCCGCTGCGCGCAGAAATTGCTTGCCGCAGGCAAGCAATTTCCACACTTTGCGGCTGAGAAGTGTAATTTCCAACGCATATGTCGTTGGGAATTACGATTAAAATTATTTCGCGCCTATAGGCGCGAAACTCTGCGAAGCTTTTTGCCGAGTTAGTGTCGGTGACATGCGTTTTGACAAAATTTACGTCTGGTTTCTTGTTGCTTCGTGCACATACTAATGCTTGGGTATCGCGGGAGATGAACGTAAGGAGAAATGCAGCAATGAAGCAGACCCTTGCCATGCTTTTTGTGACGGCGCTGCTGCTCTTCTCGCTCGCGGGCTGCGGGGAGAAGAAGGACAGCAACACCGCCAACGGCCCGTCGACCGGTACGACCGACAACGGCGCGGCGGACAGCGGCAAAAAAAAGGATAACATGCCGGGCGACGACATGAGCGGCGAAAACAAAAAAGACGACAGCGTGACCGGCGACGGCATGATGGGCGACGACATGGACGGCGACGGAGAGAATACGACGGGCAGCGTCGAGACCGCCGCAATGCCGCCGCGAGCGCCAGCGACCGCAGCCGCTATTTTGGCAGCGACAAGACCATCACGCACGAAAACGGCAACCTCTACGGTAAGACCTATCTGAACCCCGAGACGGAAAAGAGCGCAAACGCGCAGCTGCGCAGCAACGGACGCAGTTTGACAGGCACAAATATCAATGGAATCTCGAACGATGTGCGTTACCGGCAGATGCTGTCGAACGGCCGCGTGCACGACACGGACGGCTTTCTCTTTGACGGCGAAAAATACGCACTACAACACCTTAAAGTGAAGAAAGCGGGAGCGGCATGCTCCCGCTTAGCTTTTTGCCGTATTGACGAACCGCATTCACCGGATATAATGAAATACAACAGAAAGGAAGTGCCGCCCTATGGATCGTGAGCTCCGCGTTGTTCTCTCCGCCCGTGTGTTTTCCGACCAGAAATGCTTTGGCCCAGGCGTGTCCCAGCTTTTGAAGCGCGTAGACGAGCTGCATTCGCTGCGCGCGGCGGCGCTGTCGATGTCCATGGCCTATTCCAAGGCGTGGACGGTCGTCCGCAATGCCGAGGACGGGCTGGGCTTCCATCTTTTGACCTCCACGGCGGGCGGCAAGCACGGCGGCGGCGCGGTACTGACGGACGACGGCGCGGCAGATGCTCACCGCCTACGATGAATACTGCGAGAAGCTGCGCGCCTACGGCGAGAAGCTCTTTGAAGAGACCTTTGCCTTTTACGATGACATTCCCAAGCAGGAAGTGCATAAAAAGGAGGAACGATATGCTCGGTAAGCTTTGCGTCTGCGGACACGAAATGAAGCCTCAGGGGAAGCAGACCCTCGAGATGAACGGCTCAAGCCTCGGTTCGAATCTCTGGACCGATCATGTCGAGGTGGATATGTACATCTGCTCGTGGTGCGGCCGCATGGCATTCTTTGAGCCGGAGGACGTGCGCGAAAAGCGCTTTCGGGATGCCTGCGAGGAAATGACGATGGACGAGTTGCGTGCGATCGTTTACGATGCCAATCCGGATATGCTGCGCGCTGTTGCGCGCGAGCGCATTGAAGAGCTGGAGTCGATCGAGCGTTACAAGGTGGAGCAGAAGCAAAAAGAGGAGGAAAGGCGTGCAAAGCGCAAAAAACTCTTTTCGGGCATTCTCGGCAGAGACGAGGACGACGGCAAGCCGCCCAAAAACCGCCCGCCGGAGTTTTGATGAATTTATTGTAAAAGTGCGCACACTGTGCACACTTTTTGCTTGACAAACGCGCGCGGCGGGTGTACACTCCCATCATCAAAATGGCTTGGATAGGGAAGAAACCGGAGTTCGCCGCCAAGAGAGGGACGCATTTGGTGCAAGCGTCCTGCGTGCAGAGCCGGCAGTACCACCCCTTGAGCCGTCCGCGAAACAAGCGGGACGGGATCGCCCGTTACAGCGGACACAAGCGGCGCAGAATGCGCAAGCAGGGTGGAACCGTGGAGTATTTCGATGCTTCACCCCTGATAGACATCGGGGGTGGAGCTTTTTTGCACCCTCAAGTGAAAATGGAGGTAAATAACATGTCTGAAGAAGTCAAGATCAGCGAAGAGAACCAGTTTTCGTTTGAAAATCCTGAGTACCGCAAGACCTATTGGCACACCTGCTCCCATGTGCTGGCGCAGGCGGTCAAGCGCCTCTACCCCGAGGTGAAGCTTGCCATCGGCCCGAGCATCGACAACGGTTTCTACTACGATATGCTCGCCCCGTTCTCCTTCACGCCGGAGAATTTGGCTGAGATCGAAGCCGAGATGCGCAAGATCTGCAAGGAAAAGCTCAAGCTCGAGCGCTTTGAGCTCCCGCGCGCCGAGGCCATCAAGTTTATGGAAGAAAAGGAAGAGCCGTTCAAGGTCGAGCTCATCAACGACCTGCCCGAGGACGCCGTCATCAGCTTCTACAAGCAGGGCGAGTTCACCGACCTCTGCGCCGGTCCGCACCTCGACTCCACCGGCCGCATCAAGGGCAACGGCATCAAGCTGACCGCCTGCAACGCCGCCTACTGGCGCGGCGACTCGAACCGCGAGGTGCTCCAGCGCATCTACGGTGTCGCTTTCCCGAAGAAGGAAGAGCTGGATGCCTACCTCAAAGAACGCGAGGAGGCCGTCAAGCGCGACCACAACAAGCTTGGCCGCGAGCTCGAATATTTCACCACCGTCGACTGCATCGGTCAGGGTCTTCCGGTGCTGCTGCCCAAGGGTGCGCGCGTCGTGCAGGTGCTCCAGCGCTGGGTCGAGGATACCGAGCAGAAGCGCGGCTATCTTCTCACCAAGACCCCGCTGATGGCCAAGCGCGACCTTTACAAGATCTCCGGCCACTGGGATCACTATCTCGACGGCATGTTCATCCTCGGCGACCCGTATGACGAGACGAAGGAGTGCTTCGCCCTGCGCCCGATGACCTGCCCGTTCCAGTATCAGGTCTACCTGAACCGCCAGCGCTCCTACCGCGACCTGCCGATGCGCCTGGGCGAGACCTCGACGCTGTTCCGCAACGAGGATTCCGGCGAGATGCACGGCCTCATCCGCGTGCGTCAGTTCACGATCTCCGAAGGCCACCTCGTCCTGCGTCCCGACCAGCTCGAAGAGGAGTTCAAGGGCTGCCTCGACCTTGCCAAGTACTGCCTCGGCACCGTCGGCCTTCTTGACAAGTGCACGTTCCGCTTCTCCCAGTGGGATCCCGCGAACCCGAACAACAAGTACGAGGGCACGAAGGAGCAGTGGGATCACGCCCAGAGCGTGATGGAGCGCATCCTCAAGGACCTCGACGTCGACTACACCGTCGGCATCGACGAGGCTGCATTCTACGGCCCGAAGCTCGACATCCAGTATAAGAACGTCTACGGCAAGGAAGACACCCTCGTCACCATCCAGATCGATATGTTGCTCGCCGAGCGCTTCGGCATGTACTACATCGACGAAAACGGCGAGAAGAAGCTGCCGTACATCATCCACCGCACGTCTCTCGGCTGCTATGAGCGCACGCTCGCCTACCTCATCGAGGAGTATGCCGGCGCGCTGCCGACGTGGATGGCGCCCGAGCAGGTGCGCTTCCTGCCCGTTACCGATCGCGCCGCCGACTACTGCGCCGAGCAGGCCAAGAAGCTCGAAGACATGGGCTTCCGCGTCGAGGTCGACTACCGCAACGAGAAGATCGGCCGCAAGATCCGCGACGCGCAGATGGAGAAGGTTCCCTACATGCTCGTCGTCGGCGACCGCGACATGGAGAACGGCACCGTTTCCCCGCGCCACCGCGCGGACGGCGACCTCGGCGCGATGAGCATGGACGAGTTCTCCGCGCTTCTCAAGCAGGTCGTGGACAACAAGGAAAAGAAGTAAATAACACACGGATTTTGCATAATCAGTATGTGAGACCTTCATGCGATCAGGGCGGCGCTTTGCCGCCCTGATTTTTTATACCTAAAGAAAAATTTGAAAACCTGATAAATGTTTAACGAAATAATCGGTCGAATGATGACGGAATTCAACGATAATTTGGCGAAATATCCAAAAAAGTAAAAACGTCTTGCAATAGACCTGTCATTCAGCTATAATGAGACTGCCTGAAAGAGGCAAGTAAATTTCGGAATTCAACGCTTCTCCAACGTAGGTGCTCCGAAGCGCCCCCACGCGGCGGAGCATGTGCCGGTGAAGCGGTGAATGCCGGAAGAATCAAAAAGGAGATTGCGTATGAAAAAGTTTTTAGCTCTGATCCTCTCTCTCGCGATGGTCTTCGCGCTGGTCGCCTGCGGCGGTGAGAAGACGGATGACAGCCAGAACAACGACGGCGATTCCAGCTCCCCCGTTGCGATCACTCTGGCGACCGGCGGTACCTCCGGTACCTACTACGCTGTCGGCGGCGTTCTCAAGACCGTCCTCGACTCCAAGCTGACCCTTTCCACCCTCAATGTTGAGTCCACCGGCGCTTCCGTCGCGAACGTCAACATGATCACCGACGGCGAGGGGACTCAGATGGCCATTCTGCAGTCCGACGTTATCAACTACGCGCACGAGGGCACCAACTCCTTCGACGGCGCTCCCGAGACCGACGCTCTTTGGGTTGCCGGTATCTACAACGAGACCGTTCAGATCCTTGCCAAGCCCGGCATCAACTCCGTTGCCGACCTCAAGGGCAAGACCGTCTGCGTGGGCGACGTTGGTTCCGGTACCGAGATCAACGCCTCGGCAGGTGCTCGGCGCTGCGGGTCTGACCAAGGACGACGTCAATGCGGTGAACGGCTCCTTCCAGGATGGCGTTGACCAGCTCAAGGACGGCAAGATCGATGCCGCCTTCACCGTCGCCGGTGCTCCCACGACCGCTATCGTCGACTACGCCACCACCAACACCCTCAACCTCGTCTCCCTCACTGACGAAGAGCTCGCCGCCATTCAGGAGGCCTATCCGTTCCTGATCCGTGACGACCTGCCCTCCACCACCTATACCGGCATGACCGGCGATGTCGTCTGCGTCGCCATTCAGGCTACTCTCGTTGCTTCCAAGGATCTGAGCGAGGATGTCGTTTATGAGTTCGTCAAGGCCATGTTCGACAACAAGGACGCTCTGACCGAAGGCCACGCCAAGTTCGGCTTCCTCGATCCCGAGGCTGCCTCCGCTGGTGCTACCGTCACCATGCATCCCGGTGCTGAGAAGTACTACAAGGAAATCGGCGTCCTGTAAGCAGGATCGCTACCGTGTATTGACGTGAATTCTCATCTGCGGAAATACATAATTGCGGCCGCTGCAATAATAACGATTATTGCAGCGGCCGCCGTGCTTCTTCCTCGCTCCGGCTACTATCTGACCCTGCGCAACCGCGACACCGGCGAGGTCTACGCCCGGTACAAAATGGGCGAGGGAGACCGCTTTTCCGTGACCTTTATCCATTCCGTGAACAAATACCCCCTGACCGATACCTACGAGATCGAAAACAAAACGATCTATGTGGAGGAGACGACCTATTGCTCCTTTGGCGCAGGCGTGCAGACGGAGCTCAACCCCGGCGAAACGCTTGACAAGGTCTATGTGGACCGCCCCGATTATAAGGGCTGGGCAATGGTCATCCGAAACATCCATCAGGACAGGACAAACGTCGGCTACATTGTCGGTACGGTCTCTGACCATGTACTCAATGTAAACGGCGAGGATGTCAGTCTGCGTGATTTGTGTGGAAAAAACGCGCCTGTGCGTTTTAATTACGAATTCTGGCTCGTCTGAGCGCACGGACGCTCTCAAATAGAATTAGGAGGAAATTGCATCATGGCTGAAAACGAAAAGCTCAACAATGTTGCAGTCGACAACGACGTCGGCACCATGGAAGACGTCGATGCGATCATGAAAAAGTACGACCGCGAGTCGAATACGCGCGTCTGGGAGGGGGACTCCCCGCAAGATTCTGCGTGTCCTTACGGCACTGTTCGGCATTTTCCTGATCGTGATGAACATGTGGATCAAGATGGACGAGCGTGCGCGCCGTCCGCTCTTCCTCGGCTTGGTCATCATTCTCGTGTTTATCTACTACCCCATCAAGAAGGGCTCTCAGAAGGTCAACTACATGCCTTGGTACGATATCGTCATGGCGGCAGTCGGCGCGTTCTGTTTCTTCTTCTACCCCTTAAATCTTGAAAAAATCGTTGTCTGCCGGTACGCGAATCCAGAAGGCCTTTGTCGTGCAGATCGGCAGCATTTCCATCCCCCTTCTGATCGTTTTTGCAATCATCGGCACTTTGATCCTCGTCGAGTGCTGCCGCCGCGTGGTCGGTATGCCGATCATCTGCGTAGCGACGGTGTTCGTGCTCTACGCCTTCTTCGGTGCGGGCAAGGACTTAAAGACCGTCATGTATAACCTCTTCTACACCACGACCGGTATCCTCGGCACCCCGATCGGCGTCTGCTCGACCTACATCGCGCTGTTCGTCATCTTCCGCGCCTTCCTCGGAGGCCACGGGTGTCGCAAACTTCGCTTCATCGACTGCGCGAACGCGCTGGTCGGTTGGGCTTCCGGCGGTCCTGCAAAGGTCGCGGTCGTTTCCTCCGCTCTGTGCGGCATGGTCTCCGGTTCCTCCGTCGGTAACACCGTTACCACCGGTTCCGTCACCATCCCGATGATGAAGAAGACCGGTTATCCCCCGGAGTTTGCCGGCGCGGTCGAGGCTGCATCTTCCACCGGCGGTCAGATCATGCCCCCGATCATGGGCGCTGCGGCGTTCCTGATGGCGGAAATGGTCGGCGTTCCCTATGCAAAGATCATCGTGCGTGCGATCCTGCCCGCATTCCTGTACTTCCTCGGCATCTTCCTCGGCGTGCACTTCAAGGCCAAGAAGCTCGGCCTCAAGGGCCTGCCCCGCGAAGAGCTCCCCAAGTGGAAGCTCCTGCTCCCGCAGATCTACCTGATCCTCCCGCTGGTCGTTCTGGTCTACATGATCATGATCGGCTTCACGATGGCCACCGCCGCCGTGTATGCAACGCTGTACTGCGTTGTCGTTTCGATGATCAGCCGTGAAGAGGGCAAGAAGAAGCTCATCATGGCGGTTCCCCTGATCCCGCTTCTGTTCATGACGCTGATGAGCCGCAGCTTCCAGCCCGGCACTTTCATGGGCGAGAACGGCAGCACGCTCTGCCTTGCCATCGCCTTCGCGCTGCTGGTTATCAACTACGCCATCAGCAAGCCCAACGTCAAGAGCCTGCCCACCATCATCGACGCGTTTGAAAACGGCGGCAAGAACTGCCTGAGCGTCGGTATTGCCTGCGGTATGGCTGGTATCATCGCCGGCGTCGTCACCATGACCGGTCTCGGCCAGGTGCTCATCGGCGCGATCGTCGGTCTGTCCAACGGTCACCTGATCATCGCTCTCGTGCTGACGATGCTCTGCTGCATCGTGCTCGGCATGGGCGTTCCCACCACCGCGAACTACATCATCATGGCCACCACCTGCGCGCCGATCCTTGCCTCCGGCATGGGTCTCAACCTGATGGCTGCCCACATGTTCTGCTTCTACTTCGGTATCGTCGCAGACATCACCCCGCCCGTTGCGCTGGCTGCCTACGCCGGTTCCGCCATCGCCAAGGCTCCCCCGATGAAGACCGCCTGGAACGCGACCCGTCTCGCAATCGCGGCGTTCATCATCCCCTACATCTTTGCTTACAATAACGCCCTGATCTTCGTTGGCAACGACGTCAAGTTCCTGAGCGTTGCCTCCATCGTCATCTCCGCGACCCTCGGTATGGCGTCTATCGCCTCCGGCCTGATGGGCTACCTGATCCGCGATATGAAGTGGATCAGCCGCATCGCGCTGGTCGCCGGCGGCCTGCTGATGGTCATCCCCGGCACGGTCACCGACCTTGCGGGTCTTGCGGTGCTGGTCGTCGTCCTCGTTCTCCAGCGTATCGAGAACAAGAAGGACAAGGCGGCTGCGTCCGTGTAACGCAAAGCATCCTGCTAATGAAAAAGAGACCGCTTCGGCGGTCTCTTTTTTTGCATGTGCGCCGCTTTTCAAGCATAGGCTGGAAACGACGGGAGGTTTTGCACATGCCCAGAATTTATTTGAGTCCCTCCACGCAGGATTGGAACCCGTATGTCGACGGCAGTGGCAGCGAGGAATACTGGATGAATCTGCTGGCCGACACGCTCGAGCCGTACCTTTACGCAAACACCATCTCCTTTGTGCGCAACACGCCGGAGATGACCGCGGCCTCGTCCATCGCGCAGGCGAACAGCCTCGGAGGCTTTGACTTTTACCTTGCCCTGCACTCCAACGCCTCGGGGGAGGGGCAGGCGGGGAAGAACCGCGGCATCATCGTCTTTTACTATCCCACGAGCAGCGACGGAAAGCGAGCTGCCGAGCTCTTCGCCGCGCAGCTGCGCATGGTCTACCCGCTGCCTGCAAAGGTGACGACGCAGGCGACCACAACGCTCGGCGAGGTGCGGCGGCCCAGATACCCTGCGAATCTCATCGAGCTCGGCTATCACGACAATTACGACGATGCGCGCTGGATCGAAAATAACCTCGACGCCGCGGCGCAGGCCATCGCGCGGGGACTGACGGAGTATTTCGGCCTGCCGTTCATTTACCCGCAGCTCGTGCGCACCGGCGTCGTCACGACGGAGGGATCGGCGCTGCGCCTACGAAGCTATCCCGGCATCGACGGGGAAGTGGTCGGCAGCATCCCGAACGGCGAGAGCGTGCAGGTCTACGGGAGCTATCAGGGCTGGTACTCCGTGGGCTACAACGACCAGCTCGGCTACGCGGCGCAGGCCTACATCGCGGTGTGATCTTCGCCCGTTTCCGATATTTTCCGGGCGCGACTTTTCCTTGACAGCTGGTTATAAAAAGTTTACAATGTTTTTTGGATTTATGGAGGGGAGAGAAGGGGAATCTCCCGTTTATGATTCAAAAACCCAACGATAGATCAATCGCATCGATCAAAAAACAGCACACAGGAGGAATCGCATGATCAGCTATCTCTACGCTGCGCTTATCGCGGTGGGGACGCTCGTCATTGGCATTCTTCTTGGTATTTGGATTCGCAAGAGAGCCGCTAAACGCGCCGAGGAGAAGATCTCCAACGCCGATGAAGAGGCGCTTCGTATTGTCAACGAAGCGATCAAGAGCGCTGAAAACAAGAAACGCGAAGTCATGTTGGAGGCAAAGGAAGATATCCTGCGCTCCAGAAACGAATACGAGAAGGAAGTCAAGGAACGCCGCGCCGAGCAGCAGAAGCAGGAGCGCCGGCTCCAGCAGAAGGAGGAGAACCTCGACCGCAAGACCGACGCGCTGGAAAAGCGCGAGGAGGGCCCTCAACCAGAAGCATGCCGCTCTGGACAAGGAAAACGAAGAAATCAAGATCATCAAGCGCAGCCAGACCGAAATGCTCGAACGTATTTCCGGTTTTACCGCCGAAGACGCCAAGAAGTACCTGATCGAGCAGGTCGAGAGCGAAGTGACGCACGAGACCGCGCTCAAGATCAAGGAGCTGGAGCAGCGCGCCAAGGACGAGGCCGATTCCCGCGCCCGCGAGATCGTCGCCTCTGCCATCCAGCGCTGCGCTGCCGACCATGTTGCCGAGATCACCGTCAGTGTGGTGCCCCTGCCCAATGACGAGATGAAAGGCCGCATCATCGGCCGCGAAGGCCGCAACATCCGCACGATCGAAACGCTCACGGGCGTCGACCTCATCATCGACGACACGCCCGAGGCAATCACCGTCTCGTGCTTCGAGCCCGTGCGCCGCGAAGTTGCGCGCCTGGCGCTCGAAAAGCTCATCGCCGACGGTCGCATCCATCCCACGCACATTGAAGAGATGGTCAACAAGGCCCGCCGCGAGGTGGACGCCATCATCAAGTCCGAGGGTGAGCGCGCCGTGCTGGAGACCGGCATCCGCGGCCTGCACCCCGAGCTTGTGAAGATGCTCGGCCGCCTGCACTACCGCACGAGCTACGGCCAGAACGTCCTGCAGCACTCCATCGAGGTCTCGCACCTTGCGGGCATGATGGCCGCCGAGCTGGGCGCGGATGTTTACGCCGCCAAGCGCGCAGGCCTGCTGCACGATATCGGCAAGGCCGTCGACCACGAGATGGAGGGTACGCACGTCGCCCTCGGCGTCGAATTTTTGCGCAAGTACCACGAAAAGGACGACATCATCCATGCCGTGCAGGCGCACCACAACGACGTGGAGCCGCAGACCATCGTTGCCTGCCTCGTGCAGGCGGCGGATGCGATCTCTGCCGCCCGTCCCGGCGCCCGCCGCGAGAATCTGGAGAACTACATCAAGCGCCTCGAGCAGCTTGAGGAGATCACCGGCAGCTATCCCGGCGTCGACAAGGCCTATGCCATTCAGGCCGGCCGCGAGGTCCGCGTGATGGTCAAGCCCGAGCAGGTCAGCGAGGACCAGATGGTCATTCTGGCGCGCGAGCTTGCCAAAAAGATCGAGGAAGAGATGGAATATCCCGGCCAGATCAAGGTGCACGTCCTGCGCGAGACGACCGCCATCGAATACGCGAAATAAGAAAAAAAAGGCTCCGCTTTTGCGGGGCCTTTTTTCATGCCTTTCTTGCGTTTTTGTCCCGCGCCTTGCTATACTGGGGAAAACGCAAAGCGGAGGAACGCCATGCTCTACAATATTCTGGCCATCGGCGATGTGGTGGGCGGCTGCGGTGTCAGCTGCCTCGAGCACCATCTGCGCGCTGTGAAAAAACTCAAGAACATCCACTTCACCGTGGTCAACGGCGAGAACGCCGCGATGGTCGGCCTGACGCCGAACGACGCCGAGCGCATCTTCTCCGCGGGAGCGGACGTCATCACGCTTGGCAACCACACATTCGGCAAGATGCAGATCACCGACTACCTCGACGACTGCCCGTATATTCTGCGGCCGCACAATCTCGGCGCGCGCGTGCCGGGGAGGGGCTACGGCGTTTTCGACTGCGGGCGCGCCCGCATCGCGGTGATGAACCTCATCGGCCGCTGCGACCTCGCGTTCCATGCGGACAATCCGTTCAAAACGGCGGACGAGCTGCTCAAAAGCGGCGAAAAGCCGACGTTCACGCTGCTTGACTTCCACGCCGAGGCGACGAGCGAAAAGCTCGCCATGGCCTATTACCTCGATGGTCGCGTCAGCGCCATCTGGGGCACGCACACCCACGTGCCGACGGCGGACGAAGAGGTCTTCCCCAAGGGGACGGGCTACCTCACGGACCTCGGCATGACGGGGGCGGTGCGCAGCGTGCTCGGTATCAAGCCCGAGCAGTCGGTCGAGACGTTTCTTGGCGGTCTCCCGGGCCGCTACCGCGAGCCGGAGAAGAGCGCCGGCAAGATGCAGGGAGCGATTTTTACACTGGATGACGCGACGGGGCTCTGCGTGAGCGTCGAGCGCGTCGATGTGCGCTGAAAAAGCGCAAAATAGAAAGGAACAACGCAAATGTCCATCGAAAAAGTGAGAGCCTATTTTGAACACTTCGGCATCGCCGACCGCATCCGCGAGTTCGACGTGTCGAGCGCGACGGTCGAGCTGGCCGCCGTCGCCGTCGGCGTGGAGGGCGCGCGCATCGCGAAGTCCATGAGCTTCAAGCTCGCGGACGACGAGCCCATTATCATCGTGACGGCGGGAGATATGAAAATTGACAACGCCAAGTACAAGGCGTATTTCCACGTGAAAGCAAAGATGCTGACCTTTGATGAGGCCTGCGCATTCACCGGCCACGCGCCGGGCGGCGTGTGCTCGTTTGCTCTGCCGGAGAACGTCAAAACCTATCTCGACGTGTCGCTCAAGCGCTTCGAGACGGTGTTCCCAGCTGCGGGCAGCAGCAACAGCGCCATCGAGATGACCTGCGAGGAGCTTGAGAAGTATTCCTCAAACTTTGTCGCCTGGGTCGACGTGTGCAAGGAGAAAGCGCCCGCCCCGCAGGCATGAGAGGAGAGAACACATGAGCGTGAAGATCGTCCACGCGGCGGACTTCCATTTGGACAGCGCGTTCGGCGCGCTGAGCGCCGAGCAGGCGCGCCAGCGCCGCCGCGAGAGCCGCGAGCTGCTGACGAGACTATCGAATTACGTGAATCAGAACGGCGTCGATCTCGTGCTGCTCGCGGGCGACCTGTTCGACAGCGACACGACCTATCGCGAGACGCTGGAAGCGCTCTCTGAGGCGCTGGGCGCAATGCAGGCGCGAGTGTTCATCGCCCCCGGCAACCACGACCCGTACAGCGCGAAGTCGCCCTACGCGACGCTTTCCTGGCCGGAGAACGTGCACGTCTTCACGTCGAAGACGGTCGAGCGCGTGGAGCTTCCGGAGCTTCAGTGCGCCATATACGGCGCGGCGTTCACCGCGCCGGTGCAGGATGAGAGCCTGCTTGCGGGCTTCCGCGCACCGGAGGACGATTTCATCCATCTGATGGTGCTGCACGGTGATATCTCCGCCACGGAATCGCGCTACGATCCCCTCACGAAAGGGCAGATCAAGGAGAGCGGGATCGACTATCTTGCGCTCGGCCACACACACCAGTTCGGCGGTTTCCTGCGCGAAGGGCAGACGACCTACGCCTACTCCGGCTGCCCGGAGGGCCGCGGTTTCGACGAGCTGGGCGAAAAGGGCATCCTTACGGGCACGGTGGAGCGCGGGAAGGCCGAACTTTCGTTTGTGCCGTTCGCGCGCAGACGGTATGAGGTCCTGAACGTCGATGTGACGGAAGATCGGCGGAGGACGCGCTGCGCGCGGCCCTGCCGGATGCGACTGTGCGCGATATTTACCGCATTATTTTCACCGGAGAGACGGATGAGCGTGGGCTTGATCTCAAGTCGATCGAAGAGCAGTTTGCGCCCGACTTCTTCCACTTGGAGCTGCGCGATGAGACGCGCATTGGCGAGGACGTCTGGGCGCGAGCACAGGAGGATTCGCTGCGCGGCCTGTTCCTGCGTGAGCTGCGCACGAAATTCGATGATGCATCCTCGGACGACGAGCGCGCGAAGATCAGCCTCGCCGCGCGCTTCGGCCTTGCTGCGCTCGACGGGTGTGATTTGTGAGGAGGAGAACTATGTCGATTTGGTACAGCCGGCGGAAAAAAGAAGAAAAGTCTCTGTGCCTCGCGGCGGCGGGGAAGTCCGCGTTCTGCTTTGCAGAGCTTCATTATGACGCGCGCAGCCTTGCGCACGCCGCGGGAGTCGCGGCGGAGAGAGCGCTCCGCCTTTATCGCAAAATTGACCGAAAAAGATAAGAAAACAACCGAAAAAGACCGAAAGGAAGCCCCTTTCGGCCTTTTTTGAGAGGATATTAAGTAAGAATTAAGAAACAATCGCTGTTTTTGTTTGAAAACGGCTGATACAATGACCAACATGAGGTGAGAAAATGTACAACATTCTGATTTGTGACGACGAACAGGACATTGTCAACGCGCTCAAGATCTATCTCTCCGGCGGGGACTACTGCCTGTTTGAGGCGAGCAACGGGCGCGAGGCGCTGGAGGTCGTGGAGAAGAACGACATCCATCTGATCCTGATGGACATCATGATGCCCCAGCTCGACGGCATCGCCGCGACGGCGAAGCTGCGCGAAAAGAGCAACGTGCCCATCATCCTGCTCACGGCCAAGAGCGAGAGCAGCGACAAGGTGCTGGGCCTGAACATCGGCGCGGACGACTACATCACAAAGCCCTTTGACCCCGTGGAGCTGCTCGCGCGCGTGCGCTCGCAGCTGCGCCGCTATACGCAGCTGGGGGCAAAGAAGGAGGAGGAGCAGGCGAACGTCTACACCGTCGGCCCCATCGTGCTCGACGAGGAGAAAAAAAGCGTGACGGTCGACGGCGACGAGGTCGCGCTCACGCCCATCGAGTTCAACATCCTGCGGCTGCTGATGAAGAACCCGGGACGCATCTATTCCTCCGCCCAGATCTACGAGCTTGTGTGGAAGGAGGATTCGCTGGGGGCGGAGACGTCGGTGAGCGTGCACATCCGCCACCTGCGGCAAAAATTGGAGATCAACCCCTCCGAGCCGCGCTACCTGAAGGTCGTGTGGGGGCTGGGGTATAAAATGGAGGACAAGAAATGAAGGCTGCGTGGATACGCAATTTCTGGACAAAGACGGTCGCGTTTTTGCTGGCGGCGGCGCTCGTGCCGGTGATCCTCACCTATGTTGTAGGACTTGCCTACCCTACGGCGGTATGGGTCGGGACTTTACACGAGCGACCTCTGCCTGTATGCGGTCGGCAAAAAGACGTGGGAGATCTGCGACGACTATATTGCCATGGAAGGCGGAAACTATGATTTCGACAAGATCTACTCCAAGGGAGACAGCTACAGCAACATTCGCTTCCGTGTGACGGACGAGCAGGACAAGGTGGAGTTCAGCAACGTCAGCGACGGTGATACCTTCTGCTACAGCACCGTTTATGTTGACAAGACCTTTGATGTCTACCTTGTGAAGGGCCTTCCCGCGCAGGATGACATCTACTGGGCAAAGGTTTTTTACGACAAGGCCGAGCGCTGGGGGCAGAACGCCACTGGAGATGCTCATCCTCTTTGGCGCGATGGAGCTGTTCCTGCTCATCTTCCTCGCCCGCACGGCGGCGCGGCGCGAGGACGGCGAGCTGCAGGGCGGCTGGCAGGAAAAAATCCCCTTCGACCTCTATCTTCTCGTTGACGGCACGATCATTGCGCTGCTGTGCGTGGCGGTGGAGGAGGTCTACTCCTATGTGAGCTTCTATACCCCGCCCTACGATGTGCTGCTGCTGGCGATAAGCTTTGCGCTGGCGGTGCTCGTCTTTGCCGCGTGGGTGACATTCTGTGCGCGCGTCAAGGTGGGCAGACTGTGGAAGGGAACGATTATCTACAAGCTCCTGCGCCTGTGCTGGAAGATCGTCAGGAGTGGTGCTGGAGAGTGCTCTGCGCCTTCTGTCGCGGCGTTGTGGGTTTGCTGCACGCCATCCCGCTCGTCTGGCGCACGGCGGTGGGCTGCTTTGTGGTCAGCATGATGCTCGGTATATTTGCGGCAAATCGCGCGGGAGGGGCGATGCTGCTAACGATGCTTGTGCTGTCCGTCGCCGCGTGCCTTTTCTTCTCGCTCCAGCTTCTGAAAGCTCCAGAAGGAGGCCGAAGCCCTCGCCGCCGCAATCTTGACGCGCAGGTGGACACAAAGTGGATGTATTGGGACGTTAAGCGCCACGCCGAGAACTTGAATTCCATCGGCGACGGCATGGCTGCGGCCGTCGATAAGCAGCTCAAGAGCGAACGGCTCAAGACGGAGCTGATCACCAATGTATCGCACGACATCAAAACGCCGCTCACGAGCATCATCAACTACGTTGATATTTTTTGCAGCATGAGCACACGCCGGAGCAGGAGGAAGAATACCTCGCCGTCCTCAAGCGGCAGGCGTTCAAGCTCAAAAAGCTCACCGAGGACTTGGTCGAGGCCAGCAAGGCCACGACGGGCAACCTGCCCGTGAACGCCGTGCGGTGCAGCATGAACGAACTTTTGGCACAGGTGGAAGGCGAATACGGCGACAAGCTGAGCGCGGCGGGAGCTGACGCTTGTGAGCGTGATGCCGGACAAGGAGCTCTTCTGCAATGTGGACGGCGCGTTGATGTGGCGCGTGATCGACAATCTGCTCTCGAACATCTGCAAATACGCGCAGAATGGCACGCGCGTTTATCTGACGCTTGAAAAGACCGGCGGCGACGCGGTCGTGACCTTCAAGAACACCTCGCGCGCGGCGCTGAACATTCCCGCCGAGGAATTGATGGAGCGCGTTGTGCGCGGCGACAGCTCGCCCTCGACCGAGGGCAACGGCCTGGGTCTTTCCATCGCGCAGAGCCTCACGGAATTGCAGGGCGGCAAAATGGCGCTCGCCATCGATGGCGACCTCTTCAAGGCCATCCTCCGGTTCCCGACGGTGGTGTGAGAAAAATACAGAAAGGTGCGGAAAGGCGTTGCCGTTCCGCACCTTTTCCGCGCCTGTGCTTGACAATTCGGCGCAAAAACAATACAATAACAGTTCAGAACTCTATCCTGAAACTGAGGGAGAACATAAACATGGCAAAAGATAAAAAGGTAGAACAGATCACGAATCTTGAAGACGATTTTGCCCAATGGTATACCGACATCTGCCGCAAGGCGGAGCTTGTTGAGTACGCCAGCGTCAAGGGCTTTACCATTCTGCGCCCCTATGGCTTCGCCATCTGGGAGAACATGCAGCGTTTGATGGACGCGGAGTTCAAAAAGACCGGACACGAGAATGTGGCGATGCCCGTTCTGATCCCTGAGAGCCTGCTCAAGAAAGAGGGCGAGCTCGTCAACGGCTTCGCGCCCGAGGTCGCGTGGGTCACGATGGGCGGCAGCGAGAAGCTCGAAGAGCGCCTTGCCTTCCGCCCCACGTCCGAGACGATGTTCTGCGACCACTGGTCCCGCGTATTGCAGACCTACCGCCAGCTGCCGATGCTCTACAACCAGTGGTGCTCCGTCATCCGCTGGGAGAAGACCACCCGCCCGTTCCTGCGCTCGCGCGAGTTCTGGTGGCAGGAGGGTCACACCATCCACGAGACCGCCGAGGAGGCACAGGCTGAGACGATGCAGCAGCTCAACTGCTATGCCGACTTCTTCCGCCACGTGCTCGCCATCCCCGTCGTCCCCGGCCGCAAGACCGAGAAGGAGAAGTTCGCGGGCGCCGAGGCGACCTATACCGTCGAGTGCATGATGAAGGACCGCAAGGCGCTTCAGGGTGCGACGAGTCACTATTTTGGCGACAGGTTCTCCCGCGCCTATGACGTGACCTTCACCGGCCGCGACAACAAGCTCCAGTACCCGTTCCAGACGTCCTGGGGCTCCACCACGCGCATGATCGGCGCGGTCATCATGACCCTCGGCGACAACAACGGCCTTTGTCCTGCCCCGCGCATCGCGCCCACGCAGGTCGTCATCGTGCCCATCGCCGCGCATAAGAATCCCGAGGTGCTCGAGACAGCCAAGAGCGTGATGGCGGACCTCATCGCCGCGGGCGTCCGCGTCAAGCTGGACGACAGCGACCAGTCCATGGGCTGGAAGTGCGCTGAGTACGAGATGCGCGGCGTGCCCATCCGCCTCGGAGCTCGGTCCCCGCGACCTGGCCGAGGGCAACTGCTGCCTCGTCCGCCGCGACAACGGCGAAAAGGTCACGGCCAAGATCGAGGGGATCGTTGACGAGATCAAGGCGCTGCTTGACGCCATCCATGACAACATGTACACCGTGGCGGAAAAGAACCTCGAAGACAACACGTTCGACTTAAAGACCATCGACGAGGTGAAGGAGATGGCCGCGGGCCGCGGCGGCTTCGCTCGCACCAAGTGGTGCGGCAGCCTCGAGTGTGAGCTCAAGATGAAGGAACAGGCGGGCGTTTCCTCCCGCTGCATGCCCCTCAAGCAGAGCGGCACCACCGGCAAGTGCGTCTGCTGCGGCAAAGAGTGCACTACTGATATTTATTGGGGCGTTGCCTATTAAGTATCAGCTTTCCATCGAATGATATAGTTCCCTGCGCGTCGCAGGGGAACGGCAAAGGGGGGGCATTCTCTTTCACAAAAAGAGAATGGCCCCCTTTAGACCCCCCAAGAGAAAGGCTTGGATTGGCAGTCTCAGGGTTGAATGACCTTTATGCCTCCGGAATGGGAATGTCTGCGCGCGGCGTCGCCGCGTTAGCATTGCTATACGATTTGACTTGCTCCTACTATCCGCTGTTGCGCAGCCGTTGGCGGCTCTGCTGCCTTACGGATGCGGCACACCCCTTGCGGGTGTCGCTCTGCCAATCTTGCGCAGGTGCAGTCTAATTTCCGTCTACTGATGGTGCCAATCAATGCGGCGAGCGCAGCAAAGCCGCATTCGGCACGCAGTCTGCCGCCGAGCAAACGTCACACGCGCCTCACGATAGTAAGGCGCGGTTGATATCGGCCACGACTCGCAGAAGATTCATGGCGAAGCCATGTACACCGCACTTACATTGCGCAGCGCGTGCAGCTCTTCAAGCCCCAGACCGGCAATGTCGGGGGGCGAGGGGAGCTCCCCTCGCGTTCTCTTGGGGGGTCAAAGGGGGCCATTCTCTCACGTGAGAGAATGGCCCCCTTTATTCACGCAGCCCTTGGGCTGCAATATTCTTCCCTTAAAAGGGAAATTTTCCCAAAATCAAATGAGATTCTTTTCAGAATCAGCATCAAACAAATGCACCAGTTTGGCATCAAACCCAAACTTCACCGCCGTATGCCGCGCATACGCCATCGGATCAATATTCGCGGTGGGAATGACCGCCACAACATCCTGCCCGTTTGCGGCAAGGTGCAGATGCAGCTCGCTGCCCATCAGCTCGCTGACGTCGACCTCGGCAGGGATGCCGCTCTCGCCGAGCGAGATATGCACAGGGCGCACGCCCGCGGTGACGCTGCGGCTCTCGACGCCTGCGGCGGCGAGCTTTGCGCTCTGCTCCGCGGTAAGCGTGACGGTCTCGCCCATGACGGTGAGCGTATAGCTGTCGGCGGTCTTTGTGAGCTGGCAGTTTTCAAAGAAGTTCATCTGCGGCGTGCCGATGAAGCCCGCGACGAACAGGTTCGCCGGGTGGTTGAAGACCTCCTGCGGCGTGCCGACCTGCTGGATGTAGCCGTCGCGCATGATGACGATGCGGTCGCCGAGGGTCATGGCTTCGACCTGATCGTGCGTGACGTAAATGAACGTGGTGTCGATCTTCTCGCGCAGTTTGATGATCTCCGCGCGCATCTGGTTGCGCAGCTTTGCGTCAAGGTTCGAGAGCGGCTCGTCCATCAGCAGCACCTTCGGGCTTCTGACGATGGCGCGGCCGATGGCCACGCGCTGGCGCTGGCCGCCGGAGAGCGCCTTGGGCTTGCGATCGAGAAATTGGGTGATATCAAGGATCTCTGCCGCCTCGCGCACGCGGCGGTCGATCTCGTCGTTGGGCATTTTCTTGAGATGCGTCTTGCCGTCCGCGTCGGTCTCGGCGATCTTCTTGAGCTTGAGCGGGAAGGCGATGTTTTCATAGACGGTCATGTGCGGATAAAGCGCATAGTTCTGGAAGACCATCGCGATGTCGCGGTCTTTGGGCGCGACGTCGTTCATCTGCTTGCCGTCGATGAAGAGCTCGCCGCCGCTGATCTCCTCGAGACCGGCGATCATGCGCAGCGTGGTCGACTTGCCGCAGCCGCTCGGGCCGACGAGCACGATGAACTCCTTGTCGGCCACGTCGATATTGAAGTCCTGCACGGCGACAACGCCTTCGTCGGTGATCTCCAGATTGTTCTTCTTTTCGACGGCCTCGTCCTTCTTCTTTTTCTTCTTGCTTTCGGTGTTGGGGTAGACCTTTCGGACATTTTTCAGAATGACCTCTGCCATAATCGTGAACCGCAGTCCTGCCGCCTCCGCGATGCAGGCCCTCGCAGCCGCCTGAGCGCGCCGCTTTACGGCAGGTCTCCACACTGCCGCACCGCCGGTTCGGCGGAAAACGTTCCTCCTTTTGTATTTCCCGCGAGCGGTACGTAAAAGGTGGAGTAGCACAGGCGGGAGGGAATGGAAGTGAGCAAAACTGCTCGAAACCAGTATACGGCAAAGCGCGGCTTTCCACAATGGAAAACCGCGCTTTCATACTGCATTTTGGTAAGATAGATAACAAAAAGAACCGAAATTTATGCCTTTTTACCACGGCGGCGGCGATAGACGACCGCCAGCCGGTCGATGAGCAGATCGTAGACAAAAAAGAGCAGCAGCCCCATCGCTGCCGTCGCCCACAGCAGCCAAGTCGCGCTCTCGGAAAACTCCTGCACGACGGCGGGGAGCTTGAAGACAAAAATGATGAGCGCGTACATGACGCCCATGCTCACGGCGCAGAGGCCGAGCTTCGCCAGAAGCCGCAGCACTTTGGACGAGATCGCGTCAAGATTCGGCTTCACGAGGGGATAATAGCCGAGAAAGCAAAAAACGAGAGCCGCTTCCTTGTCCGCGCAGAGAAGAAGTCCTAAGACTGCCGCGGCGGCAAAGCAGCTCCATGCGTAGCTTTTGCGGCATTCCTCGCGCGCGGGCAAAAGCGTAGCCGATGCGAGGATCGGCCAGGCGTAGGTCGAGAGCGGAATGACGCCGCTGAGCCAGAGGAAGGCGACCGCGAGCGCGCACAGTACGCCGCACAGCGCCAGTTCATGTGTTTTCTTTGCCAAAATTTACTTCACATCGCTTTTACAGATATTCCGGCTCCATCGCGTCGTGGAGCACGGTGGTGATCGCGTCGGAAAAGACGCTGTCGGAGTGCGCGTGCAGGGCGTTGAGCGTCTCCGCCACGGCGGCGACCTTCACTTTGCCGGTGGAGTACACATCCTGATCGAAGATGAAGCGCACTTCCTTTTCTTTGTACCTGCTGAACCTGATTGCCGCTGCGGATGTTGCGCTGGACAAAGCCGGGGCCTCGCGTGCAGCTTGAGCGCCGCGAGCGCATCGAGCTTGCGCTCGACGTCGACCGAGCACTTGGCGACGCTCGCTTCGTCCACGCCGTCCTCGTCAAGAATGCCGAGATACGGCGGCTGGAGCAGATCGTTCCAGCGGCGGCCCGTGAGGCCAAGCTGCTCGCGCGAAATGGCGTTGACAAAGCGAAGGCCCACGCGGTCAAAGCAGTTGGGACGGTAAATCTTGATAAACTGGCCGAGCGGCTCGTCGAGACGGGCGGCAAAGTCCTCCCAGTGCGTGTAGCGCATGGTGGAAAGGGTGATGAAGTCCTTCGTGAGGCTCAGCTTGTAGCCGCCGTCTTCGGAAATGAACGTGGTTGTTGACCGTCCGCGCGGGCGCGCCGTTCACGCCGGGCAGCTTTTCCACCTGGCACTGGTAGCGCGGGAACGCCGCGCGCACGGTCTCCTGAAAGTCGGCGGGCTCGCGCGTGTCGATCGAGAGAATGGTGGGGAAGCGCAGCTGGCAGATGACTTCGATGAGCTGAGATTTGCCGTAGGCGTAGCGGCGGTTATCGGAAGAGATCATAACGTAAATACCTCCGTCATGTTGCATTTGATTATAGATTATAGAGGAAAGAAAAAAACGATTGTCAAATCAGCGTTCGTGCGCGAAGAAGCGCTGATAAAACTTACCAGCAGAAAAAACTGCATATCCGATTTTTTATGAGTCAAACTACCCTTGCGATACCCAAACAGCAAAACTCTTTCAAACAGGTGAAACCAAAAACAATTATAGGAAAAGGAGAAAATCATTATGTCCAGCAAGAACAGCAACAAGCTCAACATCCCCGGGCCAAGGCCGCTATGAACAAGTTCAAGATGGAAGCCGCCAGCGAGGTCGGCGTCAACCTCAAGCAGGGCTACAACGGCGACCTGACCTCCCGCGAGGCCGGTTCTGTCGGCGGCCAGATGGTTAAGAAGATGATCGAGAGCTACGAGAAGAACCTGTAAAAAAGGCTCTTTCGCAAATCACTGACAAAGGGCGCGGCCAACAGGCCGTGCCCTTTTTACTGTGATGGACGAAATGACAGAAGATATTCTGCAAAGCCTTCCGGCACGCTCGCTCCGCGCGGGAATATTTTCCATTCCCGCGCGGAGGAGACAAAAGGGCAGGGGACTTGCCGCCCTTTGGTGCTCATTTTGCGCAATTTATTTGCAAAAAATACCTTATTGCATTTTCTGTTGATTTGATATAAAATTTCAATAACTGTGCATGTATTACTTCAAACGGAAACATACGCGCGCGGAAAAGCGGCGAACCGCGGCGGGCGGCCTGCCGGAATACGCAGGGAGGTGTCCGTATGCGCGCCATCGAGCACTTTAAAACCATCACGCATCATCGCCATCTGGTGCAGCAATACTGTTTTCGCCTTGGCCTGTACTATCAGGGGTTAACGCATGACCTGAGCAAATACAGCCCCTCGGAATTCTGGCGCGGCGTCAAGTATTATCAGGGCTACCGCAGCCCGAACGACGCTGAGCGGCGCGAAAACGGCGTGAGCCTTGCGTGGCTCCACCACAAGGGGCGCAACCGCCACCACTTTGAATACTGGATCGACTACTGTATTGCCGACGACGGTAAGGTCTACATGGGCGGGTGCAAAATGCCGCTCAAATATGTAGCCGAAATGTTCTGCGACCGCATTGCCGCCTGCAAGGTCTACCAGGGCGACAAATATACCGACGCCCGGCCTACGACTACTACGAAAAGTCGCGCGGCCATATCCTCATCCATCCCGAGACCGGCGAGCTCATCGGCAAGATGCTGCTCGTACTCAAGGAGCAGGGCGAGGACACGGCGTTCGACTATGTGCGCGCTCTTCTGCGCGAGGAAAAAGCAATGTCCGACAAAATGAGAAAACTGTCAGAAGATCGCTTGCAATCCTGCATATTTAAGAGTAAAATATTTTCATTATAGAATTTTAACAGAGGACGGACAAGAACCAATGACTCATCCCTACAAGACGCGCGAGGGCGGCGCGACGGTAACGATCTTTGTACCCTACGATTGCCGGAACCACTGCCCGTTTTGCGTGAACAAGCAGGAATACGCCCATGCTGAGGGCTTCAGCGTGGAGGCGATCCTCAAGAGCATCGCCGTGATGGACGAGATCACGCCGCGCTGCGACTTTGTTTTCACCGGCGGCGAGCCGTTTGCCAACTTAAAAGCGCTCCAGCGCATGCTCGACGCCATCCCCACGACCCACAAGGTCTATATCAACACGACCTTCCCCGTGCAGCCTGGATGCAGCGCGGAGGAGATGATCGCTTTCACCGAGCGCAATCGCGACAAGATCACCTGCATCAACATCTCGCGCCACCTGACGAAGTATGTCGAGGAGTCGCCCGACGAGGTCGTCGCCCGTATCGCAACGCCCAAGCGTGTGAACTGCGTGCTGTACATGGACTATCCCGCCGACGAGCTTGTGGACTACGCAGAGCGCTGGCGCAAGTACAACATCCCCGTGCAGTTCCGCTACGACTACACCGAGACGACGCCCGAGAACCTCTATCAGGAGGAGGGCGACAAGATTTTGGCAGACCTTAAAAAAGCGCTTCACCTACAAGGGGCCTCGACGGCTGCCGCATGCGCAACGGCTACCACTTCGACTACAAGGGCCTGCACATGACCTACCATAAGACGCTGCCCTACTCCACCATCGTGGAGACGGGTGACGACGGCGTGACCTACGATATCCTCTATGATATCCTCATCAAGCAGACCGGCGAGATCCATTCCGACTGGACGGGTGTGAAGCTCGACGTGGACGCGTACCGCAAGGTGGTCTACGAGCCCTATGATCTGCGCGTGCGCGAGGGCACGATCGACTTTTGAGAAAGGCGGCAATGCTATGAGCTATCAGGCGGCAGTCATCACCGTGAGCGACCGCGCGTCCGCGGGCGTGTACGAGGACAAGAGCGGCCCCGCTGTGGCCGCGATGCTGAAGGAGGCTGGCTACGAGGTCGTGTACACGTCCATCGTGCCGGACGAACAGGAGAAGATCAGCGAAGAGCTCATCTCCTGCGTGGATGAAAAGCACTGCGACCTTGTCATCACGAGCGGCGGCACGGGCTTATCTCCCCGTGACGTGACGCCCGAGGCGACGCGCGCCGTGCTCGAGCGCGAAATTCCCGCGATCCCGCAGGCGATGATCTATTACAGCTTGCAGATCACGCCGCGCGCGATGCTTTCCCGCGCCGTGGCCGGCACGAGAAGAAACAGCCTCATCCTGAACCTCCCCGGCTCGGAAAAGGCTGCGCGCGAAAACCTGAGCGCCGTGCTCGGCGCGCTTGACCACGCACTCAAGATGATCGCCGGCGGCGGGCATTGAGTAAAAAGTATAAAAAAAGTTCCCACGTATGAACGCGGGAACTTTTTTTATACCTTTTGCAGGGGGATCATGATTTCAGTGACGAACTTTTCCGTGTCGGGCGTGAAGCCGTAGTCGATGACTGTAATCTCGCGCGAAAATCCGGCGGCGGTGTAGCCTTCCTCGCGGATGAACTGCATCAAGCGACGGTACTGCGCGGGCGACTCGGCGTGGTGTCCGCGGAAGCGCACGCACGCGCAGAGCGAAGCGGGCAGATCAATGACGTCGCCCGTAAAGCGGTCGGCCTCGTCAAGCACGAGGAATTCGCCGTCGTACTGCCCGAAGCTGCCCTCGTTCAAGTGCTCCTGCGATACGCTGAAGCCGACCTTGCCGAGGAAGACCAGCGCCTCGGCCTGCGCGGCGGCAAGGCGGCTCGTGGAGAGCTCGAGCGCGGAGTAGTCCGGCGCGGTCAGCGCCGTGTCGATCCAGAAAAGGCGAAGCGCGGGCGAATGGATGAGCGTGATCTCGCCGAGCGGCGCATGCCGCACATCTTGGAGCTGGCTAAGGCGCGCGTCGAGCTTGCGCTCGATGCGCTTGAGCTCCTTTTGCTTCTGTACGACGGCGGCCTTCTGCGCGCGCAGCTTTTCTTCGATCGTCTCCACGTCGCGGTTTTGCAGAAAGTCGGCGATCTCGGTGAGCGGCATGTCCATCGCGCGCAGATACCGGATGGTGTTGAGCGGCTCAAACTGGCGGACGCTGTAATAGCGGTAGTTCGTCGACGGGTCGACGTATTCCGGCGAGACAAGGCCGAGCGCCTCGTAGTGGCGCAGGCTGCTCACGCTGAGATGGAAAATTTTTGCCATTTCGCCGATGGAGAAAAGCTGGGGAAGAGCCATTTATGATGCCTCCTGCGCACGTTTTTCCCGCCGCGTGAGGATGGCGTAGGCGATCACGCAGACGAGGATGGAGAAAAGCGACCCCGCGGCGTTGGCAAGGCCCATGGGCAGCAGCGTCTGCGGGAAGTATTTGGACGCAAGGTACGCCCCCGGCACGCGCACGAGCAGGATCGAGAGCGAATTGTGCAGAAACGAGATGCCCGACTTGCCGCAGGCGCAGAAATAGCCGCTGAAGCTGAACTGCACGCCGGCAAAGAAGCTGTCCCAGATGTAGCCGCGCAGATATTGCCCGCCCGCGGCGGCGACGGCGGCATCAGGCGTGAAGAGGCCGACGAGCGGCTCGGCGATAAACTGGATGAGGATGACGACCGCGATGCCGAACGAGCAGGCGATCATCGCGGCGTAGCGCAGTGTGAGACGCACGCGTTCGGGCTTGCCCGCGCCGATATTCTGCGCGCCGAGCGCCGAGACGGTCGAGAGCATCGACGACGGGATGAGGAAGAGGAAGCCGATGATCTTTTCGACGATGCCGACGGCGGCCGCATCCGTCAGACCGCGGCGGTTGGCGATGATCGTGATGATGACGAACGAGACCTGAATAAAGCCGTCCTGCAGAGCCACGGGCACGCCGATCTGAAGGAGCTTACCCATGACGGCGCGCTGCGGGCGAAAGTCCGCGCGGCGGACGGAGATGAGCCTGCGCTTCAAGATGACCGCGAGCGAGACGAGGACGCTCACCGCCTGCGAGAGCGTGGTGCCGAGCGCCGCGCCCGCGGGCCGAGGTGCAGCGTGCCCATGAAGTAGTAGTCGAGCGCGATGTTGACGACGCAGGCCACGGCGATGAAGTACATGGGGCTCTTGCTGTCACCAAGGCCGCGGAAGATCGAGGCGATGATGTTGTACGCCGTGATGAACGGAATACCGATAAAGCAGACCGTGAGATAGGCGAGCGTGCCCTGCACGGCCTCCTCCGGTGTGGACATGATGGAGACGATACTCCCGCGCAGCGCGAGCAGCAGTGCCGTCAGCGCAAGAGACAGCAGCATGAAGAGCGTGACCGTGTTGCCGATGGCAGAGGCGGTGCGCTTTTTGTCGCCGCCGCCGGCGGCCTGCGCGATGCTGACCGTCGCGCCCATCGCAAGGCCGACGAGCATGACTGTGAGCATGTGCATCACCTGCGAGCCGATGGAGACGGCGGTCGTGCTGGCGACGCCCTCAAACTGGCCGATGATGAAGAGGTCGGCCATGCCGTAGAGCGTCTGCAAAAAAAGTAAGAGAGCAGATACGGCAGCGAAAAGGACACAACATTGCGAAAGACGCTGCCGGTGGTGAGATCGTTTTGCATCGGAAAGGACTCCTTATCAGAATAGCATGGAGTCATCATAAACTCTATAACAATTGTAGAGTCAAGCGTAGATTTTTCCGCGCGGAAAAAAGGTCTCACTTTCCCGGATAGCCCAGTGCGGCGGAAAGCATCTGCCCGCGGCGACGACCGCGCGCCCGGCGTGCGCGAACTCGTCCGAGTGCACGGAGCGGAACATCCCCAGTACGCTGACGACGTATTTGAGCGCGCCGCCGCCGGTGAACACCGGCGCGGAAATGGAGCGAAGACCGATCTTATACTCACCGTTTTCCACGGCGAAGCCCGCTTCGCGGCAGGCGGGGAGCGATGCGAGCAAAGCACCCCCGAGTCCGTTTCTGTGTGCGGGGTGTAGGGCGTGAGCGGCACACGGGCAGGAGAGTCGCCATGCCTCGCTCTCACTCATGCAGGCAAGGACGATCTTGCCCTGCGAGGTGCAGTGCAGCGGCAGCCGCGCCCCCGGCGCGGAGACGATGCGAAGGCTGTCGCGCCCCTCGGCCTGGTCGAGGGCGACGATGTGCCCGTTTTCATAGGTGGAGAGCATGGCGGAGGCGCCGGTCGCTTCTGCCAGATGCTCGAGGTAAGGCCGCGCGAGGGACGAGATGTTCCAGAACGCGCTGGCGCGGCAGCCGTATTCAAAAAGGCGCAGGCCGAGGGCGTATTTGCCGTCTGCGTGCTGTGTGATGACGTCATAGTCGCGCATGGTGGTCAAAAGGCCGAACACTGTGCTCTTGGGCAGCCCTGCGCGCTCGCTGATGGCCGTGAGCGTCATCGCCTCGCCCGCGTCGCTGAGGAGCTGCAAAAGCTCCATCGCCTTCGCCACGGAGCGGATGGTGTTGCCGTCAGTCATAAATCGGCCCTCCCGGTCAAAAATCGTTGCTTGTATTCTAAAAAATACTGTGGAAAAAGTCAAGATTACGATAATATAAAAATACATTTCGACATTATCGGACAACTGTGTTGCGTAAGAGCGTGATATTTGCTAAAATATCATGCTGTACCATGGAAGAAAGAGGTGTTTCGGATGCTGGACGGCTTTGCAAGATCAATTACATACCTGCGCATCAGCATCACGGACCGCTGCAATTATCGCTGCCGCTACTGCATGCCGGACGGCGGCATTGAAAAGTGTGCGCACGAGGACATCTGTTCTTTGGAAGGGCTGCGCGATATGGCCGCCGCGGCGGTCAGGTGCGGCGTCAAAAAGATCCGCGTCACCGGTGGCGAGCCGCTCGTGCGCCGCGGTGCGGTGGACTTCTGCCGCATGTTATCAGAAATTCCGGCGTTGAAGAGCTCTGCGTCACGACGAATGGCAGCCTGCTCAAGGAGTTTGCCCGGCCGCTGCGCGACGCGGGCGTCACGCACCTCAACATCAGCCTCGACACGCTGAACGAGGAGCGCTTTCGCGCCATCACGCGCCTTGGCACGCTGCAGGATACCTTGGACGGTATCGGGCGGCGGAGCGCGCGCGGGGCTTTGCGAAGATCAAGCTCAACTGTGTGCTGCTCGGCGGCGTCAACGACGACGAGATCGCCGATTTTGTGGACTTAACGCGCGAACATCCGTGGCAGGTGCGCTTCATTGAGCGCATGCCGATGGGCTGCGGAAAGGATTTCGGTACATACCTCCCTCGCAGGCGGTTTTGGACCGCTGTCCGGAGTTGGAGGCCGTTTCGCACGACGGCGTGGCCGCGGTGCTACCGTCTGCCGGACGCAAAGGGGACCGTCGGTCTCATCGCGCCGATGAGTCATGCGTTCTGCGCAGAAGTGCAGCCGCATCCGCATCACGGCGGACGGGAAATTAAAGCCGTGCCTGCATTCGGACGCAGAGATCGCGCTGCGGGGCTTGTCCGGTGAGGAATTGGAGCAGGCCATCCGCCGCGGCATTCTGATGAAGCCGGAGCGCCACCACATGGACGAGACCGGCGTCACGGAGACGCATCGCGGCATGTTTGCGATCGGAGGCTGAGAATGGAACTGACGCATTTTAACGAACAGGGCCGCGCCCCATGGTGGACGTGAGCGAAAGGTGCAAGACCTATCGCGTGGCGCGCGCCGCTGCGACGGTCTGCATGGCCGCTTTGACGATGGACAAGATCAAAGAGGATCCATCGGCAAGGGTGATGTGTTGGCGGTCGCGCAGGTCGCGGGCATCATGGCCGCGAAGAAAACAGTGAACTGATCCCGATGTGCCACCCGCTGCTGCTCACGAAGGTGGACATCTCATTTGAAAATCGAAGAAACCGCCCTGCACATCCGCAGCGAGGTCCGCTGCCACGGCGAAACGGGCGTTGAAATGGAAGCGCTGACAGCTGTCAGCGTCGCCGCGCTCACGGTGTACGACATGTGCAAGGCCGTGCAGCGCGATAGGCGCATCGACGGCATCCACCTTCTCTATAAAGAGGGCGGCAAAGAGCGGCGTTTATGAAGCGGAGGAATGAAGAAATGGCACAGGTGACCGCTGTGAACATCAGCGAAAAAAAGAGGCGTGCGCAAGCACGAGGTGCCCTATCGACGTAAAATACCGCCACGGCATTGTGGGCGACGCCCACGCGGGTGACTGGCACCGTCAGATCAGCCTGCTGGCCGACGAGAGCGTGGACACGATGCGCGCTATCTGCCAGCTTGAGCTGGATGCGGGTATCTTTGCCGAAAACATCAACACCCGAGGCATCGAGCTCAAGACGCTCCCCGTCGGCACGCGCCTGCGCGTGGGCGAGACGGAGCTTGAGGTCACGCAGATCGGCAAGCAGTGCCACAACGACTGCGAGATCAAGCGCACGACGGGCAAATGCGTGATGCTGACCGAGGGCATCTTTGCCATTGTGATCAAAGAGGGCCGCATTCAGGCCGGAGACGAGATCGAGGTGCTGAAGAAATGAGACTTATCAAAACCGAGGACGCGGTGGGGCCATGTGCTCTGCCACGACATGACGCAGATCATCAAGGACCAGTATAAGGACGCGCGCTTCCGCAAGGGCCATGTCGTGACGGAGGAGGACATCCCCGTGCTGCTCAGCATGGGTAAGGAGCACCTCTATGTCTGGGAGATGACGCCCGGCATGGTGCACGAAAACGACGCGGCGGAGCGGCTTCTGCCCTCTGCGGGCAGGAGAATATGATCCGCAGCGGCGTGAAAGAGGGCAAGATCGAGCTCAAGGCCGCCTGTGACGGCGTGTTTCTGGTCGATTCCGCGCGCCTTGTCGCCGTGAATAGCCAGGACGAGGTGATGATCGCCACGCGCAAAGGGCGGCATGGCTGTACGCGGGGCGACAAGCTCGCGGGCATGCGCGTCATCCCACTCATCATCGAGGAGGAAAAAGCTCCGAAAGGCCGAGCAGGCCGCGGGCGATAAGCCGCTGCTGTCTCTCAAGCCCCTATGTGCGCAAGACCGCCTGCATCGTCGCCCACCGGCGGTGAGGGCAAAAAGGGCCTCATCAAGGATACATTCACGCCGGTCGTCATCGACAAGCTCAAGACCTACGGCATCGAAACGCTCGAGGTCGTCTACTCCGGCGACGGGGTGGAGAATGCGCGACGCGGTGCTCGCCATGCGCGGGAAAGAAGCCCGACATGATCCTCTGTACCGGCGGCATGAGCGTCGCCCCCGACGATAACACGCCGGGCGGCATCAAGGCCGCAGGCGCGAATATCATCGCCTACGGCGCGCCGGTCCTGCCGGGCGCTATGTTCCTGCTCGGGCTATTTTGACGACGGTATGCCCGTCATGGGCCTGCCCGGCTGCGTGATGTATGCGGGCGCGACGGTGCTTTGATCTGGTGCTGCCGAAGATCGCGGCGGATGTGCCGTCACACGCGCGGATCTCGCGGCGCTCGGGCGAAGGCGGGCTATGCCGGGTGCAAAGCCGTGCCACTATCCGATCTGCCCGTTTGGAAAATAAAACTTCAAAACGATGGCGGAGCCATCGTTTTGAGGAAACGACAACCTGCTGCGCGCACTCGCTTGCGCTCGCACACTTGCAGGCTGAGAGGTGTTTTTGCCACGCGCATGGAAATGGCGGCAGCGCCGCCAGCGGCGGATGAAGCGAGCCAGTTTCGAGGAAGCGGCACGATTGGCACGCCCAACGGGCGCGGGAATCGTAATGCCGCGACGGTGACCGCGGCAAAAACGGATCAAGATTATTTGCCGTCTGCGGACGGCTTGGGCAGCCGTTAGCGGCTTTGCCACTTTTACGGATGCCGCATCCCCCTTTGCGGGGAAAAGTCTGCGGCGCTTAGATCACGCCCCAGGGGCGCGGGGTTAGGGGAGCAGGACTGGTGGATTTTTGAACCGAATGAGTCGGTGCTGTTTGACAACTTTAACGCTTCGCGCCTGCGGGCGCGAAATGTTGGAGGTGCGTTATCTATTTTGAGGATAGCGAAATGATTTTGTCCAAGTTTCCCGATTGGAATTGGAAATAAATTGCGTGCGGCGTGTTCTTGCGCGTTCCTGTATCGCCGCGCTTATCAATGAACGCGCGAAAAAGAAAAAAATTTGAAAGGAAGTATCCGAACATGAAAAAAAGCTTTTTGTCTCTGCTCCTTGCGCTTGCGCTCGTGTTCTCTGGCCGCCTGCAGCAGCAAGACTGACGACATAACCACCGATGACACCCAAGGCGATGCGAACGCCGAGAGCGTTGATCTCGTCGTCTTCGCCGCCGCCTCCATGACCGAGACCCCCGACTCAGATCGCCGAGATGTACAAGAAAGTTGCCCCCAACGTCAACATCACCTACAACTTTGACCCTCGGGCAAGCTCCTCACCCAGATCAGCGAGGGTGCTGACTGTGACCTGTTCATCTCCGCCGCCCCCCAGCAGATGAATGCCATGGACGGCAGCCTCATTGACGACAAGGACAAAAACCCCGACGGTCTTGACCTCATCGTGACCGACAGCCGCATCGACCTGCTTGAGAATAAGGTCACGCTCGCCGTTCCCGAGGGAAACCCCAAGGGCATCGAGAGCTTCGACCAGCTTGCTGAACTCCTCAAGAGCGGCGACATCATGCTCGCCATCGGCAACAGCGACGTGCCCGTCGGCCAGTACACCGAGAAGATCTTCGCCTATTATGGCCTTGACGAAGCGGCTCTCGCCGACTCCCTGACCTATGGCAACAACGTCAAGGAAGTTACCACTCAGGTGAGCGAGGCCAGCACCGACTGCGGCATCATCTACGCCACCGACGCTTACTCCGCCGGCCTCACAGTCGTCGACAGCGCCACCGCCGAGATGTGCGGCCAGGTCATCTATCCCGCCGCCGTCCTGAAGGGCGAGAAGGAAGAAGTCGCCCAGGCCTTCCTCGACTACCTCCAGACCGCTGACGCCATGTCCGTGTTCGAGAGCGTCGGCTTCTGCCCTGCTAACTAAAATAAAAGCCTAAAAGGCTTTCATTTTAAAGAGCTGCACTACGCTGCTCTGCGCCTTGGCCGCTCACTTCGGTGAGCGGCCTTCGACGCTCGCTGCGTGAGAGGTATTTTTGCCACGCACATGTCGCGGCAAAAATTTCAAGATTATTTGCGCCGTGCGCGGCGCAAAGTCTGCGACGCTTTTTGATATCTCTTTCGGAAGAGATATCCCCTTTGTCCGTTCCCTGCCGCAGGATGCGGCACAAAACTTCCCGCCGCCACTGGCGGAAAACCCGCTTGTCTTGTGGCAAACTTTTTTCACCGCATTTGCGGCAGCTGGAGATCGCCTGAATCTCCCAAACTCCAGAAAATCGGAGGTCACTTATGGATTGGTACCCCCTTATGGAACTCGCTGCGCATTGCGGCGCTCGTCCCATTGGGCTGCCGCCCAACGGGAGCCCTGATTTGAAAAGCACGGTCGGAAGTGAATTCCGTCCGCGCCAAAGGTTTTGCCTGTCGGCAAAACGCTTGAACGCCGCATTTGCGGCAGATGGAGATCGCCTGAATCTCCCCAAACTCCAGAAAATCGGAGGTCACTTATGGATTGGTATCCTTTATGGAATTCGCTGCGCATCGCGGCGATCTCTACGGTCATCATTTTCTTTGCCGCATTGTTGCCGCCTATTATATCGCAAAGCTTCCGCGCCCGGTCAAAGGTGTGCTCGATGTGCTTCTGACGCTGCCGCTCGTGCTGCCGCCGACGGTCGTGGGCTATCTGCTGCTGCGCGTGTTCGGCCCCAAGCGCGTCATCGGCGCGTGGGTGCTCGAAACGTTCGGCGTCAAGATGGTCATGACCTGGTGGTCGGCCATCTTTGCCACGGTGGTCGTCATCTTCCCGCTAATGTACCGCACGGTGCGCGGCGCGTTCGAGTCTTTTGACGAGACGCTGGCCTATTCTGGACAGACGCTGGGCCTGTCGAATACCTACATCTTCTGGCGTATCCGCATGCCGTACTGCCGTCAGGGCGTGCTGGCCGGCACAGTGCTGGCCTTTGCCAGAGCACTTGGCGAATACGGCGCGACGAGCATGATCGCGGGCTACACGCCCGGCAAGACCGCGACGATCTCCACCACGGTCTATCAGCTCTGGCAGACGAACAACGATGTGCTCGCGACGAAGTGGGTCTTGGTCAATATTGCGATCTCCGCCGTCGTGCTGCTGGCGGTCAACATGCTCGAGCGGCGTGACTTCCTCACGGATGCGAGCAAGGCGAGGAGGGCGAGAAGATGAGTTTGTCTGTCGATATTGAAAAAAAGCTTGGCGCGTTTCATCTGCGCTCACAGTTTGAAGCGCCGGACGAGACGATGGCGCTGCTCGGTGCCTCGGGCTGCGGCAAGAGCATGACATTAAAGTGCATCGCAGGCATCGTGACGCCCGACCGCGGGCGCATCGTGCTCGGCGGCCGCGTGCTGTTTGACAGCGAAAAGAAGATCAATCTGCCGCCTCAGCAGCGCAGGGTCGGATATCTTTTCCAGCAGTACGCGCTGTTCCCGAACATGAGCGTGGAGCAGAATATCCTCTGCGGCATCCGCAGCGGAGACAAGGCGGAAAAGCGCCGCGTGCTGGCAGAAAAGATCCGCATGTTCCGCCTTGAGGGCCTTGAGAAAAAAGCACCCCCGCGCAGCTCTCCGGCGGTCAGCAGCAGCGCGTGGCGCTCGCGCGCATTTTGTGTTCCGAGCCGGAGGGCGATTTTGCTCGACGAGCCGTTCTCCGCGCTGGACAGCTACTTAAAGTGGAATCTTGAGATCGAGCTTGCCGACCTGCTCGCGACGTTCAACGGCCCCATCCTCTGGGTCAGCCACGACCGCGATGAGTGTTACCGCAACTGCCGCAGCGTCTGCGTGATGGAAGACGGCCGGACCGGCGAGGTCACGCCGATGGACGAGATGATCCGCCATCCGGGCAGCGTCAGCGCGGCGCGCCTCGCGGGCTGCAAGAACTTCTTCGCCGCCGGGCGAGAGACGGCAAAGTCTACCTGCCCGAGTGGAACGTGGCGCTGCCGCTTGCTGGCATGGGAAAATACCTTTACGACGATTGGCATTCCAGACAATGCCGTCACCATGAGCGAGAACGGCGCCATGAGCTGCACCGTCTGCCGCGTGATCCTCGGCGTGGAGGAGAACATTCTCCTGCTGTGTCCGGAGGGCAGCGCCGAAGGCGCGCCGATGCTACGTATCACTGTTGGACATGAAAGTGATCTGCAAGCGGGGGGCAGCCGTCCGCGTTGCACTGGACGACAGCAAACTGTTACTCCTGTGAATTGAAAAAAAAGTGAGAGCAGGGCAATACCCAGCTCTCTTTTTCCGTCAAAATATAAATACAATTCGTAATATTCTGCCGAAAATATAACGAAACACGGCGGTTTTGGGCGTATGCCCAAAACCGCCGTGCCATATTTTTTACAGGCGCCCGTAGATGCGGGTCGTCTCGCGGATGCGCTTTGCAAGCTTTTTGCTCGCCTCGCCGCTCAGCATGCGCCACTGCCAGTTGCCGCTGCTCGTGCCGGGGGTGTTCATGCGGCAGCCCTTGCCAAGGCCCAGATAGTCCTGCATCTGTGCGACAAACAACCTGCTCTGGCAGCTCATGCCGCCGCGGATGATGCCGGCGTTGAAGCCCTCCTCGTCGTTCAGACCGAGGTACTTCTTCGCAAACGCGATATCCGCCTTGTCCGCCTCCGTGCGCCAGAGGGCGAGGGGCGCGTTGTCGTGCGTGCCGGTGTAGCAAATGCTGTTGAAGTTGCAGCTATGCGGCAGGTAGTCGCTCGGGTCGCGCGAGTCGAACGCAAACTCGAGGACCTTCATGCCGGGAAGACCGGAATCGGAGAGCAGCTGCACGACCTCGGGCGAGGGGATAGCCGAGGTCCTCGGCGATGAAATCGAGGTCGCGGAACCAGCCGGTCAGCACGCCGACGAGCGACATGCCGGGGCCCTTGACCCAGCGGCCGTTTTTGGCGGTCGTCTCGCCGTAGGGAATGGCCCAGTAGCTCTCGAAGCCGCGGAAATGGTCGATACGGATGACGTCGTAGAGCTTCTGCGCGCCGCCGATGCGGCGGATCCACCAGCCGAAGCCGTCCTTCGCCATGGCCTCGTAGTTGTAGAGCGGGTTGCCCCAGAGCTGCCCGTCCTCGCTGAAGCAGTCAGGCGGGACGCCGGAGACCTCGGTGGGCACGTTGTGCTCGTCGAGCTGGAACATTTCGGGTTCTGCCCACGTCGGCGGAGTCCATCGCCACATAGATGGGCAGGTCGCCGATGATGCGGATGCCGAGCGAGTGGATGTACGCCTTGAGCGCTTCCCACTGGCGGAAGAAGAGAAACTGAATGTAAGTGAAAAGCTCCACATCCTCGCGCAGCTCGGCGCGGTAGCGCTCGATGACCTCGCTGCTTGTGCGGCAGCGGATGTCCTCGTCGTCCCATTCCGTCCAAGACTTCATGCCGAAGTGGCGCTTGAGCGCCATGAAGAGGGCGTAGTTCGGCAGCCAGCGCTCATTTTCCCGCTCAAATGCCGCGACGGCCTCGCGGTCGCGCGTAAAGCCGCGCGTCTTGGCCTTTTCGAGCAGCGTGAAGCGGCTCGCGTAGATTTTGCCGTAGTCGACAAAGCGGGGATCGTCGCCCCAGTCGCAGGCGTTGACCTCCGCGCGTCAGGAGCTTATCTTTGACGAGCAAGTCCAAGTCGATGAAATACGGGTTACCCGCAAAGGACGAAAAGCTCTGATACGGCGAGTCGCCGTAGCTCGTCGGGCCGAGCGGCAAGAGCTGCCAGTATTTCTGCCCCGCGGCGGCGAGAAAGTCGGCAAAGTCATAGGCAGCCTTGCCCATCGTGCCGATGCCGTGAGGCGAGGGGAGGGACGAGATCGGCATCAGAATGCCGGAGGAACGTTCGATCAATGGAACCACTTCTTTCTGGAAAATGAAGGATGAAAGGCGTTAACCCTTTACCGCGCCTGCGGCCACGCCCTTGATGATGTACTTCTGGCACAGCAGGTAGAACACGATGACAGGGATGATGCTC